>Ga0315903_10000036_pt1 | contig 208807 bp, 193 predicted proteins | sample LakEriMetagenome_7_FD_203524 | JGI IMG/M metagenome (GOLD analysis project Ga0315903, IMG submission 203524) | Freshwater fungal communities from buoy surface, Lake Erie, Ohio, United States - Buoy 2 MA119 | ecosystem: Environmental > Aquatic > Freshwater > Lake | place: USA: Lake Erie, Ohio...
CAGCCTCCGCCTCACGCAGTATCCCTACGATCTGCTCTTCGCTGAACCGCTTCTTCACGTCCGACCTCCTGCTTCAGGGTCAGACTCTAGACCGTCCTGTGACTAATTTCTGGGGGGACGTCGTCCGCGCAACAGCGCGCGCCGCCGACGAGAAGACTGCGCACACGAGCACGCGCGGCTTCCGCATCGCCCGAACGAATTGATTCGCCGCTAGGCGACCGCCTCGACGATCATCTGTCGCTGTCGCAAGTCGGGCAGGCGGCCTCGCGCGGCGCCGAGGTTGTCCTCGAGATTGCGCAACTTGCCCGTCGCCGGAATCACGCAGCTCACGGCTGGATGCGAAATGACGAACTTGAGCAACAGCTGCGCCCAGCTGCGGCAGTCGATGTCAGCCGCCCATGCAGGTAGCGGCCGATCTTTGAGCCGCACAAAGATTTTTCCATCGTCGAACGCGCGATTGACGATCACCGCGACGCCCTTGTCCGCACAGAGAGGCAAGAGGCGCTGCTCGGCTACCGTGGTCGTCGCCGAATAGTTGAACTGCACGAAATCGATGGGCTCACGCTCGATGATGCCCATCAGCTTCGGATAGGCATCGACGGTGTAGTGCGTGATGCCGATGTACCGGATGCGCCCCTCTTCTTTCCATCGACGAAGCGTCTTGAGATGCACTTCGAAGTCGAGCAAGTTGTGCACTTGCATGAGCTCAACTTTCTTGCGACGCAGCAACTCCATCGAGCGCGTCATCTGCACGAGCCCCTCGCGCTCGCCACGCGTCCAGACCTTGGTGGCGATGAAGGCCTTGGCTTGCATGTCGGTCGTGAGCAGATCGCCGAGTACCGTTTCGGCTGACGAGTACATCGGCGAGGTGTCGATCATCGTCGCGCCCGCTTCGAAGAAACTCGCGAGCACCGCTGCGAGCGGTTCGCGTTCTTTGGCATCGATGCCGACCTCGAACGGACCGGAGGTCCCGAGCCCGATGACGGGGATCGATTCGCCTGACGAAGGAATACGTCGATGAATCAACGCCCCGCCTTGCGGTGATGCCGAAGAAGCGCCGCTTGTCGCGCAAAGCACCGCGGCCGAGCCCGCTAGGAACTCGCGTCGGGAGACTCCTTGGGATTCGGGAGACACCGCGACGATTCTGTCAGAGGATGGCTGCATCGGCTTCGAGCACGCTCGACGCTCCTGCCATGACCACCTTGGCCAAGGCCTGCGCCTGCGGCAACACGTGGGCCGCATGGAAGCGCGCCGAGGCGATCTTGCCACGAAGGAAATCTTTGTCTCCGGCGCCTGCCGTCAACTTTCGAGCCGCGATGTCCGCCGACTTCGCAAGCAGCCAGCCACCCAGCACGTAACCGGTGAGTCGCAACATCGGTACCGAAACGGCCAGCGCCCGCTCGGGCCCCTGCGCGAATGCCTCGAGTACCGAGCGCGCCGCAGCCTCGAGTGCATCGACGGCTTCGAGCGCGGCAGTGCGTGCCGGCTCCACCGCTGCATCGCCGCCTTCGATTGCCGCGAGCTCTCGTCGCATGTCGGCAATGAGCGCCGCCATCGCTGCACCGCGATCGCGCGCGATCTTGCGTCCCACGAAATCGTTGGACTGGATCGCCGTCGTTCCTTCGTAAATGGTGGTGATGCGGACATCGCGATAGGCCTGTGCTGCACCGGTCTCTTCGATGAAGCCCATGCCGCCATGTACCTGTACGCCGAGTGATGCCAGCTCGATGCCTGCCTCGGTACTGCATCCCTTGATGACCGGAATGAGCAGATCTCCGCGGGCTTGTGCGGCACGACGCACGGTCTCGTCCGCATGCTTTCCGCCGAGGTCGAGTTGGTAAGCACCATACAACGCCACGGCCCGGAGGGCCTCGACCTGAGAACGCATCGTCAACAACATGCGCTTCACGTCGGGATGATGGACGATCGGTGCCGGTCCCGGCGGCAGCGCAACGGGGGGCTTGCCTTGCACTCGGGTGCGCGCCCATTCGGCGGCCTGCTGGAACGCGCGCTCGGCGACCGCATAACCCTCGAGACCCACAGAGAGTCGTGCCGCGTTCATCATGATGAACATGTACTCGAGTCCGCGATTCGGCTCGCCGACGAGATAACCGATCGCGCCTTCTTTCTGCCCGTAAGCCATGACGCAAGTCGGACTGCCGTGGATGCCGAGCTTGTGTTCGATCGAAATGCACTGAACGTCGTTGCGTGCACCGAGCGAGCCATCGTCGTTCACGAGCACCTTCGGCACGATGAACATCGAAATGCCTTTCACGCCCGGCGGAGCGCCATCGATGCGTGCCAGCACCAGGTGAATGATGTTCGGAGTGAAATCATGTTCGCCGTAGGTGATGAAAATCTTTTGTCCGAACACGCGATAGTGGTCGCCCTCGGGCGTGGCACGCGTGCGGATGGCGGCGAGATCCGAACCGGCCTGAGGTTCGGTGAGGTTCATGGTTCCCGTCCACTCGCCACTCACCATTTTCGGCAGGAAGAGATTTTTTTGATGGTCGGTGCCGTAATGCTCAAGCGCCTCGACGGCGCCCTGCGTCAGCATCGGGCAAAGCTTGAATGACAAGTTGGAAGCGGCCCACATTTCTTCGACGGCCGTGCCGATCATCGTGGGTGCGCCCTGACCACCGCTCTCCTGCGAGGCACGCAGTCCGGCCCAGCCACCGTCGGCATACTGCTTGTAGGCCGCCTTGAAGCCCTTCGGCGTCACGACACCCTCGGGCGTCCAGCGCGCACCTTCCCGATCCGAACTCTTGTAGAGCGGATCGAGCACGTTCTCGGCGAACTTGCCGGCCTCCTCGAGGATGGCATCGGCAACTTCCGGCGAGTAATCGGCGAAGGCGGGGCAGCCTTGCAGCGCGCGCTCATCGAGCAACTCATGGATGACGAACTGCAGGTCTTTGAGCGGAGCACGGTACATCGTGGGCGTCCTTTTGCCCGGCACCGGCCGGGCAGGCTGAGAAACAGGGGGTGGTGAATTCTAACCCGCGAGGGCCGGGACGAGGTTGGCGGCGAGAAAATCGACGAACGCCTTCACCCGCTCGTCCTCGGCAAGCCGTCCGGGATAAACCGCACACAGCGGGGCCTGCTCGGGCGGGCGCCAATCGGGCAAAACCCGTTTGAGGCGCTGCGAAGCCAGCCCCTGACGGCACAGGAATTCCGGCAACAGACCGATCCCGAGTCCGGCGGCCACCGAAGCGTGAAGGAGCGCCGGATCGTTCACGGCCAACTTGGGGCTGACGCTGATCTCTTCCCGGCGCTTGCCGTGGGTGAGTCGAAGCACGAACTGGGAGCCGGTTGGGGTCTCCGGGGTCAGCATGTCGAATCGCGCCAAGTCTGTCGGGGACCCGGGCTCACCGACCTTCTGCAAATAGGTCGGGGTGGCACACAAGATAGCCGGGGGGGCGCCGAGCACGCGCGATACCCGATCGCTCGAAGGGTCCTCCCCGACCCGGATGACGAGGTCGTGCTCGACCGGAATTCCGGAGGAAAGGTCCCCCAACTCCACATCCAGAGGGATCTTGGGATAGCGCTCCAGGAACCGGGGCACGAGCGGCGCGAGCAGTACCCGCCCGAAGGTCGGCTCGGCCAGAACTCGAAGCGGCCCACTTCGCAATTCGATGAGCTCGGCGGCAAGGCGACGGGCGTCGTCCGTCGCCTGCAGGATCGCACGACAGGCCGGCAGCAGACGCTCGCCAGCAGGGGTCAGCTTGAGCCGACGAGTCGTGCGGGTCATGAGCTTCACACCGAGCTCATCCTCCAGCTCGGCGATCGCGCGACTCACGGCCGCCTTGGGTACACCGAGCGCCCGCGCCGCCGCGGAAAATCCGTTCAGGTCGATGATCTTGGCGAAGGTCGCCATGTGGGCCGGAGACCAGAACTGCGACATAGGTGAGACTCCCAACGCCTTATTCCGCCTTATTGTTTCTCATGAGAATCAAAATGTCAATGGTTGGCGAATACCCCCAAGCCCCTCGCTCGCGGTTACCATGCTGTTCGATCACCGAATAATTACCCCTCCACGGAGACCGACATGTCGCTCAGCGTTTACGCCTGCACGTCCGAACTATTCATCCCCATGCTCCAGAACCTCGCGCAGATCCTCGAAAAAGCGAAGGCTCATGCCGAGGCAAAAAAGCTGGAGCCGGGAGTGCTCGAGGGGCTTCGGTTGGCGCCCGACATGTTCCCGCTCAAGCGACAGGTGCAGTTGTCGACGGACTTCGCGAAGAACAGCACGGCACGATTGGCCGGCCTCGAGCCGCCCAAGTTTCCGGATGAGGAGCAGACGCTCCAAGAACTGATCGCGCGGGTCCACAAGACCCTCGACTGGATGAAAACCGTGAGCCCCTCCCAACTCGAGGGCGCCGAGACCCGGCACATCGTGGTGCCCCTGCGCACCCGAACTCTGGAGATGGACGGTCTCCCCTTCATCCAGCGCTGGGCGTTACCGAATTTCTATTTCCACGTCACCGCGACCTACTCCCTGCTCCGGCAAGCCGGGGTCGAGGTCGGCAAGCAAGACTTCCTCGGGGGGGTGTAACCGGCACGCCGCAGCGGCGCCTGGCCACCGCGGTCGGTGTGGAGTCAGGCTCGCTGGCGGTCGCCGCCCGCGCTTGGCGGCAGGGTTCGATCGATGACGGCGGGGGGATCCCCCGCAATGACCCGCAACGGCGAGCGACCCACGACACCCTGCGGCTGGTCGACGACCACGCCACCCTGGATGTAGATGCGCCGCTCACAGCGCTCGGCGAGCTCACGATCGTGGGTGGACAGCAGGAAGGTGGTCCCGGTCTCGCGCTGGATCTCGCTCATCAGGCCGAAGGCCTGGTCGGCGTTCTCGCGATCGAGGTTGCCGGTGGGTTCGTCCGCCAGCACCAATGCAGGCTGGTTCATGAGCGCACGCGCGATCGCCACGCGCTGCTTTTGTCCCCCGGACAAACGGGTAGCGCGGTAATTCATCCGGTCTTGGAGTCCCACGCGTTCGAGCAGCATGGCCGCTCGCTCACGCCCCGCACTCGTCTCGCGCCAGAGTCGGCCCGCATGCGGGAACATGACGTTCTCGAGCGCCGTGAAGTCGGGGAGCAGATGGTGATATTGGAAGATGAAGCCGATTTGCTGATTACGGAAATCGGAGAGCTCTTTTTCGGCGAGCGTCGTCAGCTCACGACCCAACATCCGGAAACTGCCTGAACTCGGGCGCATCAGCGTGCCGAGAATGGAGAGCAGGGTGCTCTTGCCGCTACCCGACGGTCCGAGCATGGCGACCATCTCACCGCGTTGCAGCGTGAAGTTCACGCCTTTGAGGACGGGCGTCTGGAAATCACGATCGACGAACACCTTGCGGATGTCGTGAACTTCGAGGAGAGGGGTCATGGCCGAGGTCATTGTGAGATCGCCTCCACGGGATCGATGCGCGATGCGGCACGCGCGGGCCAAAGTGCTGCCGCGATGCTCGCCGCTGCTGCGAGCAACAGTGCGACGTCGTACTGGCCGAGACTCGGATCGACGGGCAGACGGCGAGTCCCGTCTCCCGCGCTCGCGAGCAGCGTGCTGAAACCCCAACCGAGGAAGCAGCCGACGAGAGAACCGATGATGCCGATCAAGGCGCCTTGCAGCATGAACACCGACAGGACGAATCGCTGCGAGATGCCGAAGCTGCGCATGATGCCGATCTCCGGGCGTCGGCGGAACGTCGTGAGCAGCAGGGCGCTCGCCACACCGACGATGATGGTGATCAGCGTGAACATCTTGATGATGTTGCCGGAATTTCCTTGACCCTCGAGCGCTTCTCGCAGGCGCTGGTTGCGATCCATCCACGCAACCGCTTCGAGCCCAGTGGTGTCGGCGAGTTGTCGCGCGATGTTTCGAGCCGCGAAGATGTCTGCGAGTTTGAGTTCAATCTCCGTCAGGCCTTCCGGCAGATCGAACATCACCCGAGCCGTATCGAGGTTCACATACGCAAGACGTCCATCCAGACTATCGACACCCGTCGAGTACAAGCCACGCACCGTGAGCGTGCGCTCGCGACCCTGATTGCTCGTGATGAAGATGGGCTGTCCGACACCGATGCCGAGATCGAGGGCGAGTTTGCGCCCGATGAGGACGTCGTTGAGACCGAGACGCGCTTCACCTTCGACGAGAGTTCGATCGATCGGCGCAATGGCAGAGAGCCGCGCCGGCTCGACACCCTTGAGACTGACCGGCAACGTCTGCTCTCCTCGCGTCACGAGCCCCGTACCGACGATGTTGTAGGACACACCGGTTACACCAGGAAGCGTTTCGATGATGCGCTCGACGCTGCGCCACTGCTTGATTTGCTCGCGACGTTCGAGCGCGACTTGCGAGGCGACGAGCCGCTCTGTGCCTTCCGGAGCTGGAGCGATGGCAGGCCGCGGTGTCGCCGGTTCGATGGTGACATGCGACGAACTGCCGACGACTCGATCGATCTGGAACTCGGCGAGTCCATTGATGAGCGCTGCATTGAAGGTGAAGACCGTCACGGCGATCGCCACACCGCCGATGAGCAGCGCAGATTGCAAACGGTTCGATGTGAGGTAGCGCAGGGCGACCTTCAGATCGAAACGCATGGAGATTCCAATGGGCATGGTGGGTTGACTCCGTGGATCAAAGCGACTTGCGCGCTTCGGAACCTCGTGGGCGCTCGCCTACCGGAATGGTCGAAAAGTCCGTCGTCGGAATCACGCGCTCGCCGATGAGGTCGGGACGCGGACTCGCAAGCACCTGCTGACCGGGCTGCAATCCGGCGAGCACGATCACGCGTTCGCTCGGCCACTCCATGAAACTCACCGGCTGCGGAACGACGCGTCCGTCGGTCACCACGAGTACTCGCGCCTCACCCTCGCGGCCGAGGATGGCACTGCGCGATACCGTGACGGCGCTCTCTCGACGCTCGACGATGATGTTCACATCGGCGGTGAGACCCGAGCGCAAACCTTCGATCTGCTGATCGAGTTTGAGTTTCACGCGTGCACCGCCCGTTCGCGGGTCGACCTTGGGCGACACGTAATAGAGCGTGGCGCTGATCGGCTTCGGCTGTCCGGTGACGAGAATGTCGGCTTTGAGGCCTTCGCGAATTTCGGGGAGGTATCGTTCATCGACATCGGCCTGCACTTCGACATCGGAAAGCGGCGCGATTTCGTAGATGACCGTTGCGGCACCGACGACTTGGCCCGGATCGATCGGCCGTGACAGCACGACCCCGGAGACCGGCGAGACGATGGTGTTGTCGCGGAGACGGCTGGCGACCTCTCTGCGAGTCGCCGCGAGACCTTCCAGTGAAACTTTGGCTTGGTCGAGTTCGAATTTCGCCGAGTCGAATTCTTTTACCGTGGCGAGGCCCTGGGCGCGCAGTTGCTCCAAGCGTCGGAAGTTCCGCTCGGCTTCGGCGACTGCCCGTTGCTGGAGCGTGATCTTCGACAAGACTTCGTCGACGGCGGCCCGTGGCGCTTCGGAATCGAGCTGGGCGATCACTTCACCCTCTTTGACGGAGTCGCCTTCCTCTTTGGTGAGGCGGACGATCTGACCGGGCGACTTCGGGACGATGTTGACCGTCACTTGAGGACGAGTGCGGCCGGAGATGGCGAGCACGCGCTCGGCGGGCCCTTGGCGCGCCTCGATGACGCCGACGGGAGTCGGTTGCGAATTACGGAAAACGATGAACGCCACGAAGACGATCGCCAGGGCGGCGATCACGGGCCATCGATAACGCGAGAAAAAGCCGGGCTGAGGTTCATCGAACGCCATGGAGAAACCGATCCTTGGTCCACCCGAAATCAGGGTTGAAATATATTAACTCATCTGGTCTAATTTATCCAACCTGATTTGGGGTGCTGCCATGGCCAGACCTGCCGGAGCTCGAAACGTTCAATTCGATCAGCGTCGTAACGCCTTGATTTCAAAGGCTCAAGAGCGGCTTGCCCTGCAAACCGGGGAGCCTCCGAGCTTTCGTGAACTCGCTCTGGCGGCCGGGGTCAGCGTCGCCACCCTCCGCCACTATTTCGGGACTCGAGAGGCGCTCATCAAGTCTGTCTTCGCCCACCACGTGAAGGCCGGCGAACGCCACCTGCAGCGCACCCGCGAGATCGACGATGCCGAGGTCGACCTTGAGACCTCGCTCAAAGATTTCCTGAATCGCATCGTCCGGGGGTGGACCGAGGGCGTCATCGGATCACTGCATCGAATCGGGCTCGCAGAAGGCTTGAGACACCCCGGTACCGCCCTCGATTACCTGCAAGACGTTCTCGAGCCTACGCTCCAAGCCCTCGAGACCCGACTCACGTCCTACGTCTCGCGCGGTGTGATCCTCGAAGGTGACATGCGCCATGCCGCGCTCATGCTGCTTTCGCCTCTGCTGCTCGCGTTGCTTCACCAACACGATCTGAAGGGGGCTCGCTGTCGCCCGCTGTCGCTGCCAACGCTGATCGACGAGCACGTCAAAGTATTTCTGCGCGCCTATCGGCGCGATAGTCACCAGGTATAACGAACCCGGTAACGCACCACCGACTCACCGTCCTTCGGCAGTTTGGCCATGAACTGGATCTGTCGAGCATCCAGTTTGGTCGACTCCTGGCTTTGCTTGATGATCTTCCACTGGGTCGTACGAAACAAAGATTCGACGATCATCACCTCGGCGGCTTCGTTCTTGCGGTTCCGTACGGTGAGCTCGATTTCTTCCTCGAGCCATCGAGCGCGAGTGTCGATCGCGAAATCGACCTGACGTCGTTCGCCCACGATGTCGAATGCCGTGCCGAGCTTGATGCGTACCCGCTCGTCGCGCGGCGTGTGATCGATGCGATCTTCACCGATGAATTCGAGACTGCCGTCGGCCTCGTCGAGTTGAGACACTCGGATGCGCCCTGCCGGAAGCGGCACGCCGAGTCCGTTACTGCGATCGTTTCTGAATTCGAGAAACACATCGACTGAACGACTCGAGGGCGAGCTGAAATCACGGTCGAGAAAGAGCCCGCCGAATCCTGCGTCGGAACTTCGATAGACCAATAATTTCCTGGCGGGAATCTGCCGAACCTGCTCGAAGAGTTCGATCTGTCGGGTCGAGTTGTCGGGGAGGTCGGTCCGTCGACCCAACGTGTAGAGGTGATATTCGGAGAAAGACTTCTCGGAAAATCCGGCTTCGTCCGGCGCGCTCGTGACCATCGCCGCAGCCGCGACCGAGCGCAGACGATTTTGCGGCGCGGTACGCTGCACATCACCTGCGACGAGTTTCAATCGAGCATCACGATACGACGCCCCAGAGAGATTGACGATACTGACCCACGCGGACAAATCGAGCGTACCGCTGTTGGCATCACGACCCGGCTTGAAGACGAGGTTGTAGTCGGACCACCAGGTGATGCCGCCCGTTTCGTAGGAGACTCTCGTCCGATGTTTTCCTGCGCGGGGCGAACTGAGCGTCCACTCCAAAGTCGGCTGGGTGATCAACCCGCCTGGGAGTTCGGTGAAGCGGATCGCCGAGTGATCTCGGAGAGAGGAGATCGTTCCATCGACGGCGCGCAACACGAGACCGTCGCTCGCCGAAAGCAGTGTTCCCGAGGTCGTGCTGAGTTGACCGCCCTGCACGCGCTCCACCGTCACCGAGCGGCCGATGTGCTTTTCGATCAATTTTTTCGAGTTGACGAGGTCGAATTGGAAGCTCTGTTCGAGAACCCGAGTCGAGGGATCGGTGAGGGAGACGAAATTGACCGTGGTCGGGTCGATGAACGCCGCCACATCCGAAAATCTTTGTTGCGAGCGCCCGGCGGGCAGATCGAGCTCGCGTTCGTCGCGAACGATGGCAAAACCGGGCACGGCACGTCCCATCATCGTGCTTGATCCGTTGACGGGTCGATACAACTCCGCCGGTACCGCACCTGGCTCGGCGGAGCTGTAAATGGTGAGGGCCGTGTCGGCGAGGCCGGTCGGAGCGATGACCGCCACGATGCAAAGCGACATCAAAGGCCGGAACGAAGTCTTGCCACATCCGAGTATCGCCATGATGGCCTCCCAAGTTTTTGCGATCAGCCGCCCCTCAAGGTGCTCGCCGGCGGTTGCTTCAAGACGCTGCGCGTGGCGAGCCAACCACTCGCCGCCACCAACGCACCGCCGCCCAGCAGACCGAATATCCAAAGCAACGGGTCGAAGGAGTAGGACACCTGCAATATCTGTTCGGCCAAAAAATAACCGGCGATCGATGCGCCCGTCGCAGCCAGCAGCCCCGACAGGAGCCCGAGCGCACTGAACTCGGCCAGGATGCCACGGGCGACCGTTCCACGACTCGCGCCCAGGGTGCGCAACATCGCACTTTCGTAACGTCGCTCGTCGCGCGAAGCCTGAACGGCTGCGAGCAATACGACGAGACCCGCGAACAGTGTGAAGACGAATACACTCTGCACGGCCATCGCAGCCTTATCGACTACCGAGCGAACCTGTGAAAGCAGATCGTCGAGATCGAAGACCGAGACACTCGGGAACTGGCGAACCAGATCGGAAATCACGCGTCCGTCACCCGGCTTGAAGTAGGCGCTCGTCATCCAGGTTCCTGCGAGTTCATCGAGGAGCCCTGGCGGAAACACGATGAAGAAGTTGGGCTGGAAGCTGTCCCACTTGATCTTGCGAACGCTCGAGACCTCGGCTTCGATCACTTCACCTGCGATATCGAAGGTCATGCGATCGCCGATCTTGAGCCCGAGACCTTGCTGATATTCATCGGAGATCGATACAAGCGGACGTCCGTGCTCCGTCTGGGTCCACCATCGACCCGCAACGATCTGATTGTCATCGCCGAGCTCAGCCTGCCAAGTGATATTTTGATCGCGGCGCGAATACCCTTCGCCACGGGGATCGACGAACTGCAGGCTCTGTATCGGCTGCCCGTTGATCTGCGTGAGTCGCGCCCGAATCATCGGCAGTGCACGAGACCTCGAGGCGCCCCGCTCGTCGAGAAAGTCGAAAAACGCCATGCGCTCGTTAGGCGGAATATTGATGAAGAAAAAGTTCGGCAGATTTTCGGGAAGACTTCGACGCCAATCGGTCAGCAGGTCGTTGCGCACGACCGCAAGCAGCAGCAGTACCATGATGCCGAGACCGAAAGCCACGATCTGCACCACGCTCTCGGCGCGGCGACGACTCAAGTTCGCAATGCCGTAACGCCACGACACGCCGACCGTACCGCGCATCGAGCCGGCGAGTCGAACCATCGCCCAGCCCGCCACGGCGAGCACGGCGGTGAAAATCGTGAGCCCGATGGTGAAGCCGGCGAAGAGACGCGCATCACGCACGACCCACCAGACGAGAAACACGACGGCAGCGATCGCCGGGCCGAACGCGAGCCAGACCACAGGTGGTGGCGGTTCCATGTCTCGTCGCAGCACCCGAATGGCGGGCACACGAGACAACTGCAGCAAAGGGGGCAGCGCGAAACCTGCGAGTAATGCGATCGCCGTCAGGAAACCGAGACCGAGCGGAAGTAAGTCGGGTGGAGGTAGATTCGCGCGCAACAGCCCCTCGAGGGCGCGCAGCAACCACTCTTGCGCAAGGAACCCGATACCCGATCCGATGAGTGCGGCCACGACGGCGATGATGCAGAGCTGAACGAGGCTCATCGACAGCGTGAAAGCACGCGTCGCGCCCACGGTTTTGAGTAATGCCACCGAATCGAGGTGACGTTGTACATAGCGTCGCGCCGCCATGGCGACCGCGATGGCGCAAAGCAACACGGCGACGAGACTCGCCAGACTCAAGAACCGACCCGCGCGATCGATCGCGTTCTGGATTTGAGGACTCGCCTCACTGACATCGAGGAGACGCTGTCCACGCTGCTTGGCCTTGTCGAGCCAAGCCTTGAAACCGACGATGGCATCGCGCTCGCCGGCGAACAACAAAGCATGCGTCGCGCGCGAACCCGGCTGCAGCAGACGAGTCGAGGGCAAATCGTCGGCGTGCATGAGCATCGACGGGGCGAGCTCTCCGAACCCACCCCCCTGATCGGGTCGGGTGATGAGTACGCGTGTGATGCGGAACGTCGCGGCACCTACGGATACGGTGTCCCCCACGACGACGTCGAGCGCTGCAAGCAGCTTCGAGTCAGGCCAGACCTCACCACGCACAGGACCGCGGCCCACGGCGACCGGAACGCCGAACGCTTCGTTTGCAACGCCCACCGTGCCACGCAGTGGGTAGCCTTCGCTGACCGCGCGGACATTCGCAAGTTGGTTACGATCGTCGCGGAACACGACACTGAGCACGGACGTGCTGCGCGCCGTACGGAGTCCACGATTTTTTGCCTCGGCGACGTAGGTCTCTTCGGGGGCGGCCGACCCGGACTCGAGGCGCAGGTCTGCGGCAAGGACCTCGTTGGCCTGCAATGCAACCGACTGACTGATGCGATTGACGAGAAAACCCACGCCGGTGAGTGCGCCCACCGCCACGATGAGGGCGATCAATAAAATACCGAGCTCGCCCGACTTCCACTCGCGGCCGAGCAAACGTACTCCTAGGATGGCGGAACGACGCAGCATGTTCAGCCCGGGGCGAGACGCCCCGCCTCCATGACCCAGACCCGGTTACAGCGTGCGGCAAGGGCTCGATCGTGAGTGACCAACACCAGGGTGGTTCCCGAGCCGGTATTCAAATCGAAGAGCAAATCGGCAATTCGGCCACCGGTAACGGTGTCGAGATTTCCGGTGGGTTCGTCGGCGAAGAGCACAGCCGGTCGGACGACGAATGCGCGGGCAATGGCCACGCGCTGTTGTTCGCCGCCAGACAGCTGCCTTGGGTAGTGACCGACCCTCTCGCGCAGACCGACACGCTCGAGGGCTTCGAGCGCCCCTGTTTTTGCATCGGGGCGCCCCGCGAGCTCGAGCGGCAACATCACGTTTTCGAGCGCCGTGAGCGCTGGCACGAGATGAAAAGACTGGAAAACGAAGCCCACGCGCTCGGCGCGCAGGCGTGCACGGCCGTCCTCGTCGAGCGTGGTGAGGTCTTCCCCTGCGAGCAGCACCTTGCCCGACGTCGGCGTATCGAGACCGGCGAGCAATGCCAGCAGCGTCGATTTGCCCGCGCCGGATGCACCGACGATGGCTGCCGACTCACCCGAGTAAACCGAAAAGGAAACCTTCTGCACAATGGCGAGTCTGCCTTCAGGGCTGCTAACCTCTTTCGACAGTTCACGGGCTTCGAGGACGATATCTTTGGTCACGAAACGTTCCTTCGTCTTGGCGTTGCTGATGGCGATCGCACCAGCATGGTCCTATGGCAATACGGCGCGCAACGACAGCCCCACCATATTGGTTTTGGGGGATAGCGTCAGCGCGGGTTACGGTCTGGCCTCCAACGAGGGCTGGGTAGCCCTGCTTCAAAGCCGACTCAAGGCTCAAGGTTACGGATACCGCGTGATCAATGCCAGCGTCAGCGGAGAAACCACCACAGGCGGCCTGGCCCGCCTGCCGAGGGCGTTGTCGGTCCACCGTCCCCAGATCGTCATCGTCGAGCTCGGCGGCAACGACGGCCTGCGCGCCCTGCCCCTCGAAACCTCGCGTCAAAATCTCGAGCGCATCATCGAAACCGCTCAATCCTCCGGGGCGCAGGTGCTACTCCTCGGAATGAAGATTCCGCCCAATTACGGACCGCGATATTCGCAAGGTTTCGAGAAGCTCTTCAGCAACCTCGCTCGGCGCTATCGCCTGCCCTTCGAACCTTTCTTTCTCGAAAAAATCGCGCTCGCACCCGGCATGATGCAGGCCGATGGCCTCCACCCCACAGCCAAAGCACAGCCCGTCATGCTCGACACGGTCTGGCCGGTGTTGAAACCGATGCTTCGTCGTTGAGCCCCACCCCGGGCAAAGGCTAAAGTCTCGCCATGTCTAAAATTTGGTTGTCTTCTTACCCCGTCGGCGTTCCCGCCGAAATAGATCCCACTCGCTACTCTTCGGTCACGCACATGGCCGAACAGTGCTTCACGGAATTCGCCGATCGATCGGCTTATATCCAGATGGGTCGGCAGATCACCTACGGCGATCTCGATCGAGAGTCGAAAGCGTTCGGAGCTTGGCTGCAGCATCGCACCGGCCTCAAGCGAGGCGATCGCGTCGCCATCATGATGCCGAACGTACTGCAGTATCCGATCGCCCTGTTCGGCGTCCTGCGTGCCGGCGGAACGGTCGTCAACACGAATCCGCTCTACACCGCGCGAGAGCTCGAACATCAACTCAAAGACTCGGGCGCCGAGACCATCGTCATCCTCGAAAATTTCGCCCACGTCTTGCAGGAAGTGATCGAACGAACGAGCGTTCGCACCGTCATTCTCACGAGCGTCGGCGAGCTCCTCGGTTTCCCGAAGGGCAACATCGTCGACTTCGTGGTACGTCGCGTACGCAAGGGTGTGCCGGCCTTCCAGCTTCCCGGCGCACTGCGCTTCTCCGACACGCTGCGCGAAGGGCGGGACCTCGAACTCGAGCGACACCCGCTGACGCACGATGATCTGGCATTCCTGCAATACACCGGCGGCACGACAGGCGTTTCGAAAGGCGCGATGTTGAGTCACGGCAACATGGTCGCCAACGTGCTTCAGTCTTCGGCTTGGACCGAAGCCGTGCTGCCGCGCGACGAAGTGGGTATCGCCATCACGGCGCTGCCGCTGTATCACATCTTCGCTCTCACGGCGAACTGCATCCTCTTCCTGAGGTTGGGGTGGACCAACGTGCTCATCACGAACCCGCGCGACTTTCCGGGTTTCGTGGCCGAGCTCAAAAAATACAAGTTCACCTACATGTCCGGCGTGAATACTTTGTTCAACGCCTTGCTTAATACGCCGGGCTTCGATCAGGTCGATTTCAGCAAGTTGCGCTGCACGCTGGGCGGTGGCATGGCTGTTCAGCGCGCCGTGGCCGAACGCTGGAAGCAAGTTACCGGTTGCATTCTCACGCAGGCCTGGGGCCTCACCGAGACTTCGCCTGCAGCCTGCATCAATCCGATCGACGTCGACTTCAACGACTCCATCGGTCTGCCGATCTCTTCCACCGAAATCGGCATCGCCGATGACGACGGCAAAATGCTTCCCGTCGGAGAGGTCGGCGAAATCTGCGTCCGCGGTCCTCAGGTGATGAAGGGCTATTACAACCGACCGGAAGAAACCGCCAAAGTCATGTTGCCCGACGGCTGGTTGAGAACCGGTGATGTTGGCCGCATCGATCAGCGTGGCTTCGTCTATATCGAAGATCGCAAGAAGGACATGATCAACGTCTCCGGCTTCAACGTTTATCCGAACGAGGTCGAGAGCGTCGCCGTGACACACCCGGGTGTGCTCGAGGCCGCCGCCGTCGCCAAGAACGATGAACGCTCGGGTGAGGCCGTTGCGCTATTCGTCGTTCGCAAAGATCCCAAGCTCACTGAGGAGCAGATCATCGAGCACTGCCGCGGGGCACTTACCGGATACAAGGTGCCACGGTACGTCTACTTCCGCAGCGAACTGCCGAAAACCAACGTCGGAAAAATCCTGCGTCGTGCCTTGCGCGACGAAGCGCAAACGCTCTGACGCGATCGCTCAGAACGGGTCTGCGGGCGTAAAGAGTCGTCGGTGCTCGCCGATCGCATAGCGATCGGTCATGCCCGCGACGTAATCGGCCACGACCCGCGCGCGACCCGCTTTGCCGCCCGATTGTTCGGCCGCGGCAGCGGCATCCCGATGCTCGCGCGGCAACAGGTCGATGTCGCCCATCATCGCCTCGAACAATTCGCGCAATACCTTTCGCGCCTTGTCCGTCATGCCAAGCACGCGATGATGTCGGTAGAGATTGGCATTCAAGAACCGCTTGAGTTCGATGTGCTCGGCGCGTACCGCATCGCTAAGCGTGATGAGCGGATCCGCCCGAGTACGCACCTCGTCGATCGAACGAACGCCGGAGTCGAGAAGGCGGCTGCGGCTGGACTCGACGACATCTCGCACCACGCGATTGATCATGCGCCGAATGGTCTCGTGAATGACGCGACGGCCGGCAAGTTCGGGATATCGAGCCATAACAGCCGAATGCTCCCGACCGAAGAGCGTCACTTCGCGCAAGGCATCGATTTCGACGAGCCCGGCCCGGAGCCCATCGTCGACATCGTGGTTGTTGTACGCGATGGCATCGGCAAGATTCGCGAGCTGCGCCTCGAGACTCGGCTGGCCGCGACGCAAAAAACGCTCGCCCAACTCGCCGAGTTGCCGCGCATTGTTGAGCGAACAATGTTTGAGAATGCCCTCACGCGTTTCGTAAGTGAGATTGAGCCCCGGAAAATCTGCATAGCGCTCCTCGAGCAGATCGACGACGCGCAACGACTGCAGGTTATGTTCGAATCCGCCGTACTCGCGCATGCACTCGTTGAGTGCATCCTGTCCGGCGTGTCCGAACGGTGTATGCCCAAGGTCGTGGGCAAGACAAATGGCTTCGGTGAGCGTCTCGTGCAATCCGAGCACACCGGCAATGGTGCGTCCGATCTGCGCGACTTCCATGGAGTGCGTCAGTCGCGTTCGGTAAAGATCGCCCTCGTGGTTGACGAAAACCTGCGTTTTGTAGACGAGGCGTCGAAAGGCGTTCGAGTGCACGATGCGATCACGGTCGCGTTGAAACTCGCCGCGCATCTCCGGCGACGGCTCGGGATAGACCCGACCTCTCGAGCTTGCATCGTGGGCGGCCCAAGGCGCGAGAGCGCCGCGGCTCGTCTGCGGCAGCACCGCACCAGTCATGGACGTACCAGTCACGAGAGATGTGCCTCGAGCGTCGCGGTCAACGCGTCGCCGGGATAATCATCGCTCACGAACGCCTTGCCGATGCCGCGCAACAAAATCAGCCGGATACGGCCGTTTTGCACTTTCTTGTCCACGCTCATGGCGAGGCGGGCGGCATCGGCCGTCAGCTCACCGCGAGCATCGGTACGCAAACCCAAACGTTGAAACAGGCGAGCGATTCGGGCGACATCGCTTGCCGCGAGGTATCCGCAGCGCTCGGAAAGCGACGCCGCCATCAGCATGCCGGCCGCGACGGCTTCACCGTGCAACCAACTCGAATAGCCGGTCACGCTCTCGATGGCGTGCCCGAAGGTATGCCCGAAATTGAGAAGTGCGCGCTCACCCTGCTCGCGCTCGTCGCGGCCCACGATGGCCGCCTTCGTTTGGCAAGAGTGATGAATCGCATACGCCAAGGTCTCCGCATCGCGAGCCAGGAGTTTTTCGGCATTCGACTCCAGCCACTCGAAGAATGACGCGTCGCAGATCAGTCCGTACTTCACGACTTCGGCGAGCCCTGCGCGTAACTCGCGCGAAGACAAGCTGCGCAGAGTCGCAATGTCGATGACGACCGCGCGGGGTTGATGGAAGGCGCCGATCATGTTCTTGCCGAGCGGATGGTTGACGCCCGTCTTGCCACCGACGGAGGAGTCGACCTGAGAGAGCAGCGTGGTCGGAATCTGCACGAAACCGATGCCGCGCTGATAACACGCTGCCGCGAATCCGGCCATGTCGCCGATTACGCCACCGCCGAGGGCGACGATGAGATCATCGCGGGAAAATCGATGCTCGATGAGCCGGTCAAATATTTTCGAGGTCGTGACAAGTGTCTTGTGCGACTCGCCGTCCGGCAAGACGATGTCGTGCGTCTCGGCGCCCGAACGCGCAGCATGGACGCTCGCGGCAAAAAGCGGCGCGACCACCTCGTTCGTGACGATGGCAGCCTTGCGGGCCTTCAAAAGTTCGCCGAGCCACGTGGGATCGCGCAACAAGCCGTCGCCGATGTAGATCGGATAAGACCGCTCGCCGAGCGATACCGTCATGGAGTGGAGCAGCGTCATGCCGAGCAAAGTATACGCGGGGCCACGCCGAGTCAGTCCGACGGCAACCGTCTCAGAATTTGATCCACGACCTCACGCACCCGATGTCCGTCGGTGCGCACCGTCAGAGTCGCGATCTCCGTATAGAGCGGTGCACGCCGCGCCATGAGTTCGGCAAGTCGGCCGGGTAGATCAGCGGCGCCTGCGAGGAGCGGCCGTCGTTCGCCTTGGCGGACTCTGACGAGTTGTTGCTCGATCGACGTCTCGAGGTAGATGACGACCCCCCCTTCGCGCAGCCGTCGACGATTCTCATCCAGAAGGACTGCGCCGCCGCCCGTCGACAGGACGATGCCCTGGCGAGCCACCAGCTCGGCGATGAGATCGCGTTCGCGTACTCGAAACCCTGCCTCGCCCTCTTTCTCGAAAATGAGCGGGATATCGACCCCTGTGAGCTTTTCGAGTTCCGTATCGCAGTCGACAAATGGACGCCGGAGCGCGCGGGCGAGTTGGCGACCCACCGCGGACTTTCCGGAACCCATCGGTCCGACCAGAATGAGATTTCGTGTTTCGTGCATCTTCAGCGAGAAATCGCCCTGACGAGCCAAGCCTAACCGAAGGATGGGGGTCTCGGTGATGGGGTACCAGAGCTCGGCATTCCGGTAACATGCCGGGGTCGTGAAGCGTTACCTGCCGAAAATCGCGTTTCTGGCTGCAGCGGGGCTCGCGATCAGCGCTCTCGCAATCGCCGCGCTCATCTCTGGCGCCTATCTCTACCTGCAGCCCTCTCTGCCCACCGTCGAGGCCATGCGACAAATCGAGTTGCAGGTTCCGCTACGGGTGTACTCGCGAGACGGCCAAGTCATCGCACAGATCGGCGAACAGCGGCGTATCCCGGTGACCTTCGACGACATCCCGCCCATGGTGCGTCAGGCCTTCATCGCGGCGGAGGACGATCGTTTCTTCGAGCATTCGGGTTTCGATTACCAGGGAATCCTGCGCTCCCTTGCGGTCAACCTGCTGCCGGGCTCGCGACTGCAGGGTGCCAGCACCATCACACAACAAACCGCGCGCAATCTTTTTCTGACCCAAGATCGCACTTGGCGGCGAAAGGTGCAGGAGATGTTCCTCACTTATCGCATCGAAGAGGAATTCACCAAAGAAGAAATCTTTGGCCTTTATCTCAACGTCATACATTTCGGAAAGCGGACCTATGGCATCGCCGCCGCAGCCGATCTGTATTTCGGGAAGACGCTGGACCAACTGACGCTCGCCGAGGCCGCAACCCTGGCGCGCGTGCCGCAGGCACCGTCTCGTTACAACCCCATCAACAACCCGGAAGCTGCAGCGCAACGCCGCGGCTACGTGCTGCGACGCATGCGCGAACTCGGCTACATCGATCGGGATACCGAGGAACGCGCGGCCGTCGAAAAGGTGTCCGCCCGCGAGCATGTCCAAGTGTTCGAGGTCGAGGCGCCCTACATCGCCGAAATGGCCAGACTCGAACTCGTGCAGCGCCTCGGCGCCTCGGCGCAAAACGAGGGCTACAAGATCTACACCACCATCGATCCGCGCATGCAGACCGCAGCGAACACTGCGGTCCGACAAGGGCTCCTCGACTACGATCGTCGGCAGGGCTGGCGGGGTCCGAAGACTCGAGTCGAGCTCCCGGCAAACAACGACGCAAGCGAACTCGAGGCGCTGATCTCCGACCAAGATGCCAGCGGCTCCGTCTTGCCGGCCGTCGTACTCGACGTTCAGGAAAAATCGGTACGCGTTTACGTACGCGATGCCGGTATCGTCACGGTGCCCTGGGAAGGCCTGTCTTGGGCACGACCCAGAATCAACGGCCGTCCCGGCAAGGCGCCGAAGACCGCCGGGGAATTGCTGACTCGTGGAGACGTCATCCACGTCACGCTGCTGCCCGCACCGCAGCTTGCGCAGATTCCCGAAGCAGCTGCCGCCTTGGTGGCGCTCTCGCCCGCCGACGGGGCGATCACTGCTCTCGTGGGAGGGTTCGATTATTTTGATCCGAACGCGGGCAAGTTCAATCGCGCCATTCAAGCCAAGCGACAGCCAGGCTCAGGGTTCAAGCCGTTTCTGTATTCGGCTGCGCTCGACAACGGTTTCACTCCCGCCTCCGTGGTGCTCGACGCGCCGTTCGTGATCGACGATCCGAACATGGAAGAAGCCTGGCGCCCCGAAAACTCGAGCGGTGACTTCGGAGGACCGACTCGACTGCGCGAGGCACTCGTCAAATCGCGCAATCTGGTGTCGATCCGGGTTCTGCAAGCCATCGGCATGGGCCCGGCCATCGCCTACACCGAACGTTTCGGTTTCGAGCGTGCGAGTTTGCCGCGCAATCTCACGCTCTCGCTCGGCACCATGAGCGCCACGCCGCTTCAGGTCGCCTCGGGCTATGCGGTCTTCGCCAATGGCGGTCACCGGATCCAGCCGTGGTTCATCGAACGCATCGAGGATCCCTCCGGAGAGGTGGTGTTCCAGGCAGCGCCGAGACGCGTCGCGCTCGAATGTGATCCGCCCGATCCGTCATCGATGGCGGCGTCGGACGAAGCGAGTACACCAGAGCCTTCGAGCGAACCCGATGCAGCGGAGACAGAAGGCCCGACTGTCGTACCCCGTGGCTGCTCCTTGCCGGCGACCGAAATCGCTCCCCGCGTGATCAGCGCACAAAACGCCTGGCTCATGACCGACATGCTGCGCGAGGTCATCACCCGCGGTACCGGACGTCGAGCATTGGCACTCGGTCGCAGTGACATCGCGGGCAAGACCGGCACCACCAACGAGGCGCGCGATACCTGGTTCAACGGTTACAACGCATCGCTCGTGGCAACCGTGTGGGTAGGATTCGATCAATCGCGACCTCTCGGTGAAGGTGAGGAAGGCAGTCGTACGGCCGTGCCCATTTGGGTCGATTTCATGGCTGAGGCGCTGAAGGGCGTTCCGGATCGCCCGTGGTACATGCCGGGCGGGCTGATGCAGGTTCGCGTGTCGCCAGTCACCGGAGAACTTGCCGGAGCAGACGATCCGGATGCCGTATTCGAAACCTTCATGGTCGATCGACTGCCCACGGGCAGTTCGTCGGGCACCCCCTCTGCAGACCCGCGGCGCCCGAACGAACAACCGGCCGAACCCATTTTTTGATCCGTCGTCATGAAAAAGCTTCCGCCTCGGGCCGAAAACCTCAGACGAGCACTCGCTCAAGAGGCGGCTCGAGTGATGGCCGAACACGGCATCCGCGATTTTCTATTCGCCAAGCGTAAAGCCGCCGAACGATTCGGCGTGGTCGATGGCTCGGTATTGCCTCGCAATACCGAAATCGAAGAGGCACTGCAGGAATATCAACGTCTGTTCGGGGGCGAGGCGCATCTCGAGTCGCTGCAGGCGCAGCGCGAGGTGGCGCTCGATGTCATGCAGCGCCTCAAAGAATTTCAGCCACGGCTCGTGGGTTCGGTGTTGCAGGGTACGGCGACCGACCACGACGACGTCTTGCTCCACGTCTTCGCCGATCGCGCGGAGTCGGTGACGTTTCGACTGATGGATCAGGGCGTGCCGTTCGAAGTTGGCGAGCGGCGGACACGCCTCAATGCCGAACGCATCGTCCAGCAACCGGCGCTGCGGCTCGAGGTCGATGGTCAGCCGGTGGAGATCGTCGTGTTCACGGTCGATGGAATCCGGCAGGCGCCGATCAGTCCGGTCGACGGCAAACCGATGCGGCGTGCGGACTTGAACGAAGTCTCCTCTCTCGTGGCCGCAGGTTACGGCGGAGAGACGAGCGCTCGCTGAATCTCAGGAGCGCTTGGCGATCGGCGTGTAGTCGCGCTTGACCGGACCTGTGTAGAGCTGACGCGGGCGACCGATCTTGTAGGCCGGGTCGCTGATCATCTCCTGCCAATGTGCCACCCACCCCGCCGTGCGCGCGATCGCGAACATGACGGTGAACATCGAGCGTGGGATGCCGAGAGCGCTGTAGATGATGCCGGAGTAGAAGTCGACGTTCGGGTAGAGCTTGCGCGAAATGAAGTAATCGTCCTTGAGGGCGATTTCTTCGAGACGCTGAGCCAGCTCGAGCAACGGATTGTCGGCACGCCCCATCTTCGCGAGCACTTTGTGACACATCTCGCGGATGATCTTCGCGCGCGGGTCGAAATTCTTGTAGACGCGGTGACCAAAGCCCATGAGGCGCACGTTGCTCGATTTGTCTTTGACCTGCGCCAGGAACTTCGGAATGTTGTCGACGCTGCCGATTTCTTCGAGCATTTCGAGAACGGCTTCGTTCGCGCCACCATGCGCCGGCCCCCAGAGGGCTGAGACACCCGCAGAGATGGCGGCATAGGGATTCGCGCCCGTCGAGCCCGCAAGGCGCACCGTCGAGGTGCTCGCGTTTTGCTCGTGGTCGGCGTGAAGGATGAGCAGCAGGTCGAGCGCCTGCGAAGCCAGCGGATCGACGTGATACGGCTCGCAGGGCACGGCATAGAACATGTGCAGCAGATTGCTGCAGTAGTCGAGATCGTTGCGCGGATAGACGAACGGCTGACCCACCGAACGCTTGTACGCTGCCGCGGAAATCGTCGGCAGCTTCGCGATGATGCGATGCATGAAGATTTCGCGGTGACGCGGGTTATTGATGTCCATCGAGTCGTGGTAGAACGCGGACATCGAGGCCACGATCGCGCTGACCATGGCCATGGGATGCGCATCGTAATGAAACCCGTTGTACATGCGCAGCAACGATTCGTTGATCATCGTGTGGCGCTGGATGCTCACGCTGAAATCGGCAAGCTGCTTTTGATCGGGAAGCTCGCCGTTGTTGAGGAGATAAGCCACCTCGACGAAAGAACTCTGTGCCGCCAGCTGCTCGATGGGATAGCCGCGATACAACAAGACGCCCTGATCGCCATCGATGTAGGTGATACGGCTTTCGGTACTGGCCGTCGCCATGAAACCCGGATCGAAAGTGAAAACACCGTGGTCTTTGTTGAGAGCGCCAATGTCTACGACGTCCGGGCCGATGGTCCCGGAGCGCACCGGCAAGGCGCTCGTTTTGCCCGAGGAGAGATCTTTAAGTTCGAAGTTCTTGGTAGTCATGGCGTGAAGATCGTCGTATTGAAGCTCGTCGCAGAAACGCGGCGAATCGCCACGAAATTGACACGGCGGACGCTCATAATCAAGGCGCAGCGAATGATTTTTTTATTCGCTCGTGGTCATTCGACCACCTTGTAGAGGGTTCCCGGCTGCAGCTTCCGGTCGGGATACAAACCGTTGATGAGCAAGAGCTCTTCCCGCGGATACTTCTCGACCGGCATGTCGTCGGCGTAGTCCTCGAGTCGAGTGTCTGCCGTGGCCGTCAGGATTCGCAGGCGGTAAGGCTCGGCCAGCGGAAACTCGGAGGGCTTCAACGGACGAAGGGTTTCGGCGACCGACAAAAACAATCCGTCGGCCTCGGGAACGGCCCCTCGCGACGAGCGACTTGCACCCGCGAACAAATAGGCGCTCTTGTCGCGATAAAGCACGGTCCACCGAACGGGCCCCGCTCCGTTGTCGAGCGGAGAACCGGAGGTCGTGCGCACCGTGTACCCCTCCATGCCGTTGATCTGTACCGGCTTGCCACCCGACAGCGTGGCACCGCGCAGCTGGGAGAACAGGAACTCGCGCGGCCCCATCGTCGGCGGATAACTGCGCAAGGTGATGTGCATCAACGTGTCTTTGTTCGGGGTGTAGGCGACGAGCGCATCGCGCTGGTTTTCCACTGTCCAGGCGCGAGGAAAAGCGACCGTGACGCCAAGTTCGGCGTGATACAGACGGTTCCCGCGAACGATGCCCTGCGCCCGACTCGAACCGAAGGTGAGTCCGTCGATGGCCTTCATGTATCGCTCGCGGTTGTCGATCCAACCGCCCTCAGGACCCGACTCGAGGTTGGCCGAGGCCTTCGCCGCTTGCACGGCGCGCGCGTCGGGCGCCGGATGCGACGAGAACATGCCGTGATACACGCGCGGCTCGCGACCTTCGGCGCGGGCCCGATCGATTTCGAAGCGCTCACCGCGCTTGAACATGTCGAAGACCTCGCCCATGGCTTCGGGGCGGTATCCGGCGCGAACGGCATACTTCAGGCCGATGCGATCGGCCTCCAACTCATTCTCTCGACCATAGCCACGCATCCAAGCCGTTGCGCCGAGATTCGCGAGATCGGCGACGGCACCCGAGCCGGTGTAGATCGCGGCAGCGGTCGCTGCGAGCGTCGCCAGCACACCGCGGGTCATCCTTTTCTGAGGGTGCTTTGCCGTGACGTGCGCAATCTCATGCCCAAGTACCGAAGCGAGTTCCGCCTCGGAGTTGAGTTGGATCAGCAAGCCGCGGTGGATGTAGACGTAGCAACATCCGGTCGTGAACGCATTGATGGAGTCGTCGTCCAGAACGACGAATTTCCATTCCTCGTCGGCCAGGCTGCTTTGTCGGGCCACGCGCTGCCCGATCTCGCTGACGTAGTCTTGGAGCGCCTGATTCTCATAGACCCCGTAAGCCTTGAGGATCTGCTCGTGTGCTTTGCGGGAGCTCGAACTCTCCTGCGACTTTCGTTCGGTCGGCTTGCGCGACGACGTCTGGGCATCGAGCTGCGGCGCCAAGGCGACCGCCATCGCAAACAAAAGGGTGACGAGAATTCTGGACGTCTTCATGTCGCGATCCGAGGCTCCACGAAATATCGACGATCAGACGCTAGCAGAAGTTCCGGTCGATCCGGATAAGGTCGACCCAGAAATGACAAAGCGCCCGTCCGGGCGCTTGGTCTCGATCGTTTGCGAGGACCGCGTGACGCGACCCCTGCGGCTTCAGCGCGTGGCGGTGGAAGCGTACTTCTTGCGGAACTTGTCGACGCGGCCCGCGGTGTCGAGGATCTTCTGCTTGCCCGTGTAGAACGGGTGGCAGTTCGAGCAGACTTCGAGCGAGAGGTCCTGACCGAGGGTCGAGCGCGTCTGGAAGGTGTTGCCACAAGAGCAGGACACCTTGATCTCGTTGTATTCCGGGTGAATCGAGGGCTTCATGACCGACCTTCCAAATTAGCGGGCAGGACGAAAAAGGGCGCGCAGTCTAAGCGCGGCAACCCGGTTTCGACAAGGGCCGAGAGGTCCGGATGGGGTACAGGAGTCGATTTGGCGTCCCAAGTTGCTGAAAACTGTGGATAAGTCTGTGGAACAGCGGGTCTCGGGCTGGGGCTTTTTTTGCCGTTTTGGCCTTTTTAGGGCCTTCTTCAAAAAATTAAGACGAAGATTTAATTATAAAAATCATGGAGTTACAGATCACTTTTTGTAGCAAAACTGAAAAAATCACGTAATTCGCGAGTTCGACGGGGTTTTTTGTCCGCTGTGCATACTTTTCGACCCCTCGTCGGGCAGAAATTCCAGTAACACCTCATTGAGGAACCGAAATCCGACCGCGGTCGCGAGCACCCGTCCCTGGCCGGGTGACGAATCGGCGAGAGCCAACAGCCCGCGATCCCGAAGGCGCTGCACCACCGAATGCACAGCATCCCAAGGCAATCCTGTGCGGGATTCGAACGTCTCGATATCGAAACCTGCCGTCAATCGCAGGGCATTCAGCATGAACTCGAAGGGTCGCTGATCATCCTCGACGTCATGCCATACGAGGCCGCCCTCCGGATCGCGCTGATAACGTCGCGGCTCCCGAGGTTGTGTGCTTCTCGACACGCTGATGCCACCCTCGGCGCGGACTCTCGACAACTTGCCGTGCGCACCTGCGCCGATACCGAGATAGTCGCCGAAGGTCCAATAGACGAGGTTATGCGCGCAGTCGAAACCTTCGCGCGCATAAGCGGATACCTCGTACCGGCGATAACCCTCCCCTTCAAGTCGTGCGCTCGCGATCTCCAGCATGCGCGACACTTGATCGTCGACAGGCAGCCCTGAAGGCGGGCGCGCCGCGAAAGGCGTACCCGGCTCGAGTGTCAGGCTGTAATGCGAAATTTGCGCCGGCGCGAGCGCGAGCGCAGCTTCAACGTCTCGAAGGGCGCCAGTTTCGTCTTGCTCGGGCAAGCCGTACATCAGATCGATGTTGAAATTGGACAGCCCCGAAGCGTGCAATTCTGCGGCGGCGGCCCGTGTTTCGTCGGACGAGTGAATCCGCCCGAGCCTGCGCAGCGCCCGTTCATCAAAACTTTGAGCACCGAGCGAGACACGATTGACGCCCGCCGCGGCGTACTCTGCGAATCGCCCGCGTTCGATCGTGCCGGGGTTCGCCTCGAGCGTGATCTCCGCATCGGCCGCGAGACCGGGCCCCGCTCGAACCGCATCGATCACGCGCCCGATGGCGCCCGGTGAAAACAAACTCGGTGTGCCGCCACCCATGAAGATGGTGGAAACGCGACGATCGCCGATCGACGCGGCCTGAGATTCGCATTGATGGGCGAGATCGCGAAGGAGGCTCGCCACATACGACTCCTCCGGCACTCGCTCTCGACCTGGAACGTCTTCGCGCAACGCATGCGAGTTGAAATCGCAGTAGGGACACTTGCTGACACACCACGGAAAGTGGATGTACAGACTGAGAGGCGTCTCGCGGTTCATGGCTCCGCGCAGTTCAGGTTCTACGCAGTCGTGCGTGCAGATCGCGCAGCGCCGAGCCACGATGACTCTGCGCGTGTTTCTCCGCCGCGACGAACTCGGCGACGCTGCGGCTCTCCCCTCGAGGTGCGAACACCGGGTCGTAACCGAAGCCGCCACTGCCCCGAGGCGAGCGCAGGATGACCCCGTCCCAGACGCCGCGACCGAACACCGGTGCCGGATCGTCGGCGCTGCGGACCAAGGCGATCACGCAACGAAAGCGCGCCGTTCTTGATCCGTCCGGCACCGACTGCATGGCCTCGAGCAGTTTTCCCAGATTGGCGAGATCACCAGCGCCCTCGCCGGCATAGCGCGCGGAGCGCACGCCCGGCGCGCCACCGAGCGCATCGACCTCGAGCCCCGAGTCGTCGGCCATCGCAGGCAGACCACTGCGGGCCGAAGCGTAGAGGGCTTTCAGCAAAGCATTGTCTTCAAAGGTTTCACCGGTCTCGTCGGGAGGTTCGATGCCGAACTCGGACTGCGGCAAAAACTCGAAGCCGAGCGGACCGAGCATGTCGGAGAACTCGCGGATTTTCCCGGCATTGCCGGTGGCGAGCACGATCCGCATCGCTCAGGGCTTGCCCGTCTTGAGCGCTTCGCGCTGCAGTTCGTGCAATCGCGAGATACCGCCAGAGGCCAAGGCCAACATGGCGTCGAGTTCCTCGCGACGGAATGCGTGTCCTTCGGCCGTCCCCTGAATCTCGACGAACGTACCGCCATCTTTCATGACGACGTTCATGTCGGTCTCCGCTTGGGAGTCCTCGGCATAATCGAGATCGAGTACGGGTGCGCCGCCGCAGATACCCACCGATATGGCGGCCACTTGCCCATGCAGGGGCGATCGCGAAAGTGAGCCGCGGGCGATCAGGGTCTGACAGGCGTCGACCAAAGCCACATAGCTTCCCGTGATGGCAGCGGTACGCGTACCACCATCGGCCTGCAAGACATCGCAATCGAGCGTCACGGTGCGCTCTCCGAGCGCAGCCATGTCGATGACTGCACGCAAGCTGCGGCCGATCAATCGCTGAATCTCCTGAGTACGCCCGGATTGCTTACCCTTTGCCGCTTCACGAGCCGATCGGGTATGCGTCGCGCGCGGCAGCATGCCGTACTCGGCTGTCACCCATCCCTGACCTCGCCCACGCAGGAATCCCGGGACCCCCTCTTCGATGCTGGCCGTGCACAGCACGCGTGTCCCGCCGAACTCGACCAATACCGACCCCTCGGCATGTCGGGTGTAGTGACGATGGAAGCTCACGGGACGAAGTTGGTCGGGACTGCGACCGCTCGGGCGTTGAAACATCTTTGATTTCCGTGTCGGATAGATCAGTGGGATAAACTGCGCGCTTTATACACCCCGGCCGACTTGGACGCACGACAGCGGCGGCCGTGAGCAGAGGACTCTCGATGATCAGCAGCATGACGGGCTTCGCGCGACGCGAGGTGAGCGGCCCTTTCGGCGAACTCACCTGCGAGCTGCGCAGCGTCAACCATCGATATCTGGAGCCAGGGTTCCGGCTACCGGAGGAGTTGCGCTCTCTGGAAGGCGAGTTGCGGCAATTGCTGGCCAAGGAGCTCCGACGCGGCAAGCTCGATTGCACGATCCATCTTCGTGGCTCCCACCAAGCCGAGCGGGAATTGAGCATCGATGAAGCAGCGCTGCAACGCCTGCTCACCCGCACGGGCGAGATCGCCTCGCGACTTTCGATCGGCACCGCCGCGCGGGTCGACCCCCTCGATGTACTGCGATGGCCTGGCGTTCTCAAAGAAGATGCCCCCGACGCCGAGAGCTTGCATGGCGCTTGCCGGGCTTTGTTTCAAGACACCGTACGCGACATGGCCGCGGCGCGTCGTCGCGAGGGTCAAAGATTGCGCGAACTCATCGAGCAGCGCTGCAGCGCGCTCGCTGAGCTCTTGACCGGCTTGCGATCGCGCATGCCCGAGTTGCAGGCGCGATTGCGTACCCGTCTGCAAGATCGACTCGCCGAACTCGGTACCACAGTAGATGCCGGTCGTTTCGAACAAGAGGTCGCGTTGCTGCTGCAGCGCGCCGACGTCGACGAGGAACTCGATCGTCTCGACGGACACATCGCCGAAATCCGACGCGTGATCGAAGGTGACGAAGCCGCCGGTCGCCGGCTCGACTTTTTGATGCAGGAGCTCAATCGCGAAGCGAATACCTTGTCATCGAAATCCCAGGAAATCGACGTCACGCGTATCGCGGTCGACATGAAGGTCTTGATCGAACAGATGCGCGAGCAGGTGCAAAACATCGAATGAGTGGTCGGCTTTTCGTGATCGCCGCGCCCTCGGGCGCGGGCAAGACCAGCCTCGTCAAGGCGGCGCTCGCGCGCGAGCCGAATCTCCGCGTATGCGTATCGCACACGACCCGTACCCGACGTGCCAACGAAGTCGACGGTCGCGATTACCACTTCGTCACCGTCGACCAATTCAAAGAAATGATCGCGGCAGACGGTTTCCTCGAATATGCGCCGGTGTTCGACAACTTCTACGGCACCAGCCGAAAGGCGCTCGAGGAAGCTTTCGGTCGCGGGCATGACGTGATCCTCGAAATCGACTGGCAGGGTGCGCAGCAGGTGCGCGAGCGGACACGCAATCCGACGACGGGCGAGCCAGACTGCATCAGCCTCTTCGTGCTCCCCCCTTCGAGGGTTGAACTCGAACGGCGACTGCGCGGCCGCGGGACCGACAGCGAATCGGTGATCGCCCGTCGATTGCGCGATGCCGTCGCCGACATGAGGCATCACGACGAGTTCGACTACGTCATCGTGAACCAGGATTTCGATCAGGCCGTGTCCGACTTGCTGCGCATCGTGGCCGGAGACGCCGAGGACCTTGCCGGGAATCGGGCCTCGCTCGCACCCCTGTTAAGCGACCTGCTCGCTTAACGCCGCCCCACGCGCCCCACCCGCCCACCTCGGCGGCTTCAGAAGGCGTCGCCGATGTAGAGGACCCGACGCCTTCGGGGCGTCGCTGCTGGCGGTGAACCCCCGCACTGGCCTATACTTGCCGGCCAATTTCAGGGTATTCCGGGTTCATCCCGAGGGCTTCTCCACATGGCGCGAATCACCGTCGAAGACTGTCTCCAGAACGTCGACAACATCTTCCAGCTCGTGATCCTCGCTTCGCAGCGTGCGCGTCGGCTGGCCAATGGTGCCGAGTCGACCGTGCCCTGGGAAAACGACAAGCCCACCGTTGTCGCGCTGCGCGAAATCGCTGCGGGCAACATCACCCCCGAAATGCTGCTCGAGCCCGAGCCGGAACCGGAGCCGGAACCGAGCCTTCTGCCCGACATCATGGAGCCCGATCCGGGCTTCCGGGCTCCCCAGTTCGGTCTCGGAGACTGATCGCGCGGCCCTGACGGGGCGGAGGCACTTTGGATTATGCGCAGACACTGCTCGGCTTCCTGCCCGGCGGTTCACGCAGGACCCCCGGCCTCAAGGAGCTGCTGAGCGCTGCCAGCGCCTACCTGCCCCCCGAGCACGTCGAGCGTATTCGCGAGGCGGCGGAGTTCGGCGCCGAAGCCCATCGAGGTCAAAAGCGCAAAACGGGTGAGCCGTACATCGCGCATCCCGTCGCTGCAGCCGAAGTCCTCGCGAACCTGCGGCTCGATGCCGACACCATCGTTGCGGCCATCCTTCACGACGTCATCGAAGACACGCCGATCGCCAAAGAAGATCTGGCCAGTCGCTTCGGCCAGACCGTCGCGGACATCGTCGACGGGGTCACCAAACTCGACCAGATCCAGTTCAAGAGCCGCGAAGAGGCGCAGGCCGAGTCGTTCCGCAAGATGCTGCTCGCGATGGTTCGTGATCTGCGGGTCATCCTGGTCAAGCTCGCCGATCGTCTGCACAACATGCGGACGATCGAGGGGATGGCCCTGCCGCGCCGGCGCGCGGTGGCGCGCGAAACCCTCGATATCTATGCGCCTCTCGCCGAACGTCTCGGTCTCTATTCCATGAAGCTCGAGCTCGAGGACCTCGGCTTCCGCGCACTTTATCCGCGCCGATACAAGGTCATCGAAAAGGCGCTCAAGCGGGCTCGGGGCAACCAGAAAGAATTTCTCACCCGCATTTCGGAGAACATCGGGGCGGCACTCGCCAAGGCCGGCATAGAAGCCGAGGTCGAAGCGCGGGAAAAACATCTCTACAGCATCTACCGGAAGATGCATCGCAAGCGCACGTCGCTGTCGGAGATCGTCGATGTGTACGGACTGCGCGTGATCGTGGAATCCGTCGATCACTGCTATCGCGCCCTCGGCGTCGTGCACGGTGCGTATCGTCCGATGCCGGGTCGATTCAAAGATTACATCGCGATCCCGCGCGTCAACGGCTATCAATCGCTGCACACCACCCTGTTCGGGCCCAACGGCCAGCCCATCGAGGCGCAGATTCGAACTCGCGACATGCATCGGGTTTCGGAGTCGGGCATCGCTGCGCACTGGAAGTACAAATCGGGTGAAGCCTCGGCCGGACACGAGCAAGCGCGCGCCCGCGAGTGGTTATCGAACCTGATCTCGATGCAGGAGGCGGGATCTTCCGAAGAATTCCTGGAGAGCGTTCGCCTCGATCTCTTTCCAGACAAGGTTTACGTGTTCACGCCCAAGGGCAAGATTCTTCGGCTGCCTCGCGGCGCGACGGTGGTGGACTTCGCCTATGCCGTGCATACCGACGTCGGAAATCGTTGTGTCGCCGCCAAGGTCGATCGCAGGCTCGCGCCGCTGCGCACGCAATTGCGAAATGGGCAGACGGTCGAAATCGTCACGGCTCCGGGCGCCATACCGAATCCTTCTTGGGTCAATTTCGTCGTCACGGCCAAAGCTCGTGCCGCCATCAGGCAATACCTGAAAGGGCTACGACGATCGGAGGCGATCGAGCTCGGACAGCGGCTCGTCAATCAATCGCTTGCGGAGTTCGATCTCTCACTCACCGATATCAGCGAAACCGCCCTCGCTGCCACGGCCGGCGAACTCGGCATGACGGACACCGACGAGCTTTTCGAAAAGGTGGGGCTGGGTGAGCGCCTCGCACCGCTCATCGCCCGCCGACTCGGACCTGCAGCGCCGTCGGCCTCCACGACGGACGGCGGCGAAGCCGGCGAGAGCGCTCCCGCACCGCTTGCGATCGCAGGAACGGAAGGACTGCTCGTCAGTTACGCACGATGCTGCTTCCCGGTGCCGGGAGATCCGATCCTCGCTTATCTCTCGAGTGGACGAGGGATCATCGTGCATCGCGAAGACTGTGCGAACGTCGACGACTATCGCAAGCACCCGGAAAAATGGATTTCTGTCGCCTGGGCCGAACAACCGGGGCGGATGTTCGGCTGCGAACTGCGCGTCGAAGTGCAAAATCGCATGGGCGTTCTCGCTGCCGTGGCCTCGGCCATCGCCGGTACCGAAACGAATATCGATCACGTCGAATTGGAAGAGCGCGATACCGACACGTCAGTACTCATCTTCGAAGTGCGCGTTCGAGACCGTCAGCATCTCGCGAGCGTCATTAGGGTGATCCGCCGGATGCCCGACGTGCTGCGGCTCTCGCGTACACTTGCAGTCAAGACTCGCGACGAGTAATCCGCGGCCGAAAATTCCGAGAGGTTCACGACATGACGCGACAAATCATCCATACACCCGATGCACCTCAAGCCATCGGCACCTACTCGCAAGCTGTGAGAGTCGGTCCGACCGTCTACATCTCAGGCCAGATTCCGCTCGATCCCGCGACCGGCGAACTGGTCAGCGGTGACATCGAAGCCGAAATCCGCCGAGTCTTCGACAACTTGTCTGCCGTCGCCAAGGCCGCAGGCGGGTCGCTCAAGCACGCGGTGAGGGTCACCGTGTTTCTCACCGACCTCTCGAACTTCGCGAAGGTCAATGAAATCATGGCGACCTACTTCCCGCAGCCCTGGCCGGCACGCGCGGCCTTGGGTGTCTCGCAGTTGCCGAAGGGAGCGAGAGTCGAGGTCGATTGCATCCTGCACCTTGACTGAACCCCGAGAACAACGTCCGGTCACGGCGCTGCGCGGCGTAGGGGACGCGCTGGCGGCTCGACTCGCCGTGCTTGGCGTGACGACCGTACAAGATCTGCTCTTCGTTCTGCCCACGCGGTACGAAGACCGTACCCGTGTTCAGCCTGTCGGCTCGCTGCTCGCCGGTCATCGCGCGGTCGTCGAAGGCGAGGTGCAATTGACGGAGGTCGTCTATCGACGACGCCGGCAGATGTTGTGCCGCATCGCCGACGGTTCGGGCTTTCTCACTCTGCGCTTCTTCTACTTTTCAGGTGCGCAACAGGAAGGTCTCGCACGCGGCACGCGTATCCGGTGCTTCGGGGAGGTGCGACGCGGTCCGCTCGGTCTCGAGATGGTCCACCCGGAATACCGAAGAATCTTCGACGACCGTGCCCCGCTCGAAGACTCTCTGACACCGGTCTACCCGGCGACCGAGGGCGTGAGCCAAGGCCGGCTGCGAATGCTCATCAACTTGGCGCTTCGGGAACTCGACACCGCCGGCGTACGCGACTGGTTGCCGAGTTCGATCATCGCGCCGCTCGGCTTGCCTCCTCTTCGCGATGCATTGCGCTACGTGCATCGGCCGCCGGTCGACGCCGCGCTCGATGAGCTCGAGGCTGGAAAACATCCGGCGCAACGGCGCTTGGCCTTCGAGGAGTTGCTCACGCATCAAACGGTGATGCGTCGCCTGCGAGAATCCTCGAGGACCGATCCGGCGTGGGCGCTCGACGATGCGGGTGAGCTCGAGTCGCGATTCATCGCTGCGCTGCCCTATTCATTGACGAACGCCCAACAACGCGCGCTCGATGAAGTCGATGCCGATCTGGCCCGCGAGCGGCCAATGGTGCGACTCGTCCAAGGCGATGTGGGCTGCGGCAAGACCGTCGTCGCTGCAGCAGCGGCGGCGCGCGCCGTGGGGAGCGGACGGCAAGCGGCGCTCATGGCCCCAACGGAGCTGCTCGCCGAGCAGCATCAAAGAAATCTGGACGCCTGGTTCAGACCTCTCGGCGTGACGGTGGGCATGGTATCGGGCTCGCAACCGGCGCGTACGCGGCGGAGCGCGCTCGAGGCGGTGGCATCAGGTGACGTGCAGATCGTGGTCGGCACCCACGCGCTCTTTCAGGAAGGAATGCAATTCCGCGACCTCGCGCTCGTTATCGTCGACGAACAACATCGTTTCGGCGTGCAGCAAAGACTGCGTCTCGCAGAGAAAGGACAGGCGAGCGGGCGCCACCCTCATCAACTCATCATGACGGCGACGCCCATCCCGAGAACGCTGGCCATGACCGCTTATGCAGATCTCGACGTCTCGGTAATCGATGCATTGCCGCCGGGGCGAACCCCAGTCAAAACAGTGGTTGCTGCGGAAACTCGACGGGATGAGGTCGTCGCAAGAATCGACGCAGCCTGTCGCGAAGGCAGTCAGGCTTATTGGGTCTGTCCGCTCATCGAGGAGTCCGAAGAGTTGCAATGCCAGGCGGCTGAAGAAACTGCAGCCGTACTGGCCGAGGCTTTGCCTCATCTGGTCGTCCGGCTTGTCCATGGACGAATGAAGCCGCGCGAAAAAGACGCCACCATGATGGCGTTCAAAGCCGGAAAAATTCATCTACTCGTCGCCACGACCGTGATCGAGGTCGGCGTGGACGTCCCCAACGCTACGCTCATGGTGATCGAGAACGCGGAGCGCATGGGTCTCGCCCAGCTGCATCAATTACGTGGACGCGTAGGTCGCGGTTCGCGTGAAAGCGGCTGCGTGCTGCTCTACCGCGCGCCGCTCGGTCCGCTCGCACGGGCGCGACTCAATGCCATACGCGAAAGCAACGACGGCTTCGAAATTGCGCGACGTGATCTCGAGTTGCGCGGGCCCGGTGAATTGCTGGGGACGAAACAGACGGGTCTCGCGCGAATGCGGGTTGCGGACCTCATTCGCGATGCCGATCTGTTGCCGAAAGTGCAGGAGGCCGCCGAGATCCTGCTGTCGTCGCATCAAGATAGAATCGCGCCCCTGACCCAAAGATGGATCGGAACGGATGAACGATATGGCCGCATCGGCTGACTCCACTTCGCTGCCGCCTGCGGTGCCCGCCGCGGCGATGTGGCTGCCGGCCAGTGCGCTCAATTGCTATGTCGGCGATCCTGCTCTGCGCTCTTGGCTACTCACCCCGGGATTGCTCACCCAGCGCATTCGCGACGCGGCAGGCGACGGTTTCGCCATGCAATGCCTGCATGAGGGTTTGCTCGAAGGGGAACACGTTCGCGAAATCGAGATGTCGTGCGACGGTGTCGTCTGGATGTTTGCGCATACGCGCGTTCCCATCGCAACGCTGAAAGCACAGCCATGGCTCGGACAAATCGGCGCTCGGACCCTCGGGGAAGCGCTCGCAGGTCGTCAAAACCTCACGCGAGAGGATTTTCGCTACACACAGCTTTACCCCGACAGCTGGCTCGCCGATCGCGCGCTTCGACACGCACGACTTCCGTCACAGCCTCTGTGGGTGCGTCACTCCGGGTTCACCATCGATGGATCGTCCTTCGATCTTTACGAGGCGTTCATGCCAACCATCGGACGGCGCAGCGTTGACGCGAGCCCGCCGTGAGCCCAGCTCTCAAACGACGTCTGTACGAATATGTGTTGCTGACGAGGTTCAATCGTCCGATCGGAACCCTGCTGCTGCTTTGGCCTGCGCTCTGGGCGCTCTGGATCGGCGCTGGCGGCATACCGGATCCCGTTATCCTGATCGTGTTCGTGCTCGGTACGCTGCTCACGCGCTCGGCCGGATGCATCATCAATGATTTCGCCGACCGGAATTTCGATCCGGATGTCGAGCGTACCCGTGATCGGCCACTCGCGGCGCGGCGCGTGTCACCCTACGACGCCATCGCGCTCTTCGTGGTGCTGATGCTGCTTGCGTTCATCCTGGTCCTGCAACTCGACACGAAGACCGTGTTGTTCTCGCTCGTCGCCGCAGGTCTGCTGGCCACCTACCCGCTATTCAAAAGATTTTTCCCGGCACCGCAGCTCTACCTCGGTCTCGCCTTCGGTTGGGCAGTACCGATGGCCTTCATGGCGACGCAGGGGGAGGTGCCGCGGGTCGCTTGGCTCGTGTTCGCCGCCACCGTGATCTGGGCTGGCATCTACGACACGTTTTACGCCATGGTGGATCGTGACGACGATCGGCGCATCGGAATCAAATCGACTGCCCTGCTATTCGGTCGCCACGATTTGCTGGTTATTTCTTTGTTGCAGACGTCGATGCTCGCGATACTCGCGCTGGTCGGCGTGCTCGCCGACCTGGGATGGATTTATTTCCTGAGTGTCGCGGCGGCTGCAGGGCTTTTCGTCTCGCAGACTTGGTCTGCCAGAGGCCGGGGCCGCGAGGCCTGCTTCCGCGCCTTCCTCGACAACCACTATGTCGGCATGGTGCTCTTTGCGGGTATCGCTCTGGCGACGGCCCAGCGCTGAACATCGGTTACACCCGTCTCGAGTAGCGCATTCCGGGCGGCATCGAGCGTCGCGCCTGTGGTGACGACATCGTCGATGAGCGCCACCCGGCGCACACCCGATGCTTCGAACTCTTGCTGGAGACCAGGCGCCACGATGAACGCATCTTCGACGTTACGCCGCCGCTCGGCGGCGTGCAGACCCGTCTGCGACGGCGTGGCGCGAGTACGCAACACCCCATCGAGGCGCACGGGGCGATGAAGCCACTCTCCGACGCATGTCGCGATGAGCGAAGATTGATTGAACCCACGGCTGCAGACGCGCTCGGGATGTAAGGGCACGGGAATCAGGACATCGGGCCTTTCCGCTTCGCGAACCGCCGCCGCGAGCAGCCCCCCGAAAAGGCGGGCGGCGCACCGGTCGCCACCATACTTGAGCGCCTTCAAGGCTTGATCCACGGGATCGCGATAATCCAAAGCGGAGAGACTCGACGCTCCGATCTCGTTTTCCGAGCTCCAGGGCAATTCGGAACAGCACTTGGAACATAAATCGATGGGGCCAAGATCCCCCTCGGCTTGGCAGAAATAACATCGTGGCGGCAGACCCATGAAGGTCCAGCGCGCTCGCCACGGTAGACGAGCGCCGTGCTCGCCGAGCCAATGTTGCAGCGTATTGATTGTCGACCCGATGGGCTCTTTCAAGTTGACAGCCTCCCCCGCCCTTGAGGAACATCCGGGCGGCAGTGCCGAAGGCTGCCCTCGGGCCACCCCCTCTGGCAGCTCGCGAAACTCGTCATCGCATCGGGAAACACCATGAGCGAATACGCCATCCGCCACGATTGGGCCCTCGAAGAAGTCGAGGCGCTGTACGCGCTGCCTTTCCAGGATCTTTTGTTCCGGGCGCAGTCGGCGCACCGTGAGCATCAACCGACCAATACGGTGCAGATGAGCACGCTCTTGTCGGTCAAGACGGGGGCATGCCCCGAAGACTGCGCCTACTGCCCTCAAAGCATCCGGTACGAAACGGGTCTCGACCGTGAAGCCCTGATGGCCGTCGCCGACGTCGCGGAACGCGCAAGGACCGCCAAAGAGGCGGGCGCCACGCGTTTCTGCATGGGCGCCGCATGGCGATCGCCAAAGAAAAAAGACATCGACGTGATGACCGCGATGATTCGCGAAGTCAAGGCGCTTGGCCTCGAAAGCTGCGCCACGCTCGGCATGCTCAATCGCGAGCAGGCCAAAGAATTACGCGAGGCGGGTCTCGATTACTACAACCACAATATCGACACCTCTCCGGGGTTCTACGACAAGATCATCACGACACGCGATTTCCAGGATCGACTCGACACGCTCGAAGCCGTTCGCGAGGTCGGCATGAATGTCTGTTGCGGTGGCATCGTCGGCATGGGTGAGACGACGAAAGATCGAGCGCGCATGCTGCAGGTACTCGCAAACCTCCCCCAGCATCCCGAGAGCGTGCCGATCAACCAACTCGTCGCAGTCCCCGGTACGCCGCTAGCGAATCAGGCGCCGATCGATCCGTTCGATTTCGTTCGTACCATCGCCGTGGCGCGCATCCTCATGCCGAAATCCGCGGTGCGACTGTCCGCAGGCCGCGAGCAGATGTCGGATGAACTCCAGGCGCTCGCTTTCTTCGCGGGCGCCAATTCCATTTTTTACGGAGAGAAGTTGCTCACCACGGGCAATCCCGACGTCGAGCACGATCGCGAGTTGCTCCAACGCCTCGGCATGCGTACCGCGACCGGAGCACCCGGTGCGCTGCACGCCTGAGGCCATCGCCGCCGCGCTCGGCGACATCGACTCCCGAAATCTCCGTCGTCGTCGCGAAATCGCCCCGGACGGCCGCGTCAACTTTTGCAGCAACGACTATCTCGGCCTCGCGGCCGACGAGCGGGTCGCGAGCGCCATGGCGGACGCCGCGCAGCAACTCGGCGCAGGCGCGGGCGCGTCTCACCTCGTCAGCGGTCATACCGAAGAGCACGACGCCCTGGAGCGGGAGCTTGCGGAGTTCACCGGGCGTGAGCGAGCACTGGTGTTCTCCACCGGCTACATGGCTAATCTCGGTGCGCTCTCTGCACTCGCCGACCGCCGTGACTTGCTGATCGCCGACGAACTCAACCACGCTTCGTTGATCGACGCCGCACGACTCGTGCGTAGTTCATCCAACCTCAGATATCCGCATGGCGATGCGGCAGCGGCAGCGGCGCTGCTCGATGCTCAAGCGCCAAGCGTCGCAGCCGCGGGCGGCGGCGCATTCGTCATCACGGACGGCGTATTCAGCATGGACGGCGATTTTGCGCCTCTGCCGGAACTCGCTGCGAGCGCCGCGAAGCATCGAGGATGGCTTGTCGTCGACGATGCGCATGGTCTCGGCGTGGTTGGCGCCACAGGACGAGGCAGTTGCGAGCTCCATGGTTTGAGCGCGAGGCAAGTTCCCGTGCTCATCGGCACCTTCGGCAAAGCATTCGGCACTTTCGGCGCTTTCGTCGCCGGAGATTCGGACGTCATTGAGTTGCTGATCCAACGCGCGAGGACATACATCTACACCACCGCGCTTCCGCCAGCCGTCGCCGCCGCGACCCGAATGTCGATCGCCATCGTTCGAGAAGAAATCTGGCGGCGCGAACACCTGAATTCTTTGATAGGAAGGTTTCGCGAAGGGGCGAAGGCGCGGGGACTTCGGCTGTTGGATTCGACGACGCCGATACAGCCGATGATCCTCGGCTCGGCCGAGGCGGCGTTGACGGCGAGCGCCAAGCTTTCGGATGCGGGATTCCGCGTCACGGCAATCAGACCACCGACCGTTCCGGAGGGTACCGCGAGACTTCGCATCACGCTCTCGGCGTCCCACAGCGAGACCCAAGTCGATGACTTGCTCGCCGCTTTGGAGTCGGCGGCATGACGTCGGACATTCGCGACGAGTTGATGAATCGACTGGACCATTTTAAGTTGACACCAAAAGTGGTCGTCGACATCGATGGAAAGGCCGACGGGTCGCAGGGCGTACTCAGCCAAAGATTTCCGAAATCCAGACTGATCTCGACGGGCTCATCGAGCGGATCCCCGGCCGGGGGCGAGTCGATCATCCGGCGCTGGCTCCGTGGTGGGCCCCGTATCGAGCATCTCGATTGCGCGGTGCATGAGCTTCCCCTCCCGGACGGCAGCGTCGATTTGGTCATCGCCCACGATTGGTCACCGGGTGTCGACTCACTCGATGCGGCGCTTTCGGAAATCCATCGTGTGCTGATGGCAGGCGGCCTTTTTCTTTGTTCCTCGCCGAGCGCGATGACGGCTCCGAGCCAACCCGACATCCACGACTTCGGAAGTGCATTGATGCGGGCCGGATTCGTCGAACCCGTTCTCGATATCGACCGGTTTTCGGATGAGGGCGGTGAAATCATTCATGTGGCGGCGTTTGCCGGCTCCGCGCGCGGCCCGGCGAACGACGGAGAAGTCGTCGTGCCGTTCCCGAAGAGCACCCGGCGATGAGTCATCTCTCCAACGGTGTATTCGTCACCGGCACGGACACCGAAATCGGCAAGACCTTCGTGTCGACCGCGTTGGCAACCGCCGCGCGCAGTCGGGGTTTGACCGTTGGCGTGATGAAGCCCGTGGCTTCGGGCGCGCACCCCACTTCGGACGGCCTGCGTAACGACGACGCACTCGCACTCATGGCCGCCGCGGGCGAAACGGACTACGCGTCCGTGAACCCGTACTGTTTCGAACCGGCGATCTCGCCGCACCTCGCGGCGGGCGATGCAGGCGTGACGATCGATCTCAGGCACCTGGCCACGCTGGCGCGGGCTCGCGCACAGGAGTGCGACTGGCTGGTGGTCGAGGGTGCGGGAGGGTGGCGAGCACCCCTCGGGGCGGGCAGCAGCATGGCAGACCTCGCCCATGCACTCGGCTTGCCAGTGGTTCTGGTCGTCGGTTTGCGTTTGGGGTGCCTCAACCACGCCGTGCTCAGTGCCGAATCCATCCGGCTTTCCGGGCTGACGCTCGCGGGCTGGATCGGTAACCGCATCGATCCGTTGATGTCTCGTTGGGAAGACAACCTCTCGACCCTCGAGTCGCTCCTCGGTACAGCCCCGCTTGCCCTCTTTCCTTTCGGCGCGAACGAAGCCGAACGTTTGGCACTGGGTGGGCAGGCGATTGACCGCCTGTCGGTCACCTCGAGGAACTCTCTTCGATCTCCTAAGTGATTGTATTGGTTGAGTTTTGGGTGCCGGGTAGCATCCGTCCGGCATACCGGAAACCGGCCCCATGCCACCACCCGAAGCCCGCATCGAAATTGCCCCGCATTGCTCGCTGTCGCCCCGCGGAGCGCGCTGGTTCTTCGTCAGCGTTTGTGTGGCCTCCCTGTCGATCGCGCTGCCGATTTCCCTGATGGGTTTCTGGCTCGTCTTGCCGTTTGCCGGGCTGGAAATCGCGCTCGTCGGATGGGCTCTCAAAGTCAGCATGGCTCGCCGGCATCAACGACAGACGATCGTGGTGTCCGAGGAGCTCGTCACCATCGAGGATGTGTCGCCACCCAAACATGAACGTGTCGAGTTCCCGCGACACTGGGCGCAAGTTAGAATTCGCGCCGGGGGTTCACCGCTGCATCCGAGTCGACTGACCGTCGAGTCGCATGGCCGCGGCCTCGAGGTTGGGCATTTCCTGAACGAACAGGAACGGCTCAGCCTCGCCAAGCGGCTCAGACGCTTGATCGGCCGCGTAGCAGAATCCCCGCCTTTGCCCGCCCAGGGTGGTCCGGCTTGACCGGCTTGTTTTGGGCAGGCGCGTTTTTTGATGTTTTGATCGACCAACCGGATAAGCCATGACCAGACACGCTCGCACTGCCCTGTCCGCCTATGCCTTCGCGCTCCTGGCCAGTCTCGCCCCCCTCGCTGCCCATGCCGAATGGGGCAACCTGAACATGCCGGTCGGTGTCACCGAGCTGTCCAAAGAAATTCACTCCTTGCACATGACCATCTTCTGGTGGTGCGTGGCGATCGGCGTGTTCGTGTTCGGCTGGATGATTTGGTCGCTCGTTGCGTTCCGCAAGTCGCAGGGCGCCAAGCCGGACACCACCATGGTGCACAGCACGAAGGCCGAGATCATCTGGACGGTGATTCCGGTGGTCATCCTCGTGATCATGGCCATCCCCGCCGCTCGCACGCTCATCGCGATCGAAGACACGCGCAACACCGAGATCAGCATCAAGGTGACCGGTTATCAGTGGAAGTGGCATTACGATTATCTGGGCGAGGACGTAAAGTTCTTTTCCTCGCTTGCCCGTGCGAGCGACGAAGCGCGTCAGCTCAACTCCGGCGTCGACCCCGAGTCCGTCGAGAACTATCTCCTCGACGTCGATAACCCGCTCGTCGTTCCCGAAGACACCAAGGTCCGCGTACTGCTGACTGCGCAAGACGTCATCCATGCGTGGTGGGTTCCGGCCTTCGGCATGAAGAAGGACGCGATCCCGGGCAACGTCAACGAACTGTGGTTCAAAGTCGACAAAGGCAAGACCGGTCTTTACCGCGGGCAGTGCGCCGAGCTCTGCGGCCGTGATCACGGCTTCATGCCGATCGTCGTGAAGGTCGTCACCAAGGACGAATACCGCACTTGGCTCGCCGGCCAGAAGGCCGGGGATTCGGCTCCCGCTGACGCATCGAGCGAACCCGCCGCGGACTCTGCGCCCACGGTCGCGGCCCTTCCCGCTGCGCCCAAGGGCTGATCCGATCCCCGCTGATCAAAGAATTCAACGCAAGACTTAAATCGAGAGAGCACGAACATCATGGCCAACACCGCGACCCACGATCACGCGCACGATCACCACGATCACAAGCCGCATGGCCTCAAGCGATGGCTCTACGCCACCAACCACAAGGACATCGGCACGATGTACCTCGTGTTCGCTTGCGTGATGTTCTTCCTCGGCGGCGCCATGGCGCTCGTCATTCGCGCTGAACTCTTCCAGCCCGGGTTGCAGTTCGTCGATCCGGGTTTCTTCAACTCCATGACGACCATGCACGCGCTGCTCATGATCTTCGGCGCCGTCATGCCCGCCTGGACGGGTCTCGCCAACTGGATGGTGCCCATGCAAGTGGGCGCCCCGGACATGGCGCTGCCCCGGCTCAACAATTTCAGCTTCTGGTTGCTGCCGTTCGCCTTCACGCTGCTGCTGCTCACGCTGTTCGTTCCGGGCGGAGCGCCTGCGGGCGGGTGGACGCTTTATCCGCCGCTCTCCCTGCAGGCTGGTGACAGCTTCCCGCTCACGATCTTCGCGATCCACCTCATGGGTATCTCGTCGATCCTCGGCGCCATCAATGTCGTCGTCACCATCCTCAACATGCGCGCGCCGGGCATGGGTCTGCTCAACATGCCGCTCTTCTGTTGGACGTGGCTCATCACGGCGTACCTGCTGATCGCGGTCATGCCGGTGCTCGCGGGCGCGGTAACGATGCTGCTCACGGACTATTTCTTCGGCACGAGTTTCTTCGCTGCCGCAGGTGGTGGTGACCCGGTGATGTTCCAGCACATCTTCTGGTTCTTCGGACACCCGGAAGTCTACATCCTCATCCTGCCGGCCTTCGGCGTCGTATCGGAAATCATCCCGACATTCTCGCGCAAGCCGCTGTTCGGCTATGAGTCGATGGTTTATGCGACCGCGTCGATCGCGTTCCTGTCATTCATCGTCTGGGCGCATCACATGTTCACGGTCGGCATGCCGCTCGCGGGACAACTTTTCTTCATGCTGTCGACCATGCTCATCGCCGTGCCCACCGGCGTGAAAGTGTTCAACTGGTGCGCGACGATGTGGAAAGGCTCCATCAGCTTCGAGACACCGATGCTGTTCGCGATCGCCTTCCTGTTCCTGTTCACGCTCGGTGGCTTCTCGGGTTTGATGCTCGCCATCGTCCCGGCGGACTTCCAGTACCACGACAGCTACTTCGTCGTGGCGCACTTCCACTACGTGCTCGTTCCGGGCGCCGTATTCGCCATCATGGCGGGCGTGTACTACTGGCTGCCGAAGTGGACGGGCCGCATGTACAACGAAAAAGTCGGCAAGCTGCACTTCTGGCTGTCGACGATCGGCGTGAACGTGCTGTTCTTCCCGCAGCACTTCCTGGGGCTCGCTGGCATGCCGCGTCGCATCCCCGACTACTCGACCCAATTCGCCGACTGGAACATGGTGTCATCTGTCGGTGCGTTCATCTTCGGCTTCTCGCAGCTGCTCTTCGTCTACGTCATCTGGAGCGCCGTACGCTCGGGTGAGAAAGCGGCCGATCGCCCGTGGGAAGGTGCCCATGGTCTCGAATGGGAGCTGCCGACGCCCGCGCCGTACCACAGCTGGGAGACGCCACCGTCTCGTGCCGTGATCTCGCAAGGCTCGATGCACTGAGCATCGACTGAGGACGCCGAAACGTGGATCCCAACAACACCGAAGCCGAACGCGCTCGACGAGTGAAACGCTCGGCGATCCTGCTCGGCCTCGTGGCCTTCGGGTTCTACCTCGCGTTCATCCTCATGTCGGTCCTGGGCTTTCGCCAATGAGCGAGGCTCGCGAAGAGAACAACCGGCGTCTCACGCTGCGCTTGCTCGGATTCGCGGCAGGCGCGTTCGCTTTCGGTTTTGCGTTGGTTCCGCTCTACGACGTGATCTGCGACATCACGGGGGTCGGTAATCCCAAAGATTTGCTGCGCGCCTCCAACGTGCAGGCCATCGAGAAAGATGAATCGCGCCTCGTCACCGTGGAGTTCGTGGCCGACTTGCCGACGGTCGGCAGTTGGGAGTTCCGCCCGGTCATCGCCGAAATGAAGGTGAACCCGGGTCGGCTTTACGAAATCGACTATGTCGCCCGGAACCTCACGGGGCGCGATACCGTCGCCCAGGCGATTCCGAATGTCGCGCCGGGCAAGGCCACCGCGTTCTTCCGCAAGACGGAGTGCTTCTGTTTCGTGCCGCAAAACTTTGCGAAGGACGAAGAGCGCGTCATGCCGGTTCGTTTCGTGATCGATCCCAACCTGCCGAAGAGCATCGATCGGGTCACCTTGTCTTACGTTTTTTACGATAACTCGACGCGGGTCGCCGCGCTGAACTAGGAAGTACAACATGGCCAACGCCACAGAACACGCCGCCGACAAGTATTACGTCCCTCACGAGAGCCCGTGGCCGATTTACGGCTCTTTGACGCTCTTCGTGTTCATGATCGGTCTCTGCGGCTGGCTCAACCAGTGGTACGGACCTTGGGTGTTCGCGATCGGCGTCATCATGCTGGTCGCGTTGTTCGTTGGCTGGTTCGCCGTGGTCATCAATGAACATCAGCGCGGCATGTACAACATGCAGGTCGACAAATCGTTCCGAATGGGGATGTTGTGGTTCATCTTCTCCGAGGTGATGTTCTTCGCGGCATTCTTCGGCGCACTCTTCTATGCGCGTCAACTCTCGGTCCCTTGGATCGGTGGCGAGGGTGTGAAGATCTTCAACAAACTGTTGCTGTTCCAGGACTACAACGCTGCTTGGCCGACGAACGGCCCTGCTGCGCTCGGTCCGCGCGACGATGGTTCTTTCGAAACCATCCCGGCTTTCGGTCTGCCTGCAATCAACACGGCGATCCTGCTTCTGTCGGGTGTGACGATCACGATCGCGCACCATGCGCTCCAGGAAGGCAATCGCAAGATCCTCAATATTTTCCTCGCGGCGACCTTCTTGTTGGGCTTCTTGTTCGTGGGCCTGCAGGCTTACGAGTACATCCATGCCTACACGGAGCTCGGGCTGACGCTGTCCACCGGCATCTACGGTTCGACGTTCTTCATGCTGACGGGCTTCCACGGCGTGCACGTGACGCTCGGTGCCATCATGTTGCTCGTCATCTGGTTCCGGACCATGAAGGGGCACTTCACACCGCAACGACACTTCGGCTTCGAAGCCGTCGCGTGGTACTGGCACTTCGTCGACGTGGTCTGGCTAGGTCTCTTCGTATTCGTCTACTGGGTGTGACGACGACGGTGGCGATCGCCACGCTTTGATATGACGCGACGGGCCGGGAAACCGGCCCGTTTGCGTTTCAGCGGCCTACGCCAAGCGGCTGGATGAGGCCGGCGGCCCAAGCCACCATGAGTAGCAGGAACAGGCCCACCGACAAACCCACCCGAACGGTGAGCGCTCGGACCATCTTCTTGGAATCGCCTTTGTCGGTCATGAGGTGGAACAGCGCCGAGCCCAGGCTGAATACGATGCCGAGCATCACGAGGCCAACTAAAAGCCGAAAGAGTTCCACAACCGTTATTATAGGCGCGTGCCTTTCAAAATCGCCGTCGGCCGCAGGGTTTTTTCTCCCTCGTGGCTGATGACCGTCATCACCTTGATGTTGCTCGTTCTCTTCATCGCACTCGGCCGTTGGCAGTGGGGGCGCGCGGAGTTCAAGCAGCGCTTGGGTGCAGAGTTTGCGTCCGGCGCGGGTGAAATCGTTGCACTGGGTTCCAAAACCGCAGTCGAGTTACCGCGCTACGCCCACGTCGAGGTGAGCGGAGGGTGGGACGACGCTCGGCAGTTTCTGCTCGACAACCGCACACGCGACGGCCGAGCGGGATATGAAGTGCTGACGCCCTTGCAGCTCGAGAACGGGCGTTGGTTGTTGGTGAATCGAGGCTGGGTGCCGTTCGAGGGTTATCGCGATCGACTGCCCGATGTGGGTTTGTCATCGAGCGATGGCGCAGTGACGATCGCCGGGCGGCTCGATGAATTACCTGCGGCCGGACTTGCAGGTGGGCGTGCCGCGCCTGCGATCTCCGGCGGATGGCCACGTGTGACGGCCTATCCGCGCCCGGAGGAACTCGCTCGATCGCTGGGAGTCGATCCAGAGCGGCTTGAGTCGCGAGTGCTGTTGCTCGATGCTTCGGCGCCCGAGGGTTATCGGCGCGACTGGAAACCCTACGCAAAGGGTCCGGAGCAGAACTGGTCTTATGCAATCCAGTGGTGGAGTTTTGCGGTGCTGCTGCTGGTGTTGTTCGTGGTCATGAACCTTAAAAAAAGAGATGCGGAATGACGACTGAGACTCGAAAAGTTCATACCCCGGCCTCGGGTCGCGGAGCCTTGATCGGACTTGCGGCGCTTTTTTTCCTCCCACTGCTCGGCGCTTTCTGGTTGTACTACGCCGGCGGCTGGCGCCCTGCAGGCAGCACGAATCACGGCGAACTGATTTCGCCTGCGACTCCGCTCGCCGAAACCCGTTTCGTCAATCTCGATGGCTCGACCGCTGATCCGGAAGTTTTTCGCAGCAAGTGGACGTTGCTCTACATCGACGACGGCGCGTGCGATGCCGCCTGTCGCCAGACACTGTGGACGATCCGACAGACTCGTCTTCTGCTCGCCGAGGATATGGACCGCGTTCAGCGGGTATTCGTCGCCGAAGCGAACTGTTGCGATGCAGCATTTTTGTCCGGCGAGCATCCGGGCCTCGTGACGCTCCAGTTCTCCGGTGAAGGAGATCAAGCCTGGCTTGGTCAGTTCCCGCGTGATGCGTCGGGTTCCACGCCGTATATCTTTGTCGTAGATCCTCTCGGCAATCTCATGATGCGATTCGATGCCACGCAGAATCCGAAGGGTCTGCTGCAGGATCTCGAAAAACTTCTCAAGCTCTCACACATCGGCTGATCACCCATGTCCACTCAATCTTCCATCCCGCAGGGCGCAGTGGCTATACGTCGGCTGGCGTTGCTCGGCGTTTTGCTGTGTCTCGTCGTCATCGTTCTCGGTGCCTGGGTGAGACTGACCGATGCGGGGCTCGGTTGCCCCGATTGGCCTGGCTGCTACGGTCATGTGACCCCCGCTGGCGCAGAACGCAACGAAGGAAAGATCGAGTCCTACTCGCCGGGATGGGAATACGACTCGGGCAAAGCCTGGCGCGAGATGATCCATCGCTATGCTGCGACCAGTCTTGGATTCATCATCGTACTCATCACGGCGATCGCCCTCGCTTATCGGCGAGAACGCCCTGCAAATATTCCTCTTGCGATTTCACTGCTCGTCGTCGTGGTGCTACAGGGTGCCTTGGGTGCTTTCACGGTGTGGTGGTTGGTGAAACCGCTCGTCGTCGTACTCCACCTCATCGGCGGACTCACGACGCTGTCGCTGCTCATGTGGATGTGGCTCGACATGCGCCGCAGAACTCGAGTCGTCGAGCCGACACCGCGCGCCACGCAGATCGCTGCGCTCGACGGCGCTCGGCGGATGGCTGTAGTGGCAACGGTGGTGGTCGCGTTCCAGATCATGCTCGGGGGTTGGACGAGCAGCAACTATGCGGCCGTCGCTTGTCCGGATCTTCCGAAGTGTCAGCAACAGTGGTGGCCGGAAGGCATGGATTTCAGCGAAGCCTTCGTCCTGTGGCGAGGTCTCGACATCAACTACACCGGTGGTGTGCTCGAACATCCCGCTCGAGTGGCCATCCATTTCACTCACCGACTCGGGGCCGTCGTCGCCACCCTCGCCGTGTTGTTCGCGGCGTGGCTCGCCATTCGTCGTGCACCGACCGTGCTCGTGAGTCGAGCGGGTTACTGGGCGATCGGGGCTTTGGGCATACAGCTGCTCATCGCATTGATGATGATCCTGAAAGCGTTCCCTCTATCGCTCGCAGCCGGACACAACGCCGGTGCGGCTCTGTTGCTGATGTCCATGATTCTCCTCAACCGGCGTCTGCGTGAGGCCTGACATGTCGACTCCCGCCACCGCCGTTGCAGCAACGCCGACATGGAAGCTCTACCTCGAGCTCACAAAGCCCAAGGTCGTCGCACTCATCGTCTTCACGGCCATCGTCGGCACCTTGCTGGCGAGCCCGGGCATGCCACCCCTCGATGCATTGCTATGGGGCAATCTCGGCATCGCGCTCGCCTCGGGATGTGCTGCGGCAATCAACCACATCCTCGACCAAAAAATAGATGAGCAGATGGCGCGCACGCAGCGTCGTCCGCTCGCGACCGGTACGCTGAAAACTTCTCAGGCGCTGACGTTCGCGTTTTCACTCGGTGTGCTGTCGATGCTCATCCTGTGGTTTCTCGTGAATCCGCTCACGGCCGTGCTCACCTTCGCTTCGCTGATTGGTTACGCCGTGATCTATACCGTGTTCCTCAAGCGGGCGACTTCACAAAACATCGTGATCGGTGGTGCGGCGGGAGCCGCTCCGCCCGTACTCGGTTGGGCGGCCGTCACCAACTCGATCGAGCCAAACGCGCTTTTGCTGTTCCTCATCATCTTCATCTGGACGCCGCCACACTTTTGGGCGCTCGCCATCGCTCGACGAGACGAGTATGCAAAGGCCGGTATTCCGATGCTCCCCGTGACCCACGGCATCCCATATACGCGCCTTCAGGTATTGCTCTACACCGTACTGCTGGTGCTGGTGACACTCATGCCGTGGATCTCCGGCATGAGCGGTCTCATTTATCTCGCCGCCGTACTCGTACTGAACGCGCGTTTTCTTTATTACGCTTTCGCGCTGAAGCTGACCGATCGCGCCGAGCTGCCGATGAAGATCTTCAAGTTTTCGATTTCGTACCTGATGTGGCTCTTCGTCGCACTGCTGGTCGATCACTACTTGCCGACCACCCAACTACACGCGATCTGAGAACAATCGGTCTGCGACGAACGGATTGCTGCGACGTTCTGCACCGAAGGTGGACGTCGGCCCGTGACCGGGTAGAAAGGTCACGTCGTCGCCGAGCGGAAACAAGTTCTCGCGAATCGAGCGCAATAACTGATCGTGGTTGCCGCGCGGAAAGTCGGTACGACCGATGGATCCGGCAAAGATCACGTCGCCGACGATCGCGAACCGTGAATCTCGCTGAAAAAACACGACGTGCCCCGGCGTATGCCCGGGGCAATGAAACACCTCGAACTCGACCTCACCGACCGTGACCCGATCGCCCTGCGCGAGCCAACGACTGGGCGTGAAGTGTTCCGACGGCGGGAAGCCGAACATCTTGGCTTGAGCGGGCATCTGATCGATCCAGAACTGATCGTCGGTCTGCGGACCCTCGATCGGTAGCGAGAATCGTCGAGCGAGCTCTGCCGTTGCGCCCGCATGATCGAGATGAGCGTGCGTGATGAGAATCTTTTCGAGCGTCAAGCCGTGACGCTCGACGACCGCCAGCACGCGATCGAGATCACCGCCGGGGTCGATGACCGCCGCGCGTCGCGTCTTTTCGCACCATACGATGCTGCAGTTCTGCTGAAAGGCAGTGACCGGGACGACCTCGATCTTCATACCGTGATCGCGAGTCCTCGATAGATTCGAGCTCGATACCGGCTTTCCTGCGCCTCGACGATGGGCGCGGCAGCCAACAACACGGCGTGCGCGTAGCGTTGATATTCCTCGGCTTGCTCCGCCGCGTCTCTCGGCTCTTCGCTGCGCATGCGGCGCGTGAGATTCACCTGGTTCACGGGCACTGCCGTCGGCAGTCGCTCATTTTCCACACCGAGTGTCGCCGTGAATGCATGCAGCGTGGTCTTCACGAAGTTCGCCATCGCGAATTGCGCCAGAGTGCCGCCCGCCGGAACGTCCGGCGAAGTTAGAATGAGTCGAGCTCCCCTGAACAAGGACACCTTGCGCGCCACGCGGAAATGATGCGTGAGATTCATCTCGATGAGCTCGGAGAACTCCGGCGCAGCCAGATGATCCTTGCCTTCGATGCCGAACAGAGCACGCGGAATCGGTGCGAACGGGGTCGAGACCACTGCAGCCGGCGTACCGTGGTTGGCGAACGCCGTGTCCATACCTTCCTCGAGTGCGTCGCCGACAGTGAGATACGAGATTCGATCATGGCCGAGCGCACGACCCAGTGCGAAACGGATCGCATCGCCCGCCTCCGCGGTGCGCGTCAGCATCACGATGCTCCCGACGTGTCCTTCTGCCAGGAACAGCTTCGCGGCGGCGGCGAGCGGCTCGGACATGTGCTCGCCGATGAGCCAGATCGTCTCGCCCTCCATGCGCCGCACACGCTCCGGCTTGGCACGACCGAAAAGCTCGCGCTCGGTGATGGTGCGCTCTTGCTGCAATCCACCGGAAGGTTCGAAGGTTTCGCCCGAGATCGCGCGGTCCGCCATGAAAAACACCGTGGCCAGCGCGACGTCGGTTTCGGTAGGCATGCGATTGAGATGCAACATCCCGATCACGCCGGTTCGGATTTTCTCGGCTTCGATTTCGATGCGCGCAGGATCGATGAACGGTTCGGGTGGAACGGGCAGATCGAGTATCCAGCGTTCCGCAAGGTCGTGGTGAATGAGCTGCGGCATCAGACAGCCGTTTCGCAGACGCGCGATGAGGCGCGTCGCCATGGGCCGCGTCATCAAAAAATGCAATGACGAGTACGTCGGCTCGTCGGAGCCGCCGGGTTCGGATTTCAACTTGACGCTGAGATCGCGCAACGCGGCGGGAGCTTCCGGGGAGTTCAACAAACCGATGTCGTTGGAGCACATCGCGCCGAGAACGGCATCGAGTGTCGCGCCGTCGGCGAGCGCCTTGAGTACCGCACCATGCAGCTGATTCAAACGCTTGTTCTCGAGGATCAGCTTTGCACGACGGTCGAAGAGCCCGGCCTTACCGTCTTTGCCCTTGAGGCGCTGTCCTTCGACAGGACCCGGCGCGATCGCGTTGATCTGGATCTCGGGTCCCACGAATCGCGCGAGGTTCTCTACGAGGGCACGCTGTCCCGCCTTGGAGACGGCGTAGTCGGAGCGGTTCGGATACGGCACGGCGATGTATTTCTCACCGCCGAAATACGAGCTGACGTTCAGGATATAACCGGATCCTTGCTGCTTCATCATCGGTACGACTTTCTCGATGAGCGAGTAATTCGACACCAGATTGGCATGCAAGGTGTTACGCCAGTCTTCCGGCAACAGATCGACGGCCATCTGCTCGGCACCCGCGACACCGGCGTTGTTGATCAGATAATCGATACGACCAAACGCCTTCAGCGTGGCGGCGACCGATTTGACGAGCGCCGACTCGTCGGCGACGTCGATGTCCGCGAGGATGCGTACCCGCTCGTGAGGACGGTTGTAACCGATTTCTTCGAGCTCTCGCACGATGTCGTCGCGCAAGTCGATCAACTGATTTTCGCGCCGTGCCGTGAGCATGACTCGGGCGCCGGATATCGCGAGCAAGCGACCAAGCTGGCCTCCGATGCCGGCGGATCCGCCCGTGATCAGCACGCACTTGCCGAGATGCAAGCCCATGAGCGACTCGATCCATCCGAAGTTCGGACGCGTGGAGCCTGTCGCATCCACGATCGCGGCGGGCATGTAGAGATTGACCTGGGGCACGCGTCGTTTGGTGTAAAGCAGACGCGCCGCCTGAGCGCCGGCGAAGAGCAGACCATTTTCTTCGGTGTTCGACCATCGAAGAATTTGGTTCGACCACTCTATCGCTGCGCGATCACCGGATTTGACTTGCGTTTCACTCTCGTCACGCCAGACTCGTACCAACTGCTCGATCCCGGCGCGCAAGATATCGGCGTAGGTATCGCCCGCCTCGTCACTGCCGTTCGACATGAAGATGATCCGCGGGCTGACGCCAGCCGGCGCAAGACGGTGCCAAAGACGCGAGAGTTCTCTCGCGATACCGATGGCCCCGGCAAGCTCGCCTTTGAGAAACGCTTCGACGTCGGCATCACTGGCTTCCGAAAGTGGCGCCTTGAAACGCCAACTCCCGAACGCCGGAAGTACCACGGCGCCGTGCAGCGCCTGAGCAGGATCGACCGACGCGAGCGAAGCCGCCAAGGTGTCGGGGCGGTGGCGATCGAAGAGCACAGGTCGGATGCGTCGATCGGCATCGCTGTCTTGCAGAGCCGCTGCCGCAGCCTGTACCGCCTCCTCGGTGCCGAGGCCCAGAAGCACGCGAGCGCCACATCCTGATTGAATTCGTGCGATGGTGAGCGCATCAGCCACTTGATCTCCGGCTGCGACCAACACCGTCGACCCGGTGCCGTCCACCGTTCGAAGTTCGGGGCGCGACACCCAGGTCGATCGCGACTCCTGCATGACCTGCATGCCATTCGTGACTTCGAAGCCTTGGGCGCTGAAAGCCTGGGACTCATCGCTGCCGAGAAAGACGATGGTATTGGCGACGTCTTCCACACTCGGAAAACTGTGCGTCGCACCGGTTTCGGGTGTGGCCCGCGACAGCGCCATCGTCGAGATGAAATCATTGGCGGTCGTCCCATCGGGCGCCTTGCGCAAATGGTCCATCGCCTTGAATACGGTTCGAATGCGCTGACTCTCGATGGGACCGGGATACACCGTGTTGACTCGGATGCCTCGCTGACCGAGTTGCATGGCAAGCTGCTTCGAGAAGGCATTGAGCGCCGACTTCGGCACGACATACGCCGCGCGACCAAAATATTTGGTGCGGGAGAAAATGGTCGAGACGTTGATGATCGAAGCACCGGCCTGCAAATAGGGCGCCGTCGCTCGGACCATGTTCCAACTGAGGCCGAGCAGATTGCCCGCAGCATCGGCTACGGTTTCCGTGTCGGTCGCGCCGCCGGCGCGCATGGCGTCAAGCTCGTCGCGCGACAGAGGAAGTTTCTCGATCGGCGCTTTCGGGCCGGCAGACCCGGCATTGTTGACGACGATGTCGATGCGACCAAAATGACGCATCGTCGTTTCGACGCCATATCGCGCCTGCCCGGAGTCCGAGGCGTCGAAATCGAGAACGTACGCATGGCTCGCCGGTGCACCCGTTATGGCCAGCAGCTTCTCTCGTGCGGCTTCGAGCTTCGCTCGATTTCGCCCGACCATCACGACTCGCGCACCTTCTTCCAGGTAACGCCGTACGATCACCTCGCCGATGTTTCCGGCAGCACCCGAGACGAGCGCGACTTTTCCTGCGAGGCGCATCGGACGCGCGCGACTCGGTCTTGCCACCGACGTCGCGACTTTCTTCACGGCGCGCTTGGTCTTCGCTTTGGCGACAACGACTTTTGATGCGGCAGGCTTGGCGACCGCTTTTTTCGGCGCCGAGGTCTTGATCGCCGATTTCCTGGTTTTCGTTTTTTTGGCTTTTTTGGCCTTGGTCGTCCTGACGATCATCGAGCCGCTCCCCATTCCTGGAAAAGTTCATCGCGCGAGCGCAGCCCGATCCTTGGCAGCGCATGGTTGACTACGTAATTCGCCCCGGCGTGGGTGTTGTCCCACATCGACTGGTGAGCGGCCGCCAGCTCGCCCCAGGGAACGATGGTCGGCGGGCTGACTTCGAGCTGCCCCGCCGCGATCATGTCGTTCATCCGGGCGACTTCGAAGGCATTGCAGAGGTGCGTCCCTGCGATGGTGGCGGTCGGCATGATGATTCGCCGCTGACGCATCCAGACTTGGGGTGCGTAGAACGTATAGCGACGGCCAGCCATGGATTCGCAATACACGACGCGTCCCGTAAAAGGTTTGACGAGAGACGTCGACGCCGCGAGGGCATCGTGTCCTGCACGCTCGATGATCAGATCCGGATAGCCGCGCGGATTGTCGGCCGAGCGTAGCCAGCGCCCAATCGCACCGCCGAAAGGCTTCATCGTGCGATCCTGGAATTGTCTGACGGCTTCCTTGAACCGCACCGTATCTTTCTTAGAGTCGGGCATGGCGGGCAGCGCCGAGGGCCAGTCGAAATCTTCACCTTCCTTCCGCCGGATTTCTTCGATCGACACGACACCACGAACGGCATCGCCATAACCGAGCGACTGCACGAACTCTCGCTGGGCGTCGGTGGCGGTAGCGACCACCAATCGACCTCCCCCCTTGCGAACCGCCTCGATCGCCTCGAGACCGACCGGATCGAGCAAGTCCTGAGCGCCGACTCCGTAGTACAGCAATACGGCCTCACCGGCTCGCAATCGTGCGCGACGGAGCATGTCCTCGGGTGTCGCGGAACCTTTTTTGCCGACGAAAGAAAACCAATAGCCGCTCGTCGCGCCGTAGAAGGTCAACATGCCGTTCTCAGCCAGCAGTTGGAACGATCTCGGGAAGGACTCCTGACCCGCATGCGACACCACATAATCTGCGAGTCGACCGCCGGCTTGCTGGCGCATTTCATTGAGAATCGGTTCGCCGGCCTGCTCCCACGCCGCGATGTCGGCTTCACTCTCGGGAACGACCGTGAACGCTTTCGCCCACCGTGGGTCGCGTCGATTGATGGCGCCGGCAGCACCATGGTCGGCGATGAACGTCGCCCGCTCCGGGCTCGAGACCAATCCGACACTCGTGAGGCCATTTCGAGCCGCGCTTTTGAGCGCTTCGAATCCGGTGCCAGTCGCTGCACCTTCGACGAACAACGTCTTGCCACTCTCGATCTGCAGCGTGGTGAAGAGCGCTCTGACTACGGTGCCGAGATTGAGCACGTAGGATCCCGCGGCCTCGAGCGTGAGATCGGGAGGCAGCGGATGCAGCTGTGGTCCTTGCACGAGCAAGAACTGTTGATGGCTGCCGGTGTCGGTTTCGTATCCCTGAATCGAAAAACCCGTATACATCGGATCTCGTGCGGCAAGCGGAGAGAGCAAGTCGCTTTGCCCCGAATACACCGTGACGAGATCGCCGACTTTCAATCGGCCCTCGCGTTTGACCTCACTGCCGACGGCCGCAACCAGGGCAACGCCGCCCGAGCCCGTGACTTGATAGTCGAGATCGTGATTGTCGAATGGCGAAACCGGGATTCCAGTGATCGCCCAGATATCATTGAAGTTGACCTCGGACGCCAACACGTACACGAGTGCTTCATTCGGGCCCGGTGCCGGGACCGGAACGATGATCTCCCGCTCGGCATTCTTCGGAAGACCGTGCGCGGGCGCGCCCGTTCGTTCGTCTTTGACGACGGCATGACCGTATTGCCATTTCGGCAGCGGAGTCAGCCCCGGGAAGAATGCAGCGCCCACCGGCAGCAAGTCACCTCGTTTCACGAGGTCTGCCACCTGCTCCGTCGCGGGTGTTGCGGCACGTCGTGTCGGCAACGGTGCGCTCTGCTTGTCGAAGAATGCGCGAATGCCCGCCTTGCCACCTTGGGGGTCGACGATTGCCTCGGCGAACAACTGTGCCTCGCGAGCGAGCCCCGCACCGATGCCTTGATGCCAACCCGTCCTCACGGCGTCGAAAATCCGCTCCGCGGTGGGACCACGACCAACCGTGCGCGCCTGCGCAAGCAATCGTTGCACTTCAGGATCGGCGAGCGCGATATCGAAATCGTCCCGACCGGCCGATTGCCACGCCGCATTGGCTGCCCTGCGCGCGGCAAAGGTCTTTGCGACGAGATTGCGTCCCGCAGGCGCCGCGACGTACTCGCGCGCGAGTCGTGTCGCGAGCGCCAACACGTCTTCGTTGTCGTCCGACAAGGCGTGCAGCAATCCATCGGCATGTACTTCTGCCGCCTCGAGCGTTCGACCACCCATGATGATCTCGAGCGAACGCACGAGCGGCGCGCGATGTCCGGCCTGCTCGAGCAGTCGCGGAAGCCGCTGCGTGCCGCCATAACCCGGCAAAAGATTGAGACGAACTTCCGGCTGTCCGAATGTGGCGAGAGGCTCGGCCACGCGTACGTGACACGCCATCGCAAACTCCATTCCACCCCCGAGCGCGACACCGTTGATCGCCGCGATCGCAGGCTTGTCCATCGCCTCGATTTTTCGGAACGCAAGGTGTGCGTTGTTCGGCAGCGGAAGCGCTTCGTCGAGTGTGTGGACGTCTTCGTGGAGTTGACGAATGTCCGCGCCGGCGACGAACGCTGACGTACCTTGCCCGGTGAACACCACGGCTTTGACGTCTTCCCGTCTCGCCACGTGGTCGATCACGATATTGAGTTCATCGAGAGCGCGCTCGTTGAGCGCATTCACCGGCGGGTTATTGATGGTGACCACCGCAATGCGCGGTGCCGTTTTTCTGGAACGGCGCTTGCCGACCGAGGGCGCTGCAAGCGAGTGATAGTGAATTCTGAAATAGCGGAAGTCCTCGAAGAGCTGCTGCTCGTCGGCCACCCGCTGCCGTGACTGCCACTCGGCGATCGCGCGACGCAACTCACCGATGGACTCGGGGTTACGCAGCGTCGAGGTATCACCGACTTCCTGACCTTCGACGAGCGCGCGCACCATGCGTCGCATGTACTTCCCGCTACGCGTCTCGGGAAACTGCGTGACCTCGACGAAGTCCTCCGGGATGGCAACCTGGCCTTTTTCCTGTCGAACGGTCTCGATCAGTCGACGACGATCTTCGGCGGTGATCTTGCGTCCGGGCGCAGGGCGTACGAAGGCGAGCGGCGTCAGGCCTTTTTGTGCGTGCGGCGCACCGACTACGATGACGTTGCCGACGGGCGAATCCGGATTCACCTGCTTGTCACGCAGGATCGCACCTTCGATTTCTTCGGTACCGAGTCGGTGACCCGACACGTTGATGACATCGTCGGATCGTCCATGCAGCGAGAAGCCGCCATCGGCGTATTTCACCGCGAAGTCGCCCTGCGTGTACGCGAGGCGATCCTTCCAGCGAGTCCAATACGTTTTTCGATACCGCTCGAAATCGCCACGCCATTGACGAACGACGCGGCGACCCTCGACTTTGAAGTCGCCCTCCGCACCCCAAATGGTGCGGCAGAGATACGGGAATGGCGCGGCGATGACGATCTCGCCTTTCTCGCCAGCGTCTGCGGCGCGCGCGACCACCGTACCCGATTGGTCGGGCTCGCTGTCGGCGAGCCACACATCGCCCATGATCCACGGCAACGGATAGGTATGAGCATCGGCGCGCAACGGGAAATCGGCGTTGCCGAACATGTGCGTCCAGACGATGCCGCCGTGCTCGGTCGCCCAATACGAATTGGTGTACCAGGGCGTGACGAGTTCCATGCCGAACTGTTGAACGACCGGTGAGGTCGGCTCGGCGCAGAACGTCGCCACGCGCAGGCTCGCACGCGAATATGCGCGCACGTCTTCGACGTTCTGCGGGTCGGTCATCACGGTTTTCAGGAAGGTGACGCCCGCTTTGAATATATTGACCTTCAGACGTTCGATGATGCTTGCGAAACGTCCGGCACTCGGGAAAACAGGCGCGCCTTCGGCGATCACCGTCGTGACGCGCGTCGTGAGCGCGCCGCAAATCATGTAACTCTGACCGGTGATCCAACCCGGATCGGCGACCACGTACATCACGTCTCCGGCGCGGGCGTCGAACGCGACGCGCAAGGTGTAGGCGACCCCACTGACGTAACCACCGTGGACATGCACGACGCCTTTGGGTTTTCCCGTCGATCCCGAGGTATAGATGAAGAACATCGGGAATTCGGCATCGAGGGGCTCGGGAGGTACCGACGCCCAGATCGCCGCGACGAATGCGCGATCATCGAGGGCCAATAGCTGAGCCTCGTCAGCGACGGCATGACCCGCTTTGCGCGCGGCCTCCAGCAACGTCTGCATTGCAGCATCGGTGAGCGAGTGGGCCCAACGATCTCGCTCCGGGCGCCACACGATGTCGGCTTGTCCCGCGTGTTTGACGACTATGACGGTGTCGACTCTCGGCGGAGTCGTCACGAGAGCACTCGCGATCGCCGTACGAATTCGGCTCGCGGCCGAAGGCGACAGGCCTGCTATTCCCTCGAGTGCGCGCCCGACCCCACGCATGACGTCGGAACGTTCGAGGGTGATTTCATTGGCCACGGCCTTCCGAGCGCCCTCGAGGATCGCTTGGGCATGCAGCGGATCGAGGCCGAGAGACTCGATCGCCTCGGTCACCGCCGTGATGGCCGTCTCGGCCGGCACATAACCATCGAGAGCCGGATCGGTATAGGCCTCTTTGAATGCGACGATTTGTGCGTTGCGATAGCCGCCATCGGCCGTGATGACGATGCGGGCGCCGGCGTTGTGGATGCGGTCGGACAGCGTTTTGTCGCTGAATCCGCCGAACACGGGCGTGTAGACGATGCCGAGGCGCTTGCATGCCTCGGTCCAGTAGATCTGCTCAGGAATGTTCGGCATGTTGATCGCGATGCGATCACCTGCCTTGAGGCCGAGGCTGCGCAAAGCGAGGGCACACCGTGCGACGTCGAGCAGCAGTTGCTTTCGCGAGACGCTGTACGAAACGACGGGTGCACCGCGCCCGCCATCCTGCGACTGGTCCCAACGATCTCCCTCGAACCACAACGCCGCTTCGGCGCCATGTCCGGCGAGGACATGTCGGTCAACCTCGTTGAAGCAGGCGTTCGTCAGCGCATCGCTGAACCAACGATAGAACGGGGCCTCGGAGTCATCGAGTCCGCGGCTCCACGGCAGATAACTTTGGGGCAGCGAAGGGTCGATCGCTTCGCCGGTTCGGGCATCGAAGCCTCGCCAGCGACCGTCGACGTCACGCGTGATCCACGCGCCTTGCGGACCAGCCTTGGGTTCGAACCAATGAATTTCGCGACTGGCGATATCGCCATGAAACTTGCCTGGATCCGCCAGACACGCATCGCGTGCAGACTGCCAGGCAGCGCGGTGGACGAAGGGGTTTACGGAAGCCGACGGTGGCGTGATCGCCACGGGCGTCGGGGCCGCGTCCATGGACCCGTTGAAACTCGACATTGATGCCGTACTCCGCCCCCAAACCCAGACTAACACGGCGGTATGTGAAAAGATGCGTGTTAAAATTCACTGTCAAAATATGATCATCGAACGCCTATGGCCGGGGAATGCGTGGCGGAACTACCACTATCTCATCGCTTGCGCTGAGACCGGGGAAGCGCTCGCCGTCGACCCCCTCGACTGGCAGTTGTGTGCTTCGACCGCCCGAGCCCGTGGTTGGACGATCACGCAGATCCTCAATACCCACGAGCACGGCGACCATATTGGTGGCAACGAGGGGCTCCGGGCGGTGACGGGCGCCCGAGTTCTGGCGCATGCCGAGGCCGGTGGTCGTATTCCGGGTCTCGATCAGGGGCTTGCCCATGGGGACGCGATACGGGTCGGGCGCAGCGTGGAACTCGAGTGTCTCGACACCCCGGGTCATACGCGCTCGCATCTTTGTCTGCTCCTGCGGGGGCGATCCTCCACCACCCCGCCGGAACTCCTGTGTGGCGACACCTTGTTCAATGCAGGGGCGGGCAATTGCCACAACGGCGGCGACCCGGAACTGCTCTACCATACGTTCGTGCAGCGTCTCGCGCCGCTGCCAGATGCCACGCGCATCCATCCCGGGCACGACTATCTCGCACGCAACCTCACCTTCACCCTCGATCGAGAGCCCGACAACCGCGATGCCGCAGCGCTGCTGGCGAGCGTGCAAGGCTCGGATGGCGCCGAAGCGCCCGTGACGACGCTCGGCGACGAGCGCCGCATCAATACGTTTTTCAGACTGCAGAATCCCGCCGTAATCGAGGGATTGCGCAAAACGTTCCCGGATCTGCCCGACAGCCCCGACCCTCGAACGATTTTTTTGAAGCTGCGCGAGCTGCGCAACCGCTGGTAGGGCCTCAGTCTTTCGGCTGCTCGAGGAGCAGCACCACGAGACCCGCGGGCGATACCAGAGTCGCCATGCGAGACCGCCCGAAAATCGTCTCGACCACGCCATGATCACGCGGCGGCGTACGCATGGCCTCCGTCCCTCGTGATTGCTGCAGAGAAGCAGCCCGCCGAAGTGCCTCGCCGATATCTTTGACAAAGAATGTCACGGACAAGAACCCTCGCGCAGGGGGCGTTGCACGCGGGTAAAGATCGGTACTCCTCACGCCTTCGTACTGCACGATCTCGAGGCGGCCGTAATCGAAGTCTGCATCGCCGAAAATACGCACATCGAGCGCTCCACCCGGCGGCAACCCGATGGTGCGCTCGACCTCCGGTCCCGCGAATCGATGGTATGAGGTTTCATCGAGCCCCAAGACCAGCTCGAAAAACGCTTTCTCGCCGAGGTTGTCCGGAGTAGTCGCGATGACCTGCGGTGCGACGCCGTAACCTTTGACGCTCACATGCTCGGGCTTGCCCTGCATCTCGAGGAACACGATGTTCACCGACTCCGGGCCGTTCATGTGGACTTCGTGCACGACGATACCGTCGGTCTCGAAACGCCCGATCTTGGAGCGGAACTTGAATCCTGCAGCCTCGAGTTCCGCAAACCTGCTCTGGATATCGTGTACGGCGATGTCGATGCTCTTGGGCACGAGATCGGTCGGCGCTGCGCCCTCGCGCACGGCCGGCCCCGGCTGGCGAAAACGCACGAGATGGATACCGCCCTGACTTCGCCCCGGTGTCACCAGTAGTGCCTGGTCGACGATGTCGTGCTCTGCGAGGCCCCACAGACGAGAGAGGCCGGGGTCATCGCCTCGTCGCCGCACGACGACGTCCATGCCAAAACGCGTCGCCCAAAGATCAAGTGCCTGATCCATGTCGTCTACGCTGATGAGTGCGAACGCAAACGCTTTGGGGTTGACGTTGAGGGACAGCACGGGCGAAACCTCCAGGATGTGTTATTTGAGTATAGTGATGTGCATGTCAGAGTTTTACCGACGAAGCGTTCTCGTCCTGAGTGCGGCCATTCTCGGATTTGCCGTATGGCTGGTGCTCGCGCCCTTCTGGGGTGCGCTCGCCTGGTCCATCGTTTTGGCCGTCTTGCTTGCGCCGCTCCAAGACCGACTGCTCGAGCGACTCGGAAACCGCCCCTCGCTCGCCGCGGCACTACTGACGGTGCTCACGCCGTTGGTCGTCATTCTGCCGCTGTTCCTACTCGGAGCCGAATTCATTGAGCAAGGTCGCGCCCTTATCGACGGCATGCAGCACAGCAACTGGCGAATCGACGGATCACTCGTCGATCGTCTCGACGACTACCCGGTCCTGGGCGGTGCCGTAGCCTGGCTCACCGAAACACTCGATGTCGACCCGACGGAGATCACCGGATTCCTCGTCAGCATCGGTCAGACCTTGCTGCGCTACGCGGCGAGTCTCGGTAGCCAGATGGTGCTCGGCGCGCTCAACACGACCTTGGCCTTCTTGCTGATGTTATTCCTGCTCTTTTTCATGTTGCGTGACGGTCGTCATTTTCTCGCTCGCGTCACCCATCTATTGCCGATCGATCACGGGCGACGGGAGCAACTGTTCACGCTGATCGCCAATACGACCCGTGCCGTGGTGTACGGGTCTGGCCTCACCGCGATCTTTCAAGGCGCACTCACCGGAATCGGCTTCGCCCTGACCGGACTCCCCTCTCCCGTCGTGTTCGGCGTACTCGCGGCGTTGTTCTCGTTGCTGCCTGCAGGCGGAACGGCATTCGTCTGGGCGCCTGCCGCACTGGCGCTCCTCGGCATGGGCCAAACGGGCGCAGCGCTGTTCATGCTCGGCTGGGGTGCGTTGATCGCGATTTCCGACAACATCCTGCGTCCCTTGCTGGTTTCGAAACATGCTCATGTCTCGACGCTCGCGGTATTCATGGGCGTGATCGGCGGGGCGGCGGCCTTTGGTGGCATCGGACTCATCATCGGTCCCGTGCTGTTGACGCTGGTGTCGGCGCTGCTCGGATTCGTCGAAGAGATGCGCACGCAGGACTCCGGCAAAAATCCTTAAGCTGATCCGGCGATTCGCTCTAGAATCGCGTCCCTCTTTTCGATCATCGCCACCATTCCATCGCCATGGACGTTTCGCCCATTCTCAATCCGCTCAACGACGCGCAGCGCGAGGCTGTGACGGCGCCGATCGGACCTGTCCTCGTGCTCGCCGGTGCGGGCAGCGGCAAGACGCGCGTGCTGACACATCGGGTCGCGTGGCTCATCGAAGCGGAAGGCGCGTCGGCCCACAGCGTGCTCGCGGTCACATTCACCAACAAAGCCGCAGGCGAGATGCGTGCGCGTATCGAGGCTTTGCTCGGGATGCCGGGCGCAGCGCTTTGGATCGGCACGTTTCACGGTATCGCCCATCGTTTGTTGCGCCTGCACTGGCGGGAAGCCAGTCTTCCCCAGACCTTCCAGATCCTCGATGGCGATGATCAACTCAGACTGATCAAGAAAATCCTCAAGGCGCAAGCGCTCGACGAAACGCGCTGGGTGCCGCGCGATATTCAATACTTCATCAACCAGAACAAGGACGAGGGGATGCGCCCGAAGGCGCTGAAGGACGGCAACGATCCGACTCGTCGGCAATTCATCAAGCTGTATCAAGATTATGAAGATGCGTGTCAGCGAGCGGGGGTCGTCGACTTCGCCGAGCTGTTGTTGCGCGCATTCGAGCTCTGGCGTGACAACCCGGAGATGCTCGGGCACTACCGTCGTCGCTTCAAACATGTGCTGATCGACGAGTTCCAGGATACGAACACCATCCAATATGCGTGGATGAAATTGCTGGTCGGTTCGGAGGGAGCGCCTTTCGCCGTCGGTGACGACGATCAGTCGATTTATCGCTGGCGCGGCGCACGAGTCGAGAACCTGCAGACATTCCGACGCGACTTCCCCCACGCGCGCCTCGTCAAGCTCGAGCAGAATTATCGCTCTACCGGGACGATTCTCGATGCCGCAAACGCGCTCATCGCGCACAACAGCGGACGCCTCGGTAAAAATCTTTGGACCAGCGGCACTCGTGGTGAGCCGATTCGGTTGTATGCCGCATTCAACGAGCGCGACGAAGCCGAATTCGTCCTGCAGCGCATCAAGGAATGGACCTCGCGCGGAGGAAATCGGCGCGACATCGCCATCCTTTATCGCTCGAACGCGCAATCGCGCGTATTCGAAGAGGTGTTTTTGTCCGCCCGAATTCCCTATCGGGTTTACGGCGGACTTCGCTTCTTCGAACGAGCCGAAATCAAGGATGCGCTCGCTTATCTGCGCCTCGTCTCCAACCGGCACGATGACACCTCTTTTGAGCGTGTCGTCAATCTGCCGACGCGGGGTATCGGTGCCAAAAGCCTCGACGCGCTGCGCGAACAGGCGCGAGCCGCGGGCAGCTCCCTCTGGAGCGCAGCCACGACGACCTCGGGAGCGCTCGGTGCCAAAGCCAGCGCCGCGGTTCACGGCTTCCTTCAGCTGATCGATCGGCTCGCCGAAGACACTCGGGGTCTTGCGCTGCACGAAATCGTCGACCAGGTCATCAATTCGAGCGGACTGCTCGAGCATCACCGCAAAGAAAAAGCGGAGCGTGGCGAGGCCCGGGCCGAGAACTTGCTCGAACTCGTCTCTGCAGCCCGCGGCTTCGAGCCCGAGAGAGTCGACGGCGAAGAGCTCCCCCCACTCGAGGCGTTCCTCGCGCATGCAGTGCTCGAGTCGGGTGAGGGCCAGGCCGAGGCCTGGGAAGACTGCATCCAGATGATGACTCTGCATACCGCCAAGGGGCTGGAATTCCCGCTCGTATTCCTCGCGGGACTCGAGGACGGTCTTTTCCCGCATCAGCGATCGCTCAACGATCTCGACTCCCTCGAAGAGGAGCGTCGGCTGGCTTACGTGGGTACGACACGAGCCATGACCCAGCTCTTTCTGACCTACGCCGAGCAGCGTCGCCTTCACGGCATAGACAGTTACGGACAGCCCTCGAGATTCATCAAGGAAATCCCGGAAGAATTGCTCGAAGAAGTACGTCCTCGTGTTCAGGCGAGCCATGGCTACTCTGTCGGGGTTGCCAGAGCCCACTCTGCGCCACGAACGACGGGACCGTCTGCGCTGCGCAACGAACCCGTGGCGCCAGGACTTCGACTCGGTGCGCGAGTCCGCCACGCGAAATTCGGCATGGGTGTCGTGCTCAACATCGAAGGTCAGGGCCCGCATGCGCGCGTTCAGGTCAATTTCGAAGGAGCCGGCAGCAAATGGCTGATGCTGCAATACGCCAACCTCGAGCCCGTCTGAGTCGAACGCCCCCGCGAGCGGCGGCTGCGGTTAAACTGCCGTCCCATCATGAGCGCACCTACGTTTCTTCAACGGCTCGATGCGGCGATGACGTCCACGCAGTCCCTGGTCTGCGTCGGACTCGATCCTGAAATCGACCGATTTCCCGCGCATCTTCGACAGCGGCCACAGGCCATCCTGGAGTTCAATCGCGCCATCGTCGATGCGACGGCAGATTTGGCCTGCGCATACAAGCCGCAGATCGCCCACTACGCCGCCGTCGGCGCTGAAGACCAATTACTCGAAACCATTCGCTATATCCGTCACAAAGCGCCGGGGATCCAGGTCATCCTCGATTCCAAGCGGGGTGACATCGGCAGTACGGCAGAGAAATATGCGCGCGAGGCGTTCGAGCGCTACGGTGCGGATGCGGTCACGATCAACCCTTATTTGGGCCGAGACTCCGCCGAGCCCTTCCTGGAATATGCCGACAAAGGTGTCGTGGTGCTGTGCCGTACCTCCAATGCCGGCGCGCGCGAACTGCAAGATCTCGACGTGGGGGGGCGAAAGCTCTACCAACTCGTTGCCGAGAAAGTGGCCAAAGAATGGAACTCTCGCGGCAATTGCCTGCTCGTCGTCGGTGCCACCTACCCCGACGAGCTCGCCGATATTCGAAGGATCACGGGCGACATGACCTTTCTCGTGCCGGGCATCGGGGCGCAGGGTGGCGACATCGAGAAAGCCGTTCGTAGCGGTCGGCGCGCCGATGGTCGCGGTCTCGTGATCAACTCTTCGCGGGGCATCCTCTATGCCAGTCAGGGTGAGGACTTCGCGGTCGCAGCCCGACGTGCGACACTCGAGCTGCGCGATGCGGTCAACGCCGTACGCCGCTGAACCAAGGCTCGAGAGGGGGCTCCGATGCTGCGCTTGACCCGCTACCAGTGGATCGTGCTCTTTGCCGCCTGGCTCGGCTGGGGCTTCGATATCTTTGACGGGTTGTTGTTCAACTACGTCGCGCCCAATGCCATTCCGACGCTCCTTGGGCTCGAGATCGGCTCGCCTGAGGCCCGCTCTGCGACGCTTTACTGGACGGGTCTCATCACGGCCATCTTCCTCGTCGGCTGGGCGGTCGGTGGCGTGCTGTTCGGACCAATCTCCGATCGTTATGGAAGAAAACGCGTGCTGCTCATCACCATGGTGCTCTATGCCGTGGGCACCGCACTGTGTGCCTTCGTGACCAGCATCGAGCAATTGATCGTCTGTCGAGTGATCGCAAGCTTGGGGATAGGCGGTGAATGGGCCGCAGGTTGCGCGCTCGTCGCAGAGGTCGTTCCGGAGGACCAGCGCGTCGAAGCGGGCGCGGTTCTCTACACGGCCGCGCCGTTCGGCCTCTTCTTGGCAACGGGCGTGAATGCGCTCGTCGCAGGTCATTTCTTTGCCGATGTGCCCGAAGTGTCTTGGCGTTATGTGCTCATCTTCGGACTGTTGCCGGCTGCATTCGCGATCTGGGTGCGCACGTTCGTCAAGGAACCCGAGCGCTGGGAAGCGGCGGCCGCCAAGGCACCACCGCCACGGCTTCGCGAGTTATTCACTCCGGAGATCTGGCCGCGCACGCGCAGCGCGCTGCTGGTTGCGCTCATTGCGCTACTGACTTGGTGGAGCTGCAATGCGTTCATTCCCGTCGTGGTGGCCGGACTCGCGCAAGCCGAAGCGCTGCAACTCGGTCTCGACCGGACGGCAACGAGCATCCTCACCGAGTCCTGGAAGACGCAGGCAACCACCATCTTCAATTTGGGCGGCCTGATCGGCACCTTGCTCACCATACCGCTTGCCAAGCGCTGGGGTCGCAAGCCGATGTTCGCGGTCTACCTCGGATGCTCGGCGATCTCGTTGCTCGCAACCTTCGGTCTGGACTTGCCGCCGCAGGTTCGCTTGTACATGTATTTCTTCATCGGTCTCACGGTATTCGGCATCTTCGGCAGCTTCACGTTCTATCTGCCGGAGCTGTTCCCGACGCGGTTGCGTGCGACGGGTTCCGGATTCACCTACAACATCGGTCGTGTGGTCGCTGCTGCTGGCCCGTTCTTCGTCGGATCGGTTGCTGCGGCGGGTTCTGGCGATCCGAGCGTCGTGCTCAACACGCTCTTCATGGTGGGATTCATCCCGCTCATCGGCCTACTCGGGATGGGCTGGGTCATCGAGACCCGCGGTCAAAGAATACCGGACTGACATGGCTGACTGGATCGTCGACGTCATCATCGGCCTCGTCGAGGGCCTGACCGAATTCCTGCCGATCTCGAGCACGGGACATCTCGTCATCACCCGAGCACTGCTCGATCCGGAAGGCGAGATCGGATTTCGTCAGCTGATCGTGGTTCAAGGCGCGGCGATTTTAGCCGTGTGCTGGGAATACCGCCGCCGTCTTTGGACCATCGGCACCACCCTGATGAGCGATCGACAATCACGCTTGTTCGCGCTCAATCTGTTCCTCGCCTTTTTGCCCGCAGCCGTAGCGGGGCTCGCGTTCGAAGACACGATCCGCAGCGTGCTGTTTGCGCCGATTCCCGTCGCGCTCGCGCTCGTCATCGGCGGGGTGCTCATTCTTTGGGCAGAGCGCCGAACGCATGTCGAGCGCGTGACCTCGGTCGAGCAGCTTCGACCCCTCGATGCTTTCAAGGTCGGTCTTTTCCAGATGCTGGCTTTGGTCCCCGGAACCAGCCGCTCGGCCGCCACCATTTTGGGTGGCTTGCTGACCGGCCTCTCCCGCAAAACGGCGGCGGAGTTTTCTTTCTTCGTGGCGATCCCGGTGATGCTGGCCGCAACCGGCTACAAGTTGCTCGATGCACGCGAGCCCATCACGGCGGACGAGGCCCGGTCAATTTTGTCGAGTAGCGTCGTCGCGTTCTTTGCAGCATTGATCGCGATCCGCTTCCTGATCCGCTACGTCAGCCAGCATTCCTTCGCGATCTTCGCGTGGTACCGAATCGTGTTCGGTGGGTTCATCCTTCTGAGTTGGCAGTTCGGTTGGGTGTCGTGGGGTTCTGGCTGAAATCGGGATAAGGCCCGAGCAACAGCAACAGGAACGCGCCGACGAGGAACATGATCGCCGCCGCGAGCAGCATCGGATCGAAGCTTCCGGTGGTATCCCGAACCCAGCCATAAAGCGTCGGGGACAACGCAGCCATCAGGCCGAAGGCCATGTACTGCACACCGTAGATTTGTCCGTAGCTTTTCATCCCGAAATATCGACCCGCCAGATAGGCCACGAGGTCGGTTTCGGCGCCCGAGGCGAATCCCATCATGAATGCCGCGAGAACAGCCATGGTGAAGCCGAGCGGCGCGTCGCCCATCAACAGCCAGCACGACACTGCGGGTAGACAAAGAATGGGTAACGTGACGAGTGGCGCCCAAAACCGATCGAGCAGCAGGCCCGTGATGATGCGACCGGCGAAGATCGAGAGCCCGAAGACGCTGAGAACCGTCGCGACGCTGGTCGGATCGAATTCGCGCTGCTTGAGCATGGAGGGCAGGAACACCAGCGCGCCCGCATAGGCGAGCGTGATCAGCGCGACCGAGGCCCACAAAATCCAGAATCGGCCCTCGCCCATCGCTTCTTTGAGCGTGCGTCCGGGCAGCGCAGAGGGGTCCGATGCCGTACCGACCCCCGGGGGACGCTCTTCGGGCCGTGGCTCGCGAAACCAGAAAATGCCGAGAGGCAGTGCGACGGCGAGTGGTAGCAACGCGAGCAACGCGTAGGCCATGCGCCAGCCGAATTGAGTGATGAAATAGGTGGTGAGGAACGGCAAGACGATCGCCGAGATGCTGGTACCGACCAACATGAGCCCCAGTGCCAGGCCGCGTTGCTTGAAAAACCAGAGATTCACGGCACGGGACCATGTGACCGGCGTCGATCCGATCCCGAACAAACCGATCATCAACCAGACGAGATAGAAGGCCCACAATTCGCCGGGCACCACGGCGAATGCGGCGAACGTCAGGCCGAAGATCGCGAGTGACCCGAGCGCGACCGGCCTCACGCCATGACGATCCGCGAGTCCCCCGAAGACCGGAGCGAGCAAGGCCGCGAGGATGCCGTAGATCGTGACCCCGAGACTAATCTCGGTTCGGCTCCAGCCGAACTCTTGTTGCAGTGGGTCGATGAAAAACCCGATGGTGATGAACGGTAGCGGCGAAGCGCCACACGCGACCCCGACCATGGAAGCCGAAAGCACTTTCCAGGCGCGCCCGAACTCGGAAGTGGTGTTCATGGCGCCCAAGCATACGCCCTCGCCTCTGTTACGTGGGCAGCGTTGGGAGTACCCTATCGACTCTTATGAAGATCGTGATCCTCGGCGCCGGACAAGTCGGGCGCACGGCGGCCTACCAACTCGCTCGTGAAGAGGCCAACGAAGTCACGGTCGTCGACACCAACGAAGAACTGTTACGCGATCTTCAAGACCGCCTCGACATCCGTACGGTCGTCGGCAACGCAGCCTTCCCCTCGATCCTCGAAGCCGCCGGCGCGGAGTCCGCGGATATCCTCGTCGCACTCACGAGTTCTGACGAGGTCAACATGATGGCCTGCGAGGTCGCCTACACCCTCTATCGCACGCCCACCAAGATCGCCCGCATCCGCTCCGCCGAATACACCCGCCATCCCGAACTCTTCAGCGCCGAAGCCTTGTCGGTCGATGTGTGGATCAGTCCTGAGCAACTCGTGACCGATTACATCGAGCGGCTCATCCGGTATCCCGGTGCGCTGCAAGTGCTCGACTTCGCCGACGGCAAAGTGCGCCTCGTGGGTCTCTCGGCACGCAAAGGCGGATTGCTCGTCGGACAGGCTCTGCGCAGTCTCAAAGATCACATTCCCAATACCGAAGCGAGGGTTGTCGCGATCTATCGCAACGGCCGAAGCGTGCAGGCCGACGGGGATACGGTCATCGAGGATGGCGACGAGGTTTTTTTCCTTGCAGCCAAACAAGACATCCGTCAATTCATGGCCGAGATGCGCAAAGAAGAAAAACCCGTGCGCCGAGTGGTCATCGCTGGCGGCGGACATATTGGTTTCGCACTCGCCAAGCGTCTCGAAGAAAATAATCAAGTGAAGCTCATCGAGCGCGATCCGAAACAAGCGCGTCGCATCGCAGAGCGGCTCGATAGCGCCATCGTGCTCGAAGGTAATGCCGCGGACGAAGAGCTGCTCGTCGAAGAAAACATCGACAGCTGCGATGTCTTCGTGGCACTCACCAACTCCGAAGAAGCCAACATCCTGTCGGCGATGCTCGCCAAGCGACTCGGCGCAGCCAAAGTGATGGCGCTCATCAACAAGCCGTCGTATGCCGAGCTGATGCAAAGCGGCAGTATCGACGTCGCGATCTCTCCACAAACCGTCACCATTGGTTCTCTGCTGACCCATGTGCGTCGTGGCGACGTGGTCCAAGTGCATTCGCTGCGACGCGGTGCGGCTGAGGCGCTTGAGACGATCATCCATGGTGACCACCGCAGCTCCCGCGTCGTCGGGAAGCGCGTCGAGGACATTGCGTTGCCCGAAGGCGCAAAGATCGGCTGCATCGTCCGCGGTGACGACGTCATCATGGCCCATCACGACACGATCGTGCAGGCCGACGATCACGTCGTGCTGTTCATCACGGATCGCCGCCACGTCGATCAGGTCGAGCGTCTGTTTCTCGGCGAAACCGCCGGCAGGCGCTGAGCGAGGCGCCCGCCGATGCTGGCCGTCGCTCACGTTCTAGGCTTGATGATGGCGTTCTTCGCCACGACGTTCATCATGCCCATGATCTGCTCCATCATCGTGCAAGATGGCATGTTGATCGATTTCGTTGTCGCAGCAGGCATCAACGTCGTGCTCGGTCTCCTCATCGCTGCGCTCACGCGACATCACAAGCGAGAGCTGAAAGCCCGCGACGGATTCCTGCTGGTGACACTCGCGTGGGTCCTGATGTCTGCGTCGGCTTCGATTCCGTTTTTGATTGCACTGCCTCATCTCAGTTTCACGGACGCGTATTTCGAAGCGGTCTCCGGACTCACAACCTCGGGCGGAACGGTGCTCACCGGTCTCGATAACCTTCCGCCGTCCATCAATTTTTGGCGACATGCGCTGCATTGGTTCGGTGGTATCGGCATCATCGTTCTGGCCGTTGCCGTGCTGCCGCTGCTCGGCGTTGGCGGCATGGCGCTTTATCGTGCAGAGACGCCGGGACCGATCAAAGACGAGAAACTCACGCCGCGCATCACCGAAACGGCCAAAGCACTTTGGATTACCTACACTGGCATGACATTGATCGGCATCGTCGCGCTTCGGCTTGCCGGGATGAGTTGGTTCGATGCCATCTGTCATGCGTTCTCGGCGATGGCTTTAGGTGGTTTCTCGACCTATGACGCCAGCGTCGGACATTTCGACTCGGCGCTCATCGAGTTCGTGATGATCGTGTTGATGCTCACTGCGGCGCTCAATTTCGCGCGTCATTTCACCGCGATCCGTACTCGCTCGTTCCTGCCCTACCGCAAGGACCCCGAGGTCAAAGCAGTGTTGACGATCGTCGGTGCGAGCGTGGTGGGAATCGCCCTGTTGCTCATGTTCCACGGCGAGTACGACAGTCTGACCGAATCACTGCGTCATGCTGCGTTTGCGGTCGTGTCCGTCGCCACGACGAGCGGCTTTGCGGGCGAGGCCTACGACAGTTGGCCGCTATTCGCGCCGGTGTGGATGCTGTTCCTATCTTGCATCGTCTGCAGCACCGGCTCCACGGGTGGCGGCATGAAAATGTTCCGCACGCTGATGCTCGTGCAGCAGGCTCGACGCGAAATGAAACAGATCGTCCATCCCTCGGCAGTCATTCCCATTCGGGTCGGCGGTCAGGTCATTCCGGAGCGCATCGCCGCATCGGTGCTGGCGTTCATCTTTCTCTACTTCCAGACGATCGCCGTGCTGACGTTCTTGATGTTGCTGTCGGGGATGGATTTCATCTCTGCATTCTCGGCGATCGTCGCGAGCGTCAATAACCTCGGCCCGGGCCTCGGCCCGGTCGGGCCGATGGGAAATTTTCAGGGGCTCACCGATTTCCAGACCTGGATCTGCACGATCGCGATGATTTTGGGACGACTCGAGATCTTGAGCGTGCTCGTGCTGTTCTCGTCGGCGTTCTGGCGGAAGTAACTCGTCTGTCAGTACCGCCAGCTGCGGACGTCGGATCCGGCGGGCGCGGTTTTGAGCATTCGCTCCGCGGCCCAAGGCAACACCATCTGCGGATAACGCAAACGTGAATAGGCGTTGGTACGAGTGTGGTCGCCATTCCAACAGTGCTCTGCCCTATCGCCGTAATCGATGACGGCATCCGCGGCGGGCTGCGCCGTGCGTAGAAATTCTTCGACTGCGTACACCGCGTTGTTCAGGTAGTAGTTGTCCATGTCGCCGACATAGAGGCGCAACTTGCCGCGCAGCTTGGGGCCGAGCGTGGCCCAGTCGCGGCGCAGGATGTGTCCAAGGTCGTAGTTTTCGCGCCAATGCGCGGCGGTGACGGGATCGATGTCGCCGGTCAGGCGGTCGAAGATACGGCGCGGGTAGCCGTCAGAACCTATGGGCGAGAACACGGACTCCCAGGCGTCCCACTGATCACCGCTGCGACCTTTCGTGCCGAGAGCGAGCTCCCAAAGATTGTTTTCTTCGATCGTGGTGTCGATGTGGCCCAGCCAGTTTCGATGCGCCGGGCGCGGCGTTCGCTTGAACCGGTTCGGCATGAGGTAGGCGTTTTTGTCCTCGTAAATATTGACGGTCATGTAGTGACGGAAGTCGATGGGGTCCGGGCACGCGATCCAGGCGCCGTTGTATTCATCGGGATAGAACATCTGCGCGGCCATTGCGATCCAGCCACCGGTGCTGCCGCCGAACACGAATCGAGCCCAGCCCTGCCCGATGCCGCGAAAGCGTCGCTCGATTTCGGGGATGAGTTCGTACTGGATGGCATCGCCGTAGGGGCCGTTGTTCGCCGAGTTGACGCCGTACGAGTCGTCATAGAACGGCGTCGGATGCTGGATTTCGACGAGGAGCACGCGAGGGAACCCGGGGCCGGTCCAGGCTTGGAAAAAATCCCAGGCGTGTTGCTGCTGAATGCGGTTGTAGCCCTCGAGCTTGAAACGCGCGCTGTAGTCGGGTGGAGGTTCGGATCAGGCGGCGTTTCGCGCCAGTTGGACGGGGCGGACGGAAAATGTCCGTGGTTGATCACGAGCGGATAGCGTGCATCGGGGCGCTCGTTGAAACCGAGCGGCAGGGTGACGAAGGCGCCGAGATGCACATCGCGGCCCCAAAACTTGGACAGTCGTTCACTGCGGAGGCGCACGTATTTGACCCAAGCCGTCTCCCGGAAGGGCTCGACGGATGGAATTTTCTCGCTCAACACCAGCCTTGGCAGCGAGGAGGCGGTCAGCGGGCCACGCCAGCGCAGCAGCGTCGGTCTTGAGTAGAGGTTGCCGGGCTTTTCTCGCCACTGCTGCCCCTCTCCCCGATCGGGCGGCAATTTGAGCACCCGCCCGTCGGCGAGCCGGAAGGTCTCGTAGCGATTCAGGACAGCCTGCACCCGGTAGTCGCCCGGGGGCAGGCTCGAGAGTGCCCGTATCGGAAACCCGAAGGCGCTGTCGTCGACACTTCGGCTGGTGCCCGGCTTCCAGCCTTCGACGTCGAGCCCAAAAAACGGGATGGCTCCCCCGTCCCAGTTGACCAGGAACCGGGGCTCTCGATCGGGAGACTGGTCGACCGGCGCCAAGATGATCAGCAGCCGACCGTCCTCGGGACCCTCCCGAAGATTGGCCGGGAGCTGAACCTCGATGCTGGCGGCCGATGCCCAGAGGGGCAGCAGCAACATCCCAACCAGTGTGGCGAGAAGGTATCGTGTGGCGGGTCGTGATTGAGCGGTCATGACCCCGATCCTACGCCGGGCGCCGGGGTCCCGAACGGGCTTGCTCTTCACCGCCTACGTTATCTCAACGATTCACATAGAATCGCGCCGACCATGGGTTACGCAGAAACATTCGAAGTCATCGTCATCGGGGGCGGTCATGCCGGCACCGAGGCCGCGCTCGCCTCCGCGCGGATGGGTCGACGGACCCTGCTGCTGACCCAGAGCATCGAGACCCTCGGACAGATGAGTTGCAACCCCGCCTTCGGGGGTATCGGCAAGGGTCACCTCGTTCGCGAAATCGATGCCATGGGAGGTGCGATGGCGCGCGCCGTCGACCGAGCCGGCATCCAGTTTCGGACCCTCAACGCGAGCAAAGGTCCGGCGGTCCGAGCGACCCGTGCGCAGGCTGATCGGCTGCTCTACCGGAAGGCGATTCGGACCCTCCTCGAGAACCAACCGAACCTCTCGATCTTCCAACAAGAGGCGGCCGATCTCGTGGTCGAAAACGGGCGAGTTCGGGGCGTCATCACGGTCACCGGAATTCGCTTCGGAGCGCCCGCCGTCGTGCTCACGGTCGGCACCTTTTTGGGGGGCCGAATCCACGTCGGTCTCGACCAGTATTCGGGGGGTCGTGCGGGTGATCCGCCGTCGAATGCGCTCGCGGCCAGACTGCGCGAATTGCCCCTTCGAGTCGGCCGTCTCAAGACCGGTACGCCGCCCCGAATCGATGGCCGCAGCCTCGACTACAGCGTCATGGCCCCCCAGTACTCGGATGACCCGCGTCCCGTGTTTTCATTCCTCGGGCGCATCAATGAACATCCTGAACAGGTTCCTTGTTTCATAACCGCGACAAATGAGCGTACACACGAGCTGATTCGTTCGGGCTGCGATCGCTCGCCGATGTTCACCGGAAAGATCGAAGGCGTCGGTCCGCGCTACTGTCCGTCGGTCGAAGACAAGGTCCATCGCTTCGCCGACAAGAGCTCTCATCAGGTGTTCGTCGAGCCCGAAGGACTGTCGACTCACGAGGTCTATCCGAACGGAATTTCGACCAGTCTTCCGTACGATGTTCAGGTCGAATTCGTGCGCTCGATTCGGGGCTTCGAACGGGCTCATATCACCCGTCCCGGCTACGCCATCGAGTACGACTTTTTCGACCCCCGCGACCTCCACGGTTGGCTCGAGACCAAGGTCATCGGCGGGCTCTTCTTCGCGGGTCAAATCAACGGCACGACGGGCTACGAAGAGGCCGGTGCTCAGGGTCTGGTGGCGGGCATCAACGCCGCGCGTCAGGTTCGTGACGAGACCCTTTGGACCCCCTCCCGAGCGGAGGCGTACCTCGGTGTCTTGGTGGACGATCTCATCACCCGCGGAGCCCCCGAACCCTACCGGATGTTCACGAGTCGGGCCGAGCATCGGCTGCTCCTTCGGGAGGACAACGCGGACCTCCGGCTGACCGAAATCGGTCGCTCGATGGGACTCGTCGATGACGAGCGCTGGACGTTCTTCTGCCGAAAACGGGAGGCGGCCGAGACCGAAATTCGGCGGCTGTCGACCACCCGCTTCAAGGGGGTCTCGGCCTTCGATCTGCTCCGCCGACCCGAGGTGGACTACGCCGAGCTCCCCGCCCTCGCCGCCGCCGCGGGTGAAGACATCGGCACGACCTTCTCTGCGGCCGACCCGATGCCCGCCCTCGCCGCCCTCGACGACCGGCTCCCCGAGGCGGTCCGCCTCCAGGTCGAGGTCAGGGCCAAGTACTCCGGGTACATCGAACGCCAGCAGGACGAAATCGAGCGACAACGCAAAAGCGAGGAGACCCCCCTGCCCGGGGACCTCGACTACAGCTCGGTCGCGGGGCTGTCGAATGAGGTCCGGCAGCGCCTGGCGGCGGCGCGACCGGATACCCTCGGCCAGGCCTCGCGCTTGCCGGGCGTGACCCCCGCCGCGGTGTCCGTCCTGCTCGTGCACCTGAAACGCCGAACGGCCTGAACGCCCCAAGGAGACCGACCATGACCGACCGCACGCCTCCCGAGATGGTTCGTGCCGATGGCACCTACCCCGTCGTCGACCTGCGACAAGAGGCCATCACGGCCGCCGTCGTGCAGACCCGGGTGAACGGGGTCGATGGCGCCAACCCGGGCCCGGATCTTCGCCGCAACCTCGATTACTTCTTGGAATCCATCGACATTGCGCAAGGGTTCGGCGGTCGCTGCGATCTGCTGGTGTTTCATGAGTTTCCGATCACGGGCTTCAGCAACTGGACGCGCGATCAGCATTACGCGCTCTCGATCGAAGTGCCGGGGCCGGAGGTCGAGGAGGTCGCCAAGAAAGCCAAACAGTACAACTGCTACATCGTTTTCGGCACGTACGCCAAAGACCCGGTGAACTGGCCGGGCCACATTCTTCATCTGATGGTGATGTGCAAGCCCGACGGCAGCGTGGTCTCGCACTGGAAGCAGCGCAACGTTCGCGGGATGTTTCCCTTCGCCGAGCAGTACACCTCGGTGATCTACGACGTGTACGACCGGTTCGTCGAAATGTACGGCCTCGATGCGGTGATCCCCGTCGAGCGTACCGATATCGGCAATATCGCGATGTCAGCCGTGCAGTTCGAACCTGAGCTCTTCCGCTGCATGGCCTTCAAAGGCGCGGAGATCATCTGCCGCGTCGCGACCGGCGGATTCGAGTGGGACGACATGCGCCTCACGTCGTATCACAACAGCGTCTACACCCTGATCGCCAACAATTCCGTGGCCACTCAGGGACGGAACCCCGGTTTCTTTGAAGATGCTAACTATGGCGGGCCGGGGCGCTCTTCGATATTCGGACCGCGTGGCGTGGTGCTCGCGAAAGCAGGGCCGTTCGAAACTCGCGAGTCGGCGAGAATTCCCATCGCGGAGTTTCGATCCAAACACCGAATTCCCGATTTGCATCTGCATCTCTACCGACCGGTGCTCGACCAATATGTCGAGCGCTACGCACCTAACGGTTATCTCGATTACCAGCCCAAAGACAAACGCGACGCGTTCCAGCATTTCGTGAAGCGCGCCAAGTGGCAGCATTACTGGTAATCGTTGCGCCATGACGGATAACACGATCAATCGAACCGCGGCTTGGCTTCTTGCTGTTTTCGGATGGGCCGCGCTTGGCACGCAACTCGTGCTCAGCGTGCAGCACCAGATGAGCCTCGGGCACAGCCCGGGCTACGGTGTGTTCATGTACACCGGCTACTACACGATCCTCACGAATCTGTTTTGTACGATCGTCGCCACCGCGTTCAGCGTTCCACGAGCGCCAGAATCTCGTTGGTCCGCCTGGCGCGAGCCTTGGGTCGTGACTGCGGCGGCGGTGTCGATCGTGATGGTCGGGCTGATCTTCCACGTGTTGCTGCGCGCGCAGTACCAGCCGACCGGGATCGCTGCGGTCACCAATCTGATTCATCACTACATCGTTCCGGTCGTCTTCGCGATTTTCTGGTGGCGCGTGGTGCCACGCGGTTCGCTGGCGTGGGGCGATGTGTGGCGCGTGTTCGCTTATCCGGCTGCCTATCTCGTCTACGTATTGATGCGAGGAGAGATCGGCGGGGTGTATCCGTATTTCTTCATCGACGTTCGAAATCTCGGATATGTCCAGGTGCTCATCAACGCGTCCGCCATCTCCGCGTTGTTCGTCGGGGCAGGGGTGGCGTTCATCGCAGCGAAGCGCTAACCCCTCACGCGCTGCGTCGGGTCACTTGCCGATGCAGAAACTGCCAAAAATCCGACCGAGTAAATCGTCGGCGTGAAACGTACCCGTGATTTCTCCGAGCGCCGCTTGTGCCGCACGCAACTCTTCGGCCACCAACTCGCCAGCTTTCGATTCTTTGAGTTGTCGGACGGCTTCTTCGGCGTGGCGTTCCGCGCGCTGCAACGCCTCGATGTGACGAGCTCGGGCGCTCACGGTTCCAACCTGGCTGGCATCGTAGCCCATGCAGATCTTCAAGTGCTCACGGAGCTCAGCCAATCCCGCGCCCGTCTTCGCAGAGATCGGTAGCGCGGTGTCGGCACCAGATTCGGTGTGGTGAGTGTCGATGTCTCCCACGGCGGCATCGATTTTATTGAAGAGCAGGGTGATCGGAACACCCGTTGGCAACCGCGCTTTCTCTTCGGCAAGTGACTCCGCGCGCGGATCGGTCGTGGCATCCACCACGAACAGAACGCGATCAGCCTGTTGCATCGCAAGGCGCGCGCGCCGGATGCCTTCTGCTTCGACGAGGTCTCCGGCTTCGCGTAGCCCCGCGGTATCCACGATGTGAAGCGGCATGCCATCGATGGAGATCAACTCTCGTAATACGTCGCGGGTGGTTCCCGCGATCGGTGTGACGATCGCGGCCTCGTGACCTGCGAGCGTGTTGAGCAAGCTCGACTTGCCGGCATTCGGGCGTCCCGCGATGACCACCGTCATGCCATCGCGCAGCACTCGTCCTTGACGAGCCGCATTCAGCACCGATGCGAAGCGCTCACGCAAAGCGGAGAGGCGATTGGTGAGCGCGCGATCGGCCAAAAAATCGATTTCCTCTTCGGGAAAATCGATTGCCGCCTCGACCCAAACACGTAGCTCGATGATCGCCTCGGTGAGCTCATGCACCTGAGTCGAAAACGCTCCCTGAAGAGATCGCGTCGCAGCGCGCGCCGCAGCGAGGGAACCCGCATCGATCAAATCGGCGACCGCCTCGGCTTGGGCCAAATCCAGCTTGTCGTTGAGAAATGCACGCTGAGTGAATTCGCCGGGCGTCGCGCGGCGAGCGCCGTACGATATGGCTTGCTCGACGAGCGCCTCGAGCACCACAGGCCCGCCGTGTCCTTGCAGTTCGAGAACGTCCTCGCCGGTGTAGCTATGCGGGCCGACAAAGAAAAGCGCGAGCCCTTCATCGAGGACGGCGCCGTCACTATCGTGAAATTTCGTGAGCGTCGCGACCCGAGGCTTCGGCAGTGAGATCGACAGTATTCGTTCGCCGATGCGACGCGCGGCGGGCCCCGAGATCCGGACAATTCCTACGCCGCCGCGGCCGGGCGCAGTCGCGACGGCGACGATCGTCTCGGTCGAAGGCTCCGCCCTCAACCCGACCTCGACTTCTTCGCCTCCGCTTCGATGCGGCGGTTGATGTTCCACTGCTGTGCGATGGTCAACAACGTGTTGGCGACCCAGTACAGCACGAGTCCGGCGGGGAAAAATGCGAACGTGATGCTCATCACGAACGGCAGGATCATGAACACCTTGGCCTGGATCGGATCGGGCGGCGTGGGGTTGAGCTTGTATTGCACATACATCGCACCCGCCATGATGATCGGCAGTACGAAGAAGGGATCGCGCGAGGAGAGGTCCTGAATCCAGAACATGAACGGTGCCTGACGCATCTCCACGCTCTCGAGCAACACCCAGTAGAACGCGAAGAACACCGGCATTTGAATGAGGATGGGGAGACAGCCCGCCGCTGGGTTGATCTTCTCGCGCTTGTAAAGATCCATCATCGCGCGACCGAGTTTCTCCCGATCGTCCTTGTAGGTTTCCTGCAGGTTCTTCATGCGCGGCGTCAGAAGACGCATCTTCGCCATGGAGCGGCCCGAGGATTCGGAGAGCGGATAGAACACGAGCTTCAACAAGAAAGTGACGATGATGATCGCCCAGCCCCAATTGCCGACGATGTTGTGCGCCTGTTCGAGCAACCAAAACAGCGGTTCTGCAAGCAACGTCAGCACGCCGTAATCTGCGACGAGATCGAGCCTAGGCCCTGAAGTCTTCAGCTGTGACTGAAGCTTGGGTCCGACGAATAGCGTTTCTTTGAATGTCGTGCCGCTTTGCGGCGCCACCGTTACCGAAGGGCCGGTGGTCGACAACAAGTACTGATTGCCTTCGGTACGCAGCGCATAAGCGTAGTTCAGGCCTTCGGTCGGCACGACTGCGGTAACGAAATGGTGTTGCATGCCGGCGATCCAGCCGGTGGCCACTTCGCGCGGCAACTCGCTCTCGGGGATGCTCGTGCGATCGATCTTGAAATATTTGGTGCCGTTGTAATACGCCGGCCCCTGGAACGCATAGCTCTCGACGCTGAACATCGAGCGCTCGACCGGCGGATCATCGCGAAGAATTTGCGCGTAAGACGCTGCACGCCAAGGTTCGGCACCACGGTTGTCGACGCGGTAATCGAGGTCGATTCGATATGAGCCGCGGCGCAAGATGTAGGTTTTCGTCACCGTGACGCCGGCGACGTCGTTGCGCCAAGTCAGCGGAATGCGAAGTTCGTCTTGGCCGTCGACGAGTGTGTAGTTCGATTGCGATGCTTCGAACGGCGCCAAGTGCGTGGGATGGGCACTGCCGTCCGCATCGGTGAGGCCGGTTTGGATAACGTAGAACCCTGCCTGACCGCTGTTGAGCAATCGGACTCGGGCGTCCTGTCCTTTCACTTGCGGATAATTCAGCAAGTCGGCGCGTACGAGATCGCCACCACGCAAGCTGATATCGAGATCGAGCACGTCTGTCGTGACGCGTATCGGTCGAGCCGGCACCGGTGTCTCGGTTGGCGTGGCGTCTGCAGCCGGAGCGACGGCCGATGCTGGTTCGGTCGTCGGCGCCACGGTTGCGGTCGAAGGAACAGCGCCGGAGAGTGCCGAGGGCGCATTGGTCGGCGCGGTGGGCGGAGGCGCCGTAGGGGGTACGGCCTTCGGGACGCTCGAGCCGAGACCGCTAGTGGGTGTCGAACTCGGGGCGGCTGTCGTCGGATCGGTGAACGGCTGAGCGTAGTCTCGTTGCCAAGTCTCGAAGTTGATCCACAGTACGAGAACCAGGCCGAGCCACAAAAACATGCGTGCGTTGGTCGAAGTCACGATTAGCCTTGTCGAAATATCAAAGAAATTGAACGGGATCAGTCAGCCGTGCGCGGCGGCACAGGGTCGAATCCGCCCTCGCGAAAAGGATGGCAGCGCCCGATGCGCTTGACGGCCAACCATGATCCGCGGAGCGTGCCGTGCATCTCAAGCGCTTCCATCGCGTAGTGTGAGCACGACGGATGATAGCGGCATGTCGGCCCGCGCCATGGGCTGATGACCAATTGATAAACCCTGATCAGGGCCCTGAAGACGGCGCGCATGTCGTTGCTACCTTTTGCCAGAGCGCTTCGAGGCTCTCGCGAATCCGTGTGGCCGGCGCGTCACGAGCCGCTGCGCGCGCACCGACGATGAGATCGACGGCGGGCAGGCGGTGCTGAGCGTGCCGGAATGACTCGCGAATTATGCGACGAAGTCTGTTGCGGGCGACGGCATTTCCGATCACCCGTGCGCCGATGGACAGACCGAGGCGAGGGCAGTGGCCGCTGCTCGGGCAGACAATGAGGGAAAAACACGCGTTGCCGAGACGACGGCCGTCACGGTAAGCGGTTTCGAAATCGGTTTTGCGCAATACCCGCCGCGATGGCGGGAAACCCGACCGCGGAGGCCGGGTGTCAGCATCCCGTATCAGGGGATCAGCTTCTTTCGGCCTTTGGCACGGCGCCGGGCGAGAACTTTGCGTCCATTGGCCGTGGCCATGCGCGCCCGAAACCCATGGGTGCGGGCTCGACGGACTTTGCTGGGCTGATAGGTGCGTTTCATGGTGTCGTCACCGGAAAAAGGCCGCAGAGGGTAAGCAGGGGGTCGGTTGGTGTCAAGCCAAAAAGATATCCACAGGCCTCGGGGCCGGTATATTCTCTCCATCCCCTTGGTGAAACCCATCCCCCGTGCTCTCAGGGAGGCCGGCAGTCGCGTGGACGTGTCGATTTGGAATCGTTGCTCGGAGCTACTCGAGTCGGAGTTGCCCGATACCCAGTTCAATACTTGGGTGAGACCCCTTCAGGCGATCGAAACCGGTGGGGCGTTGCGGCTGCTCGCCCCGAATCGGTTCGTCGTCGAGTGGATCAATGCCAATTTGATTGGGCGAATCAACGATTTCGTGCGCACCCAGCATGGCGAACACGCGGTTCGGGTGACGATCGAGGTCGGCGAAAAGACGGAGCCCGTTGCCGCGCCCGCCGAAAGCCCGGTGGTCCGGGAGTTAGGCCGAGTCGCGCGCCGACCGAATGTCGAAATCGTGGGCGGTCGCCTCAATCCAGACTCGAAGTTCGATACTTTCGTCGTCGGCAAAAGCAACCAGCTCGCAAAGGCCGCTGCGCAGCAAGTGGCTGAAAATCCAGGGAAAGCGTACAACCCCTTGTTCATTTATGGCGGTGTCGGGCTGGGTAAAACCCATCTGATGCACGCCGTCGGTCACGCGATCATCGAAAAAAACCCCCAGGCGCGCATCGCGTATGTGCACTCCGAGCGCTTCGTCAGCGATATGGTCAAAGCGCTGCAGCACAACCAAATGAACGACTTCAAGGCGGCCTATCGATCGCTCGATGCGCTACTCATCGACGACATCCAATTCTTCGCCGGCAAAGAACGTTCTCAGGAAGAATTTTTCCATACGTTCAACGCACTGTTGGAGGGCCAACAGCAGGTGATCCTCACCTGCGATCGGTACCCCAAAGAGGTCGAAGGCCTCGAAGAGCGCCTCAAATCACGCTTTGGTTGGGGTCTTACCGTAGCCATCGAGCCGCCAGAGCTCGAAACTTGCGCCGCGATCCTCATCAGCAAAGGGGAGGCAGCCGGCGTCACGCTAGGCCAGGACGTCGCACTCTTTATCGCCAAGCGAATTCGTTCCAATGTCCGGGAACTCGAGGGCGCATTGCGTCGGGTCATCGCCAATTCGCGCTTCACCGGGCAGCCAATCACACTCGATTTCACCAAAGAAGCACTGCGAGACCTTTTGAGCCTCCAAGCGAGACTCATCACCATCGAGAACATCCAGAAGACGGTGGCCGATTACTTCAAGGTTCGGGTCGCTGATTTGCTTTCTGAACGCCGAAGCCGTTCGGTGGCGCGCCCGCGCCAGATCGCCATGGCGCTCTCGAAAGAACTCACGAGCCACAGCCTCCCGGAAATCGGCGATGCGTTTGGTGGACGAGACCATACAACGGTGTTGCACGCGTGCCGGCGCATCAAGGCGCTGCGGGACGAGGAGCAGCGAATCGCGGAAGATTATTCGAATCTGTTGAGAACTCTGACGAATTGATGTTTGTATCCTGTGGATGTTTTCGAACGCGAAAATCATTCACAATCGACACACAGGAAACGGGCGGGTTTTCCCGTCTTCGGTACACAGTGGCAAGTGGCACAAGATACTGAAAACACCGGTAATTCCAGAGTTTTCCAGTTATCCACCGTGCCAACAACCTCTACAGTCTTTCTTAAGATCTAAATAAAGAATTTATGAAACTCACAGCAACCCGTGAAGAGATCCTCGGTCCGGTTCAACACGTGATCGGTGTCGTCGAGCGTCGACAGACGATGCCGGTCCTGTCGAACGTGTTGCTCAGCGCGCGAAACAACCGGCTCAGCGTCACCGGCACCGACCTCGAAGTCGAGCTCGTCAGCTCCGTTGCGCTCAAGGTCCAAACCGCCGGAGACATCACCGTCCCAGGCCGAAAGTTCCTGGACATCCTGAGATCGCTTGCTGAGGGATCCAACGTCACGCTTGCGGTAGAAGGCGACAGACTCGTCATCCGAGCTGGTCGCAGCCGCTTCACGCTCTCCACGCTCGCTGCGGCGGAGTTCCCGGTAGTCGAAGACGTCAACGCACAACAGGTGCTCAAACTCCCGCAGGCCGAGTTCCGCAAGCTCATCGACAAAGTCCATTTCTCGATGGCTCAGCAAGACGTTCGCTACTACCTCAACGGAATGTTGCTCGAGTCGGAAGGCGGCAAAGTGAGAGCGGTAGCCACCGACGGCCATCGACTCGCGCTGTGCGAAGCCACATTGAAAGAGCGAGTCACGGGCAAACAACAAGTCATCCTGCCTCGAAAGGGTGTGATGGAGCTTCAGCGCATGCTCGGTGGTGACGGTGAAGTTGCCCTAGAGATTGGTGTCAATCACGTTCGCTGCGAGATCGGCGACGTTCGCTTCACTTCGAAGCTTATTGACGGCAGATTCCCTGAATACAGCCGGGTCATTCCGGCGAATGCTCATCGCATAATCGACGCAGATCGCGGATTTTTGAAGCAAAGTCTGACTAGAACGGCGATTTTGTCCAACGAGAAGTACCGCGGCATCCGGCTCAACATCAAACCGAACCTCTTGACGCTTCAGGCGCATAACCCCGAGCAAGAAGAAGCAGAAGATCAGATCGAAGTCGTCTACGCGGGCGAGGAAATCGAAATCGGCTTCAACGTCACGTACTTGCTCGATGCGTTGTCGGCGATCGAAACCGATCGCGTCAATATCGCGCTCACCGACTCCAACAGCAGCTGCTTGATTACCGCAGCGTCGCCGGACGGCACCAAGTACGTGGTCATGCCGATGCGACTCTGAGGTCCGACGTGTTTCTGGCGGAGCTCACCCTCGAGAATCTCCGCTGCATCGACCAAGCCGAAATGGCCTTCGGACCCGGAACCAACTTGGTTTTCGGTGCGAATGGTGCAGGGAAGACCACTGTCCTCGAGGCGATCTTTCTGCTCGGGAGGGGCCGGTCGTTCCGAACCCGCCTCAACGAGCGCCTCATCCAGCACGGAAAACCCCTGGCTCGAGTCATCGGTCAGCTGAAAGCGGATCCTGTCCCAAGGCGACTCGGCATCGAGATCCAGCGCGGAGCCGAGTCCAAGACCGGGACCATAGGCCGACTGGACGGCGCAGATCTACGCAGTTTCGCTGATCTGGCGCTGGCGTTCCCGGTCCAGGCGATGGATCCCGACGCCCACAAGCTCATCGAGGAGGGGTCCGCACGTCGGCGACGCTGGCTGGACTGGGCGGTGTTCCACGTGGAACCTGGTTTTGCGGCGAGCTGGGGGCGGTACCAAAAAGCGCTGCAGCAACGCAACGCAGCGCTACGAACGGGCCGGAGCGAGTTCACCGTCTGGGACCCAGAGCTCGCGCGCGAAGGTGAGGCGCTCTCCGGGGCCCGCGAACGGGTCGCGGTTGCGATGGCGCCCTATTGGGCGGAGATCGCAGCCGAGCTGACTGGGTTGGACATCACGCTCGACTTCCAGGCAGGCTGGGACCGGACCAACCCCTTACTCGACGTTTTGGCGGCATCAGCGAGCCGCGACCGGGAGCGGCGGTCGACCTTGGTCGGAGCGCATCGCGCCGATCTGATTCTGAGGATCAAGGGTAGGGCTGCACGAGAAGTACTATCGCGCGGGCAGCAGAAACTTGCGGCGGTCGCCCTGAATCTCTGCCAACTCGAATTCCTGAAGCGCGAACACGGAATGAGTCCGACCGTGCTGCTGGACGATCCATCAGCCGAATTGGACCGCGAAAGATTGGCGCGATTCATCGCCCGAGTGGAGGCGCTGAAGACCCAATTGATCGTTACTGCGTTGGATCGGGATACCCCACTTTTCGGCGCGCCGGAAACCGTGTTTCACGTGGAACAGGGCAGGGTATTTCGGGTATGATTTCGCATCACATCACCGAGCCAAAGCATGTCTGAAGCAGACGTCTACGATTCCAGTAAAATCAAGGTCTTAAAGGGGCTCGACGCCGTTCGAAAACGGCCTGGAATGTACATCGGCGACACCGATGACGGAACCGGTCTGCACCACATGGTTTTCGAGGTCGTCGACAACTCCATCGACGAGGCTTTGGCGGGTCACTGTGACCGCATAGTGGTCACTATTCATGCCGATGAATCCGTTACCGTCGAGGACAACGGCCGCGGCATTCCGGTCGACATCCACGCCGAAGAAGGCCGCTCCGCAGCCGAAGTCATCATGACCGTGCTGCACGCCGGCGGAAAATTCGACGACAGTTCGTACAAAGTGTCCGGCGGTTTGCACGGCGTCGGTGTGTCGGTCGTGAACGCGCTGTCCGACGTACTGCATCTGACCATCCATCGCGACGGCAAGCTGCACACACAGGAATATCACCTCGGCGAGCCCGTCGCCCCGCTCGCAGTCGTCGGAACCACCGACAAAACCGGCACGAGCGTGCGCTTCAAACCCAGCCCGACCATTTTCACGAACATCCAGTTCAATTACGACATCCTCGTGAAGCGACTACGAGAGTTGTCGTTCCTCAACTCCGGCGTGCGCATCGATCTGATCGACGAGCGCGAGGACAAGCGCGACGTATTCGAGCACGAAGGTGGTTTGCAGGCGTTCGTGGGACACCTCAATCGCTCGCGCCAACCCATACACGAGCAAGTGTTCTGGTTCCGCACGCAAGAAGGCCCCATCGGTGTCGAAGTGGCGATGCAGTGGAACGACTCTTATCAAGAGTCGATGTTCTGCTACACCAACAACATTCCGCAAAAAGATGGCGGTACCCACCTCGCGGGTTTCCGCGCTGCGCTCACGCGTACGCTCAATGATTACATCGAAAAAGAAGGCATCGCCAAGCGCGAGAAAGTCCCGACGACCGGCGATGATTCGCGTGAAGGGCTGACGGCCATTCTGTCGGTCAAGCTGCCGGATCCGAAGTTTTCATCGCAGACGAAAGACAAACTCGTGTCGTCCGAAGTGAAGGGCGTCGTCGAGACGGCCGTCGCTCAAAAATTTTCCGAGTTCCTGCTGGAAAAACCGCAAGAAGCGAAAGCGATCGCCGGAAAAATCATCGAGGCGGCGCGCGCGCGTGAGGCGGCGCGAAAAGCCCGCGAACTCACCCGACGAAAAGGTGCTCTCGATATCGCAGGGCTGCCGGGCAAGTTGGCCGACTGTCAGGAAAAAGACCCCGCGCTCTCCGAACTTTTCATCGTCGAGGGCGACTCCGCAGGCGGCTCGGCCAAACAGGGCCGGGATCGGCGAAGCCAGGCGATCTTGCCGCTGAAGGGGAAGATCCTGAACGTCGAAAAAGCCCGTTTCGACAAAATGATCTCGTCCGCCGAAGTGGGCACCCTGATCACCGCGCTCGGATGCGGAATCGGGCGCGACGAGTTCGACATCGAGAAGTTGCGCTATCACCGCATCATCATCATGACGGACGCGGACGTCGACGGAAGCCATATCCGCACGCTGTTGCTCACGTTCTTCTATCGACAGTTGCCGCTGCTCATCGAGCGCGGCCACATCTACATCGCACAACCACCTCTCTACAAAGTGAAGCGTGGCAAGCAGGAGATGTACGTCAAAGACGATGTCGAACTGAACGCCATGCTGCTCAATGCCGCGCTCGAAGAATCCGAGTTGCACCTGAATTCATCGGCGCCGCCTCTTCGCGGCGCGGGGCTCGAATCGCTCGCTAGGCAGTACGTCGAAGTGCAGGGCATCATCGAGCGCTTGGCTCGCCGATACGACGCGCGGGTGCTCGAACAGCTGCTATACGTTCCGGTCGTGTCGCGCAGCGACTTCGATCGCCCGGACTGGCTGACGGCGTGGGCCGACGACTTGGCCACCCGCCTCAACGTGATGGCCGATGGCAATGCGGTATACAAGCTCGAGTTCCAGCCGGCCTCGGGTAGCCAGGCGATCGCGCGCATTCATGTCTCGAAAGCCGAGCATGGCAGCCGCTTCGACAAATACCTCACGCGCGATTTCTTCGATTCGTCGGAGTATCAGCGCATCGCCGCGCTCGCAAAAACACTCGCCGGCATGATCGGCGACGGTGCCTTCGTCCGACGTGGAGAAGCGCGCCGCGACGTCACGTCGTTCAAGCAGGCCATCGATTGGTTGTTCGAACACGCCAAGCGCGGGCAATCCATCCAGCGCTACAAGGGCCTCGGCGAAATGAACCCCGAGCAACTCTGGGATACCACCATCAACCCCGAGACGCGTCGCCTCATGCAGGTCCGCATCGAAGATGCCGTGGCAGCCGACGAAGTCTTCACGACGCTGATGGGAGACGAAGTCGAGCCGCGCCGCGAGTTCATCGAGAAGAACGCGCTCGCGGTATCCAACCTCGACGTATAAGGGTCACCAAAACGCCGACCGAGCGTCGGACTCATGAGCGCCAACCAAACCATCCTCCAATCTTTGCCGGTCGGCGAGCGAGTGGGGATCGCGTTTTCCGGCGGTCTCGATACGAGCGCTGCGGTCCACTGGATGCGCGCTCATGGCGCACGACCCTGCGCGTATACGGCGAACCTCGGCCAGCCCGACGAGACCGATTACGACGCGATTCCGCTCAAAGCGTTGTCGCTAGGCGCGGAGCATGCGCGGCTCATCGATTGTCGTCATCCGCTGGTCGCCGCAGGACTCGCTGCCATCCAAAGCGGTGCGTTCCACATTTCGACGGCCGGAACCACGTACTTCAACACCACGCCCCTCGGTCGTGCGGTGACGGGTACCTCGCTCGTCCTCGCCATGCGCGAAGATGACGTGGATATCTGGGGTGACGGCAGTACCCACAAGGGCAACGACATCGAGCGTTTCTACCGTTACGGCTTGCTCGCCAACCCCGCGCTGCGCATCTACAAACCCTGGCTCGACTCGCGCTTCATCGCCGAACTCGGCGGTCGTCGCGAGATGTCGGCCTATCTCGCAGCAGCCGGGCTCGACTACCACATGAGCGCGGAGAAGGCTTACTCGACCGACTCCAACCTCCTCGGCGCGACCCACGAAGCGAAGGATCTCGAACTGCTGAGTCGGGGTATTCACATCGTCGAACCCATCATGGGCGTCGCCTTCTGGCGTGATGACGTCGTCGTTCAACGCGAAACCGTGAGTGTGCGCTTCGAGGCGGGACGGCCGGTGACGATCAACGGTCAAAGTTTTCCGGACGACTTGGCGCTGTTCGAGGAAGCCAATCGCATCGGCGGACGACACGGCCTCGGAATGAGCGATCAAATCGAGAATCGCATCATCGAGGCGAAAAGTCGGGGCATCTACGAGGCGCCGGGCATGGCGCTGCTGTTCATCGCCTACGAGCGCCTCGTCACCGCCATCCACAACGAAGACACGATCGAGCAGTACCGAAACAACGGACGGCGCATCGGTCGACTGCTGTACCAAGGGCGTTGGTTCGACCCGCAGTGCCTGATGTTGCGCGAGAGCGCCCAAAGCTGGATCGCACGCGCGATCACGGGCGAGGTCACGATCGAATTACGCCGGGGCAACGACTGGTCGATTCTCGATACGACGGGTCCGCATCTCAGTTATCACCCCGAGCGGCTCACCATGGAAAAAGGCGAGGGGATGTTCACGCCGAACGACCGCATCGGACAGCTCACTTTGCGCAACATGGACATCGTCGACACCCGCGAGAAGTTGCAGATCTACGGTGAAGCCGGACTGCTCGATCGCGATCCCACACGATTGCCCTGATCTCATTCGTGCATCGGCTGCAACGCCTCAGCCAAACGTTGCTGCAAGGCCAATGATGGCAGTCCCACCAAGTCTCGAGGAACTTCGCGCACGATATGCTGCTGGGCGGATTTCGGCAGATGACTGCGGACTTCGGCGAGGAACCGCGGTGCAGCGACGAGCACAAGACCCCGACCATCATTGTCGCGGGCGGCGACCGTGATGCGCTCAGCGAGTTGCCGCGCAAATTGTTCGACGGCGTGCTGCTTGTGAGTGCGTCGAGGTTGAAGGCCGGTTCGGCGAGAACCCGCGCCACCGCCACCACGACTCGATCGCATGACGACCGTTCCTGGCGCATCCGCTCCGAGATCGCGATCGTGTCGCGCCGTGAACGGGTTTTCGAGTGTCTCGAGGGCGCGCGGTGGTGCGCCGGGTTGGCTCAACTCGAATACGGTGGCGTGACGCGTGTCTGCGACGAAAACGGTATAGCCGCTCACCGGCGTGGACTCCGACGGGAGATGTTCTGAATCATGACGGACAAACTTTTCATTTCTGCGGACTCCTTGTTGGCCGACTCATTCGAGCTGGCGGCAAAAGTGATGGCGAGCGGCTATCGTCCCTCCTTCCTCGTGGCGCTCTGGCGTGGTGGCGCACCCATCGGCATCGCCGTGCAGGAGTGGTTGGAGCATCGTGGTCTGCGAACAGACCACATCACCGTGAGGACCTCGAGCTACACGGGCATCGATCAAGCCGACAAGACGGTGCGCGTGCACGCGATGGACTATCTCGTCTCGAAGGTCACCACCGAGGATCGACTGCTGCTCGTCGATGACGTGTTCGATTCGGGGCGGAGTATCGAGGCAGTGCTCAGCGAGTTGCGGCGACGCTGTCCGCACAATCATCCGAAAGAGATCAAGATCGCGACGGTCTATTTCAAACCATCACGCAATCGCAGTGCACTCATGCCCGATTGGTACGTTCACGCCACCGAACGCTGGCTGGTATTTCCCCACGAACTCGTCGGACTGACCGACGAAGAAATCGCAGCGCACAAACCGCCCAGCGCGAGGCGCTAGCGTCCGATCGGCATCGTGAATCAGGCCGGCGGAGTCTTTGGCGGGACTCGAAGTTTTCCGGTGCGTTCGAACAGCGCCGCGATTTCGAGCAGTCGATCGTCGTCGAAACGCCTTGCTACCACCGTCATGCCAACAGGCATGCCGCGGACGAGTCCGATGGGCAGAGTGATGCTCGGGTAGCCGGCGACGGCCGCCGCAGAACCGAGGACGGAACCTCCGAGATCGTCACGGTCCCCGAGCACGTGATCGATCAGACCGCTTGGACCGGAGCCCGGAGCGATGATGACGTCGACGTTCAAATCACCGAACAACTTTTCGAGACCCTCGATCTCGACGAGCTGCCGCAACTGACGTAGCGATTCGAGATATTCAGGCTCGCCAAGAGATCCTTTCGCTTGGGCCAGTTCGAAAATTTCCTGACCGAAAAACGGCATCTCTCGATCTTTGTTACCACGATTGAATTCGATCAGGCTCTCGAGGGAGCGCATTTCGGTCAGCCCGACCGGAAGCGCCCGCAGATAACCATTGATCGAATCTTTGAATTCGAAGAGGAGCGCGGTGTACTCGGCTTGTCCCGCCTGCCGCAAGCTGCCTGGGAGCGGGGCATCGATCATCGAGCTCGTGCAGCGTCGCCACACATCGATGGCCTGCCCGTAGAGTGCAGCAACCTCCGCGCGCATCGAGCTCGCGGCCGGAACGATTCCCACGCGCCATCCGCCGGGACGCATTACGTCACTCGCGGGCGCGCGACGAGGTGAATCGAAAATGACCTCGGCGAGCAGGCGCGCATCGTCGACCGTTCGCGCCATTGGGCCGGCGACATCCTGACGGGGCGATAACGGCACGATTCCCCGCCCGCTTACCGTGCCGACAGAAGGCTTGAATCCCACCAAGCCGCCCACGGATGAGGGGGAGAGAATCGACCCGTCCGTCTCTGTGCCGATGGTGGCTGCGGCGAAAGACAATGCGGCGGCGGTCGCCGATCCCGAGCTGGACCCTGAGGGATTACGCTTGGGATCGTAAGCATTGCCTGTTTGTCCGCCGATCGCGCTCCAGCCACTGCTCGAGAACGTGGAACGAAAGTTCGCCCACTCGCTGAGATTGGTTTTTCCGAGAATGATGGCGCCTGCGGCCCGGAGTCGGGCGACCAGAGGGGCATCCTGAGCATGGAATGCGTTGGCGAGCGCCAGTGATCCAGCTGTCGTCGGCACCCGGTCGGACGTTTCGATGTTGTCTTTGATGAGTACGGGGATACCGTGCAGAGGGCCGCGCACCCGACCACTGCGACGCTCACCATCGAGCGCCCGAGCGATATCGATCGCATCGGGATTCACGGCGATGACCGAGCGATACGTCGGTCCTCGCTGATCCAAGTTGGAGATGCGACGCAGGTACGCCGTCACGAGAGCCGCCGAGGTCAACCCGGAATTCAAATGGCGCTGAAGTTGCGCGATGCTGACTTCAACGGGATCGAAGTCGTTCGCCCGGGCGTGATCATCGGCGCTCGCCAAAGATATTGCCGGAGCCATGCTTGTCATGACTGAGCCCGCCGTGGCCGAAACGAGGAACTGCCGACGCTTCATGAAGGATCTCCTTTACGAATCCGCGCGATCGTCGACTCGATCCACGCCTGAGCCTCTTCGTTGATTTCGCGCGGGTCGCGACCGGCTGCTTCGATCGGTGGCCCGACGACGACCTGGATGGTGCCCCGTTTTTTCATGAGGCCACGGCGAGGCCAGTAATAACCGGCATCGTGCGCGACGGGCACAACCTTGCACCCCGTCCGACTCGCGAGCAACGCGCCGCTTACGCCATAGCGACGGGTTTCGCCCGCCGCGACGCGAGTGCCTTCCGGAAAAATGAGGATGGACAACCCTTCGGCAAGGCGGCTGCGGCCCTGACTGACGACTTGATTGACGGCTGAAGTACCCGCGCCCCGTCGGACATCGATCGAGCGCAAGAGCCAGAGCCCGAAACCTACGAAAGGGATGTACATCAACTCGTGTTTGAGCACGATGACCTTGGACGGGCCGACCAGAAACTGGCCAAAGGTTTCCCACGCCGAGGAGTGTTTCCAGTAGGCCACGTGGGGTTCGTCAGGAATGTTCTCGAGGCCCTCGACTCGGTGGTCCAGTTTGCAGGTGACCCGCAGCACGTCGAAGATTCGTTCGGCGTACCACTCGATGAGCGCAAAACGCCGTCGGTGCGACACAAACCCGCCCACGAGAACGAAAAATGCCGCGTAGCCGATCGTCCAGAGAAACAGGAAAGTCGTGAAGACGATGGAGCCCAGCGCCTGCACGGGGCGCCTCAGCCGGGCAATCTCGAAAAATCGGCGACGCCAGCGAACAAATTTCGAACGCGTGACACCAGTGCGAGCCGATTCGCCCGCAACGCCGCATCGGGGTCGTTCACCATGACGTCGTTGAAGAACGCATCGATCGATGGTCGCAAGCCGGCGAGTTTGGCGAGCGCTTCGTCGTAGCGACGGGCGGAGATATCGGCGGTCACGGCGGCGGAGACGGCCTCGATGGCTTCGTGCAGGCTCTTTTCGGCCTCCGCGCGCAGCAGTGATGCGTCGATTCCGGTGGGCACTTCGCCCGCCGCGGATTTTCGCAGGATATTGGCGATGCGTTTGTTCGCCGCGGCGAGACTTTCGGCTTCCGGCCGCTCTCGGAACTTGGCCAGTGCTTGCATACGCTGGTCAAAATCGAGCGCCCGCGTCGTTCCCGTGGCGAGTACGGCTTCGAAAGCTTCGGCCGCGTAGCCTGCCTCGAGGTAATGAGAGCGCATGCGCTCCTGCAAATAGCCGAGGACCTCCGCAGCCGTTTCTTTGGTGGTTACCGGTTGCGCCGAAACCGCCTTGCCGACGAGGTTGGTCACATCGAGATCGAGACGGCCTTCGAGAACGATACGAAACACCCCGATCGCCGCTCGGCGCAACGCGAACGGGTCTTTCGTCCCGCTCGGCTTTTGTCCGATTCCGAAAATTCCGGCGAGCGTATCGAGTTTGTCTGCCAGCGCGACGGCGATGCTCACGGGATCGACGGGCAAGGCATCACCGGCACCGCGCGGCAGGTAATGGTCACGGATCGCTGCGGCAACGCGCGGATCTTCTCCGTCGGCCGCGGCGTAATAGGCGCCCATCACGCCCTGCAGTTCCGGAAACTCGCCCACCATCGCGGAGAGCAAATCACACTTCGACAAGTCGGCGGCGCGCGCAGCAAGCTCCGCATCCGCGCTCACCAACGGCGCGATTTCGCGGGCGAGAGAGGCGACCCGCCGGACTTTATCGCCGATCGATCCCAGCTTCGCCTGGAAGGTCACGCTATCGAGCCCTTGGCGCCAGGCATGCAGGGAATGTCGCCGATCTTGTTCGTGAAAGAACGCGGCATCGGCGAGTCGTGGCCGAACGACGCGTTCGTTGCCCGCTCGAACGCGCGTCGGATCGCGGCTTTCGATATTGCTCACGGTGATGAAATGATTCGTCAATTCGCCGTTCGCGTTTTCAACGGCGAAGTAGCGCTGATGTTCCTGGAGCGTCGAGATGAGGACTTCGCGGGGCAAGGCGAGGAATCGCTCGTCGAATCGACCTTCGATCGCGACGGGCCACTCCACGAGCGCCGTGACCTCGTCGAGTAGCGCGCCATCGAGCACGGCGTTACCGCCCAGCGCTTTGGCGCAGGCGAGAACTTGCTCGCGAATCCGGTCGCGACGTTCGGCGAAGTTCGCGAGGACGAAGCCCTTGCCGCGCAAGATATCGGCGTAATCCGCCGGCGCAGCGATCGCAAGCTCTCGCGGCGCATGGAAGCGATGTCCGCGTGTCGAGGCACCGGCTTCGGTGTCGAGCAGACGAACAGGCAGCGTGTCGTGACCGAAGCGCATTACGATCCAATGGACGGGTCTGACGAACTCCGCTTCGCTGCTGCCCCAGCGCATGCGTTTCGGAATCGGGAGCGCCTCGAGGCTGGCTTGGACGATTCCGGGCAACAGGCCCGCGGTGGCTGCGCCCGGCTTGCTGCCCTCAAAGAAAAGGAACTCGCCCTTGCCTTCGGTGATGCGACCGAGTTGCTCGATCGCCACACCACAGCTTTCGGCGAAAGCCGTTGCCGCGCGGGTCGGCGCGCCGGATTTATCGAAAGCCGCCGACACCGGCGGACCTCGCCGCTTGATCTGTTGTTCGGGCTGAAGCTCGGCGAGCGTCCGTACCAATACGGCGAGGCGACGCGGCGCGGCAAAAGACTCGATGTCGCCGTGACTCAGACCTGCGCTCTCGAGACCCGCGCGAATGCCGTCCGTCAGGGCGCGCTCGAGTTCGGGCAATGCGAGAGGCGGAAGCTCTTCTGTGCCGAGCTCGAAAAGAAAATCGCGAGCGCTCATGACGAACGCACCATCGGGAAGCCGAGAGCTTCGCGACTATCGTAATACGCTTGTGCGACGCCGCGAGCGAGCGCGCGCACCCGCAAGATGAATCTTTGACGTTCCGTCACGGAAATCGCCCGCCGCGCATCGAGCAGGTTGAACGTGTGCGAGGCTTTGAGCACCTGCTCGTAAGCGGGCAACGCGAGCTTCGCCTCGAGCAACCGGACACACGCAGCCTCATGCTCGTCGAAATGACGGAACAGCACGGCTGTGTCGGCGTGTTCGAAGTTGTAGGTGGATTGCTCGACTTCGTTCTGGTGGTAGACGTCGCGATAAGTGACGCGACCCATCGGACCGTCGGTCCAGACGATGTCGTAGACGCTATCGACCCCTTGCAGATACATCGCGAGTCGTTCGAGACCATAAGTGATCTCGCCGGTGACCGGTCGACAGTCGAGTCCGCCCACTTGCTGGAAATACGTGAATTGCGTGACTTCCATGCCGTTGAGCCACACTTCCCAACCGAGCCCCCAGGCGCCGAGCGTCGGAGATTCCCAGTTGTCTTCGACGAAGCGGATGTCGTGAGTCAGCGGATCGAAACCCAGCATCTTCAGTGAGCCCACATAACGATCGAGGATGTCGAGCGGCGAGGGCTTCATCACCACCTGAAATTGGTAGTAGCGCTGCAGACGAAAAGGATTGTCGCCATATCGACCGTCGGTCGGGCGCCGCGAAGGCTGCACATAGGCTGCGCTCCAAGGTTCCGGGCCGATCGAGCGCAGAAAAGTTGCGGTATGAAAGGTCCCCGCACCCATCTCCATGTCGTAGGGCTGCAGAATGACGCAACCCTGGTCCGACCAGTATTTCTGAAGGGCGAAAACCAGTTCCTGAAACGTGCGAGCCATGGATCCCGGCGAGCGGCCATCGCCGCAGTCGATCAAAGGGTGGTCAGTATACCGGGTGCGCTACTGCGCTCGATCCTCTAGCATCGTTCCACAACGAGGGGGGCACACATAATGACGACGGAACGCGCTCGCGACGACGGCGCAGTGAAGGTCGGGATCTGGGAGCTCGCCCCCGGAGTCCAGCGCTCCAATTTCTACGCCCTGCTTGGCGTGGCCTTTTTCTCGATCGGGCTGCTCACCCTCGTCGGCAATCTGCGGCCCTACCTCTTCAACTCGATGCTCGGCATCCCCGATGACATCCAGGGGCGTGTCAGCGGCGTGATGGACGTCATCAGCGAGATTCCTGCTCTGCTGCTGTCGGGCGTGATCGGCGCCGCATCGGATCGCCTCGGCCGGCGCGTGATCTACGGCATGGGTTTCGCCATTCTCGGTGTGGGGTACTTGCTCTTTCCGTTGGCACAGTTCGATTGGACCCTCTACGCGATGGTCTTCATCACGGCCTGCGGATCCTGTCTGATCTCGGCAATGCTCGCGGCCGTGATTGCGGACTACCCGCGCGAAACATCTCGCGGAAAACTCGTCGGAATCTGCTTTTTCCTCAACGGCTTGGGTGTCGCGACGCTAGTGGGGCTCGCCGCCCAACTACCGAAGTTCTACCTCTCGCAGGGGATGGATGCCATCGAAGCGGGGCGCGCTGCGTATTGGACCGTCTCGGCGATCTGCGTCATTCCTTTCGTGCTGGTATTGCGGGGTCTCGCTCGGCAGTCCCCGGGACAAATCACCGAAAGAGAACCGGTTTTGGCCACGCTGCGTATCGGCATCGCCGCAGCGCGCGACATGCGTGTCCGCTTGGCTTACGCCTCCGCTGCGGTATCTCGGGCCTCGCTGTCGATCATCAGTGCATTCTTTTTCCTGTGGATGGTGCAGGCGGGCAAGCAGCAGGGGATGACGCCCGCGGAGGCGCTCTCTGCGAGCAGCGGGATCTTCGTGGTCATCCAGATCACCGCGACGATTTGGGCGGTGACGGTGATCAGCTTCATCGATCGCGTCGATCGGGTGCTGTTCATGGCGGTAGCGTCCGCGCTCGCTTGTGGCAGTTACGTTTGGTTCGGCCTGCAGGACAATCCGTTCCAGCCAGCGATGTATGTCGCCGCCGTGTTTCTCGGGGTCGGTGAGATGAGCGGCATCCTGGCTTCACAGGCACTCATCGGGCAGGTTGCGCCTGAGCGCGGTCGAGGCGCCGTCATCGGCGTGTTTACCTTGTGCGGATCCGTCGGGATTTTCCTGGCGGCGGTCGTGGGTGGGACTTTGTTCGACTCGTGGCGACCGTCGGCCCCGTACGTGGTGATGGGCTGTACCAGTGGGCTGCTTTGCGCGCTCGCAACCTACACCTGGGTACAGACTCGAATTCGGTCGCCTGCTTTGTAACAAGGCAACGACGAGTTATTTTGCACTAAAATAGTGCATAAATAGTCAATCGGGCCTTTCCCACGGCCTTTAAATCCTTGATTTTCCGAAAATCCGGGGCATCGGCACGTTAGATGCATCATACTTGGGCGTCTTAACCCTACGGAGCGAACATGAGCAGCGCGAGTGACGTCATCAAGATGATCAAGGACGGAGAAGTGAAGTGGGCCGACCTGCGCTTCACCGACACCCGAGGCAAGGAACAACACGTCACGATCCCGGCCAAGCTCGTCGACGAAGGTCTGTTCCGCGACGGAAAGATGTTCGACGGCTCCTCGATTGCCGGCTGGAAGGGCATCAACGAGTCCGACATGATCCTCATGCCCGAGGCAGCTACGGCGGTACTCGATCCTTTCTTCGAAGAGGCCACGGTCAATATCCGTTGTGACGTCATCGAGCCTGCGACCATGCAAGGCTACGAGCGCGATCCGCGCTCCATCGGCAAGCGCGCCGAGGCGTACTTGAAGAGCACTGGCATCGCCGACGGCGCAATGTTCGGTCCCGAAAACGAATTCTTCATCTTCGACAGCGTGCGTTGGAAGAACGAAATGCACGGCTGTTCGTACGACATCGACTCCGTTCAAGGTGCGTGGAACAGCAATACGCAGCTCGAGGGTGGCAACAAGGGACATCGCCCGGGCGTCAAGGGCGGTTACTTCCCGGTCCCGCCGGTCGATGCATATCAGGATATCCGCAACGCCATGTGCGGTGCCTGTGAAGAGCTCGGTCTCGTCGTCGAGGTGCATCACCACGAAGTCGCCACCGGCGGTCAATGCGAAATCGGCATCGGTGCGGGCGGCCTCGTCAAGAAAGCCGACGAAGTTCAAATATTGAAATACGCCGTGCACAACGTCGCACACGCGTATGGCAAAACCGCCACGTTCATGCCGAAGCCGCTCGTGGGTGACAACGGTTCGGGCATGCACGTCCACCAGTCGTTGCAGAAAGATGGTAAGGCACTCTTCGCGGGCGACAAGTACGGCGGTCTCTCCGAAACGGCTCTGTACTACATCGGCGGCATCATCAAACACGCCAAGGCGCTCAACGCGTTCACGAACGCCGGAACCAACAGTTACAAGCGCCTCGTTCCGGGCTTCGAAGCGCCGGTGATGCTCGCGTATTCCGCGCGCAATCGATCCGCCTCGATCCGCATTCCGTTCGTCTCGAATCCCAAAGCGCGCCGCATCGAAGTGCGCTTCCCGGATTCTTCGGCCAATCCGTACTTCGCGTTTGCTGCGATGATGATGGCCGGTCTAGATGGCATCCAGAACAAGATCCACCCCGGCGATCCGGCCGACAAAGATCTGTACGATCTCGAGCCCGAGGAGGCGAAGCACATCCCGACGGTGTGCCATTCGCTCGACATGGCGCTCGAAAGCCTCGACAAGGATCGCGAGTTCCTCACCCGCGGTGGAGTGTTCACCAACGACGTGATCGACGCCTACATCAATCTCAAGATGCAGGAAGTCACGCGTTATCGAATGAGCACGCACCCGGTCGAACTCGACCTTTACTACAGCTGCTGATTCGACGGCACCCGAGCCCGAGGCGGCGTGATGCGCGGCAACGACCATGGCGGTTGAGCGACTCTTCGAGAGTTTTGCTGCGCATCACGACCCCGCGGACTTGCTCGACGCCCTCTCCACGGGCGTCGTGCTTCTCGATCCCGCCCTCGTCGTTCTGCATGCAAATGTCGCGGCTCAGGGGCTGATGGCCGTCGGCCTCAATCAGGCCCGCGGCCGCGGGTTTTGCGACCTGTTCACCGATGTCGGCAACTTGCAGCTCACGCTGCTGCGCGCGCGGGATACCGGAGAAGTCGTCACCGAATGCGACCTTGCGTTGCGTCCGATCGGCACTCCCAAAGATTTCCGCGTGGTCGACATGACGGTAACGCCGATCGACAGTCCCTCGGGGGCCCGTCGCGTACTGCTCGAGCTCGCCGATGCCGAGCCTCGGAATAGACTGAATCGGGACAACGCCTTGCGCGCACGTCTCGAGAGCAGTCGAATGATGACTCGGCAACTCGCCCACGAGATCAAAAATCCTCTCGGTGGCGTGCGCGGCGCGGCGCAATTGCTGGCCCGTCAGCTTCCGGCCCCGGAGATGCGCGAATACACCTCGGTGATCATCAACGAGGTCGATCGGCTCACGGCACTCGTGGACACCATGTTGAGCCCCGCGAGGCCACCACAAAAAGTTGCGCTCAACATCCATGAAGTCTGCGAGCACGTGCATCGACTGTTGGTGGCCGAAGCGCCTGCCGGCGTAGTTGTCGAGCGCGATTACGATCCCAGCGCGCCGGAAGGTCGATTCGATCGAAATCAGCTGGTGCAGGCGCTGCTCAATTTGTCTCGCAACGCCATGCAAGCGATCGGCGAGTCGGGCCGAATCGTTCTGAGGACACGTGCGCTGACCCAGACGCACATCGGCATCGTTCGTCATCGCCTCGCCGTACGGATCGACATCATCGACAATGGTCCGGGTGTGCCCGAAGAAATCCGAGGAACCTTGTTTTATCCGCTCGTGACGGCTCGTCCGAACGGCACCGGTCTCGGACTGGCGGTGGCCCAGGAGCTCGTCAATCGGAACGGCGGCATCATCGAATTTCAGAGCGAACCGGGAAACACCGTTTTCTCGATGATCCTTCCCCTGCTGCCTGGCGAGACGCCGCCGATCGGGGACGGAACATGAATTCCAGGCCGTTGCGGGTGTGGCTCGTCGATGACGACGCATCGATTCGCTGGGTGCTCGAAAAGGCTCTGAAGGGCGGCGGCATGCTCACGCGTGCATTCGAATCCGCCGAGCCTGCGCTCGAGGCCCTTCGTACGGAGTCGCCCGACGTGTTGCTGACGGATATCCGGATGCCCGGACTCTCCGGCCTCGAGCTCGTTCGCAAACTACACGGCACACGCCCGCAGCTCCCCATCATCGTGATGACGGCGCATGCCGACCTCGACAACGCCGTGTCCGCTTATGAAAGCGGCGCGTTCGAGTATTTGCCCAAGCCTTTCGACATCGACCAAGTCATCGATTTGGTTCGTCGGGCTGCGCAAAGCACTCAGCGTAGCGCTGCGGGGACCGAAGCAGATGGACGCATGCCCGAGCTGCTGGGCAAGGCGCCCGCGATGCAGCAAGTATTTCGCGCCATCGGCCGTCTGTCGCGTTCGGCGGTTACCGTGCTCATCACCGGCGAGTCGGGCACCGGCAAAGAATTGGTCGCTCGCGCACTACACGAGCACAGCCCTCGCGCGGCCAAGCCGTTCATCGCGCTCAATACCTCGGCGATTCCCTCCGAGCTGCTCGAATCCGAGCTGTTCGGTCACGAGAAGGGCGCATTTACGGGGGCGGATGCTCTTCGGCGCGGTCGGTTCGAACAAGCAGACGGTGGAACGCTGTTTCTCGACGAAATAGGCGACATGCCCACGCCGTTGCAAACCCGGCTGTTACGTGTGCTCGCCGAGGGTGAGTACTACCGCGTCGGTGGTCAGTCCCCGATCCGGGTCGATGTGCGAGTCATCGCGGCGACGCACCAGAATTTGGAAGATCGGGTCGCTCGCGGGCTGTTCCGTGAAGATCTCTTCCATCGACTCAACGTCATCCGCATGGAGTTGCCACCCCTGCGCGCGCGTCGCGAGGACGTCGGCGATCTTCTCGAGCACTATCTGCGCGGGGCGGCGACGGAGCTCGGGGTCGAATCGAAATCTTTGGCTGCAGACGCCAAGTCGGCTCTCGAGGCATATGGATGGCCCGGCAACGTGCGGGAGCTCGTCAATCTTTGCCGCCGTCTGACCGTGCTCGCACCCGGCACCGAAATCCATATCGAAGATCTACCGACCGAGATCGCAGGTGCAAGCCTGTCACGGGTGGGCGGAGAGGGCTGGTCGGCAGCCTTGACGCGTTGGGCGGAGCTGGAGTCTTTGCGTAGCGAGGCCCCGCCGTTACTCGATACGGCCCTCCCCGAATTCGAGCGCACCCTCATTCGCGTGGCGCTCGCCCATACGGACGGGCACCGCCAGGATGCCGCCAAACTTTTGGGCTGGGGGCGCAACACCTTGACCCGGAAGCTCAAGGAATTGGGCATGGAAGAGGGTGACGTCGAGGCCGGAGACGAAGCGGCCGCCTGAGTTGGGACATCCCTGAGTTGGGACATAATAGGGTCGATGGAAATGCTCGACCACCTCTACTTCGGTAATCCGCTCAGCCACTGGCTTCTCGCTGCCGGGGCGTTCCTCGTCTGCTTTTTCGTGCTGCCGGCGATCCGACTGTTCGTCGTCGCGCGCTCGCGTGCACGGGCGGACCGCGAGACGCCGACCTGGATCAGCCTCGTTCTGCTGCTCATCACCCGTACGCGCCGACTCTTCCTGGCGGTCGTGGCGTTCTATGTTGCCGAGCGCTTCCTCGTGCTTCCGCAGCGCATCGAAGGTCTGTCGACGGCGCTCATCGTTCTGACGTTCTGGATTCAAGCGGCGCTGTGGGGCGTCGCGGCCGTCGAGTTCGCCCTGAAACAGCGGCAAGACCGCATGATCGCCGCAGGCGAGCTGAAGCAGTCAGGCTCGATGAGCGTGTTGCTCTTCGTGGCAAGGGTGACGATTTTCGCGCTCGCAGTCCTGCTTGCGCTCGACAACCTCGGCGTCAACATCACGGCGCTCGTCGCCGGCCTCGGTATCGGCGGCATCGCGATCGCTCTTGCCGTCCAGACGGTGCTTGGCGATCTTCTCGCTTCACTGTCGATCACGCTCGATAAACCGTTTCGGGTGGGTGACCTGTTGAGGTTCGACGACATCGAGGGTGTCGTCGAGTTCATTGGCGTTCGCAGCACTCGTCTGCGCAGCATCAGTGGCGAGCAAGTGATCATCGCCAACGCGGATCTGCTGAAGACCCGAATCCGGAATCTCGGTCGGATGCCGGAGCGTCGAATGTTGTTCCAGCTCGGGGTCGTCTACGAAACGCCTCCGGAGCGGCTCGCCATCGTGTCGGATATCGTCCAGCGCGCGGTCGAATCGGTTGACGGTACTCGTTTCGAATACTGCGCTTTCCGGACCTTCGGCGACTCCTCGCTCAATTTCGAGGTGATGTATTTCGTTCCGAACTGGGATCAGGCGCGATTTCGATTCATCCAGATCAACGATCAGGTGAATCGCGCAATACACGCGGCATTCGCGGCCGAAGGCATCGGTTTCGCTTACCCGACGCGGAGCGTGATCGTCAGACAGTGAGTCGCAGCGAACCGATGAGGTCGGTGATGTGGCTCATCCCGTTGTCTGCGAGATATTTCGCGATGCCTGCGTTGATCTTCTTGCAAGTCATGGGGTCGTAGAACAGCGACGTGCCGATTCCGACGGCACTAGCACCCGCGATGATGAACTCGATCGCATCGGTCGCCGTCGTGATCCCGCCTTGTCCGATGATCGGCACATCATGACGCCGGGCGACATCGTAAACCTGATGAACCTTGAGTAGAGCGATCGGCTTGATCGCGGGGCCCGAGAGCCCGCCCTGCACATTGCCGATCACCGGCCGACGCGTTTTGGCGTCGATGGCCATGCCCATGATGGTATTGATGACGGAGAGCCCGTCGCTACCGGCTTCGATGCAGAGCCTGGCGTTTTCTTTGATGTCCGTCTGGTTCGGAGACAGCTTGGTGATGATGGGTTTCTTCGTGACAGCGCGACAGGCAGCGACGACGCGCGCCGACATCTCCGGATAGTTGCCGAAAGCGACACCGCCTTCCTTGACGTTCGGACACGAGATGTTGATCTCGATCGCGTCGATGGGCGAATCGTCGAAACGCCGAGTGACTTCGGCGTACTCCTCGATGGTCGATCCCGACACGTTCGCGATGAATCGAGTCTCGCTGAAGTCGAGCGTCGGCAGGATGTTGCGGACGACGTGGTCCGTGCCCGGGTTCTGCAGCCCGATCGCGTTCAGCATGCCCATCGGGGTTTCGTAGACTCGATGCGGCGGATTGCCGAGCCTTGGCTCGAGCGTCGTGCCCTTGAGCACGACGGCGCCGCAGTCGGCATTCGAGAACCCTTCGACCCGGGTGTATTCCTCTCCGAAACCCACGCACCCCGACAGCAGCACGATAGGCGAGGAGAAATCCATGCCCAGAAAGCGATAGCGAAGGGATTCGGGGACAGCATCGGACATGGGGCGATTATAGACGGCACCGGCATTGCTACCATGCGCAGCATGTTCCGCATCGTGTTATTCGAGCCGGAGATCCCGCCCAACACAGGCAATGTGATCCGGCTATGTGCCAATACCGGTGCCGAGCTGCATCTCGTCAAACCTTTGGGTTTCGATCTCGATCGCAGTTCGGTACGCCGAGCCGGCCTCGATTACCGGTGGATGGCGGCCGTGCAGGTACACGAGAATTTTCAGGCCTGCCGACATGCGCTCGGGCCGGCCGTACGCTGGTTTGCCGTCGAGACGGGCGGGGCTCGGCGTTACGATGAAGTGGACTGGAAGCCGGGCGATGCGCTGCTGTTCGGATCGGAGCGTCGGGGTTTGCCGCAAGACATCATCGACTTGTTACGCCGGGAGTCGGGTGACGCTGCAATCGTCAGCATTCCGATGCGCGAGGGCAATCGCAGTCTCAACCTCTCGAACGCCGTGACTCTCGTGACCTATGAAGCGTGGCGGCAGAACGGCTTCGGCAGCCCCGACCCTACTCGCTGAATTCGGCTTTGATCGGCCGAGTCATCAAGGCTTTGACGACTTCGCGTGCCGGCACGTCTTCGTAGAGCAACTTGTAGATACCCTCGCAGATCGGCATATCGACTTTTTCGCGGGCCGCTACCCGATGCACGGCACGGGCTGCCAGATAGCCTTCGACGACCTGCCCGATTTCTTTGAGAGCCTCTTCGGCACTCTTGCCGCTTGCGAGCAACAAGCCGAAACGCCGATTGCGTGACTGATCGTCGGTACAGGTGAGCACGAGGTCGCCGAGACCAGCGAGACCCATGAAGGTTTCGCGTTTTGCACCGAGTGCGACGCCGAGTCGAGTCATCTCGACAAGCCCGCGGGTGATCAGGGCGACACGGGTATTCGCACCAAAGCCAAGACCATCGGCGAGGCCCGCTCCCACTGCGAGAACGTTTTTGGTGGCCCCACCGACCTCGACTCCGACGATGTCGGTCGAGGTGTACGCGCGGAAGTTGGACGCAGAAAGACTCCGTGCAAGGGCGTTCGCGAAGCTCTCGTCGGGGGATGCGATCGTCATGGCTGTCGGCAGGCCCGCACCGACCTCACGAGCGAAAGTCGGTCCGGAGAGCACCGCGAATGATCTCGAGCCTCCAAGCACTTGCCGTGCGACCTGATGCGGCAGAAGTCCGGTTTCGAGCTCGAAGCCTTTCGTCGCCCAAGCCAGTCGGGTGTCGTCACCCAGCAGGGGAGCGATTTCTTCGAGCAGCTCGCGCAAGGCATGGCTCGGCACGGCGATCAAAATTTCGCTGACGCCATCCAGCCCTTCTTCCAGATCACGTACGACCGAAAGGTTCTCCGGGAAAGGCGCCTCGGGGAGATATCGCTGGTTGCAACGCGCCTCGGCCATGGCGGATTGTTGAGCCGGGTCGCGGCCCCATAGCCGCGTCGGATGGCCCGCTCGAGCGAACTGGATGGCGAGCGCCGTTCCCCAGGATCCGGCGCCGAGTACGGCCAACGGTGCGGCCGCGTCGCTCATCGTCGTCAGCTGTTGAGGTTCGCAGGCGGCGTCTGCGCTTGCTGCTTGGCGGCGGCCTCGGCGAGCGATCGAGCGTAGAGCGCATCGAAGTTCACGGGTGGCAGCAGCAGTTGCGGGAATCCACCCTGCGACACGAGATTGGCGATGATCGCTCGCGCATACGGAAACAACACGGAAGGCGCGATGGCCGCGATCGCGCGGCGGTGCTCTTCTTCGTCGAGATTACGCACACCGAAGAGTCCGGCTTGTTTCACTTCGACGAGGAATGCGGTCACTTCGCCAAGCTTGGCGGTGATGCTGACCGTCAGCACGACTTCGCGAAGCTCTGGCGAAATGGCTTCGGAGGACGTATTGAGATCGAGGCCGATCTGCGGGTTCCACGCGCCTTCGATACGCGGACCTTTCGGCGCCTCGAAGGAGCAGTCCTTCAGGTAAACCGACTGCAGCGAAAATTCCGGAGCATTCGCTTCGGCGCCCGGAGGAGTGGCGCCGTCGGCGCGCGGATCTGGATCAGCCATGTGGTGAAGCCTCTGTGATGATTTCTTTCAAAAATAAAACGATTGCGGTCAGCCAGCGAGTATCGGATCGAGACCGCCTTTTGCATGGAGTGCATACAGGTCGTCGCATCCGCCGACATGCACGTCGCCGACGAAAATCTGCGGAACCGTGTGACGCCCACTGCGCGCCATCATCTGCTGGCGCAGCCCGGGGTCACGATCGACGTCGATGATCTCGAGATCCGCTTGCTTGCTCTCGAGCAATTCTCGAGCACGAGCGCAGTAGGGGCACCATGCGGTGGCGTACATCACGACCTTCGCCGACACTGGATCAGCCCTTTCCCTTGCCGGTGGCAAGCGGAAGGTTCTCGTTGCGCCATCCCTCGACGCCACCCTTCAGGTTGAACACCTGCTTGAAGCCTTGACGGATGAGTACACGCGCCGCGGCCGCCCCGGTCGAACCGGACTCGCAATAGACGACGACGTTCTTCTCTTTGAACTTCTTGAGTGAGTCGCCTGCGGTGAGCATCTCGGCAGAATCCATGCGGCGAGCGCCACCGATATGTCCCGCGCCGAAGGCTTCGGGATTACGCAGATCGATGATCAGGGCGCCCTGGTTCTGAAGGCGGATCAGGTCTTGCGGGGAGATGCCGGCGAAGGCGTCGCGACGCGCGCGGATTTCGAACACGATCACGAGCACCGCAGCGACGACCGCCAGAGAGACGAGCCACGGGTGGTTTGCGATGTATTCGGGCAACTTTTCCATTGCCGGGATTATACAATTTGGTCCGATGCGCGGTCGGATAACTCGTTGGATTCCCGTTTTGGTCTCGGCAGTACTGCTGTCATCGGCCGTGGCGCAGGATGCTGCCCGCGCCGAGGCCGAGCTGCGACAACTTCGCGCCGAAATCGAGCGGATCCGGGGTCAGGTCGCCAAGGATTCCGCGGAGCGGGACCGCCTCACCCGGGCGCTGCGTGCCGCAGAGACCGCCGCGAATCGTGCCCGAGGCGAACTCGATCGACTGCGCGGAGAGCGCCGGACTCGAGAACAGCGTCGCGCCGACCTAGCGGAACAAAAACGACAGCGTGAGCAGGATCTCTCCCGAGAACGCGCAGAGCTCGCTGCGCAGATTCGTGCCGCGTATCTCATCGGGCGCGATGAGCCGCTGAAGATGTTCCTCAACCAGGAAGACCCGAGTCGAGCGGAACGCATGTTCTCGTACTACGGTTATTTCGGTCGGGCGAGGGCGGGACAGCTGGCAGTGATCGAGGAGAACCTCCGTGAGATCGCCGCTCTCGACGCCAGCCTCGAAACCGAGCGCGAGCGCATTCTTCGTCTCGAACAGGAACAAAAAGACGAAGTCTCGAGGCTGGACAAAGCGCGTGCCGAACGTGGTCAGGTCCTAGCCAGTTTGACGGCCGAAGCGCGTGCACGGAACGCAAGCTTGCAGCGACTGCAGAGAGAGCAGGCGGCTCTCGAAAAGCTGCTTCGCGACTTGCGTCGTGTCGCACCGCAGTTTCCCTCGGACAGTCGTAGTCCGTTCGCGGGCATGCGCGGCAAACTGACGTGGCCGACGACGGGGCGTCTCGAAGCGCGGTTCGGTCAGTCGAGAGCCGGTACCGTCAAATGGGATGGCGTGGTGATCGCTGCGCCGCGGGGCACGCCCGTGCGAGCCATCTATCGCGGTCGTGTGGTCTATGCCGACTGGCTCGCCGGTCTCGGTCTCCTCATGATCATCGACCATGGCGGCGGGTTCCTCAGCCTCTACGGACATAACGAACAACTGTTCCGTGCGGTGGGTGACCAGGTGGCCGCCGGCGATACCGTCGCCGGTGTCGGCGACTCGGGCGGACGGGCTCAACCCGGACTTTATTTTGAGATCCGACAGGGCGCTCGCCCACTCGATCCCGCGCCTTGGTTCAAAGACAGGCAGCCCTGAGCGGCAAGCCTGTAAAATCTTCGTCAATGAACTCCCCCCGCGTTTTGGTTGTTTCGGGCGTCGTCGTCGGTCTTCTGACCGGCGTTGCGTTGGTGCGCTGGGTGTTCGTTGCGGACGAAGGCGTTCCGGCGGCAGCGACCCCGATCACTGCGCCGCCACCGAGTGCCGCTGCGAACGGCCCCGCATCGATGTTGTCGAAGCAGCTCTCCACCGACGAAGCGCGCCGACTCGCCGAGGTCCTCTCTCAGGTGCGCCGCGAGTACGTCGATGAAGTGCCGGACGACAAGCTCGTCGACAGCGCCGTGCGCGGCATGCTCTCGGGGCTCGATGCGCATTCGGCATATCTCGATCGGCGCGAGTTCGAAGAAATCCGCCGAGGTGCGGCTGGCCACTACCCGGGAATCGGTATCGAGGTCTCCGCCGAAAACGGTTTCATCAAAGTTCAGCGGCCTCTCGAAGACTCGCCTGCTGCGCGTGCCGGCATACGAGCCGGTGACCTCATTTTGCGCATAGACGGCGAGCCCGTAGGCCTCAATGTCGCCGAGGCCATCGAGCAAATGCGCGGGCCCGCCGGTTCACTGGTTCGTTTGACCGTACGCCGGGCGGTGCGCGATGAGCTCGTCGACGTCGTGCTCGAGCGGGCGCGCGTCGAAGTGCACAGCGTGTCGAGTTCCCGCCTCGACTCGCGGTACGGCTATCTGCGCATCGCTTCCTTCAGCGATACGACACCGGCCGACTTCGCCGAAGCGATACAGCGGCTGCGGGGCGAACAGCCGGAATTGAGAGGAGTCGTCATCGATCTTCGCAACAACCCCGGCGGCGTTCTCGAGAGCGCGGTTGCAGTCGCCGACGCGATGCTCGATCAGGGAAACATCGTCATGGCACGTGGCCGCGCAGCCGACGCTCGGTTCCGAATGGATGCCGAGCCAGGCCAGTTGCTGACGGGACTCGACATCGCAGTGCTCGTCAACGGCGCGTCTGCCTCGGCAGCAGAGATCCTCGCCGGCGCACTCAAAGATAATCAACGCGCCCTGCTCGTCGGGCGTAAAACCTACGGGAAAGGTTCGGTTCAAAGCGTCATTCCGCTCAGCAACGGGCACGCGATCAAGCTGACCACCTCCCGCTACGCGACGCCTTCCGGTACTTTCATAAACGAACGGGGGATCGAACCCGACGTCACATTGTCCGGTCCCGATTCGGCGCCGACCGATCCGGTCGTGGACGACGAGGTGCGCGCAGCGCTTCGTGAGCTTCAACGTCGCGCCCCGCGCGGCACCCGTACAGCCGAGGCCAAGCCTCCCCGAATCTCATGATCGAACTGTTTCAGTTTTTCGTCGATTTCATCCTCAACCTCGACAGCCACCTCGTCGAGTTGCTGCAGCAGTACGGGCTGTGGATCTATGCGATCTTGTTCGCCATCGTGTTCGCGGAGACGGGCCTCGTCGTGACGCCGTGGTTACCCGGTGACTCGCTGCTCTTCGCGGTCGGCACACTTGCAGCGATCGATACCAGCGGCACCTTGCATGCACCGACGGTAGGCGTGTTGTTGATCGTTGCGGCCATCCTCGGCAACAGCTGCAACTACGCCATCGGCAAAGCGATCGGGCCGCCCGCGTTCAGCGGGCGTTATCGATTGCTCAAGGTCGACTACCTTCGGCAGACCGAGGCGTACTTTGTGAAACACGGAGGCAAGACCGTGGTGCTGTCGCGCTTTCTGCCGTTGTTGAGAACCTTCGCGCCATTCGTCGCCGGGATCGCGCGCATGCAGTACTCGCGATTCCAGATGTACAACGTGCTCGGCGCGTTATCCTGGGTGACGGTCTTCTTGGGCGGCGGTTATCTGTTCGGCAATATCCCGATCGTGCGAGAGAACTTCGGGCTCGTCACGCTGACGATCATCTTTGGCTCCTTGATTCCTGTCGCCATCATCGCGCTGCGGCGGCGGCGCGGCTGAGGGGCGGTTTTCCGCCCCATCAGAGGGCGCGAATTGCGCCGACGATGCCGCCGATCAAGAGCGCGAGCATGGGGACGGACGACAAGGCAAAACCCAGGCCGCGTTTGTCAGCGGCCTTGACGTAGCCTATGAAGAAGACCAATCGACCGACGATGAAAAGCGCGCCGAGGCCGGTCGCCCACATCGGATCGACCAAGATCGCAAACGACCACAGGGCCGGAATGAAAATGATGAGCACCTCGAGGGTATTCATCTGTACCCGGTAGTAGCGTTCGAAGTCGGGGTTGCCACTCGTGGCGGGTGCTTTGACGCCGAATCGATGTCGGGCACGACCGACGGCGGCAGCGAAGCCGAAGTACTCGACGAGAGCGATCAGCATGACCAGGAAGACCGGTACGTAGTCGGCAGACATGGGAACCCCCTTGATGAACGAAGGTCAAGCATAGCGCGGTGGCAGAATGCTGCATAAGGAGAAGAGCACATGACCGGATTTCTACTGCGGGCAGTGATCGCCGCGTTCGGGCTGTGGTTGGCGACCCGTTGGGTCGATGGATTTGCCATCGACGAGCCTGTGACCTTGCTGATCGCTGCCGTGGTGTTGGGCCTAGTCAATGCCGTAGTCCGTCCCGTGATCATCGTACTGACGCTTCCCATCAGCGTGGTGACTCTCGGATTGTTTCTGCTGGTCGTCAACGCCGGCATGATCTTGCTCGTGGCCGCGATCGTTCCCGGTTTCGATATCTCGAGTTTCTGGGATGCGCTGTGGGGCGCACTACTCGTGAGCCTGACCGGCTGGATCGGTTCGTGGTTCATCGGTTCACGCGGACTCGATTTGCTGAGGCGCCGATGAGTATCGTGACGCAGCAATCTTTGCTCCTCGCCGCGTTCGTGGCGCTTGCCGCAGTCGCCTCGCTACCCGCCGCAGCCGTCGATCAACAGTTCACGGGCTACGCGCGTTCGCGGGACGATGGTCGATTGCTCTACGTCGAGTCTCATCACGTGCGCCGGGCGGGAGAGGTCGGTGAATCGCGGATCGTGATGTACCGTTGTTCTGCCGAGGGTCCGGCATTCGCACGAAAGGAGCTCACTTACGGCGCCTCGCGGGAAACACCTGAATTCACCTTTACCGATGCGCGCAGTGGATACACAGAAGGACTCCGTCGCACCGCGCAGGGCCCGCGAGTCTTTCAGCAAGAGAATCCGAAAGCGCCGCGACGCGAGGCCAAGGTGTCGACCGACGTTGCCCTGGTATCGGATGCCGGTTTCGATGAGTTCGTGCGCAAGCACTGGACGGAGCTCGAAGCGGGTAAAACAGTGAGATTTCCTTTTCTCATCCCGAGTCGACTCGACTACCTCACCTTCAAGGTCAAAAAAAATCGCGAGACGCAGATCGAAGGCGCAACGACAAGCGTGATTCGGCTGAATCTCTCGGGGGTGTTCGGTTGGTTTTTGCCCTACATCGAGGTGTCGTATCGCAAAAGCGATCGCGCTCTCAAACGCTATGAGGGGCTGACCAACATAAGAGGCGCAGACGGGCAGAACCTCATCGCCATCATCGAATTCCCTGCACGCGAGCGTCGGAGTGGCGCAGAGAGTGATTTCGTCAAGCTCCGGGCGGAGCCTCTGGTTCCGCGCTGCTGACGCGCGATTCGACCGATGGCGAGCGACGGGGCCAGTTCACCAACAACGTGCCGCCGAGAATGATGACGGTGCCTGCGATCTGCAGCGGTCCGAGACCCTCTTCGAGAATCCACCACCCGAGCATGAGGGCGATCGCAGGGTTGACGAAGGCATAGGTCGACAACTGAGCAGGCGTCACGTTCACCGACAACCATGCGAAAGCGGTGTAAGCGACGCATGAACTCACGATCGTCATGTAGGCGAGCGCGGCAAGTCCGCCGATATCCCAACTCCACTGCGACAACTCGCCTGCGATCAATGCCGGGACGATCAGCAGGACCCCTCCGCAGAGCATCTGCAGTGCAGTGAAGGTCATGAGGTCCAGCGATGTGCCGGAGTTGCGAATGTAAAACGCACCGAGTGACCAACCGAAGCATCCGACGAGCACGATGAGTGTCGGCCAAGCCAGTGCAGCGGCCGCCGTTTCACCGCCGGGCCATGCGACCAACAGGGTCCCCGCGAATCCCGTGATCAGTCCCGTTGCGACGCGTCCGCTGATCGGCTGGGCTCTCGCACCGAACATGCCAAGAATCGGGATCCAGAACGATGAGGTGACGTTGAGCAAGGCGGCGAGGTTCGAAGGGATGTGCTGCAAGCCCCATACGGCTGCACCGTTCGACACGAACACCGCACAAAAACCGACGACGAACAGACCCCGCCATTCCTGCCTCGGGATGGTCGGCATCATCGGCTGACCGCGGCTGCGAGCAAGAAGCCTCGCGACGAACCACAACAAGGTTCCACCGATCAAGAAACGCACGGCGGCGAAAGAGAACGGCGGCAACCGATCGACTCCGATCTTGGTCACGACGTAGGTCGATCCCCAGACGAGATAGACGATCGCGAACGAGACGAAAACTTTCGTCCTTCGGGATCTCGCGAGCTCGTCGGTCACGCCGTGGAGGTATCCGCTCGAGTTGCCGTCCGATACATCATCCAGCCCAACACGGCGAGCACGATCAGACCCAACCACTCACCGAAGTGCATCGATGCGGGAAGCGCGAGGACATCGGCACTACCGGAGGTGACGATCGGCACGGCGATGGCGATACCCATCAACGCTTCACCCGTGATCATGCCCGCGGCGAACAGCAAACCCTTTCGACCACGACGTTCGAGATCCGCCTCGGCACAGCCCGACCTGCGCATGCTGCGTTCGGCGAGGAAGCCGATCAATCCACCGAGGAAGATGGGTGTCATCAGCTCGATCGGAAGATAGATGCCGACCGCGACGGCGAGCACCGGCGTTCGGAACGTGGATCCGCGTGCTTTGAGGATTTCGTCGACGACGATGATGCCGACGCCGATCACCGCACCGATGGCGATCATTCCCCACGGTAACTGACCGCCGAAGAGGCCTTTGGACACCGATGCCATCAGCGTGGCTTGCGGAGCAAGCAAGGGGTTCGGATGTTCCGCGGTCGGAACGCCGATGCCGTAGGCCTGTGCGAGCAGATTGAGTACCGGCGCCATCACGAGGGCGCTGCTCACGGCGCCGATGCCGAGCATCACCTGCTGACGCCACGGTGTTGCACCGACGATGTAGCCGCACTTCAAATCTTGCAGGTTGTCGCCTGCGATGCAGGCTGCGCAGCAGACGACGGCGCCAATCATGATGGCAGCCACTGGTCCGATTTCGCTGTCGCGTCCCATGAGCATCAGCAGCACCACGGCCGAGAACAGAATCGTCGCGATCGTGATACCCGATACGGGATTGTTGGATGAACCGACGAGACCCGCCATGTAGGCAGACACCGAGCAAAAGAGAAAACCGGTGACGATCATGATGACGGTCATCGGCAGACTGACGCCAAGCGATCCGACGATGGTTTCGTAGAGCGCCCACAGCGGCAGCGTGAAGAGCAAGATGCCGATCAGCACCGACTTCATCGGCAAGTCTTGTTCGGTGTGTGCGATCACCTGACCGGCGGCACTCGCGCGCGCCGCGGCAAGACCGCTGCGTACGCCCGACACGAGCGAATGCCGCAACGAAATCAGCGCCCACACACCACCGACCAGCATGGCGCCCACGCCGAGATAACGAATCTGCTTCGACCAGATGAGTCCGGCGAGATCCTCCGCCGGCAAGTCCGCGGCAACCTGAGCGAGTTCGACATTGCTCGGCAGAACGTTCGCGACGTAATAGGGAATCGCGATGTTCCAGGAAATCATCGCGCCAGCGAGCGCGACGATGCCCACGTTCAGGCCGACGATGTAACCCACGGCAAGAAGTGCCGGCGAAAGATTCGTACCAACGAAGCCGAGATACTTTCCAAAGAATCCGGCGCTCGCTGCGGTATCCGGAATGAGCTTGAGACCACTACCGGCTGCGAGTTTGGCGAAGGCGCCACCGAGTGCTGCAATACCCAAAATGCGAATGCCCTGCGCCGGGTTCTCACCCGCCTTGAGCACCTCTGCCGCCGCTTGGCCCTCCGGGAATGCGAGCTTTTGCTCGACGATCAGCGCGCGACGCAGTGGCACCGAAAAGAGCACACCGAGTATGCCGCCGAGTCCCGCGATCGCGAGCACCCAGGAGTATTGGAAGTCTTGCCAAAACCCGAGGATGACGAGCGCCGGAATCGTGAAGATCACGCCCGAGGCGATCGACGATCCGGCCGATGCCCCGGTCTGCACGATGTTGTTCTCGAGAATGCCGCCGCCTCCGAAGAGGCGGAGCACGGCCATCGAGACCACGGCCGCAGGAATTGCCGAAGCGATGGTCATTCCGGCGAACAGGCCGAGGTAGGTGTTCGCTGCCGCGAGGATCATCGCGAGCACGATCGCGAGGACCACCGCTCGCAGCGTCAGCTGCGGCGGCAGAGCTGACGCCGGCGTCACGAGACGCCACCCATCCAACGGCGGACCACCGGACTGATCACGAGCAGCACCAGAGCGGCGATCATGCCGAACCAGAAGATGTCGAGATACTGGCCAGGCATCGCAGAGACGTTTTCGGCATCGAACTCACCTGCGATTCGACCGGCGATGAGATTGCCGAGCGATGCGGCGAGGAACCAGATGCCGAGACTTTGGCCGACGAATCGTTGCGGCACGAGCTTGGTCACCGAAGAGAGTCCGACCGGTGAGAGGCAAAGCTCGCCGAAGGTGTGCAGCAGATAAGTGAGCACGAGCCAGTACGCCGCTGCCGGGAGGCCATCCGCGACGATGCGGGCCGCGACGAACATGGCGAGGAAGCCGAGCGCCATGCCCACGAGACCCAACGCGAACTTCACCGGCGTCGAGGGATCGAGATTGCGACGCGCGAGCGACACCCACATCGCGGAGAACACCGGCGCGAACACCACGATGAAAATCGCATTGAGAGACTGGAACCAGCCCGCCGGCACGGTGAATGCTCCGACGACACGATCGGTATAGCGCTCTGCAAAAAGGTTCAATGACGAACCGGCCTGCTCGAAACCCGACCAGAACAGCGCGCAGGCTACGAAGAGAACGATGAGAACGAGCACACGCTTCTTTTCGACGGCGTCGAGTCCCGCGAGGAAGAGCAGATAAAGGAAAAACAGTACTGCCATTCCGATGATGACCACGATGCCGTAGTCCGACAGCTGTACCGGTGACACTTGCACGACACCGAGAAATGGCAGGGCGACCAACACGGCGGTGATCGCCGTACCGATCCAGAGACTGCGCCACGCGATAGCCGAATCCGTACCGGCGGCCGTATGGGGACGCGCGCCCGCTGCGCCGAGGTGGTGGCGCGTCATCACGAACTGCGCCACACCGAGAGCCATGCCGACGCCGGCCGCCATGAAGCCGACGCGCCAGCCGTAGACCTGGGCGAGCCAAGCCGTGATCAACGGTCCGATGAACGCACCGATGTTGATGCCCATGTAGAAGATGGTGAAACCCGCGTCGCGTCGGCCACCGCCTTCAGGGTAGAGATCGGCGACGAGCGCGGAGATATTGGGCTTCAGCAGACCTACGCCCAGGATGATGACGATCAGTCCGAGGTAGAACATCTGAGCGGTTTGCGACAACCACAATCCGAAGCTGCCGAGGGAGATCAGGATGCCTCCGTACAACACCGCTTTCTGTGCCCCGATCAGTCGATCGGCGATCCAACCGCCAGGCAAGGCCACGACATAGACGGCCGCGGTGTAGAGGCCGTAGATCGCGGTAGCCGTCTTGTCGTCTAGCCCGAGGCCCCCGCGCGCGATGGCGTCGACGAGGAACAGCACGAGCAGGGCGCGCATGCCGTAATAGCTGAAGCGCTCCCACATCTCAGTGAAAAACAGCGTGGCGAGACCACGCGGATGGCCGAGAAAAGTCTTGTTGTTGTCCATGTCTTCCCCCCTCTGATCTTTGATATTGATCGTCATGCGGGCGTCCGCATCCGATTCATGAGTCGCGCCATCGCTAGACCCCCTTCGTACAAAAGGTACATCGGGACCGCCATGATGGTCTGTGAAATGGCATCCGGCGGAGTGAGCACCGCTGCCACGACGAAAATTCCGATGAGTACATAGCCGCGGATCTCGGCGAGCTTGTCTACCTTGACGAGACCCGTCAGCACGAGCAATACCACGACGACCGGCACTTCGAAGGCGAGACCGAAGCACAGGAACATCGTCAGCACGAAATCCATGTAGCTCGTGATGTCGGTCATCATCGTCACGCCCGCCGGCGTCGTATTGGCGAAAAACTGGAACATCACCGGGAACACGACGAAGTATGCGAATGCGATGCCGACGTAAAAAAGCAGAATCGACGAGACGAGCAGTGGCAGCGCGAATTTCTTCTCATGCCGATACAGGCCGGGCGCAACGAATGCCCACACCTGATAAAGCACGAAGGGCATCGCGGCGAACAGCGCGACGAAGAACGCCAACTTGAATGGCGTCATGAAAGGCGAGATCACGCTCGTGGCGATGAGCGAGGCGCCTTTGGGCAGTTGGTCGATGAGTGGCTGGGCGACGAAGGTGAAGACCTCGTTCGCAAAGAAAGCGATCGGCACGAACACGATGATCACGGCGAGGAAGGCGCGCAGCAGTCGATCGCGCAACTCGAGCAAGTGCGAGATCAGCGTACCTTCGGCGAGCTGCTCAGGTTCTTGAGTCATTCGACGTCGGGGCAGTGTTCGGATCGGCCGGAGGCGCGATCGGGGATTCGGACGACGTCGGCACGTCGGTGTGCGTGGTGTCGCGGACGTCGGTGGTGCCGGGGACGCTGGAGGTCTCGGGGACGGTCGTCGCGGCCGGTGTCGGCGGCGGCGTGCTGCGCTGTCGGCTGATCTCCGCGGTCTCGTCCTCGAGTTGTTCGCGGAACTGACGTGCCATGGCGCGAGCACGACCCATCCATCGCCCGATCTGGCCGACCACTTTGGGGAGCTTTTCCGGACCGAGCACGAGTAGTGCGAGGCCCATGATCAACAGCAATTCGCTGAAGCCGACTTCGAACATGGTTCGTCAGGCCCGCGACCGGCGGGCTCGCTCAGCCGTTACGGTCTGAGGGTTTTGTATCGGTCGAGGGCGTCTTGGCCGACTCGGGAAAATCGGCATCGGTAGCCTCCTGCTTGATTTGCTTGAGGCTTTCTTCGGCATCGCCCTCGTTCATACCTTTTTTGAAGCCTTTGATCGCTGCGCCGAGGTCGGAGCCGATCGTGCGCAACTTCTTGGCGCCGAACACCAGCAGGACCACCAGCAGGATGATGATCAACTCGCGCATTCCGATTCCCATGACGACCTCTGCAGCCTGCGTTCTTGGCTGATGATTTGGACAAGCCAGATGTTAGACGGTTTCCGGGGTTTGCAGCCAGAACGTCACGGGACCGTCATTGATGAGGGCCACTTTCATGTCTGCACCGAATCGACCGGTCGCGACCTTGGGATGGGCTTGGCGTGCGAGTGCACACAAATGGTCGAAAAGGCGTTCTGCCTGATCGGGGGGCGCTGCTGTGCTGAATCCGGGCCGGTTGCCTTTTCGGGTGTCGGCGGCGAGCGTGAACTGCGGTACGAGGAGCAAGCCGCCGCCAGTATCGGTGAGCGAAAGATTCATTCTTCCCTGCTCGTCTCCGAATACTCGGTACGCGAGTAGGCGCTCGAGCAACCGCTGGGCGGTCTCGTCATCGTCGTTCGGCCGGACACCGACCAAGGCCAGTAATCCCGGGCCGATTTCGCCGAGACGCTCGCCGTCGACGGTGACGCTGGCCTCGGTGACGCGTTGGATGAGAGCGATCATGCGACCCACGTGGTGGCAATTCGGGCGGCGAAACCTTAACATCGCGGCCTGTTTTTCGCATGAATCGAAGGGTTTCGGGGGTTACGGTGTCGAAGTTTCTCGTGGCGCTTTTCTGGATCGTGGCGTGTTCTCTTCCCTCTGCGTACGCGCAATCGGCGGGCAATGCCGAGCGGGGCGCGAAACTCGCGTACACCTGCCTCGGTTGCCACGGCATTCCGAACTACCGCAATCCCAACCCGCAGTACCGGGTTCCCAAGCTGCGCGGTCAGCATCCCGAATATCTCGTTCTGGCCCTGCAGGCCTATCAAAGTGGCGAGCGTAGCCATGCCACCATGCACGCCAACGCCTCGGGCTGGAAGGATCAGGACCTCGCCGATATGGCCGCCTTCCTCACCGGCCCGGCGGTCGCGCCCGCTGCCGGGTCGAAGCCGGTCGGTAAAGCGCCGGAAGCAGCTCAGACCTGTGTCGCCTGCCACGGGGTCGATGGTATCGGCATCACGCCGCAATACCCGACGCTCGCCGGTCAGCACGCCGACTACCTCGAGCGCGCATTGACCGACTACAAAAAAGGCGGTCGCAAGAACGCGATCATGGCGGGCTTCGCCGGTGCGCTCTCCGCGGCAGACATTCGTGCCCTGGCGGCGTACTACTCGGCGCAGCGCCCGGGTCTCGAAACCTCCAAGCGCCCAAGCGCCGCCAAGCGCTGAGAGCTGCTCGTCTTCACGGAGCGGAGAGCCGCTCCAGGAAGGTCACGGCGGTCTTGAGATAAAAGTCGCGATTGGCTTTCTTCCGAAAGCCGTGCCCTTCGTCTTTGGCTGCGAGGTACCACACCTCGCCACCCTGCTCGCGAATCTTCGCCACAAGTTGCTCGCTCTCGGACGCGGGGACGCGCGGATCGTTGAGCCCCTGCACCACGAGCAGCGGCCGTCGAATCATCGATGCTTTCTCGAGCGGAGAGATGCGTCGCAGGAACGCGCGCATCGAAGGATCGCGCTCGTCACCGTATTCCACTCGACGCAGATCACGGCGATAGCCTGAGGTGTTGGTGAGGAAGGTGACGAAGTTGCTGATGCCGACGACGTTGATACCGCCCTTGAGTCGGTCGCCGTAGGCGATGAGCGAGGCCAGCACCATGTATCCACCGTAAGAGCCGCCCATCACGACGACGCGATCCGCATCGAGATCGGGTTGCGCGGCGATCCATACGAGCAGCGCGCCGATGTCTCTGACCGAATCTTCACGAAGCCGTCCGTTGTCCAGCATCGTGAAACTGCGGCCGTAACCGGTAGATCCGCGAACGTTCGGTTGAATGACTGCGTAGCCCAATTCATTGACGAGGTACTGGGCGAACGGACTATAGCCGGGGCGTGACTGCCCCTCGGGTCCGCCGTGGATGTCGATGACGACCGGATGGCGACCGGATTTCGCCGGCTTGTGGATCAGTGCAGGAATCTGTCGTTGAGCGCGACCGACGCGATCCCAGGTCGGATAGCGAAACACCGCTGCTGCGACGAGTTTGGTCGGATCGATGAGTCCCGTCTCGCTCCGCGTCCAGCGCGTGGCCTCGGCTCTTTCGATGTCATAGGTCCATGCGTCGCGCGGCGACTGCGACGATTCGATACTCATTCCGAGAGTCTTTCCCTGCCGGTCGAAACGCAGGTTCGAAATGAGGCCGGCCGGCAGCCCCGACGGGCGCAGCGTCAGTCCGGCGCCGAGATCGGCGATGAGGAGTTCGCTGAAGCCGTCGACGTTCGCGACGTAGGCGAGCCATCGACCGTCTGCGCTGATTTCGAAGTCGTCGACATCCCAGGGCAGGTTTGCCGTAAGAGTTCGCAGGCTGCCGCTCGCAAGATCGACATAGCGGATTTGACGAAACTCGCCGCCGAGGTCGGCCGTGAGCCACACGCCTTGTCCGTCTGCAGAGAAGCGGGCGCTGCCGATACCGCTTTGCGGCGAGGGCTTTGCAGGGTCGCCCGAGAGTGGCACTCGAGTGAATGCACCCGTTGCGATCTCTGCGACGTACAGCGATGCATCGGTGACCGAGGAATAATCGAGCAGCAGCAATCTTTGACCATCGGTCGACCAATCGAGCGGAGTCCAAGTCTGGCCCTGCGATGCAACGACGAGGCGCGCACCGCTGCTGCCATCGATGTCCGCGATATAGACGTCCTGATTGATGCCGTTGCGCGCGTTGCTTTGAAACGCGAGACGTTTGCCATCACGCGACCACAGCGCGCCGCCGTGTCGGGAACGACCGTCCGTCATCCGCTTGGTTTCGCGGGTATCGAGATTTTGCAGGTAGAGCTGGGCGTTCTCGTTTCCGCCTCGATCTCGAGCGAAGAGGAACATCCGGGATCCGGAGGCAGGATTCGCGCTCGCACCGCCCGCAGGATCGATGTCGAAGGTCAACTGCGTACGGGCGGCACCCGGTCGCGCAACATGATGGACCTGATCGGCGTCGCCGAAACGCGTGGTGATCAGAATGCTTCCGTCCGCCATGAAATCCTGGAAGTTGGCGCCGCGTCCGGCGAGCCATCCGTCGAGCGTCTCGATTGCGCGTGTCGAATGCGGCGGAATGCCTTCGAGCACGAGGTTGCCGCGGGTTTCGCGAGCGGGAGACTGTGCGGTCGCCGCTCCGGCGAATAGCACGAGAACGGTGGTGATCAGGGTGAGGGGAACGGCGCGGCGTTCGGTGTAAGGTTTGGTCATGTCTGATATGTTGCCCGAGCTTTCTCACGACTCCAATGCCGCCGCGGAGGGCGGACGATGATCACCCACCGTTACGATCACGGCATCCATGCCATCGATGCCGAATATTTGATGCCCCTCTTCGATGCCGTCTATCTCGTCGTGGATGCGGGTCGGGCCGCTTTCGTCGATTGCGGCACCGCCCATTCCGTGCCCGCGATGCTCGCCGCGCTCGACGAACTCGGCGTGAATCGTGAGGATGTCGATTGGCTGCTGCTTACGCATGTCCATCTCGATCATGCCGGCGGCGCCGGGCAGCTGATGCGGGAGTTGCCGAACGCCAGAGTCGTCGTGCACCCGCGCGGCGCCCCTCACATGGTCGATCCCCGAAAGCTCATCGACGCCTCGATCGCCGTCTACGGACCGGAACTCTACGATCGTTTGTATGGCGAGCTCCTGCCTATCGACAGCTCGCGGGTGATCGCTACGACCGAGGGTCAACGTTTCGCACTTGGCGGACGGGAGTTCGAGATTCTCCATACGCCTGGCCACGCGTTACATCATCAGACTTTCCTTGATCATGGCAGTGAGTCGGTATTCACGGGAGACACCTTCGGTCTCTCTTACCGCGTGTTCGACGTCGACGAGCGGGCCTTCGGGGTTCCGACGACCAGCCCGTCCCAGTTCGATCCGGCGCAGCTCATCGACTCGATACGCCGCATCCTCGCGCGTCGCCCCAAGGCGGCTTTCCTCACCCACTATGCGCGCATCGACGATCTCGAACGGATAGGCGCCGATCTCATCCGGATGATCGAGGCGCACGTTGCGACGGCGTTGTCTCGCGAAAGCGAGGCTGCCGAAACCGCGCGGCCCGCCATCCGCGCTGCACTCAAAGAAATCTTCGTTCGCGAACTACGTCAATTCGGCAGCGCCGCAAACGACGACACGATAGAACTTTGGCTGGGCGGTGATCTCGACCTCAACACCGACGGCTTGCTGGCCTGGCTCGCTCGCCGAAATCGTGCCTAAGCAGAGAAACACTCTCATGGAAAAAACCTTCAAGGCGTTTCGCATCCACGAAATCGACAAAAAAATCGTCGCGAGATTCGATCAACTCACGATCGACGATCTCGGGCCGGGCGATGTCGTCGTTCGCGTGCTCTACTCCGACATCAACTACAAAGACGCGCTCGCGGCGACGGGCGCCGGAAAAATCCTCAGAAAATACCCGCTCGTCGGCGGCATCGATTTGGCTGGCGTCGTCGAATCATCGAGCGACGCGCGGTACAAGCCGGGTGATCATGTGCTCGTGACGGGTTGTGGTCTTTCCGAGATACACGATGGGGGCTACGCGGAATACGCCCGACTCAACGGCGAGTGGGTGATCCCGATGCCATCGGGCTTCGGCGCGTTCAAGGCCATGTCGCTCGGCACGGCGGGGTTCACGGCGGCGCTGGCCATTCATCGCATGGAACACAATGGTCAGACTCCGGCGAAAGGCCCCATCGTCGTGACGGGCGCAACTGGGGGTGTCGGCAGCATCGCCATCGACATGCTTGCCGCGCGCGGCTACGAGGTCATCGCCGTGAGCGGCAAAGCCGACTCTGTCGACTACCTCAAGTCCTTGGGGGCATCGCAGGTTTGGCTTCGCAAAGATATCGATTACGGCAAGCGACCCATGGAGACGGCGCGTTTCGGTGGTGCCATCGACAACGTGGGCGGAGAGATGCTGACGTGGCTGACACGTACGGTCGACAACTGGGGAAATATCGCCAGCATCGGACTTGCCGGTAGCGCAGAGCTTCACACCACGGTGATTCCGTTCATCATCCGCGGCGTCAATCTCCTCGGCATCAATTCTTCGGCGACCCTGCGCGATATGCGGCTCGTCGTCTGGAATCGCATCGCGACCGACTTGAAGCCGCGTCACCTCGATCAAATCGCCACGCGCACCATCGCCTTCGACGATCTTCCCGGCGCATTCGACGCGTACATGAAGGGCACGGTGACCGGGCGAACGATCGTCAAGATCGGCGGTTGATCGCAGAGCGACGAAGCGATGTCGACGACTTCTCCTTTGCCTGCCTCCGAGATCGATTCGGAGCGCGCGGCGCTCATCAAAGATTCGGCATCTCTTGGTGTCACGCTCGATGATCGTGCGGCGCGTCAGTTGCTGATACTGCTCGATGAATTGTCGCGATGGAACAAAACCTACAACCTCACCGCCATCGGTGAGCGGCGCGACATGGTCGTTCGGCATCTGCTCGACAGCCTTGCCGTCTGGCCCTTGCTCGAAGGATTGCGAGTCATCGACGTGGGGACGGGAGCCGGATTTCCCGGGCTGCCGCTTGCCATCGTCGATCGCCATCGGCAGTTCACCTTGCTCGACTCCAACGGAAAGAAAGTGCGCTTCGTGGCGCATGCGGCGCGGACGCTCGAACTCGGTAACGTGCAGGCCCTGCATGCCCGCGCCGAGACTCACACGCCCTCGACGGCGTACGACACGGTCGTCACGCGCGCTTTTGCGCCCTTGCCGGAGTTGCTCGACAAGGTGACCGGCCTGTGTGGACCGCACACCCTCGTGCTGGCGATGAAGGGCCGGCGTCAAAGCGCGGAGCGCGAGGGACTGCCCGCCGGGTGGCGCATCGAGGCGGATCGCGATCTGACCATCCCGGGTCTCGCCGAGGCGCGACACGTTGTTGCGCTGCGCCGGATGGCCTGACGACGCTTGCGCTAGACTCCGCGCATGGCCCGCATCATCGCCGTCGCCAACCAGAAAGGCGGCGTCGGCAAGACCACCACTGCAGTCAACCTCGCCGCGTCGCTCGCCGTCACGCGCCGTCGAGTGCTGCTCGTCGACCTCGATCCACAGGGCAACGCGACGATGGGTTGCGGTGTCGAGAAAACTTCGATCGTGAGAGGTGTCGGCGATGTGCTGACGGGCGATTGCTCGGCACGCGATGCGCTCCTCATGCTCGAGTCCCCGGTGATGGCGCTTTTGCCGGCCAATCAAGATCTGACCGCCGCCGAGGTCCAGTTGCTATCGATGCCCGTCGGTCGCGAGATCCGACTGCGCAATGCGCTGAAGACCCTGCGCGACGAGTTCGATGTCATCCTCATCGACTGCCCGCCCTCGCTCAACATGCTGACCGTCAATGCGCTCGTTGCCGCCGATGGCGTACTCGTGCCGATGCAGTGCGAGTACTACGCGCTCGAGGGTTTGACGGCACTGCTCTCCACCATCGAGCAGATCCGAGAAGCCGTGAACCCCAAGCTTGAGGTCGAGGGCGTGCTGCGCACCATGTTCGATCCGCGCAATAACCTCGCGAACGAGGTGAGCGCACAATTGATCGAGCATTTCGGCGACAAGGTGTTCAGCACCATCGTGCCACGCAATGTTCGGCTCGCCGAGGCACCGTCTTTCGGCAAGCCGGCGTTGTTGCACGACAAAGATTCGCGCGGGGCCCTCGCCTATCTCGCACTCGCTGGCGAAATGATCGGACGCGGCGGGGTGCCGGCGGCGCCCTCCGCTGCGATGGGCGCAGCGCGCCCTGCCGGCTGAGCCATGCTGATCGAGCCGCGCAGTGCAGCGCCGGGCGCGGTGCTGCGCTGGTCTCGGCAAGCCTTCGATCTGCTGCGTCGCGGTCTCGGCTTCTGGTCCGCACTCTCCCTTTTGATGTGTCTTTGGATGTTCGTTGGGCATCGGTTGCCGCTCGTCAGCGGCATCCTCGCGCTCGTCGCGCTGCTCTCTTGCATGCTGATCGCGTCCCACCTCGATCGCAGCGGCCGTATCACCCTCGCCGAGGCGCTCGAGATGCTGCGGGCGAAGCTCCGGGTGATTCTCGTGTTCGCGGCCATCGTCGCGCTTGCAGGGGCGCTCGTCTGGGTATTGCTGCTATCCAAGCCCGGTGTCGCGTGGTGGAACATCCTCTACACCGAACGCAACTCGGTCGACGTGCTTTCGGCCGACGGGTTCGTCGCCTTGCGACAAATCTTCGTCTACTCGGCTTTCGCTTTGGGTCTCTGTTATTTCGGACTCAACATTCCCGGGCTCACATCGTTCTTCCAGTTTCTCTGCATGACTTTATTGGGCTTGCCGTTCCGCGACGCTTGGCGACTCGGCGCGTCGGGGCAGATCCGTAACATCGGCCCCATGCTCGGGGTCGCGCTGCTGTTCATGGTGCTGCCGGCCGTCTTCGCCTTGTTGCTGCCGCCGATCGTTCCCGTGCTTTATTGTTTCCTCGGCGCCCTCGGCTACGTCGCCTTCCGGGAGATCTTCCTCGGCATCGGCGAAAACCAGCCCCGAGAGGTAGCGGCGATCACGCGGGCGACTCCGCTATCATCCCGGGCATGAATCAGAAAAAGCCCGTCCTCGGCCGCGGACTCGATGCGCTACTCGGACAGATGAGCGCGAGCCGCGCCACGACCGGTGCGCCGGCCCTACCGAGCGATGAGCTCGCGAAGTTGCCGCTCGATCAGTTGCAACGGGGTCGTTACCAACCTCGCGTCGACATGCGAGAAGAAGCCCTCGAGGACCTCGCAAGTTCGATACGGGCTCAAGGCGTGGTGCAACCCATCGTCGTGCGGCCTCTCGAGATGCCGGGGGCGGCGCCCGGTACCGCGCCAACGCGATACGAAATCATCGCCGGCGAGCGTCGCTGGCGAGCCGCCCAGATGGCCGGTCTCGAGACGATCCCGGCGGTCATCCGCCGAGTGCCGGACGAGAGCGCCATCGCCATGGCGCTGATCGAAAACATCCAGCGCGAGAATCTGAACCCCCTCGAAGAGGCTCGGGCGCTCGATCGGTTGATCCGCGAGTTCGAGGTAACCCATCAACAAGCGGCCGACGCCGTGGGCCGATCTCGCGCCGCGGTGAGCAACCTGCTGCGTCTGCTGGAGCTGCCCGCTGAGGTCGCCGAACTGGTCGATCGTCGCGAGATCGAGATGGGCCATGCCCGTGCCTTGCTTGGTCTGACGCAAAAGCGCCAGCAGGTCGAAGTCGGGCAATTGGTATCGAAAAAAGGCTTATCAGTTCGAGAAACTGAGGCATTGGTTCGCCGACTGAACAATCCGCCAAAAAAAGATTCAGGATTCGATCGCGATTTCAGTGCCGCAACATCGGGCGATGCAACGGACGCCAATGTTCGCGAGCTCGAAAATAGGCTCTCCGAAACCTTGGGTGCCGACGTCAAAATCGAATCGCTCGGCAAAGGTGGCAAAGGTCGGCTCGTAATTGCGTACCACTCGCTCGACGAGCTCGACGGTATCCTGTCTCACATTCATTGACGATTGCTGCGCTGGGGTCACACCTCTATAATCCGCGCGCCTTCGGAGTGGGTGTCGTGACATCACGACCGCCGCTCGAGACTCAGCGAAGTCACTTGCCGTCTGTACAGATCGCGACGAGTGGTTTCGCTGTTGACCACAGGACCGCCTGCCCATGACCGTTTCGAGCGATCCGCAGACGCGCAGACTCGCCGTTCGGATCCTTCTCTGGCAGGGAGCTGTGACGATCGTCCTCGGTGCGCTGGTCGCGCTGGGGTCGAGTCCGAAGGCCGGCTTGTCGGCAACCACCGGGGGGCTGATCGGGCTGATCGCGAATCTGTACATGACTGTGGCGGCGTTGCGCCCTGCGCGCTCCGCCGGCTTCGCGTTCGGTCGACTACTCGTCGGCCAGTTCGTGAAGGTGCTGCTGACGGTGGGAATGTTTCTCGCGGTCGCGCAGCGGGGGGACGTGGTGTGGCCTGCGGTGCTTGCAGGGTACGTCGCGACGTTGGTGGTGTTCTGGCTGGTTCCGGCGCTCGCTGCGCCGAATTTGCCCCCGCGGTCCAAGGCCCGGGAATGATCACCGCCGGATGGGGTGAAAACTAGAACTGTCGGACCAGGTAGATCAATCAACATGGCCAGTCAGAACGGCGCAAGCGAGACGCCCACCGAATACATCGTTCACCACCTGACCCATCTCAAGGTCGGGCAGGGGTTCTGGACCTTTCACGTCGATACGCTTTTGATGTCCTCATTGCTGGCCGCCGCGGTGGCCGCGTTCCTTTATGTCGGAGTGCGCGCGGGTACCGCCGCTGGTGCGCCCTCGGGGCTGCGCAACTTCGTCGAGATGATCTACGAATTCATCGACGGGCAAGTCTCCGACATCTATCACGGTAATCGCGCATTCCTCGTGGCGCTCAGCCTCTCCCTCTTCACTTGGGTCGTGGCGATGAACTCCATGGACCTCCTGCCGCTCGATTTGCCGGGTAGCGTCGCGGCGCTCTTCGGAGCGGAGTATTTCCGCGTGCTGCCGACGGCCGACCTCAACGGCACGGTCGCCATGGCGATCGTCGTGCTCTTCCTCATCATCATCTACGCCATTCGCGCCAAAGGCGTCGGCGGCTATTTGCATGAATGGATCGCTGCACCTTTCGGTAACCATCCGCTGCTCTGGATCCCGAACTTCGCGCTCAACGTGGTCGAGCTGCTGGCGAAGCCGGTGTCATTGTCGATGCGACTGTTCGGCAACTTGTACGCCGGCGAGTTGCTTTTCATGCTGATCGCGTTGCTCGGCATGGCGTTCGCCGTTTCGATCGGCGGCATCTCCCTATTCTTTGGGCAGATCATCGCGGGCACGGCCTGGGCGATCTTCCACATCCTGATCGTGCTGCTTCAGGCCTACATCTTCATGGTTCTTCCCGTCGTATACATCTCGATGGCGGAAGAACATCATTGATCGTCAAAGTTTCTAGTTCGTTATCCACGCGTTTGTTTGATTTGAGGAGTCTCTGAAAATGGAAGCGATTGCAAACGTCCAGGCGTTCACCGCCCTCGGAATCGGCATCATCATCGGTCTCGGCGCCATCGGTGCCTGTATCGGTATCGGCATCATGGGCGCCAAGTTCCTTGAGTCGGCTGCTCGCCAGCCCGAACTCACCCCGATGCTGCAGGGCCGCATGTTCCTGCTCGCGGGCCTGATCGACGCGGCGTTCCTCATCGGTGTCGGTCTCGCGATGCTCTTCGCGTTCGCCAACCCGCTGCTCGCCAGCCTTGCCGGCTAAAACGACTCCCGGAGGGCTCCCGCGAGGGAGACACAGGCCATGACGATCAACGCCACATTTATCGGCCAGATCATCGTCTTCCTGATCCTCTTGTGGTTCGTCGGGAAGTTCGTCACGCCCGTATTGGCTGAAGAACTGAACGCTCGCAACCGCAAGATTGCCGACGGCCTCGCGGCCGCCGACAAAGGTCAGAAAGACCTTGCCGAAGCCACGAACCGTGCCGATGCGATCATTCGCGAGGCTCGCGAGCGTGCCCGGCAGATCGAGGACCAGGCTTCGCGTCGTTCGAACGAAGCGATCGAAGCCGCCAAGCAGACGGCGCAAGGCGAAGGCGCCCGCATCGTCGCCGCTGCGCGCGACGAAGCCGCCTCCGAGAGCAACCGCGCCCGCGAACAACTCCGCAAGGAGTTCGGTTCGATGGTGGTGGTGGGCGCTTCGCGACTTCTGGAACGTGAAGTCGACGCGAAGACGCACGCTCAGTTGCTCGACAAACTCGCTGACGAGATTGCACGTGGCTGACGAGGCAACCATCGCCAGGCCCTACGCCCGCGCGGCGTTCGCGCATGCGCATGCCGCAGGGCAACTCGCCGCGTGGGGCGAGATGCTCGAACGCGCGAGCGTGGTGATCGGCGATGCCCGCGTGGGCGCGCTCGTCGGCAACCCGCACGTGCAGCGTGCAGAGCTCGTGAGTTTCGTTGCGGAGCTTGTCGGCGCATCAGGCAACGAGAAGGCGCTCAACTATTTGCGTCTGCTTGCGGACAACGGCCGCCTCGTGCTGTTGCCACAGATTGCCGTGAAGTACGCCGCATTGCGCGCGGAGGTCGAGAACACGGTGGACGTCACCGTCACCTCGGCATTGCCGCTCACGGCAGAACAGACCGACAAATTGACGCAGGCACTCACCCGCCGCTTGCGCCGCACGGTTCGTCTATCTTCGACGGTCGATCCGTCGCTGATCGGTGGCGCCGTGGTTCGCGCGGGCGATTTCGTCGTCGACGGCTCGCTTCGCGGGCGAGTCGAGCGACTCGGTAACACGATGGCCGGCGCCTAATGCGCCGTCCGCACCAGGTTTTTTAGAGGACCAGACATGTCCATCAAGGCATCCGAGATTTCCGATCTCATCAAGCAGCGTATCGATCGCTTCCAGTCGGCCGCCGAGGCCCGCAACGTCGGCACGATCGTGTCGGTCACGGACGGCATCTGCCGCATCCATGGCCTCGCCGACGTGCGCTACGGTGAAATGATCGAGTTCCCGGGAAACCTTTTCGGGCTCGCACTCAACCTCGAGCAAGACTCGGTAGGTGCGGTCGTGCTCGGCGACTACAAATCTTTGAAGGAAGGCGATACCGTCAAAACGACGGGCCGCATCCTCGAAGTGCCGGTCGGTCCGGAGCTGCTCGGTCGTGTGGTCGATGCGCTCGGTAATCCGATCGACGGCAAGGGCCCGCTCAAAACGTCGCGCACGGCGCCGATCGAGCGCGTCGCGCCCGGCGTCATCTACCGCAAGTCGGTGAGCCAGCCGGTACAGACCGGGTACAAGGCCATCGACTCGATGGTGCCGGTGGGTCGCGGACAGCGCGAACTCATCATCGGCGACCGTCAGACCGGCAAGACGGCGCTCGCCGTCGACACCATCATCAACCAGAAGTCCTCCGGCATTAAGTGCATCTACGTCGCAATCGGACAAAAGCAGTCCTCGATCGCGAATGTGGTCGCCAAGCTCGAGGAGAACGGCGCGCTGGATCACACCATCGTCGTCGCAGCCTCCGCCTCGACGCCTGCCGCGATGCAGTACCTCGCCGCGTATTCGGGCGTGACGATGGGCGAGTACTTCATGGACAACGGGCAAGACGCCCTCATCATCTACGACGATCTGTCCAAGCAGGCCGTCGCCTATCGCCAGATTTCCTTGCTGCTGCGACGCCCGCCGGGTCGCGAAGCATTCCCTGGCGACGTGTTCTATCTCCACTCCCGTCTGCTCGAGCGTAGTGCTCGCGTGAACGAGGAGTATGTCGAGATGGTCACGAAGGGCGCGGTCAAGGGAAAGACCGGGTCACTCACGGGTCTGCCCATCATCGAAACCCAGGCGGGTGACGTGACGGCGTTCGTGCCGACCAACGTCATCTCCATCACCGACGGTCAGATCTTCCTCGAAACCGATCTCTTCAACGCGGGCATCCGTCCTGCGATGAACGCCGGTATCTCGGTGTCGCGCGTCGGTGGTGCTGCACAGACGGACATCATCAAGAAGCTCGGCGGCGGCATCCGCCTCGCGCTCGCTCAGTACCGCGAGCTCGCGGCATTCGCGCAGTTCGCGTCCGATCTCGACGACGCGACGCGCAAGCAGCTCGAGCGTGGTGTGCGCGTGACCGAGGTCATGAAGCAGAAGCAGTACGCTCCGATGTCGGTGGCCGAGATGGCGTTGACGATTTACGCCGTCAACAACGGCTACATGGACAAGGCTGATCGCAAAAAGGTCGTCGATCTCGAAGCGGCTCTCCAGACGTTCGCCAAGTCGGCATACAAGGACGCGCTCGACGCCATCAATGCCGAGCCCGTCCTGAAGAAGCACGAAGAGACTCTCAAGAAGATCTGCGACGACTTCGCGGCGACTGGCACTTACTAAGGTCTTCGACTGACATGCCCGGCACAAAGGAAATACGCACCAAGATCACGAGTGTCAAAAGCACTCAGAAGATCACCAAGGCCATGGAGATGGTCGCGGCGAGCAAGATGCGCCGCGCTCAAGATCGCATGCGCTTGTCGCGTCCCTATGCCGAAAAGATCCGCGTCGTGATCGGGCATCTCAACAAGGCGAACCCCGACTATCGCCATCCGTTTCTGACCGAACGCGAAGCCAAATCGATCGGCATCATCGTCGTGTCGAGCGACCGCGGTCTTTGCGGCGCGCTCAATACGAACGTGTTCAAGAGCACGCTCATGCTGATGCGCGAGTGGCAGGGGAAGGGCGCCAACGTCAACCTCTGTTTGCTCGGCAACAAGGCGGCCGGATTCTTCCGACGTTTGGGTCTTCCGATCCTCGCGAGTGTGGGCGGTCTCGGCGATCGTCCGCACGTCAAAGATCTGCTCGGTTCGGTCAAGGTCATGCTCGACGCCTACAAGGACGGCTCCATCGACCGACTCTTCGTCGTCAATGCCCAGTTCGTGAATACGATGACGCAGAAACCCGTCGTCACCCAACTGCTCCCCGTCGAAACCCTAGACGCGGGCGACCTGCAAGAGCACTGGGACTACATCTACGAGCCGAACGCTGCCGAAATTCTCGATGCAGTGTTCATGCGCTACATCGAGTCACAGGTGTATCGAGCGGCCGTCGAGAGCGTGGCCTGCGAGATGTCCGCGCGAATGGTCGCGATGAAAGCGGCCTCGGACAACGCGGGCAAACTCATCGGTGATTTGCAGCTCATGTACAACAAGGCACGTCAGGCGGCGATCACCAAGGAACTCGCCGAGATCGTCGGCGGCGCGGCAGCGGTTTAATTTCAAAGAATTCAACGCATCAAGGCACAGGATATCGACATGGCAACCGGCAAGATTACCCAGATCATCGGCGCGGTCATCGACGTGGAGTTTCCGCGCGAATCGATCCCGAAGATCTACGAAGCGCTGAAACTCAAGGAAGCGGATCTCACCCTCGAGGTTCAGCAGCAGCTCGGGGACGGAATCGTCCGCACGATCGCGATGGGCGCCTCGGAAGGCCTCAAGCGTGGTCTCGAGGTCGAGTCGACCAACGCGCCGATCTCGGTTCCCGTCGGCAAAGCGACGCTCGGTCGCATCATGGACGTGCTCGGCACGCCGCAGGACAATCGCGGCCCCGTTGCCTCCAAAGAAAAGTGGTCCATCCATCGCCCCGCGCCGTCGTACGACGAGCAGGCGGGCGGGCAAGATCTGCTCGTGACGGGTATCAAGGTCATCGACCTGCTCGTGCCGTTCGCGAAGGGCGGCAAGATCGGTCTCTTCGGCGGTGCGGGCGTCGGCAAGACCGTCAACATGCTCGAGCTCATCAACAACATCGCCAAGCAATACAGCGGTTTGTCCGTATTCGCCGGTGTCGGTGAGCGTACCCGTGAAGGCAACGACTTTTACCACGAGATGGCGGAGTCGGGCGTCATCGATCTCGAGAATCTCGAGAACTCGAAAGTGGCGATGGTGTACGGTCAGATGAACGAGCCGCCGGGCAACCGCCTGCGCGTCGCGCTCACGGGCCTCACCATGGCCGAATATTTCCGTGACGAAGTGCGTGAGGACGGCGTCAAGGGCCGTGACGTGCTGTTCTTCGTCGACAACATCTATCGCTACACGCTCGCCGGTACCGAAGTGTCGGCGTTGCTCGGACGCATGCCGTCGGCGGTGGGATACCAGCCGACGCTGGCCGAAGAAATGGGCGTGCTCCAGGAGCGCATCACCTCGACCAAAACGGGCTCGATCACCTCGATCCAGGCTGTGTATGTGCCTGCGGACGACCTTACCGACCCGTCGCCGGCCACGACCTTCGCTCACCTCGACGCCACCGTCGTGTTGTCGCGTCAGATCGCTGCGCTCGGCATTTACCCGGCGGTCGATCCCCTCGATTCGACAAGCCGTCAGCTCGATCCGCTCGTGATCGGAGAAGAGCACTACAACACCGCTCGCGGTGTCCAGGCTGTGCTGCAACGCTACAAAGAATTGCAGGACATCATCGCGATCCTCGGCATGGACGAGCTTTCCGAAGAAGACAAGCTCACCGTGTTCCGCGCGCGCAAGATCCAGCGCTTCCTCTCGCAGCCCTTCAATGTGGCGAAGGTGTTTACGGGCCAGGACGGCGCGATCGTTCCGCTCAAGGAAACCATTCGCGGATTCAAGGGCATCCTTTCCGGCGAGTACGATCACCTTCCCGAACAGGCCTTCTACATGGTCGGCTCGATCGAGGAAGTGGTCGAGAAGGCGAAGAAGCTGCAGTAACGGAACGCATCCATGGCCGCCGACAGCACCATTCACTGCGATATCGTCAGCGCCGAGGGAGAAATCTTCTCCGGACCGGCCAAGATGGTATTCGTCCCTGCCGCCCAGGGCGAGATCGGCATCGCGCCGCGTCACGCCCCGCTGCTTACGCTCATCAAGGCGGGTGAGGTGCGTGTCCAGACCCCCGATGGTCAGGAGCAGTTTTTCTTTGTCGGCGGCGGCGCGCTCGAGGTTCAGCCCAAGAAAGTGACGGTCCTCGCCGACACGGCGATTCGAGCCAAGGACATGGACGAAGCTGCAGCGCTCGAAGCGAAGCAACGCGCCGAGGAAATCCTCAAGGGCAACATCGACAAGCTCGAGCAGGCCGAGGCGCTCGCCGAACTTGTACGTGCCGTAGCGCAGATCAAGATGATCCAGAAGCTGCGCAAGATCAGAGCCTGAGGCGCAGTGATGTCGGCGCGTCGCGCGAGTACGACGTGAACATCGCGGTCGTCATACTCGCAGCGGGGCAGGGCAAGCGGATGAAATCCGACTTGCCCAAAGTATTGCAGCCCTTGGCGGGAAAGCCGCTCCTCAAACACGTCATCGACACCGCTGTCACGCTCGATCCTCGATCACTCCACGTCGTCTACGGGCACGGCGGTGACCGCGTTCGCGAAGTGCTCGCTAATGCGCCGGTGACGAATTGGGTATTGCAGGCCGAACAGCTCGGCACCGGTCACGCAGTTCAGCAGGCTTTACCGTCGCTGCACGATGACCAAATTGCGCTGGTGCTCTACGGCGACGTGCCTTTGGTGAGAGGCGAGACGCTCGCCACCTTGCTGTCGCTTGCAAGCGAGAAATCGATGGGTCTGCTGACGGTCATGCTTGACGATCCGACGGGCTATGGCCGAGTACTTCGAGACGATACGGGACGGGTGCTCGGCATCGTCGAGCAGAAAGATGCAACCGACGCACAAAGAAATATCCGCGAGGGAAATACCGGAGTGATGGCCATTCCGGTCCACCATCTACGCAGGTGGCTCGGGCGATTACGCAACGAGAACGCCCAAGGCGAGTACTATCTCACCGACATCATCGCCATGGCGGTCGCCGATGGCGTCACGGTGACACCTTTGGTCGCGCCGAGTGTCGCGGAGGTTTTGGGCGTGAACGACAAACTGCAGCTTGCCGAGCTCGAGGCCGAGAATCGCAAGACCCGCGCGCGCGAACTCATGATCGCCGGTGTGACCCTCGCCGATCCCGCACGCATCGACGTCCGCGGCTCGCTCGTCACGGGTCGCGATGTATTCATAGACATCAATGTGGTATTCGAGGGCAAGGTCACGATCGGCGATCGGGTGCATATCGGCCCGAACTGCGTCCTGCGCGACTGCAACATCGCAGCGGACGTCCGCATCAATCCGAACTGCGTCATCGAAGACGCCAGTGTCGGCGCGGGCTCCATCATCGGGCCGTTCGCACGACTGCGCCCGGGAGCGAAGCTTTCGAGCGACGTGCACATCGGCAACTTCGTCGAAGTGAAGAATTCCTCGATGGACACGGGTGCGAAGGCCAACCACCTCGCCTATGTCGGCGATGCCACGGTCGGCGCGCGCGTCAACATCGGTGCCGGAACCATCATCGCCAACTACGATGGGGTCAATAAACACCACACGGTGATCGGGGCCGACGCCCATACCGGATCGAACTCTGTCCTCGTCGCGCCGATCACGGTGGGCGAGGGCGCAACAGTGGGTGCAGGATCGACGGTCACCAAGGCCGTTCCCGCCGGAAAATTGACCGTGGCGCGTGCCAAGCAAGTCACGCTCGAAGGCTGGAAGCGCCCGCAAAAAAAGCGCTGATACGAGGCCCTTGAGGGCGCTGTTTCCACCCCTCAAAAGGTGCAAAATACTCGGGGCCGCAGTCTCGAGCGGTCATCAGGGAGGCTTTTCAATCCATGTGCGGAATCGTCGGTGCCATCGCTCAACGTGACATCGTCCCGGTCCTGGTCGAGGGCCTGCGACGACTCGAGTACCGTGGCTACGACTCGGCCGGCGTCGCCGTACTCAATGGATCCGGCGCGCTGAAGCGTGTCCGCACCGTCGGCAAGGTGCAGATCCTTCAAGATGCCATCGATGCCTCGCCGACCCACGGCCCGATCGGCATCGCCCACACGCGCTGGGCTACCCATGGTGTGCCCTCCGAGCGCAATGCGCATCCGCATATCTCCGATGACGGTCTCGCCATCGTCCACAACGGAATCATCGAAAATCACGAGGCCTTGCGGGCCGAGTTGAGCGCCTCGGGTTACGCATTCACTTCCGATACCGACACCGAGGTGATCGCGCATCGCATCCATCACCATCTCAAAAAAGGCGGAACGCTGCTCGAAGCCGTGGGTCGCACGGTCGCCGAGCTCGAAGGTGCATATGCGCTTGCTGTCGTCAGCGAGTCGGATCCCGAGCGGATCATCCTCGCGCGAGAGGGTTGTCCGGTCGTCATCGGTCTCGGCAAGAACGAGAATTTCGTGGCGTCCGACATTGCAGCGCTTTTGCCGCAAACGCGCACCTTCGTCTTTCTGGAAGAGGGCGATGTCGCTGAGGTCACGCGCACATCCGTCCAGATCACCGACCGTAGCGGCAAGCCGGTAGAGCGAAAGATCCATGAGAGCGAGTTGTCTGCCGATGCTGCAGACAAGGGCCAATACGCGCACTTCATGCTCAAGGAAATCCACGAACAGCCCCGTGCAGTCGCCGATACTCTGCAAGAGCGTGTCGCCAATGGCCGGCTGCTCGAGGCTGCGTTTGGTCCTGCCGCGACCGAGGTCTTCGGCAAGACCGAGGCCGTGCACATCGTCGCCTGCGGCACGAGCTATCACGCCGGATTCGTCGCGCGCTATCTCATCGAGCAGCTCGCCAACATTCCCTGTAGCGTCGAGATTGCGAGCGAGTTCCGTTACCGCAGCCCGGTCGTACCGCGAAACACGCTCTTCGTGACCATTTCGCAGTCGGGCGAGACTGCCGATACCCTCGCGGCGCTGCGGCTCGCGAAGCAGGGGGGTTATCTGTCTTCGCTCGCGATCTGCAACGTGCCCGAAAGTTCTTTGGTCCGCGAGTCGGAGCTCGTCATGCTCACGCGTGCCGGCCCCGAGATCGGCGTCGCTTCGACTAAGGCCTTCACGACGCAGATCGCTGCGCTCGGCTTGTTGGTGGTGGCGCTCGCCAAGTCGCATGGTGCGACGCCCGAGCAGGAGCGTACGCTCGTCACGCGACTCGTCGAGCTTCCAGGCATGATCGAAAAAACCTTGGCCCTCGATCCCGTCATCCAGGATCTCGCCAAACGCTTCGTCGACAAACACCATGCGCTATTCCTGGGCCGCGGCACCATGTATCCGATCGCCATGGAAGGGTCGCTCAAACTCAAGGAAATCTCGTATATCCACGCCGAGGCGTACGCTGCGGGCGAACTCAAGCACGGCCCGCTCGCGCTGGTGGACGACGACATGCCGGTCATCGCCGTGGCGCCGAATACCGACCTTCTCGAAAAGCTGAAGTCGAACCTCATGGAGGTCAAGGCGCGCGGAGGTGAGCTCATCGTATTTGCCGACCCGGAGTCGGGTATGAAATCTTCGGAGGGCGTCACGGTGATCACGATGCCGAAGCATGTGAGCTACATTCAGGCGCCTGTGGTGTATACGATCCCGCTACAGATGCTGTCGTATCACGTTGCGACGGCGCGCGGCACCGACGTCGACAAGCCGCGCAACCTCGCAAAGTCCGTCACGGTGGAGTGACGGTCAAAGCGGCACGGCTTCGAGGTCGTATTCGTCCGAGGCGGTGATCTTCACGCGAGCGAATTCGCCCACGGTGAGTTTCCCGCCGCGCTTCACCCGCACCAAGCCGTCGATGTCCGGAGCGTCGCCACGCGAGCGCGCCACTGCAACATTGCCCTCGATGCCATCGACGATCACTTGCTCTTCGCGACCGACTCGTGCCGCAAGCCGCGATGCACTGATACGTTGAGCCACTTCCATGAAGCGCGCTAACCGTTCTTCCTGAATATCGGGCGCGACATGTGGCGCGACGTCGTTGGCGCGCGCACCTTCTACGGGCGAATACTTGAAGGCTCCCACGCGATCGAGCTGTGCCTCCTCCAGCCACGCCAGCAACTCCGAAAACTCGGCCTCGGTTTCTCCCGGGAAGCCCACGATGAACGTGCTGCGCAGCGTGAGGTCGGGGCAAGTCGTCCGCCATTTCTTGATGCGAGCGAGAGCATTTTCCGCATGCGCGGGCCGCTTCATCCGCTTGAGGACTGTAGGACTGCCGTGCTGGAACGGGATATCGAGATAAGGCAGCACTTGTCCTGCCGCCATGAGCTCGATGACGCCATCGACATGAGGATAGGGATACACGTAGTGCATGCGCACCCACACGCCGAGGCTGCCCAAGCCTCGAGCAAGATCGACGAAACGAGATTCATAGTCTTGGCCGTTCCAGCTCCCCTGCGCATAGCGCAGATCGGAACCGTAGGCGCTCGTGTCTTGAGAGATGACGAGCAATTCCCGAACGCCTGCTTTGACGAGTCTTTCTGCTTCGCGCAACACGTCGTCGATGCGACGGCTCGCCAGCTTGCCCCGCAGGTCGGGGATGATGCAGAAGCTGCAGGTGTTGTTGCAGCCTTCGGAAATCTTGAGATAGGCGTAGTGACGCGGCGTCAGGCGAATGCCTTGGGGCGGGACGAGATCGACGAAGGGATCGTGTTTCGGCGGAAGGTGTTGGTGGACTGCCGACATGACGTCGTCGTACGCGTGCGGCCCGGTCACTTTGAGCACGCGAGGATGTCGATCGAGGATGCGTTGCGGACTCGCCCCAAGGCAACCGGTGACGATCACTTTGCCGTTTTGCTCGAGCGCTTCGCCAATCGCATCGAGGGATTCGTCGATCGCGGAGTCGATGAATCCGCAGGTGTTGACGACCACGAGATCTGCGGAATCGTAGTCGCCGGCGACGGCATAACCCTCAGCCCTCAATTGAGTGAGGATACGTTCCGAATCGACGAGCGCTTTGGGGCAGCCTAAGCTGACGAAACCGACTTTTGGGTTCTTGCGAGACACGCATCATTTTACCGCTGCGTGGGCGCCCTTGTCCGCAGTCTGGACGAGGTATCTGCGGTTCTTCTGATGGCATCGAAAGCTGGGGCTGAATACCGCTAGTGAAAGACCTGAACATCGCAATCGTGGGTGGGGGCATCGGCGGATTGTCTGCGGCGCTTGCTTTGCAGCGAGCGGGATTCCGTCCCGTGGTGCTCGAGCAAGCACCCGTACTCGCCGAAGTCGGCGCAGGTCTCTCGTTGAGTCCTACGGCTGCACATGCCCTGAATCATCTTGGACTCAGCGAGGCGTTGCGCACCAAGGCCTATCACCCGGAAGATCAATGCGTTCGCCATTACAAAGATGGACGACCGCTCAACTGGATCAATCGTGGTCGCGCGCTCATCGAAAAATATGGTGAACGCTACTACCTCATCCATCGAGCGGATTTGCACGACGCGCTCGCCGATGCCGTGCGGGCCAACGACCCCGATGCCATCGAACTCGATCGACGGTGCCGAACGGTTTCGCAGGACGACACGGGCGCGACGGTCGTCCTGACCGACGGACGCGAACGCCGATTCGATGCACTCATCGGCGCTGATGGATCGCGGTCCGTGGTGAGGCATGAAATTTTTGGACCGATCGAACCTCAGTACACGGGCTACATCGCATGGCGCGGCGTGGTTCCCATGGAGCTCGTGCCTCCCGAGATCTTGCAGCCGCCGTCCGGGATTTTCCTGGGTCCCGGCCACCTCGTTAACCGATACCCGATTCGTGGTGGCAAGTTGCTCAATTTCGTGGCGTTCGCCGAGCGAAAGGATTGGACCGAAGAAGGCTGGTCCATTCGATCCACGGTCGATGAGCTTCTCCAAGAATTCGAGGGCTGGACGCCGATGGTGCGTCGCATCATGGAGCTCGTACCGCCCGATCTGCTTTTCAAATGGGGCCTGTTCGATCGCGAGCCTCTCAAGACCTGGACGAAGGGTCGGATCACGTTGCTCGGCGACGCGGCCCACCCGATCTTGCCGTTCCTCGGTCACGGCGCGGTGCTCGCCATCGAGGATGCGGTAGTCCTCGCTCGCGCAATCGCAGCAGCGGATCGACTCGATGAGGCTTTCGAGCGGTATGAACGCGCCCGCATCGAGCGCGCGTCCTTCGTTGTCCTCGAATCGCGAAAGGCCGGGAAAGTCTTCCACGCACCCGACCCTGAGAAATATCCGGAGCGCACCAAGGGTCAAGCTGCGGACGAGGGAATAGGCCTCTTCTCCTACAACCCCGTCACCCAAGCGGTTTAGATTCGATCACCCTGGAAAGCTGTCGATTCCCGAAGCGGATTTGCGGATTCCGGTTTGTGCACGAGCCGTCAGTGCCCCGCTCGCCAAATCGAGACAAGCGACCTCGCCCGAGAAGAAATTGCTGAGGTATACGTAACCGCTTCGGGGCGTGCCGAGTGATGCCCAGCCGAAGGAGCCGAACGTATAACTTCGGATGAGGCGACCGGAATCATCGAGGGCGTCGACCCCGCGACCATTCACGACGAGTAATCGACCGGCTTCGTCGAATCGCAGATCGAAGAACATGCGCCCGGATTTCTCCGTGGCGATGGTGAGGTCAGGCAAGGACTTCTGCGCGAGCAGGTCCCAGCGCATGATGCGGGGCCCCGACTCCGAGGTATAAAAAAGCGTCCGTCCGTCGGGCGCGATGGCGCTCGAGGTGAGGCCCTGAAAGCCACCCATTCCCCCGTCGACAGGCGTCCGATGCTCACGCAGCAGTTTTCCCGCTCGGGAGAATTCGAATAAATGACCATCGCCGAAACGACGCGTGCCCGGCATGAAGGGCAGTGTGGTCCCGAGTGGAACCCGAGACTTTTCTCCGACAAAGTTTTCACCTAGGAAAAATCGACCATCTTCGGCGAAGGTGATATGCGCGAAAGAACGTGCGGGTGCTTTGAAATCAGCCAGCCGTCCCCCTTCCGCACTGAACCGCGCGATCTTGTAGGCAAAAGAGTCGAACGCCCAAAGCGTTCGGTCCGGCGCAAACTTCAGCCCCTGGACGATATGGGTCGTGTCGTCGAGCCACAGAGTGTTTTTGAGCCGCAAATCGGCGTCATAGTGAAGAATGCGACCGCGACCTCGATGGTCGTCCTTGGGATCATTGAGCAACGTACAGCCGACGACGACGTCCCCTCGGGCGAAGGGCATTTTGGCCACGTTCGTCTCGGTGGTCGGTGCTTCGCGGATGAGCGCGCCGAAGGGCAACGCACCGAGACCTGCAAGAACATGACGGCGCTGCATGGGCGGCGATTTATTTTTTGACATTTTCCCAGGTGGACTTCGCGCTCGACGACGGCGGGAGTCTTCCGCAGTGCAGGCCGGCATCGACCATCAGCACCTCCCCTGTGACGACGCTGGCGCCCTCGAGGAACCATACGAGGGTTTCGGCGATCTGCTCTGCGGTGGGCACCACCTGCAGCGGCACCATGGCGGCTGCGTTGACGAGAAAGGCCTGATACTGCTCGGGAGTCATGCCGCCCTGCAGCCATCGTGTCTGGATGGCGCCCGGTGCCACGGCGTTGATCCGGATCTCCGGACCGAGCACGAGTGACAGCGACTGCGTCAGCATGTTGAGCGCAGCCTTGCTGGCGGCATACGCCATCGAGGAGGCAATGCCGGTGATGCCTCCGATCGAAGAATTGTTGACGATGGCACCGCGCCCCTGTTGTTTCATGTACGGCGCGACAGCGCGAACCATCTGATACGCACCGACGACGTTGACCTTGTAGATCGCGAGAAAATCGTCACCGGTGAGACCGTCGAGATTTTCATAGGGGTTGAATTTCGTCTTGGCAGCATTGTTGATCAGATAATCGATACGACCCCACTTATCGATGGCGGCCTTGGCCATCGCCTGACACGCCGACTCTTCGGCGACGTCGCCTTGGAAGACCAGAGTCTCCGCACCTTTCGCCTCACATTGTCTTGCGGTCTCGTGGGCCTCGGTTTCGCTACGTGTGTAGTTGATGACGACGTGGCAGCCTCGATCGGCCAGCATGAGTGCGGCAGCGGCGCCGACGCCGGTGGCCGAGCCGGTGATGATGGCGACCTTGCGTGAAGAGGACATGGTGACTCCGAAGTGGTCCGGGGATACCGGCTCGATCATGCCGATTCGCAGGCTGCGGGGGGAACCACTCGGGGCTGGCTGTCCGATGTAAGGTCAGTGGTTTCCACCAAGGGCCTCGCCTATGGCCCCGGCCGGGCCAGGGCGGTTAGGCTGTGGCATCGTCGGGGCCGACAGGCCGAACGGGGGCAATCATGGCATTCAAGGATATGCGCGAGTTCCTCGCGATGCTCGAGCGCGAAGGACAACTGAAGAACATCGATGTACCGCTCAACGGCCGTCGGGAAACCAACGAGCTGCAGGCTCTGATGCACTATGTCTGTAGTCAAGATGGTCCGGCGCTGATGCTGAACAACGTCGATGCCATCAACACGAAGGACGTGCCCATCCTCTTCAATCCTTTTGGCACTCGCGAGCGTACGGCGATGACCATCGGTTTTCGCGATTGGCGCGAAGCCAAGTTGCACCACTCCGAAGTACTTGCCGATCCCGCTCGCTGGCATGCTCCCAAGGTCATCGACAAGTCCAAAGCGCCTTGCAAAGAGGTGATCATCAAGGGCGATGACGTATCGCTCGACAAGCAAATCCCCCACGTGTGGTTCGGCAAAGAGGGCCCGGCGTACATCACGAACGCCATGACGTTTTCCAAAGACCCTGAGACGGGCGGGCGCAACTGCGGCTGGTATCGATTCACCCAATTCCTCGATGCCACTCATCCGCAAGGGGGTAGCTACAAGCCCGAACGTGCAAAAACCGATCTGGCTGCATTTTATTGGTGGAACCCGCCGTTCTCCGATATCGGGCGACACACCTTCAAAGCCTCTCAGATGGGCAAGCGTCTCGAGGTTGCGATCGCCGGCGTATGCGACCCGGCGTTGCATCTCGCATCCGCCACGGGTGTGCCCTTCAATGTCGATGAAACGGCGTTCGCTGGCGGTCTGCGCGGCTCACCGGTCGAAATGGTGCGTTGTGAAACCGTCGATCTCGAAGTGCCCGCCAGCGCCGAGTGGGTACTCGAGGGTGAGGTCATCACGGACGAGCTCGAAGCAATCGGTTGGCACTCGAACCCTGTCGGCTATTACGACCGAGTGCAGGTATTTCCGATCGTGCGCATCAAATGCATCACGCACCGGAAGAATCCCATCTGGCACGCCACGATGGAGATGGTGCCTCCGTTCGATCACAACTACATCGCGTTGTTGCCGGTCGAGGGCGAAGTGCTCTCCGATTTGCGCAAAAAGATTCCGGAAGTGCATGACGTCGCGGTCACGCCGAACATGTGTTACGTCGTACAGCTGTCGGTCGACGGTTGGCGTAAACCGCATCCCAACTTCGGCAAATACGTCATCCATGCGGTGTGGGGATCGGCGGGTCGCTGGGGAAGAACCGCCAAGCTCGTCATCGTCGTCGGGCCGGACGTCGACCCTTACGATCTCAAGCAGGTCGAGTGGGCCATGATGACCCGTTGGCAGCCGGTCAAGGATTCGATCATCCAAGCCGACGGCATCCCGATGATCCTCGATCCGTCTTGCGAGAAGTCCCCGCAGTTCGGCGCTTTCCGCTCCGATCAGATGGGCATCGACGCGACGATCAAAATTCCGGAGCGGTTCACCGAGTATCCGGAGGTTTCGAAAGCCGATCCAGCACAGGTGGCGGAGATCGCGAAGAAACTCGCTGGCATCATTTGACCTCGTCGAGCGAACGTTTCGGGAGGGATTACTACCGGCGCTTCTACCGCGACGGTCGGACCTCCGTGACCTCACGCGCCGAGATGGTGGCACGCGCCAATTTGATCGCGGCGTACACGCGGCATATCGGTTGTCCGGTGTCGAGCATCCTCGATGCGGGTTGCGGACTCGGTCTGATGCGCGAGCCTTTGCTGCGCGCATTGCCTGGCGCCACATACGTCGGGCTCGAGTACAGCGAATATCTTTGTGACCGTTACGGTTGGGTGCAGGGCAGTCTCGCGTCCTACCGCCCTCGAAAACCCTTCGATCTCGTCGTCTGTTTCGACGTTCTGCAGTATCTCGATGACGAGTCGGCCGAGAAAGCGATGCGAAACTTTGCGAGGCTTTGTCGGGGCGTGCTGTTTTTCAGCGCGCTGACGCGACGGGATTGGCGCGAAAACGCCGATCAGTCACGTACCGATCGTGATGTGACCATGCGTACTGGAGCGTGGTATCGAAAGCGGCTCTCCAGAAACTTCCGCCCGGTCGGCGCGGGGTTCTGGATTCGCCGCAGCGCGCCGCTCGTGACTTGGGAGCTGGAGTCGGCGTGATCATCCGTCCGCGAGGCAGCGCTCAGAGCAGCGCGCCTGAGGACTCCGGCTGATTGCCGCGGGCGATGTTCTTCGGCTCGTGACCCTCTGGCGGAATCAACTTGTACACCACGGGTGTGACGAGTCGCGCGAGCAGTGTCGAGGTGATGAGACCTCCGATGATCACCCAAGCCATGGGTGAATAAAGACCGCTGTTCTGCGCAGCGAGCGGCAACAACCCGCCGATGGCCGTGGCCGAGGTCAGCAAGATCGGCAAGAAACGGATTTCGCCAGCTTGTTCGATGGCTTCATCGAGTGGCACGCCTTCTTCACGCAACTGGTTGGTGAAGTCGACGAGCAAGATCGAGTTCTTGATTTCGATTCCGATCAGGGCGATGAAACCAATGGCCGCCGTGAAAGAAATATCGTTCTTGGTCAGCAACAACATCAACATGCCACCGAAGATTCCGAGCGGAACCACGGTGAGTACGATCAAGGTCGAGCGGAAGCTGCCGAATTCGAGCACCAGCACGGCGAAGATGCCGAACAGCGCCACGATGATGGCCGTTCCGATACCGCCGAAGGCATCCGCACCCGCCTCGGCGTCACCGCCAAGGACATAGCGATAACCCCGCGGCCATTCCATGTCATCCAGTCGACTCACGACGGCCGCCGTCACTTTCCCGGTATTTTCGCCTCGCTGTACGTCGGAGTTGATGGTGACCGCACGCTGTCGGTCGTATCGCGAGATCAAAACCGGGGCAGGTTCGAACTCGATCGACGCCACCTGCGACAAGGGCAAGGATTCGCCGGTGACGCTGATCACACGCGCCGCTTCGATGGCCTCGAGTGACGGTCTGCCTTCGAGCGGTGTACGCACGACGATCGGATACTGCTCACCATCGATATCTTTGTATGTCCCGGCGGGTAATCCGGAAATAGCCAGACGCATGGCACGATCGATCTCCACGGCAGGCACGCCGAGCAGTGCCGCCTTCGCCGTGTCCGCTTCGATCTTGATATTGGTTCGCGGGAACTTGAGCGGATTGCGAACGTCTCGAGTACCGGGCGTGTCTTCGATCAAGCGCTCGATCTGGCCCGCGAGCCGATCGAGCACTTCGATGTCGGGCCCGACGATTCGGACCGCGATCGGAGCCGATACCGGCGGACCATTAACGAACTCGCGCACCGAGATCCGAGCACCCGGATACCCGTCTAGCCGAGAACGAAGCTCATCGATCTGCTTCGGCGTGCGACGGGTGTCGTATTTATCGAGCACCACGAAGACCTCGGCGTAAGACGACGTCTCGCTTCGCTGGATGTGGTTGTAATACACCTGCGGGTTGCCGCGCCCGATATTCGTGAACACCGAACGCACGCCCGGCATTTTTCGAATTTCGGTTTCAACGAATTGCGCCGCTTTGTCAGTCGCGGAAAAGCTCGTTCCCGTCGGCGTCTCGACCTGAACCAGAAAAATCGGTGTATCCGCTTTCGGAAAGAGGCTGGAGCCAAGCACGGGGACGAGCAGTGCCGACAACAGCAACGAACCGCCGATCGCCGCCACCACGGTCGCTTTCGGACGCGCCAGGCAGTAGTGCAGCGCCGGGCGGTAATAGCGATGGATGCCATCCATGATTCGCTGAAGCAAGCGGTTCGAGTGCCCGACATCGTCGGCCGGCAACATGCGGCTCGCGAGAAACGGAATGATGAACAGGGCGATCAACAGCGAACCGACGATCGTGGCCACGACCGTCGTCGGTAGCACACGGATGAACTTTCCGGAGTTGCCGGGAAGCGCCATGAGCGGAAGGAAAGCGAAGATCAGGGTAGCCGTGCACCCGAGGATCGCCACGAAAATTTGACGGGTTCCGGCCACCGCGGCGCGGACTCGGTCGTAGCCCATACGCAGATGGCGAGAGATGTTCTCCACGGCGACGATCGAGTCGTCGACCAACAGCCCGAGCGCCACCACGAATCCTGCGATCGATAACTGATTGAGCGAATAGCCCAAAAAATAGAGCACGGTCAGACCGAAGGCGAGCGATAGCGGAATCGAGATCATGACGATGCTCGCCGCACGCAGACCGAGCGGCAGCAGCGTGATCAGCACCAAGCCGATCGCGATCATGAAATCGATATAAAGCCGATCGAGACGCTTTTTCACATTCCTGGATTGGTCGAAACCGAGCTCAAGCGTCACGCGCTTCGGCAGTCCCGCCTGATAACGCTCGACCACCTGATCGATGGCCTTGCGTACCTCGAGGATGTTCTGGCCCTCTTTCATGTTCGCGGTGACGAACACCGCGCGTCGATCGTTGTATCGACCGATATGACCCCACTGGCCTTCATCCCAGCGGATCTCGGCGATATCGCGCAGTCGAAGGGTACGACCGTCCGCGGCATTCACCACGGTGTCACCGATCTGCTCGAGATCCTGGTAGGACCCGGTGGCCTTCACCGAAAAGCTGCGCGGCCCGATGTCCACCACGCCCGCGGGAATATTCGCGTTCTCGCTTTCGATCGCCTGAATGATTCGCGTAGGAGTGATGCGCAGATCGGCGAGTCGTCGCGTGTCGATTTCGATGCGTAACTCTCGTGGCGGATAGGCCCAACTCTCCGAAGACCGCACCCCTGGAACGCCCTTGAGCGCATCTTTGAGGGTCCGCGCATGGCTCTGCAGTTCTCTATAAGGCGCGTCTTCCGATATCAAGGCGTACTGGACGATGTTGACGAGGCCTGGACTGAACTTCCTGATGCGGATCTCGCGTACTTCGGCAGGAAACCCAGGCCTCAAGGAATTGAGCTCCCGGATGATCTCTTCGTACTTCCGGTCAGGGTCGGTGAATGCCTGAAACTCGATGATGGTGAACGCGATACCGTCGGCGACGATGCTCTCCAGTTGCCTGACGTCATCCAGCTCGGCGAGTCGATCCTCGAGTGGTTTGGCCACGAGACGCTCGAGATCCTTCGGATCTCCGCCCGGCATGATCGTCGAGATTTCGAAGCCCGAAATTTTGAACGACGGATCTTCCTCCCGAGGAACCGAGAGGAAGCTGTAGAAACCAAGGACCACCAGACAGAAAAACACGACCAGCGTGAACTGGTAGCGCTTGATCGGAAATTCGAGAATCGGAGTGGCCATGAGGACTCAGCGAGCGACGGCAGCGGCCGCCGCTGCACCCGACGTACCGTCGACGACCCGAATGCGCTCGCCATCCACGAGGTACAGCGAACCTTCTGTCACCACTCGCTCGCCGGGTTTGAGCCCCTCTGCGAGAGCGACGTTTTCATCCTTGATAAAACCCACTCGAACCAAACGCTTGCGCGCCGTCGTCCCATCGACGACGAAGACGCTGGCGGTCCGCCCTTCGCCCTCGACGATGGCGCTCACCGGTACATACGTGAACGGTGTGGAGTCCGTTTGCGCAGGCTCGATCGTCACGTTCGCGACGAGACCGCTGGCGAGACGAATATCGGCCACGGGATCGAGTCGAACCTGAGCCGGAAACAGACCGGTACGCGGATCGGCAGCCGAGGAGACTTCGCTGACTGCGCCTTTGATTTCGATGCCCGGATAAGCATCGAGACGGATGCGCGCGGCATCACCAGTCTTGATCCGGACGATATCGCGGTCGGCGAGCGCAAACCTCAGCACGTAGCCGCGGTCTGCACTGCCGAGAATCACGACAGGCTGGCCCGGAGGCACGAGCTCTCGCTCTTCGACCAACTTGCGCAACACGACTCCGTCACGGGGTGCGGTGATCCGCGAGTAGCCGAGGTTGAAGCGTGCGGCATCGCGGCCGGCACGCGCGACCGCCGCTTGTGTGCGCAGGTTCTGCAAGGCCTCGAGACTGATGACTTGATCGGCGTACAGGCGTTCACCACGTTCGAGGTCGCGCTCCGCTTTCTGCGCCATCTGCAGGGCCTGCTCGGCTTGCGCCTGAATCTCCGTGAGCTCGAGCTCTGCGAGCAGCGCACCCTTGCGAACGATCGCACCTTCCTGGACGGCGATGCGACGAACGATTCCGCCTGTCTTGAACGACAAACGCATTTCGTCTTGTGCGCCGATGAGTCCATTCGATTCGATCGGCGCCGACGCCGAACCGGCAGTCGCTGCGGCCGCCCGCACGGGTGTTTCGATGACCGCATCGTTATCCGATCCTTTGCTGCAGCCGACCATCAATGACGTGACCATCAGCAACAACGGGAGCGCGGTCTTCATGTCGTAGGTCTTCACGGTAGGGTCGCTCCAGTGGAGTAATCGAGTTCTGCCTGGCGCGCGAGCAATTCGAAGCGCACGGCGTTGAGATTGAGTTCTGCGGCGGTCAGCGTGGTGCGAGAGTCGAGAAACTCCACTTGGCTGATCACGCCTTCGTCACGCTTTCGACCGGCGATACGGAATGCTGCGCGCGCAGCCTCTGCTCGTGCTTCAGCCGTTCTCAGCGAGGCCTCGCTTGCTTGCAGTCGATCCAAGGCTTGCTGCACTTCGAGACGAATTTGCTGTGCGGCTTGTTCGCGCTGAAGTTCGGCCTGGCGTTGCGCGACGCGTGCTTGGCGCACTTCGGCGCGCCGGCTGCCGCCATCGAAGAGCGTCCAATTGAGCAATACCGAAACAGTCGCGAAATTCCGACCTCGGCCGAAAGCGTACTCCTCGCCTTGGGAACCGCCGTCGATACCAAGCGCAATCGAAGGTTTTCTCGCCGCCTTGGCCGCATCGACTTGAGCGTTGGCTGCGCGAACGGTGCGTTCGAGCTGTGCGAACTCGGGGCGGCGCGCCACGGCTGCATCACGCAACACGGACAGATCCGCCACGGCGCTCGAGATCTCGCTGGAGGCATCGGCCAATTCGAGCGTCGAGTCGAGGGGTCGGTTCAACAAAAAATTGACGTAACTCGCGGCTTGATCCCGGACATTTCGCGCTTCGGTGAGTTGCTGTTCGACCGCCAGCAACTCGGCCTGCGCCCGAAGTACCTGGTCTTGCGTGATCTTCCCGTTGCGGAACAGCGATTCGTTGATACGAAGATTTTCAGCGAGCAGGCTGCGACTCGCCTTGATCAGTCGGGCGCCGCGACTTGCACGAAGCCAATCGACGTACCCCACCGTGATATCGCGACGCAGCCGGCCGATGAGGGCCTGACGCGCAAACTCGCTGGCTTCGAGCAACGAGCGTCTCGCGCGGACTGCAGCGGGAATCGCTGGCACATAGAGGGGCTGCCGAATACTGAGTCGAGTCTCCTGCTCCTCTTCGCGCTGCAACAAAAATCGGGGGTCCTCGATGGTGCCGAATCTCGGTGCTTTGCCATCCGCAATCAATAATTCATTGAGCGTCAGGTAGACCGGATTCAGCGCGGCACCGGTGGGCAGGGTGATTTCACGCCCGCCCTCTGCACGCGTGTAGCGTGTGCCGATTGTGGCCTCGGGAAAGAACTTCCCGCGAGCCGCATCGAGAGCCGCCTGGCTACGCTCGACTTCCAGCGTCGCCGATTGCAACGCAAGGTTCGAGGCGATACCGGCGCGAACATATTCCTCGATGACGGCCGTTACGGGACGAGCATTCGCCGTGTCCATGAGCGTGCCAGCGTCTCGGGTGGGACCGCTCTGCGCCGAAGCGACGACCATCGCGCCGAAAGTAAAGGCTGCGAACCCGATCAGAACGGTGGGGGCCACTCTTTGCATGGCTTCAGGCTCGGGCCGACTGACCGAGCGACATCGCATCGAGCGCCAGTCGGAAGCCGTGCTCGATCAAAGATTCTGCCGACACGCCGGCGCGCTGCAGTCCGCCGATCTTGTGCATGGTCAATTGGATGATGCCGTGCATGAGACCCCACAGCGTGAAGCTCAGCAGTGCCGGGTTGCCGAGGTCGTTGCGGATCGAGCCATCTTTGAGCCCGTTCTCGATCGCGCGCATGAGTGAGGCATGCGGGCGCTCGCCGAACTTCAGAAATTCCTCGTAAGCGGGATCGAAGTCCCCGGTCGGTGAATGCGCTTCGAAATGCGCCAACACCTCGAAGCGCACCGGAAACTCGCGAGCAAAATTCACGTAGGCCCGGCCACAGGCTTCGACCTGCTCGAGCCCTTTGGTCGGCCGCGAGAGCACGTCGACGAATCGATCGTTCAATTGCTCGAGCGCCCGGATGGATACGGCGATCAGCAGATCGGCCTTGTCGCGAAAATAGACGTACACCAGCGCGCGAGAGAGGCGAGCCTTGCGGGCGACCTGATCCATGGTCATCGCCTCGATCCCCACGACACTCGCGATGGCCTCGGCGGCATCGAGAATCTCGAGGCGTCGTCGTTCCTTTTCTTCCAGGCGGCGTTCGGCGAGGTAACTCATGACCCGTACAGTGCCGAATCGATTGACACAATGTCAATTACTGGACATTTGTTTTTCTATTAGACGTCTGTCATCCCACAAACCAGGCTTTGAGTAGCCAAAAAACTGCCATTCCGACGCTAATTGTCGCGATCATGCAGCGACTTGTCGCGAAAACGACGGCAGCGACGATACCGGCAACCCATCTTGGGTTCTCTAGCGTGAGATTCAGGGTATTTCCGACGAATACGAGGTCTGGCGCGATGATCGCGGCGAGCGCACAGGCGGGGGCGAACCGCAGTGCCGCATCGAAAGACGGTGGGATCTGCAGCTTGGCTCCGAGCAGGTGGGGACCCGAGCGAGTCACCAGGGTGGCCGCAGTGATACCCAAGATGACCCACCAGACATAGGGCTCGATCATGCGGCACCTCGGCGTCGCTCGACGAAGAACGCAGTGACGACCCCGAACACAATGCCAAGGGGCAGCCCCAACCGGAGCGGCAGGTTGTGAGCCATCACGGAGGTGACTGCGGCCACGACCGCCCCGGCAAGCACAGGCCAATGACGACAGAGCGGCACGAGCAGCGCAACGAGCGTCAGCGTGCCCGCGAGTTCGAGGCCCCAAGACATGGGTATCCCGGTGGCAGCGACGATGCCGATGATCGACGACACCTGCCACCACATCCAGTTGCAGCACGCGCCGCCGAAGTAATAGGCGGCACGCTGCGGATAGTGGGGCTCGCGCTCGAGCAGGGCCGAAAACCGCGCGAACATGATGTCCCCGACCAGGAATCCCAGTCCTATCCGCTTGCCCATCGAGAGTCCCGCCAGATGCGAGCGCATCATCACGCTGTAGACGACGAAGCGGAGATTTACGATCACGGCGGTGACGAAGATGAGCCAGATCGGTGCGAAAGAGGCCATCAGGGGGAGCGCTGCAAGCTGCGCGCTACCGGCATAGGCGATGAGGCTGAGCGCGATCGCCTCCGGCACGTTCAGACCGGATTTCACCATCGCGACACCGGTCACGAGGCCCCATGCGAATACGCCGGGAGCGGCGGGCATCAACTCGCGAACGCCCTGACGGAACGCTGCGCGCGGCGAGATCGCCGCAGCACCGATGGCGGAGGGGTCAGACAAGATCGATCGCGTGGGTTTTGAGATCGGCGAGGGCCACGACCTGCAGCGCTCGACGATGGGTCGCCTTGAGGCTGACCTTGGGCGCGCAGCCCGCCTCGAAGGCCTCCTGCCAGCGAGCGGCGCAGAGGCACCAGCGGTCACCTGGCTGGAGCCCGGGGAAACCGAATTCCGGCCTCGGCGTCGACAGGTCGTTGCCGCGCGATCGCGAGAACTCGAGGAACTCCGCAGTCATCACGGCGCAGACGGTGTGGGAACCCGTATCCGACGCATCGGTCTCGCAGCAGCCGCTGCGGAACCAGCCCGTCTTGGGCGAATGGCTGCAGTCGGCGAGGGGGTCGCCGAACACGTTGACTTGCCTGTTTTGACCGTCGCCGCTGCCGTCCATGGTGGGACGAAGGGTACCTGAAACCCATCGGGCAAATGAGAATGATCCGCAATTGCATACAGAGGGTGGGCTGTCGGATACTTTGCCCATGGGCGATTCGATCCACCCCCCGAGGACCCTTTCCGGCCTGAAGGCTGGGCAGTCGGCCGTGGTCGATCGCATCGATGCCGACGATCTCTTGGCTCGGCGGTTGCTCGAGATCGGTTTTTTCCCTGGTGCGAGTGTCGAGTTGGTGGCTGCCATGTGGCCTGCTCAGGATCCGCTCGCCGTCCGGGTGGGTGGCGCCACCTTCGCGTTGCGCCGACAGGAAGCCGAGCGGGTGAAGCTCCGATGACCACCACCGACCTGCGTATCGCCCTCGTCGGCTTGCCCAATTGTGGCAAGACCGCGCTCTTCAATCGGATGACGGGTAGCCGCCAAAAGGTCGCGAACTATCCCGGCGTCACCGTCGAAAGAAAGGAGGGGTATTACAAATCCGCTTCGGGTCGCCGCTATCGACTGCTCGATCTACCGGGAACCTATAGCCTCACGCCGACCACGCTCGATGAAGCCATCACCCGCGATATCGCACTCGGTCGACTCGCATCCGAGCCGCGACCCGAGACGATCGTGTTGGTCGCCGATGCGACTCATCTTCCGCTTTCGCTGCGACTCGCGCTCGAGGTGAAGCAACTCGGCCTGCCGATGATCGTGGTACTCAACATGACCGATCTCGCGCGCAAGCGCGGCTACTCCATCGATTGCGACCGCTTGTCGAAAGAACTGGGTGCACCGGTGATCGAAACGGTGGCGGTCGCGCGCGGTGGTGCCGATGGACTGATCCATCATCTCGACAGCTTGCCTTCCGATTCCCCGACGACGCTCTCGACGACGGAATGGCGCGAGCCCTCGGCAGAGGACGTGCAGCAGACACACGCCGAAGCGGCACGAATTCTTGCGGCGTCCGGCTATCGGGAGCCCGCGCGCAGCGAGTTCGTTGCAGTGGCCGACCGTGTCTTGCTGCACCCGTTGCTCGGGTTGCTCGTCCTGGGCACGCTTCTTTTCTTTGTCTTCCAAGCCGTGTTCAGCTGGGCGGCTCTACCCATGGATCTCATCGATGCGGGCATGGCCTCGCTCGGAGAGTGGGTGAGGGGCAACCTGCCCGATGGACCGCTGCGTAGCCTGCTCGCCGACGGCATCATCGCGGGTGTCGGCAGCGTCATCATCTTTTTGCCGCAGATCATCATCTTGTTCGCGTTCATCCTCGCGCTCGAGGACAGCGGCTATTTGCCGAGAGCCGCCTATCTTCTCGATCGGGTGATGGGCTCTGTCGGGCTTTCCGGACGTGCCTTCATTCCGTTGCTGTCGTCGTTCGCCTGCGCGATCCCGGGCATCATGGCGACTCGGACGATCCCGAGTTTGCGCGATCGTCTTGCGACCATCATGGTTGCGCCGCTCATGACCTGCTCGGCCCGGCTGCCGGTCTATGCGCTGCTCATCGCCGCATTCATTCCGGATCGTGATGTCGGCGGATTCAATCTGCAGGGCGTGGTGCTGTTTGCGCTGTACTTTGCGGGGGTAGCCGGGGCACTGCTCGTCGCTTGGGTACTCAAAAAATTCCGCGGGGGTGACGACACGCATCTGCTGATGCTCGAGCTTCCCGACTATCAATGGCCACGTCTCGGCAACCTGGCTTTCGGGCTATGGGAGCGTGCACGCCTATTTTTGGCTCGAGCCGGCGGCATCATCCTCGCGCTCATGGTGGTGCTGTGGTTCCTCTCCACTTATCCGGCTCCACCGGCGGGGGCCACGGGTCCGGCGATCGAATACAGTTTTGCCGGTCAGCTGGGGCAAGCACTGGCCGTGGTGCTCGCGCCGATCGGCTTCAACTGGCAGATCTCCGTCGCCTTGATTCCCGGACTCGCAGCCCGCGAGGTCGCCGTGGGAGCGCTCGGTACGGTCTACGCGTTGTCGGGTGACGAAGAGGTGGTTTCCACGGCGTTATCCACGGTAATCGCGAGCCAATGGAGCCTGGCGACGGGCCTCTCGCTGCTCGCCTGGTACGTTTTCGCACCGCAGTGCCTGGCCACGCTTGCCGTCGTGAAGCGGGAGACCAACAGTTGGCGGTATCCTCTCATCATGACGGTGTACCTCTTTGGACTCGCCTATCTCGCCGCGTTTGCGACCTATCGAATCGCCCTGTGGTTCTCGGTCGGGTGATGACGATGCAGCACGACCTCTGGCAGCAGTTGATCGTCGCGCTGATCGTGATCGGATCCTCGTTCCACGTGTTCTGGTCCGTCTCCGGGCAGGCCTGGCGATTACGCCTCGTCAGAGTGGCCTATCGTGTACTGCCTCCCTTTCGAGACTCCCTCGATCGAGTTCGTCAGCGACTCGAGTCTCCCGTCGGCTGTTCTGCCTGCCGCAGCGGTTCGAAATGATCGGTCGCTCGCCGATTTTGGCGGGACTGTTGATGCTCGTTGCATCGCTGACCGTGATGTCTCCGGCAGCTCCCGCACAAACGATCACGATCCGCGACGATACGGGAGCGACGCTCCGTCTCACCACGCCTGCTCGTCGTATCGTGAGCCTCGCGCCAGGAGCCACCGAGATGCTGTTTGCCGCGGGTGCCGGAGATCGTGTGCTGGCCACCGTGACGGGCTCGGACGAGCCCGAGGCCGCCAAAAAAATCGAGCGTATCGGCGATGCCAACGCGCTGGTGTTCGATCGTCTCATCGCGCTCAAACCGGACGCGGTCGTGGTGTGGAAAGACCTCACCAACGAGCTCATCATCGACAGCCTCGTCAACAAGCTCAAGCTGAACGTCTATTACGTGAGCGTTCGTACGCTCGACGACATCCCGCGTTCTGTTCGTCGACTCGGTGTGCTTACCGGAACTTCTGCAATCGCGGACCAGGCTGCGCGCTCGATGGAGTCTGACATTGCAGCGCTCCCGAAGAAAACACCGTCCGGCCGTCGCCCGCTCGATGTCTTCTTCATGATCTGGGACGTGCCGCTCTACACGGTGGGAAGCCGAAATGTCGTGTCCGACGCGCTGCGTCGTTGTGGTGCCCGAAATCTTTATGACGATATCGACTTTCCCTCGCCGGTCGTCGAGTTCGAGGACATCAAAAAGCGCAATCCGGATGTGATCCTGATGTCGGCGCCGCCGATCACCGCCCGAGACTGGCGTGAACGTTGGGCGCGATTTCCTTCGGTCAAAGCGGTTGCCAACAAGCAAGTGCTCACTTTCTCCGATGTCCGCCTCACCCGCATGGGACCGAGCGCGATCGACTCCGTACCGGGGCTATGCCAGCAGCTCGATAGAGTTCCTCGATGACACAACTGAACCGCGGTCTTGGCCTGTCGGCGGGCATCGCCATCAACGTGGCGAACGTCATCGGAACCGGGGTATTTCTAAAGACTCGCGTCATGACCTGCAACGTCGACGATCCGTTGATCGTCATGGCGGTGTGGGCGGCGGCGGGCATCCTCTCTCTTCTGGGTGCATTCTGTTACGCAGAGCTCGCCTCCATGATGCCCGCTGCAGGGGGCGATTACGTTTTCCTCCGCAAGGCTTATGGTCGTTTGACGAGCTTTCTCTACGGCTGGACGGTCTTCGCCATCATGAAGACGGGTTCCCAGGCTGCACTCGCCGTGGGCTTCGCCATATTTTTGAACACCGCTCTTGGTGGGGCGCTCGACTCCACGTGGCTCACGCTGCCTCTCGGGGGTGGCATCGAGGTGCCAGGCATCACGATTTTCGCTCTCGGCGCCTTGTGGGTCGTCACGTTCTTCAATTGCGCGTCAGTGACGGCGACGGGCGGGGCTGCGACCTTGCTCACGATCCTCAAAGTATTGACCGTCGTCGGCGTCGGTGTGGGCGCCTTCGCGTTCGGTAGCGGCGACTTTGGTAATTTCTCGGGCTCCGCCTCGGGTGGTACGTGCGAGGGTGTCGAAGCGAGCGCGATGGGCGGTATCGCCGGCATCGGCGCAGCGATGCTCGGAGCGCTGTGGGCCTACGATGGTTGGAACAACGTCGCGCCTCTTTGCGGCGAAGTGAAAGATCCGCAACGCAATCTGCCGCGTATGTTCATCTGGGGCACGCTGCTCGTGATCGTGCTTTACGTCGGCGTGAACGCGGCCTATTTCTATGTGCTGTCGCCATCTGATGTGGCCAGTGTGTCGGCGACATCCTCGGTGGCGACCGAGGTGCTTGCGTCATTCGCAGGTCCTTTCGCGGTGACGTTCATGGCGGCGGCACTCATGCTGTCGTCGCTGGGCTCTCTGCATTCATCGATCCTCGCCAATTCTCGGGTGCCCTACGCCATGGCAGCCGACGGCATGTTCTTCAAGCCACTTGCCAAATTGTCGCCGCGTACCCGTGTGCCGGTGAATGCGGTCCTCGCCCAGGCAGGGTGGGCGAGCGTGCTCGCGATATCCGGAACCTTCGATACGCTGACCGATTCGGTCGTATTCGCGTCCTGTCTTTTTTATGCGCTGAGCGCCGCGGCGGTCATCATCTTCAGGATGCGCGAACCCGACCTGCCAAGACCCTTCAGAACCTGGGGCTATCCGTTCACGCCGGTGATCTTCGTGTTGGTTTCGGTGGCACTCCTCGCGAGTGCACTGTACGCCACACCGAAGCAGGCGCTGCTCGGCGTGGGCGTCATCGCGCTCGGCGTGCCGTTCTACTTCTATTGGTCGCGGCAGGTCGAAGCGCGCGCTGCGCAAGAGTAAGCGTCAGTCGCGGAAGTTGTCGAAAGACAGCGGGCGATCGAATTTTTCGTTTCGAAGCAAGGCGATCGCTGCTTGCAGATCGTCGCGCTGCTTTCCGGTGATCCGTACTTTGTCGCCGTGGATTCCGGCCTGCACCTTGATCTTCGAGTCCTTGACCAGCTTGACGATCTTCTTGCCACAGTCCTGATCGATACCATGACGCAGCACGACGTCCTGGCGTGCCTCGGCAAGGTTGGTCTGCGCGTCTTTGACATCGAGGCACGCGATGTCGATGCCTCGTTTGGTGAGTTTGAGTTTCAGGATGTCGAGCATCTGCTTCAGATGAAACTCGACTTCGCCACGCACCTCGACGGTGAAGTCCTTCTCGCGCAATACGAACTTGCAGGCCGTGCCCTTGAAGTCGAAGCGCTGCGACAACTCGCGATTGGCTTGATCCACCGCATTGGTGAGCTCGTGAGCATCAATTTCGGAGACGGCATCGAAAGAGGGCATGGCAGGGTTCCGTCAGATTTTGGGTAGGGGCAGGGGTGGCGGCGGCGTTTCGGCCAAGAGCGAGTCCAGGGTCTGCGTGAAGTCAGTCACCAATTTTTCGTAATGCTGTCCCGTCGCAGGCCCCGAGAAACCCGTATGGATCTTGCGTACCTTGCCTTGCCGATCCACGAAGATCGTCGTCGGGAACGCAAATACGCCGTTGAGCTGCGGCAGCTTGGAGGCGGCGTCGTCCTTGTCGGAGGTTCCGGCGATCAGCGTCGTGTACTCGATGCCGTAGCGACGACGGAAGCGATCGGTCGCATCCGCTGCACGCTTGAAGTCGCCAAACTGCTCGAACATGAGGGAGATCACCTCGAATCCTTCGGCGCGTCGTTCGCGGTACAGGTTTGCGAGGAAAGCGGCCTCGTCGTGACAGTTCGGACACCAGCTGCCCGCGAGCGTCACGATGACGACCTTGCCGTGGAAGAAGGGATCTTTGATCGAGATGAGATGTCCGGCGAGATCCGGAAAACGAAAGTCGAGGCGATCAGCCTTGCCGACCAGTTTGGTTGCATTTTCCGCATCACCCAGCGAGGCGCTGTCGTCCCGGCGGGCCACGAAGCTGTCTTCGAACGCCGTCCCCGACCAGAACTTGCCGCGCAGAGACCCATCGTCTTGCAGCGTTCCTTTGTAGAGAAAGACGTGCCCGCCATCGAACTTGGAGAGGCGGAGTTCGCCGTCAATGAATTCACCGTCGAGGAATCGATGATCTCCGGTGGGGGTCATGACGGTGCCGGTGACCCCGGGCCCTTGCTGCTCGAACTCACCGACGGCAGGCGACGTTTTGTCTCCTTCACCGAACGTAAACGCCCAACGCCCTCCGATCGGCGTTCCGGAGTTCTCGTCTGCTCGTGGCGTTGAGCTCGGCGCGGAGAAACGCCAGGCTTGGCCATGCGTCGCAACAAACGGAATGAGCTGCAGTTTGCCCCCTGCCTTAACCATCGTGAGCGTACCTTGCAGTAGGCCATCTTCCATCTTCGCGACGATCTTGTTTTCGAACCCGGGCATCAGCATCGTGACTTCGTCGTCTTGGACGGTTATTTCGGTCACGTCGACGCGACTCGGACCATTGATCAGCGTGACGACGGGCTTCCCATCTTTAGCCGCCACGGACATCCCGAAGGGCAGTTCGCCACCCGGCACCTGCAGTACGGCGCGCCACGGACCGACACGCAGCCCTTCGACCTCGGGGGTGGTATCACGTGAGCAAGCATTGAGCGTCATGAGAGCGACCAAGGGCAGTACGAAGCGGGAAGAGAGGGAAAACTTCATGCGCACATTATGTACGATAGGCGCATGGACGGCCTGTCCCCCGAATTCTGGCCCCTCGTCTTCGTCGGCTTTGCGGCGCAACTCATCGATGGGGCGCTCGGCATGGCCTATGGCATTTCGGCAAGCGCCTTCCTGACGACGATGGGACATCCGCCTGCTTTCGTGAGCGCTACCGTGCATGCAGCCGAGGTGGTCACGACCGGCGCTTCGGGGGTGTCGCACGCCTGGTTCAAAAATCTCGATCGAAAGATTTTCTTCAAGCTCGTTCTGCCCGGCATGGTCGGTGGAGCGGTCGGGGCGTGGTTGCTCGGCAATCTCGACGGCAATCTGCTCAAACCCTTTGTCTGGATCTACCTGCTGCTGACCGGAATTTTGTTGTTGCGACGTGCGTGGTCGCGCAGTGAACCTGGCCTCGCGCGTGCGCCAAGTCATGCGCTGGGCGGGGTAGCGGGCTTTCTCGATGCCATCGGTGGCGGAGGTTGGGGGACGGTGACGACACCCACGCTCATCGCTCGGGGAGTTCCGCCACGCTATGCGATCGGTACGACCAATGCGGCCGAGTTCTTCGTCACCCTCACCATTTCCATCACCTTTTTGTTCACCTTCGACTGGGACCGATTCGATCTCGTCATCGCCTTGCTGGGCGGGGGCGTGATCGCGGCGCCCGTCGGGGCTTGGGTCGCCAAGCATGTCCCACCTCGCGCTGCGATGATCGCCATTGGATTGCTGATCATCGGCCTGTCGATCAACGGGCTTATTTTGATCGCCCGTTGACGCGAATACGGCCCACAGGGATACTCTCCGACGTCATGAACACTGAGCGCTCCAAAACCGACTCTCGCGTTTGCCGCGACGTTCGTCGTTTGGGTTGGTGGCGACTCTCTTAAAGGAGAGGGCGCCGGCGCCGCTGTTCGATCAAACCAGCAAGAGGTTCAAGCCAGCAAACCCATCTCCGGATACCCTCCGGGATGGGTTTTTTCGTTTATGAAACCACCATTCGACATTTCCGGTGATCTCGATACACCGGTCTCCGCCTTCCTGAAGCTGCACGCGTTCAGGCCGACCTTTCTGCTCGAGAGCGTGGAGGGTGGCGAGCGTCTCGGGCGTTACTCGTTCATCGGCTTCGGCGATTCATCGTTCCAGTTTCGACTCGATGGCCGAGGTCAGTGGTTGGGAACCGAATGCAAACCCCTGCCTGCGGACCAAGCGCAGCTCCTCCATGCGTTGCGTGCAGCGCTCGCAAGTGCGCCTCGACCCACTGCGCCGGGGGCTGGGCCAGGTTTTCCTCTTGCCGGTGGCCTCGTCGGGTACTCCTCCTATGACGTCGTACGCTGGTTCGAGCGTTTGCGAGCGCGCCCCGTCGCCGCCTCTTCGGTACCCGACATGCATTACGTCGCGCCGTCGTCGCTGCTCGTGTTCGATCACCTGACCCGAGGAATTGCATTACTGCACTCGGGCAGCGAGGCCGAGCGTCAGTCGCTGCGACGGGAGGTGATCGCCGCGCTGCGAGGCGCTGTGCCAGCTCCGAAGATCTCCAGCGGCTTTTCTTTGGCGGAAGCCTCGATGTCGCAGGATCACTTCCTCGATGGCGTCGCCCGTACCAAGGAATACATCGCCTCGGGTGATGTGTATCAGCTCGTGCTGTCGGTGAGGTTTTCGGGGCGACACTCGGTCGATCCCTTCGATGCCTACCGCGCTCTGCGACTCATCAATCCCTCGCCCTACATGTATTACCTTGCGCTGGATGACATCAAAGTCGTGGGTTCTTCTCCAGAAGCGCTCGTGAAACTCTCGGGTGGACACGCGCAATTGAGGCCTATCGCCGGCACTCGTCCTCGGGCCGCCGATGATCAAGAAGATCGACGACGCGAACAGGAGCTCCTGGCAGACGCCAAAGAAAATGCCGAACACGTGATGCTTGTCGATCTGGCACGCAACGATTTGGGTCGTGTGGCTCGCGCAGGTTCGGTGCATGTCGATCCTTACCGCTCCATAGAGCGGTATAGCCACGTCATGCATATCGTGAGTGGCGTCCACGGCGAGCTTGCCGCCGGACGCGATGCGTTCGATTTGTTCGCGGCGGCATTTCCGGCCGGCACCTTGGTCGGTGCTCCCAAGGTTCGCGCCATGGAAATCATCGACGAGCTCGAGCCGGTACGTCGCGGTCTGTACGGCGGAACAGTCGGATATTTCGGAGCGCAAGGAGAGATGGATCAAGCCATCACTATCCGCACGCTCGTGTTCAGAGGTGACGAGTATTCCTACCAAGCCGGCGCCGGCATCGTGGCCGACAGTCACCCGCAAAGTGAATACGAGGAAGTCCTCGCAAAAAGCGCTTCGGCCGCCAGAGCCTTGCAGATGGCAGGAGAGGTGTCATGAGCGCCCGACTGCTCCTCATCGACAACTACGATTCTTTTACCTACAACTTGGTACAGGCATTTCTCATGGAGGGTGCCGAGGTCGATGTTCGCCGCAACGACGAGATCACGATCGAGCAGGCGTTGGCATCGAGGCCGACCCACGTCTGCATTTCACCAGGCCCTGGGACGCCCTATGACGCGGGAATTTCCATGGAGATCATCCGTGCCTTCGCGGGGCTCGTGCCCGTATTCGGTGTTTGCCTCGGTCATCAATCCATCACCGAAGTTTTCGGTGGCAAGGTCGTTCGTGCTGGAAGACTGATGCACGGCAAGACATCTCCCGTGACCCACGATGGACTCGGGCTCTTTTCCGGCATGAGCTCTCCCTGCCAAGTGGGTCGTTATCACTCGTTGATCGCCGAGCCGTCATCGCTACCGCCCGAGCTCCTCGTCACCGCCCGGACCGACCAAGGCGAGATCATGGGTGTGCGACATCGAGAGCTGATGGTCGAGGGTGTGCAGTTTCATCCCGAGAGCGTGCTGACTCCGGAAGGGCCCCTCTTGATGCGTAATTTCTTGACGCAGCAGGGAGGCCGACGATGAGCGGGCCTGAGAGTCTGCGTCCACTGCTCGAGCGCCTGCTCGACAGAAAAGATTTATCCGAGGATGAGGCCGGCAAGATTCTTATAGCGCTCGCCGATCCCTCGATGCCCGCCGCGTTGGGGGGTGCCCTGCTGGCTGCTTTACGCGCCAAAGGCGTGACGGGCGACGAACTTCGCGGTTTTGCAAAAGCGATGCGCGGCCTCGCTCGAAGACCCGATATCGCGGAGGGCCTTCGATCTCAGGCCATCGACATCGTCGGTACGGGCGGTGACGCATCGGGCAGCGTGAATATCTCGACGGGCTCCGCCTTGCTGAGCGCGGCTTGCGGCATTCCCGTCATCAAACACGGCAATCGGTCGATCTCGAGCAAGTCCGGTAGCGCCGACGTCCTCGAGAAGTTGGGGCTGCCTTTGCCGCTCGACGAGGCGCGCGCTGGAGAGTGTCTCGAGAGAACGGGCTTCACGTTTCTTTTTGCGCCGCACTATCACCCCGCGATGAAGTCCATCGCACCCGTACGCCAGGCCTTGGGTGTGCGTACGGTGTTCAACGTACTCGGACCGCTGACGAATCCCGCGGCCCCGCCGTTCGCGATCGTCGGCGCGTTCAACGAGGCCACTGCCGAATTGATGGCGACGGCCCTCTGCGGCATGCCAGGACTGACCCGCGCATGGGTCATACACGGTGCGAAGGGTTGGGACGAGCCCACGCCGTTGGGGCCCTTCATCGTTTTCGATGTGAGGTCGGGTCGTCTCGAGCGATCACAGCGCACTCCGGAGGATTACGGACTCGAGCGTTGCGATGTCGCAGCGCTTACAGGTGGCGATGCAGTCTTCAACGCGGCAGCGCTCGATCGGGTGCTGCGCGGGGAGGACCGCGGTGCGCACCGTGATGCGCTCGTGATGGGCGCTGCGATCGCCCTCGAATGCACGGGAAGAGCGCATTCACCGCAGGAGGGGGTGGCTTTGGCCAAGGCCGTCATCGACGATGGGCGAGCGGCAAAGATGCTCGATCGCCTCAAGGAATTCGGCCGATGAGCGAGGATGATTTTCTCGCCACGATGGCGATGCGCAGTCGTGAGCGGGCTGAGCGTGCCCGGGCACACCAACCACAGCCCGAGTTGTTGGCGAGGATTCGTGATCTCGAGCCTGCACCACGTCTGTATCGATCTTCGGAAGGTTTCGATCTGATCGCGGAAATGAAACTTCGCTCGCCCGCTCTCGGCCAGTTGCGCAGCGTCGATCAAGATGATCTCGAACATCGCGTGGCCTCTTACGCCGAGGCGGGAGCCGCAGCCGTTTCGGTTTTGACCGAGCCTTCTCGATTCGATGGCGAGCTCGAACACCTCGAACGCGCGGCTGCGACACTGCGCAAGCACCGTGTGCCGGCGATGCGCAAGGATTTTCTTGTTGATCCTTATCAGGTGCTCGAGGCCCGTGCGGCAGGCGCGGGTGGTGTGCTGCTCATTCTTCGCATGCTCCCTGACGATGCTCTTGCAAAACTGTTTGATACAGCGCTCGATCAAGGCTTGTTCGTCCTGCTCGAAGCGTTTGACGAGCGTGATGTCGATGCGGCGGTTCGTTTGGTCGAGCCACGAATCGGGCGTCAGTCGACATTGGCTTCCGGAAGCCTCGTGCTTCTCGGCGTCAATTGCCGCGATCTGATTTCCTTGCAGGTGATCCCAGGTCATCTCGAGGCTCTCGCGCCAAAACTGCCAGACTGGCTGCCGCGAGTGGCGGAGAGTGGTCTTGCAACGGCTGACGATGCCGGACGGCTGGCGGCATCGGGATACGATCTCGCGCTGGTCGGCAGCGCCCTGATGACGGGCGATCATCCGCGTGACTTGGCTGCACAGATGCTGAACGCAGCGCGATCCGCAAAGAGGTCTGCCGCGTGTTCGTGAAGATCTGCGGACTTGGCGACGAGGAGGCGGTTGCCGCCGCACTGGAAGCCGGCGCGGACGCCCTGGGTTTCGTACTCGCGCCGTCCGTGCGCAAAGTGACCGCGGCGCAGGCCGCGCGACTCGCCGAGCCTGCGCGAGGCAAGGCGTGGTGTATTGCCGTCACGCGGCGGCCAATGGCCGCCGAAGTGGACGAGATTCTCGACGTCTTCGCGCCCGATCTGCTGCAGACCGACCAATTCGATCTGCCTTCTTTGCCGCAGCGCGCCCAGGAGCGGGTACTTCCGGTCTATCGCGAGAACGAAGCCGTACCCGACAGACTACCAGCCTGTATTCTTTTCGAAGGCGCGCAGAGTGGCGTCGGACGAACGGCAAATTGGACTCTGGCAAGAACCCTCGCAACCCGCACACGCTTGTTGTTGGCGGGCGGTCTCGATGCACAAAACGTCCATGATGCCGTTCGACAGGTTCGGCCTTGGGGCGTCGATGTCTCGAGCGGTGTCGAGTCGTCACCGGGCCGAAAATCGCCTCAAAAAATTCATGAGTTCGTGAAGGCGGCACGTGCCGCATTCGGGGAGTTTTTAGAATGAATGCCCATGTCCGTTTCTCTTCGGTCGAACAGCGAGCGCTGCTCGATGCCGAGCTTGCAGGCCGTTTTCCGGATGCCCGCGGACGTTTTGGTCCCTATGGGGGGCGTTATGTACCGGAGACGTTGATACCGGCGCTCGAGCGCCTCGAGGCGGGAATGCGGGAGCACCTGCACCGCGAGGACTTTCAGCGCGAGTACACGGATCAACTGCGACATTGGGTCGGACGACCGACCGCGCTGTCGCATGCGCCGCGCTTGTCTGCTGCGTGGGGTGCAGACGTGTGGTTCAAGCGCGAGGATCTCGCTCATACCGGTGCGCACAAGATCAACAACGCCGTCGGTCAAGCCTTGCTCGCGAAGCGACTCGGTGCAAAGCGCATCGTCGCCGAGACGGGAGCAGGGCAGCACGGTGTCGCGAGCGCCGCCGCTTGCGCACGGCTTGGCTTGCCGTGTGTCGTCTACATGGGCGCCATCGACATGGAACGTCAGGCGCCGAATGTCGGGCGTATGCGGCTGCTCGGCGCTCAAGTCGTGCCGGTGACCGGGGGTGATCAAACATTACGCTCGGCCATAGACGAGGCACTTCGTGATTGGGTCTCTGATCCGACGAGCACGTTTTATCTTTTAGGCTCGGCGGTGGGACCGCATCCGTATCCGTATCTCGTCCGCGAGTTGCAGGCTGTCATTGGTCGCGAAGCGCGAGCACAGTGTCTCGAGCGTCATGGCGCATTGCCCGATGCAATTTTCGCGTGTGTCGGCGGTGGCTCCAACTCCATCGGGATGTTCCACGCTTTCGTACCGGATGAGCAGGTCGAAATCATCGGCATCGAAGCGGGTGGCCGCGGCGTCAATCTCGGAGAGAATGCCGCGAGTCTTTCGTATGGATGGCCCGGGGTGCTGCAGGGCTGCTACTCGCTGTTGTTGCAGGATGAGAATGGCCAGATCCACGAGACCGATTCGATCTCGGCGGGTCTCGATTACCCCGGCGTCGGTCCCGAGCATGCATTGTTGCTCGCCGCCGGCCGCGTCAAATATGAGTCGGCGACCGACTCCGAAGCTCTGGAGGCACTTCAGGAATGTTCTCGCCTCGAGGGGATCTTGCCTGCGCTTGAGACTGCGCATGCGCTACACGGCGCCAAGCGCTGGGCTGCGCTCCATCCCGGAAAGAGACTGGTGATCTGCATGTCGGGTCGTGGCGATAAAGACATGCCGACACTGCAGCGGACGATTCTTGCGGAGAGCCGATCATGACGCCAGCAAAGAAATTGGCAGACGTCATACGTCAAGCGGGCGCCAAAGGCGAACCGGCACTCGTCGCATTCATGACCGCGGGTTTTCCTAGCGCCGCGAATTTTCGTGAACATCTGACCGCGGTCGCCTCGGCGGCCGACGTCGTCGAAATTGGCGTGCCATTTACCGACCCGATGGCCGACGGCATGACGATCCAGCGCTCGAGTCAGGCTGCGCTCAAGCAAGGGGTCAGTTTGCAGTGGATTCTGCAGGAGCTCCGCGCGATGCAGCGCCCGGTAGCACCGCTCGTATTGATGAGCTATCTCAATCCGTTGCTGCAGTACGGTTACGAAAAGCTCGCCGCAGACGCCCTGAACGCTGGCGTCTGCGGGTTCATCGTTCCCGATCTGCCGTTCGACGAAGGGGCGGAGTTTCGAGCGGCGCTCTCCTCTAAAGGCTTGTCGCTCATTCAGATGGTGACGCCAGTCACTACACCCGAGCGCCTCGCTCAAATATGCAGCGCAAGCGACGGATTCGTTTACGCCGTCACGATGACCGGCACTACCGGAAAATCGGTAGCGGTGCCCGACACCGTTCTCAATTATCTCGATCGGGTCACCGCCGCATCACCGGTACCCGTCTGCGCAGGCTTCGGCATCCGCTCGCGAGAGCAGGTCGAAAAACTGAAAGGCCATGTCGCGGGGGTCGTTGTCGGCTCGGCACTCGTCGAAGTGCTCGAGCGCGGCGAGGATCCGGCTGTTTGGTTGGAGCGTCTTCGGACGAGCTGAGCGCTCAAACGCCCGCGAGGTCAGCGACGCCCGACGATGTAGGTGACGATCGCTGCGATGATCAGTAACGGCGCGAGTCCGGAGACCACAGGCCCGGGATCCAGCCAAAGAATACCGCCGAGCCCCAGCACGCTTGCGATCAGGGTCGCATTTCGACGACGCTCGCCCGCACGAATTTCCAGACGCAGCCGCTCGATGTCTTCTGGCTGAACCCCGATGTGCAGTTTTCCATCTTGTGCTTTTTGGACGGCTACCTTGAGCAAGGGCGGCAGAGCATGGGCGACTTCGACGAGTGCCGGGAGGTGGTCGCGGAAGTGCTTCAGTTGTGTACGAACGCTCAGGCGATCACGCATCCACTCGCGCAGAATGGGCGCAGCGGTCTGCCAGATGTCGAGTTCCGGGTAGAGATCGCGACCGAGACCCTCGATGTTGAGCAGGGTTTTCTGAAGCAGAATCAACTGTGGCTGAATGCGCATGTCGAAGCGGCGCGAAATATCGAATAGCCGCAGAAGAATCGTGCCGAAAGAAATATCTTTCAGTGGCTTGTTGAAGATGGGCTCGAGTACGGTGCGGATCGCCGACTCCATTTCATCGATACGCGTCGTGGGAGGAACCCATCCGGACTCCACATGCAGTTCGGCGACGCGTCGATAGTTTCGATCGAACACCGCCAGGAAATTCTCCGCGAGATAGTGCATATCGCGCAGGTCCAGTGTCCCGACGATCCCGAAGTCGACGGCGGCATAGCGAGGGCGACTTGGGTCGTCGACGAGTACGAAGATATTCCCGGGGTGCATGTCGGCATGGAAAAAATTGTGCCGGAACACCTGCGTAAAAAAGATTTTCACACCGTTCTCGGCGAGCATCGGGATGTTGGTTCCCAAGGCACGAAGCGTCGACATGTCACTGATGGTCACGCCGCGAATTCGCTCCATGACCATGACGTTCACGCGGCAATGGTCCCAGTACACCGCGGGGACGTGCAGCAGGGAGGATCCCTCGAAATTGCGTCGCAGTTGCGCCGCATTGGCGGCTTCGCGCATCAGATCGAGTTCGTCGAGAACGGTTTTTTCGTACTCGTCGACGATTTCGTCGACGCGCAAGCGTCGCGCCTCGGAGGAATTTCGCTTGGCCAGAGCAGCGAGCGCGTGCATCACCTCGAGGTCGCCCGAAATGATTTCCCGCATGCCGGGTCTCAAAACTTTGACCACGACCTCGCCGGCCGAGCGAAGCTTCGCCACGTGAACTTGGGCAATAGAAGCCGCGGCGAGGGGCTGTTCGTCGAAGGACTCGAATACGTCGGCTAATGGTTTGCCGTAAGCCTTTTCGATGATTTGCTTTGCGACCTTGCCATCGAAAGGCGGAACGCGATCCTGCAGCTTGGCAAGTTCCTCGGCGATATCGGCAGGGAGGAGATCGCGCCGGGTGGAGAGCGCTTGTCCCAGCTTGATGAAAATGGGACCGAGTTCCTCGAGCGCCAGACGCAATCGCTCGCCACGGGTTGCGATCTTGCGTCGTTCGAACCATGTCCAGGGTGAGGCGAGAAAAATGAAACGCAGCGGTCGGTAGAGGTGTGTCTCCGTCACGAACTCGTCCAGCCCATGCCGGACGAGAACACGCTGAATCTGGATCAGTCTCGCCAGGACGCGAAGCTTCATGCGTCCGTTCTCGAAGGGGCGATCCGCTCGAGCATCGCATCGAGGCGAGCCGCGGCACGGTCGACGTCTTCACGAAGTTGATCGACTTCGCCCAAAAACACTTCGGCTTCGGCGCGTGGCACGAGATCGCGGGTTTCGTGGGCGAAATATTCTGCGGCGTTGCGAACGGCGGTGTCGGCACCACGTTGGCTGAATGACAAAGCTCCGCGAGCAAGACTCGCCAATCGATGCGCAGGCGAGTCTCCGACGAGTCGAGAAAGTTCCTCTTCGAGGTCGGGCTTCAGCAACAAGGCGAGATCGCGGTAGCGCTGCAGGAGCTCGACTTCACCTCTGACCTGTACCGCGCCCGACTTGAGCAATCGCTCCGGAGACGGCCCGGCCATCGCCAGCAGGTTGATCGGCGATCCTTCGACCTCGGCGTGAAACTCGCCGTCCCCATTGCGTGAAATCTGCAAGGAGTCGCCGAGAGACTCGATCGCGATGGTGATCTCGAGATCACGGATCACCACTTTGAGCCGACGTCCCTTCAACTCGGCACACGAGTTTCTCGCGCCGGGCGAATTACCGAGATTTCGGTTCAACAGGTTTTCGATGAGTTCCGTGAGCACGTCGGCTTGGTCCGTCAGTCCTTGTAGCCGCGGTGCAATGCGACGATACCGCCCGACAGATTGTGGTAACGGCACTCGACGAGACCCGTCTCGCGCAGCATGGCGAGCAGCGTTTCCTGGTCGGGATGCTTGCGGATCGATTCGGCAAGGTAGCGATAGCTCTCGGAGTCGTTTGCAACCCATTTTCCGAGCACCGGTAATACTTTGAACGAGTAGGCATCGTAGATCGGACGCAGGGCCGGGATCGTCGGTTGTGAAAACTCGAGGATCAGCAGTTGACCGCCCGGCTTCAGTACGCGCCGCATCGAGCGCAATGCAGCAGGCTTGTCGGTGACATTGCGCAGTCCGAAACCGATCGTGACGCAATCGAAGGTGTTGTCGGCGAAGGGCAGACATTCGGCATTGGCTTGAACGTATTCGATGCCTTGCGCGAGGCCGGTATCGAAGGTGCGATCACGGCCATGCGCCAACATGGCGCCATTGATATCCGACAATACGACGAGCCCTCGATCGCCCACCTGTCGATGCATGCCTCGCGCGAGGTCGCCGGTTCCGCCGGCGACGTCGAGGGCACGTTGACCGTGGCGCAGATGTGTTTGCGAGAGGGTGAACTCCTTCCAGAGACGATGCAGACCGCCCGACATCAAGTCGTTCATCACGTCGTAGCGCGGCGCCACAGAGTCGAATACGCCCCGAACACGCTTTGCCTTGTCGCGCCAAGCGACTTCTTCGAATCCGAAATGGGTGGTCTGGGATTCCTTGTGGGCGGACATGAGTTCGGGCTCCAGCAGGGCCGGACATTGTAGCCTCGACCGCCTCGGGATGCGGGGCTATGGATTTTCCTCGGAGATGGGCGTAAAACCGAGTCCACGCGTACCGATCCAGAAGTGGATCGGCCGGACGGGGGTTAAAAAAAAGCTAAAGAAGGGATTGAACGGCCGGGCACTGCCCGGCCTTTTTTTATCCCGTCTCAACCTGCCGCGACGCCCGTTGCCGCACGGACCCGATCGAGATAATGCTGCCAGAGCGTGTTTTGCTCGCGGCCGAGTTCTCTCAAATACTTCCAGCTATAGAGGCCGCTGTCGTGCCCGTCGTCGAATAACAGCCGGACGGCGTACTGACCGACGGGCTCGACGTCTTTAATGCCGACGGCCTGCTTCCCGAGCACCAGGGTTTCTTGGCCGGGGCCATGCCCCTTCACCTCTGCCGAGGGGGAGTGCACCCTCAAGAATTCGAAGGGCAGTTGATACCGCTCGCTATCGCCGAATGCCACCTCGAGAACGCGGGATTGGCGGCGCAGACGAATCTCAGTGGGGGCGTCCATGAGGCTCCAAAGGGTGGTGGTCCGAGCATGGTACCTGTCGTCTAGGCCCTGTTCACGGTGACATTTGTTCGGCGCGGTCGGATACTCGGGCATCGAGCGAACTCGTCAGACTTGGGGGTCAAATGGCGTCGACGGATACCTCGCATCCCGACTATTTCCATAAGGTCGTGGATTGTCAGTGGGCATGTCCTGCCCACACGGACGTGCCTGAGTACATTCGGCTCATCGCGCAGGGTCGGTTTACCGACGCCTACCTGGTGAACCGGCGGTCGAATGTGTTTCCCGGCATTCTCGGTCGAGTCTGCGATCGACCTTGCGAGCCCGCTTGCCGGCGTGGGCGTGTCGAAGAAAAACCCGTGGCGATCTGCCGATTGAAGCGTGTCGCGGCGGACCACAAAGACGAGTTCCGCAATCGTCTTCCCCCGATTCCCGAAAAAAAGAATGGCAAGCGCATCGCCTGCATCGGTGCGGGATGCGCATCGCTCACCGTGGCCAACGATCTCATGCCGCTCGGTTACGAGGTCACGATCTTCGAGCAGTTTGCAACCGCCGGCGGGCTGATGCGAACGAACATCCCTTCATTCCGTCTGCCGGGTTCGGTGATCGACGAAGAAATTTCGGCGATCGTCGACATGGGAGTCGACCTTCGTCTCGGACATCGCATCGAATCGATGAAAACACTCCTCGACGAGGGGTTCGATGCGATTTTCGTGGGCTCAGGCGCACCCAAGGGAAAAGAACTGTCTTTGCCCGGACGACAGGAAGGGGCGGCCAACATTCATATCGGCATCAGCTGGTTGGAGTCGATCGCCTTCGGTCACGTGAACTCCGTCGGCAAGAACGTGCTCATCATCGGTGTAGGCAATACGGCGATGGACTGCTGCCGAAGCTCGTTGCGACTCGGTGCCACGAGCGTAAAAGTCATGGCGCGCAAGCCTCGGCAATTCTTCAAGGCGTCCGAGTGGGAGCTGGAGGACGCTGAGGCCGAAAGCGTCGAGATCGTCATCAACCGATCGCCCAAGAGTTTCGTCGTCGAGGGTGGTCGACTCAAGGGGATGATATTCGACGTGATGGAATACTCCGTCGATGCTCGCGGGCGCATCACCGACGAGCGAGTCACGGGTGAAGAATTCTATCCCGCAGACGACGTCATCCTCGCCATCGGTCAGGAAAATGCTTTTCCCTGGATCGAGCGAGACATCGGTATCGACTTCGACAAGTGGGATGTCCCCAAAGTCGATGCGACGACCTTCGAGAGCACGCGTCCGGGTATTTTCTTTGGTGGCGACGCAGCATTCGGACCCAAGAACATCATCTGGTCAGTCGAGCACGGTCATCAGGCCGCGGTTTCGATCCATCAGCACTGCCAGGGCAAAGCCGTCACCGAGAGGATGCCGCCCGGCGTCAATCTGCAGAGTCGCAAGATGGGCATGCATGAATGGTCGTATTCCAACGACTACAGCGCGCTCGAGAGACGACTCGTTCCACATGTTTCGCTGAAAGAGCGATTCAAGAAAATCGACATCGAGGTCGAGCTAGGGTTCACGGCAGAGCAAGCCGCTCAAGAAGTACAACGCTGTCTCAATTGCGATGTTCAGACGATCTTTGACGCCAAGCTCTGCATCGAATGCGATGCCTGCATCGACATCTGTCCCGTCGACTGTCTCACCATGACTCCCGATGGGCCCGAGCCCGAATTGCGTACCCGCCTGAAGGCGCCTGCCGAAAACGTGACGCAAGCGCTTTATGTCAGCTCGCCGCTCAAGTTCACCGGTCGTGTCATGGTCAAGGACGAAGATGTCTGCGTGCACTGCGGGCTCTGTGCCGAGCGTTGCCCGACGGCTGCATGGGATATGCAGAAATCCTGGGTGAAGTGGCCGCATGCCGTCGATCAGGCCACCTGAGGAGTACGCCCGAATGTCAGCTGCCTCATCTGCTTCTCGCGTCAATGATTTCGTCATCAAGATTGCCACGGTCAATGGAACCGGCTCTGCCAGCGCGAATACGCTGTTGATGAAATCGATTTTCCGCAGCGGTATCCCGGTCATGGGGAAGAACTACTTCCCATCCAACATTCAAGGGCTGCCAACCTGGTACGAAATCCGAATTTCCAAAGACGGCTACGTGGCCCGATCGGGAAAAGTCGACATCATGGTGGCGATGAACGCCGAGACCTACGCTCGTGATGTGAGGGATGTTGCGCCGGGCGGATACCTGATCTACGACTCGACCTGGCCGCGGCCTGCATTGCTCAAGCGTGACGATATCTCCGTCATCGGCGTGCCGCTCGCTCGCCTGTGCAACGAGAACTTCAAGGGTGTGCGTACGCGCATCCTGATGAAGAACATCTGCTATGCCGGCGTGCTCGCGGCGTTGCTCGATCTCGATGTCGAGCGGATCCGCGAGTTGCTGGCTGAGACCTATGCCAAGAAGCCTGCACTCGTCGATTCGAACATGCAGGCCATACAGCTTGGTTACGACTACGCCAAGCAGAATTTCGACTGTCCCTTGCCGTTACGCGTCGAGAAGATGGACAAGACATCGGGTCACATCATGATCGACGGCAACACTGCTGCAGCGCTCGGCTGTGTCTATGCGGGCGCAACCGTTGCCGCGTGGTATCCCATCACGCCATCCACGTCGTTGATGGATGCTTTCAAGAGTTTCGCGGACAAGACCCGTGTCGATCCCGACACCGGCAAAGCCAACTTCGCCTTCATTCAGGCGGAGGATGAGCTCGCGGCGATAGGCATGGTCCTTGGCGCCAACTGGAACGGCGCTCGTTCTTTCACGGCGACGTCCGGTCCTGGCGTGTCGTTGATGAGCGAGTTCCTGGGGCTGGCTTATTACGCCGAGGTCCCCGCCGTACTATTCGATGTCCAGCGTGTCGGTCCTTCGACCGGCATGCCCACGCGAACGCAGCAATGCGATCTGATCTCGGCAGCGTATGCGTCGCACGGAGACACCAAACATGTGTGTCTTTATCCTGCGAACCCCGAAGAAAGTTTCTACATGGCAGTGCAGGCATTCGATCTGGCGGAGCGCCTACAAACACCGATCATCGTGCTGCTCGACCTCGATATCGGCATGAACGACTGGATGTGTCGCGACCTGCAATGGGATGACGACTATCGACCCGATCGGGGCAAGGTGCTCGGTAAAGATGAACTCGAGAAAATCGAGAAGTTTTATCGCTACCTCGACAAGGATGAGGATGGCATCACCTACCGAACTTTTCCGGGAGTCCATCCGAAGGGGGCCTACTTCACCCGCGGTTCCGGTCACACCCAGTTCGGCACTTACACCGAAGACTCCGCCGACTACCAACTCGTGCTCGATCGACTCGTTCGCAAGTTTGCGACGGCCAAACGCTTCGTACCGAAGCCGGTTGTCTCCGGCGATGGCAAGGCGAAGGCGGCCATCGTATCGGTCGGAAGTTGTGATGGCGCGGTACGCGAAGCGCTCGACGTCATCGAGTCGCGCGGGGTGCATCTCGACTACATGCGTGTCCGGGCATTTCCATTCGACGAGGAGGTCGAGAAGTTCCTCGCCGATCACGAGATCATTTATGTGGTCGAGCAGAACCGTGATGCACAACTCAAATCCTTGTTGACGCTCGAGACTCGTGTCGAGAAATCCAAGCTGCGCTCGCTACTGCATTACAGCGGGTTGCCCGTATCGTCGAAATTCATCGTCGATGGTGTGTTGGGAGACCTGCTCGAAGGTCGCCGCACCGTCGCGGGAGTGGTGTCATGACCTTCATCCCCAAGCCGAAAATCGCCCATCCGTCTTTGCCGAAAAACGAACTCGGCTTGACCCGGCGTGATTACGAAGGGTCGTTGTCGACGCTATGTGCCGGTTGCGGACACGACTCGATCACCGCCGCGATCATCGAGGCCTGCTGGGGCATCTCCATGCGCCCCGAAAATCTGGTGAAGCTCTCCGGTATCGGTTGCTCGTCCAAGACTACGGCTTATTTTGTCAGCGGCGGACACGGCTTCAACTCTGTGCATGGACGCATGCCATCGATTGCCATGGGCGCGAATGCCGCGAACCGCGATCTTTATTACATCGGCATCTCGGGCGACGGCGATTCGCTGTCCATCGGGCTCGGGCAGTTCTGTCATGCGATTCGACGTAACGTCAACATGCTCTACGTCATCGAGAACAACGGCGTGTACGGTCTCACCAAGGGACAGTTCTCCGCCTCTGCCGACATCGGCACAAAAGCGAAGAAGGGCGAGGTGAACCAGCAGCCGCCGATCGATCCGGTATTGCTGGCGATGAACCTCGGCGCGGGTTTCGTGGCCCGAAGCTTCTCTGGCGATAAAGCCCAACTCGTCCCGTTGATTCAGGCGGGGCTCAAGTATCCCGGGTTCGCGCTTATCGACGTTCTTTCGCCGTGCGTCACGTTCAACGATCACGAGGGCTCGACGAAGAGCTACGCCTATTCCCGTGAGCACTACGAGCCGGTGGTCGAGGCGGATTTCGTGCCTTTCAAGAAAGAGATCAGCACCGACTACGCGCCAGGCGAGGCACTGCCCGTGATGCTTCACGATGGCAGTCGGATCGTGCTACGCAAGCTCGCGGAGGATTACGACCCTTCCGACGAACTCGCCGCCCACGACTACGTCCAGCAACACATTGCCAAAGGCGAATACCTCACGGGATTGCTGCACTGCCGGCCTACGCAGGACTCCGAATTCCATTCGCTCAACCGTACGCCCGAGACACCGCTCAATCAGGTTCCCTTCGAGCGTCTCAACCCCGGCGCCAAACAACTCGGCAAGTTGTTGGCGCGATACCGCTGAGTGGCCTACACTTGCCACCCACGGCGAACGTCACGCCGCAGACATCGGAGTTCTTGAACATGGGCAAGGGAGACAGCAGAAGCCGTCGCGGCAAGATCTACAAAGGTTCTTTCGGAAAGACTCGTCCGAAGAGCCCGGCGCGCGCCAAGAAGCGCGCAGCCAAGAAGAGTTCGAAGAAGTAGAACCGGGAGCCGACCCGGAAAAAAACAATCGGGCTTTACAGGCTAATGAAAGCCCGCCGGCTCAAAATCGGCGGGCTTTTTTCATTTTCGCTTGTCGGCGAAGGACATTCGGTCGAGTACGCCGAGCAGCAGTGCCGAGACCACGAACGTCATGTGCAGGATGACGTACCAGAGGATTTTATCGTTGGAGATCGTCTTGACGTCCATGAATACCTTGAGCAGGTGGATGGACGAAATCGCGACGATGGACGCGGCCACCTTGAGCTTGAGAGTGCCGGCATCGAGCTTGCCGAGCCAGCCAAGCTTTTCGGCGTCACCCCCGACGTCGATTCTCGAGACGAAGTTTTCGTATCCCGAGAACATCACCATGACGATCAGGCTACCGACGAGTACGAGATCGATGAGCGTGAGAACCACCAGTACGAGATCGGCCTCGGCCATCGTGCCGATAGCCGTGAGAACGTGGACGGCCTCCTGGAAAAATTTGACGCCCAATGCCACCAGCGCCAGCGAGAGGCCGAGGTAAAGCGGTGCCAAGAGCCAGCGGCAGGCGAACAGGAGTTTTTCCACTATTTTTTCGATCATGGTACGTATTTCCTCGGTCGAGGCGCGGATTCTACCGAAAGGCCGAAAATCTTCAGGGGTTCCGGGCGATCCCCCAGTGGTTTTTCCTCGATGAAAGACAGCCCGAGTTTTTGGAGTACTGCGATGGAGCGTACATTGCCGGGGGTGGTGATACCGAGCACCACACGGATCCCGAGTGTTTTTTGGCCGTGCTGCAGGACTGCCTCGGCCGCTTCGGTGACATAACCGCGACCCCAAAAAGCGGGCAACAGCGCGAAGCCGATATCGGGGTCAGGTAGCGTGTCCCGTTTGACGAGGCCGCACATGCCGATGGGGACATCGCCTTCCTTCAGGCTGAGATGCAATAGGCCGTGACCGTGTTGGCGATAACTCGTCATCGGGCCATCGTGCAGGTATCGCTTGGCATCGAAAAGATTTCGGACGCCGCGATCGCCGATGAATTCTATGAAAGACGGTTCGTTGAGCAAGCGCAACACGAACGCAGCATCTTCCGCAGAAAACTCCCGCATCTTGAGACGGTTGGTCTCCAACTCGAGAGGGGCGGGTGGCATTGAACCTTGTCGGGCTCAGATTCCCGGGGGACGATATTTGCCCACGAGTTTCGCCCAACGCTCGTCGACGCGTTCGAACGCATCGGGGGCGAGGCGCGAGAGCTCCGTTCTGTTGAGCGGCTGATATTCCTTCGGTCCCCCTTCCTCGGGCCACTGGCGCGTCGCGTCGATGATGATCTTCGAAGTCATCGGCTTCTTGGTGAGAGAGGGATCGAGCGGCATGCCTCGAGACTCGGGAATGATCACCGTTGCCGGCTGAGGTTGCCAGCGCGAACCCATCGCGTGCATGACCTGAGTTCGATCGAGCACCTCGATGTCGTCATCGACCATCACCACGACCTTGGCGATTCCCACGATCTGCGCAATCCGCTTGCCGACCTCGAGAGCTTCGCCTGGTTTCGTTTTCTTGATGCTCACGAAGCAGAGCCCGGTGGCCTCCACCGGTGTATGCAGCATCTTCACGTTGGGCACGAAGCGCTTCATGGTGTGAAGCGCAACCTGCTCGAGGGGAGCCGTCGGAAATCCTCGGGTTACGCCTGTGTACTGATTGACGATCCAAGGATTTTTGCGATGGGTGATCGCCGTGACGTTCATCCAGAAATTGGCTGCCTTGCGCGCGCCCATGTATCCGTACATCTCGCCGAAAGGACCTTCCGGCAGCATTTCCTGGTCAAGGGGCACTTCACCCTCGATCACCATTTCGGAGTTGGCGGGAATGAGATGGTCGTTGGTTTCCGAGCGAACCACTCTGAGCGGTTTGCCCCGGATGGCCGAGACCACCTCGAGTTCGTCGGCCTTGGCTCGATTCAGTTTCGACCCGGATACCACCCACGTGACCGGATCTTGACCGAGAGCGATCGAGACTTTGACGGATTTCTCGCCTCGCGCTTTCGCTTTCATGAATGCCTGCCAGGCACCCTGACCCTCCTCGGGATTGATGCCGAGCATCCGCGGACCTTTGATCTCGCAGCGGTAGGTACCAAAATTTTTTCCGAGCTCGGCATCGTTCGTGAAGACCGATCCGGTGTTCACATAACGCGCAGAGTCCGCAGGATTCGATTGGATGAACGCAAACTTCCGCAGATCGATGGCATCACCCGTGAGGACTACCTGTTTGCACAAGGCCTCGTCGCGCCGCACTTCGGTAAATGGTGCGGTCGGAAACGCGCCGCCTTTGCCGAGCTGCAGATACTCCTCGACTCTCGCGAGCGCCTTGTAGTAGGTCGCGAAGTGATCGTTCGGTACGGGCTCGATGCCGAAGCTCAGACATTCGGTATCCCAGTGGCCGCAGTGATTCGTGATGATCGGACCTTTGTGCCAAACGCCGTCGATCTTGACGTTCTCCATGACCAAGGCCGGCGCAAAGTACATGCCGAATTTATCGATCAGTCGGTACATCAGCGCCGTGCCTTCATAGGCATCTTGGTCGATGTTTCGCACGCGCAAGACGAGTCCGCGTCGCTCGAGTTCCGCCATCCATTCCCGAAGGTCCTCGAAGGGACCGACCTGCCAGCCCGGGGCACTTCCCGGCGTCGGGGCCGCCTTCGGCGCAGCGACCTCCCGAGCCGCCTCGGCAAGCTTGAGGTCTGCCACGGTCAGTGCAGCGGCTGATAGGCCGGCACTGCTCGAGAGAAAATCGCGACGCGAGAAAGGAGTCATATTCAGTATCCCTCGATCGAAATCGTTTACGTTCGAACCTGACACGGTGCAGACCCCGAGTAAAGTGAGCCGCGGGTGCGGCGACCGGTCTATGATCACCGACGTCATGGAAGACGTTAAGCAAAAGCCTCCTCGAGCAGGTACCAGGCGATCCAAGGCGCGGGAGGACAAGCCCCGACACCTTGTCGTCGTACTCGGGGATCAGCTCGATCGTTCCTCGGAAGCCTTCGACGGGTTCGATCCGGCAGTCGACGCCGTATGGATGTGCGAGGCTCGTGACGAGTCGACCCGCATCCCCGTCAGCTTTCCACGCATCGTCATGTTCCTATCGGCGATGCGCCACTTCCGCGCGAGACTCGAAAGCGAAGGCTTGCGTCTTTTCTATCACGAACTCAAAGAAAAAAAGAGTTCGCTGGCAAATGCGCTTCGTCACGATATTCTCGCGTGGGCACCGCAGCGCGTCATCGTCGTGGAGCCGGGCGAATGGGGTATCCGCGAGGCGCTGCGCGCGGTATGTCCACCCGGACTGCTGGAAGAGCGTGCCGATCGCCATTTTCTTTGCTCGCATCAAGACTTCGAGAAACATGCCCACGGCCGAAAGCAACTCCGCATGGAATTTTTCTATCGCGAGATGCGCCGCCGATACGGCGTGTTGATGGATGCTGCAGGTGAGCCGGAAGGGGGCGAGTGGAATTACGACTCCGAGAACCGAAAGAGTTTCGGTCGAGAGGGCCCGGGACGTCTCGCGATGTCATCCCCCATCGCCTTTCCGCCGGACGCCCTCACTCGAAAAATCATCGACGAAGTGCGCTCGGAGTTCCCCGACAATCCGGGGCAACTCGACGACTTCGACTGGCCGGTGACGCGGGAGCAGTCGCTCGATGCGCTGCAAGACTTCATCGAAAACCGCCTGGCAGTGTTCGGCGATCATCAAGATGCCATGTGGACGGGAGAGCCTTGGCTCTTCCACTCGCGAATCTCTGCGGCACTCAATCTGAAGCTGCTGAATCCCAAAGAAGTGATCGACCGAGCAGAGCTCGCTTATCGACAGGGACGAGCACCTCTGGCATCGGTCGAGGGGTTCGTTCGCCAGATCCTCGGTTGGCGGGAATACGTCCGCGGGGTCTATTGGCGACACATGCCGCAATACCTCGAGCGAAATACGCTCGATGCTCGAGAGTCGTTGCCCGATTTCTTTTGGACGGGCGATACACCGATGAAATGTTTATCGGAATGTGTCGGGCAGACACTCCGCTACGGCTACGCCCATCACATTCAGCGGCTGATGGTGACGGGACTTTTTTGTCTGATGCTGGGTGTCGATCCCGACGAGGTTCATCGTTGGTACCTCGCCGTCTATGTCGATGCCGTGGAGTGGGTCGAATTACCCAATACCTTGGGGATGTCCCAGTATGCTGACGGCGGCGTCATGGCATCGAAGCCTTACATCGCGACGGGCCGATACATCGAGCGCATGAGCAACTACTGCTCGGGATGTCGTTTCGATCCAGGTGCGGCAACCGGTGAGAACGCTTGTCCTTTCACCACCCTCTACTGGGATTTTCTCCAGCGCCACGAGGTGATGCTCCGTGCCAATCTGCGTATGGGGCTGCAGGTGAAAAATCTTGCGAGACTCGATGCGACACAGCGTACTGCCATCCGTCAACAGGCCGATCGATTGCGCAGCAGTCTACGGGCGCCAAAATCTTCGTCGTAGTACTCTTCACCCATGACTTCAGCGGCCAGCAATCTCTCGCAGCGATTTCCCAAAAAACGCGTCTTCATCACCGGCGCCGCAAGCGGTCTCGGCTTGGCCTGTGCCGAGATCCTCGCTCGAGAGGGCTGGCAACTCGTGCTGACCGACGTCGATGCCGCACGCCTCGATTTGGTGGCCTCCGGTTTCATGAGGGATGGCGCGCGGGTCGCAGCCGCGGCATGCGACGTGCGTGACGCCGAAGCGATCACGCGCCTCGTCGACTCAGCTGTCGAGTCCCTGGGTGGTATCGACGTCTCCATCCACTGTGCCGGCGTTGCACTGGCCGGACCGTTTCACGCCAGTACCGCCGAAGAGTGGGACTGGACCTTCGACATCAACATGCACGGGGTCGCCAACGCCAGTCGCGCAATCATCCGACACATGGCGCAGGGCAAGGGCGGCCTCATCATCAACATCGCGAGCATTGCAGGCATCTGTACGGGCTCGAACATGTCCGCCTACAACGCCTCCAAAGCAGCCGTCATCGCATTCAGCGAATCATTGATGCAGGAATATGCCGATTACGGCCTACACGTCCTCGTCGCAATGCCCGGATTCTTTCGTACCCGTCTCATCGAAACAGCGCGCGGTCCCGAGCGAGCCATCAAGGCTGCGGGGCGTCTCATCGACGACTCGGGACTTTCGGCCGATGAAGTCGCAGAAGAGATGTTGTCGGCGGCTGCCCGTAGACAAACGCATTTCGTCTATCCGCCGAAGTACCGAACCTTTTGGCGCCTCAAGCGTCTGATGCCCCAATATTTCCAGGTTCTCTTCCCGCGACTTCTCAAAAGTCGAAAAAAACCCAGAGCTTGATCCATGCCGGCACCTTTTCATTTGGCGATTCCCGTACACGATCTGCCTTCCGCCAGGGAGTTCTATGGCGCCCTTTTCGGATGCGCAGAAGGGCGATCCGACCGCGAATGGGTCGACTTCGATTTCTTCGGACACCAGTTGGTGGCCCATGTCGATCCTTCACGCCGAGCGTTTCATCCGCCGACCCACACCAACAAAGTCGATGGAAAGGATGTTCCCGTCCCGCATTTCGGAGTTGTTCTCGACTGGGATCAATGGCATTCACTGGCCGAGCGACTCGAGAAAGCGGGTGTCGATTTCGTGATCGAACCGGGAATCCGCTTTGCTGGAGAGGTTGGCGAGCAAGCCACCTTTTTTCTTTACGATCGATCGGGCAACGCACTCGAATTCAAAGCTTTTCGCGACCCGTCTCGGCTCTTCGCCAAGTAACTCGGACGATATCAGTTGTTCACCGAACATGAGGTGAGGGCATCGGACGGACTACGGTTGTTCTACCGGCAGTATCCCGGTGATCCGCAGCGCACCGCTGTAATCTGTCTGCCAGGGCTTACGCGCAACAGTCGCGATTTCGAAGGGCTCGCACCACATGTTTCCTCGACCAGCGGGAGACCCGTTTTTTCGCTCGATCTTCGTGGACGAGGACGTTCCGACTCCGATCCGGAATGGCGAAACTATCGGCCGGAGATTTACGTCCGCGATGTGCTCACCGTGATGGATGCAGCAGGGTTGTCGCGCGTCATCGTCATCGGCACGTCGCTCGGTGGCATCGTCGGGATGCTCCTCGCCAGCCTCCATAGGGATCGTGTAGCCGGGCTCGTCCTGAACGATATCGGGCCAGTGCTCGAAGTTGCTGGCATGGTTCGAATCGCGAGCTCGGCAGGCACGGCGCGTGCAGTGGCCACATGGGCTGAGGCAGCCGCCGAGGTCCGAGCCGGAAATGCGCAGGTCTATCCCGATTTCACCGATGCCGACTGGATGACCTTTGCACGTCGGGTGTATCGAGAAGACCCCCCCGGCCGGATCGTGCGTGATGTCGATCCGAACGTCGGACGTGCTGTGCGAGAGCCAGCAGGCGCTACAAGCGGCTCTGTCCCCGATTTCTGGAGCACCTTCGATTCATTGAAGGGACTGCCTCTGCTTTGCTTGCGAGGGGAGTTGTCCGATCTGTTGTCTGCAGAGACCGTCGCACGCATGGCCGCTCGCCATGCAGGCCTCGAAGCGATAGAGATTTCACGCCGAGGCCACACGCCGACTCTCGACGAGCCGGAAAGTCGCAAGGCCATCGACGCCTTCATCCAACGACTTTAGTCGGCGTTCCGCTCCTCGATCGGGCGCGAGCGGTTCCAGGCGATCGACACCAGGATCGATACTGCGAGGATGGCGCCGATGATGCTGAGCGACCAGCTGATCGGAAACTTTCCGCCGAACGCTTCGTTGAGCCAAACCATCTTGAGGCCCACGAAAACCAGGATGACGCCGAGCCCGTACTTCAGGAACAAGAACGCTTTCACCATGCTCTGAAGCACGAAGAACAGCGAACGCAGACCGATGATGGCGAAAATATTGGAGGTGAAGACCACGAAAGGTTCGTTGGTCAGCGCGAAAATTGCGGGCACCGAGTCGATGGCAAAGATGATGTCGCTGAACTCGATGAACGCCAGTGCCACGAAAAGTGGCGTCACCCAAGTCTTGCCGTCGATTTCGACCCAGAACTTGTCGCCGTGGAAAGCCGGCGTCACCGGGAAAAGCTTCTTCACGCCCAGGATGATCGGATTACGCGACGGATCGAGCGGCTTCTCCGGCAAGAACAAAATCTTGAATCCGGTGAGAATCAGGAAGATGCCGAAGATCGCGACGATCCACTCGTATTGCATCAAAACGGAGCCGAGCGAAATGAAGAGGGCTCGGAACAGAATGGCGCCCATGATTCCGTAGAAGAGCACTTTCTGCTGGTACTGGGGGGGTACTGCAAAGTACGAGAACACGGCGACGAAGACGAAGACGTTGTCGATGGCGAGCGCATATTCGACGACATAGCCAGCGAGAAACTCCAGCGATGTGTCGCGCGCGAGTTGAGCGTGATCGAGCCCGACGAGATCCGGTCTGTTCGGCAACTCGTAAAGCAAAAACTGATAGAGCCCGTAGTTGAACGCCAGGGCAAGCAGAATGAAGATCACGCTGCGAATACTGGCCTCACGCAGCGTCGGCAACGTGCCTGGCTTGCTGAACACGCCGAGGTCGAAGGCGAGAATCGCAAAGAGCGCGACGACGAACCCGATATACGCCCACCAGTACTGGGCTAGCGGCAGCAGCAAAATATCTTCCATGAGCGGTTTCCTTTGGGACGCAAGGCCGAGCGCCGAGACCAGGGGGCGGCGGATTTTAGCATCGGCTAGACTCGGAGTCGGGGGGAGAGTTCCATGTCCGACAACGTCATCATCATCGCCACCATGGTTCTCTACATGGGGATTTGCTTGGGTTTGGGCTTGGTCGCCTGGCGCCGTACCCGAAACCTGGGCGATTTCATCCTGGGTGGCCGATCTTTGGGGAGCTGGGTCACGGCTTTGAGCGCCCAAGCGACCGACATGAGTGGTTGGCTGCTCATGGGCTTGCCGGGTCTCGCCTATGCCTCGGGGTTCGACGGAATCTGGCTACTCTTCGGACTCGCCGTCGGAACTTGGCTCAATTGGCGCTGGATCGCCGCCCCCCTCCGTGAGGCAACCGAGCGCTTCAGTAATTCTTTGACTATTCCGGATTACCTCGAGCGCCGGTTTCGGGACGAGAGTCGTCTGCTGCGCAGTCTTTCGGCGATTTTCATCCTGGTGTTTTTCGTCTTCTACACCAGCTCCGGTTTCGTCGCAGCCGGACGACTTTTCGAATCGCTTTTCGGCTTGCCCTATGCCGAGGCGATGTTCTGGGGATCGATCGTCATGCTGACCTACACCTTCCTCGGTGGCTTTCTCGCCGTGAGTTGGTCCGACGTGTTGCAGGGGACACTCATGTTCGTGGCGCTCGTCATGGTGGCTGTACTCGGCGTGGCGCTCGCCGGGGGTTTCACGACGACGTTCGAGCGGCTCGAGACTTTGGATGCCGCATTGCTCGATCCCTTCATGGCCGATGGCGGCGAAGCGCTCGGCATGATCGGTATTTTGTCGCTGCTCGGGTGGGGACTCGGCTACGCCGGACAGCCCCACATCCTCGCGCGCTTCATGGCTGCGAAGTCGGTGACCCACATCACGGTGGCTCGCCGGGTCGCGATGACGTGGGTGATCATCGTCATGGTGGCAGCTGTTCTCGTTGGGCTTACCGGTCGGTTGGTGCTGCCGCAACCACTCGTCGGGGCGGATACCGAAAAAGTGTTCATCGTGATGTCGACCACGTTTTTGCATCCGGCGTTGGCAGGCCTATGCCTCGCCGGCATCATGGCGGCGGTCATGAGTACCGCCTCCGCTCAGTTACTGGTGGCGTCCTCGGCGTTCACTCAGGACTTTTACGGCAGCCTGTTCCGACCTCAAGCCAGCACGACCGAACTACTTTGGGTCGGCAGACTCTCGGTGTTGGTCATCGCGCTCCTGGCCTTCGTGATCGCGCTGAACCCCGACAGTACGGTGCTTGATCTGGTGGCCTGGGCTTGGGCCGGTTTCGGAGCGGCGTTCGGGCCCGCGATCATTCTTTCGCTTTACGACCCGAAAACGACGCGTAATGGAGCGCTTGCCGGCATCCTCGTCGGCGGGCTGACGGTCATTCTTTGGAAGCAGGGTGCCGGTCTCGGTGGTTGGTTCGCACTGTACGAGCTCGTTCCAGGATTTCTGCTGTCGATGCTCGCGATTCTCGTCGTGAGCCGGCTAGACAAGAATTCGACTACGATGCCCGCATGAGTACGCCGTCCGGAGTCAAGTTCGGCCCAGTGCAGCTTGCGCCGGGATACACCCGATGGAACGCACAGACCTATCTGTTTGCCGCGTTCATCACCATCGGCATGCTGGCCTTCGTCAGCTTCATCCAGCCTTATCTTCTCAATGCCAATCTGAAAGTTCCCGCAGGCGAACAAGGCCGTGCGCTGGGGATGCTCGGTTTCGCCAATGAAATCGTCTCGCTTTTGTTGGTCGCGCCGTTCGGCGCGCTGTCCGACAAGATCGGTCGCCGACCCGTGTATGCACTCGGCTTCGTCTGGCTCGCGGCTGGATTTTTTCTTTATCCGCTTGCTCAAACGTTCCCACAGCTTTTGGCGTGCGCGCTCTTTTTCTCCGTGGGTGTCGCAGCCGTAGGGTGCATGCTCGCAACGGTCCTTGCCGATACACCTCAAGAAGAGTCTCGCGGTTTGTTCGTCGGCATCACCGGTTTCTGTCAGGGACTTGGTGCGACGCTGGCCGTGCTGGTGCTCGGCAAGGTTCCGCAGCGCCTTGCCGATCAGGGCATGGATGCCGCCCTGGCCGGGCGTGTCACGCTCGGAATAGCCGCAGCGCTCTGTCTCTTGACGGCACTCGTCTGTTGGTTGGGCCTCAGGCGCGGGACACCGAGCCAAATTGGTGAACGTGAACCACTACGGGTGTTGCTGCGAACAGGGCTTGATGCCGCTCGGGCGAACCCGCGTATCTGGTTCGCGTACATGTTGCAGTTCGTCTCGTTCGCCGACCGCGTCGTCATCGGAACGTTTTTCAGCGCGCGTCTCCAGCAAACAGCCATCGCGAACGGACAAACCGTTGCGGAAGCCGCCTCCGCCGCCACCAAGCCCTATGTCATCGCCAACGTCTCGGCGTTGCTGTTCGCCATCGTCTTCGGCTTGATGCTCGACAAGATGAATCGAATCACGGCGGGGGTGGTCGCCATGGCCGTTGCGGGTGTGGGCTATATCGCCGGTGGTTTTGTTGGCGATCCGACGAGTGAGTGGATCATTCTCGTGGCGATATTGCTGGGGCTCGGGCAAATCTGCGCCATCATCGCGAGCCAGACGGTTCTCGGACAGGAAGCACCCCAAGATGTTCGAGGCGCGGTGTTCGGGCTTGCGGGCATCTTCGCCTCTTGCGGCATCCTGTTCACGACGGCCGTCGGCGGGGTGATGTACGACATCGTGGGCAAGGGAGCGCCATTCTTTGTCATTGGCGCGGTCAACATGAGCATCATGATTTTCGGCATCTACTTGCTTCTCTCGAAGTCGAAGGCGTGAAACTCCATATCGCGACGTGCCGCCCGCTCCCGGAGCCGGATGCGGACGAGGATTTATTGCTCGATGCACTGAGAGCCGCGGGTGTCGAAGCCGAAATGTCCGCATGGCACGACCCCGTAGCGTGGGAGTTGCCGGCACCCACCGTCATTCGCTCAACCTGGGACTACATCCATCGTCTGCGATCATTCGCCGAGTGGGTCGTGAAGGTTTCATCCGTCGCACCGCTCTGGAATCCCGCAAAAATCATTTTCGACAATCTGCACAAACGTTATCTTCTCGACCTTGCTTCGCGAGGCGTTCCCGTGACGCCGACCACGGTGCTCGATCGCGGGAGCGAGGTGAATCTCGCCACGCTCTGCGGCGCTCGCGGTTGGAATGACATCGTCATCAAACCTGCCGTGGGTGCCGGCTCATTCGAGACACATCATGTACGCGGCTCGTCTGCCGAGGCCGCCGACATACTGCGTCGCCTCCTGGAGGAGCGGGATGTACTCGTTCAGCCCTTCCTGCGCGCCGTGGACGGACACGGTGAGCGCGCATTGGTTTGGATCGATGGTGAATTCACGCACGCTGTCAGAAAGTCGCCCCGATTTGCCGGAAACGACGAGCAGGTGTCGGAAGCCGTGCCGATCTCGGCTTTGGAGCGGCGAGTAGGTGAGGCGGCTCTTGCCCCGATCGCACGTGAACTACTTTATGCGCGAGTCGATGTCGCGCCTGGCGATGACGGCAATCCTGTCGTCATGGAGCTCGAGCTCGTCGAGCCGTCGTTGTTTCTCAAGCAGCATCCACCTGCGCTGCAACGTCTCGTGCAAGGGATCGTTCGCCGTCTGACGTAGCGCGATCAACCCACCATCACGATGGGCAAGCCTTCCGGAGATTCGAGTCGAGTACCTTCCGCAACGCCGTGACGATGGAAAACGAGAGCAGGCCGGTCGAACTGCGCCTCGTCATGGATTGCGATGACGAGACCACCCGCCCGCAACCAGGTCGCAGCCCAGCATGGGCGGCCCGACCAAGGTTCTGCACCCAAGGCTTGCCAAAACCCCGCGCTGATTTCCGGCGCTGCGGAGGGCAGGCTGAATGCAAGGAAATCTCCGAGCGCCGAGCTGCTCGAGGAGGGGTCCCACGCATCGTCAGGATGTGTCGCACGCTCGAGCAGGGTGATCATATGCCCGGCAGGATCTCTGAGTCCGAATTCGTTGAAGCAATCCGGCCCGGTTTTTGCGAACGCGATCACGGCACCTGCTTTGCGATAAGCGGCGAGCGCCGCGTTGATATCCTGATGAACACTGGTGAATGAAGGCGATGGGAACTTGTACTCGTGCAGACCCAGCGTCACCCCGCCCAAGGTGACGACAGCGTACGGATGCGGCCAAGCGTTGCCGACGCTGCCTCTCGAGAATCCCATCAGCTCGTAGAAGCGCAGCGAGGCATCGAGATCGCGGGTACTAACGCTGATTTCGTGGAATCGCCCAAGATCGAGCGCCGTTGAAGGACGGTTCGTCATGACTACTGCTTGATTCCCGCCTGCCACAAAATGAAGGCGTATTCTTCGGCGACCTCGCGGTATCGCTCGAAACGTCCCGACTTTCCGCCGTGCCCGGCTTCCATGTTAGTTCGAAGAAGCAGCGGCTTACGGTCGGTCTTCACGCTGCGAAGCTTCGCGACCCATTTGGTCGGCTCCCAGTACTGCACCTGACTATCCCAGAGTCCGCTCGTGACGAGCATCGCCGGATAGTCTCGAGCGCTCACTTGATCATAAGGCGAGTAGGAGCGCATGTAGTCGTAGGCCGCTCGATCCTTTCCTGGATTACCCCACTCATCGAATTCGTTTGTGGTGAGCGGAATACTTTCGTCGAGCATCGTCGTGACCACATCGACGAAGGGCACATGTGCGATCAGCGCCTTGTATTCGTTTGGAGCAAGGTTTGCGACGGCCCCCATCAGCAATCCGCCTGCGCTGCCACCCATGCCGAAGACTCGTTTTGGATCGGCAATTTTTTCCTTGACCAAATACCGCGTGACATCGACGAAATCGGTGAACGTATTTTTCTTGTTCTGGAGTTTGCCGTTCTCGTACCAATTTCGCCCCATCTCCTGCCCGCCGCGAATATGGGCGATGACGTAGACAAAGCCCCGATCGACCAGCGACAGAACCGGTGATCGGAAGCCGGGCTCAGAGGTGATGCCGTAAGAGCCATAGGCATACTGATAAACAGGCGCCGTGCCATCGAGCGGCGTCCCGCGACGATAGAGCAAGGTGACCGGTATCTTGGTGCCGTCTTGGGCGGTTGCAAAACGGAAATCGGCGGCGTACCGAGTCGCATCGAACCCGCCCAGCACGGGCTCTTGCTTCAACAGACGCCGCTCGCCGGTCGTCATATCGTAGTCATACGTGCTCGCCGGCGTGGTGGGCGAAGTGTAGACGTAGCGCAAAAGCGTGGTGCTTTGCTCGGTGTTGTTACCCAGCGCCATGACGTATGCCGGATCTGCGGCATCCATCACGAAGTTCTTTTTTCCATCCCAAGACCGTACACGAAGTTTTTGCAGTCCCCCCGAGCGTTCAGAGACGGCGAGGAATTGGTCAAAAGTTTCGAAGCCACCGATGAAGGCGTCGTCGCGATGGGCTACGAGATCTTTCCATGTTCCGCGATCACCCACAGTGGCTTTTGGCGCTTCGACGATACGGAAGTTCTTCGCCTGCCAATTCGTTCTGATGATGAATCGATCACCGAGATCCTCGAGTTGATATTCGTGATCGCGCTCCCGAGCCAAGGCTACGCGAAACTCGAGTTTCGGATCGTTGGCATCGGCATATCGATATTCGCTCGACACCGTGCTCTGCGAGGCGATATAGATGTAGCGATCCGATTTCGACTTATCGACCCCCATGTAAAAACTTTCGTCTTCTTGTGCGTAGACGAGCACGTCCTGGTCGGGGCTCGTTCCCCGCTCGTGTCGATAGACTTTGTTGCCGAGCAGCGTTTGCGGATCTTTTCGGATGTAGACGAAGGTTCGATTGTCGTTTGCCCAAGCGATGTCAGGCTCCACGTTGGTCAGAACGTCCGACAGGAACTCGCCGGTATCGAGATTTTTGATCCTTATCTCGTACTGACGGCGGCCCACCGTATCTTCGGCAACCGCTGCCCAGCGTCCGTCGAGGCTGACCTCGAGACCCGCCAGCTGATAAAAATCGTGACCTTGGGCGCGAACGTTGCCGTCGATCAGTATTTCTTCGGGCGCATCAAGGCTGCCTTTTCGACGCGCGAAGATCGGGTATTGCTTGCCGGTCTCGTATCGCGAGTAGTACCAGTAGCCGTTCCTTCGTTGCGGAACACTCGCATCATCCTGCTTCAGGCGACCGACGATTTCCTCATAGACTTTTTGCTCGAGCGCACGGTGAGGTGCCATCACCGCTTTCATGTAGGCATTTTCCGCCTCGAGGTAGGCGATCATCTCCGGATTCTTGCGTTCATCGTCGCGCAGCCAGTACCACGGATCGACGCGATCCCCGAAAGGCGAAGTGACGACGTGTGCGCGTTGTGCCGCTTTCGGCGGTTGAAGTTCGGTTGCGTTCACGGTGTTCATTCCTTGATATCCGCCTGTGGCGACGAGCAGGGCGATCGCGATAGCCCAGAGAAATTTCGAAGATGCCATAGCGTCACGCAGCCTCCGTCGATGTTTAAGAGTACTAATCCTTTTTCGCAGCCTGTGCGATTAGTCGATCCAGCACCATCATGGCGCCGATCGAGACCAACGACAACGCTGCGCAAAATCCGAGGACGGGCAACGGGGTATCGGTGGCGACGAAGCCCATCGACTGAACCGCGATCGCCGCGCCAGCCTGCTGCGAGAATCCGATCATTCCCGAGGCGACCCCCGCATAACCGGGCGCGAGCCGGACAGCCGTTGCCGTGATGTGTGGCAGCGAGAGTCCCTGCGCAAAAGCGAGAGGAAGCATGGGGCCGAACCACCAGAGCGGATCGGTGAAGCCGGCCAAAACGAAGCCGAACGCGGCGCAGGCCGATACGGCCTGCAAGCCGATGCCGAAACGCGCGAGTCGCTCTATCGCGGCATGACCTTGCAACCGCGAGACGCAGAAGTTTCCGAGGAAGTAGCCGATCGACAAAAACAAAATATAGAGGCCGAAGTCGGTGGCCGGCCGACCCAGCATATCGGCGAGCAGGTAAGGGGCGATGGTGATGAAGCCGAGATACAGTGCATAGATGATTGCGGCATCGAGGGCGCAACCCAGAAAAGCCCGATTACGAAGCACGCTGATCGAGGCGGCTCCGACCGCCGACAAAGAGGTCACGCCGGCATGCGCGATGCGAGTCTCGGGCAAAGCCCGCCACGCCACGGAAGCAATGACGCCCGCAGCAAGGAGCAACAGCAAAAACGGCGCATGCCATCCGAGTTTCTCGGTGATTAAGCCGCCGAGCCATGGCGCGATCGCCGTCCCCATCATCATGACGAGCGTCAATGTGGCGAGCGCTCTTGTCAGCCGCCAGTCCTGATGGATATCACCAAGGATCGCGCGAGAGACCGTCGTCGTCGCGGCGCAGCCTGCTGCCTGAATCGCTCGTGCGACGATGACGAGTTCCAGCGTCGGTGCCACGTAGGCTAGCGCGGATCCTGCAAAAAAGACGCCGATACCGCCGAGCAACATCGGACGACGACCGAAACGGTCCGACAACGGACCCGCAAGCGGTATCCCCAACGCAAACACGATGAGAAAGACACTGATGACCGCCTGCGTCGCGGCGGTCGTTGCTCCGAACTCATCGCGAATCGCGGGTAGAGCAGAGAGCAGGATCAGCGTCGAGATGGGGCCGAGCGCGCTGCAGGCGGCCAACAACGGAAACAGCCCGCGTGGCGACGCGGCGTCTTCGCGAGCCTCAGCAATGCTCACGTACCCAAGCCACCGACACAGACGTATTTGAGCTCGGTGTAATCGTCGATGCCGTAACGGGAACCTTCACGGCCCAAGCCAGATTCTTTGACGCCGCCAAAAGGAGCGACCTCAGTCGAAAACAGTCCGGTGTTGACGCCGACGATTCCGTACTCGAGGGCCTCCTGCATGCGCCAGCTGCGTGCGAGGTCGCGCGTGTAGAAATAGGCCGCGAGACCGAATTCCGTGTCGTTGGCCATCCGGATCACGTCATCCTCCGTCTCGAAACGGAAAAGAGGTGCGACGGGGCCAAAGGTTTCCTCGCGCGCCACTCGCATCGCGGGCGTCACGTCGACGAGCACCGTTGGTTCGAAGAAATTTCCGCCAAGGGCGTGCGACTTTCCACCGCAGGCGACGCGCGCGCCTTTTTCTACCGCGTCGCTGATATGTGATTTCACCTTGGCAAGCGCGCGAGCATCGATGAGCGGACCTTGCTCGGTGGGTCCGGCGAGACCATCGCCGACTCGAAGCGTCGATACCGCTTTGACCAGACGCTTTGCGAATTCGTCATAGATGCCGGACTGAACGTAAAACCGATTGGCGCATACGCAGGTTTGCCCGGTATTGCGATATTTGCTCGCCATGGCACCCTGCACGGCGGCGTCGATGTCGGCATCGTCGAAAACGATGAAAGGCGCATTTCCGCCCAGCTCCATCGACACTTTTTTCACGGTACCCGCGCATTGCGCGAGCAGCGTCTTGCCGACCGCGGTTGATCCGGTGAAGCTGAGTTTGCGTACAAGAGGATTCGATGTCAGCTCGCCACCGATTGCTTCGGCATCTCCGGTAACGACGTTGAAAACCCCTGCCGGAATGCCCGCTCGGCTTGCGAGCTCTGCAAGAGCCAACGCCGAGAAAGGAGTTTGCGGTGCGGGCTTCGAGACGAAAGTGCATCCGGAGGCGAGGGCAGGACCCAACTTCCGCGTAATCATCGCCGCCGGAAAATTCCAGGGCGTGATGGCTGCAGCGACGCCGACGGGTTGACGCAGCACCAGCAGTCTCGAGTCTGCGCGGAAGGTCGGAATGACGTCACCGTAAGTGCGTTTGCCTTCTTCCGCGAACCACTCGATGAACGACGCCGCGTAAGCGACTTCTCCTTTTGCTTCGGCCAGCGGTTTTCCCTGCTCGGCAGTCATGATGACGGCGAGGTCGTCAGTGTGTGCGATCATCAGTTCTGCAAATCTGCGCAGGATCACTGCCCTCTCTTTGGCAGTCTTTCTGGCCCAGAGAGGTTGTGCCTTCGCTGCAGCCTCGATGGCGCGGCGAGTTTCGGAGGCGCGCATGACCGGGACTTCACCGACGAGAGCGCCATTGGCCGGGTTGAGGATGCGGATTTTTTCGCCGTTGTCGGCGGCGCTCCAGGCGCCGTCGATGAAAGCCGCTTCACGCAGCAGTGCAGAATCTTTGATTTCGAGAGCCTTCATTTCCGAATACCGTATTGTGCGCGGTAGTCGCGCAATGCTTGGAGGTGTGCTTCCGGAAGAGGATCTCTTCCAGGTGTTGAGCGAGAGAGGATGTCGATGAGGTCCTCGAGCGTCAGCAGACTGATGCAGCGCAGTCCGAACTCCGCTTCGACCTCCTGAACGGCCGAGCGCTCGCCTTGACCTCGTTCCTGCCGGTCGAGCGCAAGAAGGACGGCGACAGGTTCGGCACCCGCTCGGCGAATGAGCTCGACCGATTCGCGGATGGCTGTGCCCGCCGTGATGACGTCATCGACGATCACCACTTTTCCACTTAGTGCTCGACCGACCATTTGGCCGCCTTCGCCATGATCTTTCGCCTCCTTTCGGTTGAATGCCCACGGCAAGTTCCGACCCTGCCTTTCGGCGTAGGCGATCGTGGTCGCCGACACCAAAGGGATTCCCTTGTAGGCGGGACCAAACAACATGTCGAAGGACAGGTCCGATGCCCGAAGAGCCTCTGCGTAGCATTGCCCGAGGACCGAAAGCGACTCACCGTCATTGAACAGTCCGGCATTGAAGAAGTACGGACTTTCCCGCCCCGACTTCAGCGTAAATCGGCCGAAGCGAAGAGCCGAGCGGGCGAGGGCGAGATCGATGAATCTGAGTTGGTAGGGCTGCATACCGGTATCATATCGCGGTGCGCATCATTACCCTGAACGCCAACGGCATCCGCTCGGCCGCGGCCAAGGGGGCCTTCGTCTGGCTCCGCCAACAAGATGCAGATGTCGTCTGCATTCAGGAGACCAAGGCTCAGGAGCCCCAGCTCGAGGGGCACGACATCGAGATCCCCGGATATCACCGCTATTTCTTCGATGCCCAGCGCCCCGGATACTCGGGAACCGCCCTCTATTGCCGCCGGAAACCGACCGAAATCATCCGCGGGTTCGGCGTCGAGGAGTTCGACGGCGAAGGGCGTTACCTCGAAGCCCGATTCGGCAAGCTTGCGGTGGTCTCTCTTTATTTGCCTTCCGGGTCTTCGGGGCCCGAACGGCAGGCGTCCAAGTTTCGTTTTCTCGAAGCCTTCATGCCTCACCTCAAGCGATTACGCCGTCGTCGAAGTGAGTACATCCTGTGTGGCGACTGGAATATCGCGCACAAAGAAATCGATCTCAAAAACTGGAAGTCGAATCAGAAGAACTCCGGCTTCCTGCCTGAAGAGCGGGCATGGATGGATTCGCTCTTCGGAGACGCTGGGTATGTCGATGCGTTTCGCGAAGTGAACCCGAAGCCCGATCAATACACGTGGTGGTCGAACCGCGGGCAAGCTTGGGCAAAGAACGTCGGTTGGCGTATCGACTATCACGTCGTCAGCAAAGGGCTTGCCGGCGCCGCTCGCTCTGCGCACATCCACAAATCGAGCCGCTTCTCGGATCATGCGCCTCTCATAATCGATTACGACCTTCGCGCATGAACGACAACAAAAAGCCTGGTCTGCGCCAAATTCTGTCGAGCCCGCGGCTCGGTGCCGTGCTCGTGATGGGCATGGCCTCGGGGCTGCCCTATAACCTTACCGAATCGACGATGCAGGCATGGCTCAAAGATGCCGCCATCTCGAACACCACGATCGGCTGGTTGTCGCTCATCGGCCTCGCGTACACATTGAAGCCCCTTTGGGCGCCACTGCTCGATCGCTATTCGATGCCTTTCCTTGGTCGTCGACGCGGCTGGATCCTGCTATTTCAGATCGCACTCGCTGCGGCGCTCGCGGTGATGGCAACCCATGGTCCAGAGCAAGGGCTCGTTCCATTCGCGATGCTCGCATTGGTCGTCGCAGTGCTGTCGGCGTCACAAGATATCGTGATCGACGCTTGGCGTACCGACCTTGTCTCACCTGCAGAGCGTGGTCCGGCGGCAACGGCGGCGAACTTGGGGTATCGCCTCGCAGCTTGGTTTTCGTTCGCAGGCGCGCTGATTCTTGCCGACGTGATCGGTTGGAGGCAGACCTATTTCGTGATGGCGGCAGGCATGCTCGCCATCAGTGCCGTGACGTTTTTCGCGCCGGAACCCAAACTTCACGCGCCGCCACCCCGAACCTTGCGAGAGGCGGTCACCGAACCTCTTCGACAGCTTTTGGCGGGACAGGGCATGGTGCTGCTGTTACTGACGATCGTGCTGTACAAGGTCGGTGATGCATTCGCGTTGAAACTGCTTACGCCGTTCCTCATGGATGTCGGGTTCACCAAAACGGAAATCGGCGCAGTCACCAAGACCGTCATGCTGATCGCCAGCATCACCGGCGCGGTGGTGGGTGGTCTGTGGCTAGTGAGCCTCGGCCTCGTCCGCGCGTTGCTGGTTTTCGGGGCGGCGCAGGCGATCGCCAACCTCGGCTATTTCGTGGTTGCCACGCAGGGCGACAACGTCACCCTGATGGCGACTGCCGTCTTCCTCGATAACTTCGTAGGCTCCATGGGGAACACGGCACTCGTCGTATTCATCATGGGCATTTGCGATGTGCGGTTCAGTGCTTTCCAGTATGCAGCGCTCTCTGCATTGGCCGTCATGCCGCGTAATTTACTCGGCGCGCCGGCTGGCATATTGTCCGACGCCCTCGGCTGGGCGCCTTTTTTCGTCCTGACGTTCTTCACCGCCTTGCCGGGGCTCGCCATGGTTTGGTGGCAGCGTCACCGCATCGCATTGCTCGATCTCCCCAAAAACTGAGTTTGCCGTGATCGAATCCTTCCTGAAATTCTTTGTCGTCTTCTTTCTGGTTGTCGAGCCTATTTCGCTCGTGCCTGTTTTCGCCAGTCTCACGGAAGGTGCCAATGCGGCTTACCGCAAGCGCATGGCGATCAAGTCGGTTCTGGTGGCAGGTCTGATCATTCTGGGCTTCGCGTTGAGTGGCGCAGCGTTTCTCGCAGCCATGGGCATCAGCATCGACTCATTCCGTATTTTCGGCGGGCTGCTGCTGTTCCTCGTGGCGCTCGAGATGGTATTCGCTCGCGAGTCGGGAACACGTACGTCGACCGACGAACAGGCCGAGAGCCGTCGTCGTGCAGACATCTCGGTTTTTCCGTTGGCTTTCCCGTTCATGTCCGGGCCCGGTGCGCTGACGACCATTCTCTTGTGGTTCGGTCCGGTATCGGCGGTGAGTCAGCCCGTCTTGTTTGGTACGCTGCTCGCAGCGGCTGTTCTGGTCTTGTTGATTTGCCTCGTGGTGATGCTCGGAGCTGGGCCGCTGATGCGGATGCTCGGCGCGACCGGCACCAACGTGGCCAATCGGCTTCTCGGTGTGATACTCGGCGCATTGGCCGTGCAATTCATCGTCGATGGCATTCGCGCCAGTTTCGGTATCGGCTGATTCGCCTCGACCTTATCGGCGCTCGAACGAAAGATCCCATACCCCGTGGCCCAGCCGATGTCCTCGGCGCTCGAAGCGGGTGAGGGCACGCCACTCGGGGCGTGGCATGAAGCCCTCCACGCCCGCGAGATTCATGAACATCGGATGGCGACTTACGACCTCGAGCATTTGCAATGCATAGGGTTCCCAGTCGGTTGCCAACTGCAGCCGTCCGCCTTTGCCGAGACGCGATGCCGCGAGCGACACGAAATCGGGTTGAATCAGACGACGTTTGTGATGGCGTTTCTTGTGCCACGGATCGGGAAAGAGAATGAGGATTTCGTCGAGGGCCTCAGTCGCGATGCAGTGATCGAGCACCTCGACGGCATCGTGACAAATCACTCTCACGTTGGAGAGTTGCAACGTCGACAATTCGAGCAGCAAATGCCCGACTCCCGAGCGATGTACCTCGACTCCGATGAAGTCTCGCTCCGGGTGCGCACGAGCGAGTCCGATCAAATTCTCGCCGTTTCCGAAACCGATCTCCAAACTGCGCGGCGCCACGCGTCCGAAGATTTTCTCGAGATCGAAGGGCTGGTGATCAGGCGACAGATCGAGCCCATACCGAGGCCATAACTCCGTCAGTGCTCTTTGTTGAGCTGCGGTGATACGACCCGCACGCAGCACGAAGCTGCGGATCTTTCGGGGGATGGGTGGTTGTACCTCGGGCTCTTCGATCGTCATCGCCCACATTATGGCATTCGTTACCTATCAGACTTGCGCATGGGCCATCGCAATTGAGAAAGTGTCACCGAGTTCCTGAAAATCACGCTCCGTCGAGGGTTGCGAACCATGCCCGCCCAAATCCAAACCGAAATCGTCCAATACAACGCCGCCGGACGCCATTTCTCGAGTTATGTAGCCCAAGATCCGGCCCGTAGTGGCAAGCGGCCGGGTTTGATCGTTCTGCCGGAGTGGTGGGGCCTCAACGACTATCTCCGGCGTCGCGCACGTGAACTCGCCGGACTCGGCTTCGTTGCGATGGCCACGGATGTTTATGGCGATGGACGCGAAGCTGCCGACTCCACTGAGGCCGGCACGTTGATGAACGGCCTGTTCACCGATATACCTTCGCTCAGCGAACGGCTACGGGCAGCGTATGAAACCCTGCGCGCCCACCCGCTCGTCGATCCCGATCGTATTGGCGCGATGGGTTATTGCCTTGGTGGAGCGCTTTCGCTGCACATGGGTCGTATTGGTATTCCGCTGCGGGGCGTTGTCAGTTTTCACGGCGCGTTGACTCGCGCGCACGAGGCGAAGCGGGGCGAGTTCAAGCCGGCTGTGCTCGTCTGTCACGGAGAGGCGGATGCGCTTGTTCCCACAGAAGATCAGGCTGCCTTTCGCAAAGAAATGGACGAGCTCGGCGTCGACTACGAGTTCAATGCTTATCCGGACGCCAAGCACGGATTCACGAACCCGGAAGCCACCGAAAAAGGCAAAAAGTACAACCTCCCGCTCGCGTACGACGAGCGCACCGATCGCCAGTCTTGGGAAGACATGAAAGCGTTCTGGGCGAAGGTGTTTCGCTGAGCGAGTGCTTACTCGTCGAAGCGCAAGTGCTTGACGCTCTTGCCGTGTCGACGGATCAGGCGCAGTGCCTCAATGCCGATCCGGATATGTCTCTCGACGAAAGACCCGGTGACTTGGCGGTCTGACGCTTCGGTCTTCACGCCCTCGGGGACCATTGGCTGATCGCTCACGAGCAATAGCGCGCCTGATGGAATCGAGTTGGCGAACCCGGCAGCGAAGATCGTCGCCGTTTCCATGTCGATGGCCATGCAGCGCGTCTTGCGCAAGTATTCTTTGAACTCGTCGTCGTGTTCCCAAACTCGACGATTCGTCGTGTAGACCGTGCCGGTCCAGTAGTCGTAATCGAGATCGCGGATCATGGTCGATACCGCGCGTTGCAGACTGAAAGCAGGCAGCGCAGGTACTTCAGGGAGGAGATAATCATCCGATGCGCCCTCTCCGCGAATCGCCGCAATCGGCAATATGAGGTCGCCGATCTGATTTTTTCGCTTGAGGCCCCCGCACTTGCCGAGCAGCAATACGGCGCCAGGCGAAATAGCCGAGAGCAAATCCATCACGGTGGCTGCATTGGCGCTGCCCATTCCGAAGTTGATCATCGTGATGCCATCGGCGGTGGCGTTGGGCATAGGACGATCCCGACCGAGAATTTCCGCGCCAGTCTGTGTGGCGAACAATTCGAGATAGTGGCTGAAGTTCGTCAACAGGATGTATTTCCCGAAGCCCTCTAGCGGAGTGCCGGTGTATCGGGGCAGCCAGTTGTCGACGATTTCCTGCTTGGTTTTCATGGTCTTCAAGGTATCACGATCACGCTGGAATATAATCGCCCCGCGAGTCATTGCCCGCGGAGCCCCATTGAGCACCCCCAGCGTCTTGTCCGGTACTTTCGATATGCAGCCGACGCTGACGGGCGATCTCCTTCAGATCAGACCGCTTGCTCGAGAGGACTTCGACGCCTTGTACCAAGTGGCCTCCGATCCGCTCGTATGGGAGCAGCACCCTGCGAAGGATCGCTGGAAGCGCGAGGTATTTTCGGAGCTTTTCGACCGACTGCTTTCCGGAGGCGGAGGGCTTGTCATCGTCGACAAGACGAATGGAGAGCCGATCGGAAGCTCGAGTTACTACGAGTATCGCCCGGCGGAGCGGGACATCGTCGTCGGCTACACCTTTCTCGCCCGCCGATGCTGGGGTGGACGCTACAACTCCGAGCTGAAGTCCTTGATGCTCGCGCATGCATTGCGATTCGTCGATCGTGTTTGGTTTCATGTGGGCACCGAGAATTGGCGGTCTCAGCGCGCGATGGAGAAAGTAGGTGCTCGTCTGAGTCATCGCGCCGTACGTGAGAGTGGTGGCGTCGTGTCGGAATTCATTCACTACGTCATCGAGAAACCGTGAAGTCATGAAAATCTGGACTTATCGTTTTGGCTTTACGATCGATGGTCTGACCTATCGAACCGAAGTGATCGCTCATCTCAAGACGGTGGAGAGTCGTGTGTTCCAGGGAGAACAGGAACTCGCGAAAGACTTCACCGATGTCATGACGCCCGACGGAATGCGTAACCATCAATTGCGTTTCTCCTTATCAGACGGTCGAGAGGTCGTGGTGGAGACGGGATACATCGACTGGTTCCGCACCGGTATTGCCGTTCGTATGAATGGCGCGCTCGTCCACGAGAGTCATCCCGGCAAAGTCATCAGGTTTCCCACGGCTCCCGGAGCGAATCCTGAATCCGCAGCGAAGTTACAGGCGGAACAGTCGGCTGCGTGGAGCCGCAACAAGTACTCGATCTACGTCGACGTCGGTATCGGAATTTTGTTCTTCGTGCTCGTCAAGTTGACCGACGACTTACCCTTGTCGGCACTCGTGACGGCGGGCGCAGGGCTCGCAGTCGTCGTCGTTCAACGTTTCGTGAAGGTCGATCTTCTGGGCGGTCTTGCGTTGTTCGGAGTGGTGATGCTGCTTATCTCTGCTGGCTTCTCGTGGTACTTCGACAATGACTGGGCCGTCAAAATGAAGAGCACGATACTCGGAGTTTTCGTTGCAACACTCATGTTGAGCGATGCAATGTTCAACCGCGGGCGTTATTTTGGTGGCCGATTACTTCGCTTCATGCCTCAGCCCATGGATGCACGACGGCTTGCAACGGGGATGGGAGTGCTGGGTCTCGTGATGGCTGCGGTGAACTGGGTCTTCGCCGAGTTCACTAGCCAAGATACCTGGCTCTATTACACGAGCTTCGGCGATTTCGTTCTGACGATGTTTCTGGTGCTCGCGGTCTTTCGTTACGCGAGCATTCGCTAGGTCTGCCAAGCGCGCTCGAGCAGACCGACGATTTTTCGACCGCCCCGACTGCGCAGATACTTGGTGATGAAATCTCTGAACATGTTCGTGGATTCGACCGGTAGCCCGAACTCGGCCATGACGGTTGCCATACCGTCCATCGATTTCGGCAATGCGGCTTTCACCACGTTGTCAGCCTGCTGAATGAGTCGTTCGGCACCGGCGAGGAACTCGGAAACTTCTGCGAACTGCGACTCGGGCAACCGTTCGCGGGCAATGTTCAGCAGGGCGCCCGCGCCGCCGATGGCCTGGTTGAGGGGAAGCTCGAGGGCGAAGCCGAGCTCGCGCACGAGTTCATCGATGCCCCCTGGAAGCTGAGCAACGGCAGGCCTGGCCGGCAGAAATACCACCGGAGCGACGAACACCGCCGCACCCAGGAAATCGCGCCTTTTCATAGAGACCTGCCTCGAGCGCCAAATAATTTTTTTCGCTCAATGTGATGCAGGATACAAAGCATCAAAGAACTTTTCAAAAATTTACAAAATATGGATCTATTTTGACTATCGGTTTGCCGGCGGGGCCGGAGAGCGTACCCCTTGAATTAGGGGTGATCGGGCGGCGAGCCTGACACCTCGACCGTTCCGCTGACCCTCACGAGGGTATCGCCGCCGACCCAGACGTCATCCCCTAGACGCTCCACATAGATCCTTCCGCGGCGCTTGAGGGCGGTACCCTGCGACACCACATACCGGGAGGGGGCCTGGCCCGTCTTGATAAGCCACATTCCGAGACCTGCGTTCAGGCTGCCCGTGACAGGGTCCTCTGGCACCCCTAGCCCGGGTACAAAGGCTCGTACCTCGTAGTGTGCATCTCCGCCCGGGGGGTAGGGGGCAATGACCCCAAGTTTGTGATCACGCAGGACAGCCATGTCAGGCTGCAAAGCCAGCACTTGGTCTGCCGAGCGAAGCATGACGGCACACCAGCCCGGTCCGTTATCGACCCACTGGTGCATGAGGATGTCGGTGCGAGAGACCTTCAGCCCTGTCGCAATGATCATCAAAGTTTGTTCGTCCAGAAGGCCGCTGCGACGAAGTGGCGGGGCAGCAAACGCGAGTCGCAATCCGTCGCGGCGAACGCGGACCAAACCGGCCCCGCACTCTTGGACAACCATGTCGCGTCGTTTCGGGAGGCCACCTGCCGTCAGCCAGGCGCAGGCACTCCCCAAAGTGGGATGGCCGGCGAAGGGCAATTCTCCTCCGGGGGTGAAAATACGGACCCGATAATCGGCTTCGGCCGATGTCGGCTTCATCAGGAAGGTGGTTTCGGACAAGTTGGTCCAGCGTGCGAAGGACGCCATTTGCGCCCAGGTCAAATCATCGGCGTCGTGAACGACGGCGAGCGGATTGCCCATGAAGGCCTCCGCCGAAAACACGTCGAGCTGATGGAACTTTTTGAATACCCCCACAGCCGAAATCTACCGCGATAAGTCCTGTTCGTGAAAATTCGTCGACTATTGAAGTTAAATAATACACTTGCTTATCCACCAAGTGAGGCACTGACCCAATGAGAATCTTCCCGCTCTTTTCGTCCCTGATCGTCCTCGTTTTGGGGCTGGTTTCGGCCGTGCCCATCCATGCAGCGGGGGAGACCACCAAGACGCGAACCATCGATGCGCAGTCGGTCAAGTCCATCATCCTGAAGGCGGGCGTGGGCAGTGTTCGGATCGAGGCTGGCAGTGGCGAGAAGATCGAAGCGCGGGTCGTGTTGCGGGCAAAACGCAACACCGGCATTTTCAGCTCACTCCCCGACGTCGAGAAACTCGAGATTTCCTCGACGACGCGTGGTGACCAGTTGGAAGTGGGTGTCGATGCGAAGAATATCCAGGAAGACTGGGTGCTGCGAGTTCCGAGCAAATCGTTGTCTGCACTCGAAGTCATGCTTGGTGTCGGCGATGTCAAAGTTTTTGCCCCAGCGAAACGCATCGAGCTCGATCTGGGCGTTGGCGATGCCGATGTCGATGTCGTCTCCGGTGCGATAAAGGTCAATGTCGGTACCGGTAATCTGCGTATCAAGACAGCGCTTGCCAACGCAGGTGAGATCAAGGGCACGACGGGTGTCGGCAGTACCTCACTCAAAGGACTGGAGGGAACCGTCAAGAGCAACGCGGTGGGTGGCCGAGTCAGCGGGCAAGGTGGTGGGCAGCAGCCGATCGACGCGACCGTCGGTGTAGGCGATCTCTCCATCGAGCTTGATGGAAAGAGCCTGCCGTGAGACGCGGACCGCCATACTGGTTTCCGAGCAAACGCTATGGCTGGGGCTGGGGCCTGCCGATTTGCTGGCAGGGTTGGGTCGTGTTTGGCGTCTATCTGGTGTTGTTGCCGCTCGGGTTCTTTCTCTTTCCGCCCCACGAGCAGATTTTCGAGTTCATGGTGTTCACCCAAGCAGCCACGCTGGCGCTGGTCTTAATCTGCTGGCTCAAGGGCGAGCCACCTCGTTGGCGCTGGGGCGACTGAAGTCGCGCTCGAGCTGCAGTTGCCGCAGGCCGAGTCGTGCTCCTAGAATGACTTCATCCGGTGCGGGCGTAGTTCAATGGTAGAACTGTAGCTTCCCAAGCTACTAACGTGGGTTCGATTCCCATCGCCCGCTCCATCCATCCACACATCTGATACGGGTTCTGCCCCATGAAAATCAAAGTGTTCGAATTCTCGACGCCTTATTGGTCATGGGGCTGGAGAGTATCTCCGCAGGACGTCGAACGAGCGCTCGCTCAATGGGTATCCGAAAACCCCAATGTACAGATTCGCGATATCAAGCACACTACGATGGGCGGGTTATGGCACCCACCTCAATTGCTGATCACGATTTACTTTGATTGATATTTGAAAAATTCGGGCGCTTATCATCAGTCCGCATCATTCGTTTTTCGTGAACCGAAAAACATCCTCGAAATCCTGCTTGAAAAATCGGGCGATCCGAAAAGCCAGTTCGAGTGATGGAGAATATTTTTCCTGCTCGATGGCGTTGATTGTTTGGCGGCTCGCGCCGACTTCATCCGCCAACTCTTGTTGAGACACTCCTCGCTCGAGACGAAGCTCGCGGATCCGATTGCGGACGCGACCGGTCGCTTTGTTCATGACTGGCGGTAGAGAACCAAAATCGATACGCCCCGTGCAATTTCCTGCGCCATGAAAACGGTGAACAAGCCGAGCAGAATGCCGGCAGGGGAGACGAAATCAAGAGGCATATCCTCTCGAAATCGGAATCGCTCTGTCAGCAGGACATGCACGATCAAAATATTGATCCCGCCTACGCCTGCCCAATAGCCAATCTGATCCGATCTGCGCTCGATGAAGACATCCCTTTCATCCAAATCTAACTCGGAAGGGCTTTTGGGGAAGAGAGCACTTCTGATGATGAGTTGTCCGATCGCGGCGATGGCGCCAATCGATCCGTAAGTCCGAAGAAGCGTTCCAGCGTCTTGATCGATGATCGATAGCCCAAAGGATTGCCCGAAGACCGTTACGCCATCAGTCAAGCGCATCCATATGAAAAAAAGTATGAAGCCCCATAGAGCCAGTTCGCACCAGGTTCGTTTCTCATGTGCGCTCATCTCTAAACTCCGCCATGTAAAATATCTTGGACATATTAATCATGCCTGTTAATATGTCAAACATCTTTTACACGTTATTGCCTTGAGTTATTATCGCGCACTTCACTACGGTAAAAATGCTGTAGAAATACGTGAATTACTAGAAACTCTGCGTCGTTCAACTTGAGATCGTTGCCCTAACCGAAATCAGGCGGGATGGTCCCCCGCGCGATGGATAAGCGCGGGAAATGCGGTGCATTCCCAACCAAGGAACAAGAGAGCGAGCGAGTTGAGCTGGCTGCTAACGTGGGTTCGATTCCCATCGCCCGCTCCATCTAACTTTTCGTATGTTTCAGATGTCTCGAGATGCTGTCAGACGAAGAGAGCGGAGGGAGGATTACAGCGGGTTGTTGTGAGCTTCCCCGAAGAGAACTGATTGAAAAGTCGGCACGTATCTTTGTACAACGACGAGCTAATCAGCTCGTTGGCGGATCATCGTCATTTTTATTCGCCTCGTTTTTACGTACTCTCGTCAAGAAGTGGTAAAGCAATAAAGCGACACCCACTGCAACAACCACCGAGCCACCGACGGCGGCAACTTTGCCAATTGCGATGGCAGCTCCCGCGAACGTAAGAATAAGCCCCCAGAGCAGCGTAGGCGAGCTTTTGGGATTAGTCGGTTTCGAGTGGGCGAACATCGCATCTAGCGAAAGTGGCTCAGGCTGGTAATCGATACCGCGCTCGAATGCAGCGAGCCGCTCCTTATTTCGCGCTTCGATCAACTTCTGTTTTGTTTGCTGGTCGTGGTAAATCCAACTGATCGGGATCATCGCCCCGAAGACTATCGCTAAGATCGGTATCAAGATTGCTAGTTCGCCTTCCACGGCATACTCCTAATGACGTTGATTATGGATATTAGACGTAGCAGGGGGTAATCCGGTTTCAAATAGAATTTTGAAACCGACTAGAGAGATGTTGCGTCTAAAAGTGTTTGCCTGCGCTCTTGATGTCTAATAGAAATGAAACTGACGAGTCAGCACCTAATCTGGAGCGTGTAGAGTTCCAGAAACTGGTTCGCACCTACTCCAGAACGGTCTTCAACCTCGCGTATTCGATCGTCGGGGATCGTGGAGCAGCAGAGGAAGTTTCTCAAGATGTCTTTTTTCGCGTCTGGCAGCACCTAAGAAACTTCAAGGGGCAATCAGCCTTTCCCACATGGTTGTACGCTATCACCCGCAATACGGCTATTTCCTATCGCCGCAAGCTGCTTAGTCGCGGGGCATCTAAGACCTCTGCCTACGACCAAATCCCCGAAGAGTATTTACCTGTTGATGTGCAAAGTACAACAGACTTCCTTGAAGAGCGTCTACTCATTAACTTCATAGCAGAGCTACCGCCTGACATGCAGTCGGTGATTCGTCTGTTTTACCTCGAGGAGCAGTCCGTCGATCGAGTGGCGCAAGTGCTGCGAATTCCGAACGGCACAGTAAAGACGCTGCTTCATCGAGCGAGACTTCGATTACAGACTAGATTTGAGAAATATCGCATGGAGAAACTAAAATGAATTATGACGATGTACTGGCTCGGCACTTCTCCACCGTAACTCCATCCCCTAATTTCGAGCCTGATTTGTTGCAAATCTCTACGATAGAAGGTTCGTTGGAACCGCAAGAGACGTCGGAATTTCGATTGCTATTAGAAGTTGATAAAGAAATGCAGGGATTGACGAAACGCTTTAAGCAGCAAGTGCGCGAGCGTTATCTCACAATAGGTGCTGTAGTAATTTCCTCGATAGTTACTGTAAATATAGCTTCGCCTGCATTTTTCGATGTGAAGGTGTCGTTTACAGATATTGCAGAGGCGATCTCAATGATTGCGGATCTATCACCAGCTCTGTGGTTGTTATTACCGTTATTCACGACATTGATAACCGTCACCATAGATCGACGGGGGTTGAAGGAGTTGCCCTAACCCCTATCTGGAGGGATGGTCCCCCGCGCGATGGATAAGCGCGGGAAATGCTGGACATCCCTAACCGACGAGCAAGAGAACACTCTTGTTGATCTCGCGGTAGACCAACTTGGCAGTGAGTTCTCAAAGTCCAAGTTCGTTGATTGTGTTCATTCCTTGCTCGATTCCATCGCTGGGTTCGAGGTTGCTAGTCAATCTCGAAGACGGTCTTTAACCGACAAGCTATGGAGACGAGCAATGTTTCTAAGACGACAAGAAAAGATTGATGAGCGGGTGGTTGGTCACGATGTCACTGGATATCAACTTGCGGTCAACGAAGGAAAGAAGTTGATCGGAGAAGGGAAGACGAAGTCACAGGCGGCAATGGTGATCTATACCGCTCTTCGGTCGAACGATAAGGAAACCGTGGTTAAGGCATTTGTCGAGGGTGCATCACTCACCGAGAAGGGGGCGATGACGTACTGGTACAACTGCAAGCGCAAGCAAGCGAAGACAACCACCGAGTAATCCTTTCTAAAAAGGGGGATTCCGGGTTAACCAAGACCCATTGTGTTGTGACAGTTGAACTGCACGAGCACCCGGAATCCCCCATCTGAGGGGGGATTAGGTCGATTCGATCACGATCACGGTCAGGCGCTTCTGTTTCATCAATCGGAGCGCCTTGGAGAGCTCAAATGGGGTGTCTTCAGACAAAAGCACTACCTTGGGGTTCTTGAGTTGGTTGATCGTTTGGATAAGCTGTTGCTTGGTTTGGGGCGGTCTAGGCATGGGGGGTCTCCGGGGGTGGGGTGATCCCGGATATTTATCCCTACCCCAATCTGTCCACCTGGTGGTCAACCCAAGGAGCAGGGGATGGCAGACAAAAAGGTGTTCAAAACAGGCAACAAAGTTGCTATTTATCTTGAACCCCCAGATCTAAAGCGCCCCAAGGGGGGAAAGAGGTTCAGTAAAACTGCTATATGGGTGGAGAGGGGAGATTTTTACGGAGGTTCCGTTGCCCCTAAGTCGAAGGGTAATTCTAAGGTTATTGAGGGCAAAAAGCCCAAGAAGTCGAAGTCCCCCCAGCCCCCAGAGGACTACCTAATCCTTGGGTTCGATACCGAATTTGTATCCCCAAAACGGATGACACCAAAGGAGATTCGGGAGGGAATCGATAACAAGATTGTTGGTACCGGCAAGAACCAATTGGTGTCTTACCAGTTCGCTTGTATTGGACCATCTGGAGAAAGATGGTCGGGTATCGCTTGTACCGACTTATCGCGAGGAAAAGATGATCGTCTCGGTTTGGGTGAATTCCTGATCTTTGCATTGGGTTCGGGATTGCGATCGGGAGCGATCAAATCGATTCCGAAGAACATCTACCTAGCTGGTCACTTCACCCGCGCTGACTTCACCGGTTTTAGTGACTTCAAGTCAATGACCCAAGTTCTATCAAACATCCGCGGTACATTTGCGACCACGGATGTACCTCTGTTCATTGAAATTAGCTTTCCGAACGGTGATCCCATCGAACTAAGGATATACACCCGAGACACGATGCTCCTAACCCCCCAGTCCTCTAAAAGTCTGAGTGCTGTGGGTGAGTTGGTTGGTCTACCGAAGATCAAACTCGATCCGGATCCTGAGAAAGAACAATCGCTGAAGGAGAAGATGGATGTAGTGCGAAGGACCAAATGGACGCTATTCCGGGAATATGCGATTCGCGATGCAGTAGTTTGTGCAGAGTACCTAAAGAAGATATCCGATAAACAAATCGAACTCGCCGGGGCGAAGAGGGTATCGCCCACACTGACTGGTATTGGCGTCAAGCTTTTATTAACAATTTGGGGTGAACGAGGTCGAAATTCTCACCTTGAAATTATCGGTAAAGAAGAAGTCATAGAGCGAACGTATTCCAAGAGGCGTGGGTACTACCTAACTCAAACAACGAACGTGCTACTGGAGGAAGTTTACTGGTTCCAGAAGTTCGCCATTGAGTGTTTTCACGGTGGACGTGGTGAGCAGTTCTGGTTTGGTCCATCCTACGAGGCTGATTGGTCCGATTACGATCTCTCGTCAGCATACCCAACCGCGATGTCGTTGATCGGGTACCCAGATTGGCGAAATGTCTATACGTCCTACAGCGTTGATGACTACCAACCTGAAACCCTAGGCGTTGCGTGTGTTGATTTCGAATTCCCCTATGAAGTTCGCTATCCCGTCTTACCTGTAAGAACAGACAACGGAATCATCTTTCCACGAACCGGTAGAAGCTACTGCGCCAGTCCCGAGATCTTTCTCGCGAAATCTCTAGGTGCCAAGCTATCAATAAGGTTTGGGATCATTGTCCCAACAAACAACACCGATACCGTCTTTCTACCGTTTATTAAACGCGCTCTAGATGAAAGGGCGAAGTCTCCAAAGGGGACTCTGGAATCGAACTTCTGGAAGGAGATCGCCAATTCCCTTTATGGGAAGACTGCTCAAGGTCTTCACCGTAAGAGGGTCTTTGATATGCGTGATCGGGAGATGAGAGAACTCCCTGAAAGTGAGATTACTAATCCTTATTTTGCTGCATTCATTACATCGTTTGTCAGGGCGACAATGGGCGAGATCATGAATGCGTTGCCTGAAACATCAATGGTCTTTAGCTGCACGACCGATGGCTTCCTGACTGATGCGACTGATCTGGATATACAGAATGCAACCCAAGGCAAATTATCCCGAATCTATAGCCGTCAAAGGAAACTACTTGCGAACGATGAATCGGTATTGGAAGTTAAACACCGAGCTAGGCGATTACTGGGTTGGCGAGCGAGGGGTCAGGCGACAATCACCGCAGCCCTACCGATAAAAGCTAGTGATAAGGCTCCTCCGATTCCGCTTGCGAAGGGCGGTATTCATCTAGTTGATCACTACGATGGGGATGAACTTCAGAACAAGGCAATTCTTGAGCTCTTCTGGCATAGAACCGCTAAGTCGTTCTTTCCTGTTCACTCGCTTGCCGGTGTTCGAAATGTTGTTGAGCTCGACATCGACTCAGTCCCTGTCTTGAGAAACAGAAAGCTCAACATGGAGTACGACTGGAAGAGGCGTCCTTACGATATGAAGGATAGCGCTCAGTTTAAACATATCGCTTTTAGTACTGTTCCTTGGGATCACTATGATCAGTTTAAAACTGTCAGAGATGTAAACGAGAACGATGAAAATCCAGTGATCAAGTCTGTTCGCGATCTTAATATCTTTGTTTCATCTATCGAGACAACTATCTCCTTGAGTAAAGATAAGAGGAAATCTGCGCGAAGGACTGATAAAGCTCTCAACATCATGATGAAGTGGATGTCGATTGTTTGGCGTCATGACCGACAGCTTCTTGGGAACATTCCGCCGAATCATACGGCTCGAAATCTCGCCGATAACTTAACGAGTTGCGGGTGCCCTTGTAAGAGAACTGATATTGAAAATGGATCAAAGAGGCAGTTTCAGCGATTCGAAAAGAACTCTATTCCAGCGACACGGCAAACTGTTGACGCGTTTAATAAGCTGAAGGTTATCTATCCGGCTATAAACCCATTAGATTTTCTGACAGCGCCAGAGACTACCGATTGGCTAAACTTTCATGAGGGTGGTTATTACTGTCCGTTCCTCAACAGATTGACTTGATAGCTTTCGGTGATCTTTCTGTGATCTTTGGGACAAAGCTATAGATCAAGCTCAACAAAGAGTCTTCTAACGACCAGACAGCGTGAGGGAGTCTTTACTCATCAACCCGCTTTGTAGTTTGTCCAGTCGATGTCGTTCCAGTTCTTTTGCTTCGTAATGTAGTCGATCCAACCGCTATCTATCTCACGGTCAATGTGTGTCTCGCGGTAGCCAAATCGCGTCTTTGTCCATGAGTCCTTAACGAGACACTCAAAACGATCAACATCGATCTCGTCTGGAATCTTCATCGCGATGTGATAGTGAAATCTTCCGGCGGTTGACCTCTCGATTACCGGTATTACCTCGATTCGTTTGCCAAATCGCGTTCCGGTATTCCCATAGACCTTCTTGGTCAACACATTGATGAAGTGTCTGAAGTTCTGGCTTCCGGTCATTTCGTCTAGGCGCTGACGGTCAACCACTTGTTTCATAGTCAACGTGATTCCCCACCATCCATCCCATGTTGGACGGTAAAGGGCTTCTCTCATCACGGCTTGTAGATCGGTCATCTCGGTGATCCCAATGGGTGTCTATTTGTATTTATAAGACCTAGATCACTCGCCCCCGTTGTCGATTCCTGCAAGAGCCGGGAAGGTCTTCGGTAGAGGGCTCGGTGATGTCGATTGTTAAACGAGGAAACTCGAAGTTTTGGTACATCCAGTTTCAGATGAGCGGAAGAACCTATGTCCGATCATCAAAGACCATGGACCGAAAGGTGGCAGAGCGCATGGAAGTGGAATGGCGAGCGCAAATTCACCGAGGGCTCGTTCTGGGCGACAAGGAGCGGATCACTCTCCCTGATGCAGTCGCCGCTTTTCTGAAGACCCGAGAGGGAACCCCCAACCACCGAGGTCTATTCCATTACTCGAAGACCATTCTCAGGGAGCTATCCCATCGCCGGCATCTCGATGAGCTGACTAACGCTGACCTTGAGACGTACCACCAAGACAGGGTGGGGTCAGGGCTGAGTGCCCAGACCATCCACCACCAGTTTGCTGTTGTTAGGGGGTCCGTGAAGACTGCAAGGCGCCTTGGGTTTAGGGTGCCTACCCTTGAGTACCCATCGCTCAAGATCGCGAAGCACCCTGTTCGGTACCTCTCGATTGAGGAAGAGGCGAGGTTACTCAGGGAGCTTGACCCTAACCGATGTAGTAACGGAATCCGACCACCTTCGGATCGGGATGAGGAGACCCGTCGTAATCTTCAAGATTGCTATGACCTCGTTATCTGTCTCCTAGACACCGGAGCGAGGTATTCCGAGATTGCCGACATCCGGTGGGATCAAATCGACCTAGACCGAGGGGTAATTCGTCTTTGGCGATCGAAAGTCAGCAATGAAGGGATCATTGCGATGACAAGTCGGGTGAAGGCTGTCTTAACCCGACGCTTTGAGTCCGATCCAGACACGCATGTCTTCAAGAACAAGAGGGGTGGAAAGAGGGGCTATGCCGTTCAATCGATCAAGAAGGCAATGCGGCGAGCTGGTCTCCATGGTGTTCGAATTCACTCACTTCGCCACACCCTCGCAACACGCCTAGTTCAGAACGGGATGTCGATCTATGAGGTAAAAGCGATCCTTGGGCATACCGATATCAAGACAACGATGCGGTATGCACATCTTGAGCAACAGCAGGTTGCTATCAAGGCGAGGGATGTTCTTGAGGAGATAGATCGGTTGAGGGCTACAAGAGCTACTGACGTACCTATCCAACATCCTTAAAAACTAAGTATTTCCGCCCGCTGTGCATCGTGTGCCATAAACAGAAATGCAAATCTGTACGAAACCGTACAAAAAAAAAGAGAAATAAACAACAAAAAAGGTTTTTGCATAAAGCTGTTTTGATACAACATTGCAACTGAACTTGGTAGCTACGCCTCAAACGGAGTTGAGAGAAGTGCTTGCCGCCCAGAATCGATATTTCGCCACGTTGCCGACGTCGCTTCAGCTCTTATGGGCAAAGTAGTTAACTCTAAAAGAATATGCGAGAGGCGAGCGGGTAGATCTCTCTTCGCCTAATGGGTACGTGTACTTTCCGATAACGGCGGTCGCTTCGCAGTACATCGTTAGTCCAGATGGCGATAAGATTTTACTTCGGTTCTCTGGGCAAAACACGGCACTGGGACTCGGTGGTGCGGGGGTAGCAATGTCGTTCGACTACCACGGGGTTTGGTGTTGTGACGGATACGCATTCGCAATGCCTAAAGCTGTGCTGCTGGCAGCGATGAACAGACCTTCGCGGCAACAGTCTTTCATAGATTACTCTCAAATTGCCATTGAGCGGCTGAGCCAGATGATGAACTGTGCTGCGGCTCATACGCTACGCCAAAGAGCTGCTCGTTTAATACTTGACGTCTACGTCGCCCAAGGCGCTGATGCCGACGAAATCAGATTAACGCATGAAGAAATTGGGCAGTTTCTGACTACCCGGCGTGAGACGGTATCAACTCTTGTCGGCGAATGGACCGCCCAACAACTCGTTACGTCGACACGGGGTCGGATTAAGATCAGCAACTTAGAGGGGATAAGACATATCGCCTGCTCGTGTCATAAAAATAACAACTCACATCTCGAGCGAGCTTTCTCGTTATGGCGTCTCCACAAGTGGAACACCAACGATGCCTCTCCCGTGATGTTCCGATCCGAGAATTCGGAGCAAAAAAAATTCTCACTTGTCGACAAACTTTGACTGGCGACCCGGTACAGAGCTGGAACAGCTACGGACGTACCCCGGTAACCGCTTGATATAAGCGGTGAAATCCTGGGGTTCGGGGGATAGTGGTAGCGAATCAATGCAGACTCGTCGCTAACTTCTCGGAGGATTCCATCAATAACTGCTACCGAGATATCGAGTCTCCAGAACGACTCAATAAGAAAGGTTGCGAGGAGGAAATCCGAAGTGACATCGAACTCAGCAGATTCGATCTCGTTAGGGGATTCGGTTTGTCCACCATCGTCGGATGTGTAGATTCGATATCGCTTAGAATTGCCATTTGTTAAACAGAGGGTTTGGTCAACTACCCGACCCTCATGTCTTGTTCTACTCGCGATCACCCGATCGTTAGTCTTCACGATCAACCTTCAGATTTGGTCAACTTCAGATAGTTAGGGGATAAGTGCTCGTCTTTTTATATAAAACATCAAAATTTCAACTTCTTATCCTCCTACCTGAACGGGAGTAGGTGAGAAATTAGTTGACGGGAACTTCAATAAATTCCATCTCTCCCCACCCATATATCGGTTTTACTGAAGGGAGATTTGGTCAATCGAGTTGGTAAAATAACATGTACTTAACTTGTTAAATCTGCGCGATGAATCAAACCGATAGCGTATCCAGCACACCCATCATCCGGCTCTTCGAAAAGACCGATGCCGATGCCGTTAGCGCACTCGTCCTCGGAATTCAGAACGATGAGTTCGATCTGGGGTTGTCGATCTGTGACCAAGCTGATCTGACGGATATCGATAGCTACTACCTTCGCAGCAACGGAACATTCTTGGTTGCCGAGAATGACCGCTCGGATATCGTCGGAACAATCGGATTGCTACGCCTTCGCGCCGATCTTGGCGTAATGAAGAAGTTTTTTGTTGCAGCCCCCTACCGCGGAAAAACACATGGCATCGCCCACTCGCTCTACCAGGCATTCCTCAATTTCGCACGATCGGAGGGAATTCATCAGATCGTGCTAGACACGCCGTCGGCGGCGACCCGGTCACACGGCTTTTACCGGTCGGTTGGATTCGTGCAGATCGAGAGGAGCGAGCTACCTGTGATGTACGACTTCCCGGAACGAGACACCCTATTTTTCAAATTAGATTTATAGACATGTGCGCCCTGTAATGTGCCCACACTATGAATAGTGAGAGTCGTGAAAGAAATCGTCACTCTCACTCACAGAAATCATTTTTGTGATTGCAGTTTCTAAGTGCCAGATCGACGTCACTAAAAGTCAACGAAAAATATCGTGCTCTGTGATAGCCTCACTTCAACAGTGAGGAAAAGCGATTCAGTCGATAGTGGAGTCTTACCACAGTGACTTCTCAGAGACGTACAGAGTGATTTTTCAGGGAAATTACAGGTGTTTTCGAATCACATCAAAGATTGCGGCTGCCCTTCCCAAGCTACTAACGTGGGTTCGATTCCCATCGCCCGCTCCATCCATCCACACATCTGATACGGGTTCTGCCCCATGAAAATCAAAGTGTTCGAATTCTCGACGCCTTATTGGTCATGGGGCTG
>Ga0315903_10000038_pt1 | contig 198285 bp, 197 predicted proteins | sample LakEriMetagenome_7_FD_203524 | JGI IMG/M metagenome (GOLD analysis project Ga0315903, IMG submission 203524) | Freshwater fungal communities from buoy surface, Lake Erie, Ohio, United States - Buoy 2 MA119 | ecosystem: Environmental > Aquatic > Freshwater > Lake | place: USA: Lake Erie, Ohio...
GCCTGGGGGCGAGCCCCCAGGCCTCGGATCATCTCTATAACCGGCAAAAAGGCTGCCTAAACTAACTTCAACACTGGACCAATCAAAGCGGGCTGGACACCACCATCGCGATTCGAGACGGCCAGCATGCCGCGCCAAGACGCTAAAATTTGGCGCGATAGAAAAAGCCCTAAACCCATACCGCTCCGTTTTGTGGTCTTCGAAAGAGTCTTGAGCGTCAAATCAAAATTCTCAGGGAACCCAGATCCGTTATCCCAAACGTCGATCCGCAATAGAGCAACTTCCGAAGTCACACACCGTTTGACACGGATTTCGAGCTTAGGCACGGAGAGGCCGTCAGTCGAAGCACCCGCCTTCAAAGCAGCGAAGGCGTTTGACGAAAGATTGAGTATCACGCGATTAAGTAATACTGCGTTAACCAATATACCGTGGGTCGACGGAAAATCATCACTAGATATCGATAGCCATACCCGATCTACCTTCGCCTGAGACTCGATGATAGGCCGTACGACCGACAGAACGTCTTTTGCAGCGACAAATACCGAAGGAGATGGCTTGTCTATGAGAATCGAGCGCACGGCGTTGATGACATTGCTTGTTTCGATGGCATTTTCTTGTATCTCGTGCAGTGTCGCGCGAATTCGGCCCTCTATTGCGGTCGACTCGGACGCTAAGTGCTCAACCTTTGTTAGGATTCTTTGAACGGGCTGACTCAGTTCGTGAATGACTGCCGCATTAAAAACGCCGACATTGTTGAGCGTCTCGAATCGAGAGTTGATCATGATGAGCTCGTCACGCTCTCGCACTAATTTAGACATTTCTTCTGCGAGTAACTCGGCGGTTTTTCGTCTTTGCTGCTCTGTTGCACGAGCGACCTCCGCCACCACTTCCGCCCTCCTCGTCTCGTCAACGGTGTAGGACCAGTATCCGATACTGAACAACATCACCCATAGAATGTTTGCTAGATAAACGAAAACTTCAGCGATACTGACCAGACTTGGCTGGAGTACGACTCCTGCGATCGCAGCCGCGAGAGCCTGCGTCACATTCACCGACAAAACGACGACAAGCCCTAGGCCCATTGATATCAAGCCCCGGCTCGGTCGCTGCAAGTACAAGGCAAAAAGATTACCGAGCACCGTGACTTGCAATAGCGCCATGAACGAGTGGTGTACGACAAAGCCAACCTCACCAAGCCGCAACTCCAAAATCACTGAAAGAGGTACGACAATGACAGCGATCACCCAAAGTGCTACGTCAAACTTTCGTTTTCGTTTGCTTGCCCGTCGGACATACTCGTTAATAAGCAGAATGGCGGGATAAACCAGCGCTCGGATCACGACTGTGAGCCAAGGCGACGGCAGATCCGGCTTGAAGAGATAAACGGCAGCGGCAGCGGCGAAAAATCCGGTACCCGTCAAGTAGAGCAGGCTGAACTCGTTTCTTCTTGGTCCAGACACGACCCAACTCAGAAACGGCAACCCCGCGATTACCGTCAGGACAATTACGTTCTGGTAAACCGCGCTCATCCCTGAACTATGAACCTACTGTGGGTTCGCCGCTACCCGTGTTTGCGGGGCTTTGCCCCACTCCGAAAGCCCGTGACCAGCCGGATGCCAAGCGGACGCCCTCGCACGTTGACCTCGGCCAAATGTTTGAGCACGTGCTCCGGGATCGCCGCGGGGAGTCTCACGAAAGAATGGTCGTCCCGGATGTCGATGCCATTGATTTCGCTTCCGTGCATATCGCCCTCATGCGCAAGCGCGCCGACGATGTTGCCCGGCTGGACGCCATGACGACGCCCCACCTCGAGCCGGAAAATGGCCTGCGGCCCTTCGGGACGCCGGGGTCTCGAGCTCTTGCGCTCGATCGATTCGAAATCGGCACGAGGTGCGTTGCGATCGGCTTCCGCTACGCCCTCGGACTCCGCCGAGCGCTTCGTGATGAACAGCGATCGGCCAGACTTGGCGAGCGACGCCAACGCTGCGGCCACATCGAATACGTCCGAGCCGCTTTCACGAACGAACTCCTCGATGACGCCGCGGTACGGGGCGAGATCCTGCGATCCGATGATCTCGGCAAGTTCTTTTTTGAACTTCTCGGCGCGGCGGGCGTTGACGTCCTGGATCGACGGCAAGTTCATCGGCTCGATGGGCTGCCGCGTGGCGCGCTCGATGATGCGCAGCATGTTTCGCTCACGCGCCGAGATGAACAGGATCGCTTCACCCGAACGCCCTGCCCGACCCGTGCGACCGATGCGGTGCACGTAAGACTCGCTGTCATGGGGCACGTCGTAATTGACGACATGCGTGATGCGCTCGACATCGAGCCCGCGGGCGGCCACGTCGGTCGCGACCACGATATCTATTTTTCCGCTCTTGAGCGCAGCAATGGTTCGCTCTCGCTGGGCCTGAAGAATATCGCCATTCAATGCAGCCGCTGCAAAACCGCGTGCCTCGAGCTTTTCGACGAGCTCGACCGTGGAGTGTTTGGTTCGTGCAAAGACGAGCATCGCATCGAACGGCTCCACCTCGAGCAGTCGGGTCAACGCATCGAGCTTGTGCATCCCGGAGACGAGCCAATACCGTTGTCGGATGTTGGCCGCTGTCGCCGTCTTCGAGCGAACCGTGATTTCACGCGGGTCGCGAAGATGTTTCTGGGCGATGCGCTTGATGGGTCCCGGCAGCGTCGCCGAAAACAGAACGACCTGCCGCTCGGGCGGCACAAGACTCAAAATATGGTCGATCGCATCGACGAAGCCCATCTGCAGCATTTCGTCGGCCTCATCGAGGACAACCGCATGAATGGTCTTCAAGTTGAGCGTGCCCCGATCGAGGTGATCGATCACACGGCCCGGGGTAGCCACGACTACGTGTACGCCGCGACGCAGCGCATCGAGTTGAGGCTTGTAGCTCTGCCCGCCGTATATCGGCAGCACGTGCAGCCCCGGCATATGGCTCGCATATTTTTGACAAGCCTCTGCCACCTGGATCGCAAGCTCGCGGGTCGGTACCAAGACGAGCGCCTGCGGCTCGCGACGTGCGACATCGATCTTCGAGAGTACAGGCAGCGCGAAAGCCGCCGTCTTTCCTGTGCCAGTCTGCGCCTGACCGATGAGATCGTGCCCTTCGAGCAAAACGGGAATAGTCGCTCGCTGGATGGGCGATGGCGTTTCGTATCCGACGGCAGCGAGCGCAGTCACCAGGAACTGGGGCAGGCCGAGGTCGGCGAAGGTTACGTCAGATTGTGCAGAATCGTTTTGGGTCATGGAGAACTCGGAGGGGCGACAGAGCGACCCTGAGACTCTCGAGACGCTTGAAAATTGGTAGCGGGGGTAGGATTTGAACCTACGACCTTCGGGTTATGAGCCCGACGAGCTGCCAGACTGCTCCACCCCGCACCAGTAGGGGCGCGAAGTGTACAGGTCTCCGGCTCCGGTCTCAACCTCAGCCGAGCGCCCGGGCACAGAGCTCGATCAAGGCCTGCGGAACGACCCCGAGAACCACCACGGCCGCGGCGTTCAGGGCAAGGGTCGCCTTCACCGCCCCGTGACGCTCGGGGATGGGCAGATCTCCCGGCGGATCGAAATACAAAATCTTCACGACGCGCAGGTAATAGAACAAGCCGATCACCGACACGATTGCTGCAAACACGACAAGCGCGAGGTGGTTGGAACTCCACAGCGCCTCGAAGATCTGCAGCTTGGCGAGGAACCCGACCGTCAGCGGAATCCCCGCGAGCGAAAACATCAACACCATCATGATGAACGCAAGCAATGGATCACGAGCGTGCAGACCCTTGTAGTGATCAAGCTCATCCGCTTCGAACCCTCGCCGGCTCACGAGCAACATGACCCCGAATGCGCCGAGCGTCGTGAGCACGTACGCGATCGTGTAATAAAGCGCCGCCTCGTAGCCCTGCTCCGTGCCGGCCACGAATCCGAAGAGGATGAATCCCACGTTGCCGATGGCCGAATACGCGAGCATACGCTTGAGGTTCGTCTGCGCGACCGCGATAACGTTGCCGAGCAACGCCGACAGCAGCGCAACGATCACGAGCATCTGTATCCAAGTGTCGGCGATGTTTCCGAGCGCGCCGGAGAGCAAACGGAACGCCAGTGCGAACGAGGCGATCTTGGGCGCCGTCGCGATGAACAGCGTGACCGAAGTTGGCGCACCGTGATAGACGTCCGGCACCCACATGTGAAACGGTACCGCCCCGAACTTGAAGGCGACACCCACTACGACGAACACGACGCCCATGATGAGCCCGAGACTCGGCTCCCCCTGAAGCGCTGCCGCGAGCTCCCCGAGCAGCAGCGTGCCGGTCATGCCGTAGATCATCGACATGCCGTAGAGCAAACAACCGGAGGCGATGGCACCGAGGACAAAGTATTTCATCGCGGACTCTGCGGCCACGCCGGAGTCGCGATCGAACGCGACGAGCGCGTACAACGAAAGCGAGAGCAGCTCGATCCCCATGTAGAGCGTGAGCAAGCTTCCCGCCGAGATGATGACGAAAATCCCGAGCATCGCAGTGAGCGCAAGCACGTAGTACTCGCCTTTCAGGATGCCTCGGGCTTCGAGATAGTGACGCGAGTACAGCAACGCGACCGCCACGAACAGCATCGTGAAGAGCTTGAGCACCGTCGCAAGCGGGTCGGCGAGATACATGCCGGAGAAGATTTCCACCGTTCCCTGAACTTGTGCATAGCTCAAGGTCAGCGCCGCACCGATGGCGATCACGAGCAAGGTGAGCGTCGGGGTAATCCGACGCGCAGACGCCCCGGCGAACACGTCAACCAGCAGCACGAGGCAGATCGCCACCGTGAAGTAGATCTCCGGCAAGGCCGGCATGATCGAAGCGAGTGTCAGGGTATGGGTCATGTCAGGGCAACTTGCTGATGACGATCTGCTCGACGAGATGCTGAACGGACGGCTGCATCACCTCGAGCAGCGGTGCAGGCCAGACTCCGAGCGTTAAAACACCCACCGCGAGCACGGCGAGCACCAGGAATTCACGAGCGTTGAGATCTTCGAGCGCAGCGACATGATCGTTGCCCACCGGCCCAAAGATCACGCGCTTGACGAGCCACAGCGTGTACGCCGCACCCAAAATGAGAGTCGTCGCCGCCAGGAAGGCGTACCAGAAATTCGCTTTGAAACTCGCGATAATCACGAGGAATTCGCCGACGAAACCCGAGGTACCGGGAAGCCCGGCATTCGACATGGCAAACAGGACCATGAAGGCACCGAAGATCGGCATGCGATTGATGACGCCGCCGTAGGCGCTGATCTCGCGACTGTGGACGCGGTCGTACATCACGCCGACGCACAAGAACATCGCGGCCGAGATCAAACCGTGAGAGACCATCTGCACCATCGCGCCGTCGATACCCATCCCCGCCCCGGCCAGCGATCCCGTCTTCCCTTCGATATCGAATGCCAGAAAGCAGCCGAGGGTGACGAAGCCCATGTGGGCGATGGACGAATAAGCGATCAGCTTTTTCATGTCCGTCTGCACGAGGGCGACGAAGCCGATGTACACCACGGCGATGAGCGACAGGATGATGATGAGCATGTCGAGTTCGCGGGCGGCATCAGGCGCGATCGGCAGCGCGAATCTCAGGAAACCGTATCCGCCCATCTTCAACATGATCGCAGCCAGCACCACCGAACCGCCGGTCGGCGCCTCGACGTGAGCATCGGGCAACCAGGTATGCACCGGGAACATCGGGATCTTCACCGCAAAGGCGGCAAAGAAAGCCAGAAAGATCCAGAACTGTTCGTTGAATCCGAGCGGCAGCTCTTGCAGCGCCACGATGTCGTAACTGCCCGCCTGCAAATACATGTAGATGAGCGCCACAAGCATCAGCACTGAGCCGAGGAACGTGTAAAGGAAGAACTTGATGGTGGCGTACACCCGTCGCGGCCCGCCCCAAATGCCGATGATGAGAAACATCGGGATCAGCATCGCTTCCCAGAAAAAGTAGAACAGCAACGCATCGAGCGCCGAGAACACCCCGACCATCAGCCCTTCCATGATCAGGAAGGCGGCAAAGTACTGCGCAGGCCGCTCTTTGATCACCGTCCATGCGGCAATCACGACCGGAACCGTCACGAAGGTGGTGAGCAGGACGAGCGGCAATGAGATGCCATCGACACCGAGGTAGTAATTGGCGTTGAAGGCCGGAATCCACGGCATTTGCTCCACGAACTGGAAGGCCGCCGTGGTGGTATCGAACCCCGTATAGAGCGGAATCGAGAGCGCGAGCGTCGCCAGCGCGGTCGCCAACGCGACCCATCTTGCGAGCGCAGCCCGACGATCACCGACCGCGAGCACGGCTATTCCGCCGAGGATCGGAAGCCAGATCAGAGTGGAGAGCAATGCTGCCTGCATGGTGGGTCTCGTCGAGGGTCAGGCGCTGAACAGGAACCACGCGAGCAGCGCAGCCAACCCGATCATCATCCAGAACGCGTAAGAGTAGAGATAACCTGTTTGCACCCGGCGGACGACGTTGGCGATCGAGCCGACGAGCTGCGCCGAACCATTGACGAGCGCGCCATCGATCACCGTCTGATCGCCTGCCTTCCAAAACAGCTGACCAATGCCGCGACTGCCCGCGGCCAGAACTTTTTCATTGAACCAATCGAAGTAGTACTTGTTGTCGAGCACGGGACGCAACGGCGCGAACAGCGAGGCCAAGCGATCTGCCGTCGCAGGACTCTTCAGGAACAAGAACCAAGCCGACGCGACACCCCCGAGTGCCAACCAGAATGGCGGATGCTTGACCGCTTCGAGCGCGAACGACGCCGGATCGTGGAAATGCGAAGCAAGTTCGCGCAAGACGTCGTTCGCCGGCAGCACCTGGATGGCCTCGCCAAAGTACCCGCCAAAGAGTACCGGCTGCACCGTGAGATAACCGATCGCGAGCGACGGAATGGCGAGCAGGACGAGCGGGAGCGTGACCACCCAAGGGCTTTCATGCGGCGTCCCGCCGCCATGCCCATGCCCGTGCCCGTGGTCGTCGTGGTCATGCGCGTCGTGGCCATGGTCGTCATGTCCCTGCCCCCAACGCGGCGCGCCATGGAACGTCATGAACACCATGCGGAACGTATAGAACGCTGTGACGAATACGCCGAGCAGGACGCACCAATAAGCGTAGGTGGCACCCCAACGATCGGACTCGTGGACCGCCTCGATGATGAAATCTTTGGAGTAGAACCCGGACAGGAACGGCGTGCCGATCAACGCCAACGCGCCGATCCAGCAAGTCGCAGCGGTGATCGGCATCACCTTGCCGAGGCCGCCCATCTTGCGCATATCCTGCTCGTGGTGCATCCCGATGATCACTGACCCCGCTGCGAGGAAAAGCAGCGCCTTGAAGAAAGCATGGGTCATGAGATGGAAGATCGCAGCGCCGTAGGCCGATGCTCCCAAGGCCACCGTCATGTAGCCAAGTTGCGACAGCGTCGAGTACGCGACGACACGCTTGATATCGTTGTTGACGATACCGAGAAAACCCATGAAGAGTGCCGTCGTCGCACCCACGACGAGCACGAACGAGAGCGCGGCTTCCGAGTGCTCGAAGAGCGGCGAGAACCGCGCCACCATGAAGATACCGGCAGTAACCATCGTCGCGGCGTGGATGAGCGCAGAGATGGGCGTCGGACCTTCCATCGAGTCGGGTAACCAGACATGCAACGGCACCTGCGCGGATTTGCCCATGGCGCCGATGAACAACAGAATGCAGATGAGCGTGATCGCCGACACGGTCCAAGTGTCCGTCAACGAATAGCCGACGTCCGCCAGCGCCGGCGCCGCAGCGAACGCATCTCGATAATCGAGGGACCCGGTGTAGTAAACGACCGCCGCAATGCCGAGAACGAACCCGAAATCGCCGACGCGATTGACTAGAAAGGCCTTGAGGTTCGCAAAGATTGCGCTCGGCTTGGTGTACCAGAAACCGATGAGCAGGTACGAAACGACACCCACCGCCTCCCAGCCGAAGAACAACTGCATGAAATTGTTCGACATCACGAGCATCAGCATCGCAAACGTGAACAAGGAGATGTACGAAAAGAACCGCTGATAGCCCGGATCGTCATGCATGTAGCCAATGGTGTAGACGTGCACGCAGAAGGACACGAACGTCACCACGCACATCATCAACACGGACAGATGGTCGACGAGGAACCCGACTTCCATGCGGATACCGTCACTCACTAGCCAGGTGTAGACGGATTCATTGAACACACCGACTTCGCCGGTCACGAGCTGCCACGCAACTCGCGCCGACAACACGAAGCTCGCGCCGACGGCCGCAATGGTGATGACGTGGGCAGCGGTTCTGCCGATGAGCTTGCCGAAGAGGCCGGCCACGACGGCGGCCAAGAGCGGCAAGAGCGGAATCGCCAACAGCGTTCGCGGATCCATCGACACCAACGTGGAGCTCAGTTCGCCCATTCCCTGATCATCCCTTCATGGTGTCGAGATCTTCGACATTGATGCTGCGCCGCTCGCGGAAGAGCACGACGAGGATCGCAAGACCGATGGCCGACTCCGCCGCGGCGACGGTCAGCACGAAAAACACGAAGACCTGTCCGTCGAGATCGCCCAAAAATCGCGAGAAGGAAACGAAGCTGAAGTTCACCGCGAGCAACATCAACTCGATACACATCAGCAGCAGAATCACGTTCTTTCGGTTGAGGAAGATCCCCGCGACCGACAGCGCGAACAGGATGCCGGAGAGCGTGAGCATGTGTTGCAGCGTGATCATCGCGGATCCTCCCCGCCCTCGCGGGTGACGTCCTTGACGAGACGCACGCGGTCTTCACGTCGAACAGCGACCTGCTTCGAGACATCCTGGGGCTTGAGTCCCGGGCGGCGCCGCATGGTCAGTGCGATGGCAGCAACGATGGCCACCAACAGCAGCACGGCAGCAAGCTCGAAGGGATAAACATACTGCGTGTACAGCACTTCACCCAGTTCGCGCGTGTTGCTGTGATCGACCGGATTGCGAACAGGCCCGATGGTCGCATCGATGCCAAAATCTTTGGCGTAGAACACCGTGATCATTTGTCCGATCACGATGAGTGAGACCACCCAGCCGAGCCATGCGTAGCGAGTGAAGCCACGCTTGACCTCCTCCACGTTGATGTCGAGCATCATCACCACGAAGAGGAAAAGCACCATCACCGCACCGACGTAGACGAGCACCAACACGATGGCAAGGAACTCGGCCTCGATGAGCAACCACAGCGCCGCACTCGTGAAGAAGGCGAGCACGAGGCACAGCGCCGAGTAGACGGGGTTGCGACTGATGATCACACCCAGCGCCGCGGCGAGCAGGATCGATGAAAAACCGTAGAAGAGCAGCTCAACGAACACCCGAATTCCTCCCCTGTCCCGCCGCGCTCACCGGTACCGCGCATCCGATGCCTTGTCGGCATCGATGAGGGCGGCGTACCGATCACCCACGGCGAGCAGCTTGTCCTTCGTCATGATGTTCTCGCCACGATTTTCCATGTGGTACTCGTGGATGCGGGTCTCGACGATGGCGTCGACCGGGCAAGCCTCCTCGCAAAATCCGCAATAGATGCACTTGAATAGATCGATGTCGTAACGCGTGGTTCGTCGGGTACCGTCGGCAGCGACGTCCGATTCGATGGTGATGGCGAGCGCCGGACACACGGCCTCGCACAATTTGCAGGCGATGCAGCGCTCTTCCCCATTGGCGTAGCGACGCAGGGCGTGCAGACCGCGAAAGCGCGGTGACTGCGGCGTCTTCTCTTCGGGGTAATTGACCGTGACCTTTTTTCGAAACAGCGTTCTCGCCGTCAGCGACATGCCGGCGAGGAGCTCAGTGAGCAGGAAGGTCTTGGCGATGCTGCGTAGTGCCATCTCAGTGACTCCAGGGACCAACGCCGAACCAAACCATGATCCCCTCCACCGTGATCCACACCAGCGTCACGGGGATCAGCACTTTCCAACCGAGGCGCATGATTTGGTCGTAGCGATATCGCGGGAAGGTCGCGCGGTACCACATGAAGCAGGTCAGGAAGAAGAACAGCTTCAAGAACAACCAATGAAAGCCGGGTGCGGCGAGCGGGTGACCCTCGGCCAAAAGCCCATCGAACGGACTCAGCCATCCGCCAAGGAAAAACACCGCTGTCAGCGCGGAGATCAGGATCATGTTGGCGTATTCCGCCAAGAAGAACAGCGCGAACGCGATGCCGGAATATTCGACGTGGAAACCGGCGACGATTTCCGACTCACCCTCGGCAACGTCGAAAGGCGCGCGATTGGTCTCGGCGACGCCCGCGATGAGATAGACGATGAACAGCGGAAAGAGCCAAATGAAGAACCAATTACCGACGCCGCCTTCCTGCGCTCGGACGATATCCCCGAGGTTCAAGGTTCCCGCGGCCATGACGACGCCGACGAGCGCAAAGCCCATGGCGATTTCATAGGCGACGACCTGGGCGGCGGATCGCATCGCCCCGAGGAACGCGTACTTCGAGTTGGCCGCCCAACCTGCGAGGATGACGCCGTATACGCCGACAGACGTCAGCGAAAGGATGTACAACAGCCCCGCATCGATGTCGGCGATGACGAGATTCGGATCGAGCGGCATCACCGCCCACGCCGCAAAGGCCGGAATCAACGTGATCGCCGGCGCCACACGGAACAACCATTTGTTGGAGGCCGACGGTACGACCACTTCTTTGAGCAGCAGTTTGATGACGTCGGCGAAGGGCTGGAAGATGCCGGGCACGAAACCGAAAATGCTGCCGACCCGGTTCGGTCCCTTGCGCAACTGGATCCAACCGATGAACTTGCGTTCCCAAAGTGTAGTGAACGCTACCGACAGAATGACCGCCACGGTGACGATGAGGATCCACACCGACGCTCGAATGTACTCGGGCAGCGAAGACCACATCGCGAGAAATTCGGTCATTACACCGCACTCCCCGATTTGGACGTTTTCGCGATCGTCGTCTGCTGCAAGGCCGGGCTGCGTCGAAGCACGGCGTCGATGTCGTACATGGGCACATCGAGCGAACCGAGATCAAGATCGGCGGCTCCGGTCATCGCGGCGATCGCCGGCAAGTGGTCGGTGACGAGCGCGAGCGTCGCCGCCGCACCCGATCGCTCGGTGACGATTCGCGACAACTCTTCGCGCACCTCTTCGGAACTCTGATAGTCGAAACCCGAGAGCTCCATCTGATTGCCGAGCACGCGAAGGATCTTCCAACCTGGACGCGCCTCGCCGGGTGGTTTCGAGAGGCCCGTCTGACTCTGCCAACGACCTTCAAGATTGACGTACGTCCCCGATGTTTCGGCGAAGCTGCCCATCGGCAACAACACATGAGCCAATTTTTTGATCTCGTCGGTGACGAAGGGCGTCACGGCGACCACACACGCGGCAGAACCCAACGCCCGCTCAGCGAGAGCAGGGTCGGCCATGTCGGCAGAAGGTTCGATGGCCCCGACCAGGAGATAGGCGCGTTGAGCCGTCTCGAGCATGCCGCGCACGTCGAGCCCCGGCGTGTCGACCACCTCGACCCCGCCCGGCTGACGATGCGGCACCGCACCGGCGAGCCACGCACCCGCCGCGTTGCTACCCTCAGCGAGCATCCCGAAAGACGCCCCGCTGATCCGGGCGATCTCGCAGGCGATCGATCGAATGTCGACCGCCGCCGGATGCCGTAGCGCCATGGCTCCAACCCACACGGCGCGAGCGTTGCCATGGCAGAGCGCGCGAGCGGCCGCACGTTGCCCTTCGGTGGGCGTCACGCCGCGAAGCAATCCAGCATAGGCTTCGCCAGGGTGAGAGCCGGTCAATTCGCACGTGGCCGAGAGAATGCCTGCGAGCTCATGGACCCACTCGGACGGCAACCGGGCGATCTGTGACTCGACCGGGAACCGGTATTCACGCGCACGAGAATCGACGAATGCGACCTTTGCGCGCGCTCGGACGACGGCCTTGCGAAGCCGGTGCGCGAGGATCGGCAACTCCGATCGCAGGTTCGAGCCGATGACGAGCACGCCGGACAAGGTTTCCACGTCCGCGACCGAGACGCCGATCGAGGGACGCAACGGGTCCGAACCGTGATCACGGAAATCCCGGCTCCGCAGCCGATGATCGATGTGCGAAGACCCGAGCCCGCGAGCCAGTCTCGCCGCAAGATAGATCTCTTCCGTCGTGCAAGACGGATGCACCAGGGTTCCGGTCGAGGCTCCCGCAGCACGCAACCCGCGAGCCGCCGCCGACAATGCCTCGTCCCATTCGACCTCGCGCCACGTCGAGCCCTCACGAAGCATCGGCTTGGTCAGACGATCGGCAGACAGCACCCCTTCGTAGCTGAAGCGATCCCGATCGGCGATCCAGGTTTCGTTGATGTCGTCGTTCGCTCGCGGCACGACACGCTTCAATTTTCCACGTAGCACATGCCCGAAGAGATTCGAACCGATGCCATCATGCGGCGACACGAACGGCACCTGCGTCATCTCCCACGACCGACCTTGGTACCGGAACGGTTTGGAGTTGAGCGCACCGACCGGGCAAAGATCGATGATGTTGCCCGACAGTTCGTGATCGACGCTGCGCTCGATCCAGGTGCCGATCTCCATATTTTCGCCGCGCCCGGTGGTTCCGAGTTCGGGAATGCCGGCAATGTCCTGACCGAAGCGCACGCAGCGCGTGCAGTGGATGCAGCGCGTCATGTCGGTCGAGACGAGCGGACCCAGATTTTTATCTTTGACGACTCGCTTGCGCTCGGTGAATCGCGAAATGTCGCGACCGAACCCGAGGGCGAGATCCTGCAGTTCGCACTCGCCGCCCTGATCGCAGATCGGGCAATCGAGCGGGTGATTGATCAGCAAAAACTCCATCGTCGCCTTCTGGGCGCCGATCGCCGCCTTGGAGCGCGTGAAGATCTTCATGCCCTCGGTCACGGGCGTGGCGCAGGCAGGCAAAGGCTTGGGTGCTTTCTCGACTTCGACGAGGCACATGCGGCAGTTCGCCGCGACCGGCAGTTTGTCGTGATAGCAGAAACGCGGCACGTAAGCGCCGTGCTGATCGGTGACGTGGATGATCATCGCCCCCTTGCGGGCTTTGACGGGCGCACCGTCAACCTCGACGTTGATCAGATCGTCTTGCGGATTCGCTGCCATGTCCTGATGCGCGCGGCTTAGGCCGCCTCCCGTTGTCCATCGACGAGGCTGCGCCCACCGTGCTGGATCATGTACTCGAACTCGTGCCTGAATTTCTGAACGAAACTTTGCACCGGCCAAGCTGCAGCATCACCGAGTGCGCAAATCGTATGGCCCTCGATGCGGTTGGCGACATCGACGAGCAATTGGAGATCGTCCATCCGACCCTGCCCGGCGATGATTCGCTTGAGCACACGATTGAGCCAGCCCGTTCCCTCGCGGCACGGCGTGCATTGACCGCAAGACTCGGACTTGTAGAAACGCGAAATCCGCTCGAGTGCGCGAACCATGCAGGTGGTCTCGTCCATGACGATGACCGCCGCTGAGCCCACGGAGGACCCGACGCCCCTCAATGAGTCGTAATCCATGTTCACGCCCATCATGACGTCACCCGGCACCACCTTGACGGAGGATCCTCCGGGGATGACCGCCTTCAACTTGAGGCCGCCTCGAACGCCACCGGCGATTTCGAGCAAATCACGAAACGGAATACCGAGCGGCAATTCGAAGTTGCCGGGCTTCTCGACATGACCCGACACCGAGAAAATCACCGTACCGCCCGCGTTGGTGGTGCCGAGCTTGGCGAACCACTCGGGTCCTTTGCGCAAGATGGTCGGGACCGAGGCGTAGCTTTGAGTGTTGTTGATCGTGGTCGGTTGTCCGTAAAGCCCGAAAGCCGCCGGGAACGGCGGCTTGAAGCGCGGCTTGCCCTGCTTGCCCTCGAGCGACTCGAGCAAGGCTGTCTCTTCACCGCAAATGTAGGCGCCTGCACCCACGAAGGTGTAGAGATCGAAATCGATTCCCGAGCCCTGCACGTTCTTGCCGAGCAGCCCCGCGTCATAGGCTTCTTTGACGGCGGCTTCGAAACGCGGCACGGGCTCGCCGAGGAATTCGCCGCGGATGTAGTTGTAGCCCACCGTCGCACCCATGGCGTAGCCACCGATGGCCATACCCTCGACGAGCGAATGCGGATTGAAACGAAGAATGTCCCGATCGTGACAGGTGCCGGGCTCACTCTCGTCCGAGTTACAGACGGCGTATTTCTGCATCGGCGCGTTTCGCGGCATGAAGCTCCACTTGGTTCCGGTCGGGAACCCCGCACCGCCTCGACCGCGAAGGCCGCTGGCCTTGACGGCGTCGATGACCTGCTCGCGCGTCAACTCGCCGGCGAGAATCTTTTTCCAGGACGAGTAGCCGCCGATCTTGAGATAGCTCTCGAGTGTCCAAGAGCGCTCCATCGAAAGAGACTCGAACACCACGAGGTTCATCCGGTCACGCCAGGTTTGCAATGCGTTGCTCATGCCGAGTGACTCACTTGAGACCATCGAGAATCTCGTCGACCTTCGCCGGCGTCAGATACTCGTGAAAAACGTGATCGACCATCATCATGGGGGCCCCGGTGCAGGACGCGAGACACTCCTCTTCCTTTTTGAGGAAAATTCTTTGATCAGGCGTGCTCTCGCCCACCTTGATTCCGAGTTTGCGTTCGCAATGCGCGAGAATATCCTCCGCGCCATTGAGCCAGCAGCTGATGTTCGTGCACACGCTCACATGGTGGCGACCACAGGGATGCGTCTCGAACATCGAGTAGAACGTAGCGACCTCGTACACCTGGATCGAGGGGAGCTTCAGGTACTCCGCCACCGCGTCCATAAGCTCGGCGGTCAGGAAGCCATTGTTCTGTTCCTGCACGAAACGCAGCGCGGACAAGGTTGCCGAGCGCTGCCGACCCGCCGGAAAACGGGAAATCCAACCGTCTATTTCGTGACGGGTGTGCTCCGTGAGCAGCGCCACCTTCTCGCCGTTACCCGGCTCGAAGAACTGGCCATCGCTCGTCGGTACACGATTGGTCGAGAGGCTCATCGATCGATCTCTCCAAAGACGATGTCTTGAGTGCCGATGACGGCGACGACGTCGGCGAGCATGTGCCCCGTGACCATCTCCTCGAGCGAGGCGAGATGCGAGAACCCCGGCGCACGGCACTTGAGGCGATAGGGTTTGTTCGCCCCATCGCTGACGAGGTAAATGCCAAATTCACCCTTGGGCGCCTCGACCGCTGCGTAGGTCTCGCCCTCGGGGACGCAGTAGCCTTCGGTCATCAGCTTGAAATGGTGGATGAGCGATTCCATGTCACCCTTCATGTCTTCGCGACGCGGCGGACGGACTTTGGCGTCGGCCAGCATCACCGGTCCCGGGTTCTTCTTGAGCCACTCGACGCACTGCGCCACGATGCGATTGGACTGGCGAAGCTCTTCGATACGCACGAGATAACGGTCGTAGCAGTCGCCGTTCACACCGACCGGAATATCGAAATCGAGCTTGTCGTACACCTCGTAGGGCTGCTTCTTTCGAAGATCCCAGGCGATGCCCGAGCCGCGGAGCATCGGTCCCGAGAACCCGAGCTGCATCGCCCGCTCCGGCGTCACGACACCGATGTTGACTGTACGTTGCTTCCAAATGCGGTTGTCGGTGAGCAGTGTTTCGTACTCGTCGATCGCTTTCGGGAAGCGCTTGGTGAAATCTTCGATGAAACCCAACATGCCCGCACTGCGCGCCTCGTTGAGGCGGTCGGCCTCTTTTTGAGTGCGCCAACGCGAGGCCTGATAACGCGGCATCTCTTGAGGCAGATCGCGATGCACGCCGCCCGGTCGATAGTAGGTGGCGTGCATGCGCGTTCCCGAGACCGCCTCGTAGCAGTCCATCAGGTCTTCGCGTTCTTTGAACGCCAACAGGAACACGGTCATCGCGCCGATGTCGAGCCCGTGTGCGCCGAGCCACATCAGATGGTTCAGGATGCGCGTGATTTCATCGAACATGACGCGGATGTACTGCGCACGAATCGGCGGCGTGACACCCACCAGCCGCTCGATCGCGAGCACGTACGCATGCTCGTTGCACATCATCGAGACGTAATCGAGTCGATCCATGTAGCCGATCGACTGATTGAAGGGCTTGGACTCCGCGAGTTTTTCGGTGGCGCGATGCAGCAGACCAATATGCGGATCGGCTTTCTGGATCACCTCGCCGTCGAGCTCGAGGACGAGTCGAAGCACGCCGTGCGCCGCAGGATGCTGCGGCCCGAAATTCATGGTGTAGGACTGGATCTCGGCCATGACCTTAGCCCGCCGCCTTGGTGTCGCTGTCCGGTCGACCGATCAGCGCCGGATCGTAACGGTTGTCGCGTCGGATGACCCGCGGAACGAGCGTGCGTGGCTCGATGCTGACGGGCTCGTAGACCACGCGCTGCTTCTGCGGGTCGTAGCGCACCTCGACATTGCCGATGAGCGGGAAATCTTTGCGGAACGGGTGGCCGATGAATCCGTAGTCCGTGAGGATTCGGCGCAGATCCGGGTGACCCCGGAACAAAATTCCGAACAAGTCGAACGCTTCGCGCTCGAACCAATTGGCCGCCGCCCAGACTCCAACGAGCGAATCGACCATCGGCTCGTCGTTATCCGGACAAAACACGCGCAGGCGCAGTCGTCGATTGAGGCGCACGGAAAGCAGATGGGCCACCACTGCAAAGCGTCGGCCAGGCTCACATCCCTCGCCTTCGGCCACTGGCGCCGGCAAACCCGCGGCCCGTCGATCGACTCCGCGCGAGAACCCCGAGCCCGTCGCCGAAAACGTTTTCCACTCGGACCGGCCATAGTGCAGGTAATCGACGCCACACAGATCGACCAGCGTGTCGAACCCGAGTTGCGGGTGATCGCGCAGCGCCGTGGCGACCGCGATGAGTTGCGGTGCATCGCATTCGAGCGTGACTTCGTCCGGCAACGAAGCGACCTGTCGCGCCGACTCACCGAGCGCCGACGAGAAGACCTCCGTCCACGCGAGCGCCGTCACGGGTTCACCACCGAGCTCGTCCGAGCGATTTTTTTCTGCAGTTGGATGATGCCGTAGAGCAACGCTTCGGCCGTCGGCGGACAACCCGGCACATAGACATCGACCGGCACGATGCGATCGCAGCCACGAACGACGGCGTACGAGTAGTGATAGTAGCCACCGCCGTTGGCGCAGGAGCCCATCGAGATGACCCAACGCGGCTCGGGCATCTGGTCGTAGACCTTGCGAAGCGCCGGAGCCATTTTATTGACCAGTGTGCCCGCGACGATCATGACATCGGACTGACGAGGGCTCGGACGGAACACGACGCCGAAACGATCGAGGTCATAGCGCGACGCGCCCGCATGCATCATCTCGACCGCGCAACAGGCGAGCCCGAAAGTCATGGGCCAGAGCGAACCGGTTCGCGCCCAGTTGACGAGGTTGTCGACCTGGGTCGTCACGAAGCCGCGCTGCGCGAACTCGTGGGCGGGTGCCTCGTCGGTCAGTCCCACTCCAGCGCTCCTTTCTTCCACTCGTAGATGAAGCCCACCACCAGGATGGCGAGGAAAATACCCATCGCGATCAGACCGAATCCGCCGATTGAGTCGAGCGATACCGCCCAGGGAAACAGGAACGCGATCTCGAGATCGAAAACGATGAACAGAATGGCGACGAGGTAATACCGCACATCGAATTTCATGCGGGTGTCTTCGAATGCCTCGAAGCCACATTCATATGCCGAGAGTTTTTCGGCATCTTTGGGAGCGCGGGAGAAATAGCGACCGAAACCGCTGCCGAGGACCAGCAATACGGTAGCGAGGCCCGAGGCCACGCCAAGAAAAATGAGTGCAGGCAGATAGTTCGACAGCATTCGATAACGCCCCTGCACGAACGCAACCACCGGTTACGCAACCCCCGTGCGTGAAGCGCGCGGATTGTAGCAGGATGTCGATTCAGTTTGGTGCGGACGGGGAGACTCGAACTCCCATACCTTGCGGCGCTAGCCCCTCAAGCTAGTGTGTCTACCAATTCCACCACGTCCGCGATAACGATCGATGCTTACTGAGCCGGAGTCGTCGACTCCGGGACCGCCGGTGCCGAGGGCACCGCCGGCGTGACCGAAGCCGGAGCAGGAGCCGTCTGCGAAGCCGGCTCACCGAGCAGGGTTTCAGTCTGGGTTGTGTTCGGTCGCGTACCCAACCACGCGAGAGCAAGGCTGTTGATCATGAAGACCGCCGCGAGCACGGCGGTTGCGCGTGAGAGCCCTGTCGTGGCTCCGCGCGCGCCGAACACACTGCCCGATGCGCCCGCGCCAAAACCGGCACCGGCATCCGCACCGCGACCACGCTGCAAAAGCACGAGCGCGACGATCGCGAGGGAAGAGAACACCTGAAGTATGGTCAGCGCCGTCAGCAACATGAAAATCTTTTCCGATCCTTACTGGGCCGCCGCAACAATTGCGACGAAGTCTTCGGCTTTGAGTGAGGCCCCACCGATGAGACCTCCATCGACATCCGGCATCCCGAACAACTCGCGGGCATTACCGGGTTTGACGCTGCCTCCGTAGAGGACCCTAACCGAGCCGCCAATTCTAGCATCCCGAGATTGGATCAGGCCACGGATGAAAGCATGGACGTCTTGGGCCTGCTCCGGGGTGGCCGTTCGACCCGTCCCGATCGCCCAGACCGGCTCGTAAGCGAGGATGCACCGCTCGAGCCCCGCGAGCCCGACCGGATCGGCCTGAAGCGCCCGAAGAACCGCCTCGAGCTGCCGCCCGACGACCTCATGGGTCCGACCGGCGTCTCGCTCCTCGAGCAACTCGCCCACACACACGATGGGGGTCAATCCCGCTGACAAGGCCGTGAGCGTTTTGCGGCCGACCAGTTCGTCGGTCTCGGCATACAGGGCTCGCCGCTCGGAGTGGCCGATGATGACGTGGGTGCACCCGACCTCACGCAACATCGGTGCAGCGACCTCACCGGTGAATGCGCCCTGCCCGGTCTCGGCACAAACATCTTGCGCGCCGAGACCGACGCCCGCCTGCTCGAGCGACATCGCAAGTTCGGCAAGGTAGACGAAGGGCGGGCACATGACGACCTCGGCCCGGCGCTCGGCGCGAGGCGCGATTCCTGCGAGGACGCCTGAGACCAACGAGGCATTCGCGGCTCTCGAGCCGTGCATCTTCCAATTGCCCGCGACGACCGGCGTTCGAATCATGAAAGGCTCCCGAAATTATTGAACCGCCGAGCGTACGGCATCGGCGAGTTGATCAGCGAGTGTCTTGGCTTCCGCGCCATCCTCGGCCTCGATCATGACGCGGATCAGCGGCTCGGTTCCCGAGGCGCGCAGCACGGCACGCCCGCGCCCCGACAGTTGACGCTCGACGTCATCGAGTACTGCTCGCACGGAAGGCACTTCGAGCGGATTGAAACGACGCGCCACTTTGACATTGATGAGCGTTTGAGGGAGGAGCGTGAGATCGGCGGTGAGCTCGGCGAGCGGACGGCCCGTCTCGCGCATGATCGCGAGAACCTGCAGCGCAGCGATCATGGCATCGCCCGTCGTGGTGTAGTCGAGCGTCAGCAGATGCCCCGAGGTTTCTCCGCCCAGTACACCGCCCGTTTCGCGCAACTTGGCGAGCACGTACCGATCGCCCACCGCGGCGCGATGGAACTCGATGCCGCGCTCGCGCAGCGCGCGCTCGAGTCCGTAATTGGTCATGAGTGTGCCAACCACCGGACCCTGCAATCGGCCCGTCGACTGCCGATGGGCCGCGATGACATAGAGCAACTGGTCGCCGTCGACCTTGCGACCGAGATGATCGACCATCACGAGACGATCCCCATCACCATCGAGTGCGATACCAACGCTCGCGCGCACCCCGGGCACCGTCAATTGCAACAACTCCGGCGAGGTCGAGCCGCAGCCTTGGTTGATGTTGCGTCCGTTCGGCGAGCAACCAAGCGGGACGATCTCGGCTCCGAGGTCCGCGAGGATGCGCGGTGCGACTTTGTAGCCGGCGCCGTGCGCGCAATCGATGACGATTTTCATGCCTTCGAGCGAGATGCCGCTCGGCATCGTCGAGATGCAGAAGTTCTGATAAGCCTTGCGCATCTTGTCGACGCGTGTCGCACGACCCAGTAACTTTGATTCGCGAGTGACCGGAGGCTTGGCCAGTTCGGCCTCGATGCGCGCCTCGGCCTCATCCGAGAGCTTGCTGCCCTCGCCGTCGAAAAATTTGATCCCGTTGTCGTAGTACGGGTTGTGCGACGCACTGATGACGACACCGAACTTGCAGCCGAAGTGCCGCGTCATGTACGCGATGCCCGGAGTCGGCAGCGGCCCGATGAGCATGGCATCGACGCCGGCGGCGACGAATCCGGCTTCGAGTGCCGCCTCGAACATGTACCCCGACAAGCGGGTGTCCTTGCCGATGAGCACGCTGCCGCCCTCTGGAGCGAGCACCCGTGCGGCCGCACTTGCGAGGTTCAATACGAAGTCGACCGTCAGGGGCGACTCGCCCACCTTGCCGCGCACGCCGTCGGTGCCGAAATATTGCCTCGTCACGCCATCCCTCCGCGGCCGCGCACGGCGGCCCAAACTTTGACGACATCGCAGGTTTCCGCGACGTCATGGCAGCGAATGATACGCGCTCCACCGTCAAGCGCCGCGAACGCCAGGGCGAGGCTACCCGCCAAGCGCTCGTTCACGGCACGCCCGGTGAGCGCGGACAGCATCGACTTGCGCGAGAGCCCCACGAGCAGGGGCACTCCCGTGGCGGCGGCAAGCGCCGGCAGCCCGCGCAGCAGTTCGAGGTTGTGCGTCAGCGTTTTTCCGAATCCGAACCCCGGGTCGATCACGAGTCGATCACGTCCAACCCCGGCAGCCATGCAAGCGTCGACCCGCCCCTGTAAAAAGCCCGTCACTTCGGCAAGCACGTCGTGGTAAGTCGGGCCCTGCTGCATCGAGGCGGGCGTGCCCTGCATGTGCATGAGGCAGATCGCCGCGGAACTCGAAGCCGCCGCCTCGAGCGCCCCGGGACTTTGCAACGCGCGCACGTCGTTGACGAGATGCGCCCCCGCGGCGAGCGCCGCTCGAATCACTTCGGGCTTGCTTGTGTCGACCGACACGCATGCACCCCGAGCGATGAGCGCCTCGATGATGGGCACTACCCGGGTCATTTCTTCGTCAGCCGAGACGGGATCGGCACCGGGCCTCGTGGACTCGCCGCCGACATCGATGATGGCGGCCCCCGCGTCGATCATGCGCTCGGCATGATCGAGTGCAGCGGAGACATCAACGAACCGGCCGCCGTCGGAAAAGGAATCGGGCGTGACATTGAGCACGCCCATGACGACTGGCGAAGAGAGGTCGAGCTCGCGACCGGCGCAGTTCAGACGCACGCGCAGTTCAGTCGCCCGCGACGAGCGAAGCGATCAGCTCGCGCTGCCCTCGCCCGCGGGCGAGCCGATATCGGGCTGGGGCGCAGGACGCGACTCGCTGCCCTGAGGATCACCCTTCGGACCGCCCGACACCGAGTCGTCCCATCCCGAAGGTGGGCTCGGCGGCCGGCCCGCCATGATGTCCTTGATCTGACTTTCGTCGATCGTTTCGAACTTCACGAGCGCCTCGGCCATGGCGTGCAGCTTGTCGAGGTTGGTGGTGAGAATGTCGCGCGCACGTTCGTAATTGCTCTGAATGACACGTCGCACTTCCTGGTCGATGGCGTGCGCCGTCTCGTCCGAGACTTGCTTGGTCTGCGTCACCGAGCGGCCCAGGAAAACCTCACCGGACTCTTCGGAGTAGGTCAAAGGACCGAGCTTGTCGGACAAGCCCCACTTGGTGACCATGTTGCGCGCGAGGTCGGTGGCTCGCTCGATATCGTTCGAGGCACCCGTGGTGACCGAGTCGGCACCAAAGATCAACTCTTCGGCGATGCGCCCGCCAAAGAGCGTGGCGATGCCGCTCTCGATGCGGCGCTTGCTCATCGAGTAGCGATCTTGCTCGGGCAGGAACTGCGTCACACCGAGCGCACGACCGCGCGGAATGATCGTGACCTTGTACACCGGATCGTGCTCGGGAACCGTGATGCCGACAATGGCGTGACCCGCTTCGTGATAGGCGGTCATGCGCTTTTCCTGCTCGGTCATCACCATGGAGCGCCGCTCGGCACCCATCATGATTTTGTCCTTGGCGCGCTCGAACTCGTCCATGCCGACGACGCGACGATTGGCGCGCGCAGCGAAGAGCGCTGCCTCGTTGACGAGGTTGGCGAGATCGGCACCCGAGAAACCCGGCGTTCCGCGAGCGATGAGCGCAGGCTTCACATCATCGGCGATCGGCACCTTGCGCATGTGAACTTTGAGGATCTGCTCGCGGCCACGCACATCGGGCAGCGGCACCACGACTTGACGATCGAAACGGCCCGGTCGCAGCAGCGCGGGGTCGAGCACATCGGGACGGTTCGTTGCGGCGATGACGATGATGCCCTCGCTGCCTTCGAATCCATCCATCTCGACGAGCAACTGGTTCAGCGTCTGCTCGCGCTCGTCGTGGCCGCCACCGAGGCCTGCGCCACGATGCCGACCGACCGCATCGATTTCGTCAATGAAAATGATGCAGGGCGCGTGCTTCTTGGCCTGCTCGAACATGTCGCGAACGCGCGAGGCGCCGACACCCACGAACATCTCGACGAAATCGGAGCCCGAGATCGTGAAGAACGGTACTTTGGCCTCACCGGCAATCGCGCGCGCGAGCAAGGTCTTGCCCGTTCCGGGACTGCCGACCATGAGCACGCCGCGCGGAATCTTGCCGCCGAGCTTCTGGAACTTGGAGGGATCTTTGAGGAAGTCGACGATCTCGCCTACTTCCTGTTTGGCCTCATCGACACCCGCGACGTCGGCGAAGGTGACGGCCACCTGGTCTTCGCTCAAGAGGCGCGCGCGGCTCTTGCCGAAGGACATGGCACCGCGCCCGTTCGAGCCGCCCTGCATCTGCCTAAGCATCCACGCAAACACGAGGATGAGCAGCAAGGCCGGAGCCAGCTGCAGGATGAGTTGAGAGACGAAGTTCGGCTGCTTGGGGGCGCGACCGATGATGGAGACGTTCGCCTTGGCGAGCGACCCGATGAGCGCCGTGTTGTCGGTCTCGGGGTTGTAGAGCTCGAAGGTCGAGCGGTCTTTGCGGACGCCGCTGATGGTGTCGCCCTGCAGCACCACGCTATCGATGCGACCGTTTCGAACCTCTTCGAGGAACGAGGAATAGCTGACCTCGGACACCGGCGCCGAGCGGGGAACGAACTGGCTGAACAAGACCAAAACCGCCACGGCGATCAGGGCCCAGACTACGAAGTTTTTCATCAGGTCGTTCATGCTCTGTCCTCGAGAGGCGCATTCCGTTGCGCCGAACTGCCAACCTACACCATCGGCCCCTGCCCGACCAGCCGTATGGTCCCCAACCCACCCTCCCTTTGATGAGGCCGACCGGCTGAAGGTTCAACCCCAAAGCACCGATGCGAGGGTCGTTTGGCGATTACAATCGCGGCCCATGACGCTCAACGACAAGCAACGACGATATCTGCGCGGACTCGCCCACCCCCTGAAACCCGTCATCCTGATCGGCAATGCCGGGGTCAGTGAGGGGGTAGTCGCCGAAACCCGCCGCGCACTTCAGGATCACGAACTCATCAAGGTCCGCATGACCGGTGCCGAGCGCGAGGCGCGGGATACCGCGCTCGAGAACCTCGCCCGAGACACCGGGAGCCTGCTGGTCGGTCGAATCGGCCACGTGGCGACGCTTTACAAGCGGCGAGCCGACCTGCCGAAAATCGTGTTGCCCGATTAGAGGTTTTGAGCGATCGGTCGCCGACCCGATCACTCGTAGCGTACCGCGACGATTTCGTAGCTACGGGTTCCGCCTGGCGCGGCCACCTCGACGACGTCCCCTTCCGATTTGCCGATGAGCGCCCGCGCGATGGGCGATGTCACCGCGATGCGCGCGGCGCGGATGTCGGCTTCGTCCTCTCCGACGATGGTGTACGTCACCGTCTTGGCGTCGTCCTCACCTTCGAGGTCGACCGTTGCACCAAACACCACCTTGCCGTTGTGACTGAGCTGCGAGACGTCGATGATGTCGGCCGTCGAGAGCTTCGATTCGATTTCGGCGATGCGGCCTTCGATGAATCCTTGTTGTTCACGCGCCGCGTGATACTCGGCGTTCTCCGACAGGTCGCCGTGGCTGCGCGCCTCGGCGATGGCCTTGATCACGTTCGGACGGTCCTCGGATTTGAGCCGCTTGAGCTCCGCGCGCAGCATCTCGGCGCCACGGGATGTCATGGGATTACGCTTCACGCGATCTCCTCCTCGAAAAATGAATCAGGCTTACGCCCGGACTTCCTGGTGGAGGTCCTGCAGCCGATTGACGTCGACTTGGTCCAAGGAGTCGAGAGCGTCGCAGGTCGCGAGCGCGGCGGCAAGAGTGGTGTAGTACGTGACCCGCCGCTGGACGGCTTCACGGCGAATCGAGTGGGACTCGCTCACCGCCTGCTTGCCCTCGGTCGTGTTCACGATCAACACGATTTCGTTATTTTTGATCATGTCGACACAGTGCGGACGACCCTCGCGGACCTTATTGACCACACGTACGGGCAAGCCCGCATCGCCGATGACCCGGGCGGTACCCTCGGTTGCCACGAGGTCGAACCCCCGTGCCAGCAACTTTCTCGCAAGCTCGACCACCCCGGGTTTGTCCCGCTCACGCACGCTAAGGAAGCAGCGACCCGTTCGTGGCAGCACCACGCCCGAGGCCGCCTGGGCCTTGGCATAGGCTTCGCCGAAACTGCGGCCCGTCCCCATAACCTCGCCCGTCGATTTCATCTCGGGCCCGAGTATGGGATCGGCCTCCGGAAACTTCACGAACGGGAATACCGCTTCCTTGACCGAGAAGTACGGCGGCACGCGTTCTCGGGTCGCATCGAGCGACTCGAGCGAACGCCCGGTCATGACGCGGGCTCCGACCTTGGCGAGGGGAAGACCGATCGCCTTGGAGACGAACGGCGCCGTGCGTGAGGCACGCGGATTCACCTCGAGCACGAAGATCGTCCCGTTCTGGATGGCGAACTGGATGTTCATCAGTCCCACCACGTTGAGCCCAAGCGCGAGCTTGCGAGTTTGCTCACGAAGCTCATCTTGCAAGGCCTTCGACAAACTATTGGGCGGCAGCGAGCAACCCGAATCGCCCGAGTGCACGCCCGCCTGCTCGACGTGCTCCATGATCCCGCCGATCAACACGCGCTGACCGTCGCACACCGCATCGACATCGACCTCGATGGCATCGTCGAGGAATCGATCGAGCAACACCGGGCTCTCGTTGGAGACCCGCACGGCATCGGTCATGTAGGTCTTGAGGTCGTCTTCGTTGAAGACGATCTCCATGGCTCGTCCACCAAGGACGTACGAGGGCCGCACCACGAGCGGAAAACCGACGTCGCGTGCCAGTGCCAGCGCTTGGGATTCCGTGCGCGCGGTGGCGTTGGCGGGCTGCCGAAGACCGAGCGCCTGAACGAGTTTCTGGAACCGTTCGCGATCTTCGGCCACATCGATCGAATCGGGCGACGTGCCGATGATCGGCGCACCTTCCTTCTCGAGGGCGCGACAAAGTTTGAGCGGCGTCTGACCGCCGTACTGGACGATGACTCCCTCGGGTTTCTCGAGATCAATGATTTCGAGGACGTCCTCGAGGGTCAGCGGCTCGAAATAAAGACGATCGGAGGTGTCGTAATCCGTGGAGACCGTCTCGGGGTTGCAGTTGACCATGATGGTCTCGAACCCGTCCTCACGCAGCGCGAGTGCCGCGTGTACGCAGCAGTAGTCGAACTCGATTCCCTGCCCGATGCGATTCGGGCCGCCCCCGAGGATCATGATCTTGCGTCGCGACGTCGGCGCCGACTCGCACTCTTCTTCGTAGGTCGAGTAGAGGTACGCCGTCGAGGTGGAGAATTCGGCGGCGCAGGTGTCGACGCGTTTGTAGACAGGGCGCACGCCGAGCTTCCGACGCAGCGTACTGACCTCCGCCTCGCTGCGCGCAACGAGCTTCGCGATGCGACTGTCGGAGAAACCCTTGCGCTTGAGCGTTCGAAGTCGCTCGGCCGAGAGCGCGGCAAAGTCTTCGCGTTGGATCGCGACCTCGATCTCGATCAACTCCGCGATCTGCGCGAGGAACCAAGGGTCGATGCGGCTCAAATCCTGGATGCGCCCGAAACTCCAACCGGCGCGGAAAGCATCAGCGACCTGCAACAATCGATCGGGGCCCGGCATGCGCAGCGAATGAGCAAGCGCGCTTTGCCCTTCTTCGTTGAGCGGCAATCGCGTGACCGGGCTGAGTCCATCGAGACCGGTCTCGAGACCGCGAAGCGCTTTCTGCAGCGACTCTTGGAAGGTTCGGCCGATGGCCATCACCTCGCCCACCGACTTCATTTGAGTCGTCAGACGATCGTTGGCCCCGCGGAATTTCTCGAAGGTGAAACGCGGAATCTTGGTCACGACGTAATCGATCGTCGGCTCGAAGGACGCCGGTGTCGCCCCACCCGTGATGTCGTTGCGCAACTCATCGAGCGTGTAACCGACGGCGAGCTTGGCGGCGATCTTGGCGATCGGAAACCCCGTGGCTTTCGAAGCGAGCGCCGACGAGCGCGACACGCGCGGATTCATCTCTATGACGATCAACCGACCATCTTGCGGGTTGATCGCGAACTGCACGTTCGAACCGCCCGTGTCGACGCCGATCTTGCGCAGTACCGCGATCGATGCGTCACGCATGCGCTGATATTCTTTGTCGGTCAAAGTTTGCGCCGGTGCCACCGTGATGGAGTCACCGGTGTGCACGCCCATCGGATCGAGATTTTCGATCGAACAGATGATGATGCAGTTGTCCGCGCGATCGCGAACCACTTCCATCTCGAATTCTTTCCAGCCGAGGACCGACTCTTCGACGAGCACCTCGTTGGTGGGCGAGGCGTCGAGGCCGCGAGCGACGATGGTTTCGAATTCTTCGCGGTTGTAGGCGATGCCGCCACCGGAGCCACCGAGCGTGAAGGACGGCCGAATGACGCAGGGGTATCCGAGCGACACCTGAATGGCGAGCGCTTCTTCGAGACTGTGCGCCACGGCAGCACGCGCCGACTCGAGACCGATCTCGCGCATCGCATTGCGGAAGAGCTCACGGTCCTCGGCCATGTCGATGGCCTCGCGCGACGCACCGATCAATTCGACGTCGAACTTCTCGAGCACCCCTTCACGCACTAGATCGAGCGCGGTATTGAGCGCGGTCTGCCCGCCCATGGTGGGCAGCACAGCATCGGGCCGTTCCTTCTCGATGATTTGCGCGATCGTCCGCCAGTGGATGGGCTCGATGTAGGTGACATCGGCCATCTCGGGATCGGTCATGATCGTCGCGGGATTAGAGTTGACCAGGATGACCCGGTACCCCTCCTCGCGCAGCGCCTTGCACGCCTGCGCGCCCGAGTAATCGAACTCGCAGGCCTGACCGATGACGATCGGACCCGCGCCGATGATCAAGATGCTCTGGATGTCTGTTCTCTTCGGCATGGTTCGACTCAGGACGATCGACGCCGCTGCATTGCGGCAGTGAATCGTTCAAACAAATATTTGACGTCACGAGGTCCGGGACTCGCCTCCGGATGCCCCTGGAAACTGAACGCCGCCCGATCGGTTCGCGCCACGCCCTGCAGCGTGCCATCGAAGAGCGAGCGATGTGTCGCGACGAGATGCTTCGGCAGACTCGCCTCGTCGATAGCGAAACCGTGGTTCTGCGACGTGATGAGCACGCGCCCGGTCTGCAAATCCTGGACAGGATGGTTGGCGCCATGATGACCAAACTTCATCTTCATCGTACGCGCGCCGCTCGCGAGACCGAGCAACTGATGCCCGAGGCAAATACCGAAGATCGGCACGTCGCGCTCGAGGATCTCGGAAATCGCGGCGATCGCGTAATCGCAGGGCTCGGGATCACCCGGACCATTTGAGAGAAACACGCCCTCGGGCGAAAGTGCGAGCACGTCCGCCGCGCTCGTCTGCGCCGGGACGACCGTCACCGCGCAGCCCGCATCGACGAGCAAGCGCAGGATGTTGTACTTCACGCCATAATCGTAGGCCACGACGCGATAAGGACGGTGATCCGTCGCGCGAGGCGGCGGCGCATCGAAGGTGCTGCCGTGAGTCCACTCGAAGCGGTCACGTGTCGAGACGACCTTGGCGAGATCCATGCCCTTCAAGCCGGGGAACGCGCGCGCACCCGCGAGCGCCTCGCGCTCGAGACTTTCGAGCGCATCGCCGGCCTTGCCCGCGACGATGCACCCTGACTGAGCCCCACCCTCTCGAAGAATGCGCGTGAGTCGACGGGTATCGATGTCGGCGATCGCAACGACGCCGTGCCGCGACAAAAATTCCGGCAGCGTCTCTTGCATGCGCCAATTGCTGGCGCGGGGCGGCAGATCACGGATCACGAGCCCCGCCGCGTAAGCGAGCGCCGACTCCATGTCCTCGGCATTCGTACCGACATTGCCGATATGCGGATACGTGAGGGTGACGATTTGTTTGGAGTAGGACGGGTCGGAAAGGATTTCCTGATACCCGGTCAAAGCAGTATTGAAAACGACCTCTCCGGAGGTCTTGCCTGCCGCGCCGATCGAGCGGCCGCGGAAGAGGGTTCCGTCAGCCAGCGCCAACACTGCATCAAACACTAGGATCACCCGTTGCTGCTTGCAAAATTCTCCGACGCTGCAGCCGGGTTCGCATGAACAAAGCGGGAGGCACTCTTACGAACGCCTCCCGCCCTGCACGGACTAACCCGCCTATCGGATTAGAAGGAAATTTTATGTTTTTACCCCCCCTTCTGTCCATGAATTTCGGAGGGCAAACGGGGGGTCTCAAGGCAAAAACCGAACTTTGAAAATCTCCGCAGAGAACATTCTAAATTCTTGTTTTTAAACCAATTACATCAACCATTTGGTATCGCCCCGGAGCCCGTCCGGCCAGCCAGCGGGCCGCGCGGAGGGCCCCTCTGGCGAAGATGGCCCGGTCGGTGGCCTGATGACCCAGGGTGACCCGCTCGCCCTCCCCGGCAAAGAGCACGAGGTGGTCCCCGACGAGGTCTCCCGCCCGAATCACCGAAAACCCGATCTCGCCCGGCTTGCGCGGCGACTCGCCCTCGCGCGTGGCAGCCCGTACGGCGTCGAGCGTCTGACCACGACCCTCTGCGGCCGCACGCCCCAACGCTAGAGCCGTGCCCGACGGCGCGTCCTTCTTGTGTCGGTGGTGCCCTTCGGTGATTTCGATGTCGAAGTCCGCCGGCAGCGCCGCTGCCGCTTGTCTGACGAGTTCGGTGAGCAGCGTCACGCCCAAACTCGTGTTGGCCGCGATAAGCACCGGAATCCGGGCCGAGGCCTCGCTCGCCGCACGCTCCGCCTCGTCACCGAGCCCCGTGGTCCCGACGAGCGCCGCGACACCGTGACGCGCACAGGCCGCGAGATTGGTCGCCGTGGACGAAGGAGAGGAAAAATCGATCATGACATCGGCGCCGCGCAGGGCCGATTCGAGATCGGTGGAGATGCCGCGCGAGGCATCGGCCTCCCGATCGATTGCACCGACTAACTGAATCCCGGATCCCTGATCGAGCGCCTCGCGAATGGCGCAGCCCATGCGCCCTGCTGCGCCCACGATGACCACGCGCATGGACCGTCTCCGAAACCGGCTGTAAATCAGTTGCCGGCGAAAAACCGTTTCACGCCTTCGAAGAACCCTTCTTCGCGGGGCGTGTGGCCGCGGCCGTCGCTACGTAGCGACTCGTCGAACTTTTTCAGCAGCTCGCGCTGATCGCTCGAGAGGTTCACGGGCGTTTCTACCACAACCCGACAGAAGAGGTCCCCTCGGTCACCGCCGCGCACCGGTTTGACGCCTTTGTCGCGCAATCGGAAGACGCGACCCGATTGGGTCTCGGCCGGAATCTTGAGCGACACGTCGCCCTCGAGTGTTGGCACTTTGACCGCCCCGCCGAGCACCGCGGTGGCGAAGCTGACCGGCACCTCGCAAGAGAGATCGTCACCCTCGCGCTCGAAGATCGGATTCGGTTTGACGTTCATCTCGATGTAGAGATCGCCCGCAGGGCCGCCATTGCGACCCGCCTCGCCCTCGCCACCGAGTCGAATACGATCGCCGGTCGACACCCCGGCCGGGACCTTCACCGAAAGTTTGCGTGTGCGCCGCACACGACCCTGCCCAAGACAGGTGTCGCAAGGATTGCGAATGATGCGACCCGTTCCGCGACAGCGATTGCAGGGTTGCTGCAACTGGAAGAAGCCCTGCGAGATGCGCATCTGGCCGGAGCCCTGACACTGATCGCAGGTCGTCGGAGTGTGGCCCTTGGCGGCGCCCGACCCGTGACAGGTCTCGCACTCCATGAGACGCGGAATCTCGACCTCTGTGGTGTAACCGAACACCGCTTGCGGCAGTTCGAGCTCGAGTTCGTAACGCAGGTCGGCGCCACGAAACACCTGAGAGCGTCCACCGCGACGGCCGCCCCCAAAGATATCGCCGAAGACTTCGCCAAAGATATCGCCGAAGTCTGCGCCGCCGAAGCCGCCCGCTCCGCCACCCTGTCGGGCGGCGTCGATGCCATCGTGACCATGCTGGTCGTAAATGGCGCGCTTCTGCTCGTCGGAGAGGACTTCGTAGGCTTCCTTCGCCTCCTTGAAGCTCTCCTCGGCCTCCTTGTCACCCGGATTGCGATCCGGGTGGAATTTCATGGCCAGCCGACGGTAGGCCTTCTTGATGTCAGCCTCCGAGGCATTCCTCGGAACATCGAGGACCTTGTAGTAGTCGCGCTTGGCCATGACGAAGTGGGGATCAGGACGCCTTGCGGCCGTCGTCCTTGTCCTTCACTTCCTCGAACTCGGCATCGAGCACGTCATCGCGCGCCGACTCGCCCGACTTGGCCTCGGACGGTCCGGCACCGGTCGCCCCCTCGGCGCCGCCCGCCTGGGCGTAGGCCTGCTGGGCGATGCTGGCCGAAGCCTGCATCAGCGCCTCGAGTTTTTTCTCGATCTTGTCCTTGTCGTCGTCCTTGAGCACGGACTTCAGGTCATTGAGCGCACTCTCGGCCTTGGTGCGATCTTCGGTCGAGACTTTCTCGCCGAGATCTTTGAGCGATTGTTCCACCGAGTGCACGAGCCCATCGGCACGATTGCGCACCTCGACGAGTTCGCGGAACTTGCGGTCTTCGTCGGCATGCGCCTCGGCGTCGCTGACCATGCGCTTGATCTCCTCCTCGGAGAGACCCGACGAGGCCTTGATCACGATGCGCTGCTCCTTGCCCGTCGCCTTGTCCTTGGCCGAGACGTTGAGGATGCCGTTCGCGTCGATGTCGAAGGTAACCTCGATCTGCGGCGTCCCGCGACGTGAGGCCGGGATATCCGACAGGTCGAACTTGCCGAGCGACTTGTTGTCGAGAGCGCGCTCGCGCTCGCCCTGCAGCACGTGGATGGTCACCGCCGTCTGGTTATCTTCGGCCGTCGAGAACACCTGCGAGTGCTTGGTCGGGATCGTCGTGTTCTTCTCGATGAGCTTGGTCATCACGCCACCGAGCGTTTCGAGACCGAGCGACAGCGGCGTCACATCGAGCAGCAACACATCTTTGACGTCGCCCGCGAGCACACCACCCTGAATGGCCGCACCGACGGCGACCGCCTCGTCCGGGTTGACATCCTTGCGCGGCTCTTTGCCGAAGAAATCTTTGACCTGCTTCTGCACGAGCGGCATGCGCGTCTGGCCGCCGACGAGGATGACCTCGGAGACCTCTGCCGCAGACAGGCCGGCATCCTTGAGCGCGACCTTGCAAGGCTCGATGGTGCGCTTGACGAGATCTTCGACGAGCGACTCGAGCTTGGCGCGCGTGAGCTTGACCGCAAGGTGCTTCGGCCCCGTCGCATCCATCGTGATGTACGGCAGATTGATGTCGGTCTGCTGGCTCGAGGAAAGCTCGATCTTGGCCTTCTCGGCCGCTTCCTTCAGGCGCTGCATCGCAAGCGGATCTTTGCGCACGTCGACGCCCGACTCTTTCTGGAATTCGTCGGCGAGGAAGTTGATCACGCGCAGGTCGAAGTCTTCACCGCCGAGGAAGGTGTCGCCATTCGTCGAGAGCACCTCGAACTGGCGCTCGCCATCGACTTCGGCGATTTCGATGATCGACACGTCAAAGGTGCCACCACCGAGGTCGTACACCGCAATCTTGCGATCGCCACCAGACTTGTCGAGGCCATAGGCGAGCGCCGCTGCCGTCGGCTCGTTGATGATGCGCTTGACGTTGAGACCGGCGATACGGCCGGCGTCTTTGGTTGCCTGACGCTGGGAATCATTGAAGTACGCCGGAACCGTGACGACGGCCTCCGTGACTTCTTCGCCGAGGAAATCTTCGGCGGTCTTCTTCATCTTCATGAGCACGCGCGCCGACACTTCGGGCGGTGCCATCTTCTTGCCCTGAGCTTCGATCCAGGCGTCGCCGTTGTCGGCCTTGACGATCTTGTAGGGCACCATGTCGATGTCCTTCTGGACGATCTTCTCGTCGAAGCGACGACCGATCAGACGCTTGACCGCGTACAAGGTGTTCTGCGGATTGGTGACCGCCTGACGCTTGGCCGACTGCCCGACGAGTACCTCGTCATCCTTCGTGAACGCGACGATCGACGGCGTGGTGCGATCGCCCTCGCTGTTCTCGATGACGCGAGGCTTGCCGCCTTCCATGATGGCGACACAGGAGTTGGTGGTACCGAGGTCGATGCCGATGACTTTGCCCATGATGTCTCTCCGTGACGGTCTTGCCGCCGCGATGGTTTCCGTTGTCCGATTAATTGGGGATAGCGGTGAAAGATTTCAATGCGTTGCGATACTTCAGCCCGGCGCCCGCGCGACGATGACCCTCGCTGCACGCAATAAACGACCGTTCAAGGTGTAGCCCCGCTGGACCACGGCTAGCACCGAATTTGGTTCTGCGGTCTCCGAGGGCTGCGCGGCGATAGCCTCGTGCACGTTGGCATCAAACGGCTCGCCGACCGGATTAATCTCGACGATTCCGCCGCGCTCGAGCGCTTTGATGAGCAGCCGCTGGGTCGCGGCCTGCCCTTCGACGAGCGCCGCGGCATCGGCCCGCCCCGCACTCTCGATGGCCAGATCAAGGCTATCTTTGACGGGCAGCAGTTCTTGAGCGAATTTTTCGAGCGCAAAACGATGCGCGTTTTCGACGTCGCGCTGCGCCCGCTTGCGCACGTTTTCGAGCTCGGCCAAGGCCCGCAGCGCCTGATCGCGCGCCGCCTGAGCCTGGGCCTCGGCAGCCGTCACGGCCTGCTGCAACTGCTCGAGCTCCGAGGCTCCCTCGGAACCCGCAAATGGCGTAAACGACTCGTTTTCGGGGTTTTGACCCATTTAAAGCCCTTCCGAAACAATGACTTATATCAAAAACCTCAGGCGAACATCGAACACAGTTCGACTTCGCCCGGAGGGCGATATGGGGGGGTCTCCCCCGCAAATCAAGGGATCAGCGTCGGGCGTTGAGTGCCGAGCCGAGCAGTCGCGCCGTCATGTCGACGATGGGAATCACCCGCTCGTAGGCCATGCGGGTCGGGCCGATCACGCCGATGACGCCCATGATGCCGTCGCCGGCGCTGTACGGCGCCGTGATGACGCTGCAGTCGTCGAGCATCTGGTAGCCCGACTCCTTGCCGATGAAGATCTGCACCCCTTCGGCATGCAGACTCTGATCGAGCAAGTGCAGGAAATCGCGCTTTTCGTTGAAGGCCTCGAACAGGCGCTTGAGCTTTTCGACGCTCGTCAGCTGCGCGGCTCCCATGAGATTGGTCTCGCCCGCGACGATGTAATCGAGCCCCGCGCCCTCGGTGGGGCTGCCCTGATCGAACACCTGCTGAGCCATGCTGATGGCATCGAGCATCAGCGAGTTCATGTGTTCGCGGGCCTCCTGCAACTGACGCAGAATCTCGACTCGGGCGGCGTCGGCCGAACGACCGATCAGTTGCTCATTGAGGTATTGCGCCGCGCGACGCAGTTCGTCGGGCGTATGGTGCCGAGAGAGATGGATGATGCGGTTCTGCACCTCTCGATCGTTGAACACGAGCACCACGAGCACTCGGTTCTCCGAGAGCCCCACGAACTCGATCTGGGTGATCGATGCGACGGCCGGCCGCGGTACCGTCACCACACCCGCGAGCCGTGTGACGTTGGAGAGCAATTGCGAGGCATTGGTGACGAGGGCTTTCGGATCGTCGGTGGCCGATACCTCGAGGTGCCGTCGAACCTCGGCCAACGCCAGCTCGTCGATGGGACCCGAGCGCAGCAGCGTGTCGACGAAAAACCGGTAACCCCGATCGGTCGGGATCCGCCCCGCCGAGGTGTGCGGAGAGGCCACGAAGCCCAGCTCCTCGAGGTCGGCCATGACGTTACGGATGGTGGCCGACGAGAGCTGCAAGCCCGAATCGCGCGACAGCGCTCGGGAGCCGACCGGCTGGCCCTCGCGGATGTAACTCTCCACCAGAACTCGAAGCAACTGCTGCGCGCGCTCATTCAGCAGTTCGTATTCGTGGGCCATGAACAAAAACTAACGAGAGGACCTTTACTGCGTCAAGGGACGTGATAAAACGACGCAGGTTTTACCCGGACCCGGTCCCATGCCCGACATCCGCCGCTGCGCGCTCATCACCCGATTTGCCGACTCTCGCGTCGCCGAAAGCGCAGCGCTCATCGCCCGCCATCTCGCGTCCCGAGGGCTCGAAACGCTCGCCTCCGACGACGAACGCGATCGTCTGCACGGCGTCGAAGCGCGCTTCCTCGCCGAGTCAACCTTGGTCCGCGAAGCCGACCTCTTCATCGCCATCGGCGGTGACGGCACGCTGCTCTACGCCGCAGGTCTCGTCGCCGAGCGCGGCACACCGCTCCTCGGCGTCAATCGCGGGCGGCTCGGCTTTCTGACCGACGTCATGCCCGAAGACATGCTGAGCTCGGTCGACGCCGCCCTCGCGGGGCAGTGCTCGCGGGACGAACGCCCCCTCCTGCGCGCCGAGATCACCTCCGCCTCAGGCCAAACCGTCGTCGGGCTCGCGCTCAACGACGTCGTTCTGCAAAAGCGCCAGAGCGGCCACCTCATCGACTTCGAAACCTGGATCGACGGCCGCTTCGTCAACAGCCACGGCGGCGATGGCCTCGTCGTCGCAAGCGCCACCGGCTCGACCGCCTATGCGCTCTCCTGCGGCGGCCCGATCGTCGACCCCTCCCTCGAGGTCGTCGTCGTCACGCCCATCTGCCCACACACGCTCTCCGATCGTCCCATTGTGGTGTCGGCGCGCTCCGTCATCGAAATCCGTCTCATCGATCGACCCGACTCGTCGGCCGAGGTCGCCTGCGACGGCCGCTCGCTCGCGCCCCTCAATCCCGGCGACTCGCTCGTCATCCGCACGGCCGGCGCGCGCATCACCCTGTTGCACCCCGAGGGCTACGACTACTTCCGCCTGTTGCGCAGCAAGCTCAACTGGGGCCGCCGCAGCTTCGACGCGCAGCGCTGAGACCTACGCCGACCATGCTCTCCCATCTGCATATCCGGGACTTCGCCATCATCGACGCCGTCGAGGTCGACTTCGCGCGGGGGCTCACGGTTCTCACCGGCGAAACCGGTGCGGGCAAATCCATCCTCGTCGATGCGCTGCAATTGGCGGTCGGCGGGCGCGGCGGCGCCGAGGCCATAAGGCACGGCGCCGATCGCGCCGAGATCACCGCCACCTTCGACATCGGCGGCGCACCCAAATCTTTGTTGACGCTCCTCGAAGAACAAAGCATCGAGATCGATGACGAGCTCGTCGTGCGACGAGTGCTCACCCGTGAGGGCAAATCGCGGGCGTATCTCAATGGTCAGCAGGTACCGCTGCAAATTCTCAGATCGGTCGGCGAAGCCCTCGCCGAGATCCATGGGCAGCACGAGTTTCAAAGCCTCGTCAAAAACAGCGCACAACGCGAGCTCCTCGATGCATTCGGCGGCCACGACACCCTGGCAGCCGAGGTCACGAGGCTCCATCGCGAGCGTCTGCAACACTCGCTCGCGCTCGAATCCCTCGAAGCGGCAGCCCGTGATCGCGATGCGCGTCTCGACCTGCTTCGTCATCAAACGAGCGAACTCACCGTGCTCTCGCTCAAGCCCGCAGAGCTGCAGTCGCTCAGCGAAGAGCGCAATCGCCTCGCCAACTCCGGACGCCTCGCCGAGACCGCGCGCGGCGCGCTCGATCTCCTCTACGACGCCGAAGACAACAACGCGCATCACGCGGTCTCGCGTGCCGTGGCGGTGCTTCGCCATGGCGCAGCGCTCGACCCGAAACTCGACGCCCTGTTGCCCGCACTCGAAGAAGCCGCCATCCGCATCACCGACAGCGCGCAAGAACTCACGCGCTACCTCGACTCCATCGAGGCCGATCCGCGTCGTCAAGAAGAACTCGAACAACGACTCGCGAGCATCGAGTCTTTGGCGCGCAAGCACCGCTGCGCCGCCGACGAACTGCCGGCCAAGGCTGCCGAACTTGCCGACGAACTCTCGCGCCTCGAAAAAATCGACGCCAATCTCTCGGCGCTGCGTACGCAGGTGAAATCGGCTATCGACGCCTGGCACGAGGCGGCCAGCCGACTCTCCAAACAACGTCGCAAAGCCGCCGGCGAACTCGCCACCGAGATCTCAGCGCGGATGCAGAAGCTCGGCATGATCGGCGGAAGATTCGACATCGAGCTGATCACCGCAGGCCACCCGGAAGGCGGCACTTCGGCCACGGGCCTCGAAGACATCGCCTTCCTCGTCTCCGCCAACGCCGGACAACCTCCAAGACCGATCGGCAAAGTAGCCTCGGGCGGTGAACTCTCCCGTCTCTCGCTCGCCGTACAGGTGGCGCTCGCTGGGCGCATCAAAGATCTCGCGGCCGGCGGGTGCATGGTGTTCGACGAAGTCGACTCAGGCGTCGGTGGCGCGGTCGCCGAAATCGTCGGTCGCGAACTCGCCGCGCTTGGCGCGTCGGCGCAGGTGCTTTGTGTGACGCATCTGCCGCAAGTTGCGGCCCTCGGCAATCAACACCTGCGAGTCTCGAAGATGACCGACGGCCGCACCACGCGCACCCAAGTCACCGCACTCGAAAACGACTCGCGCATCGAAGAAATCGCGCGGATGCTGGGCGGAGTGTCGATCACCGGCAAAGCCCGCGAGCACGCCGCAGAGATGCTCGAGTCGGGCGCGAAACTCAGTCGACGTTCTTCTTCGCGCGATGGGGGCAGCTCGACCGCTGGCAGTGCCCGTAAATCACGAGGGCGTGCTCGCTGATCGCAAACCCGAGTCGCTCGGCGACCGAGTTTTGGCGCTCCTCGATTCCGGCATCCACGAACTCTTCGACGTGGCCACAGTCGAGGCACAAGATGTGATCGTGATGGGGCCCCGCGTTGAGCTCGAACACCGCCATGCCGTCCGCGAAATGGTGGCGAGTGACGAGCCCTGCCGACTCGAACTGGGTCAGCACCCGATAGACCGTGGCGAGCCCGATGTCCTCACGCAGGTCGACCAGACGACGATAGATGTCCTCGGCCGACAGGTGACGATTGGGGCTATTTTCGAGGATCTCGAGGATCTTGACGCGCGGCAGCGTCACCTTGAGTCCCGCCTTGCGCAGATCGTTGCCTTCCACGATGCCACCCGCTCTTTCGGTTAGAATGCCGATTATGGTTCATTCTGCTCCACGCTCACCAGCCGTTCCGCTCGTTGCGGTCCTGCTGCTCGTCTGCACCGTGCTGCTCAGCGGCTGTGTCTACCGAATGGCCGTCCAGCAAGGCAATTACCTCGATGCCCGACAAGTCATCCAGGTGAAAGAAGGGATGACGCGTGCGCAGATTCGTTTCTTGCTCGGCACGCCGATGCTGCCCGATGCCTTCAACCGAGACCGCTGGGACTACCTCTACACCCTCAACCTCGGTGATGGCTCGGCCATCACGCGTCAGCGTCTGACGGTGTATTTCGAAGGCGACAAGGTCAGCCGCATCGAGAATGCCGGCGCACCGACCGAACTGCCGGCCGAGGCCGGTACATCGCCGGCTGCACCGGCGACGCCCAGCGCTCCGGCCACGCCAAGCACCTAAGCGCTAGGCGGCTAAAGTCCCCAACCAAGCTCCGCGAAACTACCCTCCGCGCCGCGGTTTGGCGGTGAGCGGATTTCTTCCCTTTTCGGTTTGGGTCTGGCGGGCACGATCGCGTCGCGCGGCTTTCGGATCGACGGCAAGCGGACGATAGATCTCGATTCGATCACCCTCGCGGACGAGCCGATCCCGCTCGCATCGCTCGCCAAAAATTCCGACGGGCGCATGCATCCAAAAATTTTCCTCGACCGAAACGCCTTTGCGCTGTAGCTCGGCTCGCGCCGCCTGCAGCACCTGCGCGACGGTCGCGCCCTCTTCAATAGCCAAAGAAAACTCCCCTTGCCACTCGGCGAGCGCCATGGCGAACGCGCATCGAATCATCGGGCGCGGGCCCGGGCGACGAACGCATCGACCAGCGACTTGGCCGTGTCCTCGAAGACAGGTGCCAGCATCATGCCCGCGAGCCGATTGGCGAACTCGAACCGCAAACGCAAACTGACCTCGCACCCGGCATCACCGAGCGGTTTGAGGGTCCAGATCCCCTCGAGCGTTCGAAACGGTCCGCGGACGAGCCGCATGGTCACCGAACGTCCCGGCTCGAGTGTATTGCGAGTAGTGAACTCGGTATCGAGTCCGCCGCGCTTCACCCCGAGCGTAGCGACCACCTCGCTCTCGCCCTGCTCCTCGATGCGCGCCCGAGTGCAGCCGGGGACGAAGTCCGGATAGCGCTCGATGTCGATGATGAGCTCGTAGAGCTTCTCGGCGGATAGGGGCACGAGCGCCGAACGGGTGACTTCACGCATATGCGGCATTCTACGCCCTGCCCCGGCGCGTAGAATGCACCCAAGGAATCGATCGACGTGTCACAACCCACCCGACAACCCGCGAACAAACCGAATCCGGCCAAAGCCTCGGAAGGTCCGCGCGTGATCGCCGAAAACCGGCGTGCGCGGTTCGACTATTTCATCGAAGAGCGCTACGAAGCCGGCCTTGTACTCGAGGGTTGGGAAGTCAAAGCCCTGCGGGCGGGCAAGGCGCAGATCACCGAGGCGTATGTCTTCCTTCGTAACGGCGAAGTGTTTCTCACCGGCGCCCACCTCTCGCCGCTCAAGACGACCTCGACCCACGTGGTTGCCGAGCCGACTCGCACCCGAAAACTGCTGCTCAACAAACGCGAGATTGCGCATCTCGTGGGCGCAGTCGAGCGCAAGGGTTTCACCATCGTGCCGCTCGAGCTCTATTGGCAGCGCGGCAAAGCCAAGCTGCGCATCGGTCTTGCCAAGGGCAAACAAGCACACGACAAACGCGCCACCGAGAAAGACCGCGACTGGGCGCGAGACAAGGCACGGTTGCTGCGTCGCGGTTGAGAGCGCCTGGCAACCCTTCTCTCGGCTCACCTCAATAGCGTCAATACACTCTGAGGCTGGGTATTGGCTTGCGCGAGGACGGCGACGGCGGACTGCTGCAGGATCTGCGCGCGCGTGAGCGCCGCGGTCTCCTGCGCAAAGTCGGCATCCCGAATCCGCGACCGCGAAGACGACTGCGCTTCGATGAAAATTCTTTGAGAGCCGATCGCCGCTTCGAAGCGGTTCATGGCGGCACCGACACGTGCTCGGACACTGTTCACCGCATCGATGGCGGCATCGGTGGCGAGGATGGCCGTATTGGCGTTCGCCACGGACGTGACGTCGACATCCGCGATTTTCGTCCATAACGGCAAGGCAAAGGATTCCGTCGCCATCCCCGTGCCACTGAAGGTGAGGTTACCGGTGACGTTGGTTGGGACGACCAACATGGTATTGATTTTCGAGGCAAAACCATTTGCGTTCACCAGACCACCAAGACCCCACCAACCGGCCAGACCCGTGTTCATCGGATCTTCCGTCAACCAGATGTTTCGGCCATCAATCGCCGTCAGACGAATACCACTGCCTACCGCTGAAGCGACGACACCGGTTTCGGTCGACCAACCGCTGATGTCATCGATTGCATTAGCGCGATCAACCGCCTGATTGCCGGTTGGCGATAATTGGATGGGTATTCCGTTCAGGTAAATCCAATTGTCGTTGAAGTTAGGCAGCGTTGTTGAATCGGTAACGCCCGTCACCACGTTCGTGCTGGCACTCGCACTCAAGCCACTCACGCCCGACGAATTGATGGCCTGCGCCAGAAGCTTGGCGTCATTCGGAAGATTACCTAGATTGACGAGCGGACCCGCCCCGACTCGAACCGTTTTCTGCGAACTCGTCACGCTCGCAGTGATCTGCTGCGTCGTGGTGAAAATCTGCTGGTTTTGTCCGAGCGATGAACTCCGCGCGTCGAGCAAACCGCTGACGCCTACACTCTCACCGACATTCGCTCCGGCCTGGAACTCTGCAGACCTGAAGCTACCATCGAGAAGTCGCACGCCGTTGAAAGACACCTGACTCGCGACCCGGGTGATCTCCTCGCGCAACTGCTCGATTTCTTGTTGCAAGGCGCGACGATCGGCCACCGAATTCGTGAAGTTCGCAGCCTGCACCGCCAGCTCGCGAATCCGCTGCAGATTATCGGTGATGGATTCCAACCCACCCTCGGCCGTTTGCACCAGCGAGACGCCGTCGGCGAGATTGCGAACCCCTTGGTCGAGCCCTCTGACCTGAGTGGTCATTCGCTCGGCGATGGCGAGACCCGCCGCATCATCACGCGCACTATTGACACGTAGCCCCGAGGACACACGCTGCAAGGCCGTCGCCAACTGCCCACCCGTCGCCTGCAGACTGCGCTGCGCGTTGAGCGAGGCGAAATTAGTGTTGATGATCGTCGAGCTCATTTTTCACTACCAGAATTTTTGAGGGCCTAAAGAGTCTTCGAACGCTGCCGATGATAAGGACGCAGGAGATTCCGGCCACTCGATGGAACGCGATCTGCGATCGGGTTCACGAAATTCATGAGCGTGGGTCGCGAAAACCGTGACGCAGTACCGACCCGACTCGCGCGACGACCGCCGCCGGGCCGTCCGGTCTTCCATACAGACGGGAACTCTCCGATTCAGGTAGACTCCAACCCATGCTTTGACGGGGGCGACCGGCTTCGACGTGGGTTGCGAACCTTCAGGGGCGTGCCGAGGTGCAGTGAACCTCGCTAAACTTTGCTGCAAACTACAGTTGCCAACGACGACAACTACGCTCTGGCGGCTTAATCCCGCCTAACCTCTGACCGGCTGGTGCTCATGACACCGAATCAGGGGACGCGCTCATGAGATCGCGGACTGCCGTGCGACGGGGCAGTTCCGTTAAGAGTCACCGTCCGCTGGCTGAGCGTCTTCCCTGCTCCTCGGGTAGCGCAAGGCGAGATCCAATGAGAGAGCTACGCGCGTAGATCCTGAAGTCTAGGGCTTGCGGACGCGGGTTCGATTCCCGCCGCCTCCACCATTTTTTTGGACTTTCGATTTATGAATGTCTCTGACGCCGTTCGCGGCCGCCGATCGATCCGCGACTTCCTCCCCGACCCCGTCCCCGAGTCGGTGTTGCGCGAAATTTTTGATGCGGCGCGCTGGGCGCCCTCGGGCAGCAATGTGCAAGCCTGGAAGATCATCGCTGTGGCAGGGGCGGAGCGCGATGCGGTCATCCGAATGGCTCAAGCCAAGCCGGATGCGGGCCTTGCGAGCTCGGACGCTTTTCCGATTTACCCCTCGAACCTCTGGGAGCCCCTGCGCTCACGGCGCTTCGCGCTTGCCGAGGACATGTATCGCGCTCTTGGCATTCCGCGAGAGGACAAGCCGGCGAGACTCAAACAAGTCGCACGGAATTTCGAATTCTTTGGCGCGCCCGTCGGGCTCTTCTTCGTCATCGACCGTCGCGTCGCCCATGGTCAATGGGCGCACCTCGGCATGTTGATCCAAACCGTCGCACTCCTCATCGAAGAGCGCGGACTCGGATGCTGCATGCAGGAAGCGTGGGCGGCGTTCCGACCTGAACTCGCCAAGATGTTCGAGTTGGGCGCCGACGAGATGGTGTATTGCGGCATGGCCGTAGGACATCCGGACCGCAGCAAAGCCGTCAATCAATTTGAGCGAAATCGGATCAGCGTCGACGAACTCGCCGAGTTCCGCGGCTTCGATCCGTAAGCGCGGCGTCGATCAGCAAACGCAGCGTCGATCAAGGCAAGGCTGCGCCGTGGCCTAAACCCATTCTTCGAGCAAGGGCGTCGTGGGCGAGCTTGTGTCGATGACGTGTCCCGCCATGCGCACGGCGACCGACATCCGCGGCTCCGAATAACTGAAACACGCTCCGCGCATCACCTCGAGATGCGCAACCGATCGACCTGCTCCGCCCGCGATGTCGAAGCGCCTCGCACGACTCACGAAGTAACCCTTGTGCAGCACGACCGCAGCTTCGAGCTCATCGCCCGAGAGTTGCTCAGCCGCCCATCGCGAAAACCCCTTGAGCAACGGGCGACCGGCCAATGCATCAGGCTCGAGCACAACCCCTGCCTGCGTTTTCCAACGCAGCACTTCGGCGCCATCGCGATGCACCGTCGACCAGACGGAACCCGGGCTTTCATCAGGGATGGTGATGTCGTAGGTCCGTTGTCCGCCTCGCGATACATGAGTCATCGCGAGGAAAAAAAGATCGTAGAGATGCGTGCAATGCGCGCGCGGATTTTCGCGTGCCATGAGATCGGACCATGGCGTACTCAGCGGCAGCCCTATCAATCTTTGAAGCGGCTCGCTCGCCAGAGGACAGGTGTTGAGCGGATACCGGAGCGCGTGGGTCTTGATGTCCGATACCAAGCCATCATCGTGCGAGAGATCGAGTCGAAACGAATGGTAGGAATCTTCGACTCCCGCCCGAACGAGCCCCGGGGTCGCGATCAACCGAATGCGACGGCGCAGCGCACCGGAGCCGAAGTCAGGATTGAGCTCGCGAAAATCGTCGGACCACTGAGAGGACGCGGACAACGGCTTAGGTCACGGCCGATTCGAGCATCGTCAACGTCCCCGCGTCGGCATCGAGCTCCACCTGTACGCCGACCGGCAGGGTGAACTGACGACGCACGTGGCCGAACATCGCCCCGTAATACGCCGGCACGCCGAGCGACTTCACATGATCGTTCAAGATATCGGGGATGGTGAGCGACCCGAACCCCTCCCCCGGATCGCACTTGCTGCACGTCCCCCAGACGACGCCCTTCACTTGATCGAGGATACCGGCGAGCTTCATCTGCACGAGCATCCGATCGATGCGGTAAGGCGCCTCCTGCACATCTTCGAGGAAGAGTATCGAGTCTTTGAAATCGGGGACGTACGGCGATCCGAGAATGGCCGTGAGCACGGTGAGATTTCCGCCGAGCAACTTGCCGCGCGCCTTGCCCGAGGTAATGGTGCGGGTACGGTCGTCGCTCGGAACCAAGGTATCCGAGGTGTCTTTCGGATTGGCGAAGGTGGCCGCCTCGCCGTTCCACGTCACGCGTTGCAACCACTCGACGTTCGTGCGATTCCATTCACTCGCCCCGTTAGGGCCGTGAAACGTGACGAGCCCCGTCTTCGCGTGCAGCGAGAGCAAGAGGGCCGTGATGTCGCTGTAGCCGATCAAAATTTTGGGATTTGCGGCGATCGCCGACCAGTCGAGCAAAGGCAACAAGCGCGCGGCGCCCCAACCCCCGCGGATGCAATGGATGGCCTTGACCTCAGGATCGCGGAAAAGATCGTTGAGGTCGGCGGCACGATCCGCGTCGCGACCGGCGAGATAACCGTAACGATCATTCACGTGACGACCGAGCTTGCCCTTGAGGCCGAGCGCGGCGAGCGCTTCGAGCAGGATGTCGATGTCGATCGGATCCCAGTTGGCACTCGAGGGGATCATGAGCCCGATCGTGTCGCCCGCGGCGATACGCGGCGGCTTGACGGTCAAAGGACCTCGGGCGACATCTTTCACCGCCTGTCGCCTCGAGGACGCGGGCGCGGCCGCCACGGGACCCATGAGCGGGACGATGGCACTAAGCATGGCCGCGGAGATGGCCTGTCGACGAGAGATCATCGTATTGCCTCTTTCAAGTTGGCCAAGCTACGGCCTCGCGAGAAGTATACGCGCGACTAGAATGGGTGGATGTCGCGCTCCCTCAAATCCAGACACAGACGGTCTCTCGTACTCGGGTCGATATTGTGGGCGGGGAGCCTAGTCGCAAGCCTGCAGGCGGCCGAATCAGCGAAGTCCCCTGTGATGAACCGTCCGGTGATGGTGTTTGCGGCCATCTCGATGAGCGAGGCACTGCAGGATGCCGGCGCTGCATTCACACGACGCACGGGAATCGTGGTCAAGTACTCCTTCGCCTCGAGCGCCCAACTCGCGCGGCAAATCGAAGCCGGCGCTCGAGCGGATATCTTTATCTCCGCGGATCAAAAGTGGATGGACGAACTCATACGCGCGCAGCGGATCGATATTCGTACGCTGCGACCGCTCGCCGAAAATCGGTTGGTGGTGATCCGACCCGCGGGACGCTCGAGCGTCGATGCCCGAGACTGGATGCGTTCGCTCGATCGAGGGCGGCTCGCAACGGGTGATCCCGATTATGTGCCGCTCGGTCGTTACGCACGCGAGGCGCTCACGGCCCTTGGTATTTGGAATGTCGTGCAACCTCGACTCGCGCGCGCCGAAAACGCTCGAGTCGCGACCCTACTGGTCGCGCGGGGCGAAGCACCGCTCGGCATCGTGTACGCCACCGATGCCATCACCGAGCCGCGGGTCGAAGTCGTGAGCTCGCTCGATCGGTCTCTGCACTCACGCATCGTGTACCCCGCAGCACTCACGCGCGAGGCGAACGCGACCGCGACCGCCTATCTCGATTTTCTCTCGAGCGATGAGGGGGAAAAGTTTTTTGCGAAATACGGTTTCGAGCGCGAAGCGGCGTCGAGCGCACAGGTTCGTATCCCATGAAAATGGGATTACGATCATTTAATACCCACCCTCTCACATGACTCGCATAAACTAACGACGCATGAGTCTTCTAGATGTTGTCGGATCCGGGCAAAGCCCGATGGCGTTGATCGTCGAGGATGACCCGACTTTCGAGTCCTCCATGCGATCGGCGATCACCAATTTGGGGCAAGGGTGGGAATCCACCTGCTTTCGAAATGCCTCCGATGGACTTCGCTATCTCGACTCTCCGGACGCGCGGGTCGATCTGGCACTCATCGACATCGGGCTACCCGACATCAGCGGAATCGAAGTCGTGAGCCGCGTGCGCGAGAAGCATCCGGAAGTGCCCATCATGGTGGTTTCGGTCATCTCGGCAGAGCGCAGCGTGCTCGCCGCGATCCGCGCGGGCGCGCAGGGATACGTGCTCAAGGAAGATAGCGCCACCGAAATTGCCGAGGCTCTGCGGCAGACGCTGCAAGGCAATTACCCCATCAGTCCGGCCCTCGCCCGCTATCTGTTCAAACTTGCGGGCTCGCGCGATCGAGCCGCCGACCTCGCCGAGCTCACCCCGAAGGAACTCGAATTGCTGAAGCATCTGTCGCGCGGGCGCAGTTACGCCGAGGCCGGCAAAGAAATGGAGATCGCCATTTCGACGGTGCAGACCCACATTCGCAATTTGTACCGAAAGCTCGATGTGCACTCGCAGGTCCAGGCCGTCACCCGCGCACAGGATCGCGGCCTGATCTGACCCCTGTTGACAGTTATTCTTTGACGAGTCGCATGACCTCGGTCGGACTCAGCGTGCTCGCACGCTCGCGGATCGCAGGAATGTATTGCTGCTGAGTGCCTTTGGCCGAGGCGAGCAGATCTTGGTAGGTGCTGCGGAGCAAGGCCGTCGACATCACCCGACCTCCCGCGTAATACCGCTTGGCAAGATGACCGAGCGCATAGGTCGTGGCGAAGGAAAAAGCCATGCCGGTCGCCGCACGACCCAAGCCTCCGATCATGCCCCCGGCCGCTTTGCCAAGCAGACCCCCCACGAGCTTGCGTCCGATCTGCTCGACATATTGGGACGTGAGGCCCACGCCGACGGTGGCGAGAAATTCTTTGATGTGCCCCTGGTCGAGGTTGACCCCGTAGGACTGCCCGATGCGATACACCATTCTGACCTGCAAAGGGATGATGGCCATCGAGGCCCAGGACTGCGGCAGAAGCTCGAGCGCGCCGTTGAGAATGGCGTAATTGAGGATGCGCTTGTCGAGCGCGGCGTTGGCGGTCGGCTCGAGAGCGGTCGTGGCTCTCGGTGTCGATACGGTGGAAGCCGAGGCTGCTGCCGCAACGCCCACCGCCGCGGAGGCTCCGCGCACGACTTCGGGGGCATACGCCGCCGGTGCGTAGGCCGCGGCAACGATGGAGTCGGCTCGTGATGCCGCCGCCTTCGCGGTGTCGTCGCCCTCGAGGCCGAGACGCTGACGCAAGGACGTCAAAAACGCCTGTTCGCCCTCGCTCTGCACGCCATCGGCATCGATGACACACACCGCCATTTCATAGGCGAGCTGCCGATGCTCGAGGGCGGGTAGCATCGCCACCGCCGCCTCGAGCGTTACCCGCTTGAGGAGCACGTCTTGATACACCCCTGCGAGTGTCGCGCCCTCGGGCGTCACCAAAGACTCTGCCGCGTCGCGGATCGCTGTCCGCTCTTCTTCGGACTTGCGGCCATCGGCCAGGGCGGCGTGGATCATGATGTTGAGCAGGGCGCGTTGTTCGTTGGGGTTCATTGGCGGACGACCTCTGGGTGAGTGGAGATGGACGATGCCGAGGGCGGGAAGTTCCCGACCCTGGCGCCTTGCCCACGTGATGCGCAGCTCGCAAGGGTCTGGCTGCGATCCCGTACGGCTTTAGATAGTCTCGGGGCCATGGACATCGATATCATTCTCGAACCCGACCTCACCCCCGCTCAAGTGGCCGAATTAGGCCAAAAAGCCGAGCGCTACGGGGTGCGAGCCCTCTGGAGCTCCAACTATTTCGCGCACTGGGACTGTTTCCTGTCCCTCGTGCCTCTGGCGCAATCGACCTCGAAGTTGCTGCTCGGACCGCTTGCGGTGAGCCCTTTCGAGATGCACCCGCTCAAGATCGCCAACAGCCTGCTCTCGCTCAATGAATTTGCGGGAGGTCGTGCCGTCATCGCGATGGGCGCAGGTGAAGGCAACATCGACTGCATGGGCATCGAACGACCCGAGAAGATCGTCCGCGCCGTTCGTGAAGGTATCGAGATCGTCCGCGGCGCAGGACGCGGAAAACTCGCCAAGGGCTACAAGGGCGAGGACTTCGTCGTCAACCTCCCCTGCGCCTACGGCTGGCTCAAGGCACCCTCGCCGCCCCTCGTATATGGCACCGCGTATCGGGGCCAGATGATGCGCATGGAGGCGCGGGTCTCGGACGGCGTCTTCATCGGCTGCACGCCGCCCGAAGTCATGGCCCACGCCATGAACGAAGTTATGGAAGGCGCCGCAAAGCGCGAGCCCGACATGCCGGCGTTGCGCACAAACACCTTCTGGGCCTGGCACCTCAAAAAAGATCGAGCCGAAGGCTATCGCGAGTCACGTCGTGAGTTGCCATGGAGAGCGATCAAGCTGCAGAAAGAACTCATCATGCAGTGCCTGTCGGAAGACGAGGCACAACTCGTGCGCGATCATTACGACAAATTCGTGGCGGCGTGGTTTGATCGATCGGGCAATGTACAAGGTGTTCCGGAAGAGATTCCGAACCGACTCTGCGAGCACTTCACCTCGACCGGTGGACTCGAGGATCTCGATCGCGAGATCGAGCGCTTTCGCCTGTTCGCCAAGGCGGGATTATCCGAATGTGCGCTACGCCTGCACGATAATCCGATGGAAGCCCTCGACATCATCGGCCAGCACGTGATCCCGAAGCTGCGCTGATCGCATCGCAGACAGGTCGCGATAGAGCGTGCTGCGCTGGCGCGGCACGCGACCGACGGAACGAATCCCCTGCTCCATCGATTGGGCGTCCATCTCCTGTCCGTTGACGCCGCCCGCAGCACGGGTGATCGACTCGTTCATCAACACACCGCCGAGATCGTTCGCACCCGCACGTAGTGCCTCGAGCGCGCCGTCACGACCGAGCTTCACCCACGACGCCTGGATGTTGCGGATCAAAGGTTCGAGCGAGAGCCGGGCGACGGCATGCATCAACAGGGCTTCGCGCCAACTTGGGCCACTGCGCGCAAGACCTTTGCGCCAGATCGGCGCCTCCATATGGACGAATGGCAGCGGCACGAACTCCGTGAAGCCCTGAGTCTGTTGCTGGAGCCGACGAATTTCGAGCAGGTGTCGCGCCCAGTGCCGCGGCGTATCGACATGTCCGAACATGATGGTGGCCGTACTGCGCAAGCCGATCGAATGCGCATCGCGCATCACGCCCAGCCACGCTCGGGTGTCGAGCTTGTCGGGACAGATCACCGCTCGCACGTCATCACAAAGAATTTCAGCCGCCGTCCCAGGCAAGGTTCGTAGTCCTTCCTCGGCGAGTCGCGCCAAATAGTCACGGACCGACAACCCGAGGGTCTCGGCCCCATGGGTCACCTCGAGGGGTGAAAAGGCGTGGATGTGGATATCGGGCGCCGCACGGCGCGCCACGCGAACGATCTCGAGATAGGTGTCGCCGGTGAACGAGGGATGAATCCCGCCTTGCAGACACACTTCGGTGGCGCCACGCGAGCGGGCCTCGGCGACTCGCGCGCCGATGTCTTCGAAATCGAGAACGTACCCCGGTCCACGCAACGCGCGGGCGCTGCGCCCCTTCGCGAAGGCGCAGAATCCGCAGGAGTAGCTACAGATATTCGTGTAGTTGATGTTGCGGTTGACGACGTAACTCACGGCATCGCCGCTCACCGATCGGCGCAGACCGTCGGCGGCGCTGATCACCGCTTGAAAGTCGGCACCATCGGCTGCGAAGAACCACGCGAGACTGTCTTCATCGGGCTCGTCTCCCGCGAGGCAGCGACGGATCGCCGCGGCGACGCGCGGCGAAACGGGGCCCGCAGAGCGAGTGGATCGTGCGAGCGCTACGTAATCCGCCGGTGGGACATCACCTGCTCCAGCATGCCAACCACGCTCGCGTACGTAACCCGAGGCATCGAGTCGACGCCACACCGACGTGCGTAGCGCAGGATCGATCCAGCGCGACTCGAGCGCGTGCGAGGGCACGATGGGTAATCGCTGAACGAGTTTTCGGCCCGCCGCTGCAGTCAGTCGATCGAGCGTCTCGAGCTCGGGCCACGGCGCTTCGGGGTTGACGTGGTCGGGCGTCACGGGCGACACGCCACCCCAATCGTTGATACCGGCGTCGATCAAGGCCTGCAAGGAACCCGCGCTCAGGTTGGGCGGCGCCTGGATGGACATGGACGAGCCAAAAATTCTTCGAGCGACCGCGATCGTCCACTGCAGCTCCTCGAGCGAAGGCTCAGAAGCGTTGGCCATGCGCGTGCCCGGCTTGGCGCGGAAATTCTGGATGATGAGTTCTTGCACGTGCCCGTGCCGCAGATGCGATTCGCGAATCGCGAGCAAGGTCTCGATCCGCTCGAGACGTGTCTCGCCGATACCGATCAAAAGCCCCGTCGTGAAAGGTATTGACAACTCCCCGGCCCACTCGAGCGTCTCGAAACGAACGGCCGGATGCTTGTCGGGCGAACGATGATGCGGCCCTCCTTTTTGCGTCAGGCGCAACGAGCCGCTCTCCATCATGATTCCCATGGAGACCGCGACGGGACGAAGCTGCTGCATCGCCTCGCGCGTCATCACCCCGGGGTTCATATGCGGTAGCAGACCGGTCTCCTCGAACACGCGACGCGCGCAATACTCGAGGTAGTCGAGGGTGCTCGAGAACCCGAGCCCTTCGAGCTCGCCACGGGCCGATGCGTACCGCAGCTCGGGCTTGTCGCCGAGCGTGAACAGCGCCTCGTCGCAACCCGCTGCGGCGCCTTGTCGGGCGATCGCGAGGACCTCGTCGATGGTGAGATAGGCGCGCTGACCTTTCTTGGGCGGCGCCGCGAACGTGCAGTAATGGCACACATCGCGACAGAGCTGCGTGAGCGGGATGAATACTTTGCGCGAGTAACCGACTCGCACACCGTAACCATCGAGTGTGAGATCTCTCGCGCGCCGCAACAGCGCAGAGAGATCACTCTCCTCGGCCAGCAGGCGCGCTTGATCGGCCGGCATGGGTTCGGCCTTCAGGTCATCCGGCACGTCGACATCATGCGAGAGGCCGGGAATCTCGATTCGCGCGGCTCGCAAACCCAACCGACTCGCCGCATCGAGATGCGCCTCAGCACTGCGTAATCCGTACTGAGGCAAGAGCGTCGAAGGCAAGGTCATCCACAAGGCATTGGTGCCCTCACCGCGACGATCCGGCACGACGGCCACTTGCTCGGTCATCGCCCGATCGATCAGTCGATCGAGTTCTTCAGAGGTGACTTGAGGTGCATCGGCCGCCACGACGAGCATGGCATCGAAGCGTCCGGTCAAAGATTGCTGTGCCAACTGGACCGCGGCATTGAGCCCGGTGCCGTGATCCTGTAGCAGCTCGGCACCGGGCGGCACCTCGATGCGGTCGTCGGGACTCACGATGACGATGTGGTCGATATTGTTCGCCCCAGACAAGGCAGTCAGGACGCGGGACAGCATCGACTGCACGAGTGCCGACCGTCGTGCGATGGACAGCACGCCCGCAAGCCGCGACTTACCTTCGCAAGACGAGCGAACGGGAACGACGGCAACGACTCGCATCACCCCGCGCTCCGCGCACCGATCGACGCCGCGCGCAATCCGCTCGCAAACTCGATCGCCGCTTGAGCCACACGCTCGCGATCTTCGAGGGTTTTCATGAGCGTACGCGTCACCCCGATACGCAGCCCGGTCTGCTCGAGTGCTTCGCGCGTGTCGGGAGTCGCATCGACCTCATCGATCAACAGGCCGTCGATCAGGCCCGAGTAATGCCGCGCAATCGCCAACGCGTCTGCCGCAATTCCGAGCTCTGCCATGATTTTCGTGGTGGGACCCTTGATCGCTCGGCCACCGATGATCGGCGATACGGCGACGATCGGCACCTGCGCCGCACGAAGCGCGAGGCGTAACCCCGGCACCGCAAGCACAGGATCGATGCTGAGGTAGGGATTGGATGGGCACAGGATGATCGCCTCGAGTGATCGACTGCGCAGCAGGTCGAGGATTTCGTCGGTCGGCCGCGCCTGCGCCGCTCCGGCGTAATGCAATCTTTGAACCTTCGGCATCGCACGCAAGCGGACGAAGTAATGTTGGAATTCGAGCGCTCCAGCGTCCGTGTCGAGCAGCGTACTCACCGGCGTATCGCTCATCGGCAGCAGACGACTCGCCACGCCGAAGCGACTCGCAAGATCGTTCATGATCTGCGTCAGACGCTCGCCTTCCGCGAGGCGTCGCGTGCGCTCGACGTGCAGCACGAGATCACGGTCGCCGAGCAGGAACCAGTCCGGACCGCCCTGGCGACGCAACTCCTGCATGAATCCGAACGTCTCATCGGCACGCCCCCAACCCTGATCGGGGTGGACGACTCCCGAGAGCGTGTACAACACCGTGTCGAGATCGGGACAAATGCGCAAGCCGAGGTGCGTGAAATCGTCACCCGTGTTGACGAGTACTGCGAGTTCGCCGAGCGCCAGACGACGCGAGAGCCCAAGCGCAAGCTTGGCGCCGCCCACACCCCCTGATACGGCCAGCACTTTGATCGCCGGCTTCACCGAAAAAGATCCCCCTCGCTCGGTCGCACGATGGACCGACCATCCGACACCGGTGCGGAAAAGTCCAGCCCGCGTACGAGCGTGACCGGGACGCCCTCGGTCGACTCCCCCATCACGAGTCCTGCACCGGCTGCCACGGCGTCGGCCAAGGCAATCTGCGTGCTTTGCAGCGTGCGTCCTGCGCGATCGGTCGTCCCGCGCAAATCGAGGACGCCGGCATAACCCGCGACACCGAGTGCCACGTTCACCGTGCCCTCGCGCCAAGGACGTCCGAAACTGTCACTGATGATGACCGCGGGATGTTCCGGCGCGAGCGCCTCGCGCAGCCGTCGCGCCGAGGCATCGCAATCCTCGGGCAACAGCAGCACATGCTCATCGGCATCGGGAATGTTGGATCGATCGATTCCCGCGTTGGCCATCACCCAGCCACAGCGATGACGGCTAATGAGGATATTGGGAACCGCGCGAAGAATTTCCTTGGACTCGCGCAGGACAAGCTCGACGAAGCGAGCATCCTTTTGAACCTTGAGCGCGAGCGCCTGAGCCTCTGCCGAGGGCGTGATGTCCGTGAGCCGAACGAGTCGCCCCTCGGACTTGGAAACGATTTTTTGAGCGACGACGAGCAGATCTCGAGATCCGAGATCAAGACCGCTCTGGCGCAGGGCCGCACGGATGATCGCAGCGAGATCATCACCCGCCCGGATCTCGGGCAACCCCCGCAATGCCAGAAAACTGACCGCCGTCGGCATGGAAATCAGAGTTTGATTCCGGTGATACGGACGCCCGCGCCATCGACGGCGTACTGCTTGTTGATGAAGATCAGGATGGAGGTCAAGGCCTCCGCAGCCGCCGAGTTGACGAGCGCACCGGCGTGCAGACCACGCAGACCACAAGCCCCGACGAGACGAACGACCGAATCGCGCGCGGCTTTGTCGTCTCCGAACACGAGCACGTCGCACTCCACCACCGCATCGGTGGCGAGTTTGTGCGCCGCGACATTGTGGAACGCCGAAACGACCTTCACGCCCTCGCCCAGAATTTTTTGAGCACGAACCGCAGCACTGCCTTCGGGCGGCAACTGCACGCGCATGACTTTGGGCGGCACGAGCGGCACGGTCGTGTCGACGACGATTTTTCCGACGACGCCCGAGGCGATGTCGCGCAAGGTCGCCTCCTGCGAGGCGAAGGGCACCGTGAGCATGACGATGTCCGCTTGAGAGGCGACATCGGCGTTGCTGCCCGAGCCGACGCTGCGACCGGTCTCGGCGGCAAGGCGCGACGCCGACTCGGCCGCTTTGCTCGCGTCTCGCGAGCCGATCAGCACACGCTCGCCCGCCTTGACGAGGCGTCGCGCGATGGCCGAACCGAGGTCTCCAGTGCCACCGATCACGGCGATGACAGGGACGGAATCAGTCATGGGTATCTCCGAAAAAAAATCCTGGGGACGAGTCGAGCGAATTCTACCGGCCCGGAATCACGACCATCAGGATATCGGCGACGTTCGTCCCCGTCGGCCCCGTGACGAAGAGGTCATCGATTGCGGCCAAGGCCGAACCTGAGTCACTGGCTTCCAAAAGCCGTGCCGCATCGAGGCGCGCAGCACGGACTCGCGTCATGGTCTGGCCGTCGAAAAACGCGCCTGCGGCGCTCGTGGGCCCATCGGAACCGTCCGTCCCGGCGACGAGCCCGCTGATCTCGGTAGGGTGCGTCTCGCGCTGCGAATCGAGCGCTCGACCTAACCGCAACGCGAATTCTTGCGCACGTCCGCCCCGTCCGGCCCCGCGGACGATCACGAGCGGCTCACCGCCGGCGATGATGACCACCGCTCCACCGTCGGGATGCGGGCGATCACGATGCCGGAGCGTGACGATTTCTTGGAGCATTCGAGTCGACTCGTCTTCGACCGAACCGTAGAGACACCGACCGAGTTGCACGACCTCGAAGCCCTCCCTGCGCGCCGCCGTCGCTGCGGCATCGAGCGCGTCATCGAGTGTTGCGATCACGGCGTAACGGCCGCCGTGGTGTGCGAGGTCCTCGGACCAGGTCGGCGCCGAGCCGATCACGAGCGGATCGTCGCCCGGCACATCGGAAATCGCGAGGGTCGCAAACTGGGCGGGCGCGAGACGCGCTGCGAGGCGACCCCCTTTGATCACCGACAGCCGCTGACGAACACGATTGATCTCGGCGATCGATGCGCCCGAAGCCATGACGGCGAGGGTCTCGCGACGCTTCTGCTCGAGCGTGACACCGGGCGCAGGCAAGGCGCAAAGCGCCGAAGCACCCCCCGAGAGCAACACGACGAATCGGTCCTCGGCCCGCGGTTCATCAATGAATTCGAGCAGACGCACCGCCGCCTGCACACTGGCTTCGCCGGGATAGGGATGATCGCCTTGCAGAATGCGCCAAGGTTCGTGTGGGTCGCTCGCGCTCGGAGGATCACGGACGATCAATAGTCCATCGTCCACGTCACGCCCCGCACCTTGCAGGATCGAGCGAAATCCTCGAGCCATGCCGAGAGCGGCTTTGCCGAGACCGATGACGCGCAAGCGGCCCCCGACCGGCGGCAGGGAGAGCGCCACCCGCCGATCACCGCGCTCGAAATGAAACACGCCGTCGATGATCCGCGCGTGATCGCGAAAGACGCGCTCGCCCTGGACGGACGCCACGGCGGCTGCATGCCATCGAGCGAGCGCCGCTCTGACGTCGTTCGTCATGCGATGGGCGGGCCTCGAAGGCATCGGGTCCAGAGCCGATCCCACGCCTCGAGGTCCCACTCGGCGCCCGCCGACAACTGCACTTCGATACGGTTGTCGCGCCGCCAGGAAGTTGGCTGCATGGACAGTCGACCCTCGACCATTTGGACGAGCAGCCATGCGTCTTCATCGACCCGAATGACGGCCTTCAAGCGCTCGGGCCGACTGAGGCCCGGATCGAAGAGCGACAGATCGCTCGAGAGCAAGGTCAGCAGTCGCACCTCCACGAACGACATCGCCCGCGGAAAAACCCAGCGAGCGCCATGCCGATCCAGATGATGAAACTCGCGACGATCGATCGAATCACCCCGAGACGACGGACGATCCGTTTCGGCGTGCGCGTGCGCGTGTGACGAGGCACGCTCGCGCTCGAGCGCATGACTGTGAGGCCTGGAGTGCGACGCCGCGATGGGCCGATCGGATCGCCCGCGATCGATCGCCTGCAGCAGGGATTCCGGAAGCTCGCCCTGAACGATCTCGCCGAGCCAACTCTTGGCCGGAAAAAGCTCGCTCGCAATGGCTCGAAATCTTTGAATATGCTCGGGCGAGGCGACATCCGCCTTGGTCAATACCCAAGCATCGCAGATCTCCCGAACGGCGATCGAGGTCTCATCCGATCGATCGAGGTGGGTCGGGTCGACGAGCCCGATGACACCACAGAGGCGGATGTTCCCGGCCGCCTCGTGTGCGAGTAATTCTTCGACGATACCGCCCGGATGACCGATACCCGAGGGCTCGACCAAAATTCCCGCGGGTCGTACCCGCTCGACGAGATCTTGAAGGTTGCGCCGGAAATCAGCCTCACCGGCACAGCACAGACACCCTCCCGGAACGAGTCGGACGTCGTAGGCGCCTTGCGCGGCCGCGGCGACCGTGAGCGCGTCGATACCGGCATCCGTGTATTCATTGAGCAGGACGACCCAGTTTTCATCCGCGGGTTTTTCGGCAAGCCACCGCGCGATGACCGTGGTTTTTCCACAGCCCAACGGTCCGGTGATCACCCAAGCCGGGATCGGCGTCATGCGCGAATCCGACTCAGCGGCGAGGGTCGACGCCGTCATAACTTACGAGCGCGCCGTAGAGATCGGGTCGACGATCGCGAAATACGCCCCAACTCGCGCGCTGTTTCGCCAGATCCTCGAGATCGAAAGTCGCCGTGAGAACGGCGTCACCCTCCTCTCCCGCTTCAGCCACCTTGCCACCGGTCTGATCGGCAATGAATGACGAGCCATAGAACCGGATGAACAGATTTTGCGGATCTTGCAACGAGCGCTCGATGCCGTATCGATTCGAGGCGATGAGCGGCATGACGTTGGCGGCGGCATGGCCTTGCTGCGTACGCTGCCAATGCAGACGCGAGTCGATGGGCGGCGCAGGCGGCGGCTCGGTACCGATGGCCGTCGGATAAAAAAGCAGGTCCGCGCCCTGCAGCGCCATCGAGCGCGCACATTCCGGAAACCACTGGTCCCAGCAGATACCGACGCCGATGCGCCCGAAACGCGTCGACCAGACCTTAAAGCCGGTATCGCCCGGGCTGAAGTACTGCTTCTCTTGATAGCCCGGACCATTCGGAATGTGTGACTTGCGATATAGACCGAGCACTTCGCCATCGGCATCGAGGATGGCGACGCTATTGAAGAACGACTGGTTGGCGCGCTCGAAGAAACTGATCGGCAATACGACGCCGAGTTCTTTGGCCACTTGCCCGAAATGTTTGACCGCAGAATTTTCCGCCAAGCTTGTCGCGAGTTCGAAATGTCGGGCGTCTTGCTCAATGCAAAAGTAAGGCGTTTCGAAAAGCTCTTGCAGCAAGATGATTTGCGCGCCACGACCGGCCGCCTCGCGCACCAGCTCCTCGGCACGCGCGATGTTCGCCTGCCGATCCCAACCGCAGGCGAATTGCGTCGCCGCGACCGTGACTTTTTTCGAACTCGGTTTGGCAGACATTGGCTCAGCCTCCCGTCGGTGCCAGCATGTCGGTGATTCGAATCGCCGTCTCGAGTGCCCGAAGCCCCGCCTCACCGTCCACCACCGGCGGGCGACCCGTGGCGATGCAGTCGAGGAAGGATCGAATCTCGGCCCGCAGGGCATCGCCTTGTTCGAAGCTCTGCTCGTCGATGTTGACCGGCAACTCGCCCGCGGCGAGCGGTGTCGAGCGTTTGGTGAGCGTGGTGAGGATACGTTGCTGCAAATCGATGGAGAGATACGCATCGTCACGGAAGACCCGCAGCTTGCGCTCGGTCTTGAGGCTCACCCGGCTCGCCGTCACGTTGGCGACACAGCCGCCCGCAAAGCGAATGCGTGCGTTGGCGATATCGACGGCCCCCGAGAACACGGGCGTCCCCACGGCGTCGATGGACTCGATCGGACGACCCACGATACTTTGAACGATGTCGATGTCGTGGATCATGAGATCGAGCACCACATTGACGTCGGTGCCACGCTCCTTGAAGGGCGCAAGTCGTTGGCACTCGATGAAGCGCGCACCCTCGAGTCGGCCTTCTGCCGCGACGATCGCCGGGTTGAACCGCTCGAGATGCCCGACTTGCAGAATGCGACCCTTTCGCGCGGCAAGCTCAATGAGGTCTCGCGCTTGCTCGGGCGTTTCGGTGATCGGCTTCTCGACGAGCACGTGTGCACCGGCCTCGAGGAAATCACGCGCGATGGCATGGTGCGCCGGGGTCGTCGTGACGATGCTCACGGCATCGACTTGCCCGAGCAGTTCGCGATGGTCGGCAACACCGCGCGTCGAGAGCTCTCGCGACAGCGCCTCGCGGGCATCGGCCCGAGTGTCGGCCACCGCGACCAAGGTGCACGCCGGCTCGCTCGCATACTTTTGTGCGTGGAATCGGCCGAGATAACCGGCCCCGATCACTGCTGCCCGAATGGTGCCCATGCCGTATTATGCCCGCATGGGCCGCCGAAACTCGAAGCTCGACCTGCTCACCCTCAATCGCGAGGCCCGACTGCTCGCGGGCTCGCTCATTTTCTCGGCCGTCGCACTGCCGCTGATCGTGTGGCTCACGGGCCGCGCCCTGCTTGGCCCGTACGCCAACGGCGGCATGTTCGCGATCCTCGGCGACTTCTTCACCCTGCTCTACGCGGGGTCGGTCTCCGCCTGGATACTGCTACTGTCGCCCTACGTCCTGCTCGGCGCCTTGCGCCTTGCAGCTTGGGGCGCGCGCAGATTCTGACGACCGACGAGCGCCGACCGATCCTCAGTCGGCCGCCACACTTCGATCGCGTGCCGCACGGAATTCGCTCGTCGCATACCAGTTCGGAAAGCGTTTCTCTCGGGCCAACGTCGAGCCGACCTCGAACAGCAACTCGAGATCCTGTACGCCGCCGCGCAGGTCGGTACCCGGCCTGAATTCATCCGAAGGCTTGTGGTAGTGCAAGGCCGTGAACTCGGCCGCTTGCGCTTTCGCCCACTCCGCACCCTTCTCGCGATCTTCGACGCCGAGCTTGAAATAAAGCGCCGGGACGCCCACCTTCGCGAAGTTGAAATGATCGGATCGATAAAAGAATCCGTTCTCGGGCGTGGGCTCCTCGCGCAGCACGCGGTCTTGTTTCGCTGCCGCACGCTCGAGATACGGCTCGAGTTCGGAGGCTCCGTAACCGATGACCGAGACATCGCGCGTCGGGCCACCCCACGGGATGGCATCCATGTTGAGCGCCGCCACGGTTTTCTTGAGCGGGAAGATGGGGTTCTGCGCGTAGTACGCGGATCCGAGCAAACCGCTTTCCTCGAGCGTCACCGCCAGAAAAACCACTGAGCGCTCGGGGCGACGCTTCGACTCGGCGAACGCCTTGGCGATGGTGAGCAGACCCGAAGTACCGGTCGCGTTGTCGAGTGCTCCGTTGAAAATGTTGTCACCGCCTCGAGCGAGCGACTTACCGAGATGGTCCCAATGCGCCGTATAAATGACGTACTCGTCGGGCCGCTTGCTGCCCTTGATCATGGCCACCACGTTGGGTGAGTTCGATCGACGAATGAGGTTGCGAAGGTTGCCGGACGCCTGCTGCGCAAGCGGAATCGGCTTGAAGCCCGGCTGACTCGCCGCGATCAAAAGTTCATCGTAGCTTCGACCGTTCGCACGCAGCAGTGCGTCGCCCGCCTCGCGCGTGATCCAGCCCTCGATCGCTGCGCGATCGGCGTTGCCGTTGGCAGAGACCGTATCGAGCTGCGGTCCCATCCAGCTGTTCTGCACCGTGCCCCACCCATACGCTGCGGGCTTGGTGTCGTGGATGATGATGGCGCCTGCAGCATTCTGGCGCGCGGCCTCTTCGAGCTTGTAGGTCCAGCGACCGTAATACGTCATCGCACGGCCGCGGAACAACTTGGCGTCGTTCGTCGCGAAGCCCGGATCGTTGATGAGGATGACGGCCGTCTTGCCGCGCATGTCGACGCCGGCGTAATCGTTCCAGCCGTACTCCGGCGCGACTACGCCATGGCCCACGAACACGAGTGGGCTATCGGTGATCGACACCTCGGGGGCGATCCGCTTCGTCCAAATCACCATATCGGTGCCGTACTCGAGCTTGGTGCCGCCAAAAGAAAGCGACGCGTCGCTGCCTGCCGTGATTTCCACGATCGGCACCTGCTGCAAATAGGAGTCGCCGTTACCCGGCGCGAGGCCCAATTTTTTGAACTCCGACTCGAGGTAGTCGACGGTCTTGCGCTCGCCGGCCGTCCCGGGCTTGCGACCCTCGAACTCGTCACTCGACAACGTGACGATGTGACGCTCGTACTCTGCGGCGGAGATCGGCGGCGGTGTGGAGCGCGATGCGCCGTGACAACCCGCCAAGGTGATTGCGACCAGAGCAAGCACTGCAAATTTGGACATGCAAGATCTCCCCGATGATCGGAAATTCATTTTTGCGGCCAGACCAACCAGCCGATGAAGGTCAACAAGAGCACGAGCGCGATCTGCGGCGCCCGCCTCCACGTCGTCTCGCGCAGTTCACCATAAAACCCGAGGGCGGACACCACGGCAATCAGTGCCGAACCGCCGAGCGTCAGCAGCAGCGGCGGGAACTCCTCCCCGATACGCTCGGAGAACTCCGGGAGCATCAGGAACACCACCAGCGTGAGCACCAACGCCACGGTGATGGAGACGGCCGAACCGAGGACGATTCCGAGCAGGACGGATAAAGGACGCATGAAACCCTCAGCCCGAACGGCGCCGCACTTGAAGGGGCGCCTCCGGGGAACTAGTCTGCAGGGGATTCTACCGAACACCGGATGCCCATGACCCCTCAAGGACGCCGCCCCGCGGCACTCATCGCGTATGTCGCCCTGACGATCGGCTTGCTCACCCTGGGCAGCTCGTCGCGACTGACGGCCGACACCTCCGCCCTGCCACCCGGCGCCATGGCGCCCTCGGCCCGCGAGCGCATGATCGCGCGCCAGGTCGGCGCCCTCCTCGAGGACAACCACTACAGCCAGCAACGCATCGACGACGCCATGTCCCCGCGGATCATGGACAAGTTTCTCGATGGCCTCGATGGCCAACGCAGTTATTTCCTAGCCAGCGACGTCGCGGAGTTTCAGGCCTACCGTTTGCGCTTCGACGACATGATCCGCACCGGCGACCTCGAGCCGGCGTATGCGATGTTCGCGCGCTACCAGCAACGCAATCGGGAGCGCATCCGACATGCGCTCGCCCTGCTCGATCAAACGCCAGACTTCACCATCGAGGAGTCTTTCGAGTTCGATCGCGAGAAAGCCTCGTGGCCGACGAGCACCGCCGAACTCGACGAACTGTGGCGCAAGCGCGTGAAGAACGATGCCATCTCGCTGTTGCTCGCCGACAAGAGCTGGGACGAAGCGCGTGAGGTGCTGCGCACGCGTTACGATCGCGTGCTCAAGCGCGCCGATCAGGTCAAACCGGAAGAGGTCTTCGAGATCTTCCTCAACTCCTATGCGCGCACCTTCGATCCGCACTCCAACTATTTCTCGCCGAGAAACTCGGAGGAGTACAAGATCCAGATGAGCCTCAATTACGAGGGTATCGGCGCCTCGCTGCAGCTCATCGACGATTACGTCACCATCATGAATCTCATCGAGGGTGGTCCCGCAGCGGCCTCGGGCTCCCTGAGCGTCAACGATCGAATCACCGCAGTGGGGCAAGGCAAGCAGGGCCCATTGACCGATGTCGTCGGCTGGCGCATCGACGATGTGGTGCAGTTGATCCGCGGCAAGGGCGGCACGATCGTCCGATTACAGATTTTGCCGGTGGGCGCTGCGCCGGGTTCGCCTGAGCGAGTCCTCGAATTCACGCGAGGCAAGGTCACGCTCGAGGCGCAGGCGGCTCGCAAGGAGCTCAAGACCATCAAACGTGGCGATGCGGAGTATCGCGTCGGCGTCATCAACGTACCGGGCTTCTACTCCGACTACGACGGCCAACGCGCCGGCGACAAGAACTATCGCAGTACCACGCGAGATGTTCGGCGTCTGATCGAAGAGCTCAAAGAAGAAAAGATCGACGGTCTCGTGATCGACTTACGCGGTAACGGCGGCGGCTTCCTGCCAGAGGCCCAGTCGCTGACCGGGCTATTCGTCGATCAAGGCCCGGTCGTGCAGGTGCAATTCTCGAACGGCGAGCGTGAAGTGCTCGACGACCCGGATGCGGGGATCGCCTACGACGGCCCGCTCGTCGTGGTGATCGACCGTTTCAGCGCATCGGCCTCGGAAATCTTCGCAGGCGCCATACAGGATTATCGGCGCGGCGTTGTCGTCGGTCAGCGCAGCTTCGGCAAGGGCACGGTGCAAAACCTCGTCCCCCTGTCGCGCTGGAGCGCACGACCGGTCAACGGGCAACTGACCGTCACCATCGGCAAGTTCTACCGCGTCACCGGCGAGAGCACGCAGCATCGCGGTGTCGAGCCCGACGTCGAACTTGCCTCGCCGATCAGCTTGAAAGACATCGGTGAAAGCGCCCTCGATGACGCCCTGCCCTGGGATCGCATCGACCGGGCCGAGTTTCGAGCCCTCGATACGCGCCTGCCCTCGATCGCAAAACTCGCGCTTGAGGAAAACACCCGTCAGAACCGCGACCCCGACTATCGCTGGCTCGTCGAGGACATCGCAGCACTCAATCGACTGCGCGATCAGCGGTCAATTTCGCTCAGTCTCGAAAAGCGTCGCGCCGAACGCACGCAGCTCGAAGCCAATCGGCTCGCCCGGGAAAATGCCCGTCGTGTTTCGCGCGCGGAATCTCCCCTCGCCTCGATCGAAGACCTCGATACGTCGAAGCAGCCCGATGTCGTGCTCGATCAGTCGGCTGAGGTGATGGTAGACATGCTCAAACTATCGACCCCGGCCAAGACGCCGAAACCGAAGGCGGTCACGGCGAAGCGCGAAGCCGCCTGAATCCGTGTCCGCGCTCGAGGCAGTACTCGAGCCACTTGTTGAGCATCATGTTGCGCGCCCAGCGCTGATCGAGATCGAGTCCCGCATGCTGGCGCCAGCCGCGCAATAGCGGGTGCTCGTGTGTGTCGGCCCAGGAGTGCGCCTCGGCCAGACGCGCATCGTGGTAAACCCTCACTTCCATGTCGGGCGCGTTCGGCACGGATCCGTCGTCTGAGAAAACGTATGTGAGCTGCAGCATCGTCGTGTACGGCGAACGCTCGGTCACTCGAAGCTCGAGCTCGACATCGCCCTGCACGCTCGAGCGATGCAAGCCGTCGATCGAACGCAGCTCGCCCGCGAGCGCACCGAGTCTGCGGTGATTGCTCTCGTAGAGCGCCATGAGCGCCACGAAACTGCGGGGCCGTGATCGCCAGCTCGCCGGCAACAACGGCTCGCCGAGCAAGCCCTGCAGGGCGAGCTTTCGCGAGTGGAAGTTGTCGGATGACGATTTCATTGATCGGACTATAGCGCGGGTGTGGGTCTCAAGTCATGGGCGAACGCGTCGCTCGATGCCCGTGGCCTCGAGGATACGCGCCGAAATTTCTTCGATCGAGCATTCCGTGGTGTCGAGCACCGGGATGGCATTTCGCTGGAAGATGGCGTCGGCCGCACGCGTTTCGAACTGCACTTGCGGTGGCGAGGCGTAGCGACTGTTCGGCCGGCGCTCTTGGCGAATCTGTTGCAGACGATTGGGCGCAATGCGCAGCCCGAAGAGCTTGCCCTTGTGCGGCTGCAGCGCAGGCGGCAAACGCGCCGACTCGAGATCGTCGTCGGTCAATGGGTAGTTCGCGGCGAAGATACCGTACTGCATCGCAAGATAAAGACACGTCGGCGTCTTACCCGATCGCGAGACACCCACGAGCACGACGTCGGCTTTCGAATAATCACGGTTCGAGCCGTCGTCGTTCGAGAGCGCGTAATTCGTGGCGTCGATGCGGGCCGCGTAACCCACCGAATCGGAGATGCCATGCGCCTTGCCCGCGCTGTGCGTCGAGCGCGTACCGAGCTCACGCTCCATCGGGCCCACGAAGGCTTCGAAGAAATCGAGTACCAAGGCTTCGGCCTCGCGCAACACGAGCCGCAAATCGTCCTGAACCAAGGTGCTGAACACGATGGGTCGAGCACCCTCCTCGACGCCTGCGGCATTGATACGCCGAACCGCCTCGTGTGCCTTGTCAATGGTGGAGACAAATGGCAGAGTCACGGCCCGAAATTGCAGCCCGTCGAACTGCGTCAAAAGGCTGTGTCCCATGGTCTCGGCCGTGACGCCGGTTTGGTCGGAAACGAAGAATACGGTTCGTGTTGTCACGAGTGGTTCTACCCATCAATCGCCAGACGTCAGTCTCCCTCGCCTCGCCCTCCAACTCAAGGATGTGCCCGTGACCGAACTCGTCCTGCCCTTCGAACGACTGGCCATGCACGACGTCGAGACCGTCGGCGGCAAGAATGCCTCCATCGGGGAGATGATCGGTCAGCTCGCGCGTCTCGGCGTCAAAGTTCCGGGCGGCTTCGCCACGACAGCCGCAGCCTATCGGCAGATGCTTGCGCACAATGGGCTCGACCAACGGATACGCGAGTTGCTGCAATCACTCGACGTCGACGATGTCGTCCGTCTTGCGGAAGTTGGCGCCACCATTCGCGGCTGGATCCTCCAGGCGCCGCTGCCGAGCGAGCTTGAGCGAGCGGTTCGCGAGGGCTATCGCCAATTTGGTGATCACGTCGCCGTCGCCGTGCGCTCATCGGCTACCGCCGAAGATCTGCCGGAAGCCTCGTTCGCAGGCCAGCAAGAAACCTTTCTCAACGTGCAGGGCGAAGACGCCGTCATCGAAGCGATGCGGCACGTGTTTGCCTCGCTCTTCAATGACCGCGCCATCGCGTATCGCGTGCATCAAGGTTTCGACCACTCGCAGGTCGCGCTTTCGGCGGGCATCCAGCAAATGGTGCGATCGGATCTCGGCGCGAGCGGTGTCATGTTCACGCTCGACACCGACAGCGGCTTCCGCGACGTCGTCTTCATCACCGCCTCATACGGTCTCGGTGAGACGGTCGTCCAAGGCGCCGTGAATCCGGATGAGTTCTATCTCTACAAGCCTGCCGTCCGCGCAGGTCGTCACGCCGTACTGCGTCGCAATCTCGGCGCCAAAGCCATCAAGATGGTCTACGCCGAACCGGGCTCTGCCGAACGCGTGCGCAATGTCGATGTGGCGCCCGCCGATCGACAGCGCTTCTGCCTCGACGACGCCGATCTGCTCGAGCTCGCCAAGCAGGCACTCATCATCGAGGAGCATTACGGTCGGCCGATGGATATCGAGTGGGGCAAAGATGGCGCCACCGGTACGATCTACATCCTTCAGGCGAGACCCGAGACCGTGCAGAGCCGCAGCGGCCGCACCATTCAGCGTTACACACTCGCCAAACGGTCAAAGATCATCACGCAGGGGCGCAGCATCGGGCAACGCATCGGCGCAGGTCCCGCTCGCGTCATCTCCGACCCCTCGCAGATGGCCCGCGTTCAACCGGGCGATGTGCTCGTCGCCGACATGACCGACCCCGACTGGGAGCCGGTGATGAAACGCGCCTCGGCCATCGTCACGAATCGCGGGGGCCGCACCTGCCATGCGGCGATCATTGCGCGAGAACTCGGCATTCCCGCCGTCGTCGGCTGCGGCAACGCAACGACCAGTATCCGCGAAGGACAACCGGTCACCGTTTCCTGCGCCGAGGGTGATACCGGGTTTGTCTACGAAGGCGCGCTCGACTTCGAGCGTCGGCAGATCGAACTCGACTCGCTGCCGCAAGCTCCGGTCAAAATCATGATGAACGTGGGCAACCCCGATCGGGCCTTCGATTTCGCGAGCATCCCGCATCGCGGCGTGGGGCTCGCGCGGCTCGAGTTCATCATCAATCGCATGATCGGCGTGCACCCGCGCGCCCTGCTCGAGTTCGACCAGCTCAGCGCGTCGCTCAAAGCAGAAATTCGCGCGCAGATGTCGGGCTATGCCGACCCCGTGGGCTTCTATGTCGACAAGCTCGCCGAGGGTGTCGCGCAAATCGCCGCAGCCTTTGCGCCGGAGCCCGTCATCGTTCGTCTCTCCGATTTCAAGTCCAACGAGTACGCCAATCTCATCGGCGGACGACTCTACGAACCGACCGAAGAAAATCCGATGATCGGATTCCGGGGCGCGGCCCGCTACACCGATCCCGATTTCCGGGCGTGTTTCGAGCTCGAGTGCCGTGCGCTCAAAAAGGTTCGCAATGAGATGGGCCTCACGAATGTGCAGGTCATGGTGCCCTTCGTGCGCACCCTGCGCGAAGCCAAAGAAGTCACGGAGCTGCTGGCTGCCAATGGACTCGGTCGCGGTGAAAACGACCTCAAGGTCATCATGATGTGCGAGCTGCCCTCGAACGCGGTGCTCGCCGAGCGCTTCCTCGAGTTCTTCGATGGCATGTCGATCGGTTCGAACGACATGACGCAGCTTACGCTCGGTGTCGACCGCGACTCCGGAATCGTGGCCCAGCACTTCGACGAGCGCGATCCGGCTGTCAAAGAAATGCTCTCCATGGCCATCCGTGCCTGCCGCAAGGCCAGAAAGTACATCGGAATCTGCGGTCAGGGCCCCTCGGACCACCCCGATCTCGCGCGGTGGCTCGTGGAGGAAGGCATCGACAGCCTCTCGCTCAACCCGGACACGGTGATCGAAACCTGGTTGATGCTCGCGCAGGACGCCGCCGCAGCGACTAAGCGTTGAGCGACGCGCGGCCCGCCAAAAACGGGCACACCGAAAGATCGACGTTTCCACCCGAGACGATCACGCCGATCGTCTCTCCCGCTTGTCCGAGGCGGCCTTCGATGAGCGCGGCCAGCGGCACGGCTGAGGAAGGCTCGATGAGGAGCCGCAAATCTTCGAGCGCGATGCGCATCGCGTGGACGATGGCGCGCTCCGATACCGTCAGCACGTCATCGACCTGCGATCTGAAAATGGCGAAGGGACGCACGCCGATCGAGCCGCGCAAACCATCGGCGATGGTCGCCGGCGAGCCCTGAACACCCACACGTATACCGCCGTGAAACGAGCGCGCCGCATCGTCGGCCATCTCTGGCTCGACCCCGATCACACGACAGCTCGGCGCCATCGACTTGCCCGCGATCGCCGTGCCCGACAGCAAGCCCCCGCCACCGACCGGCGCAGTGAGAACGTCGATGTCGGGATACTCACTCAATAATTCGAGAGCGGCGGTACCCTGCCCGGCAATCACCTGAGCATCATCGAAAGGATGAACGACTGCTGCGCCCGTGCGCGCGACAACTTCGGCGAGTGCCGCCTCACGGGCGACGAGTCCCGGCTCGCAGGAGACGAGCTCCGCGCCCTCGGTCCGGATCGATTGCAACTTGACCGCCGAGGCGTCGCGCGGCGCCACGACCACGCATCGCCAACCGAGTTCGCGCGCCGCTCGGGCGAGCGCGGCACCATGATTCCCCGAGGAGTGAGTCGCCACGACCTTTGTCTTCGACTCGAGTTGCAGCAAGGCATTGGTGGCCCCGCGCAACTTGAACGCCCCGACGTGCTGCAGGTTTTCGCACTTGAACAGCACTCGCCGACCGACGCGCGCATCGAACCGCGGGAAGTTCATCACCGGCGTGCGCAACACCCGTCCGAGCAATCGATCGTGGGCGGCGACGACGTCATCGAACGTCGGCAGATCGCCTGCGGACTGGCCAAGCCTCGACACGCTCAGCACGCGCCTCGAGGTCCGAAGACGAAGAACCGCTCGCGGTAATACTGCAACTCACGTACCGACTCGCGGATGTCGTCGAGCGCGAGGTGCGAACCTTCCTTGTTGAAGGCTGCCGCAAGCTCCGGCGACCAGCGCTTCGCCAATTCTTTGACGGTGCTTACATCGAGGTTTCGGTAATGGAAGAACGCCTCGAGCTTCGGCATCAGGCGCGCCATGAATCGACGGTCCTGACAGATGCTGTTGCCACACATCGGCGATGCGCCGGACTCGACGTGCTGGGCCAAAAACTCGAGCGTCTGACGTTCGGCCTCGGCCAGCGTGATCGTGCTCGCCCGAACGCGGGCGATGAGCCCCGAGCCGCCATGTTGTCGCTGGTTCCACTCGTCCATCCGCGCAAGCGTTGCGTCATCCTGATGGATCGCGAGCACCGGCCCTTCGGCGATGAGCTGCAAGGACGAGTCGGTCACCAAGGTCGCAATCTCGATGATGGTGTCCGAGTCGGGTTTGAGCCCGGTCATCTCGAGATCGATCCAGATCAGCGCATCGCGACTCGGCATGGTGACGGTCCATCGTGGGGGCTTATATTGAGCCCGAGTCTATCAGAGGCTAGAGTGGCGCCCTCTTCGGGCGATACGGCACGGCAAGCTCTTGGAATTCGAGGCGCAGGTCATTGCCGCGTACGGACGTCACGTCCGGGTACGCGACGACACGGGACGTATCGTTCAAGCCCGGCCTTTCGGGCGTCGCTTGCAGGTGGTCTGCGGCGATCGAGTGCGCTGCAACGAAGACGCGACGCACTCCGAAGTACATGTCACCGATATTCTGCCGCGTCGCAGCCTCCTCGCGCGCGCGACGCTGCGCGGCGATGCCGAGCCTGTCGTCGCCAATCTATCGCTGTTGGTCGCCGTGATGGCACCCGCGCCGATGCCCGATCTTTTCATCATCGACAGGTATCTCTGCGCCGCCTCCTCGGCCGGAATCCGGGCACTCGTGCTCGTCAACAAAAGCGATCTTGCCCAGGACGTCGATCTCTCCGCACTCACTCATTCCTTCGAGACGGCGGGCTACCCGGTACTGCTCTGCAGCGCCGAGAGTGGCCAGGGACTCGACGCGCTCAATGAAATCTTGAGTCGTGAGACGAGCGTCTTCGTCGGACAATCGGGCGTCGGAAAATCGTCGCTCATCGGTCGACTGATTCCCGGTATCGATCTCGCGACGGGCGAACTCGATCGCGATGCAGAAGGTCGACACACCACGACGAGCTCCTCGCTACACGATCTGCCCGGCGGCGGTCACGTGATCGACTCACCCGGGGTGCGCGACTTCGCGCCAGCCATCGACTCCCTCGAACCTCGCAGCCTCGGCTTTCCCGAAGTCGACCAACTCTCGACCACTTGCCGATTCGCGGACTGCCAGCACCTGCAGGAGCCCGGGTGCGCTGTACGTGGTGCGGCAGAGCGCGACGAGGGAGAAAGTCCGCGGATCGATCCGCGACGATACGAGAGTTACCGCAGACTGCGACGCCTTCATGCCGACTTGAAAGCGGCCCAAGGCCCGGGCCGAAAGCGCAGTTAAATCAGCGACTGGCGGCCCGCGAGTGCGTGGGCGAGCGTGCCGCCGTCGATGTACTCGAGCTCCCCACCGATCGGCACACCATGCGCAATACGTGTCGCACGCAAGCCGCGGGCTTTGGCGATCTCCGACAGAAAATGCGCGGTCGCTTCGCCTTCGACCGTGGGATTCGTCGCGAGGATCAACTCCTGCACCGCTCCTGAATCGAGCAGGCCCTCAAGTTCGCGGATACCGAGTTGTTCGGGACCGACCCCATCGAGCGGCGACAGATGCCCCATCAGCACGAAATAACGCCCGCGGTAGCCGCCCGATTGCTCGATGGCGACGACATCGGCCGGTGACTCGACGACACAGAGCTGGCTCGCATCACGCTGCGTCGAACTGCAAATGAAACACAGCTCGGTCTCGGTGAGCATGCGGCATTGCCGACATCGGCCCACCTTGGCGAGCGCCCCGGAGAGCGCCTCGGTCAACGCACGCGCGCCGTCCCGCCCCTCCTGCAACAAATGAAACGCCATGCGCTGAGCGGTCTTCGGACCGACTCCGGGCAAGGTGCGCAACGCATCGATGAGTCGCGCAAGCGCGGGTGTGTGTTTCATCTCGCGGGGCTAAGTCAGAACGGCATCTTGAAGCCCGGCGGCAGACGCAGCCCGGACATCAAGGACGACATGCGCTGCTGACTTTCGGTCTCGACGCGACGCACCGCATCGTTGATGGCCGCAGCGACCAGATCTTCGAGCATCTCGCGATCGTCACCGATGACGGCTGGCTCGATCTGCACGCGCTTCACCTCGTGCTTGCCGGTCATCGTGACCTTGACCATGCCGCCGCCGGACTCGCCGACGACTTCCATCTGCGCGATCTCTTCCTGCGCCTTTTGCATGTTGCGCTGCAGCGCTTCCGCCTGCTTCATCATGTTGCCGAAATTGGCCATCGCTGATTTTCCTTAATGCGGTTTGACTGAATCGGTCTTGAGGCTGGCACCGAACTTTTCTTTGAAGCCACGAATGGTCGCGTCGGCCTCGAGTGAACGCCGAGCTTCGTCGAGTTCGGCGTCCACGGCGCGCTGTTCCGCACGCGCCGGCGTATCGACGGGCGCCTGCGCGAGCTCGATTTCCACCCGCACGGTTTCGCCGAGCGCGCGCGCCAGGGCCTGAGAGAGTTTTTCGATGAGCGAAGGGGTCTTGAGCAGCGACTGGGCCGGGTCGAGCGTGAGACGGATCAACCCTCCTTCCCGACCCGCGTAGGCACAGTTCGCCGCAAGCTGCCGCGACGCGCCGCCGAGCTCGAGACCGGCGATCACGTCCTGCCACTGCGAGAGGTCGAGGGTCGCGCCGGTCGACACCCGCGCCGACGTCGGGGTCGTCACCCCGCTCGGAGCCTGGGCCAGAGGGGACGCAGCCGGCGATGCAGCCGGTGCCGCGCTACGCCTCGGAGACGCGGCTCTGCCCTCGCCCACGCCCGACCCCGCAGTGCCCCCTGAAGCGCCTGAGGCGCCCGGGGCGAGCCGGAAGGCCGCCATGCGCAGCAAGGTCATCTCGAAGCCTGTGCGCGGGTCTGGCGCCCAAGCGAGGTCCCGACGCCCGAGGATCGCCGTCTGGTAGCACAGCTGAACGTCCTCGGGACTCAGCGCCGAGGCGAGCTCCGCGAGCTGCTCGGGCGGATGCAGCTCGTCGCCCTCATACGTCGGCAGCGTTTGCCTGAGCGCCACGCGCACCAGCAGCGTCGCGAGCGCATCGAGCACATCGCCGTAATCCGGCGCCCACTCATCGAGCGACTGCGCAAAGCGCATGAGTTCGGCGGGATCCGAGGTACCCAGCAAACGAGCCAATTGAAAGACCTGTTTGCGATCGACCGTCGCGAGCATCGCCCGCGCTTCGTTCTCGGCGACCTTGCCGCCTCCGAACGCGAGCAATTGGTCGAGCAAGGACAACCCATCGCGCATGCTGCCGTCGGCCGCCTCGGCGATGAGCCGTACGGCGGCAGGCTCGAAGTCGATGTTCTCGGCTTTGAGGATCACCTTCATGCGATCGGCGATCATCGAGACGGACAAACGCTTGAGGTTGAACTGCAGACAACGCGAGAGCACCGTCACCGGCAATTTTTGAGGATCGGTCGTCGCCAACAAGAATTTGACGTGTGGCGGTGGCTCTTCGAGGGTCTTGAGCAGCGCATTGAAGGAATGCGTCGAGAGCATGTGGACTTCGTCGATGAGATAGACCTTGTATCGCCCTCTCGTCGGCGCGTATTGAACGTTATCGAGGAGGTCGCGCGTGTCATCCACCTTCGTTCGCGAGGCCGCGTCGACTTCGATCAAATCGACGAAGCGACCCTCGTCGATCTCGCGACACGTCGCGCAGGTGCCGCACGGCGTCGCACCCATGCCCGTCTCGCAGTTGAGACACTTGGCAAGAATGCGTGCGATGGTGGTCTTGCCGACGCCGCGCGTGCCCGTGAACAAGAACGCGTGATGCACCCGATTGGTCTCGAGCGCATTCGACAGCGCCTGCAGGACGTGCTCCTGCCCGGTGAGTTCATCGAAGCGGCGGGGTCGCCATTTTCGCGCGAGTGCGGTGTAGCTCATGCTCGTCCTACGGGAGGCGGCCCGCACCAGCTGGACTCCGGCACCCGACATCGCCGCGACCGTTGCTCCCTTCCGGGCCTGGCGGGGTTAACGGCTGGTCGTCGCGAAGGAACCGGTGCGGGACGCCATAGTCATGGCGGAGAGAGTGGGATTCGAACCCACGAACACCTTGCGATGTTACTTGACTTCCAATCAAGCGCCTTCGACCGCTCGGCCATCTCTCCGGCGGGCCGAATGATATCAAGCCTCGGGTCGCCTTGCCGGTGCCGGGTTGAATTTAGGGGGCGTATCGAGACACGGCGCATCCGCGGGTCGGGGCACCTCGGGGGTCTCGAGCGGCGGAATCGTCAAGGCCGATCGGGTGTCGGGCGCATCGAAACCGGGGGGAATCTTGAGGGGCGCCCCGTCCTCGACCTTCGCGAAATCATCGGGTTTCGCGCAGCTCACTTTGAAAAAGCCGCCGCAGCCCGAAATCATGAGGCAGGTCGCCAAGAGGGGAATGAATCGAGTACTACGCATGAGCCTGAAAACCTCTGGGATCCTGTTTGAGCCCCGCAGAGTCCATCGCTGCAGCGACCCGACCATGAAACGACTCGGCGAGCGGCGTCATGGGCAAGCGGATACCGCCGCGAATCATACCCATTCTCTGCAGCGCCCACTTGACCGGAATCGGATTGCCTTCGACGAAGAGGTCCTGATGCAGCCGAGCCAGCGGCGCATCGAGTGCCGCAGCGCGCGCCGCATCGCCCACGATAGCCGCCTCAATCATCTCGCTCATACCCTTCGGCGCGACATTGGCGGTGACCGATATCACCCCGCGAGCGCCTGCGAGTACCGCCTCGCGACAGGTCGCATCATCACCCGAGAGCACCGTGAACGTCGGGGCGAGCGCGAGGATGTCGCGTACGCGCGCAGCACCGGCCACCGCCTCTTTGATCGCAACGATGCGCGGTAGCGCCGCGAGTCGCGCGACGGTAGCGGGCAACATGTCGACGCCCGTTCGACCGGGCACGTTGTACAACACCACCGGTACCTTGGCCGCTGCCGCGACCGCAGAGTAATGCTGAAAGAGACCCTCTTGAGTCGGCTTCACGTACGCCGGCGTCACGACGAGCAAGCCGTCGATTTCGAGATCGCCGAGCCAACGGGTGCGTTCGACCGTCGCGGCGGTGCTGCTCACACCCGCACCGGCGATGATCGCCATGCGACCACGCGCGAAGTCGCGCGCTGCGATGACGAGCTGCTTGAGTTCGGCGTCGGTGATCGTGGCGGACTCGCCCGTCGTACCGCCGACCACCACGGCAGCCGTACCGCCGCTCAAATGGAAATCGAGCAAGCGGTTCCAGGCTTCGAAATCGATCGCGCCGTCGGGATGCATCGGCGTGACCACGGCTACGGAACTGCCAAAAAACATCGCTCAACCGCACGGCAAATGGAACTTCGGATGTTACGGGCGCGTGACCGAGCGGCGCAACCCGCGGTCGCCACGAACGATTCGTTCGCGATCGTGCGCCGCAATCGCTACACTTGGCCTCAGGAATGAAGCAACACCTTGCCATCTCGGCCATCGGGCCCGACCGTACTGGACTCGTCCACGACCTCACCAAAGTCATCAGCGACTGCGGCGGCAACATAAGCGAGAGCCGCATGGCGAGTCTCGGCAACGAATTCGCCATGGTGTTGCTCGTGGCCGGTAATTGGCATTCCATTGCAAAACTCGAGACCGAGCTTCAGCACTTCGCGACCGAAGCGGGCCTCACGCTGCACCTGCACCGCACCGACCCGCGAGGCGCACGCACCGATCAACTGCCCTACTCCATCGATGCCGTGTGTCTCGATCAGACCGGCATCGTGGCGGCGCTCGCCGGATTTTGCTCGACCCGCGGCATCGATATCGCCGAGGTGGCCACGCGCATTTACCCGGCCGCGCACACCGGCGCGCTGATGTTCTCCGTGCAGATGATCGTCAACGTGCCGAGCCGACTGCATCTGGCCCACCTTCGCGAAGAGTTCATGGAGTTCTGTGATGCTCGGAACCTCGACGCCATCCTGGAGCCCGTAAAGTCCTGACCCTGGAGCGCCCTCGCATGCCCAAGTCCGCCTCGGCCAAGATCGAACTCGGCAAGAAGATTCCGGATTTCACCGCCACCACCACCGATGGCGGGACATGGCGGCTACGCGAGGCCAAGGGCAGCAAGGTGGTGCTGTTTTTCTATCCCAAGGACATGACCTCGGGCTGCACCGTCGAGGCGCAGCAGTTCCGCGATTTGCACGGCTCGTTTCGCAAGGCAAACACCCTCGTCATCGGCATCTCCCGCGATTCCTGCGCGTCGCACCAGAAGTTCAAGACGAAGGAGAAACTCAACTACGAGTTGCTCTCCGATGCCGACGAGGGGATGTGCAAGATGTTCGACGTAATCAAAGAAAAGAACATGTACGGCAAGAAGGTGATGGGCATCGAGCGCAGTACCTTTCTCATCGACGATGACGGCACGCTCGCCAAAGAGTGGCGCAAGGTGAAGGCGGACGGACACGCCGCCGAAGTGCTTGCTGCGGCGAAAGCCCTTTGAGCAAGCGCCGCGCCGCACGACAGCGCCGGCTGTTCGTGCTCGACACCAACGTGCTGATGCACGATCCGGCATCGATATTCCGCTTCGAAGAGCACGATATCTACCTGCCGATGGTGGTGCTCGAGGAGCTCGACGCCAACAAGAAAGGCGTCTCTGAAGCCTCTCGCAACGTTCGACAGGTCAGCCGTTTTCTCGATGACCTCATGCGCGACGCGACGCGCGAACAAATCGAGCAGGGTCTGCCGCTACCCAACAACCTCTCCGGCAACCACGGCAAGATGCCCTCTTCGGGTCGGCTCTATTTTCAGACCCAACGCCTGAGCACCACACTGCCCGACAGCCTGCCCGGCCAAGGCAACGACAACGCGATCCTCGCGCAGACGCTTGCCCTGCAGGCGCTCTACCCCGAAACCCGCGTGGTGCTCGTCTCGAAGGACATCAACCTTCGCATCAAAGCGGCCGTCGTCGGCGTGCATGCCGAGGACTATTTCAGCGATCGCGCCATCGAAGATGCCGATATCCTCTCCAAGGGGCACGAGCCGCTCGCCGCCGATTTTTGGGAGCGTCACGGCAAGGACATGCGCTCCTGGAAAGACGGCGCACGAACCTTCTATGAAATCTCGGGTCCGACCGTCGCCAAGTGGCATCCGAACCAGTTTGTGTACGAAGAACGCGAGGGCGGCATCGAAGCCATGGTGCGCAGCATCCACGGCAACTCGGCCACGCTCGAACTCGTGCGCGACTTCCGGAGTGAGCGTCACGGCGTCTGGGGCATCGGCGCGCGCAATCGAGAACAAAACTTCGCACTCAATTTGCTGATGGATCCGGAGATCGACTTCGTGACGATCCTCGGACCGGCGGGCACCGGCAAAACCCTGCTCACGCTCGCAGCCGGGCTCGTCCAGACGCTCGAGCACAATCGCTACGCCGAAATCATCATGACGCGCGTCACGATTCCGCTCGGCGAAGACATCGGCTTTTTACCGGGCACCGAAGAAGAGAAGATGGAGCCCTGGATGGGCGCCCTGATGGACAACCTCGAGGTGCTCACGCAGAGCTCCGAGGGCGGCAGTTGGGGGCGCGCGGCGACGAACGACCTGCTTCGTAATCGCATCAAGATCCGCTCGCTCAACTTCATGCGAGGACGAACCTTCCTCAACCGTTTCGTCATCCTCGATGAGGCACAGAACCTCACGCCCAAACAAATGCGGGCGCTGGTGACGCGCGCGGGTCCGGGCACCAAGATCGTTTGCCTTGGCAACATCGCGCAAATCGATACGCCCTACCTCACCGAGACCACCTCGGGTCTCACTTTCGTCGTGAGTCGATTCCAAGGCTGGGCGCACGCCGGTCACGTCACCTTGGTTCGCGGCGAACGCTCACGACTCGCCGATCACGCCTCCGAGGCACTCTGAACTTGCCGGCGCCTGGCGGGTCTACCCTCTAATGCGGCCGTCAGCACTGCGAAAGTTCTTGATTCATTCGGTCGCGGCGTCACTCGCCGCGCTCGCGGTCCTGCTGCCCGGTCGCGCCGCGGCACAGTCTGCAGCGGCCGATCTGCCAGATATCGGCTCGGGCGCCAACTCCACTCTCACGCTCAACGACGAGTACCAAATCGGGCGCATGGTGGTACGCAATCTGCGCGATCAGGGACTCGTGCTCGAGGACCCCGAGGTCACCGACTACATTCAAGCCCTCGGCAGTCGCATCGCCGCGCAGATCCCCGAATCGGAGCAGCGATTCACGTTCTTCGTGGTGCGCGAAGCCGGAGTCAATGCGTTTGCCCTTCCCGGCGGATTCATCGGCATCAATTACGGGCTCATCACCGCCACGACCAACGAGTCGCAACTGGCCAGCGTGCTCGCCCACGAAATCGCCCACGTCACGCAGCGCCACATCGCCAGAGCCATCCAGGCGCAGGGACGAAATTCCATCGCTTCCACCGCCGCCATGCTCGCTGCCATCCTCATCGGCATGACCACGGGGAGCCCCGATGCCGTGCAAGCGGGTATCGCCATCGCCCAGGGCACCATGGCGCAGCAGCGGATCAACTTCACTCGCGCCAACGAGTATGAGGCCGATCGAATCGGCATCGGCTTTCTCGCCGCAGCGGGCTTCGACCCCAACGCGATGCCCGATTTCTTTGAGACCCTGAATCGACGCTCGGGCCTTGCGGGCAGCGGCATCCCGGAATTTTTGCGCACCCACCCAGTCACGACCAACCGTATCGCCGAGTCGCGCGACCGCGCCGCGCAGATCACCCCTGCCGTGAAACCGCAGGCGGCCTCCTATGAATTCGTTCGCGAACGAGTTCGGGTACTCGGCGCACCGAGCGGCTCGGATCTTCGGCCGTTTTATGCCGCGGTTGCCGACCGCGGCCCGCTCAATGCCGCCCAGCGCTACGGCGAAGCCCTCGCCCGACTCGGCGCAGGCGATCGCGAGCGCGCCGCAAGTGCGCTCGTGGAGCTTTCTGCGTCGCAGCCGCAGAGTCCCATGCTGCAGGCCGCGCTCGGACAAGCGCTCTTCGCGGCCGATCAGCCCGAGCTTGCGCGCCAGACCCTGAAGCGCGCGCTCGAGGTGGCGCCTCGAAATGTGCCACTCACCATTCGTTATGCCGAAGTGCTGTTACAGACCGGCGATGCCAAGGAAGCCCATACGGTGCTGCTCGATCTCTTCAACAACGTGCCGCCGACGCCCGAGCAGATTCGTCTGACCGCCCTCGCCGCGAGCAGCGCCGGTGACACGGGCGACGCCTATTACTACATGGGCGAGTACCACATCGCGACCGGCGATCTCATGCTCGCGGTCAAACAATTGGAGCTCGCCCTCGCCGACCCCGAGATCACCAATGTACAGCGCGCCCGCTTCGAGGCGCGCATGAAGGAAGTACGCGAGGCGCTCGCCGAGAGCGGTAAGCGCAGAGCTCGGGATGCGGCGCGGCAGTCGGGGTGATCAGCGCCCAATTAGTGGTCATTTTTGACCGGCTTCTCGCGATGAGTGAGGGTGCAGTATTGCGAGTGGCTTAACTTATTGAAATCATCCGAGCCGTGAAACGCTCTGACCGGTTTGTTCTGCGGATCGTGCTGGGCGGCGTAGCCATCGCCACCGCCGCGCTCATTATCAGCGAATCTCAGACACTCTCAAAGATGGCGATGCGCGCCTTTGGACAAAGCGGCCCTGAAGGCCCTGTCGTTCAAATTATCGAGCGTCCAGTCGAAGCGGTTGCGGAACGGTCGCCCATCGAAAAAACCGAGGCGCCGCCACCCGCGGCAGACGTATCAGCCGATCCACAACCAGACCCGCTGACACAAGTGTCGGAGAACTTGGAGCCGTCTGCACCAAACTCCGAAGCGCTTGAGAGCATTGCGGGACCGATCCCACAAACAATTCCCGCGGCGATCAATAAAAACCGTGTGGCATTTGTAGTCGGTAACAACGATTACCAAAGCGTACCGAGATTAAGGAACGCCGTTACTGACGCCACTGCGATCGCTACGACCCTGCGTAACCTTGGATTCAATGTGACGCTGATCACCAATGCGTCGGAGCGCCAGTTTGCTAAGGCTTTTGACGCGTGGCTTTCCACAATTGGTCGGAAAAGTGAATCCGTCTTTTTCTTCGCAGGTCACGGCGTTCAGGTAGACGGGAAGAATTATCTGCTTTCCACCGACGCACTGTACGGCGAGGATCAGGGCTTGCCAGAAAGTACGCCCTCGCTCCAAGCCTTGATGGAGCGCTGGGCTCGTCGCGGCCCGCGATTTTCGATAGCAATAGTCGATGCTTGTCGCGACAATCCCTTCCCCGCCCGAACCCGCTCGCTTACTGGCGCGATGACTCGGAGCCTCGAGCCGACCTCGGCAGGGTCAGGCCAGATCATTTTGTATTCCGCTGGCTCCGGGCAAACCGCCCTGGACAATCTCGGCCCCGGCGACAACGTCGTGAACAGCGTATTCACTCGAGCTTTGCTCAAACATATGCCGAACCCGAACTACTCGGTCGATCAAGTACTTCGTCAAACCCGAATGGAAGTGATCGACATGGCGCGCCGCGCTGGCTATGAACAGACACCGGCGCTGTACGACGAATCGACCGGCCAGTTTTTCTTCAACCCTGAAAGAACCGGGAACTGAGCCAGCGTCAGGAAATCTCCTGACGAAATCGTGGCGCAACGACAGGCGGCTTCATGCAAGCCCACTTGAGCGATGAGCTGCGGATAGTCTCGATTGTCGACTCTGCAAGACGAATTCTTCGCAGAGTCAGCGTTAACCGACCCCTCTCGAGATTGTACGCGCCGACGATTGCCACATCGGCGTTTACCGTCCGGGGCTGCCCTGCGGGTAGGGATCGCGAAAGAATAGTGACGCCGGATTCGTTGAGGCGTACCTGCTGAGATGCCTCGAGCTGGCGAACGAGCGAGTTGCAGGAATTGATGACATTGCTGCGGATCAACTCTCCGAGCACGATTCCCAGATTACCGGGTTCTAGCGTTTGAATATCCACCGCATCAGGTACAAGGACAGGAAGAGAAGTATCTCGAAGCCAACCCGAGTCTGCGCTGCAAACACCCTCCATCGCGGTGTCGACAAACGGTTTCAATTCGAGCTTTGAAATCACATCGGCCCGGGAAATTTCGCAATCTGCAAGCGGGACCTCTCGTGTCATCGTGCACCCACCCACCAAGGCAGCCAGCGCCATGGTCAGTAAAGGCCTAAAAAAAAGATCAACCGACATATCCGTAGCCCGCCCGCTCATCGAGTGACCGAAATAGGCGTTCCGGCCCGCGCAGCCGAGGGAAGAACAAGATCGGCAGAAAATTTGTCGCCCGGAATTCGCGTCTGTGCACTCGATACCAATCTCCCCGAACTGGTATCGACCATTTTCAAGGTCACGAGGATTCCATCTTTCGTGACCGCATAGGTCCCCGTGACGACATTTCGGGCCCGCATCGCGACGGGTTTTCGGAAATCGCTACGGGTCATTCCGAACTCGCCGTCGTCAGTAAAGATCAATTCTTTGACAAGCTTGGATTCAACGATCGACCACCCTCGAAGGTTAAGGTGATGAGCGATGTGTTCGCTGATCAGTCTTCCCAAAGGTGACGACACTTCGAGATTGTTGATGTCCATGACCGTACTCACGACGGTCTCGACACCCCTAACATCAACGATCGCATTTTTCTGCAATTGCTCGGCAAGAAACATCGTGTTGGCATTGAGGAGCCCCGAGACCGTTCGTGCCTCGAGGAGACCGGACTGATCACGAAGAATAGACACCTGTCTCTTGACCGAAACTCCCGCAAACGGGATCGAAGGCGTTTGCGAAAATGAAACCCCGCAAAAACCCAACGAGGAAACGGAAATGAGGACAATGTGAAGGCGCTTCATTTCCAGAACCTCGCGAGCGGGCGGCGCTTTTTCTTCGGCTCTTCGACGGTAGGCTGATCAACGCAAGGATTGGGTTTGCTCGAGAGAAACCAGAAATCGACGCTCGCCATCGTTATCTCAGATGGGCTCCCACTTTTACGGTACTCGACAGGATAATCGTTGCACCTCGTCGGTTTGGTCACGGCAAGCAACGGAACCGCGCTCGTCGTGGACTGACTCGGCGGGTCACCGTAAACGCGCAAACGGGTGGAGACCGAGCATCCTGCAAGAAGCATTAGTACCAGCATACTTAGAAAGATCTGCCTCGCCATGACCATTCCTACTGACTCACCGATGAGTCGATTACATCATTCCAGCCTTTTACTAGGCGATAAGGCGCCAAAATAGTGATCGAGATTCTTCGGTTTCTTCCGTCTAAAGGCTTGTCGGGCAGAGCGGGTCTGCTATCGCCATACCCCACGACCTCCTCGATCTGTTGCGATCCTATTCCTCGCGACAATAAAGCTCGTCTTGCAGCTCCGGCACGGTCGACAGAAAGCTCCCAGTTACCATAGTTCGAATCGCCGCCCTTGAACTGCAAAGCGTCGGTATAACCCTCGATTTTTATTTTCAATCCTGAGCACTCATCACTTTCGTCAGAGCGCTTGATTGATTCTGCGATTGTATTTAGATGCGGCTCTGCAAACTTGGAGATGACGTCACTACCGCTATTGAAGATAGGCTCAACCACATCTACGAGTGTTAGACGAACTCCGCCAACGCCCTCTGAAAAATCCACTTCGATTGGCCATTTCGAACGATCATTGCCGATCTCTTTACGAAATTGCTCTTCTACGCTTCGTCCGATGGCTGCCGTACACTTTCGGTCGTATACACGGCGTTCTTGAGATACTTTGTCGAAAACGAAAATCCACGCCACGATGAAGAACGCAAGCAATACCGTTACGAAATCTGCATACACGAGTTTCCAGCGTCCGCCCGCATGCGAGTGAGACGACCGGACACCATGTGGCACCGGTCTTCGAGCGACCGCGCCACCAACCCCTCTGTTCGCCCCAACAGCCATTGGCTTTACCCGCGAAGCTTCTGGCCAGAGGTGGACCGCACTCTCGCGTCAAGCTCGTCCATGCTCGGGCGCTGATCAGAATAGAGCACCTTTCGTCCGTACTCGACGGCAACCATCGGCGGAAAACCACTGAAACTTGCTACTAAAATTTCTTTAACAGCCCGATACGGCCTCAACTCGGATTCCGCCAACTGATAAAGCGTTCTGGCTACAGGCGCCAAAATCGCATACGCCATGAAAACCCCTAATAGAGTCCCGATTAGCGCTGCTCCGACCGCAAGACCAACCGCCTTCGGATCGCCCTGACTCAGATCCGAGAGCGCAGCGATAACACCCGTAATAGCTGCGACGATGCCGAAAGCAGGCATGCTATCCGCCAAAATCTCCAAAGACTCCGCAGGCTCGCGCGACTCACGGTCGAGAACATCAATTTCCTGAGACATGACCGTGTCCAGTTGAGTCAAAGTCATGTTGCCGTCGACGGTCATCCGAAAATAATCGGTGACAAACTCGACCAATCGCTGCCTCTTTGCAACGCGCGGATATCTCCCAAACACCGATTCTGGATTTTCTAACGCCCGCCCCACCTGCACTGGCCCCTCCGACTTGATCCGCTGAAGCAATTCGAACGTAAGCGAGAGCAACTCGAGATTCTCCTCTTTGCTTGTTTCGGGGCGCACGAATACCCGACCAATCGCCAGTCCAATGTTCTTCAAATTCCGCCATTTATTTGCTGCGATTAACGCCCCTAAGCCCGCGCCGAAAATAATCGCGAATTCTTTCGGCTGATAGAGCTTGCTGAGATCACCAACAACCAGCTGGAAGCCTATCAATGAAGCCGCAACCGCAATAAACCAACCAATAGGAATATTCATAGTTTTTGAAAGAGTGAGTTGAGGTCCATTTTGGACATGATCGCCTGCGCTGCTTGCAGTAACGCATTCGACTGAGCGAGCTTTGTTGTGGCCTCGGCGAGATCAGGCTCCAACAACCGACTTCTGGCTTGATCAAGATTCGAGCTCTGAAGTTCGCTCGATTCTTCTGCGGCTTGAAGTTGATTCTCGATAGAACCGACTTTCACTTGCGCATTCGTGATTTGCTTTGCAATCAGGAACATATTCTCAGACTGCAAAGCGGTGGGTAACCAAGGTTGCGTCGGAGACGATACGGTATTAATGATCGATGTAAGCTCGTCGTCGACGTCAATGAACGCCCCTGTCGTTGCGCCTGCCGTTGGCGATACGCGACCCATGATTTCTTCGTAGCGTATCGAGGTATACACATCGATAGACGGCGCAACAAATACTTTGGTCAACTCACTCGCGTCTTTCTGCAATAAAATAGGCTGTCCGTTGGCGTCCTTCGCGACCGAAAAATTCCTGATCGTCGTTTGGATAGTCCGCATTTCTTCGGCGATCAACTTCCGCCCTTCCGCGCCTATGGAGTCGGCGCTGGCCTGCACCATGAGAGTTCGAAAGCGATCGATGGCGTTGCCAATGCTCTCTATTTGGGTCTCCGCCGAGGATAGCGAGATTCGAGCGTAGTCCTGGTTGACCTTGAACATCTCGAATTGACTTGTATCAAAGTCGACCTGCACCCCGAGACCCGCAGCGAGCGAATTGTCCGAAGCATTCCCGAAGCGCTTCCCCGAGGAAATCTGACGCTGTGCGTCCATCACGTCACGGGTGTGTTTCTGGAGCGAATCCAGGCCTGAGGTGTAGATCTGAGTAGTACTGATTCTCATAAATCAAAGCCCTCCGGGTCAGCTCACCGTGAGCATGCTGAGCAGAGTATCGAACATCTGACGACCAGCCTGCAGCAGCTTACTCGAGGCATTGTACAGCTGCTGGTATTTGACCAGGTTTGCAGCTTCCTCATCGAGGTTGACACCCGATATCGCCTCTTTCTGATCCATCAGTGATTTTTCGAGGGTCTCGTTTGCATCATTAGACGAACGCCAAGTCGCAATGGTGTTAGCAGCCGCCGTCACCACGATCGTGACAGACAAAGCAACCGTATTCCGCAACCCTTCAATCTGACGAGCGGCGCCCGCATCGAGATTGAGGAACTGGCTAGCTGACGATGTTGCGACGGACTGAAATAGCGCTGCGTCAATCTTTCGGTTGTTCAGCGCTGTTGCGGTGTTTGAGTTGTACGACGAGGCGTCTCGAGGGTCGACTTGTCCCAGCACTTCATCAAAATTATTGTCCCGGACAAATCGAAATTTTGTTGCGCCAGGAAATCCGTTCTCTTGTTCAAAAAGGACCAGCGGACCGTCGGTATGCACCACGCGCCCTGCATCGGCCCAAGCGGTAGTTCCTGCCGCCTGATACTCGACGCGAAGGTTACTCAGGTTGATATTGGTCGCTGCCAATAACGGTAGGTATAGCGTCCTCAACGCCGGATCGGTGGGATGCGAGCTTAAGGAAGTAGTCGTTTCTTGGGGAAAGTACTCGACCCGCTGCCCGGCCGCCGGAGCGCCGATACTCGCACTGGCAGTGATGGTAGATCCGTTAACCGAAGTGACGGTCTCGCCAGTGTCCACGCCATTGACGTAGATCGCCATGCCTACAATCGACGGGTCGGGTCGATTGGATACGACAAACGTTGTTGGCGCACCACCCGCTTGGAAGTTACGCCATTCGCCGACGTCGAAGCCTTCCGTGCGCCGGAAGAGGTTATCGAGTTCGCCAGGATCCGTGATCTTCGTACCAGCCGAAGTAGTCGTTTGGTAGCCGAATACGGCACTGACTTGTCTCAGCGCGGGCAACGAGAACGTCACCCTGTCACCTGCACGAATCTCGTTAGGGAGAGGCTGATCGAGGCTGATGAGAGATCCGCCTCCAGGCGATGGAGCAACCGTCGTTATACGCGAGCCTTGATCGACCCCATTGATGAACAGCCTCTGCCCTGAAAACACATTAGTTCCAAGGGTGACGGGAGGATTTACCTCGAGTACCAATTGAGGATTGCCCGGCGTCGACGCAGGTACCGCTGCCGCCGCCGTCAGGGCCAACGGTGACGTCGTGCCAAGCGTCTCGCTCCGCGCACTATTCACTCCCCGCATCAGCGACGCCGCGAGCAGGTCAACACTCCTTTCCATCGCAGGAACGAACGTCTCCAACAGATGAACGTATGCGCCAGCCTTGCCGTCGATCAACTGCGACTTGCCATCGACGACGAGAGGTACGAGCTTGGGATTGCCCCAGTTAGGGGAACTGACGCGCAAACGCAGCGTCGAGACGTCAGTGGTTGCAATGACAGGCTTCGTACCGGAGCCATTGGCGAATGAGTTCGCGTAATCGCGATCGACCAACTGGAGTCCGCCGGCGAAATAGTTGGCGGTTCCGTCTTCGTTGAGTATGGTCTGACCACCAACCAACTCCTGAAGCTTTTGAGTGATGCGATCTCGTTCGTCGAGGAGATCGGGTGACGCATAGGAAAATCCAGGCGTAAACCCACCCTTGATTCGCCCGTTTATCGCAGCAAGCTGCGGCACCAATGAATTAGCCTCATTAAGCACATTCGCGAGTCCCTCACTCGCGTACTTCGCAATATTCGCCAATTCACCAGCAAGCACTCGAACACGATCGCTTGCCCGATTTGCCGCACCTAGGAACGCTTGCTGAAACGCCACACTGGTCGAGTCGTTTGACAGTGAACCCGCTGCGTTGAATAGCTCCCCGAGTTTTGAAGAGACCGAACCGGCAGGGTCGATCAGGATCGAGTCGAGCGTGGAAACTGCCTCGGTAAGCGTCGCTGTGTAGCTTGTCTGGGATTTTTGCGTCAGCAATTGCGACTGCAGGAGGGTGTTGTAATAACGCGTGAACCCCTCCACTGCGAAGGCTGTGCCATTGAGCTCGATCGACGCCGGTGACAAAGCCGAAATTCGGGTTTCCGGACGACGCCGAACGTAGCCCTCGACATTGGCCCCGGCGACGTTCTGAGACGTCGTGAGCACGCCCGCTTGAGAGGTTCGCAAGCCGGCCATTGCCGAATCAAAAATTGCTGGAGTTGGCACGGCTATTTCTCAGTGGACTCGTGGGCTGAGCGCTACAATTTCTCTATATGCGGGTCGAATTACGGCTATTCGCTACAATCCGGTTAGCGGTTAGCGGCTTGAAACCAATGACCGAGCGGAATCTATCTGCCTCAAAAACTGCTCCGCCATAGCCGCCCCGAGACCAACACCCCCCGACTTGACGAGCGAATCCGCCATGCGGTCGTCTGCGATTTCCATGTAGGAGCGAGACTCGCTGGAGGCCTCAATCAATGACCCAGATCGAACCTCGCGCAACATTTGACGCAATAATGTTCTCTCGAATTCCGCACACGCGACGCGAACTTTGTCTTCGTACGTCGGCGCGGAGTAACTGCTGAACCCACCAATAGCATTCATCATGGTCAGATCACCTCGAGCTCGGCACCGAGTGCACCTGACGCTTTGATCGCTTGCAGGATCGCCATGAGGTCCTGCGGGTTCACGCCGAGTCGGTTCAGCGCCTGAACCACTTCTTCGAGCGAAGCGCCCCCCTGACTCGCCAACAACTTGCCTTCGGGTCCGTCGGATAGCATGACCGAGGCATTAGGTGTAACCAGCCCGCCATCGACGGCGCGATAGGTACGGCCGCGCGGAGTGACCCGAACCGTGATGTTTCCGTGAGTGACCGCGAACGGCGCGAGACTGACGGATTGATTCATGACCACAGAGCCCGTGCGCGCGTTGAATACGACCTTCGCCGGACCAGCCACGCTCGGTACGTCCGCTTCGAGAATACGAGCAAGTACCCCCATCCGTTCGGTGGGATCCGTGGGAACGCGTACAATCAAGGTACGAGCGTCCAGTGCCGAAACCGACTCACGGCCCACGAGCTCTGCGATCACATCGAGCGCGCGCAGAGTTTGAGCGTAATCCGCTTTCTCGAAGTTGAGCTCGACAGTGGGGTCATTCACCGCCTCAGGAGCCGCGACTTCGACATACGCGCCTCCCGGCAGGCGACCCGATGCCATCTGATTACCCTGAAGCCGTTGTCCCCTTCCCGCGAGCTCTGCACTGGGCACCACGATAGAACCCTGGGCAGTGGCATGGATAACACCGTTCGCAGCCCTCATTGGAGTCAGCAGCAGCGTGCCGCCCTTCAAGCTGCGCGCATCACCCAGAGAGGACACGGTCACGTCCAACTTCTGACCAGGCTTTGCAAGAGCCGGAAGCTCCGTTGTCAGCATTACCGCGGCAACGTTTCGTGAGTTGAGACGTGAACCGGCAGGCAAGGTCACATCAAGCGATTCAAGCAATGCCACCACCGACTGCGACACACCGGAGTTTGACGAAGTCCACGAGCTGTCGCCGGTCGCATCAAGCCCAACAACAAGACCATAACCCACCAGTTGATTTCCGCGCTGACCTGAGATCGAGGCCATCTCTTTGACCCGAGCTGCGTAGGCCCCTTCGCTCAGGGATAGACACGCGATAACGAGCAGCAAAATACTGCGTTGGATCTTGAACGTGGCGATCATGGTATCCGTCTCCCAATCAGTTTGGAGCTGCGCGCAACAGCAGTCTCGTCAACCAACCGGGGCGTTTGACCAGGTCGGTATCACCCTTACCGCGGTATTCAATTCGCGCATCGGCGACTCGCGACGAAAGGACGGTGTTCCGTGCGATGTTGGTCGGCGACACGACACCACCAAATCTGATGATCTCTTCCTCGGTACCTACCGCCAGTTTTTTCTCGCCTGCTACCCGAAGATTGCCGTTTGCAAGAACCTCGATGACGGTCACCGTGATTGTTCCGTTGAATTGATTCGACGCGCTCGAGTTTCCAGAGCTGTTGAATATCGTGTCGCTGCGAAGATCAACTCCACCACGCGTAGACTGCGTGCGGTTATTCGCACCTTGAACACCTCTCAGCAAGTCACGCGTAACCAAGTCGAGCCCACCCGAAAGATCGTTTGCCGAGCGTCGATTAGCGTTGGTTCCACCATCCTTACTCGCACGGGTCAGCTCATCGAGCACTACGGTCAATGTATCGCCGACCCTCGATGCGCGACGACCCGACAACAGCCCTCGGTACTCGCCGCTGATCGGAGCCGCTACCGGTGTCAGACTACCGGCGCTGACCGCGGGTGCGGCGCGACTCACCGGCACGGCAGTGGTGTCGGTTTCGAGCAGAGTTCTCTGCGACGCAGATGGCGTTACGCAGCCAGACACAGCTAACGCCAAACCGACGAAAACGCTGTGGCGAAGACTAAGATTCATCAGATATTTCCCAGTTTCTGCAAGATCGAGTCCGAGGCAGAAATCGATCTCGTCGTGATTTCGTAGGCGCGCTGTGCCGCGATGAGCCCGACCAACTCCTCTGCGATGTTCACGTTAGATTGCTCTGTGTAGTACTGCAGCATGGTGCCCAACCCATCCTCCCCAGCCGTGCCCAACACCGGCGCGCCGGAAGCGAGAGTTTCGTAATACAAATCGCCGCCACCATTGCTTAAGCCAGTCGGGTTCATGAAGGTCACCAACTGAATCTGACCCGCAACTGTGCCGGTGATCGTGCTCTGTTCGTAATATGTGACGGTTCCATCCTCGCCAATCAGGATCGACGACGCTGTCGACGGAATCCGAATAGGCTGGTTATCGACGTCGAGCAGATAATTTCCGCTGGGATTGACGATATAGCCCTGGTTATCTCGCATGAAATTTCCGGCGCGCGTGTAGGCGATATTCTCCGGCGCCGGCGGGGTAGCCGTTGCGATCACCATGTAACCCAAACCTTTGATTGCCAAGTCGAGCGGATTCTCGGTTCTAATGACCTGGCCTTGACTGTTGATTCGCTGAGTCGCCACCACTGCCGACCCGTTGCCGATGCTGAGACCCACCGGCACAGGCACATAAGCACCCGCTCCACTGAATTCGCTCGTCGATCTGCCCTGACCGAGTCCGTCAGCACGAAGTGTTTGGTACATCAACTCGGAAAACACCGGGCGAATGCGTTTGAACGCCGTCGTCTGCGAGTTCGCGAGGTTATTGGTGATGACATCCAGATTAGTCTGCTGGCTGTCTAAACCCGTCTTTGCAATCCAGAGGGATCTGATCATGAGTCGTCTCCGCTTTTACACTCGCGACAGCGAGATCAATGCACCCGCCGAGCGGGCATTCTGTTCTGCCAACTGAACCAATCGGAGGTTCAAGTCGAACATCCGGTTCTGCTCGATCATGTCCACCATGGCTTCGGCCACGTTGACATTGCTCATCTCGTAGGCGCCCTGACGAACGCGAACCTTGTCACTGGCCTCGAGAGGAAAACCCGAATACTCGAATAGGCCATCTAAACCCCTATCGAGCACCCGCGGATTCACATCCACAAGTTTCATCCGCCCAAGATAAACAGGCTCCTGTCCCGGAACATTTCCGCGCACGGTCCCGTCAGGTGCGACCACAACGCCCTTGACGCTTTCCGGGACCTCGAGATCACCGCCATCCACATTGACGAATGAATTCCCGTTTGGCGCGCGCAGTACGCCATCCGCTCCAAGCACCATTTTGCCGGCCCGCGTGTAGGCCTCGGTTCCGTCTTGTCGACGGACACTGAAGAAGCCCGCGCCGACCAAAGCCACATCAAATGGATCCTCGGATACGACTAACGCGCCTTCCGTAAAGTTTGATCCGGGCGTTGAGTCGACCACGAAGGCCCGCGAGTCGGCGCTTGCACCGTTGATCGGAACAGCTCGATACGAAGCCAGCATCTCGCGAAACCCTGGCGTCTGAGCATTCGCCAGATTGTTCGTGGTATTCGCGAGCTGACCCATGGCGTGTTTCGCGCCCGTCATCGCGGTATATGCAAATCGGTCTAACATTTACTCACCGACCTCAGCGCATGATGTCGAGCATGTCGCGAAGCGTCCCGTCGACTGCTCGCAGGCCCTGCGAGTTCGCGGTGTAGCTACGCTGCATGATCATCAAGCGAACCAACTCGTTGGCGAGATCAACGTTCGAAGACTCGAGCGCCTGCGATTTGATTTCACCGAAGGGGCCCGTACCCGCGCGTCCGAGCACGACACCGGTAGCCGACGATTCGGTACCAGACGCCGCCGTGGCGGCGAAGGCGTTCTTGCCCACTGGCACAAGCTCTTCGAACGCCGTGAAGTCGGCGAGAACCACCTGCCCAACGAAGACCTGCTTACCGGTGCCATATACACCGACGATGCGACCCGAATTATCGATAGTGACGTTTGAGAGACGGGCGAGAGGTTCGCCGTCCTGAACACTCGAGAGGATCTGGAACGCAGCCGGCTGCAAGGTCGTGTCGGTGAGATCTAGATCGAACACGAGGTCCGTTACGCCAGTACCTACGCCAGTCACTTTGGTGGACAGCGTGGTCGTGGTCTTGAAAATCGGGTTACCCGAGAGTGGGTCCTTGATCAGCGAGTCGGCGTTCTTGCCGCCGAGGAAGGTCAATCGCGATACCGGGTTATAGCCGAGGACCGTGTTTGGAATCTCCGGCGTCAGCCCGCGGTTGGACCTCGGGTCCCCAGACTCTCCCGCACGATCATAGAAATTACCGTCGATGGACGCGTAGACCTCGACATTCGACGCCGTTGCCAGGAACTTCCAACTACCCGACGCGGGAGTAAGGTCGTTCGTTGTGCCCTGAACGGTGATATTCGTGCCGTCAGGCGTGATCAGCGTCATGTCATGGACGGGTCGGAATTCGACATTCACGTTGTCTGCAAGCCCCGCCGAAAGCCCACCGTCCTCGAGTGTTCCGCTGAGCGTTACGACGGATGTCGTGTTCGACAACACGTTAAGTCCCGTATCGACGTTATTCACGAAGAGACGGTATCCCTCCAATGCGTCCGCAATGACGTTGTTAGGCGCGACGTTACTTCCATCAAATGCAAATGTGTTTGCGGTGGCTGGTGCCAGACCGTTCACAGTCTTGGCCTTGTACGGGGGGTAGAACGAAATCGATGCGCCCTTCGGAATATCGACGCTCGCGGACAGCGTGACCTGGTCCGTCGCGACATCGAACGAGTTCACGCTGACACCGGAGTCGCGCCCGTTCACCCAAACTCGCATGCCAACCGCAATATCACCCGTAACCAGGTCGTTTCTCAGGGTGACGACGGCCGCATCATCGACGGCCTCTTCCGCGGCGTTGACGTACTCTGCCGCCGTATCAACCCTCATCACGGAGAACTTGTTGATCGTGATCCGGGTTTCGCCCGGATCGCCAGGAGTCGAGCTCGCTGAAGGCGGATACGTCAGCTGATACGCACCATCGGCACCTTGCTCATAAGTCATCATCACCGAGGAATCAGTGATACGACGATAGTAGAGCTCCAGGGTTCGACGATTGCCCTCGTAATCAAATACGGTCTGGGTCGTCTTGTTGTTGAAGGTATTCTGCGTCGGATCAAACTCCACACCGGAAGTCAAAGTAAACGCACTGCCCGACGAGTCGAGCATCGCCGTAACCTTGGAGGCGGTGGTCTCACGGCCGGGAAGATTCGCTTGGGGCATCTTCAAAAGACCGTTATTCACTAGGAAAGAATCGGTGATACCGGTGCCGTCGCCAGACGCCTGATACCCGGTGAGGTACATCCCGTTTTCGTTGACGATATAACCTTCCTTATCCAAGCCGAACTGACCATTGCGGGTGTAATACACCGCCGCAGGATCCACCATCGGCGGCTCGCCCGGGGTCGTAACAGCGCTCGAGATCGCCGCGATCAATCTGAACATGCCTTTTCCACTGATCGCGAGATCGAGCGGATTTGCGGAGTTCACGATCGTGCCTTGCACGTTCGGACGACGTACGCCGAGCGTTTGAGCTCCCATGCCGACTCGGGCGACGTCCACGGGGTTGATCGCCTTCAAGAATTGGTCGGCGAACACGTACTCGCCGGCTTTGTAGCCGACCGTGTTGGCGTTAGCGATGTTGTTACCTACCGTGTCGATCGCCTTCGAGGTGTTCTGAAGACCAGAGAGGGAAATCGCGTAATTGGAGTTGCTCATTGCAGTGTCCTGTACAGGTTCAAGTTTTTAATTTGATTAAATCGCCAGCCACTTGACGATGTCGTTGATGGAAATACGTCGACCGTCGCTCATGGTCGCAACAATGTCTGAACCGTCACGACCGATGGTTGCCACCGAAGCCGAAACGTAAGGCGTCGGCATCATGATCTTTCCTTGACCGTCTTTGGCTTGAAGCTCGAGGCGGTACGCTCCCGGCGCCACTTGGGCACCATCGAGGTCTCTTCCGTCCCAAATGAAGTCAAAGATTCCAGGAGCGGTACCGTCGAATTCAAACTCCCGAATCACTCGTCCGCCGTTATCGCGAATCAAAGCGCTCAAACTGGAGGCAGGCTTATCCAAACCCGCACCGAGAATCACCGACTGACCGGAGTAATAGACTCCGTTGCCCTCGATTTGCGCGTTCTTGCCCACGCTGTCTGATAGCTGAACGAACTGTGCAGCCTGCATCTGCGCGACCATGGCCTCCATCGACTTATTGAGGCGATTGATGCCGTCGACCTGGTTGAGGGCAGCCAGCTGCGTCGTCATACCCGCGTTGTCGAGCGGATTCATAGGATCCTGGTTCTGCAACTGCACCGTTAACAGCCGCAAAAAGTTCTGCGAGAGATCCTGCACTGAGGTGCCATTACCAGATGAACCCGGCACGCGGGGTGCCGTTCGATCGAATACCGGAATCTTGTCTACGGACATCGCTCTCTACTCCGTCTTTACTTGTTGCCCATATCCAGGGTCTTCAAAGCCAACTGACGCGCGGTGTTCATCAACTCGATATTCAGTTGATACGCACGGGAGGCAGACACCATGTCCACCATTTGCTCAGCCACATTCACGTTCGACATCACCACATACCCCTTCTCGTCAGCGAGAGGGTGTCCAGGCCGATACTCAAGTCGTGGAGCGGCGTTGCTCTCGACGATACGAGTGACACTCACACCCTGCGGGATTCGTCCCGACCGATCGACCGCTTGAAAGACAGCGAGCCTCGCCCGATATGGCTGACCGTCGGCAGAGACAGCGGAATCGGCGTTCGCCACATTCGACGCGATGAGGTTGAGTCGCATCGACTGCGCTACGAGACCCGTGGTACCGACATCGAAACTTCCGAGAATGCTCATGAGGGCTGTCCTGTGATCGCAGCGAGTCTCGAGCGGAAGGAAGAGCCAAGGAACTGGATCGCCGCCTCGGTCATCACTGAGTTCTTCACGAAGTGGCCGCGCTCCAGATCAGGATCGACCGTGTTGCCATCAACCGAGGGCTGCACCGGCGTCCGATAAAGCACCTCGGGCCCACTCACGCGTTGACGTCCTGGAAGATGCCGAAGGTTAGTCAGCTCAAGACCCATCGACCGTTTCTCTTCAAGTCCCGCGAGTCGATTCTTTAAAACCTCGGCAAAATCGATATCACGCGCCTTGAAGTTGGGCGTGTCGGCATTGACAAGATTCGCGCTCAGCAGCTCCTGGCGGAAGCTGCGCAGCTTTAGGGCAGCCTCTCCAAAAGCGATCGAGTCGTAGCGAGGTGTCGTTTGCACTTTGAAAGTCCGTGAAAAATAAATGCTCTCCGGACTATCTTTAGCAAAGGCCATGCCATAGCCATGAATGCTTTATAAGTTATTGTTTTAATTGAATAAAAAGTATTTTCGGTTAATAAATAAATCTATTCCGCTCTGCTTTTGGTAAAAATTGCAGCATCCTCCCGAAGTGCGCGGAAAAACTTGCCGACGGGTGACTCCGCTTCGTCTCACAGATCATGGCCGAACAAGACAGCTCAAACGAAGATCAGGAACGACCGTTAGACCCCACACCGCGACGCCTCGAACGCGCCCGCGAGGAAGGTCAGTTTCCTCAAGCTCGCGACCTGACCACTCTGACCGTCCTCTCTTTCTTTCTCATCGCGACCCTTGCGGTGGGCAGCGCGCTCTTCGAAAGCACGATCGAAATGACCCGATCAGCTATGCAGTTCGGCAACCCCGAGGACTGGGAGTCCCGATTACGCAGCTGGACCACGGGACCGTTCTTCTCCATCGGTGGTTGGCTGATTGCCCTGTTCATTCCGATATGGATTGCGGCAGCGCTTACGCCTCTTTCGCTGGTACGTTTTCAACCCAAGTGGGTCCTGAAGTTCAGAGGCTCCAAACTCAATCCTTTCAAAGGCCTGAAACGGCTCGTCTCCCTGCAAACCCTGGGCGAGCTTGGCAAAACCATTTTGAAGGTGTTGTTGGTTTTCGCTGTTGGGGTTGCCTACCTTACCGTGGTGTTCGATCAAGTCGGCGGACTGCCCCGGGGAAATACGGAGGGCGCAATACGTCATGGTCTCACCCTCGCCGCCTCCGCTGTCGGGCTGCTCGTTATTCCCGTGGTGGTGATTGCCCTCGTCGACGTCGTGCTTCAGCTTTTCAACTTCCGAAAGCAGATGCGCATGACGCCCGAAGAGCTGAAGAAAGAACTGAAAGAAACCGAGGGATCGCCAGAACTGAAAGCAAGATTGCGCCAGCGCCAAAGGCAAATCGCCACCTCGCGAATGATGGCCGCTCTCGATCGTGCAGACGTCATCGTGACAAACCCAGAACATTTCGCGGTCGCATTGAGATACGACATGGACCGCATGGCCGCACCAGTCGTTGTTGCGAAGGGAACCGATGAAATCGCGCTTCGAATTCAAGCTTTAGGGCTCGAAAAAGGTCTGCCCATCGCCAGAATTCCGCCGCTCGCGCGCTACCTTTTCCGCAAGGTTCGGATCGGGGAAGTCATTCCCACTCAACTATTCGAGGCAGTAGCTCAGGTGCTCGCTTGGGCCTACGACATCAGGAACAACAAGCCGGTCGACGCTCCCCCACCACCCAACTTCGATAATCTCCCGGTGTTGGCCGAAGAGGCGACGCGATCAGTCCTTTGAAAGACCCGCGTTGAGCCAGGCAAAGACGGGCTCTAGTGCACGCACTACAGCCTCGGGAAAGGCCGGAATGACAATCGAAAGAATGAGAAATGCGATCGGCACAGAGATCGCAAATCCGATCGCAAATAGATTGAGCTGCGGACTCACCCGTACCAGCACCGCCTGCGCAGTGTTGATGACCAGATACACCACGATGACGGGTAATGACAGCACTGCGCCGAAAGCGAAGGCTTGAGTCACCAGCGACAGCACGCTCGACCAGTCCCAGCCGGTCGGCCAGGTCCCGAAAGGCAGTACCCAAAAACTTCGCACAATGAGATCTATGAAAACTAAATGGATGTTGAGCGCAAAGGCTATTGCAAGCGCAACAAGCCCCAAAAGCTCTGCGGTGATTCCCGAAGCCAAATTCGGATCTTGGTAAGCATTTGCAGCAAAGCTCAGACCCGTTTGCAGCGCAATCACCTCGGCAACAATATCGAACGCCATCATCCCTACCCGCACAGCCCAACCCGCCGCCAAACCAATCGCGAACTCGACCATTGCCGTGAAGATGGAAGCCTCTTCGACGGGTACGGACGGCAACTTGGTACTCGCTAGCGGGAGCAGACAGAACGCAAGGACGAGAACGAAAACGAGCCTCACGCGCAGTGGATGAGCTCGAAATGCGAAAAGCGGCATGGTCAGCATGCAACCGAATAACCGCAGCGACATCAACATAAAGATGGTGACGTTGCTGGTCAGCCATTCTTGGCTGATCGGGACCACTCGCGTTTACCGAGCCGCGTTCGGCAGAGAGATCAGGACTTCGCGAACGTAGTCCACGAACATGCTCAGCGTGAGTGGGCCGGCGATCGCAATGACGAGCGCAACCGCAATCAACTTCGGTATGAACGCCAAGGCGCTTTCATTGACCGACGTTGCCGCCTGAATAATGCCGATGATCAAGCCGACGACGAGCATTACGAGCAGAATCGGCCCGCACAGGACGAGGGACATCCACAACGCCCGAATAGTCACCTCAAGTACTACACCGGTATCCATGATCTATCCCGACGGCGTCACGGCCGGCGCAGGACTCGGAGGCGTGAACGGGGGAAAACCCGCCACGAGCGAAGTACCAAGCAGCGTCCAACCGTCCGCCAACACAAAGATGACGAGCTTGAGCGGAAGCGAGAACATCATCGGCGACACCATGATCATGCCGAGAGAGGTCAGAACGCTCGCCACGGCGAAGTCGATGGCAAGAAACGGAAGATAAATCAGAAAGCCGATCAGAAAACCCGTTTTGATCTCTGACATTGCGAAGGCCGGCACCAACACCTGCAGCGGCGTCTCCTCTCGAACGGCAATAGGCTGGCCGAAAAGATTGGCAAACAACGCAAGTTCATCTTGTCTTGTATTAGCGAGCATGAATGCACGGAACGGCTCGACGCCGATCGACAGAGCACTTTCAAACTCGATATCGCCACGCGATAGAGGCAAATACGCCTGCTGATACACCTGGTCGAATACCGGCGTCATGATGAAAAAAGTCAAAAAAAGCGCAAGTCCTACCAGAACCGTATTCGGCGGAACGCCCTGAAGACCGAGCGCCTGCCGCAACAACGCAAATACGATGAGGATGCGGGTGAAACTCGTCATGAGCATGAGAGCGGCCGGCAGGAAAGACAGCGCCGTCAGCGTAAGAAGAGTCTGGATGGGAACCGTGTAGACGGTCTCGGCGCCACGTTCGGTCGATGTAATGAGCGGCAGCCCTTGAGACCAAGCCGTTGCGGAGAAAAACAGTGCGACCAGCCCTAGAAGACCGCCGAAAAAAATCAGCTTTCGCTTTTGCGCGATGTTATCCACTTCTGTAATTGACCTGCGAAGGCGCCAGCCCCGGTCAGACCTGACTCGGCAGAGAACGACTCAAGCTCGGTGAGCAATGAAATCTGGCTAGAGGTTTGACCGAGAACCAGGATTCGGTCTTCGATACGGACAACGAGGATCCGATCTCGCGCGCCAAGCGGCTTGATGTGCAGAATCTGGATCGGGTCACCGGCACCCCCGTGTTTGATCAGTAATTTACGGTACCACACGAGCAGAGCCGCAACAACGAGCACGATGAGCGTGAGACCGAAAAGCCCCGCCCAGACCTCCATGATCGGGGAGCTGCTCACGGCCGGTACAGTGGTAGTCGCGTTGGGCATCTTCGCAGGGCTCAGACGGCGCCAGATCGTTGTCTCTCGTTAATCGAATATATCCGAGTTATACGGAACCCGTAACAGTCGTTGTTGATGACGACCTCGCCTTGAGCTACCCGAGCACCGTTCACCACAAGATCAATCGGCGCCCCAGCCCGCGCGCCAAATTCCAGCACGTCACCCGACTTCAGCGCTCGCAACGATCCGAGAGATAGACGCTGTCGACCGAGCTCCACCCGCGCGGGCATCCGCAGATCCATGAAATGCACGAGTCCCGGGTCGTTTCGTACTCCTTCCTCTGTCATTCGAAACTCCTGACGATTTCCTCAACCTTCACGGCGTAATTTCCGCCACGACTTCCCGAGCGGCCAGTCATCACCACACCACCGTCGACACATAATCGAACAGATTCGTTCTCCATCGAAAGCGGTATGACCTGGCCCAACGAGAGCGCTGCCAGCTGAGCAACCGAAATATCGGTCTCTGCCAATACCGCAACGACCTCGACGGACAGGTCATCACCAATTGCGTCGACCCCGGTCGACGGAGCATTCGCTTCGCTGGAGGATGGATTACCACCGCCTTGAGCAAGAAGGTATCGGATCGCGCTGAGCGGAGCGCAGAACTCGATCGGGCATTCACCCCGATTAAGTCGAATGGTGAACCGCGCACGTACGATGATTTGGTCTGCCTCGGCTATTTGCAGATGCGAGACACGACGCTCTTGACGCGCGACTCGAAGACGAACGGGTTTTTGATGCGGGAAAGAGCCCTCAAAAGCCAAAACGAGAAAAGAGATAAGCCGGTGACGGACGGTCAGGTCGACTGCCGTGTAACGTCTCTCGAGATCCGTTGGCGGAATATCACCCGAGCCTCCGAAAAGACAATCAACCGCAAACGAGATCAACCGACGGTCGAAAATCCAGGCGCACTGCGCATCGATCTCTTCGATCTGAAATACGTGAATTTCGGCAAGGTCGACGGCGGAGTCGAGGTAACTCCGGAATGGAATCACGTCGATGCCGTCAAGCACCGTATCCACTTCGATCGAAGGCAGAAGCGACCCAATCGAATTCCGCCAGCGGCTCAAGAAATCGACGAACGCCCGCTCAAGGCCAGACACATTGACCGACCCTTCGACCATCGAGGCCGTCAAAAGCGGGGAAAACTCCGACAGGGAGGGTGCGAACGTCGGGTCGTAACCCTGCGGGTAGGAGGAGGAGAAAGTTTCAGTCATCGCCGTTAACTCTTTGCATCATGCTCTGAAATAAACTCGTGATTCATCGACAGACGAGCGCCGTCGTCCGAGCGGGGATTCCGCGTCATCGGCACGCGCCGCACCCGAGTTGTTAAGCTCGTCGCCACTATCTCCGAGGTCACCCGACTCGGCAAATCCGAATCCGGCATGCTGACCAGCGGTTTCGCGCCGACTGTTCATATCAAGCTGTAGATTAAAGCCCATTTGGGAAAACTGCTCGCGCAATTGGTCGGTACCCTGCTCGAGGCGGGTTCGGACCGAGTCGCTTGCGCCATCGACGAAAATCCGTACCCCCCGCTCGGGATCGACAGAAAGATCGATACGAAATGACCCCTCATCGGGTGGAGTCAGCTTCATCACGATTTGACCGCCGCCATCACGAACCAAGCGCACTAGCTCGACCTGTACCGCGGCAGCGTCCCAGCGCGCCATATGTGGCGCGGCGGTAATCGTTCGCGATGATCGAAACTCGACTGCCGTCCGATCTGCAGCGCTCTCAGGCTGCAAGCCAGATATTCCAAGTAACGTGGACACGAATTTTTCGGATATCGAGTTAGGCGAGCCGCCGCCCGCATCGCTTGGAGTGCTCGCGACGACGTAATCCGACTTGAGGGTAACCAGATCGGGCTTCGGACTATTCGGAGTCGCCTTGACATCAGCAGCGGCAGAGTACGTGACAGCCTCGGGTTCTGATTTGTCCACGACGGTACGCGAGGTGTCTGCGGACCCCACATCCGGCTCAACCTCCCTCGAGATCAATCGAATCGTCGGGTCACGCCTCAACTCGGGCTCAAAACTCATCGCGACTGCATCAATGGGCGCAACGCCAGCATTAATTAGGGGGTCAGAGATTTTCTTGGCGATGGGCACCGCGATTTGATTCGGTTGCAGCAAAACATCACCTGGCAACTCAACGTTCTCTGCAGGGTTGGTCGAATTCGGGCGAACCTGGAACCTCCAATCCCCAAAGTCTTCGCTGACAGCAGGCGTTCGACTGCCCACCGATGTCATCGAGGAATCGAGCGCGAGTTCGGAGGTCACTCCGTCACCCACCGTCACGCCCGCCAAAGACGCGCTGTCCGCGGCGCGGATCGCCGGTGTCAGCCCCGGCCACTCCGAACCAGTACGCACGGTGACTGGCAGTCCTGAACCGACGGACTGAGAGGTCGTCGCTGCACGGAGACCCGGAACAGGCTCGACGGATGAACGGTCAACCACATTCGAGAGATTAGGCGCCGCAGCTTTAGACGACGCGCTCGAATCAGACGCAGCCTGTATCGAGTCGCTGGCGCGAGTCGCCGAATTCAGCACAGCTACGGCCTGCAATGACTCATCGCCACCGCCCCAAGAAACTGCCTGAATCGAAGCTGACGGAGCCGGGGCCTCTTGCGAAATCGACAGCCGCTGCGCCGCAAGGTCGTTCAACGGGCTACTCGTCCGTTGAGTAGCGCGCACGGCGACGGGGATATCGATTGTTACTTCAAGAGAATCGACCGGAGCAGCGCTCCCAGACCGCTGTGGCCCACGATTTCCGACGTCGACATCGAGACCCCTCGCTTGGCGAGTGTCAGGCAAACCCTGCGCGTCATCTGGCTTGACGGTAACCGCAGCGGCTACCGCGAGTTTTGTGCCCAGGTCAGGACTCTCGCTGGTCGAAACCTTCATGCTGGGGACGGGCATCGAGGACGGCACCGGCACATTCACAGCGACGGGCATTTTCTGGCTGGGAGTGACTTCGATGCTTCCCGGATCAATCTTTGCCTGGGTGATCGCCACCCCCGCTTGGTTCGAACTCGTGACGGCGAGCGCCGGTGACCCAACGATTGCGCTCGCCTCTGTCGAACTCCCCAAGTCAGCAGAGGCCGCGACGATTTCCAATTGGGGTAGGGTCAATTTCGGCGCGAGCGGGGAAAAATTTGCCTGATCTACCAGTTGGTTCGTCACTTCGAGCGGCAAACCTTGCAGATCGCCTTCAGGTGATTCGCCATCGGGAGTAACACCCTCCCCCGATGAACCCGCAAGGTCCAAGGCACCCTCGCCGCCCGCACCCTTGGCAAGCGCCGCAAGGAATTCATCGTAAAAAATAGGCCCATCGATACCTGCGAGCGGATTATCTCCGGGCTCTAGGCCATTCCCGGGCAGGGGCGCCGTGGGGTTGGCGCTAATTGGCGGAATCAGGTTCATAGGCGAGGCTCTCGTGGATCCATCGCCAAAGGCTCTGCAATTTCGATACCAACGTTCAGCGGCGAGGATGACCACCGCGATCGTTCGCTTCCCGCTCCTCGCTGCGATCGACGGCCTTGCGTCGCTCCAGACGTTTGGCCTTGAGGTACTTTCGAAGCGTATCTGCTCGAAAACCATCCGCAGCCGCCCGGGAGCTCGCTCGCTGCAGCCGCTCGGATGCTGCAGAGACCTCCGGCCCCTGCGCCTCAACGGTCTCTCGGAGACGAGAGACGAAAGATGATCGTGTTACCAACTCGCCGACACTACCGCCCTGCTTCGCCGATTCAAGCCAGGAACGCTGGTACTCGTCGTGATAGTCCTTGAGCTGCCGCTCGAAATTTTGAACGCGATCGAACTCGCTTCGGGCCCGGTTGGCGATCATGGCGGAGCGAGCCTTTTTTAGATCGAGCAACTTGAGGAAGAATTCGAGCGGCTTCTTTCGCATCTCATTCTCCAGCCAAAACCGCTGCCAATTGGTCGGTACTTTCAGACAGGCTGATCGACTCGTTCACATCCTGCCTAAGAAATCCCCGTAGTGACGGCCACTTTTTGAGAGCCAGATCGAGCTCCTCATCGTTACCCGGCGCATACGCACCCATGGAGACCATGTCACGACTACCCATGTAGCGACTGACCAATTGCTTTACTCGCCGCGCCGCCTGAACGTGAACGTCATTCACGACTCGTGGCATGACTCGCGAAATAGATTTCTCGACGTCAATGGCGGGATAGTGGCCGGCATCCGCAAGCTCTCGCGACAAAAAAATATGCCCATCCAGCACGCTACGTGCGGCATCGGCGACGGGATCGGTAACGTCATCCCCCTCGAGCAACACCGTGTAAAAGGTTGTCAAAGAACCCGCCGTGTTCTCTCCGTTACCCACTCGCTCCACAAGCTCCGGAATTCTTGCAAAAACACTCGGTGGATAACCCCGCGCCACCGGCACTTCGCCAAGCGCCAACCCCATCTCTCGTTGCGCCATGGCGAAACGAGTCAACGAGTCGACGATCAGCACTACATGTTTGCCTTGGTCGCGGAACCACGCTGCCACATTGGTGGCGTACTCGGCCCCTTTGGCACGCGCAAGAGGCGAACTGTCGGCAGGAGCCGCAACGACCACCGCCCTCTGACGGGCCGCCTCGTTCAGGTGCTCCTCGCAAAACTCCCTCACCTCCCGACTTCGCTCACCTACGAGCGCCAGGACGATGACATCTGCTACACAGTTTCGGGTGAGCATCGACAACAACACACTCTTTCCAACACCCGATCCTGCAAAAATTCCGACGCGTTGGCCTCGCCCAATGGTCATCAGTCCATTGATGGCGCGCACACCACTATCGAAAGCTTCGTTCACGGTGGCACGTCTGAGCGGATTGGGCTTCACGGGCATCGCGAACGACTTTTTCCAGACCGCGCCGCCGCGACCATCGAGCGGGCGACCGAGCCCATCGACGACTCGACCCAATAAAGCGGGCCCTATCGGTAACGAGGCGATACCTGCCCGAATCCGATAACCCTTACCCGACCGATGCGGCACATCCAGCGGAAACACGGACGCGCCTGGCGACAGGCCGGCGACCGGATCGAATGCCATGAAGTAGGCGATTCCGGAATCGAAGCCGATACACTCGACATCAATCCAAGTGCCGAGGGTTTCGTGCTGAATGCACGCCTGTCCTCCAATCTGGGTCTGCAGGCCCTCTACCTCGAGCAACAGACCCGTGACACGTTTGAGGCGACCTTGGCTGATACTCCTTGGCGCCTGACGCAGACGCTCCAGGCGTTGCTCGATGAAGCGACGTGTAGGGAGTGACACGCTCACGGAGCCGACAGCGTAAGTCCGAGCGCGTTTCGAACCAGAGCCCGGCGTGCCTCGGCACCCATGTCGATGCGCAGTCCTCGCAGCTCAACATAGGCTTGACCCATGGCAAGCTCAGGATCAACAAGCACCTCTCGCGACTCGGCACTGGATCCGGCACCAAGGAGCGACCGCCAAGCATCCAGATCGTGCTGGGCCACTCGGACGATCAGTTGCTCGCCAGGCCGAGGCAAACCGCCAAGCGCATCTTTGACGGCGGACTCGAACCAGGAGAGATCCATCGACTCTTTGCCCGCGATGCGTAGAGCAGTCTCGTACACCCAATCGGTGAGAACTTGCTGGAGTTCGCTCGGCATGCTCTCAACGATGTCGAGCGCCTCTCTCAGCCGCTCACCGAGCGGCTCAAGACGTTTCAGGCCCTCTTCGAAACCTGCCTCATATCCAGCACGGACACCCTCTGTGCGACCGGCTTCTAATCCTTCTTCTTTACCAAGTTCGAATCCCTGTCGACGACCCTCTTCCAAGCCATCTTTGAATCCATGCAGGAAGGCTTCTTCCCGAATCTTATTCTGCTGATCTTGCAGGTGGGCCGTGGCGGCAGCGGCTTCAGCATCCCGCGTAGCGGTCTCTGAGCTCGCATCAAACGACTCCGGGGACCAAGCCCGCATCAGCCCTGCCTCTGAGCCTGAGAGTTTCTCGTGAGCTTGATGAGATCACGTTTTTCCATGGAACGAGCGATCGCGATCATCTCGCGCCGTTTTTCTTCGATCTTTTCTGCGCTAGTCGGTCCAAGTTGATCCATGCCGAATCGGCGCTGGTTCGCCGCACGCTGGGTCATACAGGAGAAAAATTTCTCCTGAAGACTCTCAGATTCGTTCTTCAGCACAACCTCCAAGGTATCAGGCGGTATTTCAGCCAATATGGTCGTAAGCGTCTGGTTGTCCAGTAGCGCAAAATCCTCGAAGAAGAACATCTTCGCTTCGACCTTTGCTGCGAGGTCAGGATCGGTGAGGCGCAAGGCCTCGAGCGCCTCACGATCACCTTGGTCCGTGAAAGAACTAATGAGCTCGACTGCAGGATCGACTCCGCCAATCGTTGCCTTCTCGACACCCTTGCTCTCGACAAAGTGCTTGCGAACCACATCCGAAATCCAGGTATTCAGATGCTCGAGCATCGTTCCCTCGATCGGACTTAATGTCGCCACTCGCCTGACGAGATCGACCCTTGCCGGCTTGTGATACAGGGCAAGAACCTTCGCAGAGATCTCGGATGGAAGAATGGCAAGCACCGTGGCCGCTAACTGAGGGTGTTCCGCACTCAAGTATTCTTTGAGAATGTTGGCCTCGATAGTGCACAGCAACGAGAAGTACGGCACCTTACCCTTGAGGCCGGCCCGTATACCGACAAACTGACGCTCGACTTCATCGGGAACTTCGAACTTGCCCAGCGCGGCCGAGACGAAACTATCGGCATCGAAGGGCAACTCGCTCTTGTTCTCCGTGATGTCCTTGAAACGCTGGAGCACTTCGATCAGGACGTCCCTCGGCACAGATCGCACCGAAGCAAGCCTCGATGAGGCGATTTGAGCCTCAGCGGGCGAAAAACGCTGTAAAAGCTGACCAGAGAGTTGCGGCCCCAAAGCCACCAAAAACGCCGCCGCGCGCGCCGGCGCATCGAGCGTCTGATCGCTATTGAACGCCGCTGCAGAGGGACGCTCGAGCCCCATGCGCATCGCCGCACGCAACAAGCGCTGGTGCTCGATCTGCGCTTGCAGCGCTTTTGACTCGGCATCGTCCGAAGACTCAGATCCAGATTGATTGAAGATATCGTTCATGCGGATCGCTGGCCCTTGTCGTTAAGCCACGCGCGCAGCAATAGCGCCGTTTCCTCGGGTCTTTCCGTCGCGAATTTCTCGGCGTGCTGAAGCAACTCCTCGTAGCGCTTACGCTTTTCTTCCTCAAGACGCTTTTCGATTTCGCTAATCGTTTCCACCGAAGTTTCCTCCTCGGCCTGAGCAGAATCTCCGACTTCTATGCCGAGGCCCGGCTCTATCTGCATTCCTTCCGGATCGACCGACGGCAACTCCGAGGACATCAAAATATCGTTGTTTGGAGTGACTGGTTCTTCTTTGACCGGATCCGGTTTGAGGAAAGGACGAACCAGCGCGTAATACGCAAACAAAATGGCTGCAGCGATCAGCGCATAACGAATGAGATCTGCAAGTAGATCTTTGGACAACACCGACTCCGGCGGGTCCAGAGGGGGCGCAGAAAACTCCAGATTCACCACACTGACACGATCCCCTCGCTGCTCGACGTAACCGACGGCATCCCTGACAAGCGCTGTAATTTCATCAAGCTCGCGCTCAGAAAACGGCGTCCGACGCGGCGGCTGTCCATCTGCCTGGACGACCGACTTGTAATCGAGAACTACCGCCGCAGACACACGACGCACTTGGCCCTTGCTTGCCTTGAGTCGCTCGATGACCCGGTCTACCTCGAAGTTTTCGGTGCTTTCACGTCGAAACCCCGGCGACTCCGTTTGAGCCGTCCCGGTCTCTACAGGGCCGGGCGCCACCAAATCGCGCCCTTGGGTGCCCAAGTCATCACCGACCGTGTTGACGTCGTTGACGATAGGCGCCTCGGGCGGCAGCGGCGGCTGGTTCGTCAGGGCTCCCGGAACACCGCCCGGCGACCCGGATCCACCCTGCATCTCGACGGTCTGACGACTGCGGAAAGCCTGCCCCTCCGGCGTCGCATTTTTCCCGAACGTCTCGGATGTCCGCTCGCGTTCGTCGAAATCGAGATCGACGGCCACCTGCGCACGAAACCCTTCTTGGCCGGCGATCGGCTCGAGCAACTCGGCCAACCGACGATTCAAGGCGTTTTCAAGCTCTGCGGTATAGCGCAGTTGAGACGCATCGAGACCATCGTTGCGGCTCGGCGCCGGAGCGAGTAACGCCCCTTCGGTGTCGACAACCGAGACATTCTTTGGCTGCAACCGTGGCACCGACGAGCTGACGAGCCGAGTGATGGCAGCAGTCTGAGCGTCATCGAGCACGCGCCCCGGGAAAAGTTCGACCACCACCGAAGCCGTAGGGTCTTCGCGTTCTCGAACAAATGCCGTCTGCTTCGGAATCGCCAGATGAACCCGAGCCGTCTTCACCTGATCGAGTGAGGCAACACTTCGCGCGAGCTCGCCCTCGAGTGCGCGGACGTAGTTGATCTGCTCGACGAACTGGCTCGTGCCGAATTTTTGATTGTCGAGGAGCTCGAAGCCGACGTTTGCCGCTTTGGGAAGCCCCTGCCCGGCAAGCTTGAGGCGTGTCTCGTAGAGCGCTTCTTGCGGGACCATGATGGCCGCGCCGCCTTCAGTGAATTTATACGGAACGTTCTGCTGCTCGAGCGCCGCCAGGATCGCGGCGCCATCCGATTCGCTGAGGTTGCTGTACAGAACCCGATACTCCGCCGGGTTTCGCACCGAGCTGAATGCCAGCCAAATTGCCACGATGACCGCGATCGCGCCCGCACCGACCAGAATTTTTTGGTTCAGCGTGAAGGCGTTGAAACGCTCGGTCATGCGATCAAAAGCACTCTTCGCCGGCTCCGGCGGAGAACCTAATGACAAACGAACGTCCGGATTAGAACCTGTCTGCGTGGTTTGAGGATCCACTATCCGCAGCCCCTGAAGCCCTTGATGCTTATTATGAAATCGGTTCCGAAACTAACAGAAGGATGATAGTTTACCGGAACACACTTGAGCAATAGCGTTGTTTTCAAAGGATTTTTGTCCCGCTCGTGGTCGAACCGCAAGCCAACAACCCGGTAGCTGCCAGTAGCTCGGAACAAGCCGACCTCACCGGCGCATTCGAGCTCTTCGTCAATGCCTCGAGGACGCTTGAGCAGCAGTATGCGTCTTTGACGGCGCAGGTCGAGGCGCTGAGCGCAGACCTGGTACTGGCGCATGCGCGCCTCGAAGCCCTGCTCAACGCCCTGCCCGCCGCGGTCATCCTCATCGAGAAAGGGATAGTCAGCCACTTCAACGCTGCAGCAACACGTCTCGTCCCTTCACTCAGAACAGGGGCTGTCTGGGTACTCCCCAAAGATTGGTACACCGGCTCCGGCCCAGACGAGTTCCACCTCGATCTCGGCGGTGAAACCCGTACCCTCCAAATTCAAAAAAATGAGGATGGCGCGCGAAGCGTCATCCAAATTCAGGACATCACCGCCAACCTCAAAACGGTAGAGGAGAAAGAGCGAATCTATCGTCTGGCCTCAATGGGTCAGATGTCGGCGGGCATTGCCCACCAGATCCGCACCCCGCTCTCGACAGCGCTGCTTTATTGTTCACATCTATGCTCTGAACAGCTCGAAGATTCGGAGCGAAAGCAGTTCTCGGAAAAACTGCAACGACAACTCATCCAGCTCGAACGCCTCGCCACCGAGATGTTGCAATTCGTGCGAACGAAACCACTTGCAACCAACCTCGAAAATCTCAACGACCTCGTCACGTCGGCCTGTCACCAGATAGATGGCCTCTTCGAGCGTTCGAAAGTCCGTCTCGATCTGCGCCTCACCGAGACCAAGACCGAGGTGCTTGTCGAGCGTAATACCTTCGTTTCGGCGTTGGTGGCGATACTGGAAAACGCGATACAAGCGACCGAGCCCGAGTGCGAAATCTTTGTCAGCACTCAGACAGATTCACGCCGTTGCAGCATCATCATCGAAGATACGGGCTCGGGTATTCCGCAGGAGATGCTGGCGCGGCTCTTCGAACCGTTTTCGACCAATCGCGCCTCGGGCACTGGACTTGGCCTGGCGATCGCGCGCAACACCATTCAGTCACATCGTGGCGAAATTAGCGCGCAGAATGTGCTAAACGGCGGCGCGCGCTTCACCATCTCGCTACCCGCCCTCGATACGTTTTGATTCGGAGATCCGCGGACAGCACCATGCAATCGAATTCGATAGTGCTTGTTGAAGATGACGACGATCTGCGCGAAGCGATCTGCACCACTTTGCGACTGGGTGGAGTGGCGTTTGCCGCCTTTCCGCGTGCCGAGGAGGCTCTCGTGGCTATTGAGGCTTCACCGCCTCCGTTGGTCATCACCGACTTTCGCCTGCCAGGCATGTCGGGGATGGACCTCATCACGAAGATCCGAGCGCAGATCCCAGATCTGCCGGTTGTCATGATGACGGCGTTCCCCGACACCCAACTTGCCGTTCAGGCGCTAAAACTCGGGGCTCGCGACTTCCTCATCAAACCGTTTCTTCCGAAGCAGTTGCTCGAGGTAATCGAGCGCTATCTGCCGAAGACCAGCTCGCCCGATGAGCGATCGACGACGTCAGTTATTGCCGCCGACCCTGCAAGTCTTGCCGTCCTCGAGCGCTGTAACCGGGTTGCCAAGACAGACGCCTCGGTACTGCTCTTGGGCCAATCGGGTGTTGGCAAGGATGTTTTCGCACGCCGAGTCCATGAGGCCTCCAGCAGACGCAACATGGCTTTCGTGGCCATAAACTGTGCCGCGATCCCCGACACGCTGCTCGAGGCCACCCTGTTCGGATACGAAAAAGGCGCCTTCACCGGAGCTACGAAGTCGCAGGCAGGCAAATTCGAACAGGCCGATGGCGGGACGCTTTTCCTAGACGAAATCGGCGAAATGCCGAAAGAATTGCAGGCGAAACTGCTGCGTGTTTTGCAGGACCGCGTGGTTGAACGTCTTGGCGGAAACCGATCCATACAGTGTGACGTGCGCATTATTTCAGCGACAAATCAGGACCTTGCGACGCAAGTGAAGCAGGGTCTATTTCGAGAAGATCTCTTTTTCCGGCTCGCTGTCATCAACATTCCCATCCCTTCCCTTCGCGAGCGCCCGGGGGACATCATGCCCCTCGCAGAATCCATGCTCGAACGATATGGTCGGACCATGGGCCGCACCGGAATGAATCTAAATCCCGACGCGATCCAAGCTCTCAGAGCCTATCCCTGGCCCGGTAATGTGCGAGAGCTGGAGAACACCATCCAGCGCGCCCTACTCATCGCGGAGGGCCCTGAAATCAGCGCCGCCGACCTTGAGCTACCCGAGCGGGGACAAGACTTTTTTGCCAAGGCCTCGGGTGGCACTGATTTTGCTGGTATTTCGAAGTCAGAGCCGGGCGCCCCGGGAGGGGCGCTCGACATGGCCACCGTTGAACGAGAGCACATCCTCCGGGTATTGGCTCAAGTCGACGGAAACCGTCGCAAGGCGGCCGAGATTCTCGGCCTCTCCGAGCGAGGTCTTCGCTATAAGCTCAAGGCTTACAGTGAGTCGGGTTACATCAACGATCAGGGTTAAGTGCTAGGATTATCGCCATGTCGAACGAAGCGCTACAAAGTCTGGCTCGCGAAATGAAGGTCATGACAGACCTAGCGGCTGGCCAAGTCAACGCGCCGACCTCCGTCAGCCCGCAAGAGGCCCAGGATTTCCGTGATGCCCTGCACCGCGCCATCCTGAAAGTCAATCAGGCTCAGAACTCTGCCCAAGCGAATGTCCAATCGTTCGCGATGGGTGAAGGGAGCATGACACTCGAAGAGGTCATGGTTTCACTGCAAAAAGCCAACCTCTCCTTCCAGACGATGATCGCGGTGCGTAATCGTCTCGTCGACGCCTACAAGGAAGTCACGAACCTTCAGCTCTGAGGTCGGCCGCCCGGCCGTCCTGCTCGTACGCCCACGCAAGCACTTCCGAAACGGCGGCGTAGAGTTCAGGCGGAACAACCTCGAAAATTTCGAGTTCCAACAAAAATGCCAGCAAAGCTGGCTCCGATCGCGTCGGAATCCCAAGCTCCCGCGCGCGCTCCAATATTGCAAGCGCGATCTCCCCCTTACCTTTGGCCAAGATTTTTGGCGCCATAGCGCCTAGCCTGTAGCCAATCGCGACAGCCTCAGTCATGGGAGTTTTGATCCACTAATGTCGATTGTGGGGAACTGAGCCTTTAGATCCGCATTGAGCTGTGACCATCCGGCCCAGGCCGTGACATCAGAACGATCGCTCTGGACATCAAGAGACACATCGTCGACCCATTGAGAGCCGCCGATGCGGAGCGGACCGAGATTGGGTAGCGTAATCTCGACATCGAGCCTCGCCCCACGCTGCATCTCCCCCGGACGCGCAGGATGCGATCTCCAGGCATCTCTTCGCTCGATTCTTAATGGAACCCCCGGGGCAAGCTCTCCCTGCCATACCAGTTGACCCTCGACGAGCAACCGGGCCGTTTGCTGGGCATTCTCGCTATCGATGGCCACGTCCGAGAGGCTCTTCGCAAGCGAGTCAGGCGCGTCCTCACGCACGGCGAGCGCGCGCAATCGCTCAGCAAGCTCGGAGCGACTCATTTCGATTTTGGTCTCAGGCTGCCGAACGGGGATCGCCGTGATTTGACCGAATTCTTTGGCGAGCCGCTGCGCAGCAAAGAAATGAGATGACGCAAGTCCTCGATAGAGCCCGACCAGGGTATCTGACACCACACCACGGGATCCCGGCGCCCGTTGGACTCCCTCCTCCGGGATCGGCGCGGGCCAACGAGGCACCGCCCCGCCCTTGGGCACGCGCGCCTTGAGCCAAGCCGAAATGATAGGCAATAAATTTTGCGGTAAACCTTCCCGAGAAGACGTCGATGGCCCTTGACCCGCTCGCTCCGCCTGCCTGATCAGTTCAGCAGCGAAATCATCGGGAATAACCGTCCGCTTGACACCCGAAGACTCGCGGGCTCGCTCAGCATCGAAGGCATGCCCCACCGGCACAGGCGCCACGAGCGCCGCACGAGCATCCGGCGATCGCGTGGCGTCCGTCATCACCGGGACAGGTCCTGCGCCCTGAACCGAGGCCGGCTCCTTTCTCGGGACCGTGCCGAGACCTGCATCAGGAATGCTCGGCAGAACTTGCATGATGGTGGGCTCTAGCTCGCGTCAGGCTCATCAGCGTGGACTCTCCACGCCTCAGCGAGCTTCGAGAATACGCGCTGGAAATCTTCGATCAGTGCGGGATCACGCTTAAGTCGCGCGCGTAGTAATTGGTTCGAACCCCATCCGTAGAGGCTCTCGAGGTTGCGAGAGATGTCGCCGCCCATTTCATGGTTCAGACACACGCGAAGACCCGACTCAATCAGATCTAGCGCTTTGCCGACAGACTCTTCCGGGTCTGCACCTTCGACCAATGCGACGCGAGCTGTCTCTGCATGATCGAGCACCCGCTGATACACCATGACGACCAAGTCTATGGGACGGGCCATCGTGACCGAGGTTTCGATCTGACTGTCAACGTAGGCGCGGCGTGCTCTGGCGTACATGGGCAAATGACCTGAGAAAAAAACTAGCCTTTCTTCTGAGAGTTGGTGAGCGCATCGAGCGCAGACTTCAGCGCTTCACTTGTATTACTGAGTTTGAACAGCAGGGCATCAAGAGCGGCAAACTGCGTCGTCAAACGGGTCTGGACATTCGCAAGCCTCATCTCGAGATCGGTCTTGCGCTTCGCGAGCTCAGACTGCGCTTCCCGCTCACGACTGACGCGTTCGGCCATCATGCCCCCGACGGTCATCATGTCGGTAATTTTTTGGGACAGGTCTTTATTTGTGGCGCTGTCGAAACCGACACGCAACCCTCCGGCAAGACGACTCTGCAAATCGGTGGACCGTGCGAGCAACGAGTCATCGATCTGCAAAAACCCCTTGTCCGTCAGTTTGAGCCCAAGCAGCGTGAGATCCCTCTGACCCGTCAGGGATAGACCACCGACACCGGTGAGTGGACGAGCGAACGAGCCGGTAACTTCCCGCATGATGGCGGTGAGGGTCGAGTCGCTGTTCAAAATCCCTCGAGTGGCTACCTCGGCGCTGGGTTGCGTCTCTTTCTTGTACAGAGCTTGAAGTTCGTTGAAAGCAGTAACCAAAGCCTCGATTCTTGGCTTGGCTGTCAGAGCTGACGGGGCAAGCGTCAGCGTCAGCGGGTCGTGAATATCTTCGCCATCTTCATTTTGGCCAGTAACCGTTATCGCCGACAAATTGAGCGTCACACCCTCAACCACATCGGAGACTGTGTTGGATGCTCGCGAGTAACTGTACCCATTGACGCTGAACGCCGCGCTCTGGGCCGACTGGACTTCCTCGGCGACGAGCCCCGATCCCGCCGCAATCGACGGGGAGAAAACTCCGGACTTTGCGGTGAGCCACAGCGCATAGCTGTTGTCCGTGATCTTGATGATCGAAGCGTTTGCAGCGTCGCGTGTCGTCGACTGAGCTGAATCGTTCAACCACGCACGCGCGGCGGTATCGCTCGCAAATCCCTCGACTTTCCAGATGTTGGGCTGCGCAAGCCGCGTCACCTGGATCGTATGGATACCCGGCGTTGCAGCGCTCGCAGTTGTTGCGGTTGCCACACCCGCCCGAGAGAACGTCGGCTCGACTGCAGTGAAGTTAGTGGCGGTTTGAAGTCCGTTCAGCGCATCGCGCACCGCGCCAAGCTTCGCTTGGAACTGACCGAGGGTGCTGATCTTGACGTCGGTCGCACCGATCTTCGACTCGAGCTTCACGAGCGGACGCCGCTCGACCTCCATCAACTGCCCGACGACGCCGGCGACATCGAGCTTGCTGTTGGTGACCGAGGAGGTGTTGACCGGCGGAGTCGCCATGCGGAATACCTCGCGCTCAGGCGCGCTGGTTGACCATCACGCTGCCAAGCATCTCAAAGCTGCGCGCGATGCGCAGCAGTTCGTCCGATGGCAGTGAGCGAATCAACTGTCCGGTTTGAGGATCGATAAGCTGGACCACGATGTGACCGGAGACGGGGTCTTTCGAAAGTTTGACTTGTCGTGCCATCGACGAAATGAACTTTTGGATATCCGCCATCGCCTTCTCGGCGGCCACCTGGACGTCCTTGTTGTGCTCGTGGATGCTGGCGGACGGCTGCGTGGGCACCTCCGCCGATTGCGCAACCTGCTGAGCGTCCACGTTCGGGACTGGATCTGACAGGGTCGGCCTCGGGACATAGCTCCCGGGTTTAACGGCGATTAGGGGTACTGGATCCAAACCACGACGCTCCGAAAAAACAGCCGACAGACACCTTGGCAACAGACTTTTGTCACCCGGTCACCCGCGTACACGGAATAACGGACGAAACGGGCCTCTTGTTTAGGCATTAAACGGGGAAATCGGTTCAATTTCGCACAATTGTAGTATCTTTCTTTGCCAAGAATCTCATGTCCACCCTAGCAAGCAAACTCGCTCCGCTCGGAGTCCTCTCAGCCCAAACCGCCATTCCGGTCCTTGTGATCGGAATTCTGGTTTTGATGCTGCTGCCACTGCCGCCGATCGTCCTGGACTTTCTGTTTACCCTCAATATCGGCCTTTCGATCTTGATTCTCATCGCCGCTCTGAACATTCGGACCTTTAAGGATTTTGTTGCCTTTCCGAGCCTGCTACTCGTCGCCACCCTGCTCCGTCTCTCGCTGAATGTCGCCTCGACCCGAGTGATTTTGGTGGATGGACACACGTCTTCCGACGCGGCGGGCAAGGTCATCGAAGCTTTCGGAAAATTCCTGATTGGCGGTAACTTCGCGGTCGGTGTAGTCATCTTTACGGTCATCACCATCATAAATTTCGTGGTGATCACCAAGGGCTCAGGTCGGGTCGCCGAGGTCTCGGCTCGTTTCGTGCTCGACGCTCTGCCTGGCAAGCAGATGGCAATCGACGCCGATCTCAATGCCGGAATCATCAAACAAGAGGAAGCGAAGCAACGACGCGCGGAAGTCGCTCAAGAAGCCGATTTCTTCGGGTCCATGGACGGTGCCTCCAAGTTCGTACGTGGCGATGCAATCGCCGGAATCCTCATTCTGCTGATCAACATCGTTGGCGGACTAGTCATTGGAATGACTAGCCATGATCTCTCGTTTGGTTCCGCACTCACCACTTATGGCGGTCTCACTATCGGCGACGGTCTGGTCGCTCAAATCCCGGCGCTCGTCATTTCGACGGCCGCAGGCATCCTGGTCACCCGCGTGTCGACAGAAGATGTATTCGCTGGCCAGCTCTCAAAGCAAATCAACGCGAATCGAAATGCACTCTTCGTCGCAGCGGGAACGCTCGTCATATTCGGACTATTGCCCGGGATACCGTCGTTAAGTTTCTTGATGCTGGGTGCGGCATTCGGCGGCCTCGCATACCTGCTGACGTCTCGCGCCAAAAGAGCCTCAGCTGAGGCCGCAGTTGCTTCCGGCGCGGAGCGTCGAGAAGAGCTCGGATGGACGGATGTCCCCGTCATCGAGGCGCTGCGTCTGGAACTCCCGTACAGACTCATTCCTATCGTGGACAAGGGCGAGGACAGCGACCTGATCAAACGCATCCGCGCCATCCGCCGAAAGTTCATCAACGATGTCGGATTTCTCGCGCCATCTGTGCATATCCGAGATAACCTGCAACTACCCGCCGAAACGTACAGATTTTTGATTTACGGAGGTGAAGTTGGTCGGGGTCAATGTTTACCGGACAAGTTACTGGCCATCGCCCCGGAGGGTATGGAGTCCATGCCGGGCATACAGGTCCGCGACCCCTCATTCGGCATGCCGGCAACCTGGATCGAGCGCGACAAGCGCGATACTGCAATCTCATACGGCCACACAGTAGTAGAACCGGCGGTTGTGATTTCGACCCATCTCGAGACACTCATTCATCGTCATGCGCATGAGCTGCTCGGTCGCGAAGAAACTCAAGGACTTCTCGAGAATTTCAAAACGACTTTTCCCAAGCTTGTAGAGGACGTTGTTCCGAAAGTCGTGAGCCCCGCGTTGTTGCAACGACTCCTGCAGTTACTCCTGGAGGAAGGCGTGCCGATCAAGGACCTGCGCACTATTCTTGAAATTGCCGCGGAACATGCGCCAAAGAACCCAGAGGCCCTCGAAATTCTTCCAGCACTTCGTCTGGCGTTGAGGCGCACGATTTTTTCAAAGGCTTTCAATGGGAATACCACAGAAGTTCGTGTGCTCGGAATCCAGCCAGAGTTCGAGCGACTCATCGAACAGTCCATTGGTACGGGCGCAGTAGCGATTGACGGCACGATCGAGCCCTCGCTCATGAAGCTACTGGTGCAGGAGATCGCCACTTATATTGACTGGATGGAGTCAAGGAACCTCCCACCGGTGATTGTCAGTAACCCTCGAACTCGACTCACTCTGGCGCGTATTGCTCGAAGAGTTCGTCCGCACAGCATGGTACTTGCTATGAACGAATTGCCCCCAGATATTTACCTGCGCTTCGAGCATATGCTCTGCGCCAAAGCGGCAGACGCGTGAGCCAACGATGATCCGCAAGACCCCACAACGCTTTATCGGCGCCACTACGAGTGATGCCCTCAAGCAAGTGCGCCAAGACATCGGTGCCGATGCGATCGTACTCTCGACGCGTGATACACCCAAAGGCGTCGAGATTATCGCCATCTCGCCCGCCGCGATCGCCTCGATGTCGGGCACTGCCTCGCCGCCCCAGATCGCGCCAGCGCCGCGCCCTGCGCAAGATAGCGCGCAGCAGGAAAAACTCTTTACTTTGCTGTCGGAAGTGAAAGAGCTCATTCGTTCTCGGGTTGCCGCCTCGGAATGGGCGTCGATCAGTGAAAACGATGTCGATGCCGCTGAAGCCTTGAGGATGATGTTGAATGCGGGTTTCTCCGAAGATGTCTCGGGCTCTGTCGCAGATGAATTCAAGGCGCAACAGAGCTCGCGCCTGACCCCGCTAGCAGAGCGTCTTCAATCACTCGTGGAACAACGCGTCCGTCGTGTCGATGCGCTCGAGACCTTCGACCAAGGAGGAATTTTTCCGCTCATCGGCAGCACCGGAGTCGGCAAAACGACGGTGGCAGCCAAGATCGCGGCTCGATGCGCGCTTCGTTACGGACGCGACAACGTCGCACTACTGACCACCGACACCTTCCGCATCGGCGCACAAGATCAAATCCGTGTGTACTCACGAATCATCGGCATCCCGATGGCAGCCGTCAGTGACAGCAGCGATCTTGCAAATAAGCTCGAAGAATTCTCGAACCGTAAAGTCATACTCGTCGATACGGCAGGCATGGGTCAGCGCGACCTGAAAATGCTCGAGCAGATCAAGTTGCTCAAGTCCGGGGCCCAGAGCGCCCACCATATTTTGGTGCTCTCGAGCACGGCGAACCTGAATACGCTCGAAGACGTGATCCTCATGTACTCGCAAGCTCTGCAGGCGGACCGCGACTCGCAGATCCACTCTGTGATCATCACCAAGACCGATGAGGCTGCGCAGATTGGACCCGTTCTCGATTGCGTCATGCGCCACAACCTGCCACTACTTTTTCTCGCCAACGGCCAACAGGTACCCGAGGATTTGAGTCCTGCCGATGTTCCCTATCTCGTTTACCGAGCGCTCCACCCCCGACTCGTTGGTCAAGGTCTTGAGTATTCCAGTGCGAATGTTCCCCTATTAATGATGGATCAACTGACGGCCTGGGCCGCACGTCGTTCATGATGAAGGATCAAGCAGAAGGTTTGCGTCAGCTCTTCGCCGAGACCGCGGATGCTCCAGTCGTGTGTCTCGTCGGCTGCCCATCGCGAGAAGCTGCGACCATTCCGTTCACCAAGTCGCTCACCGACAGCCTGGCGAGTCGCGGGCAACCCATGCTCTGGATCGATGAGGTGGACTTCCGTCGCCGGGAAGGTCTGCCGCTTGCAGCGAACGTGCGGTTTCAGCTCTCCCAGTGGCTGAACGGATACGTAGCTCTCGACGATACCGTCGCGCTTTTTGGCGATCAGCGGTGGTACGCATTTTCGGGTATCGATCTACCGAAGACGTCGTCCGACGCCGATCGTAATACCATCGATCAGTTTCAGCGATCCGGACTGGACGCTGAAATCGTCGTCGCATCGGTGACCGCCAGCACCTCGCTATTGCCTATGCTCGCGGGCCATCCCCTGCACTTGGCACTCGTTTGCGATGCCAAACCAGCAGAACTCAAACCCATGCTTTCCTGGATCTCGAGGATGGAAGCCTCGGCAGAGATCGCGAGTGTCTCGCTAGTGCTCTGCGGCGACGAAAGTGCGTGTGAGGCATTTCGGCACGCTGTTACAGAAGTTAACGCTGGCTTCATCGCCTCATCCCCCGAGGTACTCGGCTCAGTGGGTATCAAACTGATGTCGGCACCACTCGCTGCGCTGGGACGAGCGAGCCAACCGATCACGGATTTGCTCGCTACGCGCATCATGCGCCGCTGAGCCATGTCGCGCAGTTACCAGGACTCGGATCTCCACGAGCAGATCAGGCTTTACCAGCCCCTGGTGCGGCGTATCGCCGCGCAAATCGGTTCTCGCCTGCCCTCGAGTGTGTCGTTGGACGATCTCATCCAGGAAGGCATGACAGGTTTGCTCGACGCCTTGCAACGTTACAAGCCGCAGGCCGATCTCAGTTTCGAACGCTATGCGAGCATGCGTATTCGCGGCAGCATTTACGATGCGTGTCGTCGCGATGACATTCTGCCGCGACATCAACGTAACCGTATCGACTCGGTGGTCAGTATCACCCGCACTCTCGAGCAGAAACTCGGACGAATCCCTAACGATCAGGAGATTGCTGCCGAAGCAGGTCTCAGCGTCGAGGACTATCACCTGCTGCTCGACAGTCACGTGAATCTCACGCCACTCGATCAGGTACCCGAAGATCTGCTACCCACTTCAACCGACGACGATGCCATCGAGCGAATCGGCAACTCGCAAATCCTCAAAAAAATTGTAGGCGCGCTCAAGCGGTTGCCTGAAAAGCAGCAAATCGTCGTCGCCTTGCATTACGAGCGCCAGATGTCTTACCGGGAAATTGCGGCCGTGATGCGCCTCACCCCCGGCCGCATCAGCCAACTACATACTGAGGCAATGATCGGGCTGCGAGCTCTGCTCGAAGAGACTTAGACTTTGCCGAGCAACTCGCCGGACCCGGCGAACGGCACGCCACCATCACTGGAGTACGTGGCATCAGGTCGAATCTGCGCCGCGTAAGCCTGAAGGGCTGCGTTACGCTGCATCGCAAACTTGATCAGCCCCGAGTTGACCTCATGATCGAGTCGGATTTGCTCTAGCCGGTTCATTGCAGCACCACGTCGATCATCGGGTAGCGCCTTGATGGCTGCCGAGACGCCGTCCATTCCGTTGGGATAGCCATGCAAAGCCTTGAGCGACTCCTGCAGCTCGACAAGCGCCACTTCGAGGTCGCTGATTTCGAGGGATTCGAGAAGACTACGGAGCCGGGCCATGGAACCGGCCACGCGCTCAAGAACCGGCTCAACCTCCGGCGTGGTCAGACGGTCACCCCGGATTTTGGCTTGCCGGCAACGGCCATCGCGTCCTGCAGTAACTCGCGGGCGACCGCGTCGTAATTTATTTCGAGCGTACCCTGATCGAGACGCTCTTGAATCTGGCGGACAAGCTCCATGTCGAAAACTTCGCCCCGAACCTCGTTGACCGCCGATGCAAGCTGCTGCCCTCGTACCGTCTCGCTGAAGCGCACCTTGGCGGCAGGCTCCGTCGGAGCCGGAGTTACCTCTTGGGACACCGGATTCGATGCAGGACCCGAGGACGGGCGACTGGCGCCCGGAGCGAGGGTCGAAATCAGTTTGTCGGTTTTGATATCCATGATCTTCAGTTCATAACCACGAGGACGGACCCATCCGCCTCGGCAAGTCCCTCGAGGACTCTGCCCTCCGGCGTCTTGATGCGAACTGTATCACCCACGGCGCCCTCATCCAAAGCAACCCCCGAGGCAGCGATGTCGAATCCGCTGCCCCGCAGCGTGACCTTCACCGTCCCTCCCCGTTTAACTACGGTGATTTTCTGCCAATCGGTTAGAGCGAGGGGCCGTCCGGGCTCGATCGCGCGTACCGATTCGAAGCCATTCAAAACCTCGGGTGATGACACAAGAGCCCCCACTAGAGCCGTGGAGAGCTGACCGAGATCGCCTCTCGCCTTCGTCCAATCTTCGACTTTGAAAGGCGTCTTGGCCTTCAACGCCGCCTTAGCACGCCAAAAATCGCCCGGCACGGCGATATAGGCCTTCATGATCTGCGTCGCGCCACGTCCGGAAGGGCAAAAAAGCGACACCGATACAGCGCCCCAAAGACGCTCGCGCTGCGCCACCGTCACCCGCGCGGGAACCGGGCATTGGACAAGCCCCCGCGGCGCCTCCCAACGAACGGCATGCTCGCGGCCCGCGATCGAGGGATGCTCGGCGATCTGGCGCTCGGCCACGGCCCGAACGCGCGTGACGTAATCCGCCGACGCCGGTACCTGAGCGAGCCCTGCAATGGGCCAAAGAATGAGGGTGAGGATAATGCCGCGCACGACCGGATTATATGCGAAGCACCCAAAGCGAAGAGCCCGTGCTGCTTACGCAACACGGGCCCCTGTTCGTCGGCTTCTAGAGTGAAGCGATTACTTGAGCAGCGTCAGGATGACGTTCGGCATCTGGTTCGCCTGGGCGAGCATCGCCGTCGCCGCCTGCTGCAGGATCTGACCGCGGGTCAACGCCGCCGTCTCACTCGCGTAGTCCGTATCGATCACGCGGCTGCGCGCAGAAGACAGGTTGGAGGACAGCTCGGTGATGTTAGCGAGGGTGTATTCCATCTGGTTCTGATAGGCGCCCAATAAGGCCCTTTGCGTACCCAGCGCCACAACATAAGAGTTAGCCGCTGTTTGAACATCCTGAAAATCAATCGTGACCGCTGCGGCAGTATCCGCCGTGTTTATCGCCGTTATTTTAGCATCAAGATCAAACGCTTGGCCTTTCCCCGCTTGAGCGGCACCATTGGCCCCAACTGTTCCATCAACACCAACACTCAAGAACGCGTTTGAATTCAATGCCACTACGTCGGAAGATGTATTACTGATCTGCATAGAGTACAAATCAGCGTCGGGCGGAACGGCGGTAGTTCCGTCAGTGGTCTTGTTGTACGCGAGTAACGGATTTCCCGAAAACTTTGTTCTGCCACTTATCGAATTTATCGAGGAGACGAGCTCCCGCATCTCCGATTTGATCGCCGCCCTTTCTGTCGCACCAAGCGTTCCATTCGCGCCCTGAGTCGCAAGCATCAGGATACGCTGACCCATCTCTGATGCTGCGGCGATAGCCCCTTCTGCCGTCTGGACCATGGAGATTGCATCGTTCAGATTACGCATTCCCTGATTCGCGCCATTGATCTGAGCAGTCAAGGAATTCGCTACGCCAAGTCCAGCCGCATCATCCCTAGCGCGATTGATACGCAGCCCTGACGACAACCGCTCTACCGAGGCAGCCAAACGATTTTGCGCGCCAAGCAAATTCTTAGCAGCCCAAAGCGATGCTGTATTGGTGTTTAAAACTGCGGACATGAGGAACCCTCAAAAATAGAGAACTTACTTTAAAAGCGTAAGGATAACGTTCGGCATTTGATTCGCCTGCGCAAGCATCGCCGTCGCTGCCTGCTGAAGGATCTGGCCGCGAGTCAACGCCGCCGTCTCACTCGCATAGTCGGTATCTATTACGCGGCTGCGAGCAGAAGACAGGTTGGATGAAAGCTCGGTGATATTAGCCAGCGTGTAATCCATCTGGTTTTGGTAGGCACCCAGCAAGGCCCTCTGTGTGCCCAAATTCACAACGAACGCGTTAGCCGCCGTCTGAACGCTCTGGAAATTTGCGGTAGTAATTGCACCCGCAAGAGTGCTCACGGCAGTATTAAGTGCTGTCGCTTGGGAGTTGGCCCCTGTCCCGATATTGAAGAACGCGGGATTCAACAAGTCGATCTTATCGGCTGCTTCGTTACTAATCTGAGCAGAAAATGCAACCCCCGTCGCAGACGCGTTTGTCGCAACATTAAGTAACGAATTCCCTGAAAATTTTGTTCTTGCGCTGATTGAGTTGATCGAACTAAGCAACTCTTCCATCTCATCAATGATCGCTTGGCGCTCAGTGGTTCCTAGAGTTCCATTCGCACCTTGAGTGGCCAACATAAGGATCCGCTGACCCATTTCAGATGCCGCAGCGATGGCACCTTCAGCGGTCTGCACCATCGAAATGGCGTCGTTTAAATTACGCATTCCCTGATTGGCACCGTTGATCTGCGCCGTAAGCGAGTTGGCTACGCCAAGTCCGGCGGCATCGTCGCGGGCGCGGTTGATCCGCAATCCGGACGACAAACGCTCCACGGAGGCGGCCAATCGATTTTGGGCGCCGAGAAGGTTTTTGGCTGCCCAGAGGGAGGCCGTATTGGTGTTCAGAACCGCTGACATTTGTATCTCCTGAGGGGTTTCAGTCCCCGTCAGGGAGGTCTACGGCGATCGATCGGGAAGTGTTTAGGCCTAACCTAGCGCCGAGCGGATGGACTACTTCCAGCCAGGCTGACGACAGGCTGTGCGGAGTCCCGGTCTTCCTATAAGCCTATGACTTCACAATGATTTTTGTGTCCAGCCATCTTTGACCAACCGCTGGCCGTCGAGCGGCGACGGGCCTAGCTAGCACCAAGCCGATTTGAACTTAAGTGAAACTCGGCCAGACGAGGAAGGCCTCATCCCGCCCATTCACCGCAATCTGGCTTACGCCGTGCGGCACCGCGAGCCCCTCGGGTAGCGCCTGCAAATTCATGTTCTCAGCGGGCATGACGCGTTCGACGGCGATGGTGCTTTCGTCGCGACCGAGCACGGTCTCGAGCTGGCCCGGCGCAGAGCCGAGTACGGCCGGATGGAAACTCAGCAACCTCGAATTAGCGATGACCCACGCTTTGCCATTGCTCAGGAACGGCGTCACCCGCTGTCGCTCTTTGCTCGAGGGCAACACCACTCGATAACCGTCGTCGATCGTCTGAATTCGGCCGCCGAGCCGCGCCGCGACATCGGCGGCGGCAGCCTGCTCGTAGGCATTGAGCACAAGCCCCTTGAGATCGAGAAAGACTAGGAGCGAACGGTAAGTTGCACGACGCTCCCGAGCGCGCCGCACAGCTGTATCCATTTCTTTGATCAAACCCGCCTGTACTGGGTCTATTCCGATATCCCCGCCCTCGATGACGATCGGCGAAAAAATATCGGCAAGCCGGTGCTGAAGCGGACGCAGCATCCAATCCTGCAACTCCGAGAGCACAGCGTCGAGACGCAGCACCGTTCGCTCGTCGTCCTTGAAATTGAGCCGCCTCGCCTCCTGAAGAAGACCCAAGCCCTTCATCCGAATGCGGTCTTTGGGGGTATCGCCCGCCACCTCGGCGCTTTCAGAGAGCGGTGGCTTTGGGCGTAAGTCACCGAAACTCCCGATCAACGCCTCGGTCGAGGATCCGCCACGCAGCTCGGCGAACCAGCCGTTCCAGTCGTCTCTGCGCGCATCATCCGGAGTTTTCTGTCCCGAGGAAATCGCCGAGAGCAGGTCATTGATCGTAGTCGCGAACCTTTCTGCCACCTCAAGGACGCCCGGGTTACGCAGTGCAAGTTGGCGTGAGAGCTCGGAGAAGATCTCAGAGGGACCTGCCTGACCCACGCTCATGAGCGATACCGCGAGATCTTTTGCATGAAGAGAAGCTTGCAGCTGGCCGTCACCACGCTGACGAAGGCTCGCGACGAATCCTTCGAGACTGCGCCGAGCCTCGGATATCAGCAGTTCTTCGCGACCGCGAGCGTGCTGGCGGGGATCGGTCATGCTCGACGAGCCGCCAAAGACTGCAGACGATCGCCGAGCAACTTCGCGTCGTTGCGGAGAACAACCAACAAGGCTTCTAGTTCGTAGCGCCAGCGATCGATCTCATCGCGCTGCGCCGACTCGCGACTGACGCTTGCCTCCCGGAACATCGAAAGCGATTTCTCGAAGGTTCGTACGGAGGTGAGCAGGGCCTCAGTCGCCGCAATCAGCTCGCCAATGCGATAACCGACACGCTCGTTATCTTCGCCGCCGTGAAAGTCTTCATGAAGTAGCGCCGCAAGCTCCTGCAACTGGATCGCGTCGTTTGAGAGCGGCGCCTGCGTGCGAGCCAATGCGCCCGCAGCCGAGAGGTCCCAGGAGACAAGCCCGTACGCTTTGATCTTCTCTTGCAACCCCTCAACCGTAGCGCTCGCGGTCAGCAGCCGCTCCCGAATCTCACCGAGCGAGTCTTCGGCGAAGCGCCCCATCGACGAAAGCGACGCTGACACATCGGCGCGGTCCTCTGCGACTGCTCGACGCAGGTTAAACACTCGTCTAACGAGCATCAGGATAGAGAAGACCCCGACTAGCAGAACCGCGGCGGCCAGCAAGAAGCCATATGGAAATGCACCACGCACGCGTAGTCGCTCCCAGACATTTGGGGGAGTCAGTTCAGGTAAAAAAGGCGCTACCGCCACCCTGGCGGCAGCAGACTCTCGCAGGCGATCGGCCGAACGACCCGCATCGCCCGCCGATGCGATTCGGGCAAGTTGCGGCTTTACTACGCAGAAACCCTCGCCCAAGCCTGGGCGAGACCGAATCGCCTCAAGGGCCTCGTGCACCCGCTGCAATCGCAGGGTCTCTTCGGCCATCTTCGACCACTCGAGTTGAGTCGCTGATGTCGCCGGCTCCGGCAGGCGCTTGATCAGCGCCACCACTTCTTGGGCGGCAACGCGCTCGACCCACGTGGGCGAGGTACGCACCCGACGGGTACAAGTATCAAAAATTTCGCGGATAGCGGCCTCACCATCGAGCTGGGCGAGCCCGGGACCGACGAGCGCTGAGAGCTGAGGCTGTAGGCTTGCCAGATACGCTTGAAATTGGGTGGTCTCCGCCTCGCGCGCAAATAGATTCGAGGATTTTCCGGCATAGTCTTGGAGGGCGTCAGCGCTGCTTGCGAGGCGCCTCATCGCCGTCTCGGCACCGAGCTCGAGCCTGCCTCCCTCCACCAACTGCGGCGAGATCTTCTTTAATGCACTGCGAAAGTCGGCATCGAGCGCCCGCAGCTTGCGGATCTCGGATGATTCGGGGGCCGGCGCTTGGTGCAGGTGCCAGAGCGAAGCCAAAATCACGAGCGCCGACACGGCAACGGCGGCCGCTGCCATGATTAACCAGCCCGATACGAGGCTGAATAGTGAGTCAGAGTCGTGTTCCTGGCGCACAGCCTCGAAGTATGGACCATGACCGGTCCATCTGCGAGAGCGCTTATTGCTTGGGCATGTACTCGATGTACGGAACCACCCACTCGGTGTCGGTGCGTTCTCCGAGGCGTCGGTAGAGATCGATGAACTCCACCGGGTTTCTGGCGTAGACCACGTAGGCGTCCAGATTTCCGAGCCGGCGGAAGCCTGGATACTGGGCAGCCGGCAACGGCAAAGCAGGCGTTTTACCTGACTTGAACTTGAACGAAATCTCGCCTGTGGCGTAGCCATAAGCTTGATAAGCGTGGTTGTAGACGAGGACCAAGTTCGCGTCATCGAGGGGAGCCGAGCCCGAGGTCTTGGTGGTCTCGCGCATCACCTCACGCCCTGAAGCAAACGACTGCACGGTTACGCGGCGCTCGGGAAACACCTCGATCGCTGCGCCCTGCACCTCGACTACTTGCTGCGGGTTTTTGATTTCGACAGTCGTCAGCGGCGCAGGTGCGATCTGCGATACCGCCCAAGGCGCCATCAAGATGACAAGCGCAGTCAAGATAGATAAACGACGCATCAATGACCCACCACGAGAAGGCTTTGAGTGTAAGTGGACTTTAGAACCGTGGACCCCGAACTACAAAGATTATGGAGCGTCGCTCTCCAAGTGCCCTGAACCGTTTCACCATAAAACGCATTCGAGGCGAAACGCGTATTGGCCAGTTTCGCGTTTCGAAACCCCGATGCACCCTGCAGTAAAATCGACTTGGTACCCGCGGGGGAAATGAGTTCGATCTGATTGCAGGAAACGCTCGCCGTATCAAACGTGACATAGAGCACCACACCCTCGTTCACCGTCATGGTGTTGCTGACGCTGAAGTCGATGGAATAACTCGAACGCGCCGCGATTGTGACGTCATTTGAAGGCGCGAAACTGTGTTGAGACGCCGGCTTTTGTGCCGGTAAGAATGCGGTATACGCTTTTGCCGATGCCACCGCGGCTCCGGCGTTGACACCGCCAAAGCCATACCAATTGCTGAACCAATTACCGGCGGCGTTCCTAACCCAGCCAAGATCGAGCGCGAATACCACGCCTGGAATAATGAGATCGGAAGTCACACCTTCGAAATCGGGATCGATCCGAACTGCCGTCTTCGCGAGGATGTGCTTGATATCTCGAAAGGTCAGGAGCGGATTAGCTTCCAGCATCAGCGCGATCACCGCGCTGAGATTTGGGGCGGCAGAACTCGTGCCATTCATCGTTGCGGTGTACTGACACTGAGCCGCAAGCGGGTTTGCCCCTAAGGCATCGAGCGCATTGACAGCACTCGAGAAGCCCGACTTTTCACACCCCGTGCGCGCGGTCGTCACTATGGCCGGCTTGTAGGCGAAGTCCGGTACGGCAGCGTATGCATTGCTGTAACCGAACTCGCCACCTGGAGCTGCGATCCATACGGACGAACCCGTCGTAGAGTAACTCGACTTCTTTCCATCGGAATTGCTTGCCGCAACCACGATTACGTTGGTGCTTGCACGCATGGTATCGCTGGCCACATTTCCGCAACTCACGCCCAAGGAGTTGGCGCTGGCACAGGCGCCAGCATTCATGCTTTGAAACTCGTTCCCTGCCGACTGCACAATGGGGCTGCCACGCCCGCTGCGCAACGTCAGCGAATTTGCGAGAACATCCCCCCGGAGCGGATCCCAGGACGGCAACACTGCGACGCCGTTCTGTTGATAAAAATACGAAAGGCTTGCGTTGAACACGTCGTTGTCGTTTGACACATTAGAACCGCCGAAAGCGGCGACGAAACTGGCTTGGGAACTCGCGCCCGGCGCAAGCAGGTTATATCCGCGGATCGTTGCGCCGTATGCGACGCCCCGACCACCTTTGCCATTGAACGCCGTCGACGCGATGATGCCCGCGACTTTGGTGCCATGGGAGTTGCTATTGGCAGGGGTCGGATCTTTTCCCTGCGTCACAAAATTGAAAGAGCGATTTACCTCGAAGTTTGAATTGAGATCTTCGTGCGCGGCTTCGACACCATCGTCGATTACTGCAACTTTGACGCCTTTCCCGGAGTAACCCGCCGTCCAGGCGGGGCCTACACGCATATCGTTTCCGGCCACTGGCGGCGTCGAGGCAAACGTGTCCTGACCGATGTTATGCGGGTGCCACTGATTCTTCAGCAGCGGATCCGACTTGAGCGTGACCGTTACATTTGCTCGGGTGCTCGTGTAACCGTTGGAGACCGTGACTGCAAATGGATCACTCACGCTACCCGTGCCTGCAAGGTGTCCCGGAACAACAAACACGTATTTGCCGACTCCACCGGTCGTGTCGGTGATGATCGCTGTTCCCTGCTTCGCTTGTGTTGCCACAGTAAAAGTCAGCGGCAAGTTGTACTTGTCGCTCGCGTTGATCTGCCCGTTCGCGCGAGTCTCCACGATGCCCAAAATATCGACATTGAGCGTCGCGGGACCGACCTCCGGCGGTGGCGGCAGCACGCCCGTGCCAGACAGCGCGATCAACGGTGCCGCGGTCTTGGCGTTTGAAGATATAACCAACGACGCCGCCTTGGCCCCCGCGGCCTTGGGCGCGAAAGAAACTTTGATACTGCAGCTCAGTCCCGGGTTAACGGATGAACCACATTCGCTGATCGCAACGAACGAGGCCGCATCAACGCCCGTGAACGACACGCCCGTCACCGAAAGCGCTGCGTCACCCGAACTCGTCACAGTCACCACCTGCGGCGCACTGGGCTCAACTATGACTTGATCGCCAAAAGTCAGTGAGGCGGGACCCACCTGTATCTTTGGCTCTTTCTTGTCGCCTTGAAGCGCTAGAGCCAAACCGACGGCCGCGGCCAAACCCGTGCCAACCAGCGTCGCCTCGCAGCCGCCGAGCAAGCTCAACACGCTGAGCAGTAAAACCCTGGAAACCCGCCCCATCTATCCTTCTCCGAAAGCATCGGACGTTTTTTGTTCTGACTGTGGCTATAGTATTCCGCCATTCGATTCCTTTAAACACTTTGAAAGAAATAGCCAAAACACTGCTGGTCGCCGTACTCGTCGGGCTCTCCGGTTGCGAAGTGGCCTCTACGGTCTCCGTGCTTGCGGCACTCGCACTGGCCGGCGGAAAAGACGGCGATTGCCGCGCAACCGCCCCGACCATCAACTCTGCTACTGCAACCCCGCAATCCACCGTAAGCGATCGAGAGGTCGTATTCGCGGCAGCCGCCGAGGACTCATGTCGCCTCCCTCTCACCTATTCCTGGGATTTCGGTGATCAGACTTACTCATCGGGAACGACCGCAAACAAGACCTACCTGAGGGCTGGCACCTACACCGTCACCCTGACCGTAACCAATAGAGCAAACCTGAGTGCCATAAAAACACTACTCGTTACCGTCGAATGGAAGCCCCTGGAAAAACTTTGGACACGACGCCAAGGACTACTGAGAGACGACCAAGGATCCTCGACTTCGATGACTCGTGCCGTGACTGCGGCACCGTCCGGCGGCGCGTATGCCCTCGGAGACACCCGATGCGGGGGATGCCACAACACTACCGAACAGTCGTTTTTCGAATCGATAAATGTCCGTGGTAGTAACGCGTATCTCACTCGTTTCAACTCGGACGGCACAAAATCTTGGACCAAATTGATCGGGGCAAAGATTGATGTCTTCGACGAGTTCTACGACCACCTCGGCACGGCAATCGCCTCGACCACGACGGGCGATGCCGTTTACGTAGGCGGCAGCACTCAGGGTTCGAATAAATTCTTCGACAATTTCCCAACCCCTACCCCAGACGGATTCGTCGCAAAGTACTCATCGGATGGGACGAAAGTATGGTCCAGCCTTGTGAGCGGCACGGGAACTGACGAGGTCTCGGGAATGGCGATCGCGCCAGACGGAACGATGTATGTAGTTGGCTCCTCTTCGAGTGCCTCGCTCAACGACCAGGTGGGCCAAGGCGGCACGGACGCCTTTCTCATCAAATACTCGGCGAGCGGATCGATCCTTTGGACAACCCGCATCGGCGGAACAGGCTCTGACGTTGCAGCCGCAGTCGCCGTAGCGGACAACGACACGATTTACCTAGTCGGCACCACCAGTAGCCCGGTGTTGCAGGCGCAGTCTTCCAATGGCGGCAACGATGCGTTTATCAGTCGAGTCTCGGGTACCGGTGTAGTGCAATGGACTCGCGTGATCGGCGACGCCGGCGAAGATTTCGCTCGAGCGGCTGCCGTCGGCACGGATGGCAGTCTTTACGTCGTAGGCGACTCAGCCGGCTCCGGACAAAGCCATGACATCAAGGTGATAAAAGTCACCCCAACAGGAACCACCACGTGGACCCGTACTTTTGGTGGATCGTCTGTCGAACGCGGGTATGGCGTACTCGCATCTGCCAAGGCCATCTACGTAACGGGAAGCACGGCAAGCTCGAGCTTCGAAGGAAACGCGAACTCCGGGAGCGGCATCCAAGCCTTCATCACGAAGTTTCTACCTGACGGAACAAAGGCCCAGACGCAGATCACCGGTGGCAACGGCGAGGACAGCGCCTTAGCCATCGGTCTTTCAAGCGACGATGGTCTTTTCATCGTCGGGCACAGTTCGAGCGAGACCCTCGACGATCAGGCCCGCGTAAGTAAAGGAACCGACGGGTTCATCACCAAATACAAGCCCTGACATACGCCCGAATTACGATAAAATTCGGGTATGTCTGACGCTCTTAAACATCCCTTTGCGCGACTCACCGTCGCCCTGCTGCTGCTCAGCGCGCTCTCCGCCTGCGCCACGACCTCAACGCGAGCTGCCGATCCACGTGATCCGTTCGAGCCCATCAACCGCGTGTCGTACGCCATCAACGACGGGCTCGATCGCGCGCTGATCCGGCCGACGGCCAAGGCCTATCGCGCCGTGACGCCGACGTTTGTCCAAACGAGTGTCTCCAACGTTTTCGGTAATGCGAAATATCCGGTCACGCTCGTCAATAACGCTCTGCAAGGCAAATTTGGCGCAGCGGCTAACGACACGGGTCGTTTTCTCCTGAACACCACGGTGGGCCTCGGCGGCCTCTTCGATCCGGCGACCGCAGCAGGGTTCGATCGTCACGACGAAGACTTTGGTCAAACCTTTGGAGTGTGGGGCGTCGGTACCGGCCCCTATTTCGTCGTTCCGCTCTTCGGACCGACCACGTTGCGCGACGGCCTTGGCAGCATCGCCGACGATTTTGCCGAACCGCGCTCCCACCTCGAAGACGACAGCACGCGTTGGTCGCTCTGGATGTTCGACAAGCTCGAGACCCGCGTGCGACTCCTCGACGCTGATGCCGTGCTCGACCGCTCGGGGGACCCTTACGCCTTCGTACGCAGCGCCTACTTGCAACGGCGCGAGTATCTGGTGCGCGACGGCAACGTACCCACGGAGGATCTGGAATCGGAGTTTGCCGAGGAAGACGAGCCAGCGCCCGACTCGACGCCCTGAGCGTCTAGACCGTGCTCAGCCGGCGTTCAGGCCGCCTTCAGTAGTGTGTCGACTTCACTGATGCGAGCCAGCCGTTCGACCGCAGACGGCAACCCGAGATAGACGAGCGTGATGCCGCGACGGGCCGCCTCGCCCTTCCACTCGATCAGCACCGAAAGCCCGGCGCTGTCGGCGTCGGTGATGCCCGAGCAATCGAATTCGCAGCGCGCGCCGCGCTCGAGCGCCATCAACCGACGAAAACCATCGGAATAGGCCAGGTACGCCGTGGCAAACGTGAGCTCGCCGCGCAGCGCGTGGCGCGACGGCCCCTGATCATCGAACGCGAGCGCGCTCAAAGAGGTACTCCGCGACCACCGGAAGATTTCGGACCGCCGTTTTGCGCGGCGCGGTTCTGTGCTTCGAGGCGAGCGATGACCGCATCGAGCCCCTTTTGGTCGATCTCGGAACCGAAGTCTTCGCGAAAACTTTTGACGTAGCTGATGCCTTCGATGACGACATCCCAGGCTTTCCAACCTGCTTCGGTCTTGCGAAGCGTGTAATTGACGGGAATTTTTTGACCGTTGCTGCGCTTGACCTCGGTACGTACCGTGGCACTCGTGGCATCGGCCGCAACCGGCGACGGCAGCACCTTGATGCGATCACCCGTGAACTCGATGAGCGCATCGCCGTAGTTGCTGAGCAGCGAACCGTAGAACGCATCGATGAAGCGCTTGCGCTGCTCGGGCGTGGCGGTGCGCCAATGACGGCCGAGTACGAGTCGCGCAGCATGCTCGACATCGAAATGCGGCAACAGCACGCGCTCGACGAGCGCGGACACTTTCGAGGGGTCTTTGCGGAACTCGGCGCGACGGGCGTCGAGTTCGGAGATCATGATGTTGGCCGCAGAGTCGATGAGCTTGCCGGGTTCGCTGGCGTCGACCGACGTCGGCACCGCCGACTTGGCCTGCGCGAGCGCCGGAGCGGCGACCCAGCCCGCGCCGAGCACCAGCACCGCAACCACCATGGGCGAAATGCGCATCAAGACTCTCGATTTCATTGATCACCCTCCTTGGGACCGCCCTCGTTGGCGGCTTCACCCTCGCCGCCCTTGCTCGCGAAGTTGGCAAAGAACTTGTTCACGAGCGACTCGAGCACGATGGCCGACTGCGTGAACTCGATTTGACTGCCTTCTTTGAGGAAAGTTTCGGAGCCGCCCGGGCCAATACCGACATACTTGCCGCCGAGCAGACCCTGGGTCTGGATGCTGGCGTCGCTGTCATCGGGAATACGATTGAACTGGGGATCGATGCGCAGCGTGGCGACGGCGCGATAGTCGCTGGAGTCGAAGGTCACGGACTCGACCCGACCGATGCGCACGCCGGCCATGCTGACCGGCGATCCGCCCTTGAGATCGCCGATATTGTCGAAGCGGGCCGTCACGCGATACCCAGAGTCTCCACCCACGGAGAGTCCGCTGCCCGGCAGCTGCGTCGTGAGGAAAAACAGCGCGGCGAAGCCGAGCAGCACGAAGAGCCCGGTGCCAATCTCGAGAGAGCGTTGCGGTTTCATAGTCGATTACCTTCCAAGAAATGCGGCAGTGAGCATGTAGTCGAGCAGTAGCGTCAGAACCGAGGAAATGACGACTGTGCGCGTCGTCGCGAGACCCACGCCCTGCGCGGTGGGTTTGGCGGTGAAGCCCTCATGGACAGCGACGAGGCTGCAGGCCACGCCGAAGAACAGGCTTTTGACGATACCTTCGTTGACGTCGTTGAGTTCGACTGCGCCCTGCATCTGCGACCAGAAGGCACCGGGATCGACGCCCATCAGCTGCACGCCGATGAGCTGCGCACCAAAGAGACCCACGACGTTGAACACGGCGACGAGCAGCGGCATGGCGATGACGCCACCCAGAAAGCGTGGCGCGACGACGTAACGCAAGGGATCGACGGCCATCATCTCCATGGCGGTGAGCTGGTCGGTGGCGCGCATCAGGCCGATTTCCGACGTCAACGCCGTACCCGCACGTCCCGCGAAAAGCAGCGCCGTCACCACGGGGCCTAATTCTTTGAGGAGACCGAGCGCCGCGGCCACACCCAGCGCATCTTCAGAGCCGAATCGCTGCAACAGATCGAAACCCTGCAGCCCGAGCACCATGCCTACGAAGAGCCCCGAGAGCATGACGATGACGAGCGAGCGAGCGCCCGAGTTGTAGATTTGATGCACGACCGACCGTGGACGCGCCAGAGCCGGTCCGCACTGCGCGAGCACTCTGCCCAGGAATACGGCGACTCGGCCGACACGCTGGATGAATGCGGCGATCATGGTTCGCTCCGCGTGCCGAGCAGCTCCGCGTGGTAATCGGGCGCCGGATAATGGAACGGCACGGGACCATCGGCCTGCCCGCTCATGAACTGGCGCACGACTTCGAGCGGGCTGGCGCGCAACTCTTCGGGCGTTCCAGAGGCCACGGCACGACCACCCGAGAGCAGATAGCTGTAATGCGCGATCGACGACAACTCACCAACATCGTGCGAGACGACGATGCTCGTGATGCCGAGCGCTTCGTTGAGTTCGCGAATCAAGCGGACGATCACGCCCATCGAAATAGGATCGAGTCCCACGAAGGGCTCGTCGTAGATCAGGAGTTCGGGGTCCATCACCGTGGCCCGAGCGAGCGCCACGCGCCGCGCCATGCCACCCGAGAGTTCAGACGGCATCAACTTGGCCGCGCCGCGCAACCCAACCGAATGAAGCTTGGTGAGCACGAGCTGACGCAACACCGCTTCCGGAAGCTGCGCGTTTTCGCGCACCGGGAATGCGACGTTCTCGAAGACGTCGAGGTCCGTGAGGAGTGCGCCGTTTTGAAAGAGCATGCCCATGCGTCGACGCAAGGCATAAAGGCCCGACTTGTCGAGCGTGCTGACGTCCTGACCGAAGGCTTCGACGCGGCCTCGGGTCGGCTTCGCCTGCCCCGTAATGAGTCGCAGGAGCGTGGTCTTGCCCGTACCGCTCGGACCCATGACGGCCGTGATGCGACCCGGCTGGGCTTCGAAATCGAGACCTTTGAAGATCGACCGGCCGCCGACCTCGTAGTCCAGACCACTGACCTTGATAACCGGCTCTGTCATGCCATCCCTGGGGTTGCGGGGGTCGCCGCCATGGCGACCCGGAAAGGGCCGGGAGTTTACCAAAGGGAGGGGTCGGCCATGAGGCCCCAAGCACGTGAATTCCCTGCAACTATTTCGAATCTGGACTAAAATGGTCCCGTTTATGATCCGCATCTCCCGCATGACCGACTATGCCACCGTGCTCCTCGCGGCCCTCGCCCGGGAGCCGCAAGCCTGTCTGAGCGCGCCCGCCCTCGCCGAGCGCACACGCATCGGCATGCCGACGGTGAGCAAGGTGCTGAAGATCCTGCAGCGCGGCGGCCTCGTCCGCTCGACGCGCGGGTTGCATGGCGGTTATTCCTTGGCTCGCCCGGCGCAGGCCATCTCGGCCGCTGCCATCCTCGATGCACTCGAGGGGCCCGTCGCCGTCACCGACTGCTCGGCCGGTCAAGGCCACTGCGAGATCGAAACGACGTGCGGCGTGGGCCAAGCCTGGCAGCGGGTCAATCTCGCCATCCGACGCTCGCTGTACGACGTGAGCCTCGCGCAGCTCGCGGGCCTCGACACCAAAGATTTCGCGCTGCGCGGCTTCGAGCAGCAACTGAACCCTGTCGTCGGCGGCCGCGCGGCGGCAGCCCTGCGACGTGACAAATCGGCGGAAGCCTGACACCCCATGAATGAAAACGCCCAACTTCAGGATCTCGTTGGCCGTGGCTATCAGCACGGCTTCGTCACCGATATCGAATCGGAGAGCCTGCCCCCGGGTCTCGACGAAGACGTCGTTCGCGCGATCTCGCGTATCAAGCGGGAGCCGTCGTTTTTGACCGAGTGGCGCCTGAAGGCCTTCCGTCATTGGCTCACCATGAGCGAACCGACGTGGGCTCACGTGCGCTTCAATCCGGTCGATTACCAAGGTATTTCGTACTACTCGGCGCCCAAGGCCAAGACCGACGGACCGAAGAGTCTCGATGAGGTCGACCCCAAGCTGCTCGAGACCTACGAAAAACTGGGTGTTCCGCTGCATGAACGCGCCCGACTCGCGGGCGTTGCCGTCGATGCCGTCTTCGACAGCGTCTCGGTCGCGACCACGTTCAAAGATCGCCTCGAAAAGGCCGGCGTCATCTTTTGTTCGTTTTCGGATGCGGTGCAGAAGCACCCCGAACTGCTCGAGCAGTATCTCGGCAGCGTCGTACCCCACACCGACAACTACTACGCCTGCCTCAACTCCGCAGTGTTCTCCGATGGCTCGTTCGTCTACATCCCGAAGGGCGTGCGCTGTCCGATGGAGCTTTCGACCTACTTCCGTATCAACGCGGCCAAGACGGGGCAGTTCGAGCGCACGCTGATCGTCGCCGATGCCGGCAGTCACGTGAGCTACCTCGAGGGCTGTACCGCGCCGATGCGCGATGAGAACCAACTGCACGCGGCCGTCGTCGAACTCGTCGCGATGGACGACGCCGAGATCAAATATTCCACGGTCCAAAATTGGTACCCCGGTGACGAAAACGGCGTCGGCGGCATCTACAACTTCGTCACCAAGCGCGGTGAATGCCGCGGACGCAACTCCCGCATCTCCTGGACGCAGGTCGAAACGGGCTCCGCGATCACCTGGAAATACCCGAGTTGTGTGCTTCGGGGCGAGAACTCGGTCGGCGAGTTTTATTCGGTTGCCCTCGCCAACCACTGCCAACAGGCCGACACCGGCACCAAGATGATCCACGTGGGCGCCAACACGCGCAGCACCATCGTCTCGAAGGGCATCTCCGCCGGGCGTGGTCAAAACACCTATCGCGGGCTCGTGAAAATCTTGCCGACGGCCCACGGCGCCCGAAACTTCACGCAGTGCGATTCACTCCTCATGGGTGGTCGCTGTGGGGCGCATACCTTTCCGTACGTCGAAGTCAAAAACCCGACGGCCACGGTGGAGCACGAGGCCTCGACCTCGCGGATCAGCGAAGACCAGCTCTTCTACTGCCTGCAGCGCGGCATCAGCGAAGAGGATGCCGTCAACATGATCGTCAACGGCTTCTGCAAGAGCGTCTTCAAGGAATTGCCCATGGAGTTTGCCGTCGAAGCGCAGAACCTGCTCGCCGTCAGCCTCGAGGGTGCGGTCGGCTGACGCCGCACCGCGATAACTTTCATGTCGGAAACACACGCCATGCTCAACATCAAAGATTTGCGAACGACCGTCGGCAACCGAAAAGTGCTCGACGGCCTCAGTCTCGACGTCCCCGCCGGCGAAGTGCACGCCATCATGGGCCCGAACGGCTCGGGCAAAAGCACCCTCGCCTACACGCTCGCAGGTCGCCCGGGGTACGAGGTGACAGGCGGCAGCGTGAACTATCGCGGCGAGGACCTACTCGCCCTCGAACCCGAGGCCCGTGCCCAGCGCGGGCTCTTCCTGGGTTTTCAGTACCCGGTCGAGATCCCGGGCGTGAACAACGTCTACCTGCTGAAGGCTGCGCTCAACGCCGCGCGCAAACAACGCGGACTGCCCGAAGTCGATGCCTTCGAGTTCCTCACGCTCGTGCGCGAGAAGATGAAGATCATGCAGATGGACGAGTCGTTCTTGTCGCGCGGCGTCAACGAGGGCTTCTCGGGCGGCGAGAAGAAGCGCAACGAGATTCTGCAGATGCTGGTACTCGAGCCCTCGCTCGCGCTGCTCGATGAAACCGACTCGGGCCTCGATATCGATGCGCTCAAGGTCGTGGCCAACGGGGTGAACACGCTGCGCTCGCCCGACCGCGCGATCGTGCTCGTCACGCACTACCAGCGCCTGCTCGATTACATCAAACCCGATCGCGTGCACGTGCTCGCGCGCGGCAAGATCATCCGCAGCGGCGGACCGGAACTCGCGCGGGAGCTCGAGGCACGCGGGTACGACTGGTTGCTCAACGAGGCGGCCTGAGGCATTTCGAGAGCATCATGAGCGCCCCCCCCGCCAGCTTGCCAACGCCTCGAGACGAGAACTGGAAGTACGCGAACCTTCGCGGACTCTCACGCGCGCGTTTCGAGCCCTCACCGCCACCCTCGGCAGAGACCGCGGCGCGTATCGCAGCCGCCCTGCCTGCGCCCCTCGAAGGTTTCGAACGAATCGTATTGATCGATGGGTTCGTCCCGAACGGCACGGCCACGACGCCGCCGACGACCCTCGGCACGATCGAGGCCGATCGGTACTTTCTCGAACTCAACCGTCGCCTGCGTACCGGCACGCTTCGCCTTGAGGTCAGCCCTCATCAAAAGCGAGCCGTGGAAGTGGTCGTGGTGTCTCTCGGGACCTCGCATCCAGCGATCGAGGCAACGCTCGCCGAGGGTGCAGAGCTCTCGCTCATCGAGCGCCATCTTCCGCTCGCCACCGAAGCGGTCATCACGAATCTCGCAGTCTCTGCCGTCGTCGGAGCGCACGCTCGCCTCGAACTGTCGCGTATTGCTCAAGCGAGTCCCAAGGCTCAGCACCTCGAGACGATCGAATTGCAACTTGGCGAAGGCTCGATGACCAAGGTCGTTCAGTTGACGACGGGCGCGACGTTCAGCCGTACGACTGCTTTCGTGGAGCATGCGGGACGCGAGTCCGCGCTCGAGTGGCATGCCGCGGCGCTCGGTGAAGGCACCCAGTCGCACGATGCGTTCGTTCGCGTCGCGCACTCGACCCCCGGCGCCAAGACGCTGCAACAATTCCGCGGCATCGCCTCGGGTCGCTCGCGGGTGTCGTTCAACGGACATATGCGAGTGGATGCCACATCACCCAATGCGCAGTCCGATCAATCTTTGAAGTGTCTGCTCGCAGGGCCGGAGGCCGAGGCCGACGTCCGCCCGCAGCTCGAGATTTACACGGACGCCGTCAAGGCGAGCCATGGCGCCACCGTGGGCAAGCTCGATCCGGACATGCTCTTCTATCTGCTCTCGCGCGGCATCCCCGAAGAGGCGGCGGCTTCGCTCCTCAAGTGGGCATTCGTGAGCGACGTGCTCAGTCGACTCTCGAACCCCGCTCTGCGCGCGGATGTCGAACACTCGCTCGAACGCGTACTGCCCGGCGCCGTCGCTGCGAGGTCGGGGACATGAACGCTCGCCCTGCCGAAACCCCCTACGACGTCGCGCGGATCCGGGCGGATTTCCCGATCCTCTCGACCACGGTTCGCGGCAAGCGTCTCGCTTTTCTCGACACCGCGGCCTCCGCTCAGCGCCCCCTCGCCGTCATCGAAGCCGTTGACCACTACGAACGCACCAGCCACGCCAATGTGCACCGCGGTGTGTATCAACTCAGTCAGAAGGCTACCGATGCCTTCGAGGGCGCACGCGAACGCGTGCGGCGTTTTCTCAATGCCTCGAGCCTCAAGGAAGTCGTGTTCACTCGCGGCACGACCGAATCGATCAACCTCGTCGCGCAGTCCTGGGGTCAGCGTCTCGGCCCCGGCGATGAGATCCTGATCACCTGGATGGAACATCACGCGAACATCGTTCCGTGGCAGATGCTCTGTCAGCGCACCGGTGCCACGCTCAAGGTCGCTCCGATCGATCGTCGCGGCGAACTCGACCTCGACGCCTTCCGCGCGCTCATCTCGAGCCGCACCAAGCTGGTGGCGTTCACGCAAGTCTCGAATTCGCTCGGGACCGTGCTGCCGATCAAAGACCTGATCGCGGCGGCGCGAGCGGTCGGCGCGCTCACGCTCGTCGACGGCGCTCAGGCCGTCGCCCACCAGCGGATCGACGTCCAAGCGCTCGATTGTGATTTCTACGCGTTCTCGAGCCACAAACTCTACGGGCCCACAGGAATCGGCGTGCTCTGGGCGCGCGAGTCCGTGCTGCGCGAGATGCCACCGTGGCAAGGCGGTGGAGACATGATCCTCACAGTGAGTTTTTCGGGCACGACGTATAACGACCTGCCTTACCGTTTCGAAGCGGGCACACCGAACATCTCGGGTGCCGTAGGACTCGCGGCAGCCATCGACTACCTCGATGCACTAGGGGTCGAGCGCGCCCACGCGCACGAACAGCGCTTGCTCACGCGGGCCACTGCGGCGCTGAAGGCGATCGAAGGCTTGCAGATCATCGGCGAGGCCAAGGAAAAATCCGGCGTGATCTCCTTCGTGTTGGAGGGCGTACACCCGCACGACCTCGGCACCATTCTCGATGACGAAGGCGTCGCGGTACGCACCGGTCATCACTGCGCGATGCCCGTCATGGATTTCTTCGATGTCCCGGCGACGGCCCGCGCCTCGTTTGGTTGCTACTCGGACGACGCAGACATCGAACAACTCGTACGGGCGCTCGGTCGCGCCCGTGAGGTATTCGGCTGATGGATCTCAAAGATCTCTATCGGGATGTCATTCTCGATCACAACAAGCACCCGAGGAACTTCGGGCGGCTCGACCCCTGTGACACCTCGGCCGATGGCAACAACCCGCTCTGCGGCGATCGGCTCACGCTGACCCTGCGCCTCGAGGGTGATCGGGTGAGCGACATCAAATTCGAGGGCAAGGGCTGCGCAATCTCGACGGCCTCCGCCTCGCTCATGACCGAAGCCATCAAGGGCAAGGACGACGCGGCGATCAAACATTTGAGCGAGCTCGTGCATCGGGCGCTCACGGCGCACGGCGACGACTCTGCGCCGCCCGCGGAGCTTGGCAAGCTCGCCGCCCTCGCCGGCGTACGCGAGTATCCCGCGCGCGTGAAATGCGCGAGCCTCTGCTGGCATACCCTCGATGCTGCGCTGACCCATCGCGCAAAAGCCCTCGGTGAGACACCGACAGCACCGACCACAGTCTCCACGGAATAATCCCGGAAGCTCTCACCATCATGCGCAGTCACGAGAACGAAGCGTTCGTCCTGAGTCGCAATACGCCTGCGGTCATGGTTCCCTCGGGGGATCAGATCGAGCTCAAAGCGGGGCTCTCGGGATTCATCACCCAGGCCTTGGGCGGCAGTTTCACGCTGTACATCGAAGGCAATCTTTATCGTCTGTCGGGCGAAAATGCCGATGCGATCGGCAAACAAGGGTTCATCCCGCCCGAGCTCCCGCCCGATGCGACGGAAGAAGACGTCAAAGCCCTCGCTTGGAAGCAGATGCGCACCTGCTACGACCCCGAGATCCCGATCGACATCGTCGAGCTCGGCCTGGTCTATGAGTGTGAAGTCCGGCCGAATGACGACGGATCGCGGACCGTGGGCGTCAAGATGACCCTCACCGCTCCAGGATGCGGCATGGGCGAAGTGCTCGTGCAAGACGTACGCGAGAAGATCGAGATCATCCCGACCGTCTCGAAAGCCGATGTCGAGCTCGTGTTCGACCCGCCCTGGAATCAGTCGATGATGTCCGAGGCCGCCCGCCTGCAGACGGGAATGATGTAACGATGAGCGCGTCGGGCGCCTGGATCGACGTCGGCGAAGCCGAAACGCTCGCCTCCGGCGGACGGCTTGATGCCGAAGTCGACGGTTTCTACGTCGCCGTGGTGCAACTCGATGGCGCGCTGCACGCGTTCGAAGATCGCTGCACCCATGACGGTGAGTCGCTCGCGGGCGCAGACGTCGAGCGCGACACCACGACCCCTTGCGGCGTCGTCGTCTGTCCTCGGCACGGTGCGAAGTTTTGTCTTCGAACCGGCAATGCCCTGACACCTCCGGCCTACGAGCCACTCAAAATATTCGAGGTGCGCGAGCGCGCCGGTCGAATCGAGGTGCTCGCCCCGTGAAGCGCCTCACCCTCGTTCGGCATGGCCATGCCGAGGCACGCGCCGAGGGGGGTGACTTCTACCGCGCTCTCAGCGCCCACGGCCGATCTGAAACCCTGCGCACGGGCGCGGCACTCAGCGCCCGCCTTCCTGCCCCGGATTCGATGCTGGCGAGCGAAGCCGAGCGCACTCGAGAGACCGCCCAACTGCTGCAAGAGCATCTCAAGTCCGCTCCGTCCTTTGAAACCACCAAGACGCTCTATCACGCCAGTTCATCGACGCTGCTCGAGGTAATTCGGAGCACGCCGAAGTCGGTCCAGCATCTGCTGCTCGTCGGTCACAACCCGGGACTCTCCGATCTCGCACTGCGGTGGGCGCGGCAATTCGAGACCCATGCCGAATTCGGCGGCTTTGCGACCGCAGGATGGTGTTCGGTGACCTTCGACACCGACGACTGGGGCTCGATCAGCTCGCCGCGCGACGCCGTGTTTGGCTGAGCGCGCGGCGCACGAAATCACGAGGCACCGAGGTCTTCGGTGCTTTTTTCACGTGCGGCACGAACCACTCGCGCACGTCGCGATCGAGCGCGACGCCATGCATGTAGTTGTAGAGGGCCGCGTTGAGCGCTTGGCCGAACGCGTCGTGATCGACGCCTGTCGGATCAATGAAATTGATGTCATTGCGCGCAAACCCACCCTTCGGCAACGGTGTGAGTGACACGCCATAGGCCGCCGGGTCTCGCCCCACGGGCGAGTGAACGGTGCAGGTGTACCGGTGAAAAAAACCTGACTGAATGCAGCCCTCGATAAAGAGCTGTCGCACGTACTCGAGTGAATCGACCGTCTCGGCCACGGTCTGCGATGGAAAACCGTACATGAGATACGCATGCACCAGCACGCCCGCATCGCTGAACGCGCGCGTCACCTGTGCAACCTGCGCCACGGACACGCCCTTCTTCATGAGCGTGAGCAACCGATCGGAGGCGACCTCGAGACCCCCGGTGATGGCGATGCAGCCACTCGCGGCGAGCAGTTCGCAAACCTCCGGCGTGAAGGATTTTTCGAAGCGGATATTTCCCCACCAGGAAATCTGACGATCGCGTCGCAACAGCTCTTGCGCCATCGCCTTCAGCGCCTTGGGCGGCGCGGCTTCGTCGACGAAGTGAAAGCCTGTCTCGCCGGTCTCATCGATGATGCGATCGATGCGATCGACGAGCACCGAGGCATTCGCCGTCTCGTAGCGCGAGATATAGTCGAGCGAGATATCGCAGAAGCTGCACTTCTTCCAATAGCAACCATGCGCGACGGTGAGTTTGTTCCACCGACCATCCGACCACAGTCGATGCATGGGGTTGAGCATGTCGAGCAGCGAGAGATATCGTCGCAGCGGCAGCCCGTCCCAGGTCGGCGTGCCGACGTCGGCGAACGGCACGTCCGGTTCCCCAACGTCGAGGTACCGCACCCTCCCCGACTCGCGCACGAAAGTCCGCACGAGTTGGTCCGGCGGCCGTAACCCCTGCCAGGCTTCGATGAGCGCGAGCAGCGGACGCTCGCCGTCATCGAGGGTCACGTAATCGAAGAAATCGAAGACTCGCAGCTCGGCGAGCTCACGAAGCTCGGTGTTGACGTAGCCGCCGCCGAGCACGATCGTAGCCATCGGGGCGGCTTCACGCACCGACTGCGCGATACGAAAAGCCCCATACACGGCACCCGGAAACGGCACCGACAACAGCACGATGTCGGGTTTGTGTCGCCCGATGGCTTCTAGCGTGATCGCATGCAACCATTCGTCGATCAGCGTATGCGGCGCCGCGAGCGCCGTCGCAAGCGGATCGAAGCTGGGCGCACTCGCGGCCAGCCGCTCGGCATAGCGCACGAATTCGAAACGCGGATCTACCGCCTCTCGCAGTACGTCGGCGATATCGTTGAGATAGAGCGTGGCGAAATGGCGCGCTCGGTCACTGGTGCCGAGCGCCCCGAATGCCCACGCGAGCGGATCGCCGTCCTCGTACTCCGCCACGTAGTTCTCGAGCGAGGCGAACCGCGAACCCTCGGGTAAAAACTGTCGCGAAGCGATACGGTGCGCGAGCGTCGTATCGCGGCCCTGCAAAAACGCGATCACGCCGTCGATGGTCGCGTGGTATCGGTCGAACTCGGCAAGGAAACGGCTCGCATGAGGCCCGCGCCGTCGTTTCGGGACACGCTCGCAAACTTCGCGAACCGCCTCGAGACCGGCCGCCGAGAGCAGCCTGAGCACGAGCTCGAGGGCAAGATCTTCCTGTCGGGCATCGAAGCGCCGCGAACGCAGGAAGCCCGTAAGGTAGGCCGTAGAGGGGTATGGCGTATTCAGCTGCGTCATCGGCGGGATGACGCTGAGCAGCCGAGGTGCGCGAGGAGCCATACCCCGCCGCTCAGTGCGCGAGGGCTTTGAGGCGCTCGGCCTCATCGTGACCGAGATAGCTCTTGATGAGTCGCCGCGCGAGATACAGAAGCGGAATCAACGCAATGGCCGCCAACATCTTGTACAGATAATTGACCGTGCCTACCGCGAGGAATTGCGGGATCGGCCATTTTTGCGGCCCGAGTACGAACGCGATGTAGAGCACGACGAAGCTGTCGATGAACTGCGATACGGCCGTCGAGCCCGTTGCCCTCAACCAAATCAGTTTCTCGCCGGTCACGGCGCGGATCTTGCGAAACACGGTGATGTCGACCAGCTGCCCGATCAAGAACGCGACGATCGAGCCGATGATGGTCCAAAGACCCTGACCGAACACTTGCGCATAGGCATGCTGGATATCCGGCACACCGAGCGATTGGTTGGCCTCGATCCAGAAGCCCGCGGGCGCGAGACCGATCGAGACATAAGCCGCGATGAAGGCGTAAGAGATGAATCCGACCGCGACCCAAGAGACGAGGCGCACGCCCTTTACGCCGTAGTACTCGTTGATGATGTCGGTCATCACGAACACGACCGGCCAGAGCAACACGCCGGCCGTGAAATTGAGCGTTCCCGAGACACCGAGCAACGACCACTCGATGGGCTCGATGCCGAGCGTCGCCTCGAGCGAGAATATTTTGACGCCTACGAACTCGGCGAGCAGCGCATTGGTCAGAAAGAACCCCGCGAGCACCACGAACAGGCGGTTGGTCCGCTGATCGGAGACGTGCATGCGGGGCTCCTGCTATCTAGGTCAGTACGGCGTGCAGAAGCAGTGCGCGTACACCTGACCCTGCACGGCGTAACGATTGAACCGCAATACGCTGCGCTCGATCGGCCCGAAATCGCGACGCGCCGCGAGCACTGCAGCCCGGGTCGGAGCATCGAGCGAGGCCGACGCGCCGAATCCGAAGCCGCCGAACGCCTCGGCATCGACCGTCTTCAGCACGAGAGCCGCCGCCCTCGCCTCGAGGTTGGTCAGCAACTGTTGCGCGAAGCTCTTGTCCGCCTCGAGGTAATCGCGCTCGAACTTGCCCTCGGCGAGACCGGCACGCTTGGCTGCCGACGCGACGGCCTCATCGAGCGAGCCTAGTTTGTCGACGAGCCCAAGACGCAGCGCATCACGCCCCGTCCACACGCGACCCTGCGCGATCTTGTCGATTTCGTCGCGAGTCTTCTTGCGACCCAACGAAACGCGCGCGAGGAATTCCTCGTAGCCGTGTTCGATGGTCGACTGCAGCAGCATCGAGGCCGCCGGACCGATCGGACGATCGATACGCAGCTCACCCGACAGCGGCGTCGTGCCGACGCCATCGACTCCGATCCCGAGCTTCTCGAATGTGCGAGGCGCCGTCGGGAACAAACCGAAGATGCCGATGGAGCCGGTGATCGTCGCCGGGCTCGCCCAGATCTCGTCGGCGGGGGCCGCGATGTAATACCCACCCGAGGCGGCAAGATCACCCATGGAGATGACGACCGGACGCTTCGTGCGCTTGAAGGCCACGAGTTCGCGGTAGATCTTCTCCGAGGCGGTCACACTGCCTCCCGGGCTGTCGATACGCAACACGAGTGCCTTGATGTCCTTGTCGAGTCGCGCCTTGCGAATGAGCTCGGCGGTGTCATCGCCCGCAATCACTCCGCCACCACCGCCGCCATCGACGATTTCGCCGGAGCCGATGATCACGGCGATACGCGAATCCGGATGCTTCGAAATCTTGTCTTCGGCGCGCACCACGCGCAGATAATCTTTGAGCGTGACCGAACGGTACGACTCGGTCTCCTCGTCTTTCGAGGACAAGGCGATCACCCGCTCTTCGACCTGGATCGGTGTCTTGAGGGCGGTCACGAGATTGGCATCGAGTGCAACCTTCGCGGTGTAACCCTTGGCCGCCTTCACCTGCGTGGCGAGCGTATCGGCGTAGGTTCGAAGATCTTCGGGCTTCAAACCGCGCGCCTTGGCCACCACACCGACGTAGGTTTCCCACAACGAGTTCACGAATGCCTGGCTCGCCTCGCGATCCGCCGGCGACATGTCGTCGCGGATATACGGCTCGACCGCGCTCTTGTAGGTCCCGACGCGAAACACGTTGATGTCGATGCCGAGCTTGTCGAGCGCCGACTTGTAGTAGTTGCGATAACGCTCGTATCCCTCGAGGACGACGAGGCCCTGCGGATCGAGGTAGAGCTCATCGGCATGCGCCGCGACATAGTAGGTGTCGCGCGAGAAGCCAAGACCTGTCGCGACGACTTTCTTGCCTGACTTGCGGAAGTCGGTGATCGCGCGCGCGAACTCATCGAGCGTCGGCTGGCCAGCACCCGACATGTCGTCGAACTCGAGCACGAGCGTCTTGATGCGCTCGTCACCCTTGGCTGCGGCGATGGCGTCGGTCAGATCGCGCAGCGTGGTCTCGCTGCCTCCCATGCCACGCGCCTCGGCGAGCGCGCGATCGAAAGCATCACCGCTCGGCTGCTCGACGATTTCACCCACCGGGCGAATCACGAGTGCGGCATCGGATGGCAGTTTGGGGATCGAGCTCTGCAGAGCGCCGACCAGTACCCCGAAGATCACGACGAGCACGATGAAATGCAGCGTTTTGCGCAGACCATCGAGCCCCTTGAACAGCCCGCGAAAGAATTTTTTGATGAGTTCCATGGTTATTTCAGCCTGATTTGAAAACGCGATAAATGACACCGGCAAGATCGTCGGACACCAACATCGACCCGTCTGGCAGCGCCAGCAGATCGACGGGACGTCCGGTCACCTTGCCGTCGGGGCGGAGCCATCCACCCACGAATTCTTCGTAAGCCACGGCCCGATTGCCCTGCAACCGAACGCGCGTGAGCCGATAGCCGATTTTCTCTTTGCGATTCCACGAACCGTGCTCGGCGATGATCGCATTCCCCTCGGCATCGAACATCACACCAAGCGGCGCGACGTGCGGACCCAATTCCTGCACGGGCGGCGTGGCATCGCTACAGCGCCCGAGTTTTCCGAATTGCGGATCGACGACATCTTTGCCGTGACAGAACGGAAAACCGAAATGTTCGTCGACACGACTGACGCGATTGAGTTCGCAAGGCGGCGTATCGTCACCGAGCATGTCGCGACCGTTGTCGGTGAACCAAAGATCACCCGTCTTCGGGTGCCAGCGAAATCCCACCGTGTTGCGCACGCCCCGAGCGACGATTTCGCGCCCCGTGCCATCGGGATTCATGCGAGTGATCATCGAGTAGCCGTCGCTGTCTCGATCGCAGACATTGCAGGGCGCACCAATCGGCACGTAAAGCTTGTCGTCGGGACCGAAGGCGATGTAGCGCCAACCGTGATGCCGATCCGCGGGCAACGTCGCAACGGTCACCGCAGTCCGCAGGGTCGTCACGCCTTGATCGAGTTGGGTATCGATGTCGTCGTACCGCGTGATGCGGTCGATTTCGGCGACGTACAGTGCGCCTTGCCGAAACGCGACACCATTCGGCGAGTTGAGCCCGCTCGCGATAACTTTGACGTCACGCTTGCCGTTTTGCCCCTCTCGTATGGCATAGACCCGACCGCCGCCGGTTCGAGTGCCGACGAACACCGTGCCCCGCGGCGAACGGGTCATCGAACGGGCATTAGCCACCTCATCGGCCCACACCTCGATGGCGTAGCCCGCAGGTAGACGTAGCTCGGAGAGATTAGGAGGCGAGCCAACGCCGACGGAGGGCGTCACCGCAAAGATGAGGACCAGGACGCTGGCCAGAAGCCGGAAGGGCATGCCGAACCTATTTTCAGACGAGGGGCGGGCCACCCCGCTTTGAACGGCAGTCTATCAACAGGTCTTGGGCGGTGCCATGCGGCTGCAAAAGCCCCATGGCACCGCGCCGAAATCAGACCTTTTCTTCGATTCGGGCAGCCTTGCCCGACAGGTCGCGCAGGTAGTAGAGCTTGGCGCGGCGGACATTGCCACGACGCTTGACCGAGACCGCCGCAATGGTCGGGCTCTGCGACTGGAACGTGCGCTCGACGCCCTCGCCGTGCGAGATCTTGCGCACGGTGAACGAGGAGTTGAAGCCGCGATTGCTCTTGGCGATCACGACCCCTTCGTAAGCCTGAACGCGCTCGCGGTCGCCTTCGACCACTTTCACGTCGACCACGACGGTGTCCCCCGGATTGAAGTCCGGCAGCTCTCGCGTCGTACGACGCTTTTCCATTTCGGCAATCACGTTAGCCATTGTTGTCTTCCTCTAAAAGTTCGCGCTCTTCATCGGTGAGAGCACGACCCGATCCACCCAGTTGCAGCAAGTCGGGTCTGCGCGCTTGCGTGCGCACCAGCGACTCTCGCAACCTCCATCGCCGAATCGCTGCGTGGTTTCCACCCTGCAGCACCTCCGGCACCGTCCGACCTTCCCACTCGATCGGCCGCGTGTAGTGCGGCCAGTCGAGTCGCCCCGCGGTGAAGGACTCTTCGACGCTCGAACGCTCGTCACCGAGCGCACCGGGCAAAAGTCTCACCGTCGCGTCGATCACCGCGAGCGCCGCGAACTCGCCACCGGAGAGCACGAAATCTCCGAGCGACAGTTCGCGATCGATTCGCGAATCGATCACGCGCTGGTCGAGCCCCTCGTAGCGACTCGCCACCAGCACGAACCCGGGCAAGGCTGCGAGTTCACGCGCCACACCCTGGTCGAATCTTTGACCCTGCGCCGACAGATGCACTCTCGGCACTCCGGCCGGCAACTGCACCATCGCGGCGTCTATGGCGGCTGCCCAAGGCGATGGTGTTCCCACCATCCCCGGACCACCGCCGTAGGGCCGGTCATCCACCGTCTTGTGCGGATCGTCGGCAAAAGACCGCGGATCGACGCACTCGACTCGTGCAAGACCACGATCCAACGCGCGGCCAAGCACTCCGTAACCCAGCGCCCCGCGCACCATCGCGGGGAACAGCGTGACCAGCGCAATCTGCAAAGGCGTTTGCCGCCCGGTCACTTCAAAAATCCTCCGGCCAATCGACACGCACGCATCGCGCTTCGGCGTCGATCGACTTCAGGTGTTGGCGAGTCACCGGGAGCCAACGCTCCTGCTCACCGCGCACCACCATGACGGCATTGGCCGGCATGTCTTCGAACCGCTCGATGACGCCGAACTCGACGCCTTCGAGATTGACCACTCGAAAGCCGATGAGGTCGACCCAGTAGTGCTCGCCCGGCGCCGTCGCCGGCAAAGCCGAACGCGGCACCTCGATCACCTGCCCCACGAGAACTTCAGCTTCTTCGCGGGTGGTCACTCCATCGACTCGCGCCTCGAGTCCACTCGGACTCTGTCGCGACTCGGCGATCTCCACCTCTCGTCGTTCGCCCGATGCCGAGCGCAGAAACCACGAGGGGTAATCGAACAGGGCTTCAGGCGGCTCGGTCCAGGACTCGAGATGCAACCAGCCTTTCAGCCCCTTGGGGCGTCCGAGACGTCCCAACTCCACCCATGACACGCGGGAGACGTCCACGCGCGACTGGGCGGCAAGACCCTCAGGCCGCGGCCTGGGTGGCCTGCTTGCGGTAATCCTTGACGAGCGTCTTCACGCGATCGGAAGGCTTGGCACCTTGGCCAACCCAGTACTCGATGCGCGAAAGATCGAGGCGCAGACGCGGCTCGCTTTTGCGGGCCACGGGGTTGAAGAAGCCTACGTTCTCGAGGCTGAGGCCGCCCTGACGCTTGCGGCTGTCGGTGACCACGACGTGATAGAACGGCGAGTTCTTAGCGCCACGACGGGTGAGACGAATCGTTACCATGATCTGTGCGCCCCTCCAGGGGGTCGAAAAAGAGCGCGGAGTCTACAGAAATCAGGGACTTGATGGAAGCGCTAGCGGGGGGGCGTGAACCCCGGGGGGAGCCCCCCACCCTTCAGGGCACCGAGCATGCGCCGGAACTTGCCGCCCTTCATGCCCTTCATCATGCGCTGCATCTCGGAAAACTGCTTCAAAAGCCGGTTGACGTCCTGGACCTGGGTGCCTGAGCCGGCCGCGATCCGGCGGCGTCGAGACCCGTCGATGACCTCGGGGCGCCGCCGCTCCCGGTGGGTCATGGAATTGATGATCGCGAGCTGCCGTCGGACCTGGACGTCCCCGACCCCGGCGGGCAAACCACCCTTGGCGAGCTGGGCCGGGAGTTTGTCCATCAGCGACTCGAGACCGCCCATGTTCTGCAGTTGCTCGAGCTGACTCTTGAGATCATAGAAATCGAACTTGCCGCCCGAGACGACTTTTTTGGCAAGACGCTCAGCCTCGGCCGCATCGACCTTGCCCTGCACTTGCTCGACCAAGGCGACGACATCGCCCATGCCGAGAATGCGACTCGCCATGCGCTCGGGATCGAAAGGCTCGAGCGCGTCGGTCTTTTCGCCGACACCGATGAAGACAATGGGTTTGCCCGTGATTTGCCGCACGGAAAGCGCTGCACCGCCGCGCGCATCGCCATCGGCCTTGGTCAAAATAATGCCGGTGAGATCGAGCGCTTCGCCGAAGGACTTGGCGGAATTGAGCGCATCTTGACCGGCCATCGCATCGACGACGAAAAGTTTTTCGTGCGCACCGACACGCAAGTCGATGGCGCGCACTTCGTCCATGAGTTCGGCATCGACATGCAAGCGACCGGCGGTATCGACGATGAGTACGTCGTACACCCCGCTACGCGCCGCCTCGAGCGCAGACTCGGCGATGGCGACGGGATCGCCCCCGGTGTCGGCGGGATGAAAGCCCGCGCCCACCTGCTCGGCGAGCCGCTGCAATTGCAGGATGGCCGCCGGGCGACGCACGTCCGTGCTGACGAGCAGCACCCGCTTTTTGCGCGACTCGATGAGCCAGCGCGCGAGCTTGCCGGCCGTGGTGGTCTTGCCGGCGCCCTGTAAACCCGCCAGCAGCACCACGTAGGGCGGCTGGGCCCGCAGCTCGAAACCCTCCCGGGCTCCCCCCATGAGCTCCACCAGTTCGCGCTGGAGGATGCTGACGAAGACCTGGCCCGGGGTCAGGCTGGTGGCGACCTCAGCCCCCTGGGCCTTGGCCCTGACGGCGTCGATGAAGGTCTTGATGACGGGCAGGGCCACATCGGCCTCGAGGAGGGCCATGCGGACCTCCCGAAGGGTCTCGGAGATGTTCTCCTCGCTGATCCGCCCCTTGCCTCGGAGGTTTTGGACGGTTTTCGCGAACTTTTGACTCAGGTTTTCGAACACTGGATGATTATAGACGTGAGTGATCCCGCGCTCCCGCCGTTACTCGGCCTTCTCGTCCTCTGTCTGGTGTTATCCGCGTTCTTCTCGGGTACCGAGACGGCGCTCATGAGTTTCAACCGTTATCAGCTGCGCACGATGGCCAAAGGCGGCCATCGGGGGGCCATCCTGGCCGAGCGCCTGCTCTCCCGGCCCGACCGTCTGATCGGTCTCATCCTGCTCGGCAACAACCTCGTCAACAATCTCGCGGCGACGCTGGTCACGGTGATCGTCCTGCGCGTCTGGGGCGATGAATGGGTCGCCGTGGGCGCCGGCGTGCTGACGCTGCTCATGCTCATCTTTTGCGAGGTCGGTCCGAAGACCTACGGCGCACTGCACCCGCGTCGCCTCGCCGTCACGTCGTCGTACGTGTACACCGTGCTCCAGTGGGTGCTGCGACCCGCCGTGTTCGTGATCGGCTGGTTCACGAATGGCGCACTGAAGCTCGTCGGCCTCAACGTCGACCGGCACACCCAGCAGACCGCGCTCTCGCGCGAGGAACTGCGCACCGTCGTGGCCGAAGCGGGTTTGATGATCCCCAAGAGCCATCAACAAATGTTGATGAGCGTGCTCGATCTCGAGCGCATGACGGTCAACGACATCATGATCCCGCGGCAGGATATCGCGGGTATCGATCTCGAAGACGACTGGGAACGCATCCTCGATCAGTTGCGACAAACGCCTCACACCCGCTTGCCGGTGTATCGAGGTGATCTCGGGCAGATGGTGGGCCTGCTGCACATGCGACGCATCGCGCAGGAACTCGCACGCGGGACACTCGATCGAGATCGACTCGAAGAAATCGCCGCGCAACGCGAACCGTATTACGTGCCGGACGGCACCGCCCTGACCGTGCAGCTCAGCAACTTCCAGCGCGATCGACGTCGCTTCGCATTCGTGGTCAATGAATACGGCGACGTCGAGGGACTCGTCACGCTCGAAGATATCCTCGAAGAAATCGTCGGCGAGTTCACGAGTGACCCGGCAACGGTCTCACATCGAGATGTGCATCGCGAACCGTCGGGCGCGTTCATCATCAACGCCTCGGCGACCATCAGGGTTCTCAATCGCTCCCTGGGTTGGGACCTGCCGACCGACGGACCGAAGACCCTCAACGGCTTGCTGCTCGAAAAACTCGAGACCATTCCCTCGGCCGGCACCTCGCTTCGTATCGGCAAGTTCGACATGGAGGTGCTGCAGATCGCCGACAACGCCATACGCACGGTTCGTGTGCTGGAGCGCACCGACTACTCGTCGGACGAGGAAGCCGCGAACGACTGATCCTCAGGGATGGCGGTCCACGCTACAAGACCGCGAACTTGGCCCGAAACGCAGCACTACGCGAGGCCTTGAGCGGACTACACTGCTCGCTCGAGAGACCCACCGTGCACACGCCACTCATCATCGCCGCAGCCCGCACCGACCGGGGTCGCGTTCGCTCACGAAACGACGATACGGTGCTCGCCGACATGCACCGGGGTCTCGTCGCCGTGGCCGACGGCTTGGGCGGCAGACCCGCGGGCGACACGGCCAGTCGTCTCGCCATCGAAACCTTGGCGCAAAACCTTTCGACCCTCTCGAGCGCTCACGAAGTGCCGCGTCCGGTGGCGCTGCATTGTGCATTCACCCGCGCCAACGCGCACGTGTTTGCCATGGCCTCGCGTATCCCGGGATACGCGGGCATGGGCACCACGCTGGTGTGCGGTTGGTTCATCTCGACCGCAGAACTCGGACTCCAACTCATCGTCGCCCATGTCGGCGACTCTCGCCTTTATCGATATCGAGTGGACGGCGAACCGACGCTGCTGCCGCTCACCCGCGATCACACCAGCGCGCAGCAACTCGTCGACGAAGGTCTGTACTCGAGCGAAGACATCCGGCATCTGCCACAGCGACACATCCTGACGAATGCCGTGGGCGTCGAACCCGAAGTCGACATCGATCTGCTGACCGTGCCGGTTCAATCCCGAGACCTCGTGCTGCTCTGCTCAGACGGACTCAGCAACATGCTCGACGACGCCGAAATTTGCGCGCTCATCGACGAAGCTCCTCGATCCTCCGAAACCGAACTCGCTCGGCTCGCTCAAGCCCTCATCGATGCCGCCAACGCGCGAGGCGGACACGACAACATCAGCGTCGCGCTCGCCACGCCTGCAAGTGCGAGTACTCAGACGTAGTCGAACGCCACCCGACGCGTCACGCCGCAGAGCAACTCGTACGAAATCGTCCCGGCGGCTGCGGCGATCTCATCCACCGGCAGCCCGTCACCCCACAAGACCGCCGACGAGCCCACCGATACTTGCGGAAGATCAGTGACGTCCACCGTAATCATGTCCATCGAGACGCGCCCGACGAGAGGCGCGCGGTGCCCCGAAACCAATACGGGTGACCCGGTCGGCAAATGCCGCGGGATACCGTCGGCATAACCGGCCGCGACGGTCGCGATACGCGAGGGTCGACGGGCTCGCCATGTTGCGCCGTAGCCGACGCCCTCACCGACCGGAACAGTTCGCAGGGCGATCACTTGGCTCGAGAGGGTCATCACGGGCTTCAGACCCAACGACTCGGCGGAACGACCCGCGAGCGGCGAGGCGCCATAGAGCGCGATACCCGCCCTCACCCACTCCCGATGGGCGTCCGCGAACGCGAGGATGCCGGCCGAGTTGGCGAGGCCTCTCTCGAATACCGGAAGCGCATGCAGTTCGTTCTCGAAACGCTGAATTTGCGCGAGCGTCATCGACGAGTCCGATTCATCGGCGCACGCAAAGTGCGTCATCACTCTCAGATCGCCGACGAGTTCGATCGCACGCAACCGAGCCGCCGCCTCGGCCGCCTGGCCCGCCCGGAAGCCGAGTCGACCCATTCCCGTATCCAACTTGAGCCAGATCACGCGAGGCGCCGGACGAGAATTCTTTGGCGATCTCGAACTCTCGTGGCACTCGAGCAGATCGATCTGGTAATCGGCGTGGACCACGAGGTCGAGCCCGTGATCGATGGCGAGCGAGAGCTCCTCGGCGCAGAACACGCCTTCCATCAGCACGATGGGCTGGGTCACGCCGCTGTCACGCAATTCGAGTCCCTCTGCGAGTCGCGCGACACCAAACGCGTCTGCCTCATCGAGAGCCCGAGCCGCTCGTACTGCACCGTGACCGTAGGCATTGGCCTTGATCACCGCCATCATTTTCGAGGCGGGTGCCGCAGCTTTCAGTCGAGCGAGGTTATGACGCCACGCCTCGAGCGAAATGCGCGCCCGAGTCGGATTTGGCACAGATTGAAAGTCGGCCATACGCGATGGCCGCGACTCAGCGCAGCACGCCCTCTGCGTACGAGTCGGGCGCGTAATTGACGAAGCGCGAGTACTGACCCTGGAAGGTCAACAAGAAGGTGCCGGTCTCGCCGTTACGATGCTTGGCGAGATCGATTTCGGCGATACCCTTCTTGGTGGTGTTCTTGTCGTACACCTCTTCACGATAGATGAGCAGGATCATGTCGGCATCCTGCTCGATCGCGCCAGAATTGTGACTCACCAAGCCGTCGGCCAACCAGTTTGCAGGCCCCGGCACGGTGAGATCGAACACTTCTTCCTCGATCTCCGAAGGCGGATCCACCGTCACGATCCGATCCCAGAACACATCGGCGGCGATCGCCTCACGAAGAGTCACGGAATCGAGCAACTCCGCATATTCACCGAGCAGCTGTCGCGAAGGTGCAAACTTGAAATGACTGGCACCACCATACGCCGTGCCTCGCAGTGCCGACATTTCGCGGGTCGAGATGCCCTGTTCGCGCATGTCGGCGCGAACGTGGGACATGACATCGATAGGCAGCGTATCGACATTCGGATTGACGAGCCGGGACTCAAGCATCTCGCGCAACATCAACGCCGGCGCTTCGCGCGGACCGAAGCCACCAATCATCTCGATAAATCGTCGCTGATCGACACCTCCGCTGACATCGACCGTGTGCACAGGGCGGCCCGCGCCCTGCGTGACTGATCGTAGACGAGCGACGATACCGAAGCGCAGCAGCAGCGCTGCAACATCATTTGCGAGCCGCTGACTCGCCGTGCTGAAGTAAACCCGCGGGGCTCCACGGCTACCCGGCTTGCGCAGGGTGATCGAGCCATCCGTGGCCCAAAGATGTCGCAGCAATACCGCGAGCTTGTCGTTGGACAAACGGAAAACCGAATCGGGCAGATGTTTCTGATGCGAACGCTGTCCGAATATTCCGAGCGAACGCAACCATGCATTCACGCCGGCCGGATGCGAGCGATTGCCGTTTCCCGAGATTACGAGCTGGTGCCAATTGCCGCGACCCGCGCGACGCGTGACCGTGCACCCGAATCGTTCGGCCGCCTCGGTCACGGCACGGCTGTTGGCCTCGGACGCGGTCGTATATCGCAGCGGCTGATGCGGCAGATAACTGCCGTCACCCACCAGATGACCGAGCAGCACGAGCTCATGCTCGGCCCATTGCGGATCATCGGGACGCGCCTCAGAGGCTTCGGGTATTCGATGCGCAAGCGCCAAACGCTCACCGACCTGAAGTTCATCGAGGATTTTCCAGCCCGCCCCGGTCAGCACGCGATGCTCACCGGTCGCTCGCAAGATGCGTCCGCTCGCGAGCCGCAGCGTACGAACCCTGCGCTGGCCTACCGACCAGACGAGATCGGCACGCGCCTTGATGAGCTTGTGCTGCTCATCGAGCGCCCACACCTCGGGTTGCTGACCGACGAGTTCCTTGATCGGCACTCGAGAGCCATCGGCGAGACAGACCCGCGTATCGCCCGTCACGCATTCGCGAAGGTCGGACATCACCGGCTTCTTGTCGACACGCTGTTCGACGCCTCGGTTGAGCTGCGACAGCGCGATCACGGGGACGCTGAGCTCCTTGGCGAGCGCCTTGAGACCGCGGGAGATCTCGGCGATCTCGGTGGCTCGGTTTTCTTTGGTGCCCGGCACCTGCATGAGCTGCAGATAGTCGACGACCACGAGATTGAGTCCATGCTCGCGGTGCACGCGTCGCGCCCGAGCACGCAGCTCGGTCGGCGTGAGCGCCGGCGTCTCGTCAATGAATATCTTGGCCTCGGCGAGCTGACCCGCGGCACCCGTGATGCGCGGCCAATCGTCGTCGGAGATCTGTCCGCTGCGGATATGACCGAGGGTGACACGACCGATGGACGAGAGCATGCGGGTCAGCAGTTGCTCGGACGGCATTTCCATGGAAAAGATCGCGACCGAAGCGTTGACCCCCGCCTTGAGCGCCGCGTACTCGGCCATGTTGACCGCGAACGTGGTCTTGCCCATCGAGGGGCGACCCGCCACGACGACGAGATCGCCGCCGCGAAGTCCGCCAGTCTTGCGGTCGAATTCGTCGAACCCTGTCGGCAAGCCGCGCATGCCATCGGGGTTGTTGTGCCACTCGTCGATCTGGTCGATGAGGCCCGGCATCAGCTGTTGCACCGACACCGCTCCGTCGCGCTTGCCGCGAACACCTTGTTCGGCGATCGCGAAAACGCGGCTTTCCGCGGTCTCGACGAGCTCCTGAGCCGTCTCGCCCTCGTTGTTGAATACCGAGGCGGCGATCTCCGTCCCCGCAGTCAGCAATTGGCGCAGCAGCGAGCGCTCGCGGACGATCGCCGCATAGGCGCGAACGTTGGCGGCAGTCGGCGTATCGCGAGCCAAAGCCCCGAGATAGGCTAGCCCGCCCGCATCGACCAATCGGCCGCTGCGCTCGAGCTGCTCGCTCACGGTCACGGCATCGGCCGGCTTTCCCTGGGTCGCGAGCAGACCGATCGCTTCGAAGATGATCTTGTGATCGGGGCGGTAGAAATCTTCGGGACGAAGCACGTCGGCGACGTTATCCCAGGCCGAGGCATCGAGGAGCAGGCCGCCCAAAACGGCCTGCTCCGCCTCAAGAGAGTGCGGCGGCGTCCGAACGTCTCCGCCGCGGGTGCTCACGGAGCGATTACTCCTCGGCGACGATCGTGACCAGCAACTGCACGTCGATGTCGGTGTGCAGATGCAACACGATCTGGTGGTCGCCCACCATGCGGATCGGGCCGTTCGGCATGCGAACTTCCGAACGCGCCACCTTGTGGCCCTGCGCCGTGCAGGCCTCGGCGATGTCGGTCGTGCCGATCGAGCCGAAGAGCTTGCCTTCGTTGCCGGCCTTCGCGGCAATGCGCAGCGTGAAATCTTTGAGAGCTGCCGCACGCGACTCGGCATCGGCGAACTGTTCGCGCGCGATCTTCTCGAGCTCGGCGCGACGCGCCTCGAACTTGGCAACGTTCGCCGGAGTGGCGAGCGTGGCCTTGCCCGAGGGCAACAGGAAGTTGCGGCCGTAGCCGGACTTCACGTTGACGCGATCCCCGATGTTGCCGAGGTTCGCGACTTTGGTCAGCAGAATGACGTCCATGGTTCCTGCCTCTTAATGCTGATCGGTGTACGGCAGCAGCGCGAGATAACGCGCGCGACGTACGGCCTGAGCGAGCTGGCGCTGATAGAACGAGCGCGTGCCGGTGATGCGGCTCGGTACGATCTTGCCGGTCTCGGTGATGTAACCCTTGAGCGTCGCCAAATCTTTGTAGTCGATCTGCTTGACGTCTTCCGCGGTGAAGCGGCAGAACTTCTTGCGACGAGTGAAGCGGCTCGCGCCGCCCGACTGCTTGTTGTCTCTCATGTTCGATTACTCCCCGATCTGCTCGTCATCGCCCATGTCGTCGCGACGCGCACGACGCGGGCGATCGAATCCACCTTCCGCCTCTTCTTCGTTGGCCTTGGCCATCGGCGAGGGTTCGGTGACCGGGCCATCCATCTTGATGACGAGGTGACGCAGCACCGCGTCGCTGAACCGGAACGCACCGGTGAGCTCGGTCAGCGTCTTCTGGTCAGTCTCGATGTTGAGGAGAAGGTAGTGGGCCTTGTGGACCTTGGAGATCGGGAACGCGAGTTGCCGACGGCCCCAGTCCTCGACGCGATGGATCTGGCCACCGCCCGTCGTGATCATGCTCTTGTAACGCTCGAGCATGGCCGGAACCTGCTCGCTCTGGTCTGGATGGACCAGAAACACAACTTCGTAATGCCTCATGTTGTCTCCTTGTGGATGTGAAGCCCCCCGGCGAGGCTGCCAGTGGAGCAAGGAAATCCCCGAAAAACGGGGCCGCGAACTATAGCGGAGGGGGCCTAGCCGGGCAAGGGCGCCCCGGGGCCCGGCCTCGGGGGAAGGCGCCGGGGCTCGGGTCAGGGCTTCTGACGCTGCCGAACCGCCTCGTACAACAGCATTCCGGTGGCTACCGAGACATTCAGGCTCTCGACCGCCCCGAGAGACGGCAGGCGGACGAGCAGATCGCAATGCTCCCGGGTGTTGTGGCGCAGTCCACTCCCCTCCGCCCCCATCACGAGCACGATCGGCCCCTTGAGATCGACCTGATCGGCGCGCTCCCGCGCAGAAGCGTCCGCCCCGACCACCCACAGCCCGCGCTCCTTGAGTTCGCGCAGACAGCGAGAGAGATTGGTGACGACCGTGAGCGGAGTGGTTTCCGCGGCTCCGGCTGCGACCTTGCGGACGGTGGCATTGAGTTGAACCGCGCGGTCTTTGGGAATGACGACCGACAGCGCGCCGCAGGCATCGGCTGTCCGCAAACACGCACCGAGATTGTGGGGGTCTTGCACGCCATCGAGGGCGAGCACGATCGGCGCTGCCCCAGCGCCTTCGATGGCGGCACCGAGATCATCTTCGCTCCAGGGCGCCATGGGACGAACCTCGGCGATGACGCCCTGGTGTACGCCGGCACCGGCGATTTTGTCGAGGCGCTGCGTCTCGATGCGTTCGACCGAAATCTTTGCTTTCGACGCAACCGCCAGCAGCGCTGTCACGCGCGCATCTTCGCGACCGCGCGCCACGAAAACTTTGAGCACGCGATCGGCATGGCGCTCGAGCAGCGCCTGCACCGCGTGAAGCCCGTGAACCATTTCGGTGGATCCCATCACGCGCATCCTACCGCGGTCGACGCCGATGTCGGGCGCCCTCGCGGGGTGAATGATGCGGCGCACGTCGGGGCCTTCCCTCGACCAGAGGCACTGGGTCGTCGAGTTCGAGATCGACGAGACCCTCGACCGGGTTTGCATTGGTGACGACGACTCGTATGGCAGCGCCGATACCGAGCCGTTGCTTGCGACGCTTGGCAAACCAGGCCTGCCCGTTCGACTCCATCACATATTCATCGTCGTCAAGCGAATCGAGACGCAGCAAACCGTCGATCCCGAGCCCTCGCAGCTGCACGAAACAGCCGTACTCCACCACCGTGGTGACAAGCCCATCGAACGTCTGCCCCAAGCGCTCGCGCAGGTAACTGCATTTCAGGAACGTGTCGACGTACCGATCGGACTCATCGGCGCGCTTTTCGAGTCGGGAGAGATCCTGGCCGAGACTGCCAAGCTCGTCGGCTCCATAGCGTCGACCCGTCGGATCGTTCGCCTCCACCACCGCCTTGAGCGCTCGGTGCACGACCAGATCGGGGTAGCGTCGGATCGGTGAGGTGAAATGCGCGTACTCGCCCAGTGCCAGGCCGAAGTGACCGATGTTGGTGGGCTGGTAGAGGGCTTGCGGCATCGACCGGACCACCAGCGACTCGATGAACGGCAAGTCGACGCTGCCGCTCGCGCGCTCGGTGATTTGTCGCAAGTCGCGAGGCTCGATTTCTTCGGGCAGGTCGACATCGATGCCGAGCGACGCAAGTTGCGTAAGCAGCTGATCGATTTTCTTTTCTTCGGGAATTCCGTGGACGCGGTAGAGACCCCCCGCCTTCGCCGCCTTGAGCTGACGCGCAGCCGCGACGTTCGCGAGGATCATGCATTCCTCGATGAGCTTGTGCGCGTCGTTGCGACCGTAGAGCCCGATGCTCCTCACGCGTCCCTCGGTATCGAACTCGAAGGCAGGTTCGGTGCTTTCGAAATCGAGCGCGCCTCGACGATGCCGCGCCTTGAGCAGCGCTCGGTAAAGATCGACGAGCGGCGATAACTTCGGCAGCAACGCTCCGACGGCACGACGAGGCTCAGGGCGCCCCTCGAAGAGCGCTTCGAACGCGAGTTTGTAGGTGAGCCGCATGTGGCTGCGCATCACGGCCGGATAAAAGCGAAACTCGAGCAGCGCGCCTCCGCGACTGACCAACATGTCGGCGACGAAACACAGTCGGTCGACCTCGGGCTCGAGCGAGCACAGATGGTTCGAGAGCGCTGTCGGCAACATCGGCAGCACGCGATTGGGGAAATAGACCGACGTACCCCGCTCGAGCGCATCGATATCGAGGCCCGAACCCGAACGGACATAGTGACTGACGTCGGCGATCGCGACGACAAGTCGAAAACCTTTGGCGTGCGGCTCGGCGTAGACCGCGTCATCGAAATCGCGAGCATCCTCGCCATCGATGGTGACGAGCGGCATGTCGCGCAAATCGATGCGACCCCTCGCCTCGCGCGGGTCGATGCGCTCACCGTAAGCCTCGGCTTCTTGCAGCGCGGCAGCACGGAATTCGACGGGCAGAGAATGCCGCGCAATCGCCGTCTCAGTAGCCATCTCGAGAGGACGCTCGGGGTCGAGGCGACGGACGACTTCGGCCATCGCGCTGCGATGCGCCTCGGGATAACGCGTGATGCGCGCGATAACCCAATCCCCTGCGCGAGCGCCCGCGAGTTTGTCCTGCGGCACGAGGCAACGCAGACTGAGTCGTCGGTCGACCGAATGCACGAAGAGCGTGCGCCCAACCGCCTCGACCGTGCCGAGAAACGCCGTGACGCCGCGCGAGAGAATTTTCTCCATCTCGCCAGAGAGACGTCCGTCACGCGCTCGCTGTACGCGAACTCGAACGCGATCACCTGACGTCAGACCCGTCATTTGTGGAGGAGGCAGGAACACGCTCTCCTCTTGCCCTTCCACGCGCACGAATCCGAAGCCCGAACGGTGCGCCGAAACGACGCCTTCCATGGATCCGATACCGCTGCGTCCGTGAGGGCTGCGCTCGCCGCTTCGCGCGTCATAGCGCTGACCCGGGCGAGGCCCACGGCTCGATTTTCGTGACTTCAATTGACAGTCCTCATGGTGCTGCGTAATTTACGCGGCCCACCTTGCCCGGGTGGCGGAATTGGTAGACGCACTAGTTTCAGGTACTAGCGGGTAACACCGTGGAGGTTCGAGTCCTCTCCCGGGCACCAAACTTGGGGTTGATCGGTCGCTCAGTCGGCGATCTCGAACGTGAGTCCTGCTTGGGACACGAGACGCGGCAGCAATCGATCGCCGAACGCCGTCGAGGGCGTCCAAAAACCGCCGCTTCGCTCCGACTTTTGCACCTCGAGTGCCAAACACACTGCAGCCTCACCGAGCATCTTGGCCGTAGATCCGTATCCCGGATCACGATCGCCCGTGACCTTCGCACGAATTTCCTGACCATCGTCCGTGCGCCCGAAAAAACGCAGATCAAAGAAACCGCGACGCTGAGCCTCGGGACTCGGCCCCTCGCCCGGCTTCGGCAGCACATAGCGCTCGAGCAACGCACGCGTGGGCCCGATCGCACTCGCGAACATGAACGCACCGAGACCGAGCGCAGTTCCGATTGCCGCGAGGCGCCCTTGCAGTCCACGACCCGTCGAGACCGCCTCGTCATAGCGGAAATCGCGCGTGTAAGAGTGTCCACTGAGCGCGTTGCTGCGATGCACGATTCGCGTGTTGATGGCCGCCATCACGAACGGCGCAACGAAGCCCTTGAAGTCTGCATCGTAAAGCGCCGAGGAGACATTCGGTTGCCGCACATTCGCGCCACCCGTCAGGCCAACGCAGAGCGAGTAAGGATTGGCGAGCTCCTTACGCAGCGCAGGATTCGCACGAACTTCTTTGGCGACGTTGAGCAGACTCGCGGCGGTACCGCCCGAGAACCCTCCGCGCATGGCGCGGACGCGCATCTTCACGCGGCTCGCAGGGCGACCGAAACGCTGTCGAGCGTGCTGCTGCAGAAAGAACACGCCGAAATCGGACGGAATGGAATCGAATCCGCAGCAATGGACGATTCGGGCGCCGCTCGCCTTGGCGACACTCTCGTATCGCTCGATCATCCGGCGTATCCACTGTACCTCGCCGGTGAGGTCACAGTAGTCGGTGCCGGTCTCGGCACAGGCTTTGACGAGCGGCTCGCCATAGAGCGCATAAGGCCCGACCGTCGATACGACCACTTTCGCGCGCACGGCGAGCGAGCGCATCGCATTTTCGTCGGCGGCATCGGCCACGATGACGGGCAGTCCGTCGGCTGCACCCGCGAGTTCGTGCTTGAGCTCCGCAAGGCGCGCCGCCGAGCGCGCGGCGATCGCCCAACGCAGTCGGCTGCCGTCGTTACCGTAGGTGTCGAGGAGATAGCGACAAAGAATTCGACCCACGAAACTCGTGGCACCGAATACAACGATATCGAATTCGCGCATGGGTCCTCCCCCTCGATCGGTCATCACCCGAACGGGTGACGACGGATGATAGTCTGATCTCGATCGGGTCCGGTCGAAATCACGTCGATGGGTACGCCCACGAGCTCCTCGATGCGACGCAGATACGCTCTCGCCTGCTCTGGCAGATCGGCCTCATGGGTGACACCGAAAGTGGTCCCCTTCCAGCCCGGGAGATCTTCATAGACCGGCTCGACATCGGCGAAACCGTCGACCAAGAGCGGCGGCTCTCGCGACACGATGCCCGAGGCGCGATAGCCGACGCACACACGGATGGCATCGAGCCCATCGAGCACGTCGAGCTTGGTCATGCAAAGTCCGGACACGCTCGAATGGATGACCGATCGTCGCAACGCGACGGCATCGAACCATCCGCATCGACGGCGGCGACCGGTCACTGCACCGAACTCTTGTCCCACGCGTTGTAGATGCTCGCCCGTCTCGTCGAAAAGTTCGGTGGGGAAAGGCCCCGCCCCGACCCGCGTCGTGTACGCCTTGACGATCCCGAGGACGTAATCGAAATTTCGAGGGCCCAGACCTGTGCCCGTTCCCGCGAAACCGGCCGTCGTATTCGAGGACGTCACGAACGGATAGGTACCGAGATCGACGTCAAGCATGGCCCCTTGGGCACCCTCGAACATGACATTCGCACCCGCCTCTCGCAGGTTCTGCAATTCATTGGTGACATCGCACACCAGAGGCTTGACGCGCTCGGCCATCGCCAAATGACTGTCGAGCGTCGCCTGGAAGTCGACGGGCGGCAGCTTGAAGTAGTGCTGCAGCACGAAGTTGTGAAAGTCGAGGATTTCGCCGAGCTTCGAAGCGAAACGCTCGCGCTGGAAAAGATCGGCGACTCGAAGCGCCCGTCGTGCGACCTTGTCTTCGTACGCGGGTCCGATTCCGCGGCCCGTGGTGCCGATCGCATTGACACCGCGCGCCTGCTCGCGAGCGCGATCGAGCGCCACGTGAGACGGCAGGATGAGTGGGCAATTGGGCGCGATGCGAAGACGTTCGAAGACTGGCACGCCGCGCGCGGCGAGCATGTCGGCTTCGCGAAGCAACGCCTCGAGCGACAAGACGACGCCGTTGCCGATGAAACAGGTGACGTTTGCGCGCAGCACGCCGGAAGGAATCAGCGAGAGCACCGTTTTTTCGCTGCCGACGATGAGCGTATGGCCCGCGTTGTGGCCACCCTGGAATCGAGCGACGGCCGATGCGCGCTCGGTGAGCAAATCGACGATCTTGCCCTTGCCCTCGTCACCCCACTGGGTGCCGATCACGACAACGAAACGACCCGAAGCCATGGTAGAGCGCGAGCTCAGCGCGAGCCGGCGTTCGGATTGCGCATGTACTTGAAGAAGTCGCTATCCGGCGAGACGACCATGATGTCGCCTTCCTTGCCGAGCGAGTTCTTGTAGGCCTGGATGCTTCGATAGAACGCGTAGAACTCGGCGTTGCGGTTGTAAGCCGAAGCGTAGGTGGCAGCGGCTTTCGAGTCGGCGTCACCGCGAATCTTGAGAGCATCACGCGCGGCGATCGAGATGATCTCGGTGCGCTTGCGATCGGCCTCGGCGCGAATACGCAGGGCTTCTTTCTCGCCTTCGCCACGCAGCTGACGCGCAAGTCGGCTGAAGCTCTGCTGCATGCTCGCGTAAACGCGGGATTCCACATCAGGGGGCAAGCCGATCTTCTGGACTCGGGTGTCGATCAACTCGAGACCGAGACTCTCGGCGCTCTTGCTCGCGCGGTCGAACATGTCGCCCGTGAAGGCCGTGCGTTCGGCCGAGACGATCTCTTGCAGCGTGCGTTGAGCGACGGCGTTCTTAATGCCGTCCTTGACGATGTCCGACAAGCGCTGCCCGGCAGCACCCGGATCGTTGCCGAAGGACTGGGCGTAACGGCCCGCATCTTTGATGCGCCACTTGACGTAGTAGTCGACGATGAGTCCGCGGTTTTCGCTCGTCAGGAAGGTTTCCCCTTCGAAACTCTGCGAGACGATCCGACGCTCGAACTTGCGCACCGTGTCGATGGGCAGCTTGAAGTGCAGGCCGGGCTCGTAGTCGGTACCGACGATTTCGCGGAACTGACTGCGAACCGCAAGCTCGTTCTCGGACACCGTGAACGTGCAGAGGCTGATGAGCAAGCCCACCGCTGCAATCACGCCAAAGATTTTTTGAATCGACTGCGGCATGTCAGCGCTCCACTCTCGCCCGCGGATCGGCGGCGTCTTCTCCGGCGCCCGCGCGCGGGGCGACCACGGAAATTTCGGTTTCGTTGTTGCGACGTTGCTGCTCGATCAGTTTGTCGAGCGGCAGATAAAGCATTTGGTTGTTGCCCTTGGTGTCGACCACCACCTTTTGCGATCGGGCAAGCACCGACTCCACTGCCTCGATGTAGAGACGCTCGCGCGTGACGCGAGGCGCCTTCTCGTACTGCGCGACGAGTTGCCGGAAACGATCGGCTTCACCTTCGGAGATGGCGAGCACCTGAGCACGGTAGGCCTCGGCCTCCTGCATCTGGCGCGACGCACTACCTTCTGCGACCGGCAGGATGCCGCTCGCATAGGCCTCGGCTTCCTTGACGAGACGCTCTTTGTCAGCAATGGCCTTGTTCGCGTCTTCTTGTGAAGGACGCACGTCGGTCGGCACCTGGATGTCGGTCAGGTTCACGCTCGTGATGAAAATGCCGGCGCCGTATTGATCGAGCGTGCGCTGGATGAGTTCCTTGGTTCGCGTCGTCGCCTGCTCGCGCTTCGAGATGAGGATTTCTTCGAGCGTGCTGCGTCCGACGATTTCCCGGATCGCCATCTCGCCGACTTCGCGCAGCGTCTGTTCCGGATCTTTGACCTGGAACAGGAACTTGACCGGATCGCGCAACTGGTATTGCACCGCGAGCGACATGTCGATGAGGTTGATGTCCTGAGTGAGCACCTTGGCGGTGTAGTTGACGCTGCTCACCTGCTGGGTGTTGACCTTGGTGAGGGTCTCGATCGGCCAAAGATGGAATCCGAGGCCGGGGTCACGCACGGACACGAACTGGCCGAAACGCTGGACGACTCCACGCTCGGCCTGGTCGATGGTGAAAAAACTTTGATACGCCCAGACGAGCACGACGAGACCGGCGATGATGCCGATCTGGAACTTCCCCTCACTCGCAGCGTCGTCGGGACCCTCGCCCTGCGGACCGCCGCCGCCAGGCCCCGAGCCTTTCAAAATATTGTCCAGCTTTCGCTGGAACTTGCGAAAAGCGTCGTCGCCGCCCGATTTTCCGGGGCGCTTGCCCCAAGGATTTTTAGGGCTGCCGCCAGGTTCATTCCATGCCATAGGTTTTTTTCAGTTGCGCCGGTTGGATCAGGAGGGGCGCGCAGAGTGGGGAGATTGTATGTACCCCCCCTCCACGGCACAAGTTTGCGAGGGCTCGAAATCGAACAATTCGACGCCGGGTGTCTTGGCGAGTTCCCGAGCCTCGAGGTCCGGAAGGTTGGCGGTCAACTCCAGCCCGCCGTCCTCCAACACCCGCTCACCCTGCACGACGCCCGAGGCAAACAGCCGCGCCCTCAAAGCGCCGGCATGCCGGGGATCGACCCTCACCGTCCGGGGCCGCGCAAATCGCGACAATCTCTCGGCCACAGCAGCCATGAGTTCCGAAAGTCCGAGCCGCTGAACGGCCGACACCCAGACGCTGGTCACCTCACCCGACTCGTCTCGTTCGATCCTCGGAGCCATCTCGAGTCGATCGATTTTGTTGAAAACCTTGATTTGCGGAAGCTCACCCGCCCCGACCTCTTGGAGCACGGCGTTGACCTGCTCGATCCGCTCGTCACGCCGCGGGTCGCTCGCGTCGATCACGTGCAGCAGCAAAGTCGCCTCGCGAGCCTCGGTCAGGGTCGATTGGAATGCGGCGACGAGCTCATGCGGCAACTCGCGGATGAATCCGACTGTGTCGGCCACCACGATCGGCGAACCGCCCGGCAATGTGACGCGGCGTACGAGCGGATCGAGCGTCGCGAAGAGCTGATCGGCCACGTACGCGTCGGCACCCGTCAGCGATCGGAACAAGGTCGACTTGCCGGCGTTGGTGTACCCCACCAGCGCTACCGAAGGAATCGGGATCTCGACACGACGCTGTCGTCCCGTCTCGCGTTGTTGCTTGAGCTTTTCGAGCCGACGGCTGAGTACACGCACTCGCTCGCCGAGCAGTCGACGATCGGTTTCGAGTTGCGTTTCGCCGGGCCCGCGAAGGCCGATACCGCCTTTTTGACGCTCGAGGTGGGTCCAGCCTCGCACGAGTCGACTCGACAGATGTCGCAGCTGAGCGAGCTCGACTTCGAGCTTGCCCTCGTGGCTGCGCGCACGCTGAGCAAAGATATCGAGAATGAGTGCATTTCGGTCGAGGACTCGGAGGCCGGTCAGCTTTTCGAGATTGCGCTCCTGACTCGGCGAGAGCGCGTGATCGACGAGGATCACCTCCGCACAGCTGTCGACCGCTGCCTGACGAATCTCTTCGGCCTTGCCGCTGCCTACGAAGTAACGCGGATCGGGCCGCTCGCGACGGCCTGTGACGGTGACGGCCACGCCGACCCCCGCAGACTCGGCGAGCTGCGCGAATTCTTCGAGATCTTCGCTTTCGACCGGCCCATCGAGGCCAATACGGACGAGGACGGCTCGTTCGCCGCCGCGGGGACGTTCAAACACGTGTGGGGAGGATCACTCGACCGGCGGGACATCCGCGTCGACCCCTTCCTCGCCGGGCAGGGGGACTCGAATGTTTCGCGCGGGGACGATCGTGGAGATGGCGTGCTTGTACACCATCTGGTTGACGGTATTTTTGAGCAGCACGACGAACTGGTCGAAGGAATCGATCTGACCCTGCAACTTGATACCGTTGACCAAATAGATGGACACCGGCACCCGCTCCTTTCGAAGTTGATTCAGGAAGGGATCCTGCAGGGATTGGCCCTTGGCCATGATGACTCTCCTAAGTTTTTTCTTGCCTCGCCTCGGGCCCCGCCCGAAGCGTCTCCCCCCTTAGTAGACCAATCTACCATGGGTCGGGTTCCTCATCCTGCCGCCCGACACACAAAAGCGGCCTCAACCACCCAGCGCTCGCAAACTTCCGGGTCGAATGGCTCCCAGGCTCGCCAGCCCGCATCCGCCCGAATCCAGGTCATCTGGCGCTTCGCGAGCTGACGCGACGCCGCGATGGCCCGTCGGACCGCCTCGTCGAGGTCGTATTCCCCGGCGAGATGAGCCGACAGTTGTCGGTACCCGACGGCACGCATGGCGACCGAACATTTTTGGATGTCGGGGCGAGCTCGCAGCTTTTCAACCTCGGCAAGAAATCCTTGGGACATCATCGCGAGAAATCGTTGCTCGATCCGTTCGTGCAACCGGGTCCGATCGCCCGGAACCAGCGCATCGCGCCGAAATCGCAGTCCCGAGGCCGGCGACGTGTCGCGCTGCCAGGCACTGATCGGCCGACCGCTGACCGCGTACACCTCGAGCGCGCGCTGAATCCGCTGGGGATCGTTGGGGTGGATGCGCGCCGCGGCTTCGGGGTCGATCCGAGCCAGCTCCGCATGCAGCGCAGGCCATCCCAGGGCTCTCGCCCGCTCGTCGATATCCTTGCGGACCGCCGGATCGGCGAGCGGCAAGGCAGCAATGCCGTGCACGAGCGCGTTGAAGTACAACATGGTTCCACCGACGAGCACCGGCATCCGCCCACGCGAGCGGATGTCGTAGATGGCGGCGATCGCATCGGCAACGAACTCGCCGGCACTGTAGGTGTCGCAGGGTTCGCGAATATCGATGAGGTGATGCGGGATCCGCGCTCGAGTCTCGGCATCGGGCTTCGCCGAGCCGACATCGAGCCCGCGATAGACCTGCGACGAGTCGACACTGACGATTTCGATGGGCACTCGCTCGGCAAGTCTCGCTGCGAGTTCCGACTTGCCGCTCGCCGTCGGTCCTGCGAGCAGGATGGCATCGACCTCGCGCATCCCCTGCGCGTTCATCGCCTGCGCGTTCATCGTCCGCGCAAGAACAATTGATCGAGTTGCTCCAGGCTGAGCACGGTCCAGGTCGGGCGCCCATGGTTGCACTGCCCCGCGCGCTCGGTGTGCTCCATGTCGCGCAGCAAGGCGTTCATCTCGGGCAAGGTCAGTTTGCGGTTGGCACGAATGGCACTGCGACACGCGATGTTGCCGAGCAGCACATGCGCCGCCGCCTCGAGGTGGTGACTGCCGCGATCGTCGCGTAAATCTTTGAGCACTTCGCGCACCAGAGGCGTCGGATCCACCTGCGCGAGCAAGGCGGGAACCGAGCGCACGGCCAAGCGCCCCGGACCGATCACGTCGATTTCGAATCCCGCGCGGGCGAAATCCTCCGCATGTGCCGCGAAGCTCTCGCTTTCGTGCGCCGCCACTTCGACGACGCGAGGCTCGAGCAAGCGCTGCACCGCAGGTGATTCACCGAAGTCTCGTTTCATCCGCTCGTAAAGCACCCGTTCGTGGGCCGCATGAGCATCGACCAAGATCAATCCCGCCTCGCTTTGCGCGAGGATGTAGGTACCGTGAAGTTGGGCGAGCGCGGTGCCGAGGGCCCCTGACGCAGTCGCCATCGAGGATGAGGACGAAGCGAACACCGGCTCGGCGACCTCCGCGGGCATCACGCCCATGGATTCGCCCGTACCGGCCGCGAGATCGAAACCCGACTGGGACCCATCGCCGCGGAACGCCTCACCCCGGAAGGCATCGACGCCGAGGGTGGTCGTGCGCGCCGTCGGCGCCGCCGCGCCGGCTCCGACCCCGAGCGCCTCGTGTACCGCGCGAAACACGAAATCGTGGATCTGGCGTACATCACGAAACCGGACTTCCAATTTTTGAGGATGCGCGTTGACGTCGACCCACTGCGGATCGAGTTCGAGATACACGAGATAGGCGGGCTGTCGGCCGTGATAGAGCACGTCGCGGTAACCGAGACGCATCGCACCGGCGAGCATGCGATCACGTACGGCGCGTCCGTTGACGTATGCAAATTGTTGATCGCTCGCGGCCCGCGCCGCGTGCGGCTGGCCAAGCCAGCCCCAGAACGTGACCGATCCGGACTGACGCTCGAAGGGCAGCGCTTCGGCGATGAACGCTTCGCCCATGATGGAGGCGATGCGCGCTCGCTGCGCCTCGGGCGTCGTCGCAAGCGGCGCATCGAACAACGTGCGCCCTTCGTGACGCAATCTGAAGGCCACATCGAAACGCGCGAGCGCGAAGCGCTCGACGAGCCGGGCGATATGCCCTAGCTCCGTGCTCTCGGTGCGCACGAACTTTCGCCGGGCCGGCACGTTGTAGAAAAGATCTCGGACCTCGACCAAGGTGCCTCGCGGTTGCGGAGACGGCGCGACCGCAGACACTTCACCTCCCTCGACGCGAACCTCTGCACCCTGGGAGGACCCGACGGCTCGCGAGGCGATCCGGAGCCGCGCGACGGATCCGATCGAAGGCAGCGCCTCGCCCCGAAATCCCAAGGTTCGAATGGCGGCAAGATCATCGAGATTGCCGATCTTGCTCGTGGCGTGGCGCTGAACGGCAAGCGGAAGCTCCGCTTCGGGAATCCCGTGGCCGTCATCGAGAATTCGAACGAGCCGGACTCCCCCTGCTTCGATATCTATATCGATCGAACGCGCACCCGCATCGATCGCGTTCTCGACGAGTTCTTTGACGAGAGACGCCGGTCGCTCGACCACCTCGCCCGCAGCGATCTGATCGACGAGCGCACTCGGCAACAGACGGATCGGCACGAGACGGCTTCAGAGCTTGCCGGAACGGGCGGGCGCGTTCTCGCCGGCCGTCGCAACGACCGTACGTCCCGATTCTCGAGCTTTCGCGAAACGCGATCCATCGGGCGGATGGTCGACGAAGAACTGCTTCACGCCATCGAAGATCGCTTCGGCAAGATCTTTTCGTCGTTCCGGCTTGTTGAGCAGACGCTCATCGGCCGGACTCGAGATGAACGCGGTCTCGACGAGCATCGAAGGAATATCGGGACTTTTGAGTACGACGAATCCGGCCTGCTGCACCAGGGGTTTGCGAACCTCGTTGACCCGCGAGAGAGAGCGCAGCACCCGGTCGGCGGCCACCATGCTCTGGCTGATCTGCGCCGATTGGGCGAGATCGACGAGCACCGAGGCGATCACGGGGTCCTTGTCGTCGAGTGATACACCGCCTGCGAGGTCAGCGGCGTTTTCACGGTCGGCGAGCAACCTTGCTTGTTCGTCGGTCGCGCCTTTGAGCGACAACACGTAAACCGAGGACCCGGATACCGAAGGGTCGCGTACGGCATCGGCATGAACGGAGACGAACAGTTCAGCACCCGCTTCGCGCGCGCGTCGAATTCTTTGACGCAGGGTGAGGAAGTAATCGCCGTCGCGCGTCAGGATGGCTCGCATCCCGGGCTCGCGATTGATTCGCTCGGCGAGTTCTTTGGAGATATCGAGCACCACGTCCTTCTCGCGAGTCCCTGCACGACCGATCGCGCCGGGGTCTTGCCCACCGTGACCTGCATCCACCGCGACGATGACATCACGTCCGCCCACCGGAGAATGCTCGGCCTTGATCGGCTTGATCGAGGCCTCCGGCGCGGGCGCGCTCGCCGCGAGGGCCACGCTGCTCTGCGCCGGTGGTGACGCGACGGGAGCTGTCGCCCCCGTCGCAACCGTTGCCACAGCCGGCGCGGCCGCGGGTGACAACGTACCGCGAGCGACCTCCAAAACGAAACGGCGGGCTGCCGCATCACCACCGCTCCAACTGACGCGGGCGTCGGCGGCGAGATCGAGCACGAGGCGCAACGAACCATCCGCCTGCGGACCCGCCCGCACGGTACGTACCGCGCCTTGCGCAGCAGGCAGCCGAAGCGCCGGCGGCTTGCGGGTAGCCGGCAAGTCGACCACGGCCCGCAAGGGACGCTCGAGGACAAAGAATTTGGGAACCGTGTCGGTTTCGACTTCGATGACGACACGCATGGTCTCGGTCGCCGTCGTGGGTTCGAAACGCAGGTCGCGAAGGGTTTTTCCGGAGGCGTTTGCCACGCCGGCCGAAATGCCGGCGAACCCCGCAAGCAGGGTCAACACCAAAAACGAACGAAGTGAGCGGGTTTCAGACCACCCGAACAGGCGTGCCATGAGGCGCAAGAGTACGCGGAACAAGGTCAATATTTCAACAAAAATCAATGCCCTGCGGAGGAAAACTCAGGTTCCATTGAGACCTTTTCCAACCACGCCTCGCCCTCCGTAGTTCGCGCGCTCAATCGCAGACGATGTCCCGCCGTCGCGCCCTCGAGCACGATCTCGAGGTCCGGCTGCGGCAGCACGCCCTCGCCGCGCTCGGGCCACTCGATGAGCCAAAGCGCCCCGGCATGGTCGTGATCGGAAAGACCGAGCGACAAGAGATCGCGCGGCTCTGCGAGACGATACAGATCGAGATGAACCGCGAGCCACGGATCGCGTTCGTACGTCTCGAGCAAACTGTAGGTCGGGCTTTTCACGACGCGGGTCTCGCCGAGCGCCTGCAGCAGACCGCGGACCAGCGTCGTTTTGCCCGCACCGAGATCGCCTCTCAAAAAAACGCGCAAGGCGCGCGCCGGTGGCGGTGGCAAGGTCCGCGCGAGCGCCGCACCGAGGGCGCGTGTGGCCGCGTCGTCCTGAGACAGGATCGAGATCATGATGCGAGCACGGCGGGAAGGCATCGCGCCACGTCGCCCGCGAGTACGCCCCGATCGACCCCCGCCGCAGCCGCTTCGCCTGCCAAGGCGTGCCAGAGCACACCCAAACTTGCGGCCTGCACGGTCGAGAAGCCCTGGCCCAGCAAGGCGGCGATCACGCCGGTGAGGACATCGCCCATGCCGGGCGCCGCCATGGCCGGCGTTCCACGATCGCAGAGCCAGGGAATGTCGTCGGACACCAGACTGCCCGCACCCTTCAGTACGATCGTCGCGGCATATCGGCGTTGCAATTCTTTGATCGATCGCAAGCGATCACGTTGCACCTCGGCGCTCGAGCACCCCAGCAATCGAGCCGCCTCCCCGGGGTGCGGCGTCAGCACACATCGATTCGGCAGAGTCAGCCGGGGCTGCTCGGCGAGCAGGTTGAGCGCATCGGCATCGAGGACCACAGGCACCTCGCGCGCCCTTGCCACAGCCAGCGCATCGGCAAAGCTCGCCCGGCCCCACTCGCCTCGACCAAGTCCGGGACCGATCGCCAGCACGTCGATCGAATCGATCAGTTCGGCGATCGTCGCCGCGGCGCCGACACCGCGCACCATGAGCTCGGGGCAACCTGCGGCCACCGCAACGACCGATTCCGGCGCCACCCATGCCGTCACGCGTCCGGCGCCTGAGCGAAGGGCTGCCTCGCCGGCGAGTCGTGCCGCGCCCGGCATGCCCTCACCGCCGCCGACCACCAGCACGTGACCAAAGCGACCCTTGTGGGACTCGCGAGGTCGCCGCGGCAATCCCGCTGCAAGATCGGATCGAATCAGAAGACGAAGCATCGGCGACACTGACGTCGGTTGAATGCCGAGACTCGCGAGCACCACCTCACCGGCGAAATCGGGCCCTGCTCCCAACCACAACCCCGCCTTCCGGGCGATGAACGTCACCGTCACCGCCGCACGCAACGCGAGGCCCCGCGGCTCACCGGTGTCGGCACAAAGACCCGAGGGCACATCGAGGGACATGACCGGAACGCGCATTTCATTGACGACACGAATGATCTCAGCGAGCCCCGGACGTACCTCGTCCTGCAAACCGATCCCGAGCAGCGCATCGACGATGACATCGGCTCCGGCAAGCCGCGCCACGTTCAAGTGCTCTACGGGAGTCCCGCCCGCCAAGCATTCGGTCGCTGCGCGCGCCGCATCGCCTTTGAGGCGCTCGACGGGCACCGCGGCAAGAACGCGCGGTGCAAGGCCTGCATCACGCGCGAGTCGCGCGAGAACATAGCCGTCGCCTGCGTTGTTCCCTCCACCGCACAACACGAGCACGTCACGGGCCACGGGCCATCGGGCACGGAGCTCTCGCAACGCCGCAGCCGCAGCGCGCGACATGAGCGCGTAACCCTCGACACCCGCCGCAAAAGTCGACGCCTCGAGCGCACGAACAGCCTCGACCCCGTAGAGTCCAGAAGGAGTCCCGTGATCCCCGCCTGGCCGTTGATCCACTGCATTCATTGGATGGCGAGTATACGGTCGCCGATATACTCGCCGCATGTCGCCCTCCGACTTGCATGCGCTGCGCAACGAACTTGAGACTCTCGCGACCGGGCTCGGCTTTGCAGCGATCGGCGTGGCGCATCTCGATCTCGTCGAAGACGAAGCGCATCTGCTGCGATGGCTCGACGAAGGCCGGCATGGCGACATGCATTACATGTCGCGTCATGGCACGCGACGCTCTCGACCGGCAGAACTGAAACCCGGAACCGTCTGCGCCATCAGCGTTCGACTCGATTACTGGCCGAGCGAGGCCGCGGATGCCGAGGCCGTGCTGAAGGCGCCGGATCTCGGTTATGTGTCCCGCTACGCACTCGGTCGCGATTACCACAAGATTCTTCGCAACGCCTTGCAGGATTTCGCCGACCGTATCGAAGCGAGGATCGGTCCTTTCGGGTATCGGGTATTCGTCGACTCGGGGCCCGTGCTCGAAAAAGCCCTCGCGCGCAACGCTGGCCTCGGCTGGATCGGCAAGCACACCAATCTCATCGCACGCGATGCGGGTTCCTGGTTTTTTTTGGGCGAGATCTACACCGACCTGCCGCTACCCATCGACCCGCCCACAGGCGCACATTGCGGCAGCTGTGAGGCGTGCATTCCCGCCTGCCCTACCGGTGCGATCACTGCGCCTTGGCAACTCGACGCGCGGCGCTGCATCTCGTATCTCACCATCGAGTTGCAGGGCTCGATCCCGGAGTCGCTCAGGCCCCTGATCGGCAACCGAATCTACGGTTGCGATGACTGCCAGCTCGTCTGCCCCTGGAACAAATTCGCGCGCGCCGCAGCGCATCCTGACCTCAAGACCGTTCGTCTGGGCCTCGATCGCGCCCCACTTGCCGAGCTTTTTCTTTGGACCGAAGAAGAATTCGAGTCGAGACTGCGTGGATCGGCGATCCGCAGAATCGGGCATGAGCGCTGGCTGCGCAACATCGCCGTGGCACTCGGCAACGGACCAAAAACGGGTGAGAGCGCAGACCGCAATCGCACGGCCCTGCATCAGCGCGCACAAGACTCATCGCCGCTCGTGCGCGAGCATGTCGAGTGGGCGCTTGGTCGCTTGGCGGAGTGACGAAACGCCGTCGGACTAGAGGCGCGTGCAGCGTTTGTTGTCGATGAGGCGCGCCTTGCCAAGGCGTGCCGAGCACAGCACGACGAGGTCACTTTCAGAGATACCCGGTTTACGCAGGGTATGCACGCTCGCCACGGTGAAGTAGTCGACCGTGAATCCGTCCCCGCGAAGCGCCGCGCGTGACTTCGACTCGAGCTGCATGATTTCGGACAGCGACCCGGCGCCCATCTCGATCGCCTCGGCCACTTTGCACAACTCTTCGTATATTCGGGGTGCGAGCTTGCGCTCCTCCTCATTGAGGTAATCGTTCCGCGAACTCATCGCGAGCCCGTCGGCGGTACGAACCGTCGGCGCCGCGACGACGTTGATCGGCATTTTGAGCTCATCGACCATGCGACGGACCACGACGAGTTGCTGAAAATCTTTCTCTCCGAGTACGGCGACATCCGGCTGCACGATATTGAAGAGCCGATTGACCACGCTGACGAGCGACTCGAAGTGCTCCGGACGTACCGCACCGCAGAGGATGTCGGTGTAACCGGGTACCTCGATGTGTACCGAGTTCAGCAAGCCATGTGGGTAGATCTCGTGCGGATCGGGCCGATAGAGCAGGTCGCAATTGACCGTTCGCAGCAGTTGCTCGTCCCGCTCAGGATTGCGCGGGTGATGATCGAACTCGTCATTCGGTCCGAACTGCATGGGGCTGTCGAAGGCGCTGACCACGTAGTGCCGCGTGACCTTGCGGGCCAGGCGACAGAGACCGAGGTGCCCGTCGTGGAGGTTGCCCATGGTGGGCACATAACCCACCTTGCGGCCGGCCGCGCGCCACTCCCTGACCTTTTCCCGTACCTCGGCGATGGTCGTGACAACCTGCATATTTATGGGATGTTAGCCGAAATCCGACCGACATGCGGCCGATTCGGGGCTTCGGGGGTCAGATCACCGCGTGGCGAAGCGGATTGAAGTAGAGCTTCCCGCGCTTCATGCGCCGAATCGCGCCGAGCAGCTCTTCGTAGTCGGCCGTATTGGAGGTGGGGTCGATGGCCGCCGCGTTGACGATCAGGAGCGGCGCAGCCTCATAGTCGTGGAAGAACCGCGCGTAGGCCTCGTTCAGTCGCTCGAGGTAGGCGCGTTCGATGAGTTGCTCGGCCTTGATGCCTCGACGACCGATGCGCTGCAACAGCACGTCGACCGGCGCCTGCAAAAAAATCACGAGGTCCGGTTTGGGCGGATCGATCACGACTCGCGAGTAGATCTGATCGTAGAGCCCGAACTCCGCCTCATCGAGGGTCACCCTCGCGAACAAGCGATCCTTCTCGAGCAGGTAATCGGCGACTCTGATCGTCGAAAACAGATCGTCCTGGCGAAAGGCGGTCAATTGTTGGACGCGCTGAAACAAAAAATGCAGCTGCGCAGGCAACGCCGCACCGACGGGGTCGCGGTAGAAACGCTCGAGAAACGGGTTGGACTCGGCTTGTTCGAGAATGAGTTCGGCGGAGAGCGTCTCTGCCAACCGACGTGCCAGCGAGGTTTTGCCGACGCCGATGGGGCCTTCGATGACGATGTAACGTTGAGGGACCGGATCCGTCATGTTCAGTCGAGTCGCTCGATACCTCGATCGGTTACCCGGGACGCCAGTTCGGCCACCCTGCCCATACCCGGAAGATGCAGTTGAGGCGCGATGTCACGAAGAGGATACAGAACGAAATCACGCTCCGGTATCCCGGCATGCGGCAGCGTCAGCTCGTCGGTCGAAAGCCGGCAATCCCCGTACGCGAGCAGATCGAGATCGATTTCTCTCGGGCCCCATCGAACCCTCGTCTCGGCGCGGCCGAGTTGCCGCTCGACGGATCGGAGCGCACGAAGAAAATCGAGTGGTGATTGGCGCGTCAGGACACCCGCCACGCCGTTGATGAACGGGTCTTGCGCGATCGGTCCGAACGGCGCGGTGCAGTAGTGCGAGGAAACGACGACAAGGCGAGTGTCGGGCAACGCGCCGACGAGCTCGATGGCGCGGCGAAGAGCGTGACGGGAATCGCCGAGGTTGCTCCCGAGGCCTACGTAGGCGGGTTGCCACAGAGCGAGCCGCGACATCACCGACCCGAACTCAGCCGACCGGTCCACCGCCGCGTCCTCGACGGCGACCCCCTCGGCGACGTCGACTGTTGCGGCCACCAGAGGGCGCTCGTCCTTCGCCGCCCCCTCGCCCGATTTCATCGCTCATCGTGGCACGTTGCTCGGGGCTCGCCGACTGCAACTTCACCCACCAGTCGACGACGGCTTTGTCCGCCATGCCGAACTCGGCGCGCAGCTGCAGGAGATCGAAGGCCGCGCGGAATCGCGGATGCTCGAGGGTGCGAAGCGCGCGACGCCCTCGCGGCGTCTCGAGACGCGGTTGCAGCGCAAACATGTCGCGCATGCCGAGAATGAAACGACGATGCACGGCGACGCGTGCGTAGATGTCACGCACGGCGATGTCGACGGCATCGAGAATGGTCGAAATCTCATGCCACTCGGCACGAGGGCACTTCTCGATGGCGAGTCCGATCGGCCCGTACAACAGCAGCGCGAACAGGAATGACGGCGTGACCGGACGGTCGGCGCGAACACGCTGATCGGTATTCGTCAGGCCCTGGATGAGCATGCGTTCGGGTGCACTACCCGGGTGCTTGCGAGCGAAAGCGGCCACGTTCGGCAGCAATTCGTCGAGCAATCCGCGCTCGAGCAACACTCGGTAACTTTCGGCGCCGTGCCCCGTGAGGAAAAGCTTGAGCGTCTCGTCGAAGAGGCGCGCAGGCGGCACACCGGAAAGCAAACCGCTCAATCGAGCGATGGGCTCGGCTGTCGCCGGTTCGATCTCGAAACCGAGTTTTGCCTGAAAACGCGCCGCACGCAGCATGCGCACCGGATCTTCCCGATAGCGCGTCTCGGGATCGCCGATGAGCCGCAGGCGACGCGCTTTGACATCTTCGAAGCCTTGGCAGTAATCCCAAACCGAGAAATCAGCGATGTTGTAATACAGCGCATTGCAGGTGAAGTCGCGGCGCCAGATGTCATCGTCGATGGTGCCGTAGACATTGTCGCGAATGATACGACCACTCTGATCGACGACTCGTTCGAGCGACTCGTCGAAGTCGTGGATATCACGCGAGTCTTCGAGTTCGATGGGTGCATCGGTGTCGAGCGGCGCATCCTCGAGCGTGGCGTCATCGAGCGATGCGTCATCGAGCGCCGCCTCCTCGGTCGGCAACTCATCGCCCTGCGGGGGTGCGCCCGAGGCGCGAAACGTCGCCACCTCGATGATCTCGCGACCAAAGAAAACATGCGCGAGCCGAAACCGACGACCGACAAGCCGACAGTTTCTGAAAAGGCGCTTGACCTGCTCGGGCAAGGCGTTGGTCGCGACGTCGAAATCCTTGGGCTCGAGCCCGAGCGTGAGGTCGCGCACGCAACCCCCGACGAGATAGGCGTCGAAGCCTGCCTCGCGAAGTCGATACAGCACCCGAAGTGCTTCGGGGGCGATCTTCGAGCGCGAAATCGGATGCGAGTCGCGCGGGATGATGCGAGCCAGGCGGGGAACGGCCTCAGACGAGGCGTGTGGGGAATTCAATGCTGTGATGTCCGCTGAGAAATACAGGCCGCTTGAGCAATTGGGGCGGGGCCCTATAATACCGCGCCTTCCCGGCCTGTACTCCGGTACTCCGCTCCTTTCGTCTAGAGGCCCAGGACATAGCCCTCTCAAGGCTGTAACACGGGTTCGAATCCCGTAAGGAGCGCCATCGGATCATGGATCATAGTCGCCTCAAAGACATCCTCGCCAGCCCGAGCTATCGCCTCGCCGAAGACGATGGAGACTTCCTCGAGAGTGATCACGCGCGGGCCATTCGGCTCGCCCTCGAGTTCGATCGCGCCGACACCTATCTGCGCGCCTACGGCATCGAAAGCACGGTGGTCGCTTTCGGCAGCGCTCGGATTCCCTCACCCGAGACTCCGGGCGCCACGCCCGAACAACGGCATTTTTATGAGGAGGCGCGCCGCTTCGGCTACGAGATCAGTCGCGGCGCCAAGCACACGCCGGGCTGTCATCGATTAGTCGTGGCCACGGGTGGCGGACCCGGCCTCATGGAAGCGGCGAATCGCGGCGCGAGTGAAGCCGGCGCACCGACCATCGGGTTCAACATCCGCCTGCCCCACGAGCAGTTTCCGAACCCCTACATCACTCCCGGGCTCGCGTTTCAGTTTCGTTACTTTGCCCTACGCAAGATGCATTTCATGTTCAGGGCGCGGGCGCTCGTCGCACTGCCCGGCGGATTCGGCACGCTCGATGAAGTCTACGAAGCACTCAATTTGGTGGCGACACACACGATCGCGCCGATTCCGATCGTGCTCGTGGGGCGTAAATATTGGGACTCGGTGTTACCGCTCGATGCGTTGATTGCCGACGGCTACATCGCACCCGAAGATCGCCAACTTGTTCATTACACCGAGTCGGGCGCCGACGCCGCAGCGTACGTGCTTGCACACTGCGGCTGCGCCGACGAACCGGGAGCCTGAATCAGCGCGGTGCCATTCGAATGGCGCCATCGAGCCGCACGCAGGCGCCGTTGAGATAACCGATCTCGATCATCGACAGCGCGAGCGCGGCATATTCGTCGGGCGAGCCGAGTCGCTTGGGGTGCGGCACCGTCGCCGCCAAGGCGTCGGTGACTTTCGTCGGCAGCCCCGCGAGCAGCGGCGTCGCAAAGATTCCCGGCAGAATGGTGTTGACCCGAATGGCCTCGTTCATGAGATCGCGCGCGATCGGCAAGGTCATCCCCGAAATCGCCGCCTTCGATGCCGAGTACGCAGCCTGGCCGATCTGTCCGTCTTCGGCCGCGACCGACGAGGTGTTGATGATCGCGCCACGATCCCCCTCGGGCAACACGGGTAGTGCAAGCATCCCCGCAGCCGATTTGGCGATGCAACGAAACGTGCCGATCAAATTGATCTGGATCGCACGCTCGAAGTCGAGCATTGGAAAATGTCGCGCCTCACCGCTCTCGCGATCGCGAAATGCCGTCTTGAAGCCATTGGCAATGCCGGCGCAGTTCACGAGGATGCGTTCCTGACCGTGAGCCGCACGAGCTTTCGCGAAACCCTCTTCGACACTCGCCTCATTCGTGACATCGACTTTGCAGAAGAGACCTTTGATGTCGCGCGCGACCGCTTCACCCCGCTCTGCCGACAGGTCGAAGATGGCGACGCGAACACCGCGCGCGGCAAGTGCGCGAGCCGTCGCCTCGCCCAAGCCGGAGGCGGCACCCGTCACGATGGCGGAGAGAGAAGAGTCGAGTTTCATGTTGAGCGAACCTTTGAATCAGTAAGAACGTGGCAAGCCAAGCTCGTGCTCGGCGATATAAGACAAGATGAGATTGGTCGAGATCGGCGCCACCTGATACAGCCTCGTTTCACGAAACTTCCGCTCGACGTCGTACTCGGCCGCAAAGCCGAACCCGCCATGCGTCTGCAAACACGCGTTACCCGCCTCCCAAGACGCCTTGGCAGCGAGGTATTTGGCCATGTTGGCCTCGGCTCCGCAGGGCTGCTTGGCATCGTAGAGCTCGCAAGCCTTGAAGCGCATGAGGCTCGCCGCCTCGGTCTCAATGTAACTCTCGGCGATCGGAAACTGAACACCCTGGTTCTTGCCGATCGGTCGATCGAAGACAACGCGCTCGTTGGCGTACTTCGTCGCACGTTCGACGAACCAGTAGGCATCGCCGATGCACTCGGCCGCAATGAGCACACGCTCGGCGTTGAGCCCGTCGAGAATATATTTGAAGCCCTTGCCCTCCTCGCCGATGAGGTGACTCGCCGGGATCTCGAGATTGTCGAAGAAGAGTTCATTGGTCTCGTGATTGACCATATTCGGAATGGGCCGCAGCGACATGCCCTTGCCGAGCGCCTCTCGAACATCGACGAGGAACACCGAGAGCCCCTCGGACTTGCGCTGCACCTCGGCCAGCGGCGTGGTGCGCGCGAGCAGCACGATGAGATCGGAGTGCTGCACTCGCGAGATCCACACCTTCTGACCGTTGATGACGTAGCGATCACCCTTGCGGACGGCCGTCGTCTTGAGTCGCGTGGTGTCGGTGCCCGTCGTCGGCTCGGTGACCGCCATCGACTGCATGCGAAGTTCGCCCGCGGCGATCTTCGGCAAGAACTCGCGGCGCTGCGCCTCGCTGCCATGACGGACGAGCACGTTCATGACGTACATCTGCCCGTGGCACGCACCCGAGTTACCGCCCGAGCGATTGATTTCTTCCATGATCACCGAGGCCTCGGCGAGCGAGAGACCCGAACCGCCGTACTCTTGCGGAATGAGCGCAGCAAGCCAGCCTGCTTCGGTCAGCGCGTCGACGAACTCGACGGGATAACCGCGCTCGGCATCGACCTTGCGAAAGTACTCATCCGGAAATTGTGCGCAGAGCGCGCGCACCGCAGAGCGGATTTCGGTGTAAGGATCGTTCACGGACTTCGACATGGATCATCCCCCTGAGGCAAGGATACCGCGCGCCTCGAGCAGAGCGAGTACACGCTCGGCCGCCTCGTCCGCCGTGCAATCGACCGTGTTGATCCGCAGCTCGGGTGACTGCGGCGCCTCGTAGGGCGCATCGATGCCGGTGAAGTTCTTGAGCTCGCCCCGACGCGCCTTGCGGTAGAGGCCCTTCACATCTCTCGCCTCAGCCACCTCGAGCGGGGTATCGACATGCACTTCGATGAATTCGCCCTCCTCGAGCAACTGTCGCGCCGCATCGCGCTCGGCCCGATACGGCGAGATGAAGGCCGTGAGTACGATGAGTCCCGAATCGACCATGAGCTTGGCCACCTCGGCGATCCGACGAATATTCTCGACGCGATCCGCCGCGGTGAAACCGAGATCGCGATTGAGACCATGGCGGACGTTGTCGCCATCGAGCAGATAGCTGTGGCCGCCGCGAGCGAGCAATTTTTGCTCGAGCGCATTGGCGATGGTGGATTTGCCTGATCCCGACAACCCCGTGAACCACACCACGACGGGCTTCTGACGTTTGAGCGCCGCCCGCGCCGCCTTGTCGACGCTCACGGCCTGGCGATGAATATTGCTCGAGCGCCGCAAGGCAAATCGGATCATGCCCGCCCCGACCGTGGCGTAGCTCAGGCGGTCGATCACGATGAATCCGCCCATCGCCCGATCGAGTTCATACGGCTCGAAGGCAACGGGCTGATCGAGCGCGACGTTGCAGGTCCCGATTTCATTGAGCGCAAGCTGTCGCGCTGCAAGCAACTCCAGCGTGTTCACATTAACCTTGTGCTTGGGCGTCGAGAACACGGCGCCGACGGTCCGCGCGCCCACCTTCAGCAAGTAAGATCGACCGGAAAGCATCGGCTCGTCTGCGAGCCAAACCACGGTGGTTTCGAACTGATCGGCAATTTCGGCAGGGTCTGTCGCGGCACTGATGACATCGCCTCGCGTCACGTCGAGCTCGTCGGCGAGCGTCACGGTGACCGACTGCCCTACCCCCGCCTCGGCGAGATCACCGTCGGCCGTCACGATGCGCGCGATCCGAGTTTGACGACCCGAGGGCTGAATTCTTACCGGATCCTGAACGCGCAGCACGCCGCTCGTGATCAGGCCACTGTAGCCCCGAAAATCGGGCGACGGCCGATTGACCCATTGCACGGGCAGTCGCAGTGGTCGATCGATTTGTTGCGACGCCTCGATCTCGACGGTCTCGAGATGACTCAGGAGTGTCGGACCGCGATACCACCGCATCCGCGCGCCATGGGTGACGACGTTGTCGCCGCCAAGCGCCGACATCGGAATGGCGATGACCTCGGTCAATCCGATGCGCTGCGCAAACTCGCGATAGTCGCTCACGATGCGATCGAAGTCTCGTTGCGAGTAATCGATCAGATCCATCTTGTTGACGGCCAACACGACGCGTCGGATGCCCATCAAAGAAACCAGATAGGAATGACGGCGGGTTTGCGTGAGCACGCCTTTTCGCGCATCGACGAGGATCACCGCAAGCTCGGCCGTCGAGGCGCCGGTCATCATGTTGCGCGTGTACTGCTCGTGGCCGGGCGTATCAGCCACGATGAACTTGCGCCGGGGCGTACTGAAAAACCGATAAGCCACATCGATCGTGATGCCTTGCTCGCGCTCTGCCGAGAGCCCGTCGACCAGCAGCGCGAAGTCGATGGCCTCGCCCTGCGTTCCCCACTTTTTGCTGTCGGCCTCGAGCGCAGCGAGTTGATCGTCGAGCACCTGACGGGACTCGTAGAGCAACCGACCGATGAGGGTGCTCTTGCCGTCATCCACACTGCCGCAAGTGATGAAGCGCAGAAGGTCGGACATCAGAAATACCCCTCTCGCTTCTTGCGCTCCATCGACGCGGGGCCGTCATGGTCGATCAATCGCCCTTGCCGCTCGCTGAACGTCGATTGCTGCATCTCCGCGATGATCTCGGGCAGCGTCTCGGCCGCGCTCTCGATGGCGCCTGATAGCGGATAGCAACCGAGCGTTCGGAATCGAACCTTACGAATGACCGGCACTTCCCCGGGCTGCAACGGGAGGCGTTCGTCATCCACCAGGATGAGCATGCCGTGACGCTCGACGACTGGACGCTCCTTGGCAAGATAAAGCGGGACGATCGGCACCTGCTCGAGAAGGATGTACTGCCACACGTCGAGCTCGGTCCAGTTCGACAACGGAAACACGCGTATCGACTCGCCTTTCGCCTTGCGAGCGTTGTAGAGATTCCAGAGTTCGGGCCGCTGATTGCGCGGATCCCAACGATGATGCGCGTTGCGAAACGAGAAGACGCGCTCCTTGGCGCGCGACTTTTCTTCGTCGCGACGCGCGCCACCGAATGCCGCATCGAACCCGTGCTCATCGAGTGCCTGTCGCAGGCCTTCGGTATTCCACTGATCGGCATGCACCTGCGAGCCGTGGGTGAAGGGATTGATCCCGAGACGAACAGCCTCGGGGTTGCGGTGCACGATGAGACGCAGGCCGTACTCGCGCGCGATCCTCTCGCGCATCGCGTACATCTCGCGAAACTCCCAGGTGCTGTCGATATGCAGCAACGGAAACGGCAGCGGCGACGGAAAGAACGCCTTGCGCGCGACATGCAGCATCACCGCGCTGTCCTTGCCGCCGGTGTAGAGCAGCACGGGCCGCTCGGTCTCGGCGACCACCTCGCGCATGATATGGATGCTTTCAGCTTCGAGGCGCTGCAGAGGAGTCATGCCAACTCGAGTCTGCGAACGCCGCGCGGCTCGACGCGCCGCAGGTCGCGACGCCGGGATGGAGATCGGACCGGGCCCCCGCGGGGCACCGACGAGTCGAAGGCGCGAATGTTTCGCGGCCCACGCGCGCAGCTCGGGCTGCGTCACATCGATGCCGTGCAACAACACCCCCCGAGCGTTCGGCCAAGCCGCCATGACTCGATCGAGGAACGTCAACCAACCCTCGAGACGAAACGGCTCGGCAAGCGGGAGCCAAGCCAACTGCCCGCGCAAAGTTTGGGCGACGAGCACTCGAGCCGACTCTCCGACCCGGCATTCCCCGCACCAAAGAATTTCGCCGGGCAGTCGTCGCGTTTCTTTGATGAGCGGCACGAGGGTGGCGTTTCGCCACTCCGTCATTGCCGCGTCGTCGGCCGCGCGCTCGGCGAGCGTCGGTATCCCGAGCCCCGCACGATTCAGCACGCGCGAGAGTGCGCGACCGCCGAGCGTCACACCAAAGATTTCCTGCGCCTCACGTGCGACCCCGTCGGCCGTCCAGAGCCCCACGTCATCGGACGGACGCGTTTCGGACGGATCCATCGTCGAAAGGCGGACGATCAGCCTTGCTTCGTCTGCCGCGTTCAGCGCCCGCCTCGCCCCGACCGGACGACCCCTGCGACGCTGGTCGAGCGCCTCCCAGCCGCCTTCGGCAAACACCCGACAGGCCTCGATGATCGTCGGCGCACTGAGTCCCGTCTCGGCCCGCACCTCCGCGAGCGGACGACCAGCGAGCCGCAATTCGACGGCGCGACGTCTCGATTCGATCAGTGGGGCAGATGGAGTCTTCGGCATCGATACGATAACCTGTTGTCCCGATTGGTGAATTTTATGTCTATTAATTATTTAATCAAGGACATCGACCGACAGGCTGCCGATCCCGGGTTTTTGAATGCGGTCATCGGCATCGCCCGCGATGCCGGGAAGGTCATTTCCGAGGTCTACGGCACCGCGTTCACGGTCTCCGAGAAGTCCGACACGTCTCCGGTAACGGTCGCCGACGAGCGCGCGGAAGCCGTCATCTTGGCGGGACTCGAGCGCCTCACCCCCAGCCTCCCGATCGTCGCCGAGGAATCGGTCGCCGCAGGGCGTATCCCGACGGTCGACTCGGCGCACGGTGCGTTCTGGCTCGTCGATCCGCTTGATGGCACCCGGGAATTCATCAGTCGCAATGGCGAATTCACGGTGAATATCGCTCTCGTTCGCGCGGGAGAGCCTGTGCTCGGAGTCGTCTTCGCGCCCGCCCTCGATGCGCTCTATGCCGGAGCCCGAGCGCTCGGCGCGTTCAAAGAGCAGCAGGGAGAACGGCGGACCATTGCCTGTCGAGCCGTTCCCACCGAGGGCCTGTCCGTGGTGGAAAGCCGATCGCATGGTGACGGCGCGGCGCTCGATGCTTGGCTGCAGGGTCGCCCGGTGGCCTCTCGAGTCAAGGCAGGCTCGTCGCTCAAACTCTGCGTGCTCGCCGAGGGTAGCGCAGATCTCTACCCTCGCCTCGGGCGAACCATGGAATGGGATATCGCAGCGGGCCACGCGGTGTTGGCCGCGGCGGGCGGGCGCGTCATGAGGCTGGAGGACGGCCAAGCGCTGCGTTACGGAAAACCGGGATTCGAGAACCCGGGGTTCGCAGCGCAAGGATTGTGAGGGGGTTGGTGGGTCCTGCGCGATTCGAACGCGCGACCAACTGGTTAAAAGCCAGCTGCTCTACCGGCTGAGCTAAGGACCCGTCCCGTCGAGAGGGCGCGAATTCTACACATATCGCGTGGGATCGGGCACGCCCGCGGCCACGAAACCTTCGCGCCTCAAGCGGCAACTATCGCAGCGCCCGCAGGCCTGCCCCGCCGGGTCGGCTTGGTAACACGACACGGTCACGGAAAAATCGACGCCGCGGCGATGACCCTCGCGGATGATCTCGGCCTTCGAAAGCTGCACCAAAGGCGCTTCGATGCGGATGGGCGCACCCTCGGTCCCGACCCGAGTCCCGAGCCGCGCCACCTCGGCGAACGCCGCGATGAACGGCGGGCGACAATCGGGATAACCCGAGTAATCGACGGCGTTCACGCCGATGAAAATCGTCTGTGCGCCGAGCACTTCGGCCCAACCGAGCGCAAGCGAGAGCATCAAGGTGTTGCGCGCCGGAACATAAGTGATCGGGATTCCGGCTGCGGGAGACGTCGGGACGTCGATGGAAGGGTCGGTAAGCGCCGAGCCGCCGATTCCCGCCAGATCCACCCCCATCACGCGATGTTCGCGAGCCCCGAGCGTGGCCGCCACGCGAGCCGCGGCCGCGAGCTCTGCAGAGTGCCGCTGTCCGTAGTGCACCGAAAGGGCATACGCGTCGTAGCCCTGCTCGATCGCCATCGCGAGGACCGTGGCCGAATCAAGGCCACCCGAGAGCAACACCACCGCCCTCGGTTTCGACACCGCCGAAGAATGAGGCGTCGCGCTCATCGGCCGGGCACATCGCCCCAAAGATATTTGTGCAGCTGGACCTGAAAGCGCACCGGTAAACGATCTTCGAGGATCCAATCGGCCAGATCGCGCGCCGGGAGTTCCGCGTAGCTCGGCGAAAAGAGCACTGTGCAGCGCTCGGCAAGCCCTCGCTCGCGCAGCTGCGAGCGACTCCATTCGTAGTCGGCGCGATCGGCGATCACGAATTTGACGAGATCTTTGGACTGCAACCGAACGAGTTCGTCGTAGCGATTACGCGCTTCTTCACCGGAGGCCGGCGTCTTGATGTCGACCACCTTGACGACTCGCGGATCGACACGCTCAAGCGGCATCGCCCCGCTGGTCTCGAGCGACACGCGATACCCTGCATCACAGAGCGCGGTCATCAACTCGAAGACGGCAGGCTGTGCCAGAGGCTCGCCGCCGGTCACGCAGACGTGGGTCGCCTCGAGTTCCTTCACGCGAGCGAGGATCTCTTCGAGCGCCCACCACTGACCGCCATGAAATGCGTAAGCGGTATCGCAGTATTTGCAACGCAGCGGGCAGCCGGTGAGCCGCACGAAAATGGTCGGGATGCCGACGGAGTCCGCTTCGCCCTGCAGCGAACGGAAAATTTCCGTGAGCTTGAGCCGACTCGCGTTCAAGGTGTTGTCAGCGCAATCGACCGAGCTGCTCACGCGCCGTACGCGCGGCGTCGTTCTGCGGGTACCGACGGAGCACTTCATTGAACGAAGCGCGAGCCGCCTCGCTCCGACCCAGACTCAACTCGGAGAGCCCTTTTTTGAGGAGGGCATCGGGCGCCTTGGAAGAATCAGGAGAGCGAGCTCCGAGCGCGGTGAACGCGTCGATCGCCTTGGCGTAATCTCGCGTCACGTAGTACGTCTGCCCCAGCCAGTACTGCGCATTGTCGGCCAGAGGATGCGTCGGAAACTGCGCCACGAATCCGCTCATCCCCGAGATCGCCTCGGGATAATTGGCCGCCTTGAGCGCATCGAAGGCACGCCCATAGAGCGCCTCGGGGCTCTCGGTGGTGACAGGCGCCGACGCGGCAGCCGGTAACGATGGCGTCGCGGGTGGCGTCGGCACCACCCCCGCTGTTTCGCTCGATACCGCGCCCGTTTCGGTGGTCGGCTCGCCCGAGACAGGCGTCAGGGCAGTCGGAGCGACTGGCGCAGCGGTGGCTGCAGCCAGTCGCGCCTCGATTGCCGCGATCCGACGATCGAATTCGCCCGCCAAATCGGCTTGCTGCTTGCGCCGCTCTTCGTTCTCTCGCTGGAGGATGTCGAGCTCGCCACGCAAGGCTCGCGCTTCGGCCTCGAGCGCATCGAGACGCTGCGACAACTCGACCAGAGCCTGACCGCGCACCGCCTCTTGCAGCTGCGTCACCTGCAACTCGAGACTCTCGAGCCGCTCACGCGTGGATTGCGCGTGAGCCGGAAGCACCGACAACGCCAACAACACCACTGCAACCGACGCGCGGATCACGCGGTTCAGCCGCCGACGACGTAAACGATTTCGACGCGACGATTGCGCGAATAGGCGGACTCGTCCTCGCCGGCAACCGCGGGACGCTCCTCGCCATAGCTGACCGTGCTGAGGCGCGAATCACCGACGCCCTGAAGACCGAGCACGCGGCGAACGGCCTGCGCACGACGCTCACTGAGCCCGATGTTGTACTCGCGAGTACCGCGCTCGTCGGTGTGACCTTCGAGGCGTACGCTCAAACCGGGGCGGCTGCCGAGAAACCGCGCATGGGCGGCAAGCAAGGCCTGATCGTCCGCACTGATGGCATCGCTGTCGAATGCGAAGTAGATCGTCGTGCGGTTGTTGAGCTCGGGCGGAAGACCGATGGCCGTTTCGGCGCCCGTACCCACTTCGCCTGCCGACACGGCACCGGCCGAATCATCCGGCTGAGCGATGGCCGAGGCTTCCGACTTGTTGGCAAGATCGGCGTCAGCGTCTGACTTCACCGGGGGCGCTGACTTGCAGGCGACCAGCAAACCGAGCAAAGCACCTACCGCAATCAATTTTTTCATCGTTTTCGAACTCCTCAAATCGAATGTTGATTATTGCACGGCCACGACGTCGGGCAGGAAGGGTCCCCAGGCCGGCTCACGCACTTCGCCGCGGTCTGCCGCGAGACGTTGCGCGATCAGCCCATCGGCGCTGACGGTGGCGAGCACCCCTTGGCCGCGTTCCCGCGAGGCGTACACGAGCGTGCCGCCATCAGGCGAAAAATACGGCGACTCATCCTGCCGGCCCTTCGACAGCACACGCACGGTCGCGTTCCCGAGATCCTGCACGGCAATGCGGTACGCGCCCTCCTCCCGAGTCACCATCGCAAGCAAGCGGCCATCAGGGCTCACCCTCGGTCGGGCGTTGTACGCGCCTGCAAACGTGATGCGTTGCGGGCGGGAACCCGGTTCGATGCTCAATCGATAGATCTGCGGTCCACCCGCGCGATCCGACGTGAAATACACCTGCGTCCCGTCGGACGACCACACGGGCTCGGTGTCGATCGAAGGATGATCGGTCAGTCGAGTGAGCGCCCCCGAGGCCACATCGAGGATGTACACATCGAGGTTGCCTCCCGCGGATGACAACGTCAGCGCCAATCGGCTGCCGTCGGGCGACCAACTCGGCGCGTTGTTGACGCCCGGTCGCGAGGACACGCGACGACGCTCCGCCGTGCGCACGCGCTGGACATAAACCGACGCGGCGCGCGTCTCGAAGGAGACGTACGCCAACCACTCACCGTCGGGCGACCATGCGGGCGACATCAAAGGAAGACGCGACTGCAAGATCACGCGGGCATTTTCGCCATCGGAGTCCGCGACGATGAGCTGGTAGCGCTGCGACGGCGGTTGCCCGTCGACCGACACATAAGCGATGCGCGTGGCGAAGGCGCTGCGTGCCCCGATGATTTTTTGATAGAGCCGGTCGCTGATGCGATGCGCGGCGTTGCGCCAGGCCGCGGGCGCCGCACTGATGCGCTCGATCAGCAAACGCTGACCGGTCAGCAAATTGAGGAGCTCGAAGTCGATCGTGACGCGACCGTCTCCGCCGACGCTCGCGCGCCCGGTCACCAAATAATCGGACGCTGTCCGCTCGCCCACCAGAAACCGCCCGCTGCGCGTCAGGTTTCGACGAATGACCTCGGCGGAGGGCTGCGGATCGGCGGAGAAATCCTCGATCGCGATCGGGATCGGCGCCGTGATGCCCGAAGTGATGTCCACCTGCAGTTGGGCGTCGGCGACCGATGTCGCGAGGAGCCCGATGAGCGTTGCGCACCCTATCGTCCATGCACCACTTGCCCATTTCTTCATGTCAATCATTGGGTCTGAACCTCAACTCGATATTGCGCTCGAAGAGTGATGGCTCCGGCGGCGGCGGCAAAGGCGACGCACGAAACACGGCCGCTTCGAGCGACTGTCGCACGGCTTCATCGCCGTTGCATTCTTTGACCTCGGCTCGGATCACGGTTCCACCCGCCGCTTGCGTCACCGCGACCCGACAATCGAGACCCGCCTGCGCGGACGGAGGCCGGATCCACGCACGCTGGACTCGCGCCTGAATGGCCGCCGCCCACTGCGCTGAAAGCGAGGCCGCGCGGGCTGCGGCAGCACGGCGCGCCTCGGCGGCTTCGGTTGCCGCGATTTCTTCGGACAGTTCGCGCTGCAAGGCCGCTTCGCGCTCGGCCCGAACGCGCGCATCGTCCCTGCGGCGACGATCCTCCGCATCGAGCTCCTCTTTCATGCGACGCGCCTCGGCCTCGCGACGAGCCTGCTCTTCGAGTCGTTCGCGCTCGGCCTTGAGCTGCGCATCTTTGAGCCGCTGCGTCTCTTGGCGTGACTGCGTCTCTTTGAGCAACTGCGCCTCCTTGCGGGCCTGCGCTTCCTTCTCGCGCTTGGCGGATTCGACCGGCTTGGGCTTCGGAGGTTCCGGCTTTTTGGGTTCGGGCGTAGGCGTCGACGCAGGCGTGGGTTCAGGCTGCGGCTCAGGCGCGGGCTCGGGTTCTTGTTTCTTTGGCGGCGCCCGCCGGGTGAGTCGGGCGAGCTCGTCCGCCTCGATGGCCACGGCCTCGATCGCCATGACCTGCGGCATCTCGGACTCGGCGCGCCAATTTCGAACGCCCAACAGGACGATCACCACGACCAACGCCGCGTGCAACCCGATCGAGAGGAGATACGGCCGAAGGCGCGAGGTCACGCTCGACATGGACGTCTCAACGCGCGCCTCGCACGGTCACGGGGTCGGTCAGGAAGCCAACCTTGCGAGCCCCTGCGCTTTGCAAGAGCACCATCGCCTCGACCACGCGACCGTAAGGGACTTCGCGATCGCCTTTAACGAATACCGGCACACCCGGCGCACTGCGCAGCACCGCCGCCACGCGCGCCTGCAACAGCGTATCGGCGAGCGGCTCAGAAGGATCGTCGCCTTCATTGAGATAGAGACGGCCCTGGCGATCGACGGAGACGACCAGCGGCGGTCGATCTTGCAGATCCGCCGGGTCGATTGCTTGCGCCGCCGCATCGGGCAAATCGACCTTCACGCCTTGCGTGAGCAGCGGCGCCGTCACCATGAAAATGATGAGCAGTACCAGCATGACGTCGATGTAGGGTACGACGTTGATTTCGCTCATGGGTTTTCGGCTGCGGCCCGGTTGCGGCATGGCGCGACTCCGTCTCAGCCCGAATCACGCGTCGCATGACGCTGCAGGATCGTCGAGAACTCTTCCATGAACGCGTCGTAGCGCGATTCGAGTCGCCAAACTTGATCGGCGAACCGGTTGTAGGCCACCACCGCCGGAATCGCCGCAAAAAGGCCAATGGCCGTCGCGACGAGCGCCTCGGCGATGCCCGGTGCCACGGTCGCGAGCGTCGCCTGCTGCACCGAGCCCAGCCCCACGAAGGCATGCATGATGCCCCACACCGTACCGAAGAGACCCACATACGGACTCGTCGAGCCTACCGTCGCGAGCGTCGACAAACTCTTTTCCAGATATTCGATTTCCTTGATCTGCTGCGCCTTCATCGCCCGACGCGCGCCCTCGAGCAACAAATCGACGGCGCTCTCGCCCTGCTGCCGCAGACGGGCAAACTCGCGAAATCCGCTGCGGAAAATGCTGTCGATGCCGACGGGGTTCCCACGAGCCTCGATGCTTTTGTAGAGATTGGAGAGGTCGCCGCCCGACCAGAAATCGCGCTCGAATCGCGTGAGATCATCCTTGGCCCGAGCGAGCACCGCTCTTTTTTTGAAGATGATGCTCCAGGAATAGATCGACGCCATCACCAGCATGAGCATCACCGCCTGCACGATGATGGTGGCCTCGAGAATGAGCTTCAGGATGGACAGATCATTCACGACAGATACTCCCCTATGCGGCGCGGCCGCAATGTTTTCGCATCGACACAAACGACTCGGACTCGCGCCTCGATGAGCAGTTCCCGATCAGCCGGATTGAGCGGATCGCCTCCGGCAGCCGATTCGCGCCAAATTTTTTGATCGAAGATCGCAGTGGTTCTACCCTCGGGCTGCATGGCACAAGTCACGATCAGCGCATCGTCGAGGCGAGCCGCGGCCTTGTACTCGATGGAAAGCCCGAGAACCATGAACTGGACACCCTCGGTCGCCGCAAGCTCGCGCTGGGCGATGCCCCGGACTCGCAACCACTCCGTCCGACAGCGCTCGAGAAACCGAAGGTAATTGGCGTAGTACACGACACCACCCGCGTCGGTGTCCTCCCAGTACACGCGGACGGGCCACTCGAATACGCTCAAGTCCCCTCCTCGAAAAGCGGCATCGCCCCGCTCGGTCGCGGCGGAGGCGTCAGGCCAAAATGCAAATACGCCGTGCGCGTGGCGACCCGCCCGCGCGCCGTACGCATCAAAAAGCCTTGCTGGATGAGATACGGCTCGATGACGTCTTCGAGGGTGCCGCGTTCCTCACCCACGGCTGCCGCCAAACTGTCGATGCCGACCGGTCCACCCTCGAACTTCTCGATGAGGGTGGTAAGCAACTTGCGATCGAGCATGTCGAATCCGACCGGATCGACCTCGAGCAGATCGAGCGCCGCGACGGCGAGCGTCGAGGTGATGGTTCCGTCGCCCTTGACCTGCGCATAGTCGCGCGCACGACGGAGCAATCGATTGGCGATACGCGGCGTGCCGCGTGAGCGTTCGGCGATGCGCAATGCGCCGTCTGGATCGAGCGGCACACCGAGGATGCCGGCCGAGCGTTGCACGACACTTTTGAGATCGGGTACGTCGTAAAACTCGAGTCGCTGCACGATGCCGAATCGATCACGCAGCGGCGAGGTCAGCAGCCCCGCACGCGTCGTTGCACCCACCAAAGTAAAGGGCGGCAACGACAGCTTGATGGATCGCGCTGCAGGACCTTCACCGATCATGATGTCGAGCTGGTAATCCTCCATCGCAGGATAGAGAACCTCTTCGACGATCGGCGAGAGGCGATGGATCTCATCCACGAAGAGCACGTCGCGCGGCTGCAGATTGGTGAGGATCGCCGCCAGATCGCCAGGGCGCTCGAGTACCGGGCCGGACGTCTGTCGCAAGCTGACGCCGAGTTCGGTCGCGAGAATATTGGCAAGCGACGTCTTGCCAAGACCCGGCGGCCCGAAGATCAACACGTGATCGAGGGCTTCAGAGCGCGCACGCGCCGCACTGACGAAAATCTCGAGCTGCTCCTTGACGGGCCGCTGCCCGACGAAGTCCGACAGGCGCTTCGGACGTATCGCCCGATCGATGGCCTCCTCTTCGCGACCCCCTTCGGCACTCACCAGTCGTTCGGTCATCGGAGTGCTCCTTGCAAGGCGCGACGAATGAGCTCTTCAGTGCCTTCGCTGCCTGTGCCCGCGACGGCCTTGATCAGCCGAGTCGCCTCGGCGGGTTTGTAGCCAAGCGACACGAGCGCCGCAAAGGCCTCGCCTTCCGCACCACCTGCCGTCGCCTCCACCGGAAGCGAACTACCCGTCGCATCGACCGAAAGTCGATCGCGCATTTCGATGACGAGCCGCTCGGCGGTCTTTCGACCGACACCAGGAATCTTGGTGAGCGCGGTGACATCGTTGGACGTCACGCAGGCAGCGAAGCCCTCGGCCGAGGTGCCCGAAAGGATGGCGAGCGCAATCTTTGGACCGACTCCCGATACTTTGAGCAAATTGCGAAAGAGATGGCGTTCGGCCACCGTCGCGAACCCATAGAGGATGTGCGCGTCCTCCCGCACGACGAGGTGGGTCACCAATCGCACCTCTTCACCGACCGCAGGCAGTCCATAAAAGGTCGACATCGGCGCCTCGAGCTCGTAGCCGACCCCACCGACCTCGATGAGCAACTGAGGCGGGGCTTTCACGGCGATACGACCACGCAAGGACCCGATCATCCGGCGACTCCTCGATGACCCGCGATGAGCCCGGCCAACTTTCGATGCTGCGCGTGACACAACGCGACCGCGAGCGCATCGGCGGCATCCGAAGTCAGACGGCCCTCCACTTTGAGCAGCGTTCGCATCATGTGCGCCACCTGCAGCTTGTCGGCACCACCGAACCCTACGGTCGCGAGTTTGATCGCCCGAGGCGCGTACTCGGCAATCTCGTATTCACCGAGCGCGGCCAAGGCTGCACCGCGCGCCTGCCCGAGCTTGAGCGCACTGTCGATGTTGCGATTGACGAAAACTTTTTCGATGGCAACTTCTCCGGGTGAATGCTCGAGCACCAGCGCGCGAACGCCTTCGTGGATGCGGGAGAGCCGGGTGGAGATCGACAGTCCATCGACCTCGATTCGCCCATGCGTCACGCAAAGACAGTCGGGCCCGTTCACGTCGATGATGCCGTAACCCAGTCGACGTGATCCGGGGTCGATTCCGAGGATGCGGCAGTTCTGCGAAACGACAGTCGTCGGGGCTTCGACCGAGCCGGAGGACTCCGGATCGTAACTACGCCAGGACTTGGACCGATATCGCGCCATGCGCTCGCGACCCCGAGGATGCGCTGAAAAGCGACCGGCCTATGATAGCCGGAAACCCTCAGCGATTCGGCATGTCGATGGCGCGCTTGTCGGCTGCGAGAGCCGCCTCATGCAGAGCCTCGGACAAGGTCGGATGCGCATGGATCGTTCGCTGCAAGTCCTCGGCGCTCGCCGAGTACTCCATGGCCAGCACTGCCTCGGCGATCAGCTCACCCGCCATCGGGCCAATGATGTGGACACCCAGGATCTGGTCGTCGTCCTTCGCCGCGATCAACTTGGCAAAGCCCTGACTGGCCTCCATGGCCCGCGCTCGACCGCTCGCGAGGAACGGGAAACTGCCGACCTTGTACGCCCGACCACTCGCCTTGACCTGCTCTTCGGTCTGACCGACCCAGGCAATCTCGGGAGCCGTGTAGATCACCGAGGGAATCGTCTCGTAGTTCACGTGCGAATAAAGACCGGCGATACGATCGGCGACCGCTACACCCTCTTCCTTGCCTTTGTGCGCGAGCATGGGGCCGCGTACGCAGTCTCCAACCGCCCAGACATTCTCGGCGCCGGTATGGCAATGATCGTCGACCTTGATGAACCCGCGCTCGTCGACGACGACACCCGTGCCTTCACCGAGCAGATTGGCCGTATGCGGACGTCGGCCGATGCAGACGACGAGCTTGTCGACGGTGAGCGAATGCGAGGCACCCGCCTCATCGGTATAACTCACCTGCACTTCACCCTTCACCACGGTCGCACCCGAGACCTTGGCTCCGAGTCGGATGTCGAGACCCTGCTTCTTGAAGTGCTTCATCGCCTCCTTCGCTAGCTGCTGATCAGCCATCGCGAGGAAACTCGGCATCGCCTCGAGCACGACGACATCGGCGCCGAGACGACGCCACACGCTGCCGAGTTCGAGTCCGATCACGCCCGCACCGATCACGCCGAGCCGCTTCGGTACCGAGTCGAACTCGAGCGCGCCCCAACTATCGACGATGTGCTGACCGTCGAACGCCGCCGTCTTGAGCGGCGTCGGCTGCGAACCACTTGCGAGGACCACGTGCTTGGCGGAGAGCGTCTTCACGCTGCCGTCGTGGGCCGTGAACTCGACTTTCCGACCTGCGAGCAACTTGCCGTGACCCTGCATCGCGGTGACACCGGCAGCCTTCAGCAACTGCACGATACCGCCCGTCATGTTCTTGACGATGCCGGTTTTGCGTTTTTGCATCGCCGCGATGTCCATGGCGACCGGGCCCGTCTTGATACCGTGCGAGGCAAACTCGGCCTGCGCGCGATGAAAGAGCTCGGAGGATTCGAGCAAGGCCTTGGAGGGAATACAGCCCGCATTGAGGCAGGTCCCTCCGAACGTGGCGCTGCCGTCGTAATTCTTCCATTCGTCGATACAGGCGACCTTCAGGCCGTTCTGACCCGCACGAATGGCCGCCGGGTACCCGGCGGGACCGCCGCCGATGACGATGACGTCGTAATCACTCATGATTTTATTCCGCTGATGTCAGAGGCCGAGCAGGATTCGGCCCGGATCTTCGAGGCAATCTTTGATCGCGACCAGGAACTGCACCGCTTCACGACCATCGATGATGCGATGGTCGTAGCTCACCGCGAGGTACATCATCGGTCGCACGACGATCTGCCCGTCGACCACGACCGGACGTTCCTGAATCTTGTGCATGCCGAGAATCGCGCTCTGCGGCGCGTTCACGATCGGTGTCGAGAGCAACGAGCCGAACACCCCACCGTTCGTCACGGTGAAGGTACCCCCTTGCAGCTCCTCGATCGTCAGCGACCCCGAGCGGGCCCGAGTCCCGAAGTCGGCGATCTGGCGCTCGATCTCGGCGAAGCCGAGGTTCTCCGCGTTGCGCACCACAGGCACCACGAGCCCGCGATCGGTCGATACCGCGACGCCGATGTCGTAATACTCGTGATAGATGATGTCGCTGCCATCGACGGCCGCATTCATCAGCGGCACCTTGCGCAGGGCCTCGATGCTCGCTTTCACGAAGAACGACATGAAGCCGAGCTTCACGCCGTGCTGCTTCTCGAAACGATCCTTGTGTCGGGCTCGAAGCTCGTTGATCGCCGTGAGATCCACTTCATTGAACGTCGTGAGCAACGCCGCCGTGTGCTGCGCCTGAACAAGGCGCTCGGCGATGCGTTGACGAAGGCGCGTCATCGGTACGCGCTGCTCGGCGCGCGGGCCCGACGGCACCGCCTTGCCCGCCGTTGCGCTCTTCGAAGGCGCCGGTGCAGGAGCCGATTGTTTCGCCGCATGCGCGACGACGTCGGCTTTGGTCACGCGACCATCACGACCCGTTCCGCTCACCGCAGCCGCCTCGACCCCCGTCTCTTCGACGACACGACGCGCTGCGGGTCCGAGTTTGGCACCGCCCGCCGACTTCGCCGAGGTCTCGGTCTTGCCAGTGGCAGACTCGGACTTCGCCGCCTTCGGCGCTGCCGCTGCGGTAGCGCCCGGCTCGAAGATCGCGAGCAAATCGCCGCTCTTCACGGTGGCACCCTGCTGCACCTTGAATTCTTTGATCACTCCGGCCGCCGGAGCTGGAACCTCGAGCACGACCTTGTCGGTTTCGAGATCAGCGAGGTTTTCGTCGCGGTTGGCCGCCTCACCAGGCTGCTTGCGCCAGGCGACGAGCGTCGCGTCGGCCACAGATTCGGGAAGTTGGGGAACACGGATTTCTATGGTCATGATGTCGATGTTTCCTGATCAATGCTTGCCAGCGCCCGCTGCAGAGCGCACGGGCTGGATGTTCTCTTCGGCGAGTCGGCGGGTGACACGTGTGTCCCCTTCGCGAGCGACCGACTGCAGCGCAGCCTTCACGAGACCGGACTGCTCCGCATCGTGAATCTTGCCGATACCCGTCGCGGGGGCTGCAGCCGGCGCACGACCGGCGTAGAGCAAGGTGCGTTTTCCCGCGAACGGACGCTCGAGACGATGACGGATCTGATACCACGCACCCTGATTTTGCGGCTCTTCCTGACACCACACGATTTCCTGGGCGTTCGGGTATCGCTCGATCGTCGCCGCATATTCCTCGGCGGGAAACGGGTAGATCTGTTCGAGTCGAACGAGCGCGACGTCGCTCTGGCCCGAAGCGCGACGCGCCTTGAGCAAATCGAAGTACACCTTGCCACTCGAAAACACGACTCGCCTCACTTTGGTGCGATCGATCTCATCGATCTCGTCGATGATGTTCTTGAACGAACCGCTCTCCAGATCTTCGAGCGCCGACACCGACAAGTCGTGACGCAGCAAACTCTTCGGCGTCATCACGATCAGCGGCTTGCGGAATTCGCGCAGCATTTGTCGGCGCAGCATGTGGAACATCTGCGCCGGCGTCGACGGCACGCACACCGACATGTTGAGCTCGGCGCACAGTTGCAGGAAGCGCTCGAGTCGTGCCGAGGAGTGCTCGGGGCCCTGACCTTCGTAGCCGTGCGGCAAGAACAGCGTGAGTCCGCAATAGCGCCCCCACTTCGCCTCGCCCGAGCTGATGAACTGGTCGATGATCACCTGCGCACCGTTGACGAAGTCGCCGAACTGCGCCTCCCAGACGACGAGCACGCCGGGATCGGTCTGCGAGTATCCGTATTCGAAGGCCAACACCGCCTCTTCCGAGAGGACCGAGTCGATGACTTCGAACCGAGGCTGACGCTCAGCGATATGTTTGAGCGGTACGTGAGCCGCACCGGTGTTTTGATCGTGCAGCACCGCATGACGATGGAAGAACGTGCCGCGTCCCGAGTCCTGACCCGAGATGCGAACGGCATAGCCATCTTCGAGCAAGCTCGCGTAAGCGAGCGACTCGGCGCAGCCCCAGTCGAGCGGCAGCTCGCCGGCGATCATCTTGGCGCGATTCGTGATGACCTGTTGAACGCGCGGGTGCATCACATGACCCTCGGGCGTCGCCACCAATCGAGCGCCGAGCGCCTTGAGACGCTTCATTTCGACGCCCGAACGAACCGTCGCCGTCCAATCGATGGTGCGCATGTACGCGCTCCAATCGACCGTATATTTGTTTCCGATCATGCCGAGTGAGGCCTTCGCCTGCGGCCGCCCCTCATCGAGACCCGCACGATACTGTTCGATCAACCCGTCGGCATCGAACTGCGTGATCACACCCTCTGCGACGAGCCGATCCGCGTAGAGCTTGCGAGTGGTCGGGTGCTTGCGGATGACGCTGTACATCACCGGCTGCGTGGCAGCAGGTTCGTCCGCCTCGTTATGACCGAGACGTCGATAGCACACGAGATCAATCACGACGTCCTTGTGGAAGCGCTGTCGGTATTTCATGGCGAGGCGCGCCACGAACACCACGGCCTCCGGATCATCGCCGTTGACGTGGAAAATCGGCGCCTCGAGCATCTTCGCGACATCCGAGCAATACATCGTCGATCGCATGTCGTTCGGATTCGAGGTCGTGAAACCCACTTGGTTATTCACGACAAGATGAACCGTGCCGCCGGTGTAATAGCCGCGGGCTTGTGACAACTGCATCGTCTCCATGACGACACCCTGACCGCCGAACGCCGAATCGCCATGGATGAGACACGGCACGACTCGCTCGCCGAGCGAATCACCGCGGCGCTCCTGGCGCGCTCTCACCGAGCCTTCGACCACCGGATTGACGACTTCGAGATGCGAAGGGTTGAACGCGAGTCCGACGTGGACATTGCCACCCGGCGTTCGCAGATCGGCCGAGAAGCCCTTGTGGTACTTCACGTCGCCCGAGCCCTTGACCTGAGAAACGTCGTACTTGCCCTCGAACTCTCCGAACAAATCGGAGGGCGACTTGCCAAGCACATTGACGAGCACGTTGAGGCGACCGCGGTGGGCCATGCCGATGACGAACTCTTCGACGCCGAGGCTCCCGCCCGTCTGGATGAGATCGTCGAGCAGCGGGATCAAGGAGTCGCCACCCTCGAGCGAAAAGCGCTTCTGACCCACGTACTTGGTGTGAAGGTAACGCTCGAGTCCTTCGGCCGCCGTCAGCTCCCAAAGAATGTTTCGACGTTCCTCGGCCGAGAACCGATGGTGCATCCGACCCGACTGGAACTCGTCCTGCAGCCACAGTCGCTCGTCGGTATTCGAAACATGCGCGAACTCCGCGCCGACAGAGCCGCAATACACATGCTCGAGGGTCGAGATGATCTCGCGCAGCGTCGCGCGGCCAGGGACGTTGCCGACACGGCTGCCGGTGAAGAACGGGGTATCGAGATCACCTTCGGAGAGTCCGAAATACGCCAGTCCCAATACTTTGGGTCGCTCGCGCTGCATGAGGTTGAGCGGGTCGAGCTTGGCGATCAGGTGCCCGCGGTTCGCGTAAATCTGCAGGAGACGGGAGACCGCACCTTGCTTTGCACTCGCATCACCGTCCAGCGCCGCCGCGACGGCGACACCCACTTGCCGAGCGGCCTGGGCACGCTCTGCGATCGCGTCCTGGATCGCACGATGCGACCGCTCCGGAGCAGTGGGCTGCGGTAGACGAGCAAAATATTCACGCCAAGCGGCCGATACCGACGCCGGGTCGTTCAAATATTGTTCGTAGAGGGACTCGACATAGTCGGCATTACCGCCATAAAGCGGAGAAGTAGCGAGTTGATCGCTGCGCGAGGCGCCCATGAGTGAATCAAACCCCCGGAACCGTAGAAAGCCCGCCATTCTACCCGAAGGGTATTGAGAGGTTGGGTCGTGGCGCCCCCGGCCGGAGTTGAACCGACGACCTTGGAGTGCCCCGTCAAGCGGAGACGCAAGAGGTGGTGGCGCCCCCGGCCGGAGTTGAACCGACGACCTACCGCTTAGGAGGCGGTCGCTCTATCCACTGAGCTACGGGGGCACGCCCGATACCCTGGGGAAATGGTGGAGCGGAGGAGGATCGAACTCCCGACCTTCGCATTGCGAACGCGACGCTCTCCCAGCTGAGCTACCGCCCCACACGAGGGCGGCGATTCTAGCACCACCCCACCGGCGATTTTATATCGATCCGATATAATTAGGGCCATGGACGCCAAAACGCTCTGTTTGGGTCTGCTCTCCTTCGGGAACGCCAGCGGGTACGACCTCAAAAAGCACGTCGAATCGGCGGGGGATCATTTCTTCGCCTCCGGCTTCGGCTCTATCTACCCGGCCCTCTCCTCATTAACGAAGCAAGGACTCATCGAGCCTATCGGAAAATCGATCCGAGGACGGCAGGACCGCAAGGTTTACCGGATCACCGCAACCGGTCGCTCGGAACTCATACGCCTGCTTTCCGTGATCGAGCCGCGTCACCTGCTTCGATCCGATTTATTCGCCCTGCTGTACTTCGCTCACCTCGTCACGCCGGAGCGCATCACGCAGATCATCGACGATCGTCTTGCTGCGATGAATGCGGCGAACGCCGCGGCGACGATCGATCCTGCGACACCACTCAAGCATCCGAACCCGGCGAACGCACAATTCGTCGCGGGCCTGAAAACAGCCCTATTCGACACAACGATCAAATATTTCCGGGAAAATCGCGGATTGCTCGTTCCTTGAGATCGTGGCCCACCTAAACGGGGCCCCTCAGTAACGAAGTCGAAGCAGCGCCGGCAGGTCCTGATCGCCCGTCGTGACGACGAACAGCGCGTCGTACTCGTCGTCACGCAACGAGACGGAATACCGCCCTCGCGTCAAGATCGAAATCATTTCAGGCACGGTATTCGAGTGGCCCACGATCAGGATGGTCTGACTCGCCCTTTCTTCGAGGACGCGTCTGACGAGCGCTGCGACGTCGCGGCCTGGATACTCCTCCGCGACGAGGCCGAGAGTCGAGGTCAGTGGTTGAGCGGTCTGCCGTGCGCGCCGGGTATCGCTCGTATAAACGGCCGCCACACCGGCATCGTGCAGCAGGCGACCCAAGAGTCGAGCCCGCTCCTGACCCTCGGTACTCAGCGGCGGATCACGCGTACCGTCATCCGCTTTCTCTGCATGGCGAACCACGATGACGACCGTAGGCGCCACGGGCGACGACGCCTCCGAGAACCCACGGGTCGCGAGGATGACCAAGCTGATCGCAACGACGATCTTGCGCAATGAACGGGACGGGAGGGTGACCACGCCTGCGCAGTGTAACGACTTGACGCTATAGTCGCAGAGTGAACCCGATCGTGTACGCCATCCCGGTATTCATGGTCTCGATCCTGCTCGAGGCCTGGATCGCGCATCGGCGCGGCGTCGCGACCTACGACATTCCTGACGCCATCACGAGCCTGAACTTCGGGATATTGAGTCAGGTGTCCGCGGTCTTCGTCCGGGTATTCACATTCGGGATTTATGTCTGGACCTTCGAAACGCTGCGCCTCGGCACGCTGCCGACGGATTCGATCTGGGTCTGGGTCTTCGCGCTGATCGCCTACGATTTCATTTATTACTGGGTGCATCGCTTCGGCCACGAGGTCAACCTCATGTGGTCCGCGCATCAAGTGCACCATTCTTCCGAATACTTCAACCTGTCGACGGCTCTGCGCCAAACCTCGACCGGTGCATTCGCCTCGTTCCCGTTCTATCTGCCCATGGCGCTTCTCGGCGTCCCGCCCATCGTCTTCGGTACCGTCGCACTCATCGACCTGCTCTATCAATACTGGGTGCACACCGAGCTCGTACGCAAACTCGGTTGGGCTGACCGAGTGTTCGTCACGCCCTCGAACCACCGCGTCCATCACGGCCAGAACGATTACTGCATCGATCGGAATTACGGCGGAATTTTCATCATTTGGGACCGTCTCTTCGGAACTTTCGCCGAAGAGCGCGACGGGGAGCCCGTGGTCTACGGCATCCGCAAACCGCTCGCGAGCTACAACCCCGTGTGGGGAAATCTCAACGTGTACCTCGACGTATTCCGGAAATCTTTGAGTGCCGGGTCGATGTTTGCAGCCGTCAGAACCTGGTTCGACCCGCCCGGCGGACGCGGCGTCGCACTCGCGCATCTCGATCCGCAGAGCGTCAAAAAATTCGAGACTGGAACGCCGCCTGGCATGCGCCGATACGCCGTCGCGCAATACGCCTTGCTCGCCGTGATCGTGACGTATTTCCTCGCCATCGCCCCAATGCTCAGCCTTCAAGATCGAATGCTGTGGGCACTCTTCATCGTCGTATCGACGATCAGTCTCGGCGGGTTGCTGGAGGGGCGTCGTTACGCCAAAGCCTTCGAAGGCGCGAGACTCATCGGCTTAGGCGCAATCCTCGCTGTTTCCGCGCTGCCGACTCCTTAACGCCTTTAAGGGG